>Ga0247814_10000016_pt1 | contig 277139 bp, 253 predicted proteins | sample UWRJL179409R1_FD_179947 | JGI IMG/M metagenome (GOLD analysis project Ga0247814, IMG submission 179947) | Plant litter microbial communities from Arlington Agricultural Research Station in Wisconsin, United States - UWRJ-L179-409R-1 | ecosystem: Environmental > Terrestrial > Plant litter >...
CGGAGTTTCACGGAGTTTCACGGAGTTTCACGGAGTTTCACGGAGTTTCACGGAGTTTCACGGAGTTTCACGGAGTTTCACGGAGTTTCACGGAGTTTCACGGAGTTTCACGGAGTTTCACGGAGTTTCACGGAGTTAGATTGGAAAGCTTCCAAATCCTGAAAGACCTAAGCTATTGTTCATCTTTAAATAATTAGGCATAAAAAAAAGCACCAGTTTGAGGCTGGTGCTTTTGATATAATTTAAGGTAAGAATTATTTTTTCTTTCCTTTTGCAGGTGCTTTCGCAGCTTTTGCAGCTTCTTGAGCAGCTTTCATTGCAGCACGTGAGATTCTCACTTGAGCAACTACTGTGTTTTCTGGGTGAAGCAATTTATAGTTATCAGAAACTAATTTCGTAACGTATAATTTGTTACCCATTTCAAGACCTGAAATTTCAGCTTCTACGAAATCTGGAAGATTTTTTGGAAGTGCTTTTACTTTTAATCTACGTTGGTTCAAACGTAAAACACCACCTAAAAGTACACCTGGAGAAACTCCTGTTACTTTAACTGGAACTTCAATAGTAATTTCTTTGTCATCGTGTAATTGGAAGAAATCTAAGTGCAAAATCTTGTCTGAAACAGGGTGCACTTGAGTATCTTGCAATACTGCGTTGAATGTTTTACCACCTTCAAGTTCAATCACAACTGTGTGAGCGTTTGGAGTGTAAATCAAGTTTTTGAATGCTTTTTCTTCTGCAGAAAAGTGCACTGGTTGATCTCCTCCGTATAAAACGCAAGGAACCGCTCCAGCATTACGTAAGGCTTTAGTAGCTACTTTGCCCACGCTTTCTCTTTCTGATCCTTTAATTGTAATCGACTTCATTGTAAATATATATAATTAATAAAAAATTCTATTTTTGGCTTTAGGCAAAACGCTTTAAGCTTTAGGCGATTTTGATATTACATCAAAAATTTACCGCTGATTGAGTTGTTGTGTTGTACCATTTGCATTACTTCTGCAAAAAGAGGCGCGCAACTCACAACTTTAATCTTTTTTGATTCTTTCTTTAACGGAATAGAATCAGTAACTATTAATTCGAGTAATTTCGAATTTTCGATTTTTTCGTAAGCTTCTCCTGATAAGATAGCGTGAGTACAGATTGCTCTAACACTCAAAGCCCCTTTTTCAATCATCAGGTCGGCTGCTTTTGCCAAAGTTCCTCCAGTGTCAATCATATCGTCAACCAATATAATATGTCTTCCAGTAACTTCACCGATCAATTCCATGCTTTCAATAACGTTTGCCGCTTTTCTCTGCTTGTAGCAAATTACGACATCTGATTCTAAAAACTTAGAATAAGCATAAGCTCTTTTTGAACCTCCCATATCAGGAGATGCAATTGTCAGATTCTCTAAACCTAGACTTTTCACATAAGGCAAGAAAATAGTAGACGCGAATAAATGATCTACTGGCTTTTCAAAGAATCCTTGAATCTGGTCTGCATGCAAATCCATTGTCATGATTCTTGTGGCTCCAGCGCTTTCTAAAAGTTTTGCAACTAATTTGGCTCCAATCGGCACACGTGGCTTATCTTTTCTGTCTTGACGAGCCCATCCAAAATAAGGAATTACAGCAGTAATATGACGTGCTGAAGCTCTTTTGGCGGCATCAATCATCAGCAAAAGTTCCATCAAATTGTCAGCACTTGGAAAAGTGGAACAAACCAAAAAAACTCTCAATCCTCTGATTGATTCTTCAAATGACGGCTGAAATTCTCCGTCGCTATAAGTTGAGAACGTTACTTTACCTAGCTCCACACCATAGCTTTTAGCTATCTGCTCGGCTAAATGTACGCTTTGAGAACATGCAAATATCTTTGCTTCTGGTTCTTGGTGCGGCATTTTAATCTGTTGTTTAGTAGTTAGTTAGTTGTGTGTCGCGTTAACGAGGTGCAAATTTAGGAATAAAAATCAACTCTGAAAGAAAAATTTTAAGTATTTTTTCTTTTATTTTAAATAATTTCTATTACATTTGCACCCACAATTGAAACACATCAATTGCCTGGATGGCGGAATTGGTAGACGCGCACGACTCAAACTCGTGTACTTAGGTGTGTGGGTTCGATTCCCACTCCAGGTACTAAAAGCCCTAAATATTTGCAAAACAAATATTTAGGGCTTTTTATTTATATGCTATTTTGCAATATTATTTAGTGGTAAAAGTTTCTTTTGGCAGTTTCTGAGGGCCAATTTTTGACGCAACAGCTTCAAAATCAGCTTTTATTATGTAATCAATTCCTTCACCTCTCACGGTAATTCTGAAATTTTCTCTTCTGACCACAGTAATGACTTCTACTTTTTTTCCTTCAAATTCACAGTGGTAAATTGAAGTTTCTTTAATCGAAACAGCTTTCTTAAGAAGTTTTAAATCACCGACTGGCTTAACATTGAGTATCGAATCTGATAAGGCAAACAAAATATCTGGCTGTTCATAAACAACATCATTAATAGAATATCTTTCTGATTTCAATAAAACCTTATACTCTTTTTGGGAATAGCCCGAAATAAAAACAAGCAAAAATAAAACTGTGACTAATTTTTTCATCAAATTTCTTCGGAAGAATTATCCGATTTAATCGAAAATATAAATTTGTAGGTCTTTTATATTTTCTATTACAGAGATTTCTAGATCTTGGGAGATTTAAGCTGCAATAATAAGATTAATCTTTAATCTTAAAAAATTTATGATTCAAAAATTATAAAAATATAATATACATATTTCCAACTAACTGACTACAAGACTTATTGAGTTGCAATCACAGTATTAGGAACCATGCCGCCTTCCACATTTTCAGCTTCTTTTTCTTTAGGAAATGATTCAATTACATATTTCAATCCTTCGCCTCTCACGGTAACTTTAAATTTTTCTTCAGTAATAAGTGTAATAACTTCCACTTTTTTTCCTTGATATTCACAGAAGTAAACAGATGTGTCTTTTACAGAAACTGCTTTTTTTAGCAATCTCATGGTTCCCACTGGCTTTACCATTACAGCATTATCAGCCAGGCCGAAAAGCGTTTCGAGTCCGGTATAGCTGACATCATTGATTTTATAATTTTCTGATTTTAGTACAATTTGGTATTGTTGTTGCGAAAAACCCGCAACAAATAATAGCAAAGCTAAAAGCGTAAATATTTTTTTCATAGTATCTTATATTTGACCAAAACAGTAATATGCTTGGATTATTTTTGCTAAAATACTAATGAGGCGAATAAAAAATGTTATATTTTTCCCATGAAATATTCCCTAATTAAGTGATTACTTAATAGTTAAATTTTCTTTATTACATAAGTCACTATTCCCCAGATGATAAGATTGTTTTCTTCGGAGATTTTTATCGGCTCATAATTTTGGTTTTCAGGCATTAGAAAGAGACTGTCTTTTTCTAGCTTCAATCGTTTTACCGTAAATTCTCCATCAATAAAACAGATGGCAATTTTTTTATCAGACGGCTCTAAAGTTCGGTCAACAACCAAAATATCTTTGTCATTTATCCCTGCGTCAGTCATGGAATGTCCTTCTACTTTAATATAAAAAGTAGTCGTCGGATTTTCAATTAATTCTTTATTTAAGTCAATAGCCGTTTCAAGAAAATCCAACGCGGGCGAAGGAAATCCGGCAGAAACACCTTGATTTACATATGGAATTTTGATTTCACTCTCGAAATCTGGCGTAAAGAAAGTAAGTTTTTCTTTTGTATTTTTAGGTTTCAATGGCATTTTACTACTAGAATTTCGTCGAATCTTGTTGTGTATTTTGAAGAAAGCAAGTCCTGTTTCATATTCCAGGTTTTTGCATCTTGAGTCCCGAGCTTGACTTTTCGATCACCCAGCTTTTGATTTATATTATCGATAGTTTTCATCAAAGCGAGATGTTTTGGATTTTCCTCTTCGAATAAATGAAGCTGTTTTTGATTGATATTTATCAGTTGCGTGACAATAACTCCTGCTTTTTTAAAACGCTGTCCTTTATTTTCTTCGTATAATTTCTCTAATATTCTTATTGCCGCATCATTAATTGTAAGTGTTGAATCTGTTCCAAACGGCAAAGTGATTGCGTCATGATAATATTGTTTTGTCGTTGGCGTTTTGTGGTCCATTGTTCCCAACATTACCATTACGGTATGACAGCAAGAATTTTGAATTCTTAATTTTTCAGCACAAACTGATGCAAAAGTAGAAACCCTTTCTCTTAAAGAATCAAAATCATACAATTGCTTAGGAAAACTTCGGGTGATGGCAATGCTTTTTTTATTCACAGGTTCTTCTATCCCTAAAACAGATTCTCCTAATAATTCTTTTCGAAGTCGCAGGCCGACAACACCCATTTCTTTTTTGATCCAGCTTTCATAAAATGGTTCTGTAAAATCATAGGCCGTTAAAATGTTTTTTGCCTTCATCTTCTTTTTCATGCGATGGCCAATTCCCCAAACATTCTCGATTTTTGTCCATTTTAGTGCTTTTATACGTTTTTCATCCGTGTCAATTACATAAACGCCTTTGGTTCTTTCAGGATATTTTCGGGCAATTTTGTTGGCTACTTTTGACAAAGCTTTTGTTGGAGCAAAGCCAATGCAAACCGGAAGACTTAATCCTTTCTGCAACGTATTTTTTATCTGTTTTCCATAATCATCATAATCACAGATATTCATTCCGTCGAAGTTTAAAAAGGCTTCATCAATGCTGTACACTTCAACATTTGGCGTAAAATCCCCTAAAATACTCATCGTTCTTTGACTTAAATCACCATACAAGGCATAATTTGAAGAAAATACTTTTACGTCATGTTGTTTAAGCAGTTCTCTGACTTTAAATTCAGGAGCCGCCATCGGAATCCCCAAAGCTTTTGCTTCATCGCTTCGAGAAATTATGCATCCGTCATTATTTGACAATACGACGACAGGCTTTCCATTAAACTGTGGCTGGAAAACTCGTTCGCAAGACGCATAAAAATTATTACAATCGACTAAAGCATACATCTTGCAAAATTAAGCTAATCCTTGCAAAAACAGATGTTAATTATGATTGGGTATTTGCATAACGCTCTGCCGATTAGTCAAAATTGTAGAACACAAAATCTTATCAAAATAAATTTCGCCAACATTATCATAAAATGGACTTAAACATTAGATTTTTTTTATCCAAAGAACCTTACTTTTGTAACGTGTAACAATTTTTAAATTTAATCGTTTTAAAAGTAAATTCCCTTTGATGAGATTTTTCTCTTTGCTACTGTTTTTTTTCACAATTTCGCTTCAGGCACAGTTTCAGGTTACTGGAATCGTGAAGGATGAGAACACCAAGTTACCACTTCCCTTTGCTTCTGTAACCAATGAAAATTCTTCAACAATCACTGATGTTGACGGAAAATTTTTGCTTTTATCCGCTTCAGAAATTACTTCAATTACAATTTCATACGTAGGCTATTCTCCAAAAAACATTCCTTTAAAAGGAAACAGGAAAAAAGTAGAAATTCTGCTTTCGCCTAAATCTGAAAATTTGCAGGAAATTACCGTTTCTTCAGAAGAAAATCCGGCAAATGAAATTATCAGAAAGGCAATTAAGAGTAAAAAAACCAATGATCCAACGCAAAAACTGAAGAGTTTTCAATTCAAAACTTATAATAAACTGATTGTTACCGCCAATCCAGATTCTATCGATGGACGAATTGATTCTGTTTTTGTAGATCGTTATTCCGGAAGAGAATTCAAAGAAATTGATTCTTCTGACTATGAATTCAAGAAAATTATCAGCAAGCAGCATTTGTTTCAAACTGAAAAAGTTTCGCAGTTTCAGTTCAATGACAGAAAATTAAAAGAAACCATTTTAGGAACAAGAATGGCCGGATTAAAAAATCCGATTTATGAAATTATTGCTTTCAATCTGCAATCTTTCTCGGTTTATGACAATAGTTATGAGCTTTTTGAAACACAATACAACAGTCCGATTGCCCCAGATGCTTTTTCAGATTATCGTTTTCAATTATTGGATTCTGTAACTATTGAAAGCCGAAATACTTACATGGTTTATTTCAAGCCAAAGAAAAGGAGAAAAGCTTCAGGTTTGGAAGGCGTGCTTTATATCGACCAAGAAACCTTTGGAATCGCAAAAGCAATCATGAGAATTCGCAGCGTTTTAGATATTACGGCAACGCATGAATTTGAGTTTTTAGCGAATGAAAACATCTGGTTTCCGACGCAAAAAGAATTCAAAATAGTAAAAGGTAAAAACGACGACGATATCAGAATCTTAGGCGGTACCATAAAATTTGAAGGCGATTTAGACAATAATGAACGCAAAAAAGTAGCTTCTGATTTCACTTATCTTCTGTCAAAATCACAAAATTTCGATAAGGAATATAATGTTCCGATAAAAATCAAGCATCCGTCAATTGCTTTAGAAGTGAAAGATAATGCGGCTGAAAAAGATGAAACTTTTTGGAACACTTACAGAAAAGACAGCCTCGACGCAAGAAGCGAACGAACTTATATTGCCCTTGACAGCATTGCAGAAAAGGAAAGAATTGAGAGAAAATTACGCCTTGGCAGAAAAATATTGAACGGTTATATTCCAATCGGACCTGTGGATCTTGATCTTCGGTATCTTTTGAGTTTCAACAACTACGAAGGTTTCCGGTTGGGACTTGGAGGAATTACGAATGAAAAATTTTCTAGAAAATATCGTCTGGAAGGTTATACTGCTTACGGAACAAAAGACGGAAACTGGAAATACAGCATTGGTGGTGCCGCACGAATAGGGAAATTTTCAAACACTTGGATTGGTGGAAGTTACACAGATGACGTTCGAGAAATTGCAAGTACTTCTTTTGCTATTGACAAGCGCGTTTTCAAGATTTATGATCCGAGACCGATTAACTTGAGTACGTTTTACAATCACAAAACTTGGCGCGGTTATATTGAAACCAAAATTATTCCGAAAACGGAAAGCATTTGGCAATTGACGCACAGCCGCGTGGAACCAAAATTTGATTATATCTATAATGTTGACGGAAAAGCATATACCAATTATGACATGACCACAGCAATGGTTGCGATGCAGTGGAATCCTTTCAGTGATTATATGCAAACGCCAACCGGAAGACTGGAAACTGACAAACGTTATCCACGATTCACGTTTCAATTTACGCAGTCTTTACCAAAAATGTTTGACAATGATTTTACTTTTTCAAAATTAGATGTTCGAGCTGAATACGAGAAAAAATATTTAAACGGACAAAAAACTGGGCTTTTAATGGAAGCCGGCTACGCTTTAGGCGACCTTCCCTTGACGCATTTATACAATACTTCGCCGAACAGCCTTACGAAGGAAAAATTAATCGAACGTATTACAATTGCAGGAAAAAACAGTTTTGAAACGATGTATTTCAATGAGTTTTTCTCAAGCAAATATGTAATGTTTCAGTTCAAGCACGGTTTTAAAAGAATGGAAATCGTGAAAGGAGTCAAGCCTGCGATTGTGCTAGTGACACGAATGGCTTGGGGTGATATAGACAAGCCTGAACAGCATGTTGGCATCGAATACAAAACGCTTCGTGATGGTTTTTTTGAGTCAGGAGTTGAGATAAACCAGATTTATAAAGTACTTGGCCTTTCTGGATTTTACAGGTATGGGCCAAACCAATTATCTAAATTCGAAGACAATCTTTCTATAAAATTGACGCTAGTTTTAAACCTAGGAATCTAATGGCTTGAAACAAATTTCAGTCCGATAATGGATCCTATTAATGTAGAAAGGAAGAAAATTCTCCAGAAAGTTGCGGGTTCTTTAAAGATTAAAATTCCGACTAACACAGTTCCGACAGCGCCGATTCCGGTCCAAACAGCATAAGCCGTTCCGATTGGCAAAACTTGGGTGGCTTTGTAAAGCAACACCATGCTTATGGTCAGGCAAACAAAAAAACCTAGCATCCAAAGTGTTGATTCAGTTCCAGAAGTTTCTTTGGCTTTGCCTAAACAAGATGCAAAACCTACTTCAAATAATCCTGCAATAATTAATAGTATCCAATTCATTCGAAATCGTTTAAATAAATAAAACCTGCCAGAGTTGAATCTGACAGGCTTTTTTGGGGAATTAATATATATTGTAATCTGACAAGTACTTAATTCTATGCAAAAGTAAAGCTTTTTTTTGAATTTTATGGCTTAATAATTAATACAGATGGTGTGTTATTTAACCAAACACTTTGAGAATCCACCAATTTTTTCCAACTATCAAGGCTGATTATCATCAAATCTTGGTTGTCTAAAAATTCTTTTCTCATTGTTTTTTCGCTTGACATCGTAATGTGATTTGGAGCGATTTGTTCGATCGAACGAATACTTTCTTTTATTTCAGAATTATTTTTAATTTCTCCAGCCGGATCTAAAACTGTAATCTGAGAACCATTATTGTGGATTAATTTCTGAGCATATTCAATTAAAAATTTATCTTCCGCAGCAAATAATGGCATAAAAACCTGGTCGATTTCTTCTAAATTTTTATCCACTAAAATCCCAACTGGCATTTTGCTGTAAGCAATGATGTGACGGGTTCTTTCATCAAAAGGAGAATTTTCAAACAAGCCTTCTTTTCCTGATAATTTATCGATCAAACGATCTGGATTGATGATTCTTGTGGTGTATCCTAAAACTCTCCCTAATAAAGTTCCTTCAAAAATCGACTGCCCTAAACCAATTAATAGCAAATCGAATTCGCCTTGGTTTGCAATTTCAGTGACATCAGAATCAATATCTACAGAAGCTTTGAAAAGCGTAACGATTTTTTGGTCTAGATTTTCAGCTTCATTGACAATGGGTTTGAAAATTTCTTGTTCATAATGGCTGGCGTCAAAACCATGAAGTTCGTTGCTTGAAGACAAATGCATTGTGGTAACTAACGCATTTCCATTTTGTTTTTTCACTAAGCTATTTGCAATTTTCAACAAAGAAATTCCTCTTTCTGGAACAGCAAACGAGAGCAATATTTTGTATTTTGATTTATTCGTAATTGATTCTGGAATAATAGAATTTTGCGTCTTGAAAATTAAATTGATCAAATCTAACGCTGGTCCGGTCATGAATGTTGTAAGCAAAGCCATCAAGACCAACATCGTGAAAATTGCCGGAGAAAGTACGCCTAATTCATAACCAATATTTAAAACGATCAATTCCATCAAGCCGCGCGTGTTCATCAAAGCTCCGATAACCAAACTGTCTCTCCAATTTTGACCTACAAATTTGGCAGCAAGCGCGCTTCCCAAGAATTTTCCGGTAACGGCAACTGCAATGATTAATCCGGTCACTTTCCAAAGATAAATATCATCTAAAAGTCCAATTTCAGTTCTCAAACCTGTGAATACGAAGAACAACGGAAGCAAAACGATCAAAGCAAAATCTTCTACTTTTTCGATAAAAATACTTCTGAATTTTGCGCTTTCTGGCATAATAACTCCAGCCATGAAAGCTCCAAATAAAGCATGAATCCCGATAACTTCAGTTACATACGAAGAAATAATCAAGGTCAAAAAGAAGATGGCCACTACTGGTTTGCTTAGTGTTTTTCGAGAAGAATATAAATCTCCTACTCTTTTCAAGAACGGTTTTACAACCATAATCATCAAGAAAACATAAGCAATCGCCATTGCAATAATATACAAAGAACTTACAAATGAACCGGCTTTTACAATAGCAATAACAGCAGCCAAAATACACCAAGCCGTTATATCATCTGCAGCCGCACAAGTAATTACGATATTTCCCAACCTTGTTTTTTGAATTCCCCTTTCTTGAACGATTCTTGCCAAAACTGGAAAAGCCGTAATGCTCATCGCAATCCCCATAAACAAAGCGAAAGACATAAATTCAACACCTTCCGGGGCAAAAGTTTGGTATAAAAAATAAGCCAACCCAATTCCTAAAGTAAACGGAAAAATAATACTGGCATGACTGATCACAACTGCTTCGTGTGCCTTATTTTTCAAGACTTTTAAGTCCAATTCCATCCCGATGACAAACATAAAAAGTATTAATCCGATTTGGCTCAAGAACTGCAAGTTTCCAAGAGAAGCTTTTGCGAATAAAATTCCTGAGAATTCTGGAAAATACATTCCTAAAAGTGAGGGTCCGAGAACAATTCCGGCGATGATTTCTCCAATAACTGAAGGCTGTCCGATTTTTCTGCAAATCCATCCGAAGAATCTGGCAACTAAAATAATGGTAATAATTTGGGCTAATAAAATCGCTAGCGGATGTTGCAAACTGTGCTGCATCGAATCTAAGAATTCTGCCCAGTCTGATTTATCTGAAGTTTTTTCAACGATATTTCTTCCGTCTTCTAAAAATTTTCCTTTGTTCAAAAACCAATAAATGACTGCTGAAAAAAAGGCAATCAGAACTACATAGAAAATGGAATTTTTGTGTTTTTGCATGGTCGTAGCTATTTTATGGGGCAAATATCTACATTGAAAAACGTTTACAAATTGATTTTGTAAAATAGTTTTAGGCAATTGTAATAAGAAGGCAGAATTTTGTAATAAAACCTAAATATTGATCTTACAAAGGAAATCAGAACGGTAAATATCACTCAAAAATAGTACTGAATTTTTACCAGATTTATCTAAAATCGTAGTCGTAATTTCGTCATGGGCAAAAAACTTTACGGCTGACATTGCAATAATATCTTTCTTATTTATCCTGCAGAAATCTGATTTTGGAAGTTCGGAAAGCAATTTTGCAAACGTAATATTCTTCAATAAAATCGAATTTCCGTCTTTTATTAAAACTTCCTTGTCGCGACTGTCACTTTCTGACGGCTGAATGTGAATAATTTGGTCGAAAAACAAAAGTGCTTTTCCTTTATCCGTATTTAATTGCGTAAATTTTTTGGTAGAAATTTTTTTGTTGATTTTTTCTAACGCTTTAGTGACTGCTTTTTGCAAACGGTCTTTTTTTACAGGCTTCGTGATGTAGTCAATTGCCTCAATATCAAAAGCTTCAACTGCATATTCTTTGTAAGCCGTTGTAAAAATTACCATCTTTTCTTTCAGCAAATTGGCCACGCTCAAACCGTCCATTCCTGGCATTTCGATGTCGGTTATGACCAAATCAAAATCCAAGTTTTTCATTTCAGCGAGCAATTTTTCAGGATTGTCAAATGCCTTTACGACTTCCAATTCTGGAATTTGTTCACACATCATTTTTAAGTACGTCAGTCCTGGCAATTCATCGTCCAGAAGCAAGCATTTGAGCTTTGTATTCAAGGAGGTCAATTTTTAAGTGAGCAATATAAACATCATCTTCGACAAATTTATCGAGTTTGAAATTAGTGTTGTAAATTATTTTCAAGCGCTGTTCTAAAGTATTTGAACCCAAACCACTGTGGTCTTTTTTCAACGTTTTGTGATCGGAGATTTTGTTTGAAACCGTCAAATAAAAACTGCTTTCTTTAAACTCAAAAACGATAGAAATAAACGCATCTGGACTTTTTAAATCAGCATGTTTAAAAGCATTTTCAATCAAATCAATAGAGATCATCGGCGCTAAAATCGGCTGTTCATAAAGCAATTCGTCTTCCTTGATTTTAGTTTTTACTTTCAATTCAAAAAGCGGACTTACCTTTATTTTATTGATTTCGATCAGGTTTAAGGCAAATTCAATTTCTTCTCTTGGCGACACAAATTTCTTTTGGCTTTCGTATAAAATATAATCCAAGACGTTGGCTAATTTATCAAGTGCGTGATAAGTTTGGTAAGCGTGCGACTGAATTGAATTCAGAATATTTTTAAAAAGATGCGGATTTAATTTCGATTCTAAAGTTTCAAGTTTCAGTCCGTTTACTTTTAATTCGAGTGAGTTGTATTTTTCTTCGAATTCTTGCTTTTGTGCTTTGGCTTTTTTTAATTTGTATATAAAGAGTAAAATTCCAATCGCCAGAAGTATGATTACAATAATCCCGATGACATAAAGCGTGTTTGAGATTAAGACGTCGGTTTTCATTTTTATTTTTTTGTAAAATTAGATAAAAATTTGGAATGGCGGTTTTGTGATTTGAACCATTAAGAAATTAAGAGAATTAAGTTTTTGGAATGTTAAAATCTCAGATTTCTTGACTTATTTTTTTACTATCTTTGCGGTCTGTTTTTTAAAATATTTTTTAGCAAACAGACTAATTAGAAAGTTTTTAATCCTTTCTAAATTCAAATTAAAGAATAAATTAAAGAATATTTTATAATAATAAAAATGAAACACACAAAAGTTAAGGAGCTGTTGAATAGTGCTCAAACGATGCAGGAAGTTTATGTAAAAGGCTGGGTTAGAACGTTTAGAAATAATCAGTTTATTGCCTTGAATGACGGTTCGACTATCAATAATATTCAATGTGTTGTGGATTTTGAAAATACGCCGGCAGATACTTTAAAGCGTATCACGACTGGCGCGGCGGTGGCTTTGAAAGGCGCATTGACGGAAAGCAAAGGTGCCGGACAAAAATATGAAATTCAAGTAACGAGCTTGGAGATTTTAGGCGATTCTGACCCAGAAAAATTCCCGATGCAACCCAAAAAACATTCGCTTGAATTCTTGCGTGAGAATGCGCATTTGCGTGTGAGAACGAATGCTTTTGGAGCGATTATGAGAGTTCGTTCGGTGTTGTCTTTTGCGGTGCACCAATATTTTCAGGAAAAAGGTTTTGTATATGTGAATACGCCTGTAATTACTGGCGCTGACGCGGAAGGCGCAGGCGAAATGTTTCAGGTAACTTCGTTGCCTCTAGACAATTTGCCGAAAAACGAAGAAGGAAACATCGATTATAAAAAAGATTTCTTCGGAAAACATACAAATCTGACGGTTTCTGGTCAATTGGAAGGCGAGGCTTTTGCAATGGCTTTAGGTCAGATTTATACATTCGGACCAACATTTAGAGCGGAGAATTCAAATACTTCACGCCACTTGGCAGAATTTTGGATGATTGAGCCAGAAGTGGCATTCAACGATTTGCACGACAATATGGATTTGGCCGAAGATTTTATTCAATACGTAATCAAATATACGGTTGATAAATGTGGCGATGATTTGAAGTTTTTGGAACAACGCCTTTTAGAAGAAGAAAAATCAAAACCGCAAGCGGAAAGAAGCGAATTGGCTTTGCTTGAGAAATTGAATTTTGTATTGGAAAATAATTTCAAACGTGTTTCTTACACGGAAGCGATTGATATTTTGAAAAATTCAACTCCAAATAAAAAGAAAAAATTCAACTATATTATTGAAGAATGGGGCGCTGATTTGCAGTCAGAACACGAGCGTTATTTAGTGGAAAAACACTTTAAATCGCCAGTAATTGTTTATGATTATCCGGCAAATATCAAATCGTTTTACATGCGTATGAATGAAGACGGAAAAACAGTTGGAGCCATGGATATTCTTTTCCCTGGAATTGGAGAAATCGTTGGAGGTTCACAAAGAGAAGAGCGTCTAGACGTTTTGCTTGAGAAAATGAAAGTGATTGGAATCGACGAAGAAGAACTTTGGTGGTATTTAGACACACGCCGTTTTGGTTCTGCGGTTCACAGCGGTTTTGGTCTTGGTTTTGAGAGATTGGTGCTGTTTGTGACGGGAATGACGAATATTAGAGATGTAATTCCGTTTCCAAGAACTCCTGGAAATGCGGAGTTTTAACACTCAATAGTTTATAAAAAACCTATCAAAAATGGCACAAGTTTATCTTAACATGTGCCATTTTTATTTGAAAATGCTTAAATTTGAAATGTAAATACCAATTAAATCCATAGAATGCTCAAGCAATTTTTACAACTTAAATTATCTCAGAAATTATCTCCGCAGCAAATCCAGCTGATGAAGTTAATCCAATTGCCTACGCAAGCTTTTGAACAGCGTTTAAAAGAAGAAATGGTCGAAAATCCAGCACTGGAATCAGGAAAGGAAGAAGATGAATATGAAAAAGACGAATTCGAAAACGAAGAATATGACGATTATGATGAATTCGAAAATGACAGAATCGATGCTGAAGACATCAATATCGACGAATATTTAAGCAATGACGAAACGCCAGATTACAAACTTCAGGCGAATAATTATAGCGATGACGACGAAGACAGAAGCATGCCTTTTGCCGCGCCGGTCAGTTTTCACCAAGATTTGATCAACCAATTGAACACTTTTATCTTAAACGATGAAGAGCGTGAAATTGCTGAATTTTTGGTCGGAAGCATTGATGATATGGGTTACATCCGAAGAAGTGTTCCTGATATTGTGGACGATATGGCGTTTACACAAGGCATTTATACGGATGAAAAAAATGTGGAAAGAATTCTGCACATTATTCACGAATTAGAACCTTCGGGAGTTGGAGCAAGAGATTTGCAAGAATGTCTTTTGTTGCAATTAAAACACAAAACGCCAACGGAAGCTGTGGATTTGGCAATCGATATTTTAGAGAACCAATTCGAAGCTTTTACGAAGAAACATTACGATAAATTACTCCAAAAATATGGTGTTTCTCAAGACCAATTGAAGAAAGCAATTGACGAGATTGAGAAATTAAACCCAAAACCAGGAGGTGCTTTTACCGGAAACAACAAAATGGTGGAGCACGTTGTTCCAGATTTTACCATAAGAATTGTAGAAGGCGAACTCGAGCTTTCTTTAAACGGAAGAAATGCGCCAGAACTTCATATTTCAAAAGATTATCAAGAAATGATGCAGACATATAAAGCATCTCGTGATAAATCTAACCAACAAAAAGAAGCCGTTCAGTTCATCAAACAAAAATTAGATTCTGCCAAATGGTTCATCGATGCGATTCGCCAAAGGCAAGAAACTTTGTTTGTGACGATGAACGCGATCATGCATTATCAGCAGGAATTTTTCCTTGATGGAGACGAAACCAAATTGAAACCGATGATCTTAAAAGACATCGCAGATATGGTTGGACTTGATATTTCGACAGTTTCTCGTGTGGCAAACAGCAAATATGTGGAAACGCCTTACGGAACAAAATTAATCAAGGAATTCTTTTCTGAAGCTATGAAAAATGACCAAGGCGAAGATGTTTCTACGCTTGAAATCAAGAAAATTTTACAAAATGTAATCGAAGAAGAAGACAAGCATAAACCGCTTCCGGATGATCAATTGGCAGATATTTTGAAAGAAAAAGGATATCCAATTGCTAGAAGAACTATTGCAAAATACAGAGAACAGCTTGATATTCCAGTGGCAAGAATGAGGAAGAAAATGTAATTAGAAAATGAGCGAATTTGATAATTAGCAAATAAATTGACGTAGACTTTTGCCTTTTGGCTAATTTCTTTTGGCTTAAAAATGAAAAAATTCCTCTCTATATTTTCTTATATTTTTCATCCGATGTTTATCTCGGTTTATGCAGTATTGATCTATTTTTTTCTGACGGACAGATACCATCCTTACCAAGAATTGTTCTTAATCATGGTTCAAGTGCTGATACTTACCATCTTAATTCCGATTTCAATTTTTTATTTTTTGATGTCTTTGGGAAGAGCCAATTCCTTCATGCTTTCTGAAATTTCACAGCGGAAAATCCCGCTTTTTGTCAACGCCTTATTGCTTTATCTTTTGATTACGCAAAGCATCAGGGTTGAAATTATTCCAGAACTTTATTACTTCTTTTTTGGCGCTTTGGCCAGTACAATTTTGACATTCTTATTGATTTTTACCAATTTGAAAGCAAGTATTCACATGGTTGGAATTAGTTCTTTGACGGTTTTCATTGTCGGTTTCAGCCTTCATACGCAAACCAACCGCATTTTTCTTGTTGCGCTATTTTTGATTCTGACCGGACTTGTAGGAACTTCAAGATTGTCAATGAAAGCGCACGATAGCAAAGAATTAATTGCAGGATTTATAGCTGGAGTTTTGCCACAAATCAGTCTTCTGTATTTTTGGTTATAAAATATAAAACATCAATCCGATATTTAAAGTATTTAAATCGATTGACTTTCCATCCAATTTAGCTTCCGGTTTAAGCAGTGAATTCAAACCATAATATGCATGGAAATTCCAAGTATTATATCCGAAGGAAATATAAGCTCCGTATTGAAATTTATTAAAATCATCATTCCCAAAATACTTCAAAGTTTCATCTTTACCCGTAAATTTAGATTTATTAAGAAATAAATAACTCAATTTTACACCTGTGTAAATTCGCCAAAAACGATGACTTTGAATCGTGGAAGTACGCCATCTGAACTCAATCGGAAGGTCAATATAATGAAGCGCAAATTTATTTTTATCAAAATCATTATCCAATTCATAACTAAAATCGGTGTCACCTTTGACAATTTTCAAGTTTTGGCGAAAGTCATTCATCGAATAACCAAGTCCAATGGCAATGGCGTGATTTCGTCTTTTATTCAACGGAATATCTCTTAAAAAACCAATATGAAGTCCGGATGAAAACGAGTTTTGGCTCAAGCCTTTTGGTCTGTTTTGCAATAAATTATAAGTCAATGCGATATAAAATTGATCTTCACGATATAACGAATCAACCACCGTAACCGTCGTTCTCGTTGAATCACGCTTGCGTTTTGCATCATCGATTTCTTCTTGATCAACCGTTTTCTGGTTGTCGAGATTTTGTTTGATCTGCTCCTGCTCTTCCCGTTCCTGAGCTTCCTTGATCTGCTGATTTGTCACGGGATCTTGCGCATAAATTGCATAAAAAGAAAAGAATAAAAGTAATGTCAGGAATTTTTTCATAGCGTGAGATTGCGTGAATAAAAGTAATAAAAAAATGACAGCCTAAAAAATGGTTTCTGAAATAAGAAGAAAGCATTTCTGCCTTTCGGTCTGCGTAATCTTTGCTATCTTTGAATTTTAAATTACGAAATTTTGACTTCAAACACAAAAATATACTTTGCATCTGACCAGCATTTTGGCGCTCCAACGGCCGAATTAAGCTTTCCGAGGGAAAAGAAATTTGTAGCTTGGCTTGACGAAATCAAGAAAGATGCGACGGCTTTGTTTTTATTAGGCGATTTATTTGACTTTTGGTTTGAATACAAAACCGTTGTACCAAAGGGTTTTGTGCGTGTTTTAGGAAAACTAGCTGAACTTCGTGATGCTGGAATTCCTATTTATTTTTTCGTAGGAAATCACGATTTATGGATGGAAGATTATTTCCAAAAAGAATTGGATATTCCCGTTTACCATACGACTCAGGAATTTACTTTTGACAATAAACTCTTTTTAATCGGCCATGGCGACGGACTTGGTCCTGGCGATAAAGGTTATAAAAGAATGAAAAAAGTGTTCACTAATCCGTTTTCAAAATGGCTCTTTCGTTGGCTTCATCCTGATTTGGGCGTTCGATTGGCGCAATATTTATCGGTAAAAAACAAGTTGATTTCTGGTGATGAAGACGTAGTTTATTTAGGAGAAGACAATGAATGGCTGGTTTTGTATTCTAAAAGAAAGCTCGAAACCAAACATTATGACTACTTCATTTTTGGCCACAGGCACTTGCCGATGACTATAAAAGTGGGAGAAAATTCCACCTATGCCAACTTAGGCGATTGGATTGGCTATTTTACTTACGGTATTTTTGACGGAGAAAAATTTGAGTTGAAAGAATATAAGTAAGTCGAAAGTTTAAAGTCATAAAGTCAAAAGCAACAACATTATAAATCACATGTTGCTTTTTTTATCAAATTTTAAACACGCTTAATTCTGGCAGACATCATCCAAGTAATCTTTCAATTGAATTTGAAAAATTGTGCCTTCCACTAAATCTTTGATTTGCAATAATTCGTCCATAGAAACGGCCAAATCAATTTGCTGTAAAGGTGTTTTCAACAAAAACTTGTGGCATTTTCTTTGGAATTGGCATCCGTTGCAATGCATTTCGTTGCAAGTCGAATCAATATTATCGGCAAAAATATTCAATTCTTCTTTTGAGAAATAGAAACCAGTTTCCTTAAAAACCAATTGCACTTTGCTTTTCAGAACCTTTTTTTCTTTTTTCCAATGAAAAGCTACACCAAAATCATTAAAATAGATTTGCTCAATTTCTTTCATAACCCGAATTATTTCGAACAAATATAAGAATTATTTAAAATGATTCTAAATTATTTTTACTTTTTAGGCAAGAGCCAAGAGAGAAAAGGCAAAAGCTAGTCAGACAACGCTTATAAACTTTTAACTATTGGCTAATTCCTATTGCCTATGCTCTAATATCTCTCAGTCGCATTTGCAAACTCACATTTCCGTTGTATTCATTTTCATCAATAGAATAAACAGCTTGAAACAATTGTCTGTTTGCCGTCAGGTCTAATTTATTTCCAATTTTAAAACCGATTGCCCCGATTCCTTCAGAGTTTCCTTGTTTTACAAAAAGCTTCAGATGCTCGTCATCTTTCCCGATTTTCTTTCCGTAACCAGTGTCAATTAAATTTTTAGTTAAGAAAATCGGTGTCATATTCATTGGTCCGAATGGTTCAAATTGCTTCAAAATACGAATAAACCTTTCGTTGATATCTGTTAAATTTATTTCAGCATCAATCAATATTTCTGGAATCCTAAGTTCTTCAGTGATTGTTTCAGACACTACTTTCTCAAATTGATTTTTGAAATTTTCGAATTGATCTTCCTTTAAAGTCAATCCAGCGGCGTACATATGGCCTCCAAATTGTTCCAAATAATCGGAACAAGCTTCCAACGCATTGTAAACGTCAAAATCTTTCACAGAACGCGCCGAAGCCGCCAATTTATCACCGCTTTTTGTAAAAACTAAAGTCGGGCGATAATAGGTTTCAATCAATCTTGAAGCCACAATTCCGATGACGCCTTTGTGCCAATCTTCTTGATAAACGACAGTGGAAAATCTTTTTTCTTCTTTATTTGTAGTAATTTGAGACAAGGCTTCAACCGTGATTTGCTTGTCTAATTCTTTTCTGTCAACATTAAAAGTCTCAATTTCTTTGGCAAAAGCTTCCGCTTCTTCAAGACCAAACTCCGTCAAAAGTTGCACAGCGTAATTCCCGTGTTTGATTCTTCCAGCGGCGTTGATTCTTGGAGCAATTATAAAAACAACATCCGTAATTGTCAGTTCTTTCTTTTTTACATTCTGCGTAATTGCCTTAAAACCCGGACGCGGATTTGAGTTGATTACATCTAATCCAAATTTCGCCAGAATCCTATTTTCACCCGTAATCGGAACAATATCAGCACCAATTGCAGTTGCAACCAAATCTAAATACGGAATCAAATCTTCAATTGTCTGGTTTCGATTTTGGCCTAAAGCCTGGATCAATTTGAAGCCGATACCGCAACCGCAAAGTTCATCATAAGGATAATCGCAATCTTGTCTTTTTGGATCTAAAATTGCCACAGCTTCCGGCAAAGAATTCCCAGGACGGTGGTGATCACAGATAACAAAATCTATATTTTTTGCATTCGCATAAGCAATGTGATCGATGGATTTTATACCGCAATCTAACGCGATGATTAACGAAATTTCATTGTCTTCGGCATAATCGATTCCTTTATAAGAAATGCCGTAACCTTCAGCATAACGATCAGGAATGTAAGTATCTACGTTTGGATAAAAACTTTTTAAGTAGGAAGAAACCAAGGAAACTGCTGTCGTTCCGTCGACGTCATAATCACCAAAAATCAAAATTCGTTCTTGATTTTCAATGGCTTTTTCAATTCGAATTACCGCTTTGTCCATATCTTTCATCAGATAAGGATCGTGCAAATCTTCTAATTTAGGTCGGAAAAATTTTCGTGCTTCTTCAAAGGTTTCGATGCCACGCTGCACAAGCAAAGTTGCTGTCAGTTCGTCAACTTGTAACGAATTTTGCAAGCTTTTAATTTTTTGGGATTCGGGTTTTGGTTTTAAGTTCCAACGCATTTTTGTATGGTGTTTAAGTTAGGTCAATATTAAGCTGTAATTATTATTTTTTTACCCATTAAGATATTAAGATTCATTAAGCAGTTTTCTAAAACTTAATATCTTAATGGGTAAATACTTAAATCATTATTTTTTTGAATACAAAGCTTCTCTTTCGAAATTAATTCCGTCCCAACCGAATTGCATGAAATTCCGGATGTTCTGATGATCATTCCCATCAGGATTTTTCAGAACATCGTCAAAATAATAACTTCCAAAGCAAGCTAAAGTCGCTTCTTCTGAAAGATTTTGCAATTTTGCGAACGAAAATATCTTGCAAGAACCGTTATTTTCTCCAGAATTATTATGTTGATTTCCGTTTTTGAAAGCTGTTGGTTCAAAATCATAATTTTCCTCGATAACATTTATCGTGTCTTGAAATGCAATCGATTTTGGATTTTCTTGAAGTTGTTTTAAAAAAGAAATCGTACTCATTTTTATTGATTGAAATAATTAATTTTCACTTCTATTTTTGCAAAATGACGGAACATTTCCATCACGCCACAGTATTTTTCTACAGATAAATCCACGATTTTCTGAAGTTTTGTCTGATCTAAATTAGTTCCAAAGAAATTATAATCTACACGAACGGTATGATAAAATTTAGGATGTTCTTCGGTCAAATCGCCTTCCACATCAATTGTAAAAGTATCAATTTCTGCTCGCATTTTTTCTACCAAAGAAGCAATATCCATTCCAGTGCAACCTGCAAGCGAAGCCAGCATCATTGACTTTGGACGAAATTCGTCATTATTTCCTCCAAATTCTGTATCAGAATCCATTTTGATCAAACCACCAGGATTTGTGGATTCAAAAGACATTTTATCGAGCCATTTTGTGGTCACTTGGTGTGTATTCATGTGTAGCTATTTTTTACAACGAATTCACAAATTTTTCACGAAATAATCTGTGAAAATCTGTGAAATCTGTGTTGAATTATTTAGTAGGTTTTCCTCCAACAATCACAACAATTTCTCCTTTTGGAGGTTTTGTTTCAAAGTGTTTCAAGACTTCTGCAGCTGTTCCGCGAATCGTTTCTTCGTGTAATTTTGATAATTCTCTTGAAACCGAAACTGCTCTGTCTTCACCAAAATATTGAATAAATTCTGCTAAAGTTTTTACCAATTTATGTGGCGAAACATATAAAATCATCGTTCGCGTTTCCTCGGCCAAAGCCAAATATCTGGTCTGTCTTCCTTTTTTGTCGGGCAAAAATCCTTCAAAGACAAATTTATCATTTGGCAAACCGCTATTGACCAAAGCAGGCACAAAAGCAGTCGCGCCAGGAAGGCATTCTACGTCAATATTATTTTCAACGCAAGCTCTCGTCAGCAAAAATCCCGGATCAGAAATCGCCGGAGTTCCCGCATCAGAAATCAAAGCAATTGTCTCTCCAGACTTCAATCTTGAAATTAAATTTTCCACCGTTTTATGCTCGTTGTGCATGTGATGGCTTTGCATGTGCGTTCCGATTTCGAAATGTTTCAGCAATTTTCCACTGTTTCGAGTGTCTTCTGCCAAAATCAAATCTACTTCTTTCAAGACTTTTATAGCCCTGAAAGTCATGTCTTCAAGATTGCCAATTGGCGTGGGAACTAGATATAATTTTGACATTTATTATTTTTTAAACCCAGATTTATTTGAACACAGATTTCACAGATTAGCACCGATTTTTTCTAATTTTTAATCTGAGTAAATCTGTGAAATCTGTGTTACTTTTATTTAAATTTATTTTCAACAACTTCCAAAAAGCGCTCTTGAAAATCTTCTTTGCCTTTCCATTCGTTATAATCTGGTTTTACCAAATCTTCAATGAAATTTTTAGCATCTTGAAATGTATCAAAAGTATTCAATTGCGATAAAACTCTATTGAAATCTTCGTTGCTTCCGCCAAAAAGATGATTGACAAAACCAACTCTGTCGTTCAATCCGATTGTAATTCCTTTAGTCACTTTTTCGACCGCTGGTTTTGGAGTTTCTTCTTGCTTTTCTTCCTCTTTTGGTTTTTCTTCTTGAACTGGCTCTTCCGTTTTAGCAACTTCTACTTCTGCCTCTTGGCTAACTTCCTCTTGGCTTTCCTCATCATGTTCGTGCTTTTTCTCGATTTCCGCTTTCACGAATTCCAAATCTTTATAGTGATCCCCTAAGAAATCCTCGAAAATAATCTGATGTCCTGATTCTTTCGCTACTTCTTCAACTGTTTCTTCTTCTTTTTTATCGAAAGCCAATTCAAAAGCAGGCGCAAAATCATCTTCTTTCTTAGTTTCTTCCGCTGTTTCCAAAGCAGCAATTTCCTCTACTTTTGGTTCAACTTCTTGGTCAACCGCTTGTTCAGCTTCTTCTAAAGTTGGCTCTTCTGTTTCAAAAACTGTCGGTTCTTCTTCGTCTAAATCCTCTTCCGAAAGCTCAATTTCACCAACAACTACTTTTTCTTCTTCCGCTTGCGGCTCTATTTCTTCAGATTTTGTTTCTTCTTCAGATTCAACTTCGGCTATTTCCTCATTTTCAGATTCGCTTTCTTCCACAGCTTCTTCCTCTTTTATTTCTTGCAAAATTTCCTCTTTACTCTCAACATTTTCAGTTACGTCAGCAACTTTTGCCTCTTGCCTATCTTCCTCTTGGCTATCCTCAAAAGCAGTTTCCAAAACTTCATAAGCTTCAGATTTACCGATTGTCGGTTGCAATCCTGCAAAATTTTCTTCTACAAAAAGCAAAACAGACAGTTTCTCATATAATTTTTGAGATTCTTGGTGCAATTGAACCAACTCTGATTTATTTTTCAGCTTCAAGATTCTGTGCGCGATGCTGATTAATTCGGCTTCTAACTTTTTCTTCATAACTTTTGATATATAATTGAGTAAAGCAACGGTTTTTTAATAAATTTGTTTCTGTCACAAAGTAAAAAAAACTAATCCTTTTTAAGGCTGAAAAATACAAAATGTTTCTCGAAAATACAGTAAATCATAAAGAACAATTTGGCTGGATTGAAGTAATCTGCGGTTCGATGTTTTCGGGAAAGACCGAAGAACTGATTCGCCGACTGAAAAGAGCCCAATTTGCCAAGCAGAAAGTGGAAATTTTCAAACCTGCAATCGACACGCGCTACCACGACGAAATGGTGGTTTCGCACGATTCAAACGAAATTCGATCCACACCTGTTCCCGCTGCTGCAAACATCAGAATCTTGGCGCAAGGTTGCGATGTTGTTGGTATTGACGAAGCGCAGTTTTTTGATGATGAAATTGTTTCGGTTTGCAATGATTTGGCCAATTCTGGAATTCGTGTGATCGTAGCCGGATTAGACATGGATTTTAAAGGAAATCCGTTTGGACCGATGCCAGCACTTATGGCAACGGCAGAATATGTGACGAAAGTACATGCAGTCTGTACAAGAACTGGAAATTTAGCGAATTATAGTTTTAGAAAAGCGAACAATAATAACTTGGTTATGCTTGGTGAAACGGAAGAATATGAACCGCTTAGTCGTGCCGCTTATTTTAATGCGATGAAGGAATTGCAGAATAATGAGGAGAGCTTTTTTTCTAAGAAAAAGGATATTTAATAAGCCGAAAATAAAAATTTAACTATTAAGAAATTAAGGTTCATTAAGTTTTGCTCTAATTTTCTTAATTCCTTAATGGTTTAAATCTCCAAGTCATATTTTCAATTTACTTTGTAACTTTGAATCTCTCCAACTTTCAAACTAAAAAAGAAACCTTGAGCCTAAAAATCCAACACATAATTCCTGAAATTCAAGCAGTTTTCCACGGAAATTCCCACTTGGAAATCGACAATGTTTCTATCGACAGTCGTTCGTTTCAGAATAATTCTGGCACTTTATTTTTTGCTTTATCGGGAGCCAATAATGACGCACATCAATATATCAGCGACTTGATTTCAAAAGGAGTTCAGAACTTTGTGGTAAATCATATTCCAAATAATTTAGAAGGAAAAGCAAACTTTTTAGTCGTAGAAAACACCTTGAAAGCATTACAGGATTTTGCTTCTTTTTATAGAAAATCTTTCCATTTTCCGATTATAGGAATTACCGGAAGCAATGGAAAAACCATCGTTAAAGAATGGCTGAATTTTCTCTTGAGTCCGGATTATAATATTATCAGAAGTCCGAAAAGTTATAACTCGCAAATAGGAGTGCCACTTTCGGTGATTTCGATTAATGAGAAACACAATCTAGGAATCTTTGAAGCCGGAATTTCCACCACAAACGAGATGGAAAAACTGGAAAAAATCATCCAGCCTACAATCGGAATTTTGACAAATATAGGTTCTGCCCACGACGAGGGTTTTTCAAATTTGGAACAAAAAATTACGGAGAAACTTCGCCTTTTTGAGAATTCAGAAATTCTTATTTATCAGAAAAATAATTTGATTGATTCGCTTGTAAATCCAAAGACAAAAACATTTACTTGGAGTTTTGAAGATGAAAAAGCCAATGTTTTTATTACGAAGAAATCAATTTCTGATAAAACACAATTACACATTAAATTTGAAACAGTTTCTTTTGACGTAATTATTCCTTTTCAAGATAAAGCTTCCGTTGAAAATGCTATAAATTGCCTGATGACTTTGTTGCATTTGGGTTATTTGCCTGAAATAATTCGCGAGAGAATTCAACTGTTGTATTCTGTAGAAATGCGATTGAAAGTAAAAAACGGAAATAATAATACTGCACTAATTGATGACAGTTACAGCTCTGATTATCAATCTTTAAAAATTGCTTTAGACTTTTTAGAACAGCAGAAACAATACAAAAAGAAAACGATAATTCTTTCGGATATTATTCAAAGCGGACTTCCGACGGATGAATTATACACCAAAGTTTCTGAATTGGTCACTTCCAATAAAATTGACAGAATCATCGGAATTGGAGAAGAAATTTCTACCTATTCCGAAAGTTTCAAAAACATAATTACGTATAAAAATACCCAAGAATTTATTGCTGATTTCAAGAATTTGACTTTTGAAAACGAAACAATTTTAATCAAAGGCGCGCGGATTTTCCAATTTGAAGAAATCGCTTCTTTATTGGAGGAGAAAACGCACGAAACCGTTTTGGAAATCAATTTAAATGCCATCAGCCACAACTTAAATTTCTTCAAATCAAAACTAAAACCAGAAACCAAATTGATGGTGATGGTCAAGGCTTTTGGCTATGGAAGTGGCGGTTTTGAAATTGCAAAATTATTAGAATATCACAAAGTCGATTATTTGGGAGTCGCGTTTGCCGACGAAGGAATTTCTTTGAAAAGTGCCGGAATCACATTGCCAATTATGGTTTTGAATCCAGAAAACACAAGTTTTCCTGCGATAATCGAACATAATTTAGAACCTGAAATTTATTCAATAAAAGGTTTGAGAGCCTTTTTGAAAATTGCCGAACAGAAAAACTTACACCGTTTTCCGGTGCATATAAAATTAGACACCGGAATGCACCGCCTTGGTTTTCAAGAAAATGATTTAGATGAATTGATTGCGACTTTAAAAAATACGCCTTCGATAAAAGTAAAAAGTATTTTAAGTCACATGGCGACGAGCGACGATTTGGCACATCATGAATTTGCGAAATATCAAATTGTTTTGTTTGAAAAATTGTCTTCAAGAATCGTAAATGAATTATCTATAAATCCGATTCGTCATATTTTAAATACTTCGGGAATCAGCAATTATCCGGAAGCGCAATATGATATGGTTCGCCTTGGAATCGGACTCTATGGCGTTTCAAATGACCCTTCGGAAACAAAATATTTGGAAAACGTGGGAACTTTGAAATCCATTATTTCCCAAATCCGAACGATTCAAGCTGGAGAAAGTGTGGGTTATGGAAGGCGTTTTATGGCTGATAAAGAAACTAAAATTGCCACAATTCCAATTGGTTATGCGGACGGAATTCCGAGAAGTTGGGGAAATGAAACCGGTTATGTGCTAATTAAAAACCAGAAAGCGAATATCGTTGGAAGCGTTTGTATGGATATGTTAATGGTGAATGTTTCAGAAATTGATTGCTTGGAAGGCGATTCTGTAATTATTTTCGGGGAAAATCCAAGCGTGACTTACATCGCAGAAAAATTAGGCACAATTCCGTATGAAATCTTGACCGGAATTTCGCATCGCGTCAAACGAGTTTTTTACAGAGAATAAAATTATTTCCGTTTTATAATATACAAATCTTCGCTACCGCTTTGATACCTATTAGATTGATAGCGAAAATCTAAAAACCGAACTTGTGTTTTAGATCGGAATTTCTTAGGAACTTGAAACAAATAAAGATTGGACTCAAATTTTCCCCAACCTACATCTTTTATGGCGTGTTCTTTAAAGAAAATCGGTTTGTTGTCGATTGTCAATTCATAATAAGCGATGCCTCCGAAAGATATGGGAATACTCGTGTAAGCAGCTTCGTTATAGATGTTTTCCTTACTGTAAAATAATTTTTGAAGCTTATCTGAAGTACTATAATCTAGTTTTTGCTCATCGCCATGAACTGTGAAGTACATATTCAAAAAATCATCATCGGTATTTCTTTTATCCGAAAACATCTTTCTGTCATTGTCTCTCAAAACAACAAGCTTATTGAATTTAGGCGGGAAATTTTTCAAATCAACTTGTCCTATATAATTGTCAAAATCGAAATTTAATTGCGAAAATTCAGAATCGAAACTTCCCGTGTACATGACCGACCAATTGTTCTCGATTTTAAAATATATTGGATAACATTGACATTTTTCATACGTATAACGATCGCTTTCATAAATCACAACCGTTGCTTTTTTATAGAGATCTTTAAAAATAGTTCCCCATTCAACAGCTTCCATTTGGCCATTTTCATTGTAAGAAGTCGTGAATTTTTCGGCTTTAATTGTATCTTTTGAATAATCATAAACTGCATCTTCCGTGAAAACGTAATAAGAATGATTTATGAAATCGGTCAGCGAATTTTTTGTTTCTACCAATATTGAATCCTTGAAAACGACTTCGCCTTTGCCGTTTATTTTATAAAGTCCGTTTTTACTATTGATATAAAAAGTGTTTTGAAGCGTATCATATAAAATCGGATACTGTGCTTTTTTAATCCGAATCAACTCAAAATCATCCGAAGAAACGCCGTCTTTTAAATAGTTGAAACTATCATATTTGTGACTTTTGAACACAGAAGCGGTTGTGATATTGACCACCGTACATCGATCCAAAAGAAGCAAAAGCAGTAAAGCAATTACAATCAAAATTATTTGATAGGCCTTCATAAAAGTTTTTTTTTGGAAAGAATTACATGTCGGTATTATGCAATATTATTTTTGCCGCTTGCTCTTCGGTCAATCATTCCTTTTAGCATTTCGGTCAATTCTGAGAATTCTGTAGGTTTTATAAAAAACTCAAAAGTTCCCAATGACATCATCGCTTCTTTGTCTTTTTCGCCGATGTGCGCAGTATAAATCACAGCTTGAATAGTATCAAATTTTTTATCTTCTCTCAACTGCTCAATCATCTCACGGCCACTAATTTGAGGCATGCTCATGTCAACAAAAACAATATCAGGAAGCGCTACATTTTCAGAATTTATGTGCGTAAAAAAATCGTCTGCTCTTTCAAAAAAATTGAATTCACAGTCAATTCCAAGCACGTCTAAGGCGATTTGAAAGAAGTCTTGTTCGTCTGGATCATCGTCGACAAGCGCAATCTGCATAGGTTTTTGATTAGTCATGGGTAACATTAGATTTTAAGTAATCGATATAAATATACATTTTTAAATTTGAATATCGCAACATAAAATAATTACTAAAACTTGCCAAGTGCATATTTTGCTAGAGAAAAACTTTTAATTCTTAAACTTTTTTACTTAATTTAGCTATTGTATTAAACTAACATTAAAATTTAAAACTATGGGAATGGTATCAGAATTCAAAGCTTTTGCTTTAAAAGGAAATGTACTCGACCTAGCAATAGGCGTGGTAATTGGCGCTGCATTTAGCGCAATCGTGAAATCTTTGGTAGAAGATATTATTACTCCCTTGATACTGACTCCTATATTAAAGAAGGCAAATCTTGAAAACATTAAAGACCTGACTTGGGGCGCGGGCGTAAAATATGGCAACTTTCTTTCCAACGTGCTTTCCTTTGTAATTGTGGCCTTAACTTTGTTTTTAGTTGTGAAAGGAATCAATTCACTTCGCAAAAAAGAAGAAGCAACTCCTGCAGCACCGCCAGCTCCAACAAATGAAGAGAAATTGCTTATGGAGATTCGTGATGCTTTAAAAAATAGACCTGTGTAATTTCCGCTACATTATATATTCTAACTTAAACCGTTCCTTAAGTGGGCGGTTTTTTTATAAATAATTATTTTCATAACAAATTGTTATATTTTATAATTTCGTATTTTCAATTAGATTAATAGCTATTTTTGCATTCAGAAAATCAGTTTAACACTTAAAAATTTAGATATGAAAGTTGCTGTTGTTGGCGCAACCGGAATGGTTGGCGAAGTAATGCTTCAAGTTTTGGCAGAAAGAAATTTTCCTGTAACCGAGTTAATTCCAGTTGCTTCAGAGCGATCTGTAGGTAAGGAAATCGAATTTAAGGGCAAGACTTATAAGGTTGTTGGTCTTGAAACAGCAGTTGCAATGAAGCCTGAAATCGCTTTGTTTTCTGCTGGCGGAGAAACTTCTCTAGCTTGGGCTCCAAAATTTGCAGCAGCTGGAACAACAGTAATCGACAATTCATCAGCATGGAGAATGGACTCTGGCAAAAAATTAGTTGTTCCTGAAATCAATGCTTCTGAATTGACAAAAGACGATAAAATTATTGCAAATCCAAATTGTTCTACGATTCAAATGGTTTTGGCCTTAGCGCCTTTGCATAAAAAATACAACATCAAAAGAATCATCGTTTCTACATATCAATCTATTACTGGAACTGGCGTAAAAGCTGTGGAACAGTTGGAAAATGAATATGTTGGAGCAAAAGGCGAAATGGCTTATAAATACCAAATTCACAGAAATGCAATTCCACAATGTGATTCATTTGAAGAAAATGGCTACACAAAAGAAGAGATGAAATTGGTTCGTGAAACACAAAAAATCTTAAACGACAAAACGATTGCCGTGACTGCAACTGCCGTTCGCGTGCCGATTGTTGGCGGTCACAGTGAAGCTGTGAATGTGGAATTTACAAATGATTTTGACATAAATGACGTTCGAAAAATCCTTCATGAAACACCAGGAGTCGTAGTTCAAGACAATACTGACACTTACACTTATCCGATGCCATTGTTTGCGCAAGGAAAAGACGATGTTTTTGTGGGAAGAATTCGCCGTGATGAATCGCAACCAAATACGTTGAATATGTGGATCGTTGCTGATAATTTGAGAAAAGGCGCTGCTACAAATACTGTTCAGATTGCTGAATATTTAGTTGCAAGCAACTTGGTATAAAAAATAATTTTTATAAATTTAAAAGCTGCAATTGAGAGATTGCAGCTTTTTTATTTTAAAACAAATTAGAACTTCTATTATCAAGAAATGCTACTAAAAATAAAGTATTATTTACAATGGAATAAACAAGAGAATTGATGCCGTCAATGGAACATTTTCTATAGCCATAAATTTTAGATTCTGGACAAAGTTCAGTGTGACTCAAAAGATTCTCAAGCAATTTATCTACTTTTTCTTCAAAAGAATTTATTTCACTTATAGACCAATTCTCAAAAAGATAATCAACGGTTGCCAAGAAAGAATCCAAAGCCGCTTCAGACCAAACAATTTCCATTAAGAAGTCTTACTTTTTATATGTTCTTTAATTTTTTGCTTTGCTTCTGCATGAGAATACGTATTCCCATTTGAAATATCATTTGAACCTTTTTTAATCAGTAACTTTTGTTCGTCTGTCAAAAAATCTGACCAATCTGCATTTTCAGATTTATAGTTCAAAAAATCAATAAACTTATCCACTTCTTGAAGTAAATCATCAGGAAGCATTTTTATTTTTTGACTTAATTTTGAAACAGTTATAGAATCCATATCAAAGAATTTTTGAATATTGTAATATCAAAGATAATGCAATTTCTTATGAAAAGATAAATTTCAAATTATTACATTGTCCTTAAAATATGTTAAAAGATCTGAAATAAAAATCTGCTTTCATACATTTGCACCGGATGAAAAAGAAATTTGCCATAATAAATCTCTCTTTGATGCTGACAGTATTATTTTCGATACTGTTTCAGTCTGTCCATTCTTATGAGCACTTTTTAAGTCAGGAAACCACTTTTGTCAATCCTTCAGATGATGAAGGAACCACAAAAATCCAGACGCTCGACCACAATCATGAAAAATGTTTTGTCTGCGAATTTACTTTAAGCAGTTTCATTCCCACAGAATTTACATCTTTCAAATCACAGCTTACTTTTAAGGCTTTTGCCCAAACAAATTTTACCACGACAGAAACTCCTGAAGCTTTTTCAGGAAGCCTTTTCTCCCATCGCGGTCCTCCATCTTTTTGTTAATTATCGAATAGGGAAACTTCCCTACTTGCTGCTTTTTCCTTTATTGGAATAAGCAATAATTATCATTTTAGATTTTTTCAAAATGCGCTATATCTTATTATTTGCTTTCCTATTTATTGGAAATCAATCTCTTGTATATTCCCAAAACTCATTGTCAGGGAAAATTACCAACGAGAAAAACCAACCTTTGGCGGGAAGCCACATTCATGTTTCCAACTTTTTCGCAAATACTGACGAAGCTGGAAATTATACAATCAACGGAATCCCGAATGCACGTCTTCAGGTTTTTGTGGAATATTTGGGTTATAAAACTTTGGATACCATTCTAGATTTCCAAGGAAATATGACACTGAATATTGCTTTAAAACCTGATGTTTCACAATTGTCTGAAGTTGTTTTGAAAGAAACTTACACCAAAGACAAGGCCCAAGAAATCAAGACTTCGACTATTGAAAAATACAGTAGCGAAAGTCTTGGCGATGCTTTGAAAGAAATCAGCGGTGTTTCTTCCTTAAAAACGGGGAGCACGATTGTCAAGCCAGTGATCAATGGCTTGCACAGCAGTCGCGTTTTGATCATCAACAACAACGTGCGTCTTGAAGACCAGCAATGGGGAACAGAACACGCGCCAAATATGGATGTCAACACCGCCGGAAAAATTTCAGTTATCAAAGGCGCTCAAGGTTTGCAATATGGCGGTGATGCCATCGGCGGTATTGTCATTGTTGATCCGCCGCACATTCCGGTTAAGGACACGCTTTTTGGAAAAACCATTTTAAACGGCCAGTCAAACGGTCGTGGCGGCAACATCACGTCTTCTCTTTTCAAAGGCTATAAAAGTGGCTGGAACTGGAATCTGCAAGGAACTTTCAAATATTTGGGCGATTTCGAAGCGCCAGATTATGTGCTTTCAAATTCGGGAAACCGTGAAAGAAACCTGTCAGGAAGCCTTGGTTATAAAGGAGAAAATCAAGGTTTCAGCATTTTCTACAGTTATTTCAATGCTGAAATTGGAATTTTGAGAGCATCACACATTGGCAGCACTTCAGATTTGGTTCGCGCCATCAATAGCGGTGAGCCAAATTATCTTGCTGCTTTTACACATGACATTGATGCTCCAAAGCAAGAGTTGCAGCATCATCTGGGAAAAATAAATTATTATAAATTATTCTCAAATGACCGAAAATTGTCGCTTCAATATTCTTTTCAGTTCAATAACAGGTTAGAATTTGACATAAGAAAAGGTGACAAGCGTTATACGCCTTCCATTGATTTAGATTTAAAAACGCATGCTTTCAATGCTGATTTTGAAGGAAATTATTCTGAAAAAAGCAAATATAAAGTAGGAATCAGTGGCGGTTATCAAAACAATTTCGCCGATACTGAAAATACTGACGTAAGAGCTTTTATTCCTAATTATGACAAATTTGATGCAGGAATTTACGCCATCGGAAACTATGCTTTTAATGAAAAACTGACTTTAGAAACTGGCTTTCGCTATGATTTCAGCCACATTGATGCCAAGAAATATTACTTAAAAACAAGATGGACTGAGCGAGGGTATGATGACGAATTCAGCAATTTTATTATCGGCAGCGAAGGACAACAATGGTATACAAATCCGGTTTTTACTTATCATAATTTTTCTGGAAGCGCGGGAACGAAATATGAAATCAATGGCAATTTAAACTGGACAACAAATGTTGGCGTGGCCAGCAGAAACCCAAATCCGGCAGAATTGTTCAGCGATGGATTGCACCATTCCACCGGCCAGATTGAGTTGGGAGATTTGCGCTTGAAACGAGAAGTTGCATTGAAAGTTGCGACCGCATTGAATTATGTGACAAGTAAATTTTCTTTAGAAGTTAATCCGTATGCGAATTTTATCAACGATTTCAAAACCTTGATCCCAACGACGATTATCCTGTCAAACCGCGGGCCTTTTCCGGTTTGGGAATACAAGCAAGTTGACGCAAGGCTTTTGGGCGTTGATGTTACAGCCGATTATGATTTTGCAAAAAACCTGAATTGGCATTCGACAGCAGCTTACGTTTATGGCGATGACTTGACCAACGACACGGCTTTGATTGACATGCCTCCGTTTAATTTCAACAACACGCTAAGTTTTAAAAAAGCCAGCTGGAACAATCTTGTCTTAAGCTTAAAAAATGAAACGGTTTTGACCCAGAAAAGATATCCAGACAATGATTTTTATGTAGATCTCTTCGACGCTTCCGGAAATCTGGTGAATACTTTGGTTGAAATCAGCAAACCGCCAAAAGGATATAGCCTGCTGCATTTTAATTCAGAAATGAGTTTCAATGTTTTTGAAAAAGCTAAAATGACCCTTGGATTTAATATCCAAAACATCATGAACACGAGCTACCGAGATTACTTGAACAAAACGCGGTATTATGCCGATGATTTGGGACGTAATTTCAGAGTTCAATTAAAATTAAATTATTAAAAACTAAACCATTTTTCAAATGAAAACAATTAAATTTTTATCGTTAAGTCTTATTGCAACTGCTTTTTTCACATCTTGTAGCAGTGATGACAATGCCAGCGGTGGCGCCGTAAATGAAGAAGAAGTAATCACAACTTTAACTGCAACTTTAACTGGTGGCGGGCAAGTAATCACGCTTACTTCTAGAGATCTAGACGGAGCTGAAGGACCAAACGCACCGATTATTACCGTTTCGGGAAATTTTGCACCAAATACAACTTACAACGGAAGCTTAGATTTACTTAATGAAGCCGCATCTCCTGCAGAAAGCATTACAGAAGAAATTTTTGACGAAGCTGATGAACACCAGTTCTTCTTTAATGTTTCAAACGCTTTGGGAAGTTTTGCTTATGCAGCTCCAAATGATGAAAACGGTCATCCGGTTGGAATAAATTTCACCTTAGCAACAGGCGCAACTGCCGGAACAGGAACTTTGAGAGTCGTGTTGAGACATCAGCCAAACAAATCGGCAACAAATGTTTCTAATGGGGATATTACAAATGCTGGTGGTGAGACTGACATTGAAGTTAACTTTCCAATTACTGTGGCTGTACTATAATTTTTGATATTCAAAAAATTGAAACCGCTGTAAAAGGCGGTTTTTTTTATGCAAAAAACATTTGTAAGTATTATAAACCACTTTACCCTTTTCCGTCAGCGGAACGTTTCAAAGAGGAAGCGGAAAGTTGTAAAGAGGTAGCGGAAAGTTGTAAAGAGGTGGCGGAACGTTGTAAAGAGGTAGCGGAACGTTGTAAAGAGGTAGCGGAACGTTGTAAAGAGGAAGCGGAATTTATATAAGAGGGAAAGGAGTATTATAAAGATATGCCGGAAAGTATCAAAGGGAAAGTGGAACATCATAAAGAGGAAGAGAAACATATCAAAATGGAAGCAGAATGCCATGCAGATACTAAACAAATCTGCACAATCAATTACACATTCGCCAATTTCTTGAAGTAATTTTATTCACAATTCATTTTTGTTAACATATTTTTAGTAATTTAGAAAATTCATACAAATACTTACTAATCAATAAATGTAGCAACCTATGAATTCAAAATTTACCTCCATTGTTAGAATCCTTCTTGGCATTATTCTGCTCGTTTTTGGGCTAAACAAATTTTACCCCCTGCCCTTTTTGCCAATGCCAAAACTCCCTGAAAATGCATCTGAATTCATGAGTTCGCTCGCTGCAACAGGTTATGTCTTGCCGATCGTTGGTGTTTTAGAAGTATTTATCGGCATCCTTTTATTATCTAAAAAATGGATTGCTTTTTCCTTGATAATTTTAGCGCCGATTTCATTGAATATTTTGCTTTTCCATTTGTTTTTAGACCTTCCGGGAATTGGTGGCGCTATTTTGGTAGTCGTTTTGAATGGAATTTTGATCTACAAGCACTGGTCGCAATACCGACCACTTTTTAACTAACTTATACATTTCATTTTCTTATTTTTGTAAGAATCAAAAAACATTTTAATGAAAAAATTAGTATTCACAGTGATTGCAGCATCCGCTCTTTTATCTTGTAAAGAAGAAACCATTAAAGAAGAGAAAATTGTGCTGAAATATCCTGAAACAAAACAAGTCGACACGACTGACACTTACTTCGGAAGCGAGGTAAAAGACCCATACCGCTGGTTAGAAGATGATAAGTCTGCTGAAACTGCAGCGTGGGTAAAAGCTGAAAACCAAGTCACTTTTGGTTATTTAGAAAAAATTCCTTTCAGAAAAGAACTAAAGGAAAGACTAGAAAAAGTATGGAATTATGAAAAAATTTCCGCTCCGTTTAAGGAAGGAAATTATACGTATTATTTCAAAAATAATGGCTTGCAAAACCAGTCTGTTTTATACAGAAAAGACAAAAGTGGCAAGGAAGAATTATTTTTAGATCCAAATACTTTTTCTGCTGACGGAACGACTTCATTATCTGCTTTAGAATTTTCAAAAGACGGCTCTTTGGTCGCTTATTCTATTTCTGAAGCAGGAAGCGACTGGAATAAAATCATCATCTTGAATGCAGCAACAAAGCAAAAATTAGAAACAGAATTGGCAGACGTAAAATTCAGCGGCATCGCTTGGATTGGCAACGAAGGTTTCTATTATTCAAGTTATGATAAGCCAACCGGAAGCCAACTTTCTGCAAAAACAGACCAGCACAAATTGTATTTCCACAAGCTTGGCACTGCTCAAAAAGAAGACAAGGTTATCTTTGGGCTTAACGAAAAACGCCGTTATGTTGGCGGTTATGTAACTGAAGACGATAAATATTTGGTGATTTCTGCGGCAAATTCTACTTATGGAAACGAGCTTTACATTAAAGATTTAAGCGTTGCAGATAGCAAAATTTCAAATGTGGTTACTAATTTCAACAGCGATAACAATGTAATTGACAACGTTGGTTCAAAATTATACATCTCCACAGATTTAAATGCTCCAAACCAAAAAATAGTAACTGTTGATGCTGCAGACCCAAAGCCAGAAAACTGGAAAGATTTTATTCCAGAAACTGAAAACGTACTTTCTGTAAGCACCGGCTCAGGATTTATTTTTGCCAATTACATGAAGGATGCCGTTTCTCAAGTAAAACAATATGATTATGAAGGGAAATTGCTTCGCGAAATCAAATTGCCAGGAATAGGTTCAGCTGGAGGTTTTGGCGGTAAAAAAGAAGATACCGAATTGTATTATTCGTTTACAAATTACACGACGCCCGGAACAATCTATGCTTTTAACCCAAAAGCAGGAAGTTCAAAAGTTTATGAAAAACCAAAAGTAGATTTCAAATCAGAAGCTTATGAAAGCAAACAGGTTTTTTATACTTCAAAAGACGGAACCAAAGTGCCGATGATCATTACCTATAAAAAAGGAATTGAATTGAATGGCAAAAACCCGACGATTCTTTATGCTTATGGTGGTTTCAACATCAGTTTGACGCCAGCTTTCAGCATTGCAAACGCAGTTTGGCTGGAACAAGGTGGTGTTTATGCAGTTCCAAATCTTCGCGGTGGCGGTGAATATGGAAAAAAATGGCACGACGGAGGAATTCAGCAAAAGAAGCAAAATGTGTTTGATGATTTCATCGCAGCTGCAGAATATTTGATGAAAGAAAAATATACTTCGCCAGATTTCTTAGCAATTCGCGGTGGTTCAAACGGAGGATTATTAGTCGGCGCAACAATGACGCAAAGACCTGACTTGATGAAAGTGGCGTTGCCGGCTGTTGGCGTTTTAGACATGCTTCGCTACCACACTTTCACGGCTGGCGCAGGCTGGGCTTATGATTATGGAACGGCAGAAGATTCTAAAGAAATGTTTGATTATTTAAAAGCTTATTCTCCTGTTCACAATGTAAAGAAAGGTGTGCATTATCCTGCAACGCTAGTGACGACAGGCGATCACGATGACAGAGTTGTGCCAGCGCACAGTTTTAAATTTGCAGCAGAATTGCAGGCAAAACAAACAGGACACAATCCGGTTTTGATTCGCATTGAAACCAATGCAGGACACGGAGCTGGAAAACCGGTTTCTAAAACCATTGAAGAAGCTGCCGATATCATGGCATTTACTTTGTTCAACATGGGTTATAGAGAATTGCCGAGCAAGAAATAATTCTTTTTACAACTAAAAAAATCCGCAGTTTCTTAATTGAAGCTGCGGATTTTTTATTCTTATTTGAATGATAATTTCTGTAGCAAATCTTCTGAAGCATCTTCTATATACATTCCATAAGAAGTGACCAAGATTCCTTTCACGCCGTCTTTTGACTCGATGCCATAAACAGTCGATTCCTCGTCTGGATTTGAATCGCCTTCATAACGGTAGATTTCTGTGATTTCAAAATCCTCGCAATCATAAGCTGCATCATTTACAGTCAGGGCATTTCCAGCAATATTGAAATCAACCATAAATCCTGCATCTCGAAGTTGTTTGATGGCTTCTAAAACGGTGGCATATTTGTAATTCGCACTCATAATTTTTTGTTTTTAAAGAGTACTAAAGTTACGGAAAAAATTTCTTGCAGGAATTTAATAAAGCAAATAAGAAGCACTTATCGATCCGAAAAAGTAACCTTCATTTCGAGGATGTTCTAATTCTTTGCTGCGGTAAACGAAGAGATAATGGAAGTTCCAATGGTTTTTTCGGTACTTGAATCCAGCTTCGCCATAAAAACGCCAAGGACGCAAATCAAACGTCACCGGACTGTCATCATTGAATAGGCTTCCTTGAATGGTGGCGTCATAAACCTGGTAATTCACATTCGGATTTATGTAGAAAAAAAACTCGCGCTGTTCTTTATATTTTTCTTTATCAGAATTTAAGGAAGCGCCGTGAAGGTTTGAGTCATAAACCGGAAGCAGTTTTTTTAAGCTGAATCTTACCAAAGGTCCGGTGGTGATTCCGTTTAAAATTGTTCCGAAATTTGCTTCGCCTTGAATACTGAAATCTATGTTTGGACTGAATTTTGAAGGAAATAATTTCTTAGAATAAAACAAATTCCCTTGTAATGCCAAGGCTTCATGAATTTGATAATCCCAGCCTTGCACTTTTTTATACCCAAAAGCTTTGTGGAATAATTTCTGAAAACCTTCCGCTCCAGACGAAGGGCCGACAACACCAATTTGCCCACTCATTTTAAAAACCGACTCATTTTGGTAAAATTTATGGATTCCTGCTTCTGCAAAAAGATAGCCGGCAAAAGGACGGTCGTGCTTTCTGATCGAAGCCGCTTCCACTGTGTGCGGATTAAAAATATATTGCCCAAACTTGAATTCTGTAATCTTTTTATTGATTTTCGGATTCTCGTTCTGATTTAAATATTTGTAGAAAATTTCAATTCCATTGGTATAATATTGATCATTTACGGTGGAAGTAAACAAATCATTGTCAATTAAAATACCAATTTCTCCCGATTTATTCTGGCCAAAGATTACAGTAGAAAATAAGAGAAAAAAAAGCGGGGAAATTTTTTTTAGCATTTTAATAGTCTAATTTGACGTAATTCATGTGTTTCATGATGCGGCCTTTTCTTCTTTCAATGTAGGATGAAGAATGGCTTGCCTTAAACTTTCTCGGATTTGGAAGTATTGCGGCAATTCCGGCAGCTTCTCTTTTTGAAACATTTAAAGCGCTTTTTTTATACCAATATTGCGAAGCTTCTTCCACGCCATAAACGCCATCGCCCATTTCAATGCTGTTCAAATAGACTTCCATGATGCGTTCTTTACCCCAAAAAATCTCGATCAAAGCAGTAAAATAAGCTTCCAAAGCTTTTCTCAGATAACTTCTTCCCTGCCACAAAAAGACATTTTTTGCAGTTTGTTGTGAAATGGTACTGCCTCCTTTTAGCTTTTTCCCTTTGGAATTATTCTTGAACGCTTTTTGCATTGCCGTAAAATCGAAACCGTTGTGACTTAAGAAAGTTCCGTCTTCGCTTGCAATTACTGCTTTCTGAAGATTTTTAGAAATATCTTCTATCGGAACCCAATCGTGCTTGCAAACCGTTTCTTTTCCGGCTTTCTTTTGTTCCATCGAACGAATCACCATCAAAGGTGTAAACGGCACAGGAACAAATTTAAAAAGTATGACAAAAAACACAGAGATCCCGAGAAACCAAAGTGCGCATTTTATTAAAAATTGAAGTATTTTTTTACCCATAAATATTTTAAAAAACTATAATCTAATCTACTAAATCTGCCAATTCCTGACCAATCAAACTGCCGATGGCAACGCCCATTCCGCCTAATCTCACGCCACAATAAACGTGATCTGAAAGTTTTTCGACAATTGGTTTTTTGCTGGAACCCATTCCCATAATGCCACTCCAGCGGTGTACAATTTTGAAGTCTTGGTTTGGCAAAATTACTTCTTTTAAAATTTCTTCTAGTTTATTTTGTATTAAATCTGTCTGACCAAAATCGGTTGTAGTTTCTCCTTCGAAATCTTCATTTCTCGCACCTCCGAATAAAATTCTGTTACCAAAATTTCTGAAATAATAATAGCCTCGGTCAATATGAAAAGTGCCTTTTATGTCTAAATTCGGAATTGGTTCAGTAATTAAAACTTGGGCTCTTGCTGGTTTTACAGCGCCATTTGTCAGACTTCCTGCGAAACCGTTTGTGGCGAAAAAGAATTTTTTGGTCTGGAAATCAAAATCGTTTGTAGCAACACGAACGCCGTTTTCATTTTCTTGGTATTCAGTGACGGTTTGCTGATTTAAGATTAAGATGTTATTTGCAATGGCTAATTTAAGCAACGCTTCCATCATATTTCCCGTATCAATTTGCCCTTCAAACGGATTGAAAACCAAATATTCTTGGATGCCGTTAAAGTTGAAACGGTCAATTTCTTTTGCAAAAACATCGGCTTTAAAAAGCGGACGCAAGACCTCATTTATAAAAGGAATTTTTTGAAGGCATTCGTTGTAATGACTATCAGAATCTTTTAAGAAAAGTTCATACCCGCCATATAATTTGTAGTCAATTGTTGCGTCACCGAGACGTTTTCGAAGCAAGCGCAAACCTTGCCAGCGTTTTTGAATCAGCTGGATTACTTCTTCTTCAGAATGATTTCTTAAGTCATCGATAATTTCAGAGATGCTTCCGAAACAGGCAAAACCTGCATTTTTTGTACTTGCTCCTTGTGGCAGAAATCCTTTTTCGAGGACTAAGATTTTACTTTCTGGAAATTTTTCTCTGAGTCGTAAAGCGGTGTGCAGGCCGACAATTCCACTGCCGACGATGGTGTAATCTATATTTGAAAACCAATTTTTTATTTCCCAGTAGCTTAAGTTCGCTTTCATGTCCTGAAGTTTAAAAAAGTACAAATGGTTTGTTTTCTAGCCCCGATGGTGCCATTGTTTGAGCTCTTTCACGGCTGAACAAAGCCGTGAAAAGCGAGTGGCTCCAGCGGGAAAATGGATCACCGATAAATTACTGGCGTTTCGCTTCAAATAAAAAAGTTATTCTGGCGTGTTTCCTTCTTCATCTTTAATCTCAGTTTTTCGCTTGAAATAGTTGATGATTAAAGGTAGCGTCGTGATTGCAACGATGGCCAAAACGATAAATTCGATGTGCGCTTTTAAGTCGATTCCGAACTCTTTCAAGAACAAATCATATAAATAATGTCCGGCGAAAATTAATGCGAAAGACCAAAGAAGCGAACTGACGACATTGAAAAACATGAATCTTTTTTTCTCCATGCCCACGATTCCGGCAATTATTGGTGCAAAAGTTCTAATGATTGGCAAGAAACGTGCAAAAATAATGGCACGTCCTCCGTGTTTTTCGAAGAAAATTCTTGATTCTACTAGATATTTTTTCTTGAACCAAAAAGTATCTTCTTTGTTGTAAAGATAATAGCCGCTTTTTGAGCCAAACCAATATCCGAAAGTGTTTCCGACTATTCCTGCAAGCGCAACAAGTGACGCTAACAAAACTAAATTTAGAAAGTCACTGTCAATGGTGACGATGGTTGACATCAATTCACCACTGTAAATTCCTGCTAGGAAAAGTAATGTATCGCCAGGAAGAAAAAATCCTGCGAAAAGACCCGTTTCAGCAAAAACTATAAATAAAATGACATAAATTCCGACAGGAACACCGCCAATTTGGATGTTAATATAATATTCAGGATTCAGTAATTGCGTCCAATCAAAACTATTCATTATTATGTGGTTTCTGGTGTTATTGTTTCTGACTCTGACTCCCATTTGTCAACGGCAGTCGTGGCCAGTGCGTTTCCGAGAACGTTTGTCATGCTTCTTGCCATGTCACAAAAATGGTCAATTGGCAAGATCAAAGCGATTCCTTCGGGCGGAATTCCAAACATAGCGCAAGTCGCAACGACAACAATTAAAGACGCTCTTGGAACGCCGGCAACGCCTTTGCTAGTCAGCATTAAGACTAAAAGCATGGTCAATTGTTCGCCTAACGACATGTCAACTCCATAAACTTGGGCAATGAAAATACTGGCAAAAGTCATGTACATCATGCTTCCATCGAGGTTGAAGGAATATCCGAGCGGCAAAGTAAAGGAAACTATTTTGCTTTTGCACCCGAAACGTTCTAATTCTTCGACTAATTTTGGAAAAACTGCTTCGCTGGAAGTTGTCGAGAAAGCAATCAGCAGCGGACTTTTGATTCTTTTTAATAATGTCCAAAGTCTATTGCCCAAAATAAAATAGCCGACAAGTAGCAATAATGCCCAGAGAACCAGAATTCCGATGGCGAAATCTAATAGGTATTTTGCGTAAAGGCTGAAGATTTCAAAACCGTAATTTGCAACGGCTGCAGCGACAGCACCGAAAACTCCAAGTGGTGCGACCCACATGATGTAAGTCACCATTTTCAGGATAACGTGTGAAACGATATCTAGCGATTTGATGATTGGATTTCCAATTTTTCCCATGGAAGAAAGGGCGATTCCAAATAATATGGCGAAAATTACGATTTGTAATATTTCATTGGTTGCCATTGCCTCGAAGATACTTTTTGGAACAATATGAACAACAAAATTCTCTAAAGAAAATGAGCTTGTGTTTTTTAATAAATCATCTGCTGAAGATAGATTTTCCATTTTAATGGAAGTTCCTTTTCCTGGTTCTAGCCAGTTTACAAGCAATAATCCAACTGATAAAGAAACCAAAGATGCGGTGATAAACCAGGCCATTGCTTTAGCTCCCACGCGTCCGACCATTTTCATATCGCCCATTTTAGCGATTCCAACTACAAGAGTTGAAAAAACTAAAGGCGCAATAATCATCTGTACTAATCGGATGAAAACCGTTCCGAGGAGTTTTATATTTTTGGCAAAATCTGCTTTTCCGTCCGGATATTGGTAATGTATAAATCCTCCTAAGGCAACACCCAAAAGCAGCGCCACAATAATCGCGATGAATAATTTATTGTTGTTTTTCAAATCGTATAATTTTAGTTCGTGAAAATAGCTATATTTTTTGACAACACATTTGAATACGCACTAAAATCGTATTTTTTTTAAGAAAAACATCAGGTTTTACAAGCTTTTCAAGATTTTTAGTTATTCTTATTTATACAACACAAAAGGATTATATATGTTAAATATTCAAATAATTAATATTTTTTAAGGTTATTTATCACAATGTAATGAAATTTATTATACATTTATAATCCCCAAATTAACCAAATCTACTTTTAATTTATGAAGCACACATTACTTTCAGTGGCACTTTTGGCGTGCACTGGATTTTCCTTCGCACAGAGTGGAAAATCACCTTGGAAAGCAGCCGCTCCAAAAAATGGTATCGCAGTTTTCGAAAACCGAACCACATTACCCACTAACAATTTATTTGAATTAGACGTCAGCTCTTTAAAGCAAGAATTGACAAAAGCACCGAATCGAAATTCAGGAAGAAACACATCAAGCACGATAGTTTCTTTCCCTAATTCTGAGGGAGAAATTGAGCAGTTCAGAATTTTTAACGCTCCAGTTATGGATCCGGAATTGGCCGCACGATATCCTGAAATAAAATCTTATGCCGGCCACGGAATCGACGATCCCACAGCTACCATTTATTTCAGCATTTCACCGCTCGGTTTTCAAGGAATGATTTTGGCAGCAAGCAAACCAGCTGAATTTATCGAGCCTTATTCTAAAGATTTAAAAACGTATTCCGTTTACAAAAGAGCCGACAAAAGACAGGCTTTTACCAAATTTGACTGTCAGGTAATGGATCACGTTCAAGGACAGCTTTCAGATGATTTGGCACTTCGCCCAAATGCTGACGACGCTACTTTGAGAACCTATCGCCTGGCCATGTCAGTTACCGGCGAATACACTTCTTATCACGGCGGAACAAAAGCATTGGCACTAGCCGCAATTAACAATACCATGACGCGAGTGAACGGTGTTTTTGAAAAAGATTTTGCCGTGCGAATGGTTTTGATTTCAAATACCGATGCCGTGATTTACACCAGCGCTTCGAGCGATCCTTACGGAAGTTCAGATGCCAATTACAATTCAGAATTGCAGTCTACTTTAACAAGCGTCATAGGAAATGCAAATTATGATATCGGCCACTTGATGTCCGCCATCGGAAATAATGGAAACGCAGGCTGTATCGGTTGTGTTTGCGCTTCTGGAAAAGGCAGCGGTTTCACAACGAGCACGGTTCCGATTGGAGATAATTTTGATATCGATTTTGTGGCGCACGAAATGGGACACCAATTTGGAGCCAACCACACTTTTACTTTCAGCAATGAAGGAACTGGCGTTCAAAACGAACCTGGAAGCGGTACTACAATTATGGGTTATGCTGGAATCACTGGTGCTACAGACGTGCAGCCACACAGTGATCCGTTTTTTCATGCCGTGAGTATTCAGCAAGTCACCAATTATGTAAAAACTACGACTTGCCAGACAAATACGGCGACAGGAAATGCCGTTCCAACAGCAAATGCTGGTTTGGATTATACCATTCCGAAGGGAACACCTTTCGTTTTGACTGGTTCTGGAACTGATGCAAACGGCGACATCCTGACATATTGCTGGGAACAGATGAATTCAGGAACTTCGACTTCGACTTATCCGAGTGCGACTAGAACTACGGGCCCGGCTTTCCGATCTTTTGTTCCTTCTACGGATGGAAAGCGCTATTTTCCTAGGTTGGAAACTGTAAAAACTGGAGCTACGACTTGGCAATGGGAAGCAATTCCGACTGTAGCGAGAACTTTGAATTTCCGCTTGACGGTAAGAGACAATCGCGCTTCGGGACCGGCAAATAACAGTGACGACATGGTTGTTACTGTAAACGCAACTGCCGGACCTTTTGCAGTTACAGCTCCAAATACGGCAACTTCTTGGCCAGCAGGAAGCAGTCAAACCGTAACTTGGAACGTAGCTGGAACAACGGCAAATGGCGTGAACGCTGCAAACGTCGATATTCTTTTATCTACGGATGGAGGAAATACATATCCGATAACAATTTTAGCAGCAACTCCGAATGACGGAACACAGGCTATCACGGTGCCGAATAATCCTGGAACGCAAAACCGAATCATGGTCAAAGGCTCCAATCATATTTTCTTCGATATTTCCAATGCCAATTTCACGATAACGACAGGTTCTGGAGATGTGACTGCACCTTCTGCTCCGACTAGTTTGGCAGCTACAGGAACTACGCAGACTTCCACGAATTTATCTTGGACAGCTTCGACAGATAATGTTGCCGTGACGGGTTATGAAGTTTATCAAGGAACAACTTTAAAAGCAACAGTCACGACCACAACTTATGCAGTTACAGGATTGACAGCAGCGACAGCCTACACTTTTTCAGTAAAAGCAAAAGATGCCGCAGGAAACACTTCTGCTTTAAGCAATACTGTAAATGTGACGACTTTATCTGGAGGAGGAACACCAACATATTGTACTTCCAAAGGAAATAGCGTTGCTGACGAATATATAGGAAGAGTACAGCTTGGAACAATAAATAATGCGTCAACCGGAGGAACTGGCTATTCAGATTTCACGGCAATTTCTACAAATTTATCCAAAGGAACGGCTTACACAATAACAGTGACGCCAACTTGGACAGGAAGTGCCTATTCTGAAGGAATTGCAGTCTGGATTGATTATAACGGAAATGGCGATTTTTCTGATTCTGGTGAATTAGTTTGGAGCAGAACTGCTTCCACGGCAACTCCAGCTTCAGGGACTTTCACTGTTCCAACAACGGCTTTGACCGGAGCTACAAGAGCAAGAATTTCTATGAAATACAATGGAGTTCCAACGGCTTGCGAAGCTTTTTCTTATGGCGAAGTAGAAGATTATACGGTGAATTTACAAACTGGCACTGCTGACACGACAGCACCTTCGACTCCAACTTTGACGGCTTCTGGAACGACGCAAACTACTACAAATCTATCTTGGACAGCTTCGACAGACAATGTCGGTGTGACAGGATATGACGTTTTCCAAGGAAGCACTTTGGCCGCGACCGTAACAACGACAACTTATAATGTAACTGGATTAACCGCCGGAACTGCCTACACTTTTTCAGTAAAGGCAAAAGACGCTGCCGGAAACGTTTCTGCTTCAAGCAATGTCGTAAATGTGACAACGTCTTCAACTTCAGTTTCTTATTGCGCTTCGCAAGGAAATAGCGTTGCTGATGAAAAAATTGCAAACGTTCAATTTGCAAGCATCAACAATTCATCGACTGGCGGAACAGGTTATACCGATTTCACTTCAGTTTCCACAAATGTCACTCGCGGTTCATCTTATACAATTTCAATCACGCCACAATGGACAAGTTCGGTTTACAGCGAAGGCTATTCCGTTTGGATTGACTACAATAAAGATGGAGATTTTGCAGATGCTGGCGAACAGGTTTTCACAAAAGCCGCTTCAAGCGCAACCGTGGCAACTGGAACAATTACTATTCCGACTGGAGCAAATTTGGGCTTGACCCAAATGAGAGTTTCAATGAAATACAACGCGATTCCAACAGCTTGCGAAGCTTTTCCTTATGGTCAAGTGGAAGATTATACGGTAAATATCGTGTCTCCCGGTAAAGGTGAAACTGCTTCTGATTTGGCTTCCATCAAATTATATCCAAATCCGGCGACTTCGATTTTAAATGTTTCATCCGTTTCAGAAAAAGCTACTTTTAGAATCATCAGCCTTTTGGGACAAGAAGTTTTCAAAGGAAATTTAACTTCTGGATCAATTGACATTTCGTCTTTAGCCACAGGAAATTACATCCTTGAAATTAGCGATAATAATACGGCTACGATAAAACGTTTTATCAAAAAATAATTTTTATACACTCAGATTTAAAGGCTGCCAATTCGGTGGCCTTTATTTTTAAGATAAATTTCCCCTGATTATTTATACCTTTAAGCCTTTAATTTATTACAATGAAAAAAATTCTTCTCTTAACAATTGGTATGATCGGATTATCTGCTTCGGCACAAAACGTAATGACGCCAGAATTGCTTTGGCAACTCGGAAGAGTCAGTCCGCTGGGAATTACAAAAGACGGAAAAAGCATTATTTACAAAGTAAGTATTCCTTCCGTTGAAGAAAACAAGTCAGATTCAAAAGTATATTCTGTTCCGGTTTCTGGCGGAAAAGCGACTGAGCTTACGGATTATGAAACTTTATTGAAAGACAAAAATGTTTCTCCTGACGGAAAACTTTTATTGGCAAGCAAAGAAATCAAGGTCGGAAAAGTTTTAGGAAAAGACTATTATCCAAATTTAGACAAGTCAAATGTTCAGGTTTATGACGGTTTGGATTACAGACATTGGGATACTTGGAATGACGGAACGCACAATCACGTGGTTTATTCCAATGCGACTGATAAAGAAAATTTCATAGACATTATGAAAGATGAACCGTTTGATTCGCCTCAGAAACCTTTTGGCGGTGATGAAGATTTCGTTTGGTCGCCTGACGGAAAAAGTATCGTTTATGTTTCAAAAAAATTGGAAGGAACAAAATATGCAACTTCCACGAATACGGATTTGTACCAATATGATTTAGGCACAAAAACGACTAAAAATTTGACCGAAAAAAATCCAGGCTATGACACGGCACCGCAATTTTCGCCTAACGGAGATTTGACTTGGTTGCAGATGAAACGCGACGGATATGAAGCGGATAAAAACGACATCATCGTGCGTTTCAAAGGAAATGACATGAATTTGACTGGCGCTTGGGATGGAACTGTGGACAGTTTTACTTGGAGTCTAGACGGAAAAAAAGTCTATTTCTTAGCTCCGATTAATGGAACGAAACAATTGTTTGAAGTAAACTTTCCGGGAATGACAAGAATTGCCGTTACTGTAAGACAAATTACCGACGGTGATTTTGATGTAAATGATATCGTAGGTTTTTCTGGCGATAAAATTATCGTGACCAGAACAGATTTCAATCACGCTTCTGAGATTTATTCGTATGATTTTAAAAAGAAAACTTTCTCTCAAATCACAAAAGTAAATGACGCGGCTTATTCAAAAATTGCTTTGAGCAAATTTGAAAAAAGATATGTGACGACAACTGACGGCAAAAAGATGCTAGTTTGGGTAGTGCTTCCTCCAAATTTCGACAAGAATAAAAAATACCCGACGTTGTTGTATTGCCAAGGCGGACCGCAATCTGCGTTGACGCAATTCTATTCTTTCCGTTGGAATTTTCAAGTTATGGCCGCGCAAGGTTACATTATTGTGGCGCCAAACCGAAGAGGAATGCAAGGCCACGGGGTGGAATGGAACGAACAGATTAGTAAAGATTGGGGCGGTCAAGTGATGGACGATTATCTTTCTGCAATTGATGATGTGTCAAAAGAAAGTTATGTTGACAAAGCGAGATTAGGTGCTGTCGGAGCTAGTTATGGCGGTTATTCTGTATTTTATTTGGCAGGAATCCACCAAAAAAGATTCAAGACTTTTATTTCGCATTGTGGCGTTTACAACTTACAAAGCATGTATGGAACTACAGAAGAAGTTTTCTTCAACAATTGGGACCACGGTGGCGCTTACTGGGAAAAAGACAATGCGGTTGCCCAAAAAACCTTTGATAAATTCAATCCGATAAATAATGTGGCGAAATGGGACACGCCGATTTTGATTTTCCAAGGAGGAAAAGATTACAGAGTTCCGATTGGTCAAGGTCAGGAAGCTTTTCAGGCGGCGCAATTATTAGGAATTAAAAGCCGATTTGTGCTTTTACCAGAAGAAAATCACTGGGTTTTGAAACCTCAGAATGCTCAAGTTTGGCAGAAAGAATTTTTCAGATGGCTGAAAGAAACTTTATAAAAATAATTTTAAAATATAAAATCCCGCAGAGATAATTCTTGCGGGATTTTTTTTTAACTAGAACTAAAATTTATTTTTTCAAGAATTTGAAAGTTTGCTTTTTCCCTTCAGAAGTTGTTTCGATAACATAATTTCCTCTTGTCAAACTTGAAACATCTAAAGAACCGCTATTTTCGCCGACTTTCGTTTCCAGCACTTTTTGTCCAAGGAGATTGTAAATTTTTACGTAATCCACAGCTTCATTACTTTTAAAATTCAAAACATTTTCTACTGGATTTGGATAATATTTAAACGCAGCTTTTGCATTTTCATCAATTCCTAGAGTTGCATCGCTAATCGAAAAAGCATCAACCGTTGTAGAATAGCCATAATCTGTTTCACAATCTATGGCAATTTGGTAAGCTGTATTCGGAATAAAAATATCTCCAGATGAAGTCCAAGTTCTTACATCAGAATGAAATTCAGCAATCTGAACCCACGGATCTGTTTCAGAAATTCTGTAAAAAATTCGCAACCAGTTTTGATCAGGATCCCAAAATGGATTTCTGAAATAAAAGTTTATTTTGGGTGTTGTCAGTCCAGAAAGATCTAACACGGGGCTTACCAATTTTGTTCTGTCAAAAACATGGGAATTCCCAGGATAGTTTGCAAATTTTGTTCCTTGATAAGCACCAGTAAATCCGACATGGCTTCCCGTTGATGGTGATGTAGCAAAAGTCCAAGACATGGCATTTACTTCATAAACTTGAGTCCAGCTGGCTCTAGTCGTTGAAACATCTTCAAAAGTTTCCACCCACGGAAAAGTCGTAATTTGTGAATGTAATGTATTAGCAAAAAGCACCATAAAAAATAGCACAAGCTTTTCAGTAACTCGCGCAATCAACCCTAGCTGTTTGTAGTTTTTTAGCATTATTTTACGATTTTAAGTTAATAATTAATTCAAATTTATTAAAAATTCGTTAATTAATACATAAAATAAGTTAAAAAAACAATCACAATCCTTTCAACGCTAATGATTTACGGCTAAATCATATTCTACCTATATTCCACAAAGAAATCAAGCCCTCCATTTTACCATAAACAGGATCGAGTTTAGGAACTGCAACGCTTTTAATATTCTCATCCACTTTTGGGCGTTCGCCTTCTTCGCCTTTCATAATATCATAATTCATTCCGTCAGGATAAGCGCCAACCACGCCAAAATCTTCCGAAGAATCGATCAATTTATGACCAACACCAGCAGGAATTGCAATAGCATCGCCTTCTTCAACACTGACTTTATCACCATTTTCTCCTCCAAATTGAATCGTGGCAAAACCGCTATAAACACCCAAAACTTCATGCGTATTGCTGTGATAATGATGGTAATTGTAGACTCCGTTTTTCCAAGAATTGCTCCAGTTTCGATCTTCAAAATGCTTCGCGATAAAATCGGCATCGGCTTTTTCTTCAGAAAATACATTTTTGTAAATCAAAAGAGGAAGCGGACTATTCGGAATTTTTCCGTCGTCTTTGAATTTTAATTGTATCGTTTCCATTTTCATAATTTCTCTTTTTATTAAAGTTACGCCATTGAAATCGATATCCTATTATATTATTTATTCGTAAACTTCTGAATTCACCACCTTTGGAAGTCTTTCGCCTTTGATTCCGGCAATTACATTTTTAGCTGAAAGTATTGCCATGTCATTACGAGTTTCCTCTGTCGAAGAACCAATGTGTGGCAAAACTGCAACGTTTGGCATATTCAAAAGTTCATTATCAAAATGCATCGGTTCTGGATTTGTAACGTCTAAACCAGCACCCCAAATTGTTTTGTTTTTCAAGGCTTCTAGCAAATATTTTTCGTTGTGCATTGGTCCGCGTGCGGTATTTACAAAAATGGCATTCGGTTTCATTTTTGCAAACGTTTCCTTGTTGAAAAGATCTTTAGTTTCGTCTGTAAGATTGGCGTGAACCGAAATCACATCGCTTTGTGCAAGCAATTCTTCGAAAGAAACTTTTCTGGCTCCCAATTTTTCTTCGGCTTCTGCATTTGTACTTCTGTTGTGGTAAATAATATCCATTTCAAAAGCACCTTTGGAAGCTCTTGCCATTTCATATCCGATTTTTCCTAAACCTAAGATTCCTAGTGTTTTTCCTTGTAAATCTTGACCGATATTAGCCAAAGGTTCAAAGAATTTCCAGTCATCATTGATGATTCTTTTGTGATGGAAAAAGGCTTTTCTGGCTACGTTTTGCATTAATAAAAATGCAATATCAGCCGTAGCTTTGCTCAAAACATCTGGCGTGTGCCCGATTGGGATTTTTAATTTTGTGGCTTCCGCAATATCAACATTGTCATAACCTGTGGCGAACAATGAAATTACTTTCAAGTGCTTGCATTCGTTTAAAAATTCCGCGTCAATATTACCTCTTCCGGCAATCAGCAAAGCATCGACTTTCTTGCAATTTTCGATTAATTCTTCTTGGGTCAATTCTCTTTTTTCTTCCCATTGGGTGACTTCGATTCCCGCTTCACAGAAAAGTTTTAGTCCTGCTTCTGGGATTATTCTCGTTATAAATACTTTCATTTCTTTTTATTTTAAACACAGATTTCACAAATTATCACAGATTTTTTTTAAGTAATTTTCTAATCTGTGCGAATCTGTGAAATCTGTGTTGTTATTTTTATAAATCGATTTTACCAAGCGCTCGATGATGTCAAAAATCGAATCGCATCTGAATCTAAATTTAATTCTGGTGCTTGGATGACGCTTTTCAACTGATCTAAGCTTGTGGCACTAACAATTGGCGCAGTTACAGATGGTCTTTGAATTAACCAAGCCAAGGCTACTGCAGCAGGTGTTGTATCTCTTTGTTTTGAAATTTCGTCCAAAGCATCTAAAATTTTTAATCCTCTTTCGTCGAAATATTTATCCATGTCGCCTCCTCTTGGGCTTTTTTTCAAGTCTTCTTTTGTTCTGTATTTTCCAGTCAAGAAACCGCTTTCTAAAGAGAAATAAGTAAAAACGCCCAAACTGTGTCCTAATGCTAGCGTTTCATATTGGCTTTCATATTTTTCTCTAGCGTATAAATTGTAATGTGGTTGCAAGGTTTCATAGCTTGGCAAACCTTTTTCGGCACTGGTTTCTAAAGATTCTTTGATTCTTTCTGGCGACATATTTGAAGTTCCGATCCAACGAATTTTTCCATCTTTTACTAATTGATCATAGGCTTCCAAAGTTTCTAAAACCGGCGTTGGTTCGTCGTCAAAATGCGTTTGGTACAAATCTAGATAATCGGTTTTTAATCGTTTCAAGGAATCTTCCACGGCTTGCAGAATGTATTTCTTTTTCAATCCTTTTTTGCCGTCGCCCATATCAGAACCTACTTTTGTAGTCAAGATAATATCGTGGCGGTTTTTCTTTTCTTTCATCCAGTTTCCGATGATTTTCTCAGATTCTCCGCCAGAGTTTCCTGGTTTCCATCGCGAATAAACATCGGCGGTGTCGATAAAATTAAATCCGGCATCGGTAAAACCATTTAAGATTTCAAATGATTTTTTTTCGTCCAATGTCCAGCCAAAAACGTTTCCTCCGAAAGCGATTGGATAGATTTCTAAATCGGTGTTTCCTAATTGTCTTTTTTCCATTGTGTTTTATTTTTTTGCCACGAATTCACGAATTTTTCATGCTTCTTAATTAATTTGAGAAGAAAAATTCGTGAATTTGTGGCTATATAATTAAAATTCAATTAATTTCTTCTCTTCATTACTTTTAATAGAAGCCTCAATGATTCGCATCACGTTTTCTCCATCTTCAGCAGTAACCGGTTCGGTTTTATTATTGGCAATTGCTTCGTGTAATCCGTCAAAAAACTCAAAATAATTTCCGTGTAATGTTGGGACGAGTTCTCTTGTGACGACGCTGTTGACTTCCGTGTGGAGCAAGCCTTGTTTGTATTCTGGCTCGATTCCCCAATTATCTCGATTTGGTTTTTTTCCTAATTTCAATTCATCTTCTTGAACATCACCTCTATCTTTCAGAAAAGAGCCTTTTTTTCCGTGTAAAATATAAGATGGCAAAGCTTCTCTAACAAAAAATCCGGCTTTCAATCTTACGCGGAAGCGAGGATAATACAGCAAAATATCAAAATTATCATCCACTAGAGAATGGTCTCTCGTGATTCGAATATCAGCCGTCAAAGCTTCTGGAAATCCGAATAACGTTAAGGCTTGATCAATAATATGCGGCCCTAAATCTTTCAGAATTCCTGCTCCAGAATTAGCAGTTTCTTTGTGCTGTTTCGGACTTAAATTCGGGTTGTATCTATCAAAATGAATTTCTGCTTCGACGATTTCTCCTAAAATATCTTTGTCTAAAATTTGTTTTACGGTCTTGAAATCGCTGTCCCATCTTCTGTTTTGGAAAACGGTCAGCTTTAGATTTTTTTCTTCCGCTATTTCTTTTAATGCTGAAGCTTCGGCTACTGTTGTTGTAAATGCTTTTTCTACCAAGACATTTTTATTAGCCAAAAGTGCTTGTTTGGCATATTCAAAATGGGTTCCGACTGGCGTGTTTACAATTACTAAATCTAGGTCGTCTTGAAGCAATTCTTCTATGGAATTGTAGCTTTTTGTATAGGGATAATCTTCTTGTATTAATTTTTTGCTTCTTTCCCAAGAACCGATTAATTCGAATCCTTCGTGCAAATCTAGGAAAGGTGCGTGGAAAACTTTTCCGGACATTCCGTAGGAAAGAAGGGCTGTTTTTAGTTTTTTCATTTCGTTACTATTTTTGAACCATTAAGAAATTATGAAAAATTAAGCTTTTCTCATATTCCCGAACTTTTCAGAGCTTAGACATAAAGCTGGTTTTACTTTTGAACTTTGCGCCTTTGAAACTATTTTTTATTTCTTCGCTCTATCGTATTGATTTGGCCATTGAACATCAACTCCTAATTCTCTAGCGAAAGTTAAAGCTAAATTTGGGTCGCGCAAAGATTCTCTGGCGAAGAAAACTAGGTCGGCTTTTTCTTCTTCAATGATGGCTTCGGCTTGTTTTGCTTCTGTAATCATTCCTACAGCACCTGTGCACATTTTTGTTTCTTTTCTTATTTGTTCGGCAAATGGAACTTGGTATCCTGGACCAACTTGAATTTTTTGGTGCGAAACCAATCCGCCAGATGAAACATCAATTAAATCTACGCCTTTGTGTTTTAAAATCTCGGAAAGTTTTATGGATTCTTCAATATTCCAGCCTCCTTCAGCCCAATCGGTTGCGGAGATTCTCACAAATAATGGAAGATCATTTGGCCATTCTTGTTGTACAGCTTCCAAGATTTCTAATGTCAAACGGATTCTGTTTTCAAAACTGCCACCATATTCATCAGTTCTTTTATTGGACAGAGGCGAAAGAAATTGGTGCAATAAATAGCCGTGTGCTCCGTGAAGTTCTAAAACTTTATAACCTGCTTGAACAGCACGTTTTGTAGCTGACTTGAAATCTGAAATTACTTTTTCTATTCCGGCTTTGTCAAGAGCAGTTGTGTGTTCATTGTCGTGATATCCGATGGCGCTTGGCGCAAAAGTTTCCCAGCCACCTTCTTCTTTTGACAATTTTCTATTGCCTTGCCACGGCGAAGTTACGCTTGCTTTTCTTCCGGCGTGCGCCAATTGGATTCCGGGAACGCAATGATGTTCGGTGATGAAATTGGTGATATTTTTTAATTTTTCGATGTGCTCGTCGCTCCAGATTCCTAAATCTTCTGGAGAAATTCTGGCTTCTGGAGAAACTGCTGTTGCTTCTTGAATAATTAATGCAGCGCCACCATTTGCACGGCTTCCGAGGTGAACGAGATGCCAGTCGTTGGCAAAACCATCTTTTGAAGAATATTGGCACATTGGAGAAATAACGATTCTATTTTTCAGGATAATGCTTTTTATCTGAAATATTGAAAATAATTTTGAGGACATAATTGTGTGTTTTTAAGAGAAATGGCTTTACAAACCAATGAAGAATGACAGAAAAGCCATTCAAGAAAGTAAAGTTAAGGTACAAATCATAAAGTGAGAATGCCCATTTCAATTATTAACAAACTTTTAAAATATGGAAAAATCGAGATTGTAATCGTAAGTAAATAGAAAACACTATTTTTGTTCGGAATTATTGAATCTAAAACTAAAAAATGGAAATAGTTATTAAGCTCTCACAGTTTTTGTTGAGTTTATCTTTATTGATTGTACTGCACGAATTAGGGCATTTTATCCCAGCCAAATTATTCAAAACGAGAGTAGAAAAATTCTATCTTTTCTTTGATGTCAAATTCTCTCTTTTAAAGAAAAAAATCGGCGAGACTGAATACGGAATCGGATGGTTGCCGCTTGGAGGTTATGTGAAAATCGCCGGAATGATTGATGAAAGCATGGACAAAGAGCAAATGGCATTGCCACCTCAACCGTGGGAATTTCGTTCAAAACCAGCTTGGCAACGTTTGATCATCATGCTTGGCGGTGTGACGGTAAACTTTATTTTGGCGTTTATTATTTATATCGGAATTGCTTTTTACTATGGAGAAACTTACGTAGCAAACAGCGAATTGAAAGACGGAATCTGGATTACAAATCCGGTTCTTGAAAAAGCCGGACTTCAAAACGGAGACAAAATCGTTTCGATTAACGGAGTTGAAAGAGAACGTTTTAGTGATTTTGCCAGCGATATTTTCATGGCCGAAGAAATCGTAGTAGACAGAAATGGAAAACAGGAAACGATTAAGTTGCCTGTAGATCTTGTGAACCAGATCAGCAATTCAGGAAGACGCGGTTCTGTGGAAATGAGAATTCCTTTTATTGTCATTGGCGTTGAAGATGGTTCTGCAAATGCGAAGAATTTAAAAGCAAAAGACATGATCACAAGCATCAACGGCCAGCCAGTTCGTTATGCAGATGAAGCAATTGCTCAGTTTGATAGTTTTAAAGGAAAAACAGTTCCTGTGACGATCAAAAGAGATAATGAAGAGATTCAGTCAACGGTTAAATTTAACGACAGTGCAAAGCTTGGAATTGCTTTTGCAACGAGACTTCAAGCTGACAATCTTGAAAAACTAGGATTATATAAAATCAGCAAGCACGAATATGGCTTCTTCGAATCTTTTCCGGTGGGAATTGAAATGGGGAAAGACAAAGTTGTGGGATACGGACAACAATTAAAAACAATTTTCAATCCGAAGACTGGAGCGTATAAAGAAGTGGGTGGCTTTTTCGCCATTTTCAATATTTTTCCAGAACAATGGAGCTGGTTTGCCTTTTGGAATATTACGGCTTTGCTGTCAATTATGCTTGGCGTGATGAACTTATTACCGATTCCTGCCCTTGATGGAGGCCACGTTATGTTTTTATTATTCGAGATTATTTCAAGAAGAAAGCCGAGTGAAAAATTCATGGAACGCGCTCAAGTAATTGGTTTCTTTATACTTATAGCTTTGGTTTTATTTGCTAACGGAAACGATATTTACAAGGCGATTGTGAAGTAGAAAAAAAAATTAAAAATTTCTTCAAATTTATTTGCAGAAAACAAAAAACGCCTTATATTTGCACCGCTTTACAAGGCAATACGCCTTCCTCCTTAGCTCAGTTGGTTAGAGCATCTGACTGTTAATCAGAGGGTCCTTGGTTCGAGCCCAAGAGGGGGAGCAAAATTAATCCTGATAGAAATATCAGGATTTTTTGTTTTATATAATTATCATTTAAACGCCATGCAAATTGTTTACATTCTTCACTCGCAAAAACTAGTTCGATTTTATATCGGATACACTTCCAATTTAGAAACCAGATTAGAATTTCATCACAATGCAACCCAAGACAAATTCACCTACAATGCTGACGACTGGAAACTTTATCTAAAAATTGAATGCGAAACAAAGAACCAAGCAATTGCCATAGAGAACCACATAAAAAAGATGAAGAGCAGTAAATACATTGAAAACCTCAATAAATATCCTGAAATGATTTGCAAACTGTTAGAAAGATTTTCTGATTGTTAATCAGAGCCCCGATAGCTATCGGGGTTGGTTCGAAGAGCAATCAATTGTGGAAGCAAAATTAATCCTGATAGAAATATCAGGATTTTTTGTTTTTAAATACTTTCGTGAAATTTACAGAAAAACTTCTTTGGTTTTTAAAGTTGTAAGTATAAAAAACAAAAGGGCAATCATTTCTAATTTCCCTTTTTTATATTTCTGCAATATCAATTTACATTCCTGCCCATTTCTTTTTCATATTCAATCTTATCAGGAATATTCTTGATTACAAAATCAGTATTGAAAGAATTGTGAAATGTTTTTTTCTCGGGATACAATTCAATTTCAAGCTTGTCATATTTTTTATCTAAAATAGGATAATTCCAATCTCCGTCAGAAAATTTGTGGATGCGGCTGTTTTCATCATCAAATACATAAAAAGTCATTGAAGCCAGATTATTGCTAACATGGCACAATTTTATATCTTTTAAGTTGATGATTTTGTGGTAGTTTCCTTTATAGGCTCGTACGCCCGAAATAAAGATTGCAATTTCAAGATTTTCTAAATTTTCTGTTTGGTGTTTTATAGAGAGATTAAAATCTTTTAAGATAACGCTATCGCACACTTTTGGCTCAAAAAAGCCATTCATCAACACTTCCTTCTCTTTTTTGTAAAAAGTTGCGTCAGCGGGCTGATTTTCGTTTCCGTAAGGCTCGATGTAACCGCCGAGTTTTTTTTCTGTTTTGCAATTCATAAAAACTAAGCTCAAAAACACGAGTAAGATCATATCGTATCTCTTCATTTTATTTTATCCAAATTTTAGATTAACAAACATGACTATTTACACTTCTTATCTTGTTTCAAATTTATCTTTTGCAATTTTTTTGATTCTGAGTTTTCTCTTTTTCCAAATAAATAAAGCGTTGCATTGTTTTTTCCAATTTATAAGACTTGGATTTTGTACAGCACGTTTATTTTGAAACTTCTATTTTTCCGGAAGAAGTGATTTTGTGGATTCCGCTTGGCTTTCTTTTTTCGTTAGCGTTTTTTCTTGTGTACAAATGAATTACATTATCTTTTGTAATTAAAAAATCATTCAGGTTCGTTCCGTCCATAGAGCCAATTTCAAGTTTGGCAACTACTTTGTCGTTTTTCATAGTAATCAGATGGTAACTGTCATTGTCATTGCCTTGGTAAGCTATAATATAAACAGCTATTTCATTAGTTGGAGACGGTAAAGTCATATAAATTGAGGGTTCTGGAATTCCTGTTGCGGTTTCTATTACCTTTAAAAAAGCATCATTCTTAAATTCTTTAGACGGATACCTGCTGCCGCAATTTTTATCGGATGGATAAATGCAACTGCTGTAATAATCTGTAAAATCAAAAGGAAGTTCTACAGTGCTGATAACTGCGGTTTTTGAATTTACAGTTTTAACCTCAGCATTCTTGAAGTCAGCATTTTTCTTGTAGATGTAAACGCATCCATTTGATTCCATAAACATAAATTGGCCAATAAAAAAAGCATCCCTAAAATAAGCATCTAGTTTCGAATCTTTCGAGTAAGCTCTGGTATTTCTGGCATAATCGATAGTTTCGCTTAAATTAATTTTCACTTCCTTCTGAAGCATATTTTTATAAAAATCATAGAGGTACTTTTGTTTGAAGAAGTCTTTTGATTTAACTTTACCAGTACTCACTTTGTCAGTATAAGTTCCAAAAAGGAATACTGAGTCATTTTGGATTTTTATGTTAAGTTCTCCATATTTTTTATCATCGCAAGGCGGTGCATTTTTGGCATCAGAAGCTGCAATCGGAACAGATTTAATATAAATCCACTGCAATGCATTTGCTGGCTTTTCTAGGACAGCTACTTGGGTTTCTGGCTCATTTACCGCAATCGTGTCTTTGCGATTTTCAGAAATCGGATCGCTTGTATTGCCTTTGCAATTGATAAAAAGCTGGGTAATCAAAAAGGCAGATAGGATACTCTTTTTCAAATTGATTTTAGTGTGTTGAATCATAAACATTATTTTTAAACATATTAATTTCTGCATTTCTTCTTTTAACCAAACCATCAACGCCACCATTTGTCACGTCAGCCATTTGATCTGCTCCTGCTTCATATTCGCTATTGTTTATTTTTTTCTTAATTTGGGTTTCTCCGTTTCTGGCTCCTCCAACATTTAAAAAATTGGCTCCGGTATTGAACAACAGGCTTACCAAAGCATCATATTCATATTGGTATAAGTTTACAGTAATATCTCTTTTTACAGCCGCTTCAAAATCAGCAAGCCTTCCGTTGAAAAGTTCGGTAGCTCTGGCGACAGTAATTCCATTTTTAAATTCTTCTGGCAAAGTGATTGTAGCACATCTTTTTCTGTCAATCAAATGGCCGTATCCAATCGTACAATAGCCTTCAGAATCATCATAAGCCGTGGCGCTGAATTTTTCCCAATCTTTTATAAAGTCAATTCCTTTTTGAGACACGCTTAAGGTTTTTGGATCAACCCTGCCTCCTTGTGCTTGTGCAGTAGTTTGAGATGTGGTATTATTTCCTTCGCCCATACAGTTACATAAATCGACAAGTCCTGCTTTTCTCGCAAGTTCCACAATTTTCTCTCCCGAAGCATCTGCATTTGATTTTACAAAAAATTTATCTTCTTTGTAAGCCAAAGCAAATTCGCGGACATCATAATGAACCCAGTTTGTCGCAATAAATTCTTTCTTAATCCTGATTCTCGTACTCGGCTCAAGTGCAATCCTATCAGGATTATCCCATCGATCTTGCGCATTCATTTCGCTGACCATTAAATCACGAACTTTATCACAATTTACTTCTGAAGTAAGGCTGTCAGCTGTTTTAAAAATATGGACATCAATTGCTTTTCCCATGTGATTGGTACTGGTTCGGCCCTTTTGCTTATTGTTTTCATGGCATCTGTATCCTGAACTAATTGGTCCAACTTTAAGTCCCAAATCTTTTTTTGTATCTGATAAATAAAACATAATAGCTTTTAAAACCCAGATTAAAGACCTGTGAATGCCCGGATATTCATATTTTCTTACTAATTCCCTAATTCCAGAATCATTATATTGTTCAGAAAATTTTCCCTGCCCAAATCCAGAACAAATGCCACAAGGACATTTCATCTGGTCAAAATTTACCGGAAACTTTAGCCCGAAATCGTCAATTGCTTTTAAGGTATTGCCACAAACTTTTCCGGTTTCTGGAATTTTCATGTAATCTTTTTGGAATTTCTTGACCATCTTTTCAGTCTGGTCTGTAAATTCATCTGTTGGCACATTGCCTCCAAAACCGTTCAATCTGATATTTATCTCTCTGATTATCTCGCTTTTTTCCCCTTTCTTGATGCATGCCTTTCCGCCACATTCTTTCTTTTCGGCCTGACCTTCTTGTACAGTTACCAATTTTTTCATTCTTTCCACCGTGGTATCCCAGCCTAAAGAAGTCAACACTTTAAATGGTTTTGTCAAAGCTTCGAGAGCACTTTCTTGAAATGATTTTTGAGGTGCTGCTTTTGGCGCATTTGGGCTAAGCACTATTTCATTCTTAACGGCCACCGTCTGGTTTGAATGCGTTGCTTTTTGGTTTGATTTTACAACTAGGTAATATTCATGCTCACCTCCATCAAAATAACTTTTATTAGCCAGCTGCATCATTCCAGTCGTCAACAGGATTTTCTTTTTCAATATGCCATCATTGGCTGTGATTTTTTCATTTCCTTTCCACAGAAGCTGATTGTTTTTTGGATCATGGCCGGTGCTTGACAGCGTATCTCTTTCCCAGATGCTTATCTCGATTGTGTCACCCAGCATGTTTTCTGTGCTGACTTTAGCCGTAATATGCTGTCCGTATTTTGGTTTCTGAGAAATGGGCTGGTCGTTTCCGTCCCTGATTTCAAGTGCTTTGATTTTTTTAGGACCCATTACCGGCTTGATGATCATTCCGGGTGGCGTCTTTTTTTCGGGAGAATTTAAAAAAGCCTCGATCAGCAGACTTTTTCCATACCATTTTTGGGGAAAAGAAAAACTTACTTTTTTGCCTTTTTTAATGGTTCCCTGAAGTTCCACCCACTGTCCGTTTTTTTGCTGGAAAACTTTCCAGGAGACCTGATTATAATCTGCTATTGCCGTGCCAGGATAGGTTTGGTCCACTTCATAAAAAGCTTCTTTCCCCACTTCTGGAGCCGGATTTCCTTTGATTGATGCTATACCTCGCTTTGCCATAATTAATAATAATCTTGAGTATCTTCTTCAATTAGTTCGCCGTGATTTACCATTGGGTTTATCGCGTTGTGCGCTGTGGGATTTATGCTTTTAGCATTGCCAGAGGAAACCGCAGCAGTCTGTCCGTGAAAAATTATCTTGATGCAATCAGGTCCGCCGATAGGGCAGGTTGCCTTTGAATCTTCTAACAATATCTTGCCGCTGTTTTGCAATGTTACCTTTTCATAAAACCCTTTCCATTCTTGAACTATCGCTGTGCAGGGATTATTGTTTTGTTTTGAGCAGGATCCAAAAGTATTTTTTTCAAATGTTGACCCAATATCTTTATCACTTGCAATAAGCTGCTTGGTGCCGCTGGTATCATTTATAAATTCTTTTTGGTGTGTTTTTACGGAAAGCTTGTCCGGAGCAGTTCCGAAATTACATTGGCACATGGCGCCGTGGCAAACTAAGTGTTTTCCTGACATACCTTTAATTTTTAAAATTAAGTAGCTTTTTGTCTGACTTTATCTTTCCTTAAGATTGACCGAAAAGCTTATGGATTGATTCAATGCTTCAAATTTTCCCATGACATTTTTGATGAAATGGTTTCCGTCTAACGTATAAAAGGTTTTATAATTTTTAATTGGCATCTGATTAAAATTATATGCTTCTTCGTCTATTGATTTTCTCAAAAACAATTCTTTTTTCTGAGAATAAATGCCCTGGTTAAGCATTTCTATATTCACTGGAATTTCATAGGAAATATCCATAAAATCAGGGCTTTCTATATCTTTAAAAAAATAATCCTTAAAATTCTTGTTGTAAATTCCTGAAAAAAACTGGCTCAAAAACACGTCTTTTTTTAATTTTTCTAAAAGAAAAACTTTGTTTGTTATTATGTTTTCTTGCAATGCAAGATATCGTTCAAAAATGCTACCGCTGTATTCTTTTCGCAATACTTCTTTGACATCCTGCCATTTTTCAATAATCGCTTCATGATTCAAGATATCAATAATTTTACCTTCGTTTGATGTCAGAAATTTTATATCATTGATGGGTTGCCTACATCTTTCAGCTAAAATCTCCATTAACAATTCAGGTTTATTTTGATTGATCAAAAAATTTTTAAATCGCACTGAGATCAAATATTCACCAAGCCTGTTTTTAAGTTCCCAGCAAACTGCAACCTCATAATTTATTGTAAAAACCTCATCTTCTGAAACTTCTATGACAATTTCCACGCCATAATTCATTATCTCATTACTCGGATTGAACTGTATGGAGTTGCTATTTTGAAAGACTGAATTGTTTATTTTATCTTGAATAGAATTCATGTTTTCTGCTATTCTCTAAGCTCGTCTAAGGTTTCTAATTCTTCTTTGCTCAATTGTTCTACTCGCAAATATTCTGGCTTGTAATCTGTAAAATACAAAACGATTCTATACAGTTTTCCTTTACAGACTTTATCTGTAACTTGAAAATATTCTCCGTCTTTGCCTTCTGTTCCATTGGTTTCATCTTTCATATTGACGTTTCTATCCCAAAAAGTAAAACTGTCTAAATTTTTTGTTTTCTCGCGATACGCATTAATTTCTTTTAAAGACATGTCTCCTTTTATCGGTGCTCCTTCAACATTTACAGCTTCTTTATAAGTTTTGTAAGGGTAAAAATATTTCACCGGATCATAGAGTTTTTTTAAGTCATCTTTAATTTCTTTTTTCAATTCTTCAGACATTGGTGTTCCCAATTCTTTATATTCTTTTTCAATTTCTTCAAATGGCTTCATGCTTTCATTAGTGGCAAAAGTCAATTTACCAGCTTTTCCTTCTGGACTATCGAGATTAGTAAAAAAGATAAAAAAACTGGCGGTGTTTTCGCTATTCTCAACAATTTTTACTGCCACGCCTAAATCATCGAACATTCCAAAATTTGGCCTGCTGCTTTTTTGTCCCAAGGCTTTTTCCCATGCTTCAAGAGGCTCGCCGAACGGTAATTCTTTTCCTTTGTAAGTAACCCCGCAGTCATTTACAACAATAGCTGTTTGCTCCACTTTTAAATCTATATCTTCTTTTGGTTTCATTTGGCAATGTATAAATAATGAGCAGGATAGAATTCCTGTTAGGATTGATTTTTTCATATTTAAATTTTCACTAGTCAAGAATGTAATGTTTTATTTCCTCAAGTCGTTTCTCTGCTTTTTTTCTTTTTTCATAAAGCCAGTCATTTCCTTTTTTGATGGTGGGATACTGATTTATTTTTTCTACAATCTTATCATTCATTTTATCAGTCGTCTCAACAATCTTCTTTTTCATTTGCACCGCTCTCTTTTGAGTATAAGCGCCCGGATTTTTCTTAAATTCCTCAAACTGCCTTTTCATGCTTTCCATTGTTTCAACGGCATCATGTTCTAGTTGATGTATTTTTCTTAAAACTCCTGGAGCATGTTCGTGATAAATTGTAGGATGTTTAAGCTTGTCTATCGTTTTTGGATTATTTCTTTTAAATGTTTTCAGAATTTCATCCACTTGATTCATCCATTCATTTTGAACCGTGGGGTGGATAAAATAAGTAGCTGCAATATAATTACCAAGAGCTGCGCCATCCATACCATTTTTAAATTTACGGCCTACATCTTTTACAGCCAATACTGCTATTTCTCCTGCCAGTCTGTGAAGCGGATGATGTGCATCATCTTTTGCAATCTGAGTGTGTGTTGGGTTTTCTCCATATCCGGAGGAAAGAGATTGAATTACTTTAATTCCGTCATCAGTAACATCTAAAAAAATATTAAACGAAATGTTCATTAAATAGCTGAGCGTATTGCCCATAGAATTCATTTTCTTATCGATAATTATCAGGTATTTCCCCATTGGCTTATCCTTGTTCTTTTCGATAAAATCTGCTTTCCAGTCTACAAAAGCAAACCATTTCTTAAGAGTTGCCAATGTACTGCTAACCAATACTCCTTTATAATTGCTGTTGTTTTGGGACTTGTCATGCTGTTGGGATTTTGAAAGATGCTGCAACATGGTTTCCATAAAACCTTCAGCAAAAGTTCTTTCTCCCTTTTTTCTTGTTTTGTATTCGCTGGGATGTATAGGAAACATGGCTTCTGCCATTTTTGGCGCGACAGATGCAACGGTATCGTCTGTTAAAAAAATCCCAGTTACAATCGGTATGTCAGTCGCTTTGTGTCCTTGCTTATTTTCAACCCAAGGATATACCATGGAAGCGCCATTTTTAATCAAGCCTACTTCAATAAAATTTGAATGCGAAAAATAATCTTCCAAAACGTGCAATGCAGCACCAAGATGCATAAAACGCTTGTTTTTGTCTCCTGGTCTTGTGGCCAATATAATCTGCTGCTTCATGTAAGTGACAGCAGAAGGATTTATTGCATTCGTTTTTTCACTTGCATAACCGTCTCCGTGAATGTATTTTTTCATTTTTCTGGCAGGATCGATTCCTATAGAAGTAGGCTGGCCTCTAAATAGGTGTTTTTTAAATTTGCCAGATGGGCTTTCATATAAAAATGCGACAGGCTGTCCAGAAGCGAGGTCAGTGGCACCACTTTCATCTTTCAGCTTATATGGATTGTCAATATGCTCTTCAGGCCTATAAACGCCTAATACATCTTTTGTGAGCGGAATAAATTTCTTTTTAAAAGTCTCTAAATGGACTTTATAATTTTCTGTAACTGGCTTTCCTGATTTTTTCCCTTTTTCAGCCGCAACATTATAAACAAATTCTTTAGCCGCTAAAATCTGTAACAAGTCTACCCATCCTTGATGCGAAAGCTTTAAAACAGAGTTGTTAGAATGTTTTTTTACATTTTTATTGGCACCATTTGACACACTGATTGTAATCTCAACAATCATTTGTGAAAAGTCACGAAGCCAGTTTCCATAATATATTTGGAGTACTTCATCTTCTGTAAAAAGATTACTTTTTGCTAAAGCTTCCATTTCGATGGTACCGTGCCCATAGCCTTCTTTTTTATCAATAAAACCTGCTCCAAAATATTCCACGTCAGATAATGGAAGGCCATCAAACTGCTGGTCGTCATTGACATAATCTTTAAGCTGTGCATTCAATTCAGAAAAATCTAAGGAGAGCTCACCATTGAATTCAGGTGTTTCTGCTTTTGCAAAAGTCAGATTTGTCTCTTCAAAAATATCGAAAGTGAAAAAGTTATAAGCAAATCGTGCCCCTTCATCAATAATGTCTTCATCTGCAGTGGGTGTTGGACTAAAATCTGTACGTAGCAGATTATCAATATGATGTCCATATTCTTCAACAAGTGCCGTAAAAAGCATTCCTTTTGCTTCATCATCCTTGATCGCTTCATCAAGAAATTCTTGAGACACATAAATCATCCTGCGTTTATTGCTGTAGGCCGCTTTTCTGCCACCGATAGAATTTTTTGTAACCGTAATTTCTGGAGCTTCAAAGCTTCTATCGCTCAAAGCTCTATATAATTTGCTAAACGCCTCAACTTCAATGTCTGGACCAAAAATATGCAGCATCCAATACATGAAAGTTTTTTCGCCTATTTCATCCGCCAATATGCAAAGCTGTTCATGCGCATATTTACTCTCAAGCTTATATTCACTTTTCTCTACAACTAATTCTGGAGGCGAATATTTTTTGTAATTCAAGCCGTCCTTGCCTTGCATGTCAATCTTTTTGTTGCTGAACAGCTGTAAATTTTCTCGTTTTGACTCGATATTTACTCTATTCGAAACCTCTGAGATTTTTCCAGCACTGATTTGGTAATCTTTGTTGACCACCACACTCATATTTTTTGACTGCTTGATGATACCCATGATTACTAGAATAAGTTAACTTTTTCAACGCTGTTATTTTCAATGGTCTTCCCGCTCTGCAGTGTCATGTTTTCCATGGCACTCATGATACTGATTTCTTGAGCTTGCGTATTTGATGTGTCTGATAATTTAGAATAGTCTTTTTCAACAATTTCTGTTCTGTTATCAGATATTTCAGTAATATTTCCTGTAGCAGATTGCATTATATCTTTGGCTGCTGTTGAAGCAATATTTTCTCCCGCTCCAATGCTTATGTTTTTACCGGCACTTAAGGTCATATTGCCTCCCGCACTGATATTAATGTCATTTGGAGCCGTAATATTGATATTGCTTCCCACGGTGTCCAACTGAATTTCATTGCCGCTTTTATCGGTTATAATGATGCTTTCGTCTTCTGTAAATTTTATGATGTGGCCACTGCGTGTGTGAATTGCCTTAATTTTATTAGTATCTGCTGCATAACCGCTGGAAGCGCCTCCATTATACATAGCGCCCAGCACAAAAGGCTTTTCAGCATTGCCACCTTCAAAAGCAATAAGCACCTCTTCGCCAACTTCTGGTATAAAATAAAATCCTTTGCCTCCGCCAGAATGCGGATTGATCATTCGAACCCAAGGCGTATTGGCACCTGCATCTTTCTGCCAGGCAAAGGCTACTTGCACACGGCCCAATCCAGATGGATCAGCATTTGAAATTACCGTAGCAGGCTGTGATTCTGCCGTCGGAAAACTGTGCACATTTCCATAAGGAGGCGCAGGCACATTTTCAGGAACTGCGTCAAAAGAGTTGTGGTAATTTCCAGATTCATCACAAATGTGCATGATATCGGTAATGATGTAATTTCCGAAATTCTGTTCTTGGAGTCCGTCTAAAAGATTTCCTGTCAAGGAGAAAGCGGGCTCTTTTATAGCAATTACATCTCCAATTCTCAAACCTGTTTCGTCAGAATCTCCTTTTGCAGTAACCATGTCAGCCGATCTTGACTGAAGTTGCGTAGTGACCCTGTCGATAAGGTGTGTTCTTGAATTTCCTTCTTCCAATGCATGAGAATACAGCATCTTGGAATTATTTGGAAATAATTTTTTTGAAGATTCAAAAATGGCTTTAGAATAACCGTCTGGCTGGTAATTTACTTCAGAAGAATTTGCTTTCTGCGTTTCACCATTGGAAGGATCATAACCCAGATATTCAAATCCAAGTGATTTTGCCCTCATTTCTATATTGAAAGAATGCAGCGTTCGGCCATATTCGAGCGTAAAATTTTTAGATTTTGGCTTTCCAAATGTAAGCGCTTCGCCATTGTAATAAAACCACTGCCCTTTTTTCTGTGCAATTCGGGCCAAGAACCCAAAATCACTTTCATTGTACTGAACCGTGTAAGGCAAAGTTGCATCTTTTTGCACATCAACATCTGGTTGCAGACTTTCGCTTGAGTAGTCTTTTAAAACTTCCTTGACAATATCGCCTAACGACTTGTCAGTGAACGAACGTATATTTGGAGTGCCTTCTAGTAAAATCGTGGGACTATAGCCATTGATAATAATCCCTCCCGAAGCACCAGCCGTTCGCACCATCTGGGCTTCTGTAATGATTCCGTTAAAAACCAACGGAGAAGCAGTCACCATGCTCGACGGACTGATGCTTATCTTGATGGATTGACCGACATATTTTTGGGCTTTGTCTATTGCCTGGCTCACAAATTCTTTTGGCAGCGGTTGCAAAAGGGAGAATCTGTGGTGCGTTTGCACTTTTTGGTTGATAACCAACTTAGAAAAACGAGATAGCGTTTCTCCAGCAATTTCTATAGTAATCTTTGTACTGATAGGCATAACAGTAGGATTTAGAGGTTAAAATAGATCTTGGGGGAAGATGCTAATAGCTAATGTGAATTTAGCATTCTATACTAAATAACTGAGTTTCTTTAACTTTCCTTTAAGATAAATTATAAGTTAAAGTTCTGACTAGTAAGCAAAAAAAAGGAAACCGCGTGGTTTCCTTTTTAAATACAGTCTGATAAAAATTATAATTTCATTCCTGAAATTTGCAACAGTGACATCTTTCCTTCGTCTACAACTCGTGCAAAAAGCAGTTTGTTGCTGTCTGGGAAATAATGAATCAATTGATTCACATATTTCAGGCGATTGTTATTTTTTAATGGATCTGATGGAAAAAGATTGAGCTGCTTCGCCGTATTTTTCTCATAAGCTTTTGCAGCATCTAGAGGTGTAAAATTTCCGAGATTCGTGTTTCTTTCATAATAATGTCCTATGCCAACATAATAAGTTCCTTTAATGTTGATAAAACCATACGAATGGAAAAGGTCAGCTGTTGTTTCATGAACCGCAATTTTTGTAGCGCTTTTTACGGCTCCGTTTAATCCCAAAACATGAATATAACCCGGACCATATTGCTGTTCTTTCGCAGGAAAAGCATTCATCGAACTGAAACCGCCAGTAGTTTGCGTTGTTTTCATTTCTAATGCTGCTTTTGCTTCTGTGAAAAGATGAATCTCATCGCCTGCAATAGTAACGTTTCTGAATTCCACTTCTTTGATTCCTTTGACAGCATTGTAGCCGTCGATTGAAGCATTTTGGATGGTTTTTCCGGTTGTCAAATCAAAAAGCAAAAGAGAACCAAAATCGCCTCTTCGGATTCCTTTGGAAGGATAATTGAAAGCTAGCACATATTCCTGGGCTCCGATAGAAATCGCTTTTGGCTTGTGCAACGTGATTTCAGTTTCTACTCTTTTTTCTTCCTGTCCTTCTTGTGACGCCAAGACAAAATAATTATCTTGTTTGAAGCCTTTTGAATTTCTTAGGTAAACTACTCTTCCAGAATTGGTCACGGCAAAAGATTTCGTAAAATATTTATCCGCAAAAGAAAATTCCTTCTGCCAAGCCACGTTTAAAGAACCGTCAAGCATGATAACTAAGTTTTTCTCTGCCTCTTCTTTAGCGCGGTACATCGTGTAATTGATTCCGATGAAATTTCCGTTATCTGATTTTTCTAAAGAAATTGTTCCTGATTTCGTAGCCGAAAGAATCGGGTTTGAAAACAATTCTGAGCTTGTGAATTTTGAGGTCGCCTTGTCAAATTCATGTTTGTAGATTACGCTTTTCTTTGCTTTTCCAGAATAGGTTTCTGTGAAGACAACTACTTTTCCGTCTTTAGTTTCAGCATAGCCTAAATAATTAAACAAAGTCGCAATGTCAAACTTCGGAAAATCATACGTGAAATTATCAACCATGCGATTCGTCTGGTCAAATTTTCGAACAATCATTTGTCTTTTTGCCAGCATTCCGTCCACATTTAGAACCGAAAGCAGGTAAGTATTGTAATTGTCCGCCAAAACAAACTGAGGATTCAATTCATTTTTGTCATCAAAGTTGAAAGTTTCACCCGATGTATAATCTTGACCATAGCTGAAATTCATCAGGCAAAGTGCCAGCAGCAAATATATTTTCTTCATTTTTAGCTATTTAATTGGTAGATTTCTTTTTCAATCGCATTCAATTCGCGCTCTTCTTCAGAAGACAATTTGATATAAATCAGATTTTCTTGCATTTGGTTCAAGTATTTTTCAGCTTCCGCTTTTTTAGACAAGGCAAGATTCAAGCGGATGAGGTTGAAATACACAAACGAAGCAATCTTTGCATTGAAGTCTGCTTTTGTGTTTTTATATTCTACTTTCTCTAAAGTCTGTGTCCAGATATCGATACCTTTCTGCATGTTTGCAAATGCTGGCGCATTCGCTTCGCTGTTTGTGGGCTGTAATTTTTTCAAGTTTGTAGTCACATAAATATCAGCACGAGCCAAGTCGTCATATTTTCCTTTGTTTTTCACGCTTTGGATTTTCACGCTTTTCTTAGCTACCAAATACCCAAAGTTTGTATTCAAGTAGTCGTTTACAAACTGAATCACTTTTGTCAAATGATTTTTCTCTGACAAAGGCTTGTTGATATTGTTGCTCGGCGACGAAGAAAGAAACGTATATTCTTCAAAGAAAGTCTTGTTCACTTTTTCCACTCCGTTAACCTTTACAACCAATTTTGTCGGCTGGTTGGCAAAAGTTTGTCCGGCATTGTCTTGGAAATTTACTGGTTTGATGTCTAAAAGGATGTCAACATAGCCGCTTCCTCTTGAAAAACCTTGCAGGTTGATTTGCGAAGCCAAAACGTTGTTGTCCACAATCGTGTAATCGTTCAGGTTTGGCTCGCGGTAAACCGGAGGCTGTGGTTTGTAATAAATTGGTTTTGTCGGCGTCACCAATCTTGGATTTTTTCCTTGCTCCGTCATTGAAAGACGCTCAATCATTGACAATTTCTTGAATGCCGCTGATTCTAATTCAAATTTTTCTTTTGCATTCGCAACATCATCGTCATAATCGCGAAGCTTTTGCTGAAATTCTTTTTCGCTGTCAGCCACCGTCTTGCCATAATCAGTTACAGCCTGCTGGTGTTCAGCTTTAGCGTTTTTGATCACCTGATCTGCAGTCAGATTATACGGCGAGGTAACGGCAACTTTAAAATTTCGGTTATTGGCATCAATTGCCTCTTTTGGCTGTTGCAACAACTGAAATTCTACCATTTCTGAAGAGATGCTTTGCGCACTCATCTGACCCGAAACAAGAGCCAGCAATAATAACAATGTAATTTTCACTTTCATTGGGGATATTTTTTTAATTCGGAACAAATATAAAGTTTTCAACGAATTAAAAAATTTTATTTGGTATTAATATTCAGGGAGTTGTGTTTTACGAAAACGTTGTTTTTGAGTTAAGAGATATGTTAATTATCATTAATATGATGGTTCTGTAGGCGAACCAAAAATATTAAGATTATAAATTAAGTCTATAAGAAATAACCTATTGATTCAACTTTAAAATTTATAAATTTGTTTTTATAAAACCTTGTAAACAATATATTTATAAAGTAAAATCATACAAAGATGAGCAATCATAATAAAGAAGTTTATATATTTACCGACCAACCTACAACTTGTCCTCTGTGCGGAAGTAGAACTAATATTACTCATTTAGATAAAAATGGCACTCAAGAACATTGTTGTCTTAATCAAAAATGCCTTTTTGAGTTTATCGAAAAAGAAGACAGTTAACTCATTATGAAACAAAACCTCTGGACTCGCGAAGAACTAATAGTAGCTTTCAATCTCTATTTAAAAATACCTTTCGGTAAAACCGGAAAGTCAAATCCTCAAGTAATTGAGCTTGCCCAAATATTAGGCAGAACCCCAAGTTCAATCGGTATGCGCTTAGGAAACTTCGCAAGTGTTGATCCATTTCATCAGCAACGAGGAATTGGAGGTTTGCAAAATGGGAAGAAACAAGTCCAACCAATCTGGGATGAATTCTTTAACAACCAAGAAGAATTAATATTTCTTAGCGAACAAATTCTAGCAGAAAAACAAAACCTTACAATTGAAACCAAATACCACGATCTGCTTTTTGATTTAAAAGGACTTAAAGGTGAAACAAAAATAAGAGAAGTAAAAACTAGAGTAAATCAATACGTTTTCAGGCAAATAGTTTTAGTAAATTATGATTCTAAATGTGCCATCACAGGTATTGATATTCCAGATTTGCTATACGCGAGTCATATCGTTCCTTGGTCACAGAACGAAAATGAAAGGCTAAATCCCGAAAATGGCATCTGTCTTTCTGCACTTTATGACAAAGCTTTTGACAAAGGCTATATTGGTTTTGATAAGGATTATAAAGTAATGCTTTCCTCAAGTTTGAAAAAGAAAAAAGATTCAGAATACTATTCTAAATATTTTGCTCCAATTGAAAATACTTCAATTATTACCCCAATAAAATACCATCCAAAGAAAGAATTCTTAGAATTTCACCTAGATACTATTTTCGATAAAAAGTAATGCTACACTTCCCCAACCATCCCTCCATCAAAACTCTACTTAATGTACCATCAATGTATCAAACCCCAATCCACAAACCAAAAAAAATCCCAGCATCACAGCCAGGATTTTCTATTAATCATTAAAAACCACCCCACGCTTCTTAAACCCTTCATAAAGCACAACCCGCGCTTCGCTAATCGCTTGGTCCGTCTTATAAATATTACACCAGAATAAAACCTTCAGTTTGTATTTATCCTCCGCAATCGACTGGTAGAAAAGTTGCGGTTCTTTATCCGTAAAAACAAAAGGAATCGTGTTCAGTCCGGAAGCAATCACCTCAGTAATTTCTTCTTGTGAAATAGTCCCCGAAATGGTAAACGTCAGATCCACGAGCTTGTGGTTGTTAGTATCCGTCCAGTTGACAATACTTTGCGACAGCATATTTCCATTCGGAATAATTACTTCTGCGCCGTTTGCCGTATCAATTTTCGTCGTACGCAACCCAATAGTTTTCACTCTTCCTGATTGCGAACTCACTTCGATTACGTCGCCAATCTGAATCGGCTTGTCAAAGATCAAAATCACTCCAGAAACAAAATTGCTGACAATATTCTGAAGTCCCAATCCCACACCGACACCCAAGGCACCGAGTACAATCGTAATTTTATCCAAAGGCATTCCCGAGGCAGAAATAGCCAAAAGATAACCAAGAATCAGCACCGTCAGTCGCGTCACAAGCAATTTAGAATGCTGGCGCTTGTTGATAGTTTCCTCATTCTCTTCGTCAATTTCTCCAAAAAAGTAAGCCACATATTTCTGAAGCACGTGCGCCGCCCAGATAATCACAACCAAAAGCAGAATGTTTCCGGCCGTAAAACTGAAATCGCCAACGATAATCTTTTTGTTAAAAGCATACGAAATAAATTCATGAAGCGAATCCGTAAGGTTAAGATTTGAAGCGATGACCACAATCCACAGATACGTAATGACCAATAAAAATGGCATCTTCAAGTTGTCTGCAATACTGTCAAAATCAAAAATCTTTTCAATCCCGCGGCGTACACGAATAGTATAAATCTGAAGCGTAATAATTTCAAGGATGATTTTCAAGAATACCGAAAGCGCAATAATCTGCGTCAGCGAAATTACAGCGGTCAGGCTCAATGTATGCGCTAAAGAAACTCTTCCGAAAAGGTTGAAAAACACTGCAAGTATATTGAAAGAAATAAAAATCAGGTTCGCCCATCTAAAAAATCCTTGGATATACATTTCTTCTTTGATCGAGCGCAATTGCAAGATGCCAAAGCGAATCGATAGCAGATTTACCACAATAAAACCGATGCGCTGCACAAGGCTCACTTTCAAGAAAAGGTCAAAAAATCCGAAGAGTACAAACAGCACGACCAGAAGCATCCAGTTTCTAAAAGCATTCTTGGACCAAATGTCTTTAAAAACATAAGTCATCACGCCCAGTAAAATCAAATGCAGAAATTCAATATATAACGCCGGCGCATACAAATTAGAAGAAATTGCAATATTCAAGATAATAATACAAACCGGGAAGAAAGCGCCTCGATTCAAGTATTTAAAACTAAATTCTTCGAGCGTTTCATGGCGTCCTGCCTTTTTCAGGAAGCTTAAATTATAGCGAATCCACCAAAGCAAAAGTCCCATGAACAACAGCAAAAAAATCGTACTTCCCACAGTATAGCTCAGGTAATAGCGAAAAGCTTTGGTTTCAATAGAAAACTTTTCCTGCAGATAATTCTCGCTGATTTTTGCCTTGCCTTTTTTGTCAGTCCTCCAAAGCATGGAGTATTCATTCCCAAACATTGAAATCCCAGAGCGGTCAAGTCGGTCATTTACCAAGACCAGCGCTTCAGAAATTGCCATCTTTTTCTCCGTAGTTTCACTCATCACACGGTTTAGCTTGGCATTATTTTTCTTTAAAAGGCTGTCCACGCAAAGCCATTTTGCTTTCAGTTCTAGCAATTCTGGCTTGAATTCTTTGAGCGTAAGCGTGTCGCGAATCAGTTTCCTGAACACGGTATCTTTCATGACGCTTCTGGCATTTTTTCTGATCTGTACCAGCTTTTTGTCGTTTGCTTCTAAAACAGTTCGGTGTGCGACTAATTCTTCCTGCAGTTCGAGCAATACTTTTTTGTACATCTGCTGATTGCGGACATTAGTATTGTTCTCGCCTTCAATATTGTTCAATATCAGTGCCAGTGCTTCTTTTGTTCTTTTAAGTTCGCCAAAAGTAAACATCGTCTTTGAATCAAATTTGGCTTCGCTTTTGGCCGTATTCAAGATGTCGCCAGCCTTTTCGATCGACGCCAGATAATCGCTGGAGCTCAGCTCTTCCCTGTCAGAGAACAGTGCTTTTTGTCTTTTGTGGCGGGCAATAGTATCTTGGTTTTGTGCTGCCACACTTCCCGATAGGAAAAACGACAGAAGAATAAGCCTGAGAATGAACTTGATGTGCATGTAAATCGTAGTATTAATTTTTAATTTGCTCGTAAATTTAGCAAAAAAACAAGTTTGTAAAACTATTAGACGCCATGCAATTGCAAACTTTAGCCGAGAGGCAATTCTAAAAGAAAAAGTCCCAGCAATTATTGCCAGGACTTTTTGTCTTATTTATCTTAAAGTATCTTCCAATAAACTACTGCGCTCGATAAGCCAATGGCGTCACGGCCAATTGTTTTTTGAAGAAATTGCTGAAATGCGCCGGCTCTTCAAAACCCAAACAATAGCTGATTTCACTGATGTTCCAGTCGGTATGTTTCAACAAAGCTTGCGCTTCATTGACCAATCTTTCAGAGATTAGAACTGTGGTAGTTTTTCCCGTTGTCTGTTTGATTGCTCGGTTCAGATGGTTCACGTGAACGAATAACTTATCGGCAAAATCTTTGGCCGAACGAAGCGAAAATCGTTGTGAAGGCGACTCAATCGGAAACTGTCTTTCAAGCAATTCTGTGAAAACCGAAGTAATTCGAGAGTTAGCATCCGGATGTTGGTATAAAGTTTCGGTAGGTGAAATCTTCATCGCGCCGTGCAGCATTTCTGAAACATAGCTTCTGATGAGGTCGTATTTAAACTGATAGTCAGAGTTCATCTCGTCAATCATCCGCACAAAAATATTGCTGATCTGCCCGTCTTGTTCTTCATTTAAAATGTAAGCGGGCTTGCCGCCAATCTTAAACATCGGCAGTTCATTGATGCTTTTTCGCAGTGTTTCTGTAAAAAAAGCTTCCTTGAAAATACAGAAAAAACCAGTGCTCACTTCTGACAAGGGTTCAAACGTATAAGGAACCTGCGGATTGAAAAAGATCAGCGTCGTGCCGTTAACTTCAATACTTTTATCGCCATAATGATAAAGATAATGTCCTCTGATCATGCTGATCTTATAGAAATCGCGACGCGTGTAAGTCACCGTTGACGAGCCGTTTTGATAACAGTCTTCTAAGCGGAACACATTGAAATGTCCCAAGTCTTTCTTCAAGTTATCCGGAAGAAAATTAAACTTGTGCATGTAAAATTCTTCAAGTGATTCTGATGCCATAGTCTTTAAATTAATGCTTTAAACCCTTGTGAAGACGCAGGTTTAGCGCAGTTTATAAAAAAGTTCAAATTACGAATTATTCTTTAAAATCAGTAGAGAAACTTACGTCCTTCCATTCTTCTAAATCTGATGAAAGGGTTTCTATTTTAGCCGCAGCTCTTTTGTAAGCATCACTTCCTAAATATAATCTTACGGGAGGATCTTCACTTTCGGCAAGGTCGATGAAAACCTGCGCCGCTTTCTCAGGATCGCCCAATTGGTGGCCGTTCATTTCTTTATACTTCTCATGAGATTCACGAATTTCTTTGTAATCATCAATCTTCTTTCCTGATAAAATTAAAGATTCATCTGATAAAAATTGCGTTCGAAAAGCCCCCGGAGCCACGACTGTCACTTTAATTCCCAAGGGTTTCACGTCTTGCGCCAAGACTTCTGATAATCCGATGATGGCATGCTTTGCCGCTGAATATACTGACCATCCAATGGCTGGCGCAAACCCTGCAATCGATGAGACATTGATAAAATATCCTGAGCGTTGCGCTCGCAAGTATGGCATTGCTTTTTCAATCACGTTGATGGTTCCAAAAACGTTGACGTTAAAGCTCTGCAAGATTTCTTCTTGGCTTAATTCTTCAATGGCACCGCCTATTCCATAGCCCGCGTTGTTTACGATCACGTCTAACCTTCCAAAAGTTTCATTGGTTTTGTGAATCGCTTTTTCGACAGAGTCTGGATTGGTCAGGTCTACTTCTAAGGGAAGAAATTTAGCTGAAGAATTGTCCACGGCTTCCTTTAAAGCATTCAAATCTCTTGAAGTTGCCGCCACTTTATAGCCCTGGGCTAATAATTTATTTACTAAAGTCAATCCGAGGCCTTTTGAAGCACCCGTGACCAACCATACTTTTTTTGCTTTCATATATTTCTTTAGTTTTTACTGCAGGTTTATCCATTTCTTTTGTCGTAAAACCTGCAAGATGTATTTAAATTAGAATTGTAGTGCAACTTTAATTCGTTTCATACTAGCTGTTGTTTGTATGTCTTTGCTTTAGCGTAAGCTTACTTTCTAAATAACCTCCTTCTCCTTTTATATAACCAACTACAGCAATCTATTCAATTGAAACAAATAGCTTCTCAAACAAAATAATAGGAAGTGAAGTAACCTAAATCGATAGTGAAGTGAGCTAAACTGCATGTGAAGTAACCTAAATGGAAAGTGAAGTGAGTTAAATGGAAAGTGAAGTGACCTAAACAGCATGTGAAGTAACCTAAATGGAAAGTGAAGTAAGCTAGATTGAAAGTGAAGTGAGCTAAATCGATAGTGAAGTAACCTAAATCGATAGTGAAGCGACCTAAATGGAAAGTGAAGTAAGCTAGACGGAAAGTGAAGTAACCTAAATGGCATGTGAAGTGACTTAAATGAAAAACAACACTTACTTTCTATTCTATATAAAACCAACACTTCTTTCTTCTTCAAGAACACTAAAATTTCAAACTCGCTACAAACACCAAAGATTCACTGATTTTATGGCTATTGGTTTAACAACTACTGCTATAAAAATCTGTGAACCTGCGGTAACTTGCCTTATGAATTAGAACCCAGTTGCAGTTGCAAAATCTTTAACGGATTCTAAATCTCTCTTCACAGCTTCTATTTTTGCAGCAGCCATTCCATAAGCATCTTCCCCTAAGAATAAATGCATCGGTGGATTTTCAAGGTTTGCCGTTTTGATAAAGGCCAGCGCTGCTTTCTCAGGATCACCTGCTTGGTTTCCTTTGATGTCGTTTTCGTGCAAGGCTTCAGATTCTCTTACTTTTTTATAGTCTTGAATAGGATTTTTAGGCGTATTCAAAGAAGAATCATCTAAGAAATTTGTTCTGAAATATCCCGGAGAAACCACAGTCACCTTGATACCAAAATCTTTAACCTCAGCACCTAACGATTCAGAAAATCCGTGGACGGCAAACTTTGTAGCACAGTAAATTCCAAAGCCTGGAAAGTCGCCATAAAATCCTCCAATGGAAGCAATATTGAATATATGTCCTGATTTTTGCTCGCGCAGATAAGGAAGCGCTTTTCTGATTACGTTTAACGAACCAAATACATTTATATCAAAATTCTTTCTTGCTTCTTCATCTGATAATTCTTCTAAAGCGCCTGTCAGTCCATAACCAGCGTTGTTTACGACAACATCAATTTTTCCAAAATGCTTCACGGCCTTGTCAATTCCTTCGCCCACATTTTGTTCATCGGTCAAATTTAACTGCAACGGAAAAAAGTTGTCATGTTCGCCCACAGCATTGTTCAATTCTTCTAAATTTCTAGATGTTGCCACCACTTTTTCACCTTCTGTCAATAATTTTTTGGCAAGCGACAATCCCAACCCTTTTGACGCTCCCGTGATAAACCATACTTTTTGATTTGAATTCTTCATTTTGCTTTGCTTTTTATGATTATTAAATTGTGATAATTTGATAAGGCAAAGTTAGGCGCACAATACGCATCAGTTATTGCGCCAAACAAATGAAAAATTGCGAAATTCAAACAATTATAAATTTTGTGGTTTAAAATTTTCAGGAAAAGAAATGTGCTTTCCAGAAACCATAAAGACGCCTTCTCCACGATAATGCACTGTTTTGGGGTATTTCGGATATTTGGCGACCTTTGCATTGACTACTTCCAAAATAAAGAAATTGTATTTATCCAACATGCTTTCGTCAACGACCTTGCATTCAAAATTGGCATAGCATTCTTCAATTGACGGCGCTTTTACTACTTCAGAAGCGATTGGTGTGAGGCCGAATTTCTTAAATTTGTCTGTTTTTCCGCCTGTGGTGTTTCCAATGCCAATGATTTCGCCGATGTAATCCACCGTTGGAATGTTGATGACCAATTCTTTGCTTTTTCTAATCATTTCAAAGCTGTGGTTTGCTGACGTAATCATGCATCCGATGCGGGAAGGCGAGAATTCCATGACCGTGTGCCAGCCCATTGTCATGATATTTGTTTCGTCTTTATATTGTGAACTGACCAAAACGATTGGCCCGACTTCCAAGAATCTTCGAATTTCTTCTACTGAAAAATCTTCTTTTTTATATTTCCTTTTCATAAATTTATTCTTTTGATTTGCAACGTTTTTTAAATTTAAAACTATTTGAAATAAGAAAACAGTGAACGAAAGTTAAAATCAATTCAGATAAAAAGCAGGCTTGCCACCGAAGTTTTTTTATCTTTAAACGCTCTTACAAGCTCAAAAAATGAATAGTACAAAAAAAGGACAGTTTTTACTTTTCCCGCCACCAAAATTAAGCGAATATGCAATCATGCTTTCGCCAAGTGACGAGATTAAAAGTGAAACTAAAAAGCTGAAAAAGAAGCTTTACAAAATGATTGGCCGTGAAACTGAAAACAACAAATCGGTGGCGCATATTTCTCTCTTTAAAACCAAATGGGAACAAGACAAACACGTGCTTGAAAGAGTGCGAAAAAGCATCGCAGATCAAAAAGAATTTTCAGTAACCATTAACGGAACCGATGTTTACGACCACGGAACAAAGGCAAAAACGCTTTATTTAAAAGTAGAAAATCCAAAACCGATTCAGTCATTATATGAAGCTTTCAAGGAAGAATTTAAAATCAAAAGCAGCTTGAATCCGCACTTGACTATTGAGCAAAATATTCCGATTATAGATTTTCAGAAGATTCAGGACAACTTAGAAGTTTTTAATTATAAGGGCGAATGGATTTGCAATAAAGTCACCATTTTAAAGAAAAAAGAAAACGGCGGTTATAAAGTTGTGGAAGAGATTTTGTTTCAAACTGCTGAGTAATTTATATAAAAATGATAGCAAATTTCTTGAAATATCTGGAAGATAAATTCGCATTGACAGACGCTGAACGCGAATTGATTGCAGACGCATGCACTGTCAAAAAGCTCAGAAAGCGCCAATATCTTTTGCAAGAAGGCGATTTGTGGCAAAAGAATGCCTTTATTTCCAAAGGAATTTTAAGAAGTTATCGCGTGGATGATAAAGGTCACGAACATATTTTTCAGTTTTGTCCAGAAAACTGGTGGACTGGTGATCCTGAAGGTTACTTTACTGAAAACCCTGCAAAATTAAATATTGACGCGCTTGAAGATTCAGAATTGGTTTTGATTGACAAAAAAGAGTATCAAAGAATTTTAAAGGCAATTCCTGCTTTATCAGATTTCTCGAAAACACTTTTAGAAAGAAGTTTTGTAGCTTCCCAAGTTAGAATTCACTGTTTAATCAGTTCTACAGCCGAAGAAAAATACCAAGAATTCATCAAAACCTACCCTAATATTATCAATCGAGTGCCACAGCACATGATCGCTTCTTACCTTGGAATTTCTGCTGAAACACTCAGCCGAGTTCGAAATACAATGGTTAAAAAATAACTTTATTATAAAACTCTTGACAAATGTCAAGAGTTTTTTTTGCTTTTTGTCAATGGAAAAAGACTTGTTATTGGCGCAACTTTGTCTAAGAAAATCAAACGAGATTTCAAACAAGTTTAATAAAATTTAAAAAATAAAATCATGACAAAATTAGCAAACAAAGTAGCTTTAGTTACAGGAGGAAGTCGCGGTATCGGTGCTGCAATTGTAAGAAGATTGGCAAATGACGGTGCAGATGTGGCCTTCACTTATGCTTCAGACAAAACAAAAGCAGACGAACTAGTCGCTGAAATTAAAAAATTAGGAAGAAACGCAATTGCTTTTCAAGCCAACAACGCTGATGCCGAAGCCTTGACTTCTGTAGTTGACCAAACCGCTTCAAAACTAGGAAAACTAGACATTTTAGTAAACAACGCCGGAATCGCAATCATGGGTGACATCAAAGAATTTTCTTTGGAAGATTTTGACAAAACCTTAGACATAAATGTAAGAGCTGTTTTTGTAGCGATAAAAGCAGCTTCAAAACATTTAAAATCTGGAGGAAGAATTATCAATATTGGAAGCATCAATGCTGACAGAATTCCGTTTCAAGGTGGCGGTGTTTATGGAATGAGCAAAGCTGCCGTTCAAGGATTGACAAGAGGTTTGGCTAGAGATTTCGGTCCGTTGGGAATCACGATTAACAATATTCAGCCTGGTCCGGTCAATACTGACATGAATCCGGAAGATGGCGAATTTGCAACTTATTTAAAAACATTTATGTCTGTGGGAAGATATGGAAAAGGCGAAGAAATTGCCAGCATGACTTCTTATCTTGCCAGTGAGGAAGCGGCTTTCATCAACGGTTCAAGCATTGATGTTGACGGTGGTTTTGGAAATTAATTTCTAGAAAATACTATAAAAATCCCTTCTAAAAATAATTTGGAAGGGATTTTTAAATTACAGCTTCTTAAACTCACTCGGATTTATATTCTTTCGCTTTTTAAAGTAATTTGAAAGATGGCTTTCATCTGTAAATCCGAATTCATAAGCAATTTGCTTGATTGGCATGTGATTATTAGAAATCCTTTTTTCGATTAATTTCAAGCGTAAATTATTGATATAATCTCTATAAGTTATCGAAAAACTTCTTTTAAAATAAGCACTGAAATAAGTCTGGGCAATATTAAAATGTTCTGAAATGGCTTTGATTTGAACCAATTTCGGATTGTAAATATTTTGGTGGATGTAAGACGTGATTTGTTCGTGATCGATATAATTTCCGTTCATCTGAAGATTTTGCGAACGCATCGTTTCCTTGATCAACCCAAAGATGGAAAGTATCTGGTAAAAGACAATCGCAGAAGTTGAAATATCAATCTTGCAATTGTAAGCCGTAATATTTTCTATCGTATTTTTCAAAATCGTGCGACACGGATCGTCTAATTTCAAGACGGTTTCCTTCAACAATTTATCGCGCATAAAATTCTCAGGAGTGTTCAAAAGAAATTCGTCACACGAAAGCTTTTTATTCGAATTGAAATAATTATCCGTAAATTTTATAAAGACAAATCTTGTACTTTTTTTAATGTCAAAATAATGCTCGTCATCTGGCGAAAGCACAAATAAATCGCCCGCTTTATAATGTAAAAGATTCTTATTCAAATGATGAACGCCACAACCTTTTTTGATATAAATAATTTCATAATAGGTATGACTATGTTCTGGAAGATGAAATTTTTCTTCTTCGAATTCATCAATCACCAGCGTTTCGAATTGATTTAATTTTGGCATAACTTATTATTACAAGTTTATAGCACAAAAGTACAACTTATTTTAATTTCCCTAGAAGTAAATTTGCACCATGAATAACATCGAAAACCCGTCACTTTCAAAGTCACAAATAACCATCATGGCAATTGCTGCCGGAGTTTGCGTGGCGAATATTTATTACAATCAGCCCGTTTTAAAAGATATTGCAAAATCACTAAACACAACGGAAGCTAATGTTGGATTAATTTCAGTTTTAGCCCAAGCGGGTTATGGTTTCGGACTGTTTTTCATTACGCCATTGGGCGACAAATTCAACCGAAAAAAACTGATTTTAGGATTGCAAGGATTATTGATTGTCGCTTTATTGGGAATGGTTTTTTTCGACAGCAGAATCGGGATTTTCGCCATGAGCTTGATCATCGGAATCTGCAGTGTTGCGGCTCAGGTAATTCTTCCGATGGCGGCAAGTCTAGAGAAAAACAATCGCGCAAAAACCATCAGTTTTATCTTTTCAGGAATTCTAATCGGAATTTTAGCCGCAAGGGTTTTCGCAGGAACAATTGCCGAATGGTTTGGCTGGCATTACGTTTACGCGATTTCTGCCGTAATGGTTTTTGCAACCGCTTTGATGGTTCATTTTTCGCTTCCAGACGTAAAACAAGAATTCACAGGTAATTATATTTCGCTTTTGCAGTCGGCTTTACAGCAGATAAAACGCTTTTCAATCTTGAGAAGAAGCACGCTTTTAGGCGCTTTGATTTTCGGAGCATTTTGTTCTTTTTGGACGACTTTGACGTTTCATTTAAGCGGTTCTCCATTTAATTTTGGATCAGATACTATCGGTTTATTCGGAATTTTAGCAATTGCCGGAGCTTTGCTAGCACCTTATTTCGGAAAAATGGTCGATGGAGGAAACGCTGCAAAATCACAATTATACACCACTGGAATGTTGCTTTTCAGCGTCATTTTATTAAACGTTTTTCCACATTCGGTTTGGGCGATTATCGTGGCAGTTTTACTTTTAGACGTTGGAGTCCAAGCTACGCAACTTATCAATATTGCCACGATTTACACTTTAGACGAAAAAGCAAACAGCCGAATCAACACGATTTACATGACTTCTTATTTTATCGGTGGCGCTGTCGGAACTTTCGTCGGCGTTCAATGCTGGAAATTCGGGGGCTGGAATTTAGTGACTTGGCAATTAATTCTCTGGAGCGCTTTGGCTTTTGCCGTAGCTTTTTATTCTTACAGAAACAAACCGTAGGATCAAAACCTTCCAAGAATTTCGATTATCAATTTCACTTTTACATACTATTCTCTTTTTAAAAAACACATGAAAAAAAGTCTCATCGCGCTCTCTTTGGGCGGTTTAACTATAGGAATTACAGAATTTGTGATGATGGGTTTGTTGCCTGACATCGCTTTAGACATGAAAGTTTCGATTCCGGTTGCGGGATATTTGATTTCTGCGTATGCTTTGGGCGTCGTGATTGGCGCGCCACTGTTAGTAATTCTCGGAAGAAATTATCCACCGAAAAAAATGCTTTTGGTTTTGGCAATTATGTTGACGGTTTTTAATGCACTGTCGATTATTGCGCCGAGTTATGGAATATTATTTGCCTCAAGATTGCTTTCTGGATTGCCTCACGGAGCTTTTTTTGGCGTCGGAGCTGTTGTCGCGAGCCGTTTGGCTGACAAAGGAAAAGAAGCGCAGGCGATTTCAATTATGTTTTCAGGTCTGACGATTGCTAATCTTGCGGGAGTTCCGATTGGGACTTACATCGGGCATCATTATTCTTGGCGTTATACTTTTATAATCATTGCAATTGTTGGTTTTTTGACGTTTGTTTCGCTTTATTTTTGGATGCCCGTTTTGGAAGCCAGAGCAAAGGAAACCATCAAAAGTCAATTGCAATTTTTCAAGAAAAAAGAAGCTTGGCTGATCATTGCGATTACTTCTTTTGGCTTCGGCGGTTTGTTTTGTTGGATTAGTTATATCGCTCCTTTATTGATAGATGTTTCAAAATTTTCTGCGGAAGATGTTCCATACATATTGATTTTAGCCGGACTCGGAATGGTTGTTGGAAATTTCGCCGGAGGAAAATTAGCCGATAAATTTTCTCCTGCAAAAAGCGTAATCAGCATTCTTTTAATCATGGCTTTGGACTTGATTTCCGTATACTTTTTCTCATCGACTCAAATTATTTCTTTGATTTTAGTATTCTTGACTGGAGCGATTGCTTTTGCGGCCGTAGCTCCGATTCAAATGCTGATGATTCAAACGGCGGTTGGCGCAGAAATGATTGCTTCTGCGGCAATTCAAGCAGCTTTTAATATCGGAATGCTTTGGGCGCTTTCCTTGGCGGACTGCCTTTGGTTGCTGGATTCAGTTATGCTTCGCCGAATTTAGTTGGCGTGGGAATGGCACTTTTGGGAGTAGTATTGGTATTTATTTTTATCCAGAACAGAAAGAATGTCGTAAAATTGCAGTCTATCCAAACGACATAAAAATGCGCGCATTCAGAATCCAAAATGACACTTTAGGAAAATCTTATTTTGAAGAAGGTGTCTTGCCAGAACATTTCAATTTAAAAAGCAACCACTTTTTCATAGCCACAGGCATTGAAAATTACCAGAAAAGACAGCATCCGGCACCGAGATATCAATATGTTGTGACTTTAAAAGGAAAATTAGAATTCACAACTTCTGATAACAAAAGTTTTATTTTGGAACCAGGAATAGTGCTGATTGCAAAAGATACTGAAGGCGAAGGCCATTCGTGGAAATTACTCGACGGCGAAGAATGGCACCGAATTTATATCGTTCCAAACCAAGATGCGGACGACGGATTTATTATAAATGAAGACAAAAATTAAAAATTTATACAATGGAAAATTTAACAGGCAAAAAAGCTTTGATCACTGGCGGAGGCCGTGGATTGGGGAAAGCAACGGCTTTGGCTTTAGCGGCAGAAGGCGTTGACGTTGCAATAACAGGAAGAAACGAAAGCGTTTTGCAAACAACCGTAAAAGAAATCGAAGCTTTAGGTGTAAAAGCTTTTTATGCAGTTTTTGACGTAGCAAATGCGGAAGACGCAAAAGCTGGAATTGCAAAAATAAAAGCGGAATTTGGCGAAGCAGATATTTTAATCAACAATGCTGGAATCGCAGGTTACGGAACTTTTCTTGAAATGGATCCGGTGCAATGGCAGGCCATTTTGAACGTAAATGTTATGGGAATTTATAACGTGACTCGTGAAGTGCTGCCAGATATGATTGCGAAAAATACGGGAGACATTATCAATATTTCTTCAACTGCAGGAATTAAAGGAAATGCCGGAATGAGTGCTTACAGCGCCTCGAAATTTGCAGTTATTGGTTTGACTGAATCGTTAATGTCAGAAGTTAGAAAACACAATATCAGAGTGACGACATTATTGCCAAGTACGATTTCTACTGACATGACATTGGAATTAAAATTCACTGATGGAAATCCGGAAAGAGTTTTACAGCCAGAAGATTTTGCAGAATTGGTTGTGGCGCAGTTGAAATTGAACCGCAGGGCTTTTGTGAAATTGTCTTCACTTTGGTCTACAAATCCATAATAGTTTTTAAAAGAAATATTGCCACGAATGCACGAATTTATTTTTGTGATTCGTGGCTTTTTTTCATTAGAATTCTTCTTCAATTAATTCTTTGTTTACTAAAACTCCGGCCATTGTTCCTGTGGAAACGGCTAATGCCAAAGATCTCATGGCACAATTATCTCCGCAGGCGTAAATATTTTTAACTGTAGTTTTTTGGAAAGCGTCTACCTTTAACAAACCTTGTTCATTAATTTCACAACCTAAATCTATCGGAATTTTGCAATGCTGTTCGAAATCTGGTCTTGCATAAATTGCTTTTAGATTTGCTTTGGAATTGTCTGCAAATTCTAGGCTTTCCACTTTTCCATTCGAATGATTTACTTTTAAAATTTCCTTTTCTATGATTTGGATATTTTTACTGGACAGTTTTTCGGTTTGTTCTTTTGTAAAAGTTGATTTTCCGTTGGTGAAAATGGTCAGTTTTTTGGTCCAATTTGAAATTAATTTGGCATATTCAAATCCGGCTTCTCCGTTAGCGATAATTCCAGTTTCTTCGTTTTTGACTTCATAGCCGTGGCAATATGGACAATGTAAAATTGAAATTCCCCAACATGCTGCAAAACCTTCAATATTTGGAAAAATATCCTTTAAACCTGTCGCAAAAATTAATTTCTTGGCTTTAAAAATTTCGTCGGAATTCGTTTTTACGGCGAAGCCAAAATCTTCCTTAGTTGCTTTAACTGCTAATCCTTTTTGAAATTTTATCGTATCATAATGTAAGACTTGCTGTTTTGCGGTTGCAGCGATTTGCTTTGGCGTATTTCCGTCTTGGGTCAAAAAATTATGCGAATGCGGGGTTTGGCTATTGCACGGTTTTTCGCTGTCGATGATTAAAACATTTCTCAGTGAACGACCTAAAGCCATTCCTGCCGCAAGTCCGGAATAACTGCCGCCGATAATGATTGCATCGAAAATTGTTTCGTTTTTCATGATTTCTAGATTATGATTTCATTTCGTTTTCATGATGATTTTTGTAGTTTAAAAAGTGGGCAGTAATTAATCCAAAAGCACCGAAGTAAATCAAATTACTATGATGATGAGCGATAATTTCAAAAATTACGCAGCCCAAAATCATGCTGATTGAAATCCAAAAGAAAGCTAGAATGAGCTTGTTCTTCTGTTTTTGGGATATTTTAATAACCGCAAATAATCCGATTAAGGCGAAGGCAAAATCTATCCAATGGTTGTGGCTCAAACCTAACGGAATTATCGTCAGCATTGGAAAAATTATACAATGAATCAGGCAAAGTGTTGCACTTGAAATTCCTAAAATGTCTAAAAAGGCCGATTTATTTTTCATGAATGTAAATTTATTAAACGCAACATTGTTGCAAATATAGAAACTTATTTTTAAACGCAACATTATTGCATTTAAAAATTTTATAACTTTGTAAGATGGAAAAGAAAGTTGTTCGCGAAAGAAGTTCTGCTGTCAGAAATCAGATACTTGAAATCTTGACAGAGAAAAAGGAAGCTTTGTCTCCAAAGGATTTTCAAGATATTTTGAATGGTTCTTGCGACAGAGTGACAGTTTACAGAGCACTTGATCGGTTGCATGAGGAAGGAAAAATTCATAAAATTACCGGACTTGAAAATACAATTCAGTATGCACTTTGCAACCAATGTGTAGACAAACATAAGCACGATCACATCCATTTTAATTGCGTCAAATGCCAGAAAGTATCTTGCATTGAAAACAGCGAACCGTCTTTAAATCTTCCAAAAGAATATCAAGTTCAAGAAATTCAGTGCATGGTTACAGGCATTTGTCCGGATTGCAAGTAGTTTTTCAAAATATTTCAGATCTAATTTTTTGCAAAATTTATATCTAATTGAGGAAAATTTTTCTGATTATTAAATAATTCTAACTTCTTTTATTTAGTTAACAAAACAGTCTTAATAAAATCGTAATTGATTAAAATTCTATTTTAGAAAAGAGTAATTTAGTTAAAATTTAAACTATGATTCTCTCTAGAAACCTCAACTGGAAACACATTATCTATTACACCAGATTAAAACTGCTTTACTTTATAGCACTCTCTTTTTCGGTTTATTATATTCATAAAATATTCAATATCACGAGCTTAAATATTCCGTTTAATGCTGTAGCAACTTTAAGCACGGCGTTAGCAATTTACTTAGGTTTTAAGAACAATTATGCCTACGAACGCTGGTGGGAAGCTAGAAAGATCTGGGGTTTGATTGTAAATTATAGCCGTTCTTGGGCAAGAGAAGTTTTGACAATGATAATTTCCAATGGTGAAAAACATACTGAATTTGAGAAAATCCAAAGCAGATTATTGTATCGCCATATTGCTTTTGTGAATGCGCTTCGTGTATATATCAGGGAAAAGCATGAATATAACGAGACGAATATCAAGGAGATAATTGAGGTCAGCAATAAATATAACGACATAAAAAAGTTCATCAGTGAAGAAGAATATGCTGCGGCGATGTCAAAGAAAAATCCGCCAAATCATTTGCTTAAACTTCAAGGTGATGACTTGAAAACAGCTTTTGAAAATGGCTGGCTTTCTGATTTTCGATTTATAAAACTGAGCGAAACCTTGACAGAATTCAACAATCACCAAGGAATGAGCGAGCGTATCAAAAACACGCCGTTGCCTCGACCTTACAGCTTTTTCTCAAGAGTTTTCGTGACGATTCATGGAACTTTAATTCCGTTTGCGTTTATCGAAGAATTAGGCTGGGTGAATATTCCGCTTTCGATTCTTATCAATTTCGTTTTTTTAGCCTTGGATTATGTTGGTGAAAGAACTGAAGATCCGTTTGAAAACAGAATGGACGATACGCCTTTAAGCTCAATAAGTTTGACTGTTGAAGAGAATGTGAAGGAAATGTATGGCGATATCAATATGCCGGTTAGACCAAGTGTGGAAATGGGTGTTTTGATGTAAAACTTTTCTTTTAATCGATTATTTAGATATAAAAAAAGCCTTTCAATTTCTTGAAAGGCTTTGTCTCTTGTGGTCCCACCTGGGCTCGAACCAGGGACCACCTGATTATGAGTCAGGTGCTCTAACCAGCTGAGCTATAGGACCGGTTTAGAGGATGCAATATTACTACTAATTTTGGTTCACTCCAAATGTTTTTGGGATAGATTTTCTAAAAACATGAAAGTCTTGCCTTGAAAACGGCTATCTATTTGATTTCTTGGCACAATTCTATCAAAACGCCATTGGTTCCTTTTGGATGTAAAAATGCTACTAATTTGTTGTCGGCACCTTTTTTTGGAGTTTCGTTTAAGACTGTGAAACCTTCAGATTGCAATCTTTTTATTTCTGAAACGATATCTTCAACGTCAAAAGCAATGTGGTGAATTCCTTCGCCTTTTTTTTCTAAGAATTTTGCGATCGGGCTTTCTGGATTTGTGGCTTCCAGCAATTCAATTTTGTTTGGGCCGTTCATGAAAAAGGAAGTTTTCACACCTTCGCTTTCTACTTCTTCTTGCTTGTATGGCGGAGCTCCGAAGAGTTTTTCGAAGAGATTGTTTGACGTTTCTAAATCTTTTACGGCAATGCCGATGTGTTCTATTTTTCTCATTTTTTTCTTTTTAACAATAAGGTTTGAACCATTAAGGAATTAAGATTCATTAAGTTTTTTTGTAACGGTTTTCGACAACAGTTGTGAAAGTTTAAAGGAAGCCTAAACGTTTGAAAATAGCCCCGATGCTGCAATTGTTTAAGCTCTTAAACCTGTGACCAAACAGGTTTAAAGCGAGTTGCTGCAGCGGGAATTTCATTTAAAAAGTGCCTACTGTTTGGCTTCAAAACTCTAAGCAAATATATAAAACTTGCTTTTTAAATGGCAACTATAAACTCTTGGCTTTTGGCTAGTTAACTTTTGCCTCAAAAAGTTAGACATAAAATCGTATTTTTGCAAAATGGAAACAAATAGACAGAAAAAAATAGGAAGCGTTCTACAAAATGATTTGGTAGATATTCTTCAAGGTGAGGTGAGAAAAAACGGAATTTCAAATTTGATTATTTCGGTTTCTAAAGTGAATGTAACTTCTGATTTGTCAGTAGCTTCAGTGCATTTGAGCATTTTTCCGACGGAAAGAGCTTCTGAAATATTGGCTGCAATTAAAACAAATACACCTTTGATTAAACACGATTTGTCTCAAAGAGTGCGTTTGCAATTGCGAAAAGTTCCGAATTTGATCTTTTTCATCGATGATTCTTTGGATTATATCGAGAAGATCGACAATGCTTTGAAAGACAAAGAGAATCCAATTGAGAACCGCGATTTATTAGAAAGAAGAAGAAAATCATAGTTTGAATTTTCCATTTTACATAGCGAAACGCTACTCCGTCAGTTTCAGCAAAAGCAGCGCCATTAATATTATTACTGGAATTGCTTCGCTTGGGATTATCGTCGGCGCGTGCGCTTTGTTTGTGGTGCTTTCAGTTTTTAGCGGACTGAAAGATTTTAGCCTTTCGTTTTCGAATGACTTTGATCCAGACTTGAAAATGTCGAGTATTTCGGGCAAGTCCTTTTTTATTTCTCCGGAACAAGAAAAGGAAATCCGCAAAATAAAAGGCATCAAAGCGTTCAGCAACACCATTGAGGAACGTGTTCTTTTTTTATATGACGGCAAGGAAGTTATTACCTATTTAAAAGGCGTCGACAGTACTTATCTTCAAGTAAACGGTGCTGAAAAAAGCATTTACACTGGCCAGTGGCTGGAACCAAATACGCCTCAAGTTGTGATGGGTTATGGCGTTTCAAGCAAATTGTCGCTCGGCGCGATGAGCTTTAGTAGTCCGTTGGAAGTTTATGTTCCAAAGGCTGGAAAAGGCGAAATCACGAATGCAGAACAGGCTTTTAATAAATCTGCCGTTTTGCCTGTTGGGATTTATGCGATCAGTGAAGAATTAGACGGAAAATATGTTTTTGCAGATTTAAAATTAACGCAAGAACTTTTGCAATACAAGCAAAATCAAGTTTCTAGCATTGAATTCAAGCTTAAACCAGAAGTTGACCAAGAAGAAATTGCAGCCAAATTAAAAACCATTTTCAAGAATAAAGTTGGGATTAAAACTAGAGCTGAATTAAACGATTCGCTTTATAAAATGCTGAATACAGAGCAAACTGCCATTTACCTCATCTTTACTTTAGTCATAATTTTGACGCTTTTTACTTTGGCTGGCGCAATAATTATGCTGATTATTGACAAAAAGAGCAATCTTTCCACCTTATATAATCTTGGTGTAGAAATTAAAAACTTAAGAAGAATATTTTTATTTCAAGGTTCGATTTTGACAGTTTTGGGCGGTTTCATCGGATTGGTTTTAGGGATAATCATCGTGCTTTTGCAACAGCATTATTCATTGGTCATGATCACGCCTTCGATGGCTTATCCTGTGAAATTTAACGTTCAGAATATCATTATTGTTTTGGCGACCATTTTCACTTTGGGAATTATTTCTTCGCTAATTGCTTCAAGCCGAGTTTCTAAAAAACTTCTAGAATAAAAATATTTTTTGTTCTTTAAAAAATAATTATACATTTGTCATCCAATATTTTAGCCTTATGATTGTTTTTGTTTAGACCTAAACTTTTAGGTCATTTTGATTAATTTTTACGCTTTCGCGACAGTAAAGCAACACCCTCATTTTACATTTTTTCAATCATGACAAAGACAAACAAACCCAATTTTTTATCTAGAATTATTACCGTTACCAAACAATCACTTCGTGGTGAAGCTGACTTTGACTATACCACAGGAAACATTCGAAAAGCCGTTATTTTATTAGCAATTCCAATGGTTTTGGAAATGATGATGGAATCCGTTTTTGCATTGGTAGATTTATATTTTGTAGGCCATTTAGAGAATAGCAGTTTTGCGATTCAAACGGTTGGACTTACAGAATCTGTTTTGACTATTATTTATTCCTTAGCCATCGGATTAAGCATGGCTGCAACGGCTGTTGTTGCCCGAAGAATCGGAGAAAAAGATCCGACGAAAGCGGCAAAAGCAGGAATGCAAGCGGTTATAATTTCTGTAGCCCTAAATTCCCTGATCAGTTTCTTCGGATTTATTTACGCAACCGACATCTTGCTTTTAATGGGTGCTTCCCCGGAAGCTGCTTTGCACGGAACTTCCTTTATGCAGATCATGATGGCCGGAAGTATTTCCATCGTATTATTATTCTTGATCAATGGAATCTTCCGTGGTGCCGGAAACGCGGCAATCGCCATGAAAAGTTTGTGGATTGCCAACATTTGCAATATAATTCTATGTCCGATTTTAATTAATGGACTCGGACCAATTCCTGCTTTTGGGTTGACTGGCGCTGCAATGGCAACGACTACCGGAAGAACCATCGGGGTTTTATACCAAGCCTATCATTTATTCAACGGAAGAGGCGTTTTAAAAATAATCGGAAGCTATTTTATTCCCGATTGGAAACAGATTAAGGCAATTGTGAAAGTTGCCGCTCCGGGGATTTTGCAATTTGTGATTGCTTCTTGCAGTTGGATTTTCTTGGCAAATCTGGTGGCCGTAACTGGTGGCGATCACGGTTCGGCTGGTTACCAAACCGCTTTGCGAATCATGATGTTTTTCATTTTGCCGGCTTGGGGATTGAGCAATGCTGCGGCGACTTTGGTTGGACAAAATCTAGGTGCAAAACAAGTGGACAGAGCTGTAAAATCCGTAATGCAGACGGCCAAATACAATGTGATTTTTATGGCTTCGATTATGGTTATCACCTTGCTTGGTGCTGAATATATTGCTGCGTTTTTCACGAATGATGTTTTGGTTCAAAACATTGCCGTGGAAGCGATTCGCATTATGAGCCTAGGATATGTTTTCTACGGAATTGGGATGGTTTTGATCAATACTTTTAACGGTGCCGGCGATACTTGGACGCCGACTTGGATTAATTTCTTCGGATTTTGGCTGTTTCAGATTCCAATGGCTTATGTTTTGGCAAAGGTTCTGAAAATGGGTCCGACTGGTGTTTTCATGGCAATTCCGATAGCGGAAACTGCGATTACCATTGCTGGATATATTTTGTTCAAGAAAGGAAAGTGGAAGACGATTCAAGTTTAATTTTGTAAATTCAATTTCTACATTTTGAATTATAGCTTGGCTTTATAAAAATAGCATCCGGAAGAAGCAAAGAAGAATCCAGAAAATGTGAAGAAGAGTTTGGAAGATCTGAAGAAGAGTTCAGAGCCTGCAAAGAAGAACTCGGAAGAAGCGAAGAGGAATTTGGAAGAAGCGAAGAGGAGTTCGGAAGACGGGAAGATACACTTGGAAGATCTAAAGAAGAGTTCAGAAGATATGAAGAAACATTCGGAATAGGATTCTAAAAAAATATAGTACAAAAAAGCCTTACTAATTACGTAAGGCTTTTCTATTTATAAATCAGGATTGCTATTGCTGGGCAAACTGAAAACTTCCATAAACTTCTTGAATTTCATTCAAAGTTTGGTAAAGTTCTTCTGGCGCATCTGTCGTAACTAATCGTTGTTTGTATTCTTTAAAACCTGGAATTCCTTTGAAATAATTGGTGTAATGCCTTCTCATTTCAACGATTCCCACACGCTCGCCTTTCCATTCCATTGACCAAGTTAGGTGATTTCTTACGGCTTCTACCCTATTTTCCATGGTTGGCGGTGCTAGTTTTTCTCCAGTTTTGAAATAATGCTTGATTTCGTTAAAAATCCACGGATACCCAATTGCGGCACGGCCAATCATCATTCCGTCCAAACCAAAACGGTTTTTATATTCCAACGCTTTTTCTGGCGAATCAATATCTCCGTTTCCAAAAATTGGCATTGTGATTCTTGGATTATTTTTTACTCTTTCAATATGCGTCCAATCAGAATGGCCTTTATACATTTGGGCTCTCGTTCTGGCGTGAACTGTCAACGCTTGCACTCCGATATCTTGCAGTCTTTCTGCCACTTCATCGATATTGATAGAATCTTCGTCCCAGCCCAATCTCGTTTTTACCGTCACCGGAAGATGCGTGCTTTTGATTACCGCTTTTGTCAAGCGAACCATCAAATCCACATCTTTTAAAACGCCCGCTCCTGCTCCTTTGCAAACCACTTTTTTAACCGGACAGCCATAATTGATATCGACCAAATCAGGATTTACTGCTTCCACAATTTTTGCAGAAAGCGCCATCGCTTCTTCGTCTCCACCAAAAATCTGGATTCCGACAGGTCTTTCGTAATCAAAAATGTCTAATTTCTGGCGGCTTTTCATGGCATCACGAATCAAACCTTCTGAAGAAATAAATTCGCTATACATCATGTCAGCGCCGTGAAGCTTGCACAATCTGCGAAAAGGCGGATCACTGACGTCTTCCATCGGGGCTAAAAGTAAAGGGAAATCAGGTAATTCTATGTTGCCAATCTTGACCATCTTCTTGCAATTTTTTGCAAAATTACGACTTTTTTAAAGAAATGTACTCTTTTGTGCTTATCGATTAGAATTGTAAGAATTAGGCGATAGCAAAATCTTAAATTTTCAATTTACTGTGAATCAATAGAATATATAGCCTATTTTTGCGTTTCTAACATTCATCTTCACCATCAAAAATTTTTAAATGATTTACAAAACACTTATTTCCTTCTTATTTATAGGAGTTTTAGCTACAAGCAAAACAGAAGTAAAAACTGCGGCACCAGTAGTGAAAATCGCTACTCCAAAAATATCCGACAGAGAAAAAATAATTTCTTACGCCAAAGAATATTTAGGAATCAACTACAAATATGCCAGTAATAGTCCGTCAAAAGGATTCGACTGTTCGGGTTTTGTGAATTATGTTTTCAAGCATTTTGACATTGCAGTTCCAAGAAGTTCGGGCCAATTCAAGAGCATAGGGAAAACGGTAAAACCAGAAGCTTTTCAAAAAGGCGACATCTTAGTTTTTTATGGCTATAAAGACCAAAAATCAATCGGCCACGTCGGGATTATCTGTGAAGCAGACGGCATGAATTCGAAATTCATCCACGCTTCATCTGGAAAAGAATATGCTGTTACGATTAGCGATTTGAACTCAAAAATGTATACGAAACGATTTTATAAATGCATATCAGTCTTGTAAGAAAAGGCACGAGATACTCAATAAAAAAGGCGCTAAGAATAAACTTAGTGCCTTTTTTATTTATGATCTTTCCTCAGCGCCTTAGCTACTAAAAAGGCACCACCTTACTTATTATAAAGCAAAGAAGCCAATCTTTCGTCTCTGCTGTACACGTCATCAAAAAAACTCACATTCCCGTTTTCATCTGCGCCTGATGTAAAATAAGCGATATAAACCGGAATCTTTTTCTTTAAAGAATAAGTCTGTTCTTTTCCGGCGCTCATGGCTTTGTCGATTTTTGACGCATTCCAATTTTTATCATCTTCAAGGATTGCGTTTGCCAATTCTTTTGCTTTTTGAACACGAACGCAACCGTGACTGAACGCTCTGTTTTCTTTATTAAACAAGCTTTTTGCTGGTGAATCGTGCAGGTAAATATTGTTCGAATTTGGGAACATGAATTTTACCAAACCTAGAGAATTTGTTGGTCCTGGTTTTTGCCTAACGGAATTTCCGTTCCATTCCATATTATGCTGCGCTAAATAATTTTTGTTTTTGGCGATTCCGGGCTTGATTTCTTTTGCCAAGATGCTTTTTGGCACATTCCAATACGGACTAAATACCAAATAGCTCATCTGGCCACTGAAAACTACGGTTTTGTTTAAGGCTTTTCCAACGACCACATTTGATTCCAAACGCAATTTCCCGTCTTTAAAATATCTTACTTTGTAGGAAGGAATATTTACGGCGATGTAATTTCCGCCTTTGATAAAATCAGGAGAAATCCAACGGCAACGTTCCATATTTACGACGATGGTTTTTATTCTATCTTGTACCGAAACGTTCAAATCTTTTACCAAAGAAGGCGTAATTAATTTGTCTTCATTTTGATAATTTCTTTTTTCATAAGCCCCGATTGCATTAGCCAAATCTTCATCAAAAACAGTACTTTCTGAAGTGCTTTTCAAATCTCCAGAAGCCATCAGCCTTTTTCGAACTTGCAAAACTGTTGCCGAACTATCACCTACTTTCAAAGATTTCACTCCGTCTTGCATCGTGATTTTCTCCCAGCCACCTTTTTTCTCAATTTCGCGGTATTTCTGAAGTCCTTTTTTCAAATTGTAATATAAAGGAAGCATTTCAGATTCATCCTTCTTCAACAATTTTGGATCTTTCATCAAAGTATCCAAATAAGCCACATACGAAGTTTTTTCTCTTGGCAAATACCATCCAGTTTGCTTGCTATCTTTGGTATCTAAGCCTTGATACACATTTTTAGCGTAGAAAAAATACATGGCCGAAACCAGCAATTCTGAATTTACGTCAGGATCTTTATTTTCATTTTCATAAAAAAGATTGTCAATTTGTTCTTTGTAAGGCAGTTTTGCAGGAACACCTTCTGCGCTGATTTGGTTTACTTGGTTGAAAACCGCTTCGGCAAATTCGATCACGCCTCTTTTATCGAACCAGATATAATGGTAATCGTGTTTTTTATAAAGCTCTCTAATTTCTGATTCATACTCTTTATAATCAGGATATTTGGCAAAGAATCCAGCCACTTTAGTGCTGTCAAATTGAATGACTCTGTCTTCAGGATTGACTTTTATATCTGACAGGTCATTTTCCTTTTTCTTGCAGGAAATAATGGCCATCGAGCACATAAAGGCAATCATTATGTTTAAAAATACTTTTTTCATAGGGCTAATTTTGTTTTTAATAAATGTAGACAAAATTTGTACAGAAGGAAAATGCATTAATTTGATTTTAACATAAATTACTACGGAATTTCCACCGCAGATTCACAGATCTTCTAACTATGAAAATGAAATTTAGAAGAAAAATCTGCGAATCTGCGTTAGTTTTTAGTAAATAATTCCATCAAAAATTCCTCTTTCAACTTACCAACTAAAAAACTATATTTGCCGATTAAATCCTTACCTTTAAAGGAGATAATGAGGAAAGCGGAGAAATAATCAAAAGTTTCTTCGTGAACGCGTAAAATTTGATACAAAACTGTACATGAAACATATTAGAAATTTTTGCATTATTGCACATATTGATCACGGAAAAAGCACATTGGCTGACCGTTTGCTTGGCGCTACACAAACTGTAACCGCTCGTGAAGAAAAAGCACAATTGCTTGACAATATGGACCTTGAGAGAGAACGTGGTATCACGATCAAGAGCCACGCCATTCAAATGGAATACAAATATAAAGGTGAAGATTACATCTTAAATTTGATTGACACTCCGGGACACGTTGATTTCTCTTATGAAGTTTCTCGTTCAATTGCCGCTTGCGAAGGCGCGCTTTTGATTGTTGACGCAGCACAAAGTATTCAGGCACAAACGATTTCAAACTTATATTTGGCCTTAGAAAACGACTTGGAAATCATTCCGGTTTTGAACAAGGTGGATTTGCCAAGTGCCAATCCAGAAGAAGTTAGTGACGATATTATTGATTTATTAGGTTGCAAATTAGAAGACATTATTCACGCTTCGGGTAAAACTGGTTTTGGTGTTGAAAATATTTTGGCAGCTATCATTGAGAAAATTCCTGCTCCAAAAGGAAATAAAGATGAACCTTTGCAGGCTTTGATTTTTGATTCACATTACAATCCGTTTCGTGGAATTGAAGTTATTTTTCGTGTAAAAAACGGGGAAATCAAAAAAGGGCAAAAGATTAAATTTATGGCTACTGGTAATGAATATTTTGCTGATGAAGTAGGTACTTTAAAATTAAACCAGGTTCCGAAGAATGTGATTTCTACAGGTGATGTTGGTTATTTGATTTCTGGAATTAAAGAGGCGAAAGAAGTAAAAGTTGGTGATACATTAACCGATGCTAAAACGCCAACAACCAATATGATTACTGGTTTTGAAGATGTAAAACCAATGGTTTTCGCCGGAATTTATCCAGTTGATACTGAAGATTATGAAGAGTTGCGAAACTCAATGGAAAAGCTACAGTTGAACGATGCTTCGCTTGTGTTTTTACCAGAAAGTTCAGCCGCTTTAGGTTTTGGTTTCCGTTGCGGATTCTTAGGAATGTTGCACATGGAAATCATCCAAGAAAGATTAGAACGTGAGTTTAACATGACTGTAATTACTACGGTTCCCAACGTTTCTTATTTGGCGTATACCAAAAAAGATCCAGAAACTCCTTTTGTAGTAAACAATCCTTCAGATTTACCAGAACCTTCTAGATTGGAGCGTGTTGAAGAGCCTTACATCAAAGCAACAATCATTACAAAAGCTGATTTTGTGGGCAATGTAATGAGCTTGTGTATCGAAAAAAGAGGCGTAATTACCAACCAAACTTATTTGACTACAGAACGTGTGGAGCTGACTTTTGACATGCCTTTGGCTGAGATTGTATTTGACTTTTATGACAGATTGAAAACTGTTTCAAAAGGGTATGCTTCTTTTGACTATTCACCAATCGGAATGCGAACTTCTAATTTGGTAAAAGTTGATATTCTTTTAAATGCTACTATTGTGGATGCTTTGTCGTCATTGATTCATGCGGATAATGCTTATCATATTGGTAAAAAAATGTGTGAGAAATTAAAAGAATTGATTCCGAGACAGCAATTTGATATTCCGATTCAAGCAGCAATTGGCGTAAAGGTAATTTCTAGAGAAACAATCAAAGCGCTTCGAAAAGACGTTACCGCAAAATGTTATGGCGGAGATATTTCTCGTAAACGTAAACTTTTAGAGAAACAGAAAAAAGGTAAAAAACGTATGAGACAAGTTGGAAATGTTGAGATTCCACAGGAAGCGTTTATGGCTGTTTTGAAATTGAATGATTAATTCAGTATTGAGAAAATAGAATTGAGATAAACCCGATGGCGAAAGTTGTCGGGTTTTTTATTTATATCAAGAAATTCATTAAATTTGTTTTATGGAAACTATAAAATTAAATATCAATCTAACTGTAAATCAGCTGATGGAAGCCGTCAAGCAACTTTCGCCGAAAGACAAGCTTAAAATCAATGATGCAATTTGGTCCGATGATATGGAAATTCCGATTGAACATCAAAAAATTGTGATGGATAGAATTTCTAAATCTAAAACAAATCCCGAAAGGCTTTTAGATTGGGATGAAGTTTCGAAAAAATTTTAAAATTGAGTTTCAAATTAAAAATTGATGTCGACGCCTTAAAAGACATTGAAGAAACTACAGAATGGTATGAATCGCAAGTCAAAGGATTAGGTTTACGATATAAAAGTCAAGCCAAGAAGCAAATTTCTTCATTAAAAAAAGATCCTTATTTATTTTCTATAAAATACAATGAAACTAGATGTCGAAAAATTGAAAAATTTCCTTTTTTAATTCATTATGTTGTCGAAGAAAATATTAAAACAGTGACGGTATTTGCTGTATTTCACACCTCAAGAAGTCCAGAAATTTGGAAGAGAAATATTAAATAATATTTTTAGCTAAGATAACATCTTCAAATGGACGAAACTCCAAAACGATTTGACAGAATTGTCGCGATCTTAATTCAATTGCAATCCAAAAAAATTATAAAAGCACACGAATTGGCAGAACGCTTCGAAGTCAGCTTGCGTACGATTTACCGCGACATTAGAACTTTAGAAGCTTCTGGAGTTCCGATTTATAGTGAAGCTGGAATTGGGTATTCTTTGATGGAAGGTTATCGTCTGCCTCCCGTGATGTTCACGCGCGAGGAAGCGAGCAGTTTTATTGCAGCTGAGAAATTGATGCAGAAATTCACGGATAAAGAATTAGGAAATCATTACGCTTCAGCGGCATTTAAACTAAAAGCAGTTTTGCAGAGTTCAGACAAAGATTGGGTTTCCAACATCGAATCTAACATTTTGATGCAACCGACGGGGAATTTGTTTAATGAAAAATCGCCGAATACTTTGTCCATGCTTTTTAAAAGTATTGCCGAAAAAACGCAAATCATTTTATTTTACCAAAAAGCTGAAGCTGAAGAAGCTACAGAAAGAACTATTGAACCTGTCGGGATTTTTCATGATAACGATAATTGGTATACTTTGGGATATTGCCATTTGAGAAAAGATTACAGGCAATTTCGAACAGATAGGATTCATGATATAAAACCTACGGAAAAGCAATTTTCATTAGAACATCAGCCGTTAGAAACTTATTTAGAAAAAGACAAAGAAAAATATCCGACGACAAAAGTCAGAATTTTGATAGACAAAAAAGTGGCTAAACATTTGGATTATGAAAAAAAACATCATGGTTTTGTTTCTCAAAAGCTGGTTGGAGACAACGTAGAAATGACTTTTATGTGTCCGAATGTTGAGGAATATTTTCCTAGATGGTTTATGATGTTTGGCGATTATGCATCGATTTTAGAACCAGAAAGTTTGAAAGAAAGAATTTTGGAATTGGTTGAGAAAACACTTTCTAGAATAAAATTGAACCATTAAGAGATTAAGAAAAATTAAGTTTAGAATGTGTGTTTCAGCTTAATAAATCTTAATCTCTTAATGGTTTTAAAAAAACTATCTCTCCCAGAAAAACGGTGGCTGAATTCCCAAAGCTCTTAAATAGACATAACCTTGACCACGGTGATGTATTTCATTATCAATAAAATACAAAATATTCTGGATCACCGGAAACTCATATTGCCCAAAAAGATTGAAAGTGTCATGAAAATCTTCCATGCTTAATTGTTCCCAATATTCATTAATTTCTGCTGTTGATTCGTCCCACTTTTTTAGAAAATCTGCTTTTGTAGTAAATTTTTCTGCTTCTTCTTTAAATGTTTTAACTTGACGATTTACAATTCCCTTTAAGCCTGGAGCTCCGATTGCCAAAAGTTCTGAAGTTAATTGCGCGAAAGTTCTCATTCCTGCGATTGAAAATTCGAAGAAATCTTTTTCTGGAAAAAGTTCGATTACTCTGCGAGTCAAATTTCTATGGCCTTGCCAGTGTTTTAATAAATCTTCTTTACTGATTACTTGAGGTGTTGCAAACATAATTTTATCTTTTTAATTGGTTACACGACAAAATTAAAGACAGCTTGTGACAACAGTTTGTCAGCAGTATTTTAGAATTTTATTTTTTTTGCATAAAAAACCCTGATAGTTTTGCTATCAGGGTTTTACTCACATTCTAAACTTATTCTTTTCTTCGATTGTCATTTGAATCAGTGTCAATTAATTTGTTGTAAGGATCAATTCCTACCTCAACAGGTTTTTCGTCTACAACAATTACAAACTTATTATCAATTTTAGTGATTTTGTGCTTCTTTAAATAAAGTTGTTTCTCTTTGGTTTTGCCTTTAACAGTCTCTTCCCCAAAGATTCCAACTTCTACATAATCATTCAACGGATAAGAATCGGTTGCATATTTTTCGCTTTTTCCTTTAAAAGCAAGCGTTTTTCCTTGAGCATCTTTGAACAGTCTTTTCCCTTTTTCGTTTGAGCGGTATTTGCTTACCAATGCATTTATGGTCACTTCATATTTTCCGTTAGGCAATTTCTTGGTTGTGAAATCTTTTACACGGTTGTCATATAAAGTGATCGTTTTAAACATATCATCAATAATATATTTCAATGAATCTGGCGTTGCTTCGTTCAAATAAGAAACAAATTCGATTGAATTGGTGTATGGCGCTTCTTGAAAAGCTACTTTTTCAATATATTTTTTCAAGGCATTATTCATATTCTTTTCACCGATATAATCGCTTAAAGCATACAAAACCAGCGAACCCTTGTTGTAATGGATATATTGTTGGTTTTCATTAAACATCAATGGCTGTTCACTTTTGCTTTCCATCGTTCTTCCTTGCAAATAACTATCCAAGGCATCTTTCAAGAATTTACGCATCTGTGATTTCCCATATTCTTTCTCCAAAACTTTCAAAGAACTATATTCTGAAAGACCTTCTGACATCAAAGTTGCTCCTTGAACATTAGCGCCAATTACTTGATGAGCCCACCACTGATGCGCCATTTCGTGAGAAGTTACAGAAAACGGATAATCAACCGCATCTTCATTTTCATCATCAACATCGGCTATAAAACCAATGGCTTCAGAAAACGGAATCGTGTTTGCAAAAGATTGCGCAAAACCACCGCCAGTTCTAGGAAATTCAACAATTCTCGCCTGCTTGTGCTGATAAGGACTGAAATTTTCTGTGTAATAATCCAATGATTTTTTTACGCCTTTAATCATTCGGTCAATGTTGTATTCGTGTCCTTTTTGATAATAAACTTCAATGTTTACATCTTTCCATTTGTCTTTTCTGATTTCATATCGCGCTGATTGAAAAGCATAGAAATTCAGCATCGGTCGGTCCATTTTGTAATGGAAATAATTTCTTCCGTCAGCCGTCCATTTTTTCTCCAAATAACCTGGCGCAATTGCCGTTTGGTCGTCAGAAGTACTAACTGTCGTCTCAAAATTAATCCAATCGGCATCACTTGAAATGTAAGTATTTTGCCTTGCCACAGAATCAGTCGCTTTCGCCATTCTGTCTTTTGGTTTCAAGCCATATTTTTTTCTGGTATCGTCATCTGAAAGTTCTCCGTCTTCAGAATAGCCAATCGATGGAAACATTAGATTGTTAATAAAAGTTCCGTTTTCTAAAACAGGAGAATTATCAGTAATTAAGGTATTGGGCTTATTCTTTATTTCAAAATCTAATTTGATCGAATCTCCTGGTTGTAAAGGCGTTTTCAATCTATAAATATTGAAATTAAAAAGCGTGTCTTTAGAAACTAGCAAAGCTTCCTTGTTGAATTTAAATTCGCTTTTATAATTGTTATAATTTATAAAAATGCTGTCGATAACTTTCGCTGATTTATTTTTCAGGAAATAATATCCGTTGACCTTAAAATCTCTTGTTTTCGGAAAAATGGCCACGTTCACATTGACATCCGTAATTCTAGGCTGTTTATAATGCTGGTATTTTTTATATTTTTTCTCCCAATCCACCATTTGTTGCTCTTGTTCTTTTTGAGAATAGCGCGGATTTTCGATATTATCTTCATAATAAATCGTGTATCCAATAGCTAAAAATCCCAAGAAAGCAATAGTCAGTGGAATCGCTAAACTTGGCGTCAGGCGTTTTCTTGCATTTGCAAATTTTTCTTTTGCTGACATCGGAATTCCTCTTGTCCAAAACAATAAAGCAAGGCAGAAAAATACTATTCCTAGTAAAATCCAATAGAATTTATACAGATAATAAAGTTCAAGTCCGTGACCGTAGCCGTTCATGTCTGAATATTGATAACTTGGGTCAGAATTGTAATTGAAAATATCCTGTTCTACTCCGATTTGAGGCAAAAAAGCCAAACCAATCATAAACAAAACCAATACAAAAAATCCTAAAAGATAATTTTTGAAAAGTGTCTGTATTAAAATCGCCAAGAATGCCCAAACCACAAAATTCAACAGTTTTATTGCATATAACTCTATCAAATAATGTCCGATTTCAAAGTTGTAATAACCGTGAAATGCTTGAATGGAAACTCCTGCAATTAAAATCAAGAACAAAAGCACAATCTGCATTTTAATTAGGGCGATGAATTTTGAAAGCAATAAAACCCAGTTGGGAATTGGCGTTACATCGATCAAATGGTTCATTCTTGCCGTTTCTCCTCTGTGAATCAAGATTCCGGCAAATAAGAAAGTCAAGATATTGATGAAAAAATTAAATGTTGATCCTGGAAGATAAAGCATTTGCCAAGTTACTGGATATGTTTTTGTTCCGAAGAATTGGCCTGCAGTAACTGACATCAAGAGCAAGAACAGCAATCCTACAAAAGCAATGACAATGAAAGCCCAATTTTTAATAATAAACCTGAAATCAAATCTTGAAATACTCCAAGCAGTTTTAAAATTCTGCCAGCTTGAATAGTCATATTTTACTACCGGAAGTTCAATTCTGGTAATTCCTCCAAAGTTATTTTTCGTCGCACGATCTCCTTTTTTTGCTTTTCCGAAGGTAATTGCAGTTTGGCTGAAAGAGAAAAATGTATATAAAAGTCCGAGTATGAAAAGTGAAAATCCAAGCCAAATTAATCTGTTGTAAACGATCACTTCCTCCATTGGAAGCAGGTTTTCATTCTGTTCAGAAACCGTCCAATATTTAGTATAATAACGTAAAGCTTCTCCTCCGAATGGCTCAAATAATGCTACTACATATCTGTTATCTACATCTTTTGTAAAACTCGAAAGCATGATTTGGAGCAAGAAAATAACGATAATTCCAATAAAACCTACGAATATATTCCTTGAAATTGTTACTAATGAAAAGATAATAACTCCAATGAAAAGCAAATTCGGAATCACAAAGACAAAGTAAATCTGAGCAAACGCCAACGGACTAAAATCAGTCAGCAAATCAGGATTGACACCCGGAAACACTGAAGCTACAAGAATTCCAGCGATTAAAGACAATGTGATTAAAATTACTACAAACAACGAACTCAAGAATTTTCCTGCAATGTAATCCATCTTTGAAAATGGATAGGAAAATAAAATCGTATGCATGTTATAACGGAAATCTCTGTAAACAGAAGTTCCCACAATTATTGGAAGTAAGAAATAAATAAAGGTGTTTAGTCCATTTATAAGGTTACTTAGTGCAATCGGCGAATTGGCATAAGCATTTGTATTTCTGACAGCGCTCACATTTTCAAAAACGCCAAAACTGATGCATCCAAAAAGCAAGGCAATTAAAAAGAAAATGGAAAGAAATATATAAAACGACCACCCTTTCAGCCATCGTTTTAATTCGAAATTAAATATCGTTGAAAACATATTATTTGTCAGATTTAAGTGCTACAAAATAAACATCTTCAAGTTGCGGATCAGCATTGATAAAAGTATCATTTGGCTTTTCAAGGCTGTAAACTTTGATATTTAAAGTATTGTCTTGGTTATATTTTGAGGAAATTACATTGAAATCTTTTTCATAAATTTCTAATTCATCACGGGTAATTATTTTTGTCCAGATGAAACCCTTTAAACGTCCTTCTGCTTCTTCTGGAGTTCCTTGGGCTAATATTTTTCCTCCGTTTAAAATGGCCATTTGGTGACATAATTCCTTTACGTCATCCACAATGTGCGTCGAAAAAATAACAGTGTGATTGGTTCCAATTTCTCTCAAGACGTTCAAGAAACGGTGACGTTCAGCAGGATCTAAGCCTGCTGTCGGTTCGTCAACAATAATTAGTTTTGGATTATTCAAAAGCAATTGCGCAATTCCGAAACGCTGTTTCATTCCGCCAGAATAACCGCTCACATATTTGCCTCTTTGTTCATATAAATTGGTTACTTCTAGTACTTTTTTTACTAAAGTTTTTCTTTCTGATTTAGACGAAATTCCTTTTAAGCGGGCAAAATAATCTAATAAATTTTCTGCTGACATATTAGGATAAACTCCGAATTCTTGTGGCAAATAGCCTAAAATTTTACGCAAAGTGATATTATCTTCCAAGACATCGATTCCGTCAAATTCAATTGATCCAGAATCTGGTTTTTGCAACGTGGCAATGGTTCGCATCAATGATGATTTTCCAGCACCATTCGGACCCAAAAGTCCAAACATTCCTGAGCCAATTTCCAAGTTCAAATTGTCAAGCGCTTTCACGCCGTTTTTGTAAGTTTTACTTAAGTTATTTATTTTAAGCTTCATAATTATGGCTTTTTTGGTTGATTATATTTTATTAGTGGGAAGATACAGAATTTTGTTACAATTTTTTTAACATATTTTAAGAAATTGTCTTTGCTCCTTCAAATTTCAGTTGCCAACAAGACTTTTAAACTTTGTACCTTTGCAACTTACAAACTAAAAGAAAATGATAGAAGATAAAACGCCGCAACGCACGAGCTTATCGAATTTGGGAGAATTCGGATTGATAAAACACCTTACCAAAAACTTCGAAATCAACAATCCTTCGACCTTAAAAGGCATTGGCGATGACGCCGCAGTTATAGATTTTAAAGATAAAAAAGCTGTCATTTCAACAGATTTGTTGATCGAAGGCGTTCACTTTGACTTGGCTTACATGCCGTTGAGACATTTGGGTTACAAAGCTGTGGTTGTGAATGTTTCAGATATTTTTGCAATGAATGCGAAGCCGACTCAAATCACGGTTTCTGTTGCCGTTTCAAACCGTTTTCCTGTAGAAGCTTTGGAAGAACTTTTTGACGGAATCACACTTGCCGCAAAAGAATACAACGTCGATGTAATTGGAGGCGACACAACTTCTTCTCAAAAAGGATTGATAATCAGCATCACGGCAATCGGCGAAGCTGACGAAAGCGAATTGGTTTACAGAAACGGAGCGAAATCAAACGATCTGCTTGTGGTGACCGGAGATATCGGCGCTGCTTACATGGGATTGCAAGTTTTAGAAAGAGAGAAACAAGTTTTTCAAGTAAACCCGAATAGTCAGCCTGATTTAGATGCTTACACTTATATTATCGAAAGACAATTAAAACCAGAAGCTCGAAAAGACGTGCGAACGCTACTTTTTGCTTTGGATATAAAACCGACTTCGATGATTGATATTTCTGACGGATTATCTTCAGAGATTATTCATTTGTGTACGCAATCAGCCGTTGGTTGTAATTTATACGAAGACAAATTGCCACTTGATCCGCAGTTGATTTCTGTTTGTGAGGAATTTAATATTGACAGCACGACGGTTGCCATTAACGGAGGCGAAGATTATGAATTGCTTTTCACGATTCCGATGGAAGATTTTAACAAGATAAAAGGAAATCCGAATTTCACGATTATCGGCCACATGACTCAAGAAAGTGAAGGAATTCATTTGATTACTAGAGCAAATACAAAAATTCCATTGAAAGCTCGAGGCTGGAATGCTTTGGAAGAATAATATTTTAAATTGACTTTATAAAAAAAGGCTTTCCATAACGGAAAGCCTTTTTTATTTGAATACAAATTGATTTATCTGTAAGTATAATTTATAGTATAAGCATACACTTCACCATCTTCAGTTTGAGTAACCGTTGCCGAAGTTGGATATTTGTCAGCATCATAAACATAAGCCGTTACAACTGTTGAAACCACTCTTCCTTGCAAATCTTTCACAACGACTTTGATTGCATTATTTACAGGAAGCAACAATTTTGCTCTGATAATTTCTTGAGGAACCGACTGCATGTTCATGTTCAATTCAACATTGTCTAAAACATCAATGATTCCAGCTGCTTTCATCGTGTAGAAAAAAGTATTTGGAGCTTCATCATAAGTAATTTCAGCTGTAAATTCTTCAACTCCTGCACTTCCTTCTTCAAAAAGTCTAACATTTGTTGGATTACCTTTTGCATCATATCTAAGTACTTTTCCAACTTCATACCCTTTATATGGCGCTTCGTATAATTGTGAAATTGCATAAGGATCTCCATCGCCAGTCACGCTTGTCAACCCACCATTTTGATATTGAAATTGAGTAGATTCAAAACCGTCTGTGATGCTAGTCACTTTGTTGCTTGAATCATAATTTACAATCAAGTTGTTTGTGTCTTCAGAAGAATCTGAAGGAATAACCTGAAGTCTCGTAATTAATTTTTGGGCTACTTCCCCGTTTCCTTGTTCAAATTCATCTGATGATGAATCGCTACAGCTTGTTAAAATAAATACGGATAATACTGCAATCGATGCTAATTTTTTCATGGTTTGATATTGTTTTAATTTTTTGAGTGGCAAATATATAGGAAAAACCAATACATCTGATATTTTAGGAAAATACTTATAAAACAAAAAGGCTCTCCATAACGGAAAGCCTTTTTGTTTTTATTTGAATCTATATCAATTACATTTTCATCAGCCAGTGTTTCATCGAAACTTCTCTGTTGATAATGTCTTTCAATTCTGAAATTTTCACGCGGTCTTGTTTCATAGAATCTCTGTGGCGAATGGTCACCGTCTGGTCTTCTAAAGTTTGGTGGTCAACCGTGATGCAGAAAGGAGTTCCCAAGGCATCTTGTCTTCTGTAACGTCTTCCGACAGCATCTTTTTCGTCATAAGAAACGTTGAATTCCCATTTTAAATCTTCGATGATTTCTTTGGCAACATCTGGCAAACCGTCTTTTTTAACCAATGGTAAAATCGCTGCTTTTGTTGGCGCTAAAACACTTGGCAATTGCAAAACTGTTCTTGTCGATCCATCTTCTAAAGTTTCTTCTTTCAAAGAAGTTGCAAAAACTGCCAAAAACATTCTGTCTAAACCAACCGAAGTTTCTACAACATAAGGCGTATAATTTTTATTTTCTTCCGTATCAAAATATTGCAATTTTCTACCAGAGAATTCTTCGTGCGCTTTCAAGTCAAAGTCAGTTCTGGAGTGAATTCCTTCTAATTCTTTAAATCCGAATGGGAAATTGAATTCAATGTCAGCTGCAGCATTTGCATAGTGCGCCAACTTTTCATGATCGTGGAAACGGTAGTTTTCTTGGCCTAAGCCTAAAGACAAATGCCAGTTTAAACGTGCTGTTTTCCAGTATTCATACCATTTCATTTCTTCGCCTGGTTTTACAAAAAATTGCATTTCCATTTGTTCAAATTCACGCATTCTGAAGATGAATTGTCTTGCAACGATTTCATTTCTAAAGGCTTTCCCAGTTTGTGCAATTCCGAAAGGAATTTTTAGTCGCCCCGATTTTTGCACGTTTAAGAAATTCACGAAAATCCCTTGAGCCGTTTCCGGACGAAGGTATAAATCCATTGCGCTTTCTGCAGAAGCTCCCAATTTTGTTCCGAACATCAAGTTGAATTGCTTCACGTCTGTCCAGTTTCTCGAACCGGTTTCTGGATCTGCAATTTCTAATTCTTCGATCAAAGCTTTTACGTCAGCCAAATCTTCTTTTTCAAGAGAACGCGCCATTCTTTCTAGAATTTCACGTTGTTTTGCTCTGTATTCCACAACTCTTCCGTTTGTAGTCACAAATTCTTGCTCGTTGAAAGCATCGCCAAAGCGGGTTTTCGCCTTGTCAATTTCTTTCTGTGCTTTCTGGTTTAATTTTTCGGCATAATCCTCAATTAAAACGTCGGCACGGTATCTTCTTTTTGAATCTTTGTTGTCAATTAACGGGTCGTTGAAAGCATCTACGTGGCCAGAAGCCTTCCATGTGGTCGGATGCATCAAGATTGAAGCGTCAATGCCGACAATATTTTCGTTCATCTGAACCATTGATTTCCACCAATATTCGCGGATGTTTTTCTTTAATTCCACACCGTTTTGCGCATAGTCGTAAACCGCGCTCAAACCATCATAGATTTCGCTTGACGGAAAAATATATCCGTATTCTTTTGCATGCGAAACTACATTTTTGAATAAATCTTCTTGTTTTGCCATAATGATGCAAAAATATAAAAAGAGATTGTATTTTCTAATAAAATTTCAAAGATGGTTGATTAACAGTTTTTTTAATATAAATTTTCAAAAACAAAGTTGCAAAAGCAATTAAATATTAAGAAATAGATTACATTTGGCGAAAATTTCTGTCAATTTATTTATCACCGCCTTAAGATATTTTATGTTTTTTCCCCACATTTATATTCTATCTGCCTTAAGACATTATATCCCCCTTAATGAACAAATACCTGTCCTTAAAATTTAAAGTTCTTTCTTTCATATTGATTATAATGGTGGTTTATGTACACTCTTATAATATTCCAAGTTATCTAAATGATGATCATAAGATTAGCCTGCGAGGCTATAATAGTTTTATTCAGCATTTGTTTAGTCAAGAATTATTGCGAACAGCTTTACGCTTATTCTTTGCTATTTCTGGATATTTATTCTTCTTAAATTTTAGCGGAACCATAGACAGCTATAGTGATAAGTTAAAAAAAAGAGCAAAACTGTTGTTTGTTCCTTACCTATTCTGGTCAGCAAGTTGGATCTTGATTTATTGCTGCTTACAGTATTTTGCGCTGACAAGATCATTGTTTAAAGGTACATTGATTAATGAATTATCATTTACCAGCCTTTTAGGCACGTTGTTTCTGCATCCTATTCCGTTTCAATTATGGTCAATCAAAGAATTAATTATACTTTCTCTGCTATCACCTATTTTATATTTCCTAATCAAGCAGTTTAAATATGCCGTTACGATAATTTTTTTTATCGCTTGGTTTTCAAATCTAAATCTTTATATTTTTTCCAGCGACTCAATTTCTTTTTTTAGTTTTGGAGCGACATTAAGTATTTTAAAAAGCGAAAGATTAAAAATAATTTGCACTAAAAAACATTTAGCATTTGTTTACATTTGGCTCACTATTTGTTTTTTTGCAACTATTTTAGACTATCAGAATTTTCAAAACAAAGTCCTTTTTGACCTGCTAAAACAAATTGGAATTCTTTTTGGGATAGTGTCCATTTGGGTTTTATACGATCTCTTGCCAAAATACAAGAACATTGAAGAACGAAAATTTTTCAAATTTTTTTCTTTTTCATTCTTCATATATGCTTTTCATCTTCCTTTGATTACTTTTGTGAGAGCGATACTTTTTAGATTTGGAAATACTGAGTTTATTTCGTTCAGCATTTATATACTTGCACCAATTATTGTAATTTGTTTCATTCTTGTAACAGGCTATTACTGGAAAAAAGTTTTTCCTAGGTTTTATAAAATTATAAGTGGTGGCAGGTAACACGTTTCTCTAATCATTTAAAAGCCAAATAATATGTTTAAAAGCCTTATCAATCTTCTTTTCCCAAAAGTGTGTCTTGGATGCGATGCTTTCTTAGCGTCAAATGAAGCTGTGATCTGCACTTCCTGCCGACACGATTTGCCATTGACCAATTATCATCTTGAAGCTGAAAATGAACTGACAAAAAAGTTTTATGGACGCATCGAACTGCAATTTGGGAGCGCGATGATGTACTACCACAAAAGAGGAATCGTGCACGAACTGATCCACAATTTAAAATACCACAAGCACCAAGAAATCGGCAATTTCTTAGGCAATTGGTATGCTGAAGACTTAAAATCTTTGGAAATTATTAAAACTTTTGACGTAATAATTCCGGTGCCATTGCATAAGAAAAGGTTGAAAGAACGCGGTTACAACCAAGTGGAAACTTTTGGAAAAGCACTTTCTGAAAGTTTGAATATTCCGTATGATGATTCAGTTTTAATAAGAAATATTTACTCGAAGACTCAGACTCAAAAAAATTTCTCAGGAAGAACTGACGTCAGCCAAGCAATTTTTGGAGTGAATTTTACCGAAGAAAATCATGGAAAACATTTTCTTTTAATAGATGATGTCATCACAACTGGCTCTACTTTGGAAGCTTGTGCACGAGTGTTGCTGAAAATTCCAGGCGCACGATTGAGCATTATTTCTATTTCGGATACGCACAATATGGGATTTTAATAAGACAGAAATAAGCATCCAGAAGCTTTTAAAAACAAAAAATGCGGGATGAATATATTTTCTTAAAAGATTTCATTTCCTGTGAATATAATTGTTATTTTGTGCTTAAATTATTTGAGATGTTGAAGATTCGTTTTAGCTATATATTTTTGATTTTGGCCGTAGTAATGGTTGGATGTGCGAAGCGCGGCAGCATTACCGGAGGATTGAAAGATACCATTCCGCCAGTGCTTCGTTCGAGCTCGCCTGAAAACTACAGCACTAATTTTAATGCAAAGGAAATCAGGATTACTTTTGACGAATACATCAAGATCAAGGATGTAAACAAACAGCTGATCGTTTCGCCACCGATGAAATATCCGCCGGTTGTGACACCAACGAGTGCCAGCAAATATATCAACATCAGAATCAAAGATACTTTACTGCCAAATACGACTTACAGCTTCAACTTTGGAAGCAGCATTCAAGACAATAATGAAGGAAATCCGTTTCAGCAATTTAAATATGTTTTCTCTACCGGAACTTATATCGACTCACTTTCGTTGCAAGGAATCATCAAAGATTCTTATAAAAAAGAAGTTGATAATTTTGTTTCCGTAATGCTTTATGAAGTAAATGACACGTTTAACGATTCGGTTATTTACAAGCAAAACCCAAGATATATTACCAATACGCTAGACAGTTTAAAAACTTTTAAATTAGAAAATTTAAAAGAAGGAACTTATCTTTTGGTCGCCCTGAAAGATGTGAATAACAATTATCGTTTTAATCCGAAGAGTGAAAAAATTGGTTTCCACAAAGAGTTCATCAAAATCCCGAACGACACCATTTATGAGATTGAGCTTTTTCAAGAAACGCTTACTTTCAAGGCTACAAAACCTTACCAAGCTTCAGGAAATAGAATCGTAGTTCCTTATGAAGGTGAAAACAAAGACGTAAACATCACTCTTAAAAACAGGAATGATTTGCTGCCGATTAAAATAACTAAATTTCCCGAAAAAGATTCACTCCAAGTTTGGCTCAAGCCAATTAAAACCGACAGCGTATCAGTGGCATTGCGAAAAAACAACTTTGAAAAAGACTTTAAAATTCGCTATAAAGACCAAAAAAAAGACACGCTCAGCTTTTCTGCCAAACCAAGCGGGACTTTAAATTTCAGAGAAAAACTGACTATTACTTCTTCGATACCGTTGATAAATATTGACAATTCAAAGATGAAATTAATCAATAAAGATTCTGTTGCAGTAGATTTCACATCAGAATATGATGAATTCAATCAAGAATTGAAGATTGATTTTGTGAAAGAACCTTTAGAACGTTATACATTTAATGTGTTTCCGGGAGCGCTGACTGATTTTTATGAGAAAACGAATGATACGCTGAGTTACAAATTAACTACGCAGAATACATCAGAATATGCCAACTTGAAAATCACGTTGAAAAATGTGAAGCAGTTTCCCATAATCGTTGAATTGACAAATCCGAAGGGAGATGTTCTGGCTTCTGATTATTCTGATGGAAATCCTGTGGTTGATTTTATCGGATTATTGCCAAACGATTTCACGGTTCGGGTGATTTATGACGAAAACAAAAACAGAGTTTGGGATCCTGGAAATTATCTTGAAAAACGACAAGGTGAAGAAGTGCTTTATTTTCCCTCGATAATCCACCTAGGTGCCAATTGGGAAGGTGACGAAACCATTGATCTCAAGACCTTAGAGTAACGAAAAAGAATCTCGATCATTTAAAAATCCGAGTTTTTGTCTGGTTTCTAGCATTTGATTTTTATCTAAATTAATAATAAATATTGCTTCAGAAGTCTGTGGTTCTAAGATATGATTTCCTAAAAAATCAACTGCTTGCGAATGTCCCGGATAAGGATGGCCATTTCCGTCTTCCCCAATTCTGTTGACACCAATTGCATAACAGATATTTTCAACTGCACGCGCTTTCAGCAAAATATCCCAAGCTTGAATTCGCTGTTTTGGCCAATTCGCGACATAAAGCAGCAAGTCAAAATCTTCCACATTTCTAGAAAAGACCGGAAATCGCAAGTCATAACAAACTAACGGGCAGATTTTCCAGCCTTTGTATTCTAGTACTAATTTTTCAGTTCCTGAAGCGTAGATTTTTTCTTCTTCTGCTAAAGAAAACAGATGTTTTTTATCATAGTTGCGAATTTCTCCCGAAGGAAAAACAAATACCAAACGATTGTAAAATTTTCCGTTTTCATGGATGATCAAGCTTCCGGTAATGGCTGTATTTTTTGCCTTGGCTAAAGATTTTAATGACGAAATAGTTTCGCCGTCCATAGTTTCTGCAACATTTTCTGGATGCATCGTGAAACCTGTCGAAAACATTTCTGGCAAGACAACCAAGTCAATTTCTTCTTGAATCGAATTGATTTTGTCTTCGAAATACTTTCGGTTTTCCTCAGGATTTTCCCAAACTAAGGGCGCTTGAATCAAGGCAATTTTCATACGTTTTTATTCAATTACAAATCCATCCGGAAGAATAGATCCTTTTTTTACAATGATGATTCCGTCTTTTATCGTGAACAGTTTTGTATTCGCATCTTCCAAATGTTTTCCTCCTTTTAAAGTTACATTGTGCCCGATTTTACAGTTTTTATCGATGATGGTGTTGTCTATAAAACAGTTTTCACCAATTCCTAAATTTGTAATATTATGCTCGATGTTATGGCTGATTTCGTCTAAGTTTTGGTAATAATCATTTCCCATCAAATAAGTATTTGAAATCGTCGAACCTTTGCCAATTCTGCTTCTGATTCCGATGACCGAATGCTCAATTTTTGCTCCGTTAATAATACAACCTTCTGAAACGACTGACTTATCTAAAGAAGTTCCATCCGTAATTTTTGATGGTGGCAACGTTCTCGCTCTTGTATAAATCTTACTTGAATTATGAAAAAGATTAAACTTCGGAATATCATCAGTCAGGCCTAAATTTGCTTCAAAAAACGAATCGATATTACCAATATCTGTCCAATATCCTTCATATTGATAACTCAAGACTTTCTCTTTCCCGATGGCTTCAGGAATGATTTCTTTTCCAAAATCTTTTGTATTTGGATCGGCCATCAAGCGAATCAGCAAATCTCTATTGAAGATATAAATTCCCATGGAAGCTAAGTAATGACGGCCTTCTCCTTCCATTTCTTCGCTAACTTCTGAAGTCCATTCTGGCAATAAATCTGCCTTTGGCTTTTCTATGAAAGAAGTAATAAAACTATTTTCATCGGTTTTTAAAATTCCGAATTCTGGCGCATCTTTCGCATTTACTGGCAATGTTGCAATCGTTAATGACGCTCCGTTTTTCTCGTGCGCTTCAATCATTTCGTTGAAATCCATCTGGTACAATTGATCGCCAGAAAGAATCAGCGCATAGTCAAAATTGTGGTTCATGAAATATTGCATGCATTGGCGCACCGCATCGGCTGTTCCTTGAAACCAAGTCGGATTATCTGGCGTTTGTTCAGCTGCCAAAATATCCACAAAAGCATTGCTGAAATGACTGAATTGATAGGTATTTTTAATGTGCTGATTCAAAGAAGCAGAGTTGAACTGCGTCAAAACAAACATTCTTTTGATATCAGAATTGATGCAATTTGAAATCGGAATATCAACCAAACGGTATTTTCCGGCAATGGGAACGGCAGGCTTTGAACGGCTTTCAGTCAATGGCGCTAAACGGGAACCTTGTCCGCCACCCAAAATGATGGCTAGTGTATTTTTGTTCATTTCGTGGTTTTTAATTTATTGGTTTTGTAATGATTGGTAAACATTGATATATTCTCCTGCAGCTTTGTCCCAAGAATGGTCAATTTGCATGGATGTAGTTCTTATTTGGTCGAATTTTTCTGTGTTTTTGAATAATTCGATAGCTCTTGAAATTGAGTAAATGACATCTGAAACGCTCGTCTGGTCATGGCAAATTCCAAAACCTCCGTCGCCAATATCAACAACTGTATCTTTTAAACCGCCAGTTCTTCTGACGATTGGCGTGGTTCCATAGCGCAAAGCATACATTTGGTTTAATCCGCATGGCTCGACTCTGGAAGGCATGAGCAAGAAATCAGCGCCTGCATAAAAATTGTGCGCGAGTTTTTCGTTGTAGCCGATGTAGACATTATAATTTCCTGAATATTTTTCTTTCAAGCTTTGCAATTCGCTTTCCACTTCTGGATTTCCTGAACCTAAAATCAAAATATTTATTTCCTTCGGATTTTCTTCTAAGGCAATTTCACAGATTTCTGGTAACAAATCAGCGCCTTTTTCTCCGACTAATCTTCCGATGAAGGTGAAAAGCGGTTTTGAACTATCGAGATTGAATTCTTTGCAAAGCTGTTCTTTATTTGCGGTTTTTCCTTTTATGAAATCTTTTAAATCATAGTTGGAATGTAGCATTGCGTCCGTTTTTGGATTCCAGACTTCGGTGTCAATTCCGTTTAAGATGCCTATTGATTTTGGTCTTTCATGCCGAAGAAGACTTTCCAATCCGTTCATTTCAATGCTGATTTCATCAAGATAACTTGGCGAAACCGTGGTCACTTTCCAAGCACATTTTATGGCCGTAGCCAAAGGATTGATGACGCTGTTCCATTCTAAAAAGCCGATTTTTGACTTGTCAAATTCTGGAATATAATTGATTTTTTTGAAGTCGAACCAGCCTTGGTATTGCCCGTTGTGAATCGTCGAAACTGTCGGAACCGATTTTAAAGTATGGTAATTATAGCCAAACTGCACCAAAAACGGAATCAATCCCCCATGATAATCATGGCAATTTAAAATATCTGGCTGTTGTTTAGTTTCGACAAGCCAGTTTAAAAAAGCGATTTGAAAACCCAGAAAACGCTCAGTATCGTCTTCGTAAGAATAGATATTCGGTCGGTCAAAAAGTGCCGGAATCGAAACCAAAAAAAGCTCAAAACCCAGCTTGTCTGTTTTCTCTTTTAGAATTTCATATGTAAATTCAAAGATGCCCATTTTCAGGTATCCAGAATGCACCGTTTTGAATTTATTTTCCTGTGTAAACTTGGTGTCATATTTCGGCAAGACAACCATAGCGCGGTGTCCCAACAAATTCTGATATTTCGGAAGCGCTCCAACGACGTCAGCCAAACCGCCTACTTTTGCAACAGGATAACATTCGGCGCTGATATGATAAATTTCCATCGGATTATAAGAATTGATTCTCATAAAGATATAAAATTTAACAATCCAAAAGATATCGTTTTCGTAGATTTAAGAATTATTTTATGTAATCTCATCTTCCATTCCTCTGATGTCTTCTGAAACTTTAAACTTATTGGAACACAGATTTGAGAAATTTTTAAAATTATAAGAATTTCTCAAATTTGTATTGCTTTTATTCTACTTCACTGTAATCTCATCAATAAACATAAAAGCATCACCGCCAGCACCTTGATGCCAAGCAGGAAGTTTTCCAAAATTATAGGCTTTTACTTTCACAAATTTGGCTTTGGTTTCTGGAATCGCCGTTTCGAAGTTAACAATTTGTACATCGGTGTTTTGCGCGTCTAGCTTATTGTTGATGGTTTTCAGCAATTTGAAATTCACATTATCTTCTGAAACATAAAATTCCACTTTTGTCGGCATCAGAATCCAAGCTCTTGAATCTTGCAGAAATCTTGCGGAAAGCGAAGTCACTTTTTTAGTTTCCTGCAAATCAATTACCGCTTCAAAATCCTGACCTTGATAGCCTTGCCAGTCGCCTTTTCGCCAGTTTTCAGTTCCAAAAATTCCGTCAATCAAACCTTCATCGCCACCAGCGTGATATTGCGGATTGTATTTTGAATTTAATTTTATGGAATAATTGTTTGGCTTTTTGATAAATGTGGCGGAAATTGTTTTGCTTTTTCTACCGTTTCCATCCTTGGAATAAACTTCTACAATTGATGATTTTTCAATATCTACAGCATTTGAATAAAGCTTAAATTCAGACTTTCTACTGCTTCCAATTTCATTTATAGCATAGAAAAATTCAACTTCCTGTTCATTTGAATCAAAAGTTACAACTTGCTTATTTTTAAAAGATTTGCTTTCAGCATTAATTACTGGAACTGAACCGAAGCCTTCTACAATATATTCTATAGCCTCAAGATTTTTATGAATTCCGAAGTTTCTGAAAAAATCTCTATCTGAATTTTTCTTTATAATACCTGATTTTCCATCTTCAAAATTTACTTTTATTTTAGAAAAAAAAGGCTTAGCTGCTTCCCATTTTCCTTTTCCTGGCGTTACAGCATAAATTCCCATCGAGCTTAAAACATACCAAGCGCTCATCTGCCCGCAGTCTTCATTACCGATCAATCCGTCCGGTGTATTTTTATAGAAATTATCTAAAATGTAATTTACTTTCTGCGTAGTTTTTTCTGGCTTATTTACATAATTATACAAATAAGCCATGTGATGGCTCGGCTCGTTTCCGTGCGCATATTGCCCAATCAAACCTGTGACATCAACCTGTTCTCTTCCCGTGGTTTTGCTTTCGCTGTTGAACATTTCATCTAATTTGGCTTCGAAACTTTCGTATCCGCCATAAGCTTCTATCATTCCGTCAATATCTTGTGGCACGAAAAAAGAATAGTGCCACGAATTTCCTTCTGTAAAATTATTGTTGACTTCTCTGGGATCAAAAGGCTTGTCCCAGCCACCATTTTTCTTTGGGCGCATAAACTTAGTCTTCCAATCAAAAACATTCTTCCAATTATAAGATCTTTCTATGAAATAATTATAATCATCATCCTTATTGTTTAAAATCATCGCCATCTGAGCAATACACCAGTCGTCATAAGCATATTCTAATGTTTTTGAAACGCTTTCATGTTCATCGTCAATGCTTATAAATCCGTTTTTCTTGTAAGCATCCAATCCCAAATGATCCAGCATCGCCGAATGTTTTGAAGCTTCAAAAGCCTTTTCATAATCAAAACCTTTAATTCCTTTTGCCATTGCGTCAGCAATCACTGAAACCGAGTGGTAGCCAATCATGCAATCTGTTTCATTGGAAGCCAATTCCCAAACAGGCAATCTTCCGCCTTGTTCGTATTGCTTTAAAAACGTATTTATAAAATCAGCCGTGCGTTTTTTATCAATCAGAGTATACAAAGGATGCGCGCCTCGAAACGTGTCCCAAAGCGAGAAAACCGAGTAGTAGTCAAAACCTGCTGCCGTGTGAATTTCATTGTCTCTTCCACGGTATTTTCCGTCCAAATCTTGGGCGATATTCGGCTGCATCATCGTGTGATACAATGCCGTGTAGAAAATCGCCAGCTTATTTTTATCTGAAGAAGTGACTTCGATTTTAGACAATTCCTTATTCCAAAGTTTTTCAGCATCGGCTTTCGCTTTCTTGAAATCCCAATGTTTTATTTCTGATATATTTAATTTGGCACCTTCGACTGATGTTGGCGAAAGCGACACTTTTACCAATAATTTATCGCCTTTTTTGACTTGTTTGGAGAAGCTTATTGCTAATAAACTTCCTGCAAAAAATTTATCGGTCACTTTTGCCGGAGCAAAGGCATTGTTGTTCACCTTTGTAATTTCCATCGGCTGGTTGAATTCTATTCTTGCAAAAACATGCTGGTCTTTCGCCCAAGCACTGCTGTTTCGCATCACTTCGATGGTTTTGCTGTCAATGATTCTGACTTCGCCCATCATCAAAAGATCGCGATGGTTTAAGTCTAGAATAATATTGGCTTGGCCTGATTTATTGAAAGTATATTCATGAAAACCAACTCTTGGCGAAGTTGTCAAAGCCACATCAATGTTGTCATCGTCTAATTTTACCGAATAAAATCCGGCCGATACTTTTTCATTTTTATGGGAGAATTTTGACGAATAATCTTTATTGTCCAGACTCGGCTCACCCATCGTAGGCATCAGCATGATATCTCCGAAATCAGAAACACCTGTTCCGTTTAAATGCGTGTGTGAAAATCCGTAGATAATTTCATCTGAATAATGATAGCCAGAACAGCCGTCCCAGCTTCCGTCAATTCTAGTATCTGGAGAAAGCTGCACCATCCCAAACGGAGCTGTGGCTCCTGGAAAAGTATGGCCGTGGCCTCCGGTGCCAATCATTGGGTTTACATGTTGCTGGTAATTTTGCGCAAAAGTAAAAGTTGAAATAAATAATAGGAAGGAAAAATATTTCATTTTGTTTGTTTTGTTGCTCAAATATAAGGAAATATGTGTTTTTCTAATACAAGGTATATTTCTAAAAAACGCAAAAGTTTACCCTAATGACGTAAAATTTTAGGCAACAACCATAAACGTTTACCCATTAAGACGTAAAATTTTACGTTGTCCTACCTAAACGTTTACCCTTGCTGACGCAAAATTTTAGATACGCTACCTAAACGTTTACCCCATAAGACGTAAAATTTTGCGTCTTATGGGGTAAACGTTTAGGTCTAAGCCCCGCCATTGCTCATAAAACAAAAAACGCATCTCAACAAGATGCGTCCTTTTGCCTTTTGCCTATTGTCTTTTGCCTAATTTACCACATTGGTAAGATTATCTGGAAAATACAAATCAGCTAATTTCGTAAATTCATCGCCTCTCATGAAGACATTGATATCGACTTCACTGAAGCTATTTTTTCCGGCTGCGGCCAAAAGTTCATTGGCAGAATGCAACGTGTTTTTATGAAAATGAAAGACTCTTTCTGACTTGTCTGTTATGACCAAACCTTTCATCAGCATTTTATCTTGCGTCGCCACTCCGGTCGGACACTTGTTGTTATTGCATCGCAAGGCTTGAATACAGCCAAGCGAAAACATGAAACCGCGGGCGCTGTTGCACAAATCGGCGCCAAGGGCAATGGCTTTCAAAATCGAGTATCCTGAAATAATTTTCCCGCTACAGATGATTCTGATCTTGTCTCTAATTCCGTAGCTTATCAATGTTTTATTTATAAAAATTAGCGCTGGTTCCAATGGCATTCCGACTCCATCAGAGAATTCTAAAGGTGCCGCTCCCGTGCCGCCTTCTGCTCCGTCGACAGTTATAAAATCTGGATAGCAATCTGCGTTTTTCATTTCTTGGCAGATTTCTTCAAATTCCTTCGTATGGCCAACGCAAAGCTTGAACCCGATTGGTTTTCCTTTGGATAAATTTCGAAGCTGGGCTATGAAAGAAATCAACCCTTTTGCATCTGAAAATACAGCATGTCCCGGAGGTGATAAAATCGTAGTATGCGGTTTTACATCTCTGATTCTTGCAATCTGCTCGGTATTTTTCGCCGCTGGCAAAACGCCTCCATGGCCTGGTTTTGCACCTTGGGAAAGCTTGATCTCAATCATTTTTACCAACGGATTATTCGATTTCTTCGCAAACTTTTCTGGACTGAAATTGCCGTCATCATCTCGGCAACCGAAATATCCCGTACCAATCTGCCAAGCTACGTCGCCACCTTGAAGGTGATATTCTGTCAAGCCGCCTTCGCCTGTGTTGTGATAAAATCCACCTTTTGCGGCACCATTATTTAGGGCAACAATGGCATTTTCACTCAAAGAACCAAAACTCATCGCCGAAATATTTAACAATGAAGCGAAATAGGGCTGTTTGCAATCCGGGCCTCCAATTAAAACTCTTGGCAGTTCTTCATTAACTATTGCTGGATAAATGGAGTGTTTTATGCCTTCGTAAGCTGCATTATTAATGTCTAATTGTGTTCCGAAAGGCGTTGTCGCATCAATATTTTTAGCTCTTTGGTAAGCGAGCGATCGCTGGTTTCTAGAGAATGGTTTTCCATCCGTAGAACGTTCTATAAAATACTGCTGGATCTCAGGAGAAATGGTTTCGAATAGATACCTGAAATAGCCCAAAACCGGAAAGTTCCTCAAAATGGCGTGGCTTTTCTGCTGGCTATTGATGATTCCGACAATGATAATCGCCAAAATTGTCAACGGAAAAAACATACTGTATTTGTAAAAATAAGCGATGGCGCAGGAAATTGCCAAAACTGATACTCCGAAAATGAAGAATTGCTTTCTCATAGTAATCGTATTTATTATTGTAACTAAAAAACGCACCTGAATGAACAGATGCGTCTTGACTTTTGCCTATTGGCTATTTTTTGCTATTGCTTATTTGATACTTGCAACAAGATATTCTCTGTTCATTCTTGCGATGTTTTCAAGAGAAATTCCTTTTGGACATTCTACTTCGCAAGCTCCAGTGTTTGTACAGTTACCAAAACCTTCGTGGTCCATTTGGTTTACCATATTCAAAACACGGTCGTGCGCTTCTACTTTTCCTTGTGGCAATAATGCATATTGCGACACTTTTGCAGCAACGAACAACATGGCTGAAGAGTTTTTACAAGTCGCTACGCAAGCACCACATCCGATACAAGCTGCAGCATCAAAAGCACGGTCAGCATCATGTTTAGGAATTGGAATCGTGTTGGCATCAATTGTATTTCCTGAAGTGTTTACAGAAACAAATCCACCTGCGTGCTGAATTCTATCAAAAGAACTTCTGTCCACAACTAAATCTCTGATTACCGGGAAAGCTTTCGCACGGAAAGGCTCGATGAAAATCGTGTCTCCGTCCTTGAACATTCTCATATGCAATTGACAAGTCGTCACGCCTCTGTCTGGTCCGTGCGCTTCACCATTGATGAAAAGCGAACACATCCCGCAGATTCCTTCGCGACAGTCATGGTCAAATGCTACAGGCTCGTCTCCTTTTTCAATCAGCCCTTCGTTTAAAACGTCAAGCATTTCAAGGAAAGACATGTCTGGCTCAATTCCGTCGATTGGGTAATCAACAATTTTTCCAGTTTCTTTAGCGTTTTTCTGACGCCATATTTTGAGTGTTAATTTCATCTTTTTTCAGTTTAAAAGTCTTAAAGTCGAAGGTCGAAAGTCTTTTACTTTGAGACTTTTGACTTGGGACTTTTGACTAATTTCTATTTGTAACTTCTTTGAACCAGTTTAATATTTTCGTAAACCAAAGGTTCTTTGTGTAATACAGCTTCGCTAGGTTTTCCTTTATACTCCCAAGCTGCAACGTAGGCGAAATTTTCGTCATCACGAAGTGCTTCTCCTTCTTCTGTTTGGTATTCTTCACGGAAGTGACCGCCGCAAGATTCTCTTCTGTGCAAAGCATCTTTTGCGAAAAGCTCTCCCAATTCAAGGAAATCGGCAACACGCATTGCTTTTTCTAATTCTTGGTTAAAGCTGTCGATTGTTCCAGGCACTTTTACATCTCTATAGAATTCTTCACGCAAAGCAGCGATTTCATCAATTGCTTCTGTAAGACCTTGAGCATTACGCGCCATTCCAACTTTGTCCCACATGATTTTTCCTAATTTCTTGTGGAAATGGTCAACAGAATGTGCTCCGTTATTGTTGATGAATTTATTCAATTGGTCTCTAACGTTTTTCTCAGCTTCAACGAATTCTGGTAAATCCGTAGAAATCTTTCCAGTTTTGATATCTGGAGCCAAATAATCTCCGATAGTGTAAGGCAATACGAAATATCCGTCAGCCAAACCCTGCATCAAAGCAGAAGCTCCTAATCTGTTTGCTCCGTGGTCAGAGAAATTTGATTCTCCGATTGAGAAACAACCTGGAATTGTAGTTTGTAAATTATAATCAACCCAAGTTCCACCCATTGTGTAGTGAACCGCTGGGTAAATCATCATTGGTGTAACGTATGGATTTTCGTCAACGATTTTCTCATACATTTGGAACAAGTTACCATATTTGTTAGCAACAACTTCAGTTCCTAATTTGATAACCAATTTCTTGTCATCTGCATCAAGACCTTTAATATAAGCTTGCTCTAAACCATAACGTTGGATTGCCGCTGCGAAATCCAAGTAAACTGCTTCGCCTGTTTTGTTCACGCCATAACCAGCATCACATCTTTCTTTTGCAGCACGAGAAGCCACGTCACGAGGAACCAAGTTACCAAAAGATGGGTATCTTCTTTCCAAGTAATAATCTCTTTCTTCTTCAGATAAATCTGTAGGTTTCTTTTTTCCTTCACGGATTGCTTTCGCATCTTCCAATGATTTTGGAACCCAAATTCTACCGTCATTTCTCAAAGATTCAGACATCAAAGTCAGTTTTGACTGGTGATCTCCCGAAACCGGAATACAAGTTGGGTGAATTTGCGTGTAACAAGGATTTGCGAAAAACGCTCCTTTTTTATGTATTTTCCAAGCTGCAGTAGCGTTACTTCCCATTGCATTTGTAGAAAGGAAAAACACGTTTCCATATCCTCCAGAAGCAATGACAACCGCGTGCGCTGAATGTCTTTCAATTTCTCCGGTAACTAAATTACGAGCGATAATTCCTCTTGCTTTTCCGTTTACGATAACTAGATCTAGCATTTCGTGACGGTTGTGCATTTTGATTTTTCCACGACCGATTTGACGGTTCATTGCAGAATAAGCTCCTAATAATAATTGTTGTCCGGTTTGTCCTTTTGCATAGAAAGTTCTAGAAACCAAAGTTCCTCCAAAAGAACGGTTGTCCAAAAGTCCGCCATATTCACGAGCCAACGGAACACCTTGTGCCACACATTGGTCAATAATATTAGCAGAAACTTCTGCAAGACGGTGAACGTTTGCTTCACGAGCACGGTAGTCACCACCTTTTACGGTATCATAAAATAAACGGAAAGTTGAATCCCCGTCACCTTGATAGTTTTTTGCAGCATTGATACCACCTTGAGCCGCAATCGAGTGTGCTCTACGAGGTGAATCTTGAAAACAAAATGCTTTTACGTTATAACCTAATTCAGCTAAAGTTGCAGCAGCAGAACCGCCTGCAAGTCCAGTTCCCACAACGATAATATCAATATTACGTTTGTTAGCAGGGTTCACTAAATTAATATGGTCTTTATAATTTGTCCATTTGTCCGAAATTGGACCATTTGGTATTTTTGAATCTAAGCTCATAATTTTACAAGTATATTATTTAGCAAAAAGTGAATTAATCTGTTCTGAAAAGTGGATATAAACCGGGATAATTGCGAACAAGAAAGGCACAATTATTGAAAATCCTTTTCCGAAACCTTTAATCAATCCGTTATATTTTGGGTTATTTGCTCCAAGAGATTGAAATGCGCTGGCAAAACCGTGAGATAAGTGGAAAGCCAAAACAATCATTGAAATTACATATAAGATTGTAGCAATCAAACCGAATTTTGGATCTTTGAAGAAAGCGAAAGTGATTTTGTGCAAATCTTTGTAACCATCCCCAATTTTAAGGCCGCTTCTTGAGTCATAAAATTCCGTTCTGTGTTTAATCTCAACACCACCATTATCCACAAATTCATTAGGAATATAACTTCCATCGACCATCAAATACACACTAGCCTCTCCACTTTGAGTAGTTTGCAATGGCATTTTTTCATCAAAATGCATTACAGCCCAAAAGTTAACCATGTGCGTTACAATGAAAACCAAGATTAAAGTTCCCAAAACCGCCATGTTTCTTGAAGCCCAAACTGTGTTTGCAGCAGCATTTTCTTTAGCATATTTGATTGGCCTTGCTTTTCTATTTTGAATTGTCAACAAAATTCCGTCAACGGCATGAAAAAGAATAGAAATATAAGTTACATAAGATAAGATTTTGACCACCGGGTTTGTAGTCATAAACAATGCATATTCATTAAAATGTAATGCATCGCTAAAAATTAGTTGCAGGTTTCCTGCTAAATGCCCTACTAAAAACAAGCATAAAAATAAACCTGTTAGAGACATCCAATACTTTTTTGCAAGTGATGACTTTAATATTGCAGATTTTGCCATAAGAGTTGTTTGTGTGTTTTAAAAAATCACACAAAAATAAGGCATATTCAAATTAACTACAACCTTTTCGGTTTATTTATAATCAGTATAAAGTGGACGTATTTCGCAGTAAATCAAGCACAAAATTTCGGTATAAATAATTTTATTCTTGATTCCCTTTTTAAACAGCAAAGATTTATATAAAAAAGCGTCTTAAATTACTTTAAAAGCATTTGAAAATTGCGAAATTTTAAAAAGTTTTAGTAACATCTTCGTCTACAACAATTATAAAATCCGCAAGTTTTAAGTTTTCTTTCTCGATTTTTGAGACGTCTTTTTGAGAAACTGTTGCGATTGTCATAATTTTCAATTCTGGCTTTTCTTGTTTTAAGTACCAATTAATTCCGTCAAAATTATCACTGTGGAAACTTCCGTTATAATGCACGAATGTTGTGTTTGGTTTCAAATTTTGCAAGATAAAATAACCCATCGTCGCATCTTTAATCGCTTGCGCTTTTGGCATTGTTTCGCTTGCGTGATCGCCCATCATTTCTAACATTTTCACATAACCTGGAAGATTTTTGTCATATTTAATCGGCAATGGCGCAATCCAAGTTTTTTCTTCTGCAGTTAATTTTTCCAAAGCTTCAAAACCTTGTTTATAAACCAAACTCGCATATCTTCTAGGAACATTCGCCGCCACGAAAGTCAGCTTTTTAGATTTTGCAAAATCCACCAAAGGCTTATAATCTGTTTTGTGATTGTTCCAAAGTCTTGCTAAAGTATCGAATTGCTTCTGATTTATTTCTCCTTTTAAATATTGATTCAGCTGTTTTTGATTGTCAGCTTCAATCATTTCTGCGCCCAAAATTAGTTGTTTTTTTTCGGCCAAATCTTTTGTGAATTCCAATTGCAACCAATGTACAATTGAATTATCATGATGTTCTCCAAACAAAACAACTTCAGCATTTTCAGCTTCTTTCAGCATTTTTTTATACGAAGTTTTCTTTCCGTTTTTATCGTATAATTGATACGGAAGCTTGTCTTGCGCAATTAAATTAAAGGAAAACAGGAAAGCAAGTATGTAGAAAAAATATTTCATTTTGTGAATTTTAAAATCTTGTGCTAAAATAGCCATAAATCAATGGTTGGCAAAACTAAAATTATTAATTTGCTAATTAATTAGAATGATTGTTTTTAAATCAATAAAAATGAAAATTAGGTTATTTTTATAAAAGGAAAACAAGTTTTTTTAAGATTCAGAATCCTAATTTTAGCATCCGAAATTTTTAGATTAAAAATAAAATGAAAACAGGAATTGACGCCATCGCTTTTGATATCGCAAACATACATTTACCAATAAAAACTTTGGCAAATGCCCGAAATATTGAACCTGAAAAACTTGAAAAAGGATTAGGTTTGATTAAAATGACTTTGCCAGATATCTATCAAGACGCTGTGGTTTTTGGAGCAAATGCTTTGACGAAATTAATTCAAGACAATGACATAAATTTATCCGAGATTTCAAGAATTTACGTCGGAACCGAAAGTGGCATTGATTCTTCAAAACCAATCGCTTCGTTTCTTTTAGCTTTAATGGAAGAAAAATTTGGAGCCGATTTTTTATCAGAATGTGACGCCGTAGATTTCACTTTTGCTTGTATCGGAGGTGTTGACGCGCTGCAAAACTGCTTAGATTTCATCCGATTAAATCCTGAGAAAAAAGCGATTGTGGTCACGACAGATATTGCAAAATATGACTTAAATTCCACCGGAGAATATACGCAAGGTGCTGGAGCTTTAGCAATGTTGGTGACTTCCAATCCGAAAATAATTGCTTTTGATTCAAATTGGGCGACAAATACTAAAGGACTTTTTGACTTCTTCAAACCTTATAGAACGATTTCAAAATCAGAAATTACTGGAAACTCAAATAACGAATCTTGGTTTGAAAACTTGGAAAGCGAAATCGAAATCCACAAAGAACAGCCTGTTTTTGACGGTCAATATTCCAACCAATGTTATATGGACCGAACTCGAAATGCATACTTCTCCTTCAAGAAATTAAAAAATTCTGAGGAAACAATTTATGATTCATGGGAAAGCATTATCATGCATTTGCCCTATTCTTTTCAAGGAAGACGAATGCTTTCGGAGATTTACACTTTAGATGCAAAAACCAAGATTTTATCAGGAAATGAAGATGCTTCTGAATACCAAAATAAGCTAAAAGAAATCAGCAAATCTGAAGAATATAAGAACTTTGTAAACCAAAAATTACTTCCGGCAGAATTGGCTTCGTCATTGATTGGAAACCTTTATACAGGTTCTATTTTCATGGGATTGATTTCGACTTTGGCACATTTCTATGATTCAGAAAAAGAAATTTCAGGAAAGACTTTCGGCTTTTTAGCTTATGGAAGCGGTTCAAAATCAAAAGTTTTCGAAGGAGAAATTCAGTCAACTTGGAAAGAACAAATTTCGAAAGTAAAACTATTTGAAACCTTGAAAGAAAGCCAAGAAATTGATTTAGAAACGTATGAAAAACTGCATAAAAAAGAGCAGAAATCTGGAGTTAGAAATCCAAAAAACGAATGGGTTTTAGATCGAATTGAAACTGAAATTCAAAATTTAATTGGAGCGAGATATTATAAATGGATTGATTAAAAAATTAATTGTAATTTTCTTGAATTTCTTTTAAGATTGCCGCAACTTCATCCATATTATTTTCATGGTTGCGTCTTGCCCAAAAGCTATAAAACCACACAATATCTCCGTTTGAAAATTGAGTTCCGTTTGAGAGTCTGTAATTTTCAAGCGTTTGAATTGATCCTAAAGAAAAATAACTTTCAATTTCAGGATAATATTGGCCTGCATCTAAATCATATCCTTCTCTTGGCGCACTCATGATTTTATAAATGCTGTTTAATTTTCCTTTTTCATCCTTTAAATCATAGTAGCTGACAAACAATCCGTCAACCACTTTATCAAAATTAGAAATGCGATAAGTGCGGCTTGAAATTGAACTAAATAGAATGTATTTATATATTTGAAAAGCATCTGTAATCGACTCAGGATCTTTCCTTATTTCAGAAATATAATCGGCTAAAAAATGATCATCATCCTCTTGCTCGGCTTCGGTAAAAAAGAAATTTGAAAACATCGGAAAACGCACCTCTGTAAAAGCTTCTTTTCCTTTCAAATCATACCTTTCATGGATGAAATAATCCCAAGCATTTTCTAATTTCCCAGCTTCATCTTCCTCTTCCATCGAATCTTCATCTGTTTCACCGCTATCGTCAGAATCCATTTCAACTACAGTCGTTTCTACAGGAAAATCACTTTCTTGTTGCATAGAAATAGAAATATCTGACATTCTTTTAAACTCATTTAGAACAATATAATCAATGAAAATCCATGAAACCACAAACACCAAACCGAGAGCCGAAGTGCCGATTGCCAATGCGGGAATTGTTTTCCAATATATTCCAGATGAAAGCATTAATGTGGCAACAATCAGACTTAAAAAGAGAATGATTATAGCTTGCATAAAAACGCATATGTAAAAAACATAGCCACCTTCAATAATCAATTGTTGTCCTGACTGAAGGTTTATGATCAAGCCCAAAATTGAAAGAAGTACCAAAAAGGAAATATTGCTATAAAAAGCGAATTTCCAAAAGCTTTTAATTCTTGCTCTTTTTAAAGTCAATGTTTTATCTTCTTCAAAATCACGCTGTTTTGCAAACAAAAAAGGAAATGAGAGAATCAAGCTACTGCCAAAAAAAATCAATGGCGCTGCTAATCCAAAATTAAATTCATAAGGATGAATGGCTTCAATAGTCACAAAGTCTTGAGTTTCATACTTCATGATCACAAAAATTATAGCTAATACGATAACACCAAATTGAAACAAAATTACATTCTTAAAAAACCGAGTTTTCTTATCCATAATGAAATGCGCATTTAAGTATCAATTAAAATCAAATGTTTGTAACGTATTTACTTACATAAAAATATTAAAAATAAACTCAGAAATGGCGCTTTTGAAGTTAATATTTTGGTATAAACTTCAAATCAACTTAAGTTTTAAATTAATCTTATTACTTTTGAAATATTAAAATTTTAAATCATGAAATACCATCAAATCGACCGTCAGCTTTTTATCAAGAATCGTCAAAAGTTCACGGCTCAAATGAAGCCAAATAGTGTTGCCATTTTTAATTCTAACGATATTTATCCAGTTTCTGCAGATAGCACTTTGCCTTTCGCACAGCACCGTGACATTTTTTATTTAAGCGGTGTTGACCAAGAAGAAAGTATTTTGTTGCTTTTTCCAGATGCTCCTTATGAAAATTTAAAAGAGATTCTTTTCTTGAAAGAAACGAATGAGCACATTGCGATTTGGGAAGGAGAAAAGTTAACGAAAGAACGTGCTTTTGAAACTTCTGGCGTAAAAACTGTGATCTGGCTTCAAGATTTCCACAAGACTTTGAAAGAAGTAATGACTTATTCAGATACAATTTACATCAACACCAACGAACATTACCGTGCCACCATCGAAACTGAAACTCGTGAAGCGCGTTTTGTAAAATGGTGGAAAGAAAATTATCCAGCGCACAAAGTGGAGAAATCAAACCCAATTTTACAGCGCCTTCGTTCAGTGAAAGAAAGCGAGGAAATCGATTTGATCCAAAATGCCTGCAATATCACCGAAAAAGGTTTCAGAAGATTATTGTCTTTTGTAAAACCAAATGTGACTGAATATGAAATTGAAGCTGAATTGATCCACGAATTTGTGAGAAACCGTTCCAAAGGTTTTGCTTACACGCCGATTATCGCTTCCGGAAATAACGCTAACGTTTTGCATTACATCGAAAACAACCAGCAATGCAAAGCCGGAGATTTAATTTTATTGGATGTTGCGGCTGAATATGCCAATTATTCAAGTGATTTGTCAAGAACAATTCCGGTTTCTGGCCGCTATTCTGAAAGACAAAAAGCAGTTTACAATGCGGTGTTGAGAGTAAAAAACGAAGCTACGAAAATGCTAACGCCGGGAACGCTTTGGAAACAATATCATTTGGAAGTTGGAAAAATTATGACTTCTGAATTATTAGGATTAGGACTTTTAGACAAAGCTGATGTTCAAAACGAAAATCCGGATTGGCCAGCTTATAAAAAATATTTCATGCACGGAACTTCCCACCACATGGGCTTGGACACGCACGATTACGGTTTATTACACGAACCAATGCAAGCGAATATGGTCTTTACTGTTGAACCAGGGATTTACATTCCTGCGGAAGGCTTTGGAATCAGAATTGAAGACAATGTTGTCGTTCAAGAATCTGGCGAACCGTTTAACCTGATGCGCAATATTCCTGTGGAAGCTGCCGAAATTGAAGATTTGATGAACGCTTAATGAAGTTTATTATATTTCAGAATTTCGATTCAATCAATACATTCGGATACCATTTAAGTTTAAAAGCAGCTTATCTTTTAGGAGAAAACATTGCCTGCTCGGGAGGCTTATCTGAATGCATGTATTTCTATGTAGAAACAGCAAAGGAATTTCCGCTTGACGAAAAATTAAAAACAATTAGAAGACTTGCTCAAACTGAGGAAGATATTTTGCAATGCGACAAAACGGATAAGATTCTAATCAGTTTTAAGAAAGCCAAGAACAAAAGTGCCGAATTGCAAACAGGTTACAAAGAATTTCTTGATGGAATTGAGGAGTATTATTCGGTCATTATAGAGCATAATTTTGATAAATTAAACAGCATTTATGGCCTCAAAACCATGAAGGAATTGCTGCACAAAGAGCATTTTTATTTTTATGCGAATAGTGATCCCGATACTCACTTTACAAGCACTTTGATCGTGTCAAAAATTGAATTGCTCCAGCTTCTTCTGCCCGATCCAGAGAAAGAACATCCTTTATTTCTAATCAATCACAAAGATGCTGATGAAAATCTGGTGCTTGATTTGGAAATTGAAAATCCTACAGATGAAAAGGCCGAAAATCTAAATTCATTTTACGGACAGCACAGTTTTAACTTCTCGTTAGTGACTGTGCTGAACGAAAATGAGTTAAAAACTGTCAGAGAAGAACTTAACGCACCGACTTTGCAAGCCAGAGAACTATTAAATGAATGGCTAAAAATCTGCTACGAGAATCCGAATTCTACTTTAGGGCTTGAATTTTTCAGGAAAAATCTTTTGGAAGTCCTGGAGGCTACAAAAAATATTCCGTTAGAAAATCAAACTTTAAAAAATTATGCTGATATTACACCCGTGAATTTTAATTCAGAGGTTATTTTTGGCGAGGCTCCCATTGAAAAGATTTGGGAATTCTATAAAAAATCAAATACAATCACCGAAGAAATCTTTCAAGAACTGCTTCAGATCAAACAAGAGCAGTCACCAAAATTTGACGGAAGGTGGCCAATCGCATTCTTCCAGCCAGTGCCTGAAGAGCATGCTGATGCGCCTCCAGATGAAATCGTCTCCGTTAGAAAAAGCATATCCTTAGATTAAATATAAACCAACAAAAACAATATACGCCATGAAAAATCCGAACAGGCATTATATTAAAGCCAGCGTCTTGCAGGCTTCTACGATTATTGAATTAGAAAACCTTACCGACTTTACGAGGTTCGTCGAAGTCCATTCCCACAAAGAAATTTTTATACTTTCTGAAGCTACAAAATTTGCCGTTCTTAACAACAGCACGCTTTTACAGCTAGATTCGAATGGCTATAATTCAATTGAAGATTATAAAAAAGCGCTGCAATCAGGTTTTCCAGATGCCGCTACTTTTTATGATGCGCTTTCCACCGGAATTACTACCTATGAAGCTTATGACTTGATTTCAAAGTGCGGCATCAGCGACAAATACATTTATGATGCTATTGAAAAACAGGGTTACCTGAACGGATTTGAAACTTATAAATCACATATCGAAAAGGAAGAAATTGCAAAGAAAGAGCATAACTTCCAAAACCCGTTTGAGCTTTATACTTTTGCCAATAAAAATGGATTCAAGGATTTCCCTAATTTCTTCAAGGCCTTTGAAAGAGGATTTATGCAGTTGAGCGAATTTAAAGTGGCCACTGAAAAAGGTTTTTGCGATGCGGGAGAATATAAAAATGCCATGACAAAAGGCTTTCCAAATCAAGAAACATTTAAGCGCGCGATTGAAACAAATGTGGAAACTTTCCAACAGCTTTCGCAAAAGGAAAATCTGGAGATTGCCTACCCAAATCTTCTCCACGACCAAAGCATCCTGCTCTTTATCTTGAGTAAATTAGAACAAGGAAAAAAAGCCAGCGTCAACAAGATAAGTTTATTGCTAGAAACTGATTTAGACGAATATAAAAATCCAGAAACAAAGGAAATTTTTTCATGGTTTTCTACGTCATTGCAAGACTTGACCGCTATTTCTGAGTTTTTGAAAAGCAATCACGACGTTAAAAAATTTGGAACTTATGATCCGGATGGCGAATTTTTTGAAGTAAACACCATCAAAGACCGCAGCATTGTCATCGACGGCAGCAACGTGGCGCACAATACCAAAAAAGGCAAGGAAGAAAAACCTATCATTGCCAACCTGATCATCATGGTAAATTTCTTGAAAAGCAAAGGTTTTACCGACATCCTCATTATTGCCGACGCATCGCTGCGACACAAGCTTGCCGACCTTGAAAACCTCGAAGAGCTAAGCAAGATTGCCAAATATGAAATCGCACCGGCAGCAACAACGGCTGACAGCTTTTTGATTTCGCATGTAAAATCAAAACATTGCCTGCTCTTGAGCAACGACACTTTTAAAGACCATAAGATACTAGATTCATGGACGGCACTGAACATTGATTATTATAGGCTGACCTTCATGATCACCGACGGCGAAGTTTTTATGCCCGACTTAAAATAAAAAAAGCCCGCGTGATGCGGGCTTTTTTTATGCTTTGATTTTCATCAGCAATTCGTTCTGTACTTTCAAGATTTTAATTTCTTCTTTCATGTCAGCGATTAGCTTTTGCGTTTCTACATCATGTGTGGGTATCGGAAGAAAATGCTTCGGCAACTGATTCGCCATTTCCAATAAAAAATTATGCTCTAAAGCATAGCACAATTCAATCAAGATAGCCGTCTGGATACTGTCTTTCTTGCCATAATTGATGATTGACTGGGTGTTTCTGTTGACCTTTCTTCCTAAATCGCCTTTGACAATATGGTTCTCCTTGAAAAAATCATTTAAAATTTTCCCAGTGTCAATGTTGTTTTTTCCTTTTTTCATAAATCGTTGTTTTAAATTATAACTAAACCTTCGTGGCTTCAATTGGCAGTGGTTTTATGACCTTGCGAAAGTAAATATAGGAATAAATAGTATAACAGAAGTAGCGTAATTTATAATAAAAGATAAAAACTTATTATTATCTGTAATAAATAGATTATTATAAATAGTATCTAAAACATTTTATAAAATAAAAACATAATCATTTAAAGCATATCATCTATTAGAAGTAATAAAACCACTAAAAAAAGTAAGATATAAAATAATTATTATTATTTCTATACTATTTATTCTCGCTTTAAATCAACTTTTATTATATTATATAAAACTATTTATATCTAAATTATAATTTTTAATTACTTCTAATAAATTTATAATTATTTTAATATTAATTTTTATATTATCTAATCTATTTAATGTTACTTCTAATCTATTATTTATAGTAAATCATGCATGATTATCAACTTCGCTATTTATTAGTATATATTTTAGCAAGACAATCTAATATGAATTAATTTTACCACATGACAGATCTGGCTCAAAAATCAATATTTTATAAAAACACTAAGATTTCATTCACTGATTCAGGCAAAGGAACGGCTCTTGTTTTCTTGCATGGCTTTCTTGAAAACAGAAAGATGTGGGACTATTTTATTCCTGAGTTTTCTAAGAAATACCGAGTAATTTCAATTGATTTATTAGGTCACGGGGCTACCGAACCTTTGGGCTACATTCATTCTATGGAAGACAATGCCGATGCAGTTCACGCTGTTTTATCAGAATTAAAAATCAGAAAATCGGTTTTTATCGGGCACTCCATGGGCGGTTATGTAGCGTTGGCTTTCGCCGAATTATATGCCGACAATGTCAAGGGAATTGTGCTTTTGAATTCCACTTCAAGAGCTGATTCTGAGGAACGAAAAGCAAATCGCGATCGCGCCATTAAAGCGGTAAAGCTAAATTACACCAACTTTGTGCGCCTTTCTATCGCCAATTTATTCAGTGAAAACAACCGCGAAAGACTGGCTTCAGAAATTGAAAATGTAAAAACAGAAGCTTTGAAAACCCCGTTGCAAGGAATTGTAGCTTCTTTAGAAGGCATGAAAATTCGCAAAGACCGAGAAGTTATTTTGCATTTTGCATCTTACCCAATTCTTTTGGTCTTGGGCAAAAATGATCCAGTTTTAAACTATGAAGAAAGCATTGAACAGCTTGAAAATACGGGCGTGAAACTACTGACTTTCCCTGACGGACACATGAGTTCGATTGAAAATCGTGATGATTTGAAGAAAGAATTGTTGGAATTTTTTAAGAACTTATAATCCTTTGCGAAACCTTTAAAACTTTGCGTTTAATTAATTGACTTTTTCCTCAAAAGGAATAGTTACATCTAAGATTTCATTCAAAAGAATCACCAATTGCTTGATATAATTAGAGGAAATATCTTCATTAATCACAGAAATCTCGGTCTTCTCCACTTTAAAATTAAATGGCAGAAATCCAGATTTCAGGTTTTTGAAAGAGATAATCCCGACTTCCATTTCTTGATTTTGAAGATGTGGTTCATACATAAAAGCATAGGCCAAAACCTGGATAATTTTATCAGATTTGATATCTGCAGTTAATTTATTCCATTGTTTTAAAGACACATCTCTGGCTTCAACTTTGCCTGTTTTGTAATCTATGATTCTGATTTTACCATTTCGGTATTCGATTCTATCCACATTTCCTTTAATCAAAACTGGGAAAGGCAAACTTGGATGCTCTAATATTCTTTCGTAAGTTTTTTCTAGAGCTATAATCTTTACAGCATCACCATTTTCAATTTCCTGCAATTCTAATCTTAAGAAATTCAGTACGTTTCTTTTTGCTACTTCAAAGGCTAAAAGGTTTCGTCCCTTTTTGATTTCGCCTTCTTTGTAGACTTCTTTGAATTGCTTCAAAACTTCTTCGTCGATTAATTTGATGCAGTTTTTGATATCTTCTGCGGAAAGAAATTTGTCAATTAAAGGCATGTACAAAGCTTCCAAAGTACCGTGAATAATAGTTCCTAAAGTATTCAGGGCAATATTTTCTTCCACTTCTTCGACCTCGCTGATGCGCAAGATTTTCTGCATATAAAACTGAATCGGATTGCGGATATAACTCGTCAACGCCGAAGGAGAAAATCCTTTTTCAGTGATTTCTTTAAGTCTAATCATAACTTTCTCCGACTTCGGAATCACAATCGGACGATAAGCAACACCTGGAACTTCTGTATTGTAAATCTCATGCGTAAGATTGTGTGCCGGCTGTTTTTCAACTTCCAATTGCGTGATGAAACGGCTTTTTTCGCCACCGTCTAAACCGTCGCTTTCGGTGTTGTAAAGCAGGTAGATGTTTTTCGCCCTTTGCAATAAATGGTAAAAGTGATAGGTATAAATTGCATCTTTTTCTTTGTAAGTCGGCAAGCCTAATTCGCGCTTCACATCATAAGGAATAAAGGAATTTTGGCTTTTCCCAGCAGGAAATTTCCCTTCATTCATGGAAGTCACTATGACGGTTTCAAAATCTAAAACACGGCTTTCTAGAACTCCCATAATCTGCAATCCGTTTAAAGGCTCTCCCTCAAAAGAAACCTCAGCGAGATCAATTATCTGTTTGTAAATCGCATATAAAGTATCGATTTTATTGATGTGTTCGTGTTTTGAATAGTAATTTATGAGCTGGTTAATTACTTTGAATATGGAGTAAACGAAAGCTTTTATGATCTTTTCTTCGTCGCTGTCGTTGCTTAAATTTGACTTTATTGAAAGCAGTAAATTAGATAAGGTTTCGAGTACTTCCATGGAACCGTTTTCCCACTTGTGAAAAAGCAGGAGAAACAAATCGCTTGGCGTTTCATTGAGTTCCATCACTTTTTTGTGGGTGATGAACGTGTAGTTATTTTGGTTGATGATGTTGACCAATTTGTAAGTATTGGCATAAGGTTCCACCAATGGATGCGTCAAAATATCTAAAACGTCTTTGTAATAAAAGACATAACTTTCACCGCTTCGGCTCAACGCATTGGTGTGCATCTTGAACAGTTTGGCAATTAAAATCTGCGCCGGATTGTTCTTTCCAGAATAACCCATCGTGATATTTAAAGCGCCGACGGTATTTGGTAATGAGTATAAAAGTGGCACTAGAAGATTTTCTTCACCTAAGACAATTGCAGTTTTATTCAGCGAGACTTTATCTTCTTCGATAGTTTGCTTGATAATATCTCCAGCAATTTTGGCTTGCCCGATTGTTTTTGGAGTTCCAATAATCTTGATGTTTTTTGACTGCTTAAAATCGGCTACAATCCACTCAAACGGATTTGACTTGTAGTGCTTCCAAGTTTCTTTAAATCTTCGTAAAAACAACCCTGCGTCATGAAAAGGATCATTTAAGAATGCTTCATCAGAATCCCAATAAATTTTAGCTAAATCAGAAGCCATCAAATGTTGCACGATTTTTTCTTCGGAAGCATTCAAAGCATTAAATCCTGCAAAGAGGAATTTTTTATTGGTAATTGAATTCGAGAAATGGGTAAGATTTTCAACGGCTTGACGGTAAATCAAACCTTGATATCCGATTCCCTTGTTCAATAAATGCGTATAAAGTGATTTGTAATAATTTGGAAGGAGTTTCCAAAAATCAATATAATTTTCTAATAACTGGGTTTTGTTTTCGACTTCGATTCCCCATTTTTTTATGTCTTCAATATCTTTTAAGTAAGATAAGACATACGTTGGATCTAATAAATACCTGTCGATTTCATTAAAATCCTGCAATAATGTTTTTGCCCAATTGGCAAATAATTCAAAGGACTGCTGTAGCTTTTTATCAGTCACATTCAAGTAAACCTGATAAAATTCAAATAGTAATTCAATGCTGTCCACCGAACGGATTCCGGCAATGTCTTGCACAAAATCTTCAATGCTAATAATTTCTGGAGAGAAAATGGTATTTTCTACTTTGTTGCGTAAAGCTTCGATAAGAAAAACCTTGGCTCTCTTATTCGGCAATACTACTACTAGATCTGATAAATTTTCTTTGTTAGTTTCAAGTATTACTGTGGCTATTTTATCTAAAAAAGTAGTTTCGTTCATGCTATAAAAATAAAAAAACGCCCCGATAAATCGAGGCGTTTTTAAAATTTATTTTAGGTTGTAATTAATCTTTGATCAATTTCACTTCAACTCTTCTGTTGTTAGCTTTACCTTTAGCATTTTTGTTAGTATCGATTGGTTTAGTTTCACCAAATCCTGTAGATCTTAATCTTGAAGATTCGATTCCGTTTTCAATCAAGAAGTTTTTAACTGCTGCAGCTCTGTTTTCAGAAAGCGTTTGGTTTAACGCGTTTGAACCGTCGCTATCAGTATGACCTTCGATAGAGAATCTTGAAGTTGGGTATTCTTTAAGGATAGCGTTGATAGCTTCCAATACTGGCATAGTTTCTGGTTTGAAAGTCGCTTTTCCGCTGTTAAACAAGATTGTTTTAGCGTAAGCATTCAATTTGCTAACTTGCTCTTCAGTGATTTCTGGACATCCGTTGTTAGCAACAGTACCTTTAACGTCTGGACATTTATCATCTTTGTCATAAACTCCATCTCCGTCTCTGTCTGGCCAAGGACAACCACCATTTTCTTTAGGACCTTTAACGTCTGGACATTTGTCAACGTTGTCAGCAACTCCGTCACCGTCAGCATCAGGACAACCGTTCATTGCTTTAGTTCCAGCAACTTCAGGACAAGCATCATCTTTGTCAGCGATTCCGTCTCCGTCAGTATCAGGACAACCTTGGAAAGCAGCTAAACCAGCAACTTCAGGACAAGCGTCATCTTTGTCTGGAATTCCGTCTCCGTCAGTATCAGGACAACCTTGGAATTGTTTCAAACCAGCAACATCTGGACAAGCATCATCTTTATCGTAGATTCCGTCTCCGTCAGTATCTTTACCTCCAAATTTGAAAGTAAGACCTGCGAAGTGTTGCATGTGTGAAGCAACGTCAACGTCTGGAGTTCTTGTATCGTCAAATGAATGTTTGTAAGTAGATTGAAGAGAAAGACCAACAGTTTCTGTAAACCAGAAAGTTAATCCTAAACCTCCATTCACAGTTCCTGCGCTAGCATCGCCCAAGAAAGTATAACCTCCACCAACGTGGATAGATGGATCAATAACTTTAGAACCGATAAGGTTAGCAAAGCTATATTTGATCAAACCATCAACGCCATAGTAAGTCAAATCACCAGGGTTAGTAGCTTCAAAAGTGTTTAAAGTTCCAGGAACTTTTTCAACAAATTTATCAATTTTGTTAACAGATCCTGTTAAACCAACTGAGAATCCAGAACCTACAGCTCTAGAAACGTTTAAATAAGATACAGAAGGAAGGATATTCCAGTGATCTTTTGCATTAAAAAATTCAGAAAACTGATCTTCAACTTTAGAAGCAGCACTAAATCTTGTATCTACAGCGTTAGCTCCAAAGGAAATTGCCCATGGGTTGTCGCTATCTTGTGCATTGGCGTTCAAGCCAACAGCTAACAAGGTAGCAGCAAGAATTTTGTTTAGATGTTTCATACTTAATTTTATTAGATTACAATACGTTAATTACAGACAAAAGTAATATGTTAAAACTTAACTACAAAGATTTATGTTAAAAAATTAACTCAAATTTAGTTAAATATTTAATTTAGATAACATTCAGCCTTTTTCCTACAACCGTAAAAGCTTGAATAGCAGTATCTAAATGCTCTTTTGTATGTGCCGCCGATAGTTGTACTCTGATTCTAGCTTTGTCTTTTGGAACCACTGGGAAGAAAAATCCTATCACGTAAATCCCTTCTTTTAGTAACTCATTCGCCATATTTTGTGATAATTTAGCGTCATAAAGCATAACTGGCACAATTGCAGAGTCACCATCAATGATATCAAACCCAGCTTCTTTCATTCCTTTTTTGAAATAATTTGTATTCCATTCAAGCTTGTCTCTCAGCGTGGTATCTTTTTCCAAAAGCTCAAAAACTTTAATAGAAGCACCAACGATTGACGGTGCCAAAGAATTTGAAAACAAATAAGGTCTTGAACGCTGGCGAAGCAATTCGATGATTTCTTTTTTAGCTGTTGTGTAACCGCCCATTGCGCCACCTAAAGCTTTCCCAAGTGTTCCGGTAATAATATCCACACGACCCATCACCCCTTTTGCTTCCAAAGTTCCTTTTCCAGTTGCGCCGATAAATCCTGCAGCGTGGCATTCGTCAACCATCACCAAAGCATCATATTTGTCTGCCAAATCACAGATTTTATCTAACGGTGCCACAACGCCATCCATAGAAAAAACGCCGTCAGTCACGATGATTTTAAAACGATTTCCCGCTTCATTCGCTTTGATTAATTGCTGTTCCAAATCTTGCATGTTGCTATTTTCATAACGGTAACGCGCAGCCTTGCAAAGACGAACGCCGTCGATGATCGAAGCGTGGTTTAAAGAGTCAGAAATTATTGCGTCATTTTCTCCTAACAAAGGTTCAAAAACACCGCCGTTGGCATCAAAAGCTGCAGCATATAAAATCGTGTCTTCAGTTCCGTAGAAATCTGCAATTTTTTGCTCCAAAGTCTTGTGAATATCTTGAGTTCCACAGATAAAACGAACCGACGACATTCCGAAACCGTGCGTATCCAAAGCGTCTTTTGCAGCTTGAACCACTTCAGGATGAGAAGATAATCCAAGGTAATTGTTCGCACAAAAATTCAACACTTTTTCACCTGTTGAAATTGTAATTTCTGCACCTTGTGGTGACGTGATAATTCGTTCTTTTTTGAAAATTCCGTTGTCTTCGATGGCCTGCAATTCTGACTGAAGGTGTTCTTTTATTTTTCCGTACATTTTTTAAGGTATAAGGTTTTGGGTTTATGGTTCAAGGCGCAACTTTTGCCTTTTGGCTATTGCCTAGTTACTATTTTACAAATTTACTACTTTTACTTCTTCTCCGATATAAACCAGCGCTTTTTTGGTCACTTTGAAGCCCATTTTTTCAATGGCAAATTCATACGTTTCCAGCTGTTTTTGGTATTTCTGATTGTGAACTCCGGTTTTATAATCCAATAAATACACTTCTTTGTTTGGCGTCAAAACCATTCGGTCGGGTTTGATTGGCGTGCTTTCATTCTGGATAATCGTCTGTTCGTTCAAGACTTTGTTCCCGTCTAAAAAATAATCTAAAAGTTCAGGATGATTTAAAATAGAAGCAATTGTTTTGCTCACTTCTTCTTTTTGCGTAAACGTAATCAATCCATTTTCAATGGCTTTTGACAAGGCCAAATCCACGTCAGAATTCGTTTTTACATACGACAAAATCTCATGCACGATATTTCCATATTCAATGGCCTTCTGCTGGTGCGTTCCCCACATCAAAGCTTCTCTCTGTGCAATTTTTATCGCTTTTGGATCTAAAACTTCCTGAACAAACGGCACTTTTGTAGCTTCTTCAATTGCCTCTCTTTTTGCCGATAATTTTTCCGAATTTCCAAGTTCATATTCGAATTTATCGATAGTAAAATCAGAGAAATTTTCTAAGAAATTAATAAAAAACAGCGCCATATTATTCTTCGGAAGCTCTCCTTTTAAAGACAGATTCATGTTTGAAATCACATACAATTGTTCTTCGGCACGCGTTAAAGCCACATACAAAACATTGATATTATCCAATAAATCTTCCTGCTTTTTTTGCTGGTAAACTAAAGAAGCTTCTTCTCCATAACCCTCGACAGCACTGCTATTGTCAATCAAAACTTTTGGCAATTCTAAAACTTCTTCGTCATTATCCAGCCACAATTTATCCTTCGGTTTTCGAGAATAATCTTCTTCCGCAAAAGGAAAAATTACGACAGGAAATTCCAAACCTTTCGACTTGTGGATCGTCATGATTCTGACCGCATTTTTTTCATCTGGTGACGGAATGCTGAATTTATGTCCGTTTTTCTCCCAATACAAAAGAAAATCGGTGATTCCGGCTTGATTTTTTATGTCTCTTTCTAAAACTAAATCTAAGAAAAACTGAACGTAAGCATTATTTTCTCTCAAATTTAAAAACTTCGAAACAATGATTTCTACGGCTTCATAAAGTGATTTTCTTCGTAAATTTTGAAACGACAAAGTTCCCGAATTTTCTACGCTAAATCCTTCCAGCCAAGTTTCAAATTCTTTTTCATCGCGTTTTTCCATTCCCAAAGCAATGAAATCATGAATCGGAAGTTCGGCTTGCCCATTTTGGGAAATGTATTGCAAAAGATCAGCTTTTGCTTCCAAATTATTGTTATTTTTTAAATACTGAAGTACGTTTAAGATGAAGATAACTTCCGTAGAATTTGCAATCATCAGCGTTTCTGACGACAAAAGCGGAATTCCTTGTTCGGTTAAATAATTCGCGATCGCAATTCCCTGGTCGCGCTTTCGCGTAAGAATCACAATATCTTTATAGTCAAAACCTTTGCTTTTTACTTTTTGAATCGTGTTTAAAGTCGCCAAGACAAAAAGTTCTGTTTTATCTAAAACTTCCTCATCTTCATCATTTTTTTCCACCTTTGGAATAAAAGAAATATTCACATAACCGCCAGTTTTTGAATTCGATTTTTGGTGGCTGTGGTTTTCGTATAAATCTTTGTAATCGAGGTTCGTAAATTCATTCGAAAGCATTTTGAAAAAGTTATTATTGAACTGGATTACTTCAGCATAACTTCTATAATTGGTATCTAAATGCGTAATTTTCTTATCTGGATTATTGAACGGATTATGCTCTTTGCTCAATTCAATAAACTGCTCAGCTTTGCCACCACGCCAGCGATAAATCGACTGTTTTGGGTCGCCGACCAGCATCAAAGTTCCTCTCTCTCCAGATAAATCTTCGCTAGAAAGTGAGTTGTCAATCAGCGGAATCAAGTTCTGCCACTGCATTTCTGAAGTATCTTGAAATTCATCAATAAAAAAATGCTTGTATTTTTCGCCCAATCTTTCATAAATAAAAGGCGCCGGCTGATTTTGGATTTCTCGGTGGATAATGGCATTGAATTCAGAAATCGAAAGAATATTTTGCTCTTTCTGAATCTTCAAAAGCTCTTGACTGACGGTATTCAACAACGAAAGCGGCGTAATATTTTTCAGGAAAGCATTGTAAAAACTTTTCTTCTCCTGATTTTTATAAACGCAGGCCAAAACCGACAATAATTCAGGTAAAATTCCTTCGATAATTGCTCTATCTTTTGCCGTTTTATTGATTTTTATATCTTCAATTTCATGATACGTCTTATTCTTCGGATTAAATCTTCCTTCCTTTATGCTTGTAATGTGATTTGGAAAATGTCCTGCAGAAAACGATTTTACATCAATTCCGTTTGCGTCGATCAAGCCGAAAGCATTGGTTGCAAATTCTACGCATTCGTTTTCTAAATTCTTGCTGGCTTCAATAATTTTCTTTTTGATTGCAACAAATTCTTCAATGGTTTTATCTTGAAAATGGACGATTTCATTTCTGTTATTTTCGTTTAGAAGCAATCTCCCGGTGTCTAAAATCTCTCTGGTAATGTCCCAACTTTTGTCATCGTCGGTTTTTTCCATCGTGAAATCGATGAGCAATTTCGTAAGCGTTTCTTCTTCTCCGGCTTGGGCAATTATCGCATCGACGGCCTCCATCAAAAGATTATCAGTTTCAAGGGAAACATCAAAAGTAATCGGCAAACCCAAATCATGGGCAAACGCGCGAATCACTTTGTGCGTAAATTTATCGATCGTGGAAATATCAAACGCCGCATAATTGTGGATGATGTTTTTGATAATCTGCTGTGATTTTGTCTTGATCTGGAGAGGTTTTAATCCGGTTTCAAGGCTGATGACCTCCATCAATTCCAATGCTTTTTTATGCGGTTCGTCTTTGGCAAATTCAGAAAGGCTGGTGACGATTCTGCTTTTCATTTCGCCCACAGCTTTGTTGGTAAAAGTAATAGCCAAGATATTTCTATAAGCGTCATTTTTTGACGATGTCAAGAGAATTTTCAGGTATTCTTTTACCAGCGTGAAGGTTTTTCCAGAACCAGCGGAAGCGTCGTATAATGAGAAAGCGGGTGTTTGCATTTACTCTATTTGATTATTTTTATCTGTAAGGTTTTTAAAATTTTGACTTGAAATTATCTTGTTTCCTGATTTTTGCTCCAGATCTTCCCTTGCTTTTCCAGCAACATTTCCGCCATCAATTGAAGCCTTTTTATTTTCTTCAAAACCTTGTGCATTTTTATTCTTTGCGATTTCTGTTGTTGAAGCTTCACCAAGCATTGTAAAAATCAATTCTAAATCTGTCATATGATCTCTAAGATTTTCTGATGGTTTTGTCAATCCTTTCAAATCTTTGTATTCACTTGGCACAATCCCAAAAGTGGCTTTGCTTATTTCTGCTGTCAAAATTGAATATTCTTTTCCTTCTTTCACGCCGCGTTGTTTCCATTCATTTGTCAACTCGTCACAAACTAAAATCCCACGAATTCGTTTTTCAATCCATTCATCGCTATATCCTTTTGCTTTATAAGTATTTCTAATTCTAGCTTGAGCCAATTCAGGATTTTCGATTTCCGCAATTCTTTCTGCTCCGATTTTTGCTAACCACTGTTTAAAGGGTTCTGCTTTTGGAGAAGGAATTGATTGAATTAATCGAAGAATTTCTTTATTAGTTCCGGCTAAAGTTTTTCTATTTACATCTGATTTTGTTTTCATTTCTATCTGGGGACAATTTGTCCCTAGGTAACTTCAAGTTCTACATCTCTCTTTCGAAGTTTTTTTAAATAATCTGTTGGATTTACAGAATCTGTAAGAACTTGAACAATATCAACAATTGAAAAATACCATTTATCCTCTTTTTCATTATAAAAGGAACGTATTGTTTTTGCTTCAAATAATTTTATACTACTCATTTCTGTTTGGTTTTTAAATTTAGTTGACAAACTTCATTAGAACAAATCTTCACAATTTGCCCTAAAATTTACGACATTATCATTTACATAAATACAATTATAACAAAATAGTATTTCCTATTCCAAAGTTAAATGTTTAATTTTGAAATAAATATTTTATAAATTTTAAAAACAAACATATTATGGCTTTTGAATTACCAAAATTACCGTATGCTTATGATGCATTGGAACCACATATTGATGCCAAAACTATGGAAATTCACCATACTAAACATCATAATGCGTACACTACAAACTTAAACGCTGCAATTGAAGGCACTGAATTGGCGGGTTTAACCATCGAAAATATCTTAATCAACCTTGATAAAAAGAATGCTGCAGTTAGAAATAACGGTGGCGGTTTTTACAACCACAACTTGTTTTGGAAAGTAATGTCTCCGAATGGTGGCGGACTTCCAAAAGGAGAATTGCTTGACGCGATTGAAAGAGATTTCGGAACTTTCGAGGAATTTAAAGCAAAGTTTGCAAAAGCGGGAGCTACACAATTCGGTTCAGGATGGGCTTGGCTTTGTGTTCAAAAAGGCGGAAAATTAGATGTTTGCGGTACTCCAAATCAAGATAATCCATTGATGCCAGATGTTGGCTGTGGTGGTACTCCAATCTTAGGAATGGATGTTTGGGAACATGCTTATTATTTAAACTACCAAAACAGAAGACCTGATTACATCGAGGCTTTTTTCAACGTAATCAATTGGGAAGAAGTTTCAAGAAGATATGCTTTAGAGAAATAATATTTTCTAACTGAAAAATAAAGAGCGTTCTGAAAAGAGCGCTTTTTTTGTGGCCAAAACTGAAAGTATATAAAATAAAAAAGGTGGAATTGCTTCCACCCTTTTTGCCCCAAATCTACCATAAACTTAACCTACTAAATGCTATGGTCTGACAAATGTATGTGAGTAAATCCTATTGTGCAACTTTAATCGTTGAACGGGAAAAATAATCGATGAAATGCAAAAAAGTGCTTTTTTTGGGAAAATTATTTTCCAGATTTTGCCCTTTTTTCTTTTTTAGGCATAAAAAAAAGAGTGGAATTTCTTCCACCCTTTTGCCCCAAATCTACCATAAACTTAACCTACTTATGCTATGGTAAAACAAATGTAAGGAAATTAGTTATTTACCCAAAAAGGTTTTAACAATTTTTTGTAATAAATTATTCAATTTCAGCTTTTTATATTTTAATAGGCTCTTGAATCTTTCCCTTCGTAAAAATTCATGAAAGCACGATTTACAACTCTGTTTCCTCCTGGCGTTGGATAATCTCCTGTGAAATACCAGTCTCCGAGGTTTTTAGGACAAGCAACATGAAGATTTTCTACTGTCTGGAAGATGATTTTCACTTCTGCATTGATGTCTTCTGAACTCAACATTACTGCAATTTTATCTGAAACTTCCTGTGGCTCAAAAGGCGCATAGATTTCAGTTACATAATTGACAACATCTGCATCTTTGAAATTTTCTTGTGCTTTACATTTAGCATAAACCTCATCAACGATATGATATAAATTTCTTTCTTTCAAAAGCTCTAAAGCGGCTTGAAAAGCTACCAAACCTTCTAATTTCGCCATATCAATTCCGTAACAATCTGGATAACGAATTTGCGGAGCTGATGAAACCACGACAATCTTTTTAGGATTCAATCGGTCCATCATTTTGATGATACTTTTCTTTAAGGTTGTACCGCGAACGATACTGTCATCGATGATTACCAAATTGTCTTCAGGTTTAATCACGCCATACGTTACGTCATAAACATGCGCTACCAAATCATCACGACTGCTGTCTTCTGTAATAAACGTACGAAGTTTGGCATCTTTAATCGCCACTTTTTCAGTACGGATTTTCACTTCCAACAATTGCTGTAATGTTTCGATTGTCAGCGTGTCTTTATTGGCTAAAATATAATCGTTTTTTCTTTGGTTCAAGAAATCCTGTGCCGCTTCCACCATTCCATAGAAAGAGGTTTCAGCTGTGTTTGGAATATAAGAGAAAACGGTATTGTCTGTATCTTGATCAATTGCTTCCAAAACTGCAGGAAGAATCAATTTTCCTAAGTCTTTTCTTTCTTGGTAAATTTCTGCGTCGCTTCCTCTTGAGAAATAAATTCTTTCGAATGAACACGCTTTTTTAACCGTTGGAGTCAGAATTTCTTCCTTCGTAACTGTTCCGTTTTTCTTGATAATCAAGGCGTGACCTGGATCTAATTCTTGCACTTTTTCGAAAGGAACATTGAAAACGGTCTGGATAACCGGTCTTTCTGAAGCGACAACTGTGATTTCATCGTCTTCATAAAAATAAGCCGGACGAATTCCCGCTGGATCTCTAAAAACAAAAGCATCTCCGTGACCAAAAAGTCCTGCCATTGCATAACCTCCGTCCCAACCTTTTGCCGCTCTGCGAAGAATTTTACCAACGTCTAATCTTTCTGCAATTACTGGCGAAGCTTCTCTTTTTGAAAGTCCTTCGTTTTTGCAATCTTGGTACAAATCAGTAACCTCATCATCTAAGAAATGTCCGATTTTTTCCATTACGGTAACGGTATCCGCCATTTCTTTTGGATGCTGTCCTAATTCAATCAAGCTGTCAAAAAGTTCTTTGACATTCGTCATGTTGAAGTTTCCGGCAACGATCAGGTTTCTGTGCATCCAATTGTTTTGGCGCAAGAATGGGTGAACGCTTTCGATGCTGTTTTTTCCGAATGTACCGTAACGAACGTGGCCTAAAAATAACTCTCCAATGTAAGGAATGTGTTTCTTTTGAAGTTCCACGCTGTCAGCATATTCTGGATGCTCTGCCAATTCTTCGTTGATTCTGGCATTGATTTGTGCAAAAACATCTTGGATTGGCTGTGGGTCGTTTGAACGCACGCGGCTGATGTATCTTTCGCCTGCATCAACATCTAATTTGATGCTTGCAAAACCAGCTCCATCTTGGCCTCTGTTGTGCTGTTTCTCCATTAAAAGGTACATTTTCTGTACTCCGTAAAATGCTGAACCGTATTTTTCTTTGTAGAATTCTAACGGTTTCTTAAGTCTTAAAAGGGCAATACCACACTCGTGTTTTAAAGCGTCGCTCATTGTTGTTGTGTTGTTGTAGTTGTTGTTTTTGTAAAAGCAATTTTTGTACCGAAGTACTTTTTAAACATTTAGAATTTCTGCTAGATGTTTGAACCATTAAGATATTAAGGTAATTAAGTTCAGCTTAATGAAACTTAATATCTTAATGGTTTAAATTTTATTGTAAACTCTTAAATTTAAAAACATAGTTACCATATAAGGCATGTAAGGAAATATAAGTTGGATGGCGGTAATCTTTTCTCTTGGCTTTCCTCAGCTTTTGGCTATTCTCTCTTGGCTCTTGCCTATATATACAAACAAAAAAAAGCCCCGTTTCTGAGGCTTCGGTTTTATCCGTTATTTTTCTAAGACGATGTCAAACTGGGTCAAGGCTTTGAATTGTTGCAGTCTTTGTTGCACTTCTGCTTTTTCTAGTTTGACCATTCTTTCTGTTCCGAATTTTTCTACACAGAAAGAAGCTAGGTTTGAACCATATATGATTGCATTCTTCATATTGTCGAAGGACACGTTTTCGCTTTGCGTAATGAATCCTGAGAAACCGCCTGCGAAAGTATCTCCCGCCCCTGTTGGGTCAAAAACTTCTTCTAGTGGCAATGCCGGTGCGAAGAAAATTTCTTTTTGGTGGAAAAGCAACGCTCCGTGTTCTCCTTTTTTGATCACTACGTATTTTGGTCCCATTGTGTGGATTTTAGCAGCCGCTTTTACAAGAGAATATTCTCCTGTCAATTGTCTTGCTTCCTCATCGTTTACCGTGATTACGTCCACGCGCTTGATTACGTCTAATAATTCTGGCAACGCACAATCCATCCAAAAGTTCATCGTATCTAAAACTACTAATTTTGGCTGTTTTTCCATTTGGTCTAAAACGCTGCTTTGAACCAAAGGGTGCAAGTTTCCTAACATCACTACATCAGCATCTTTAAAATCCTGAGGTACTTTTGGTTGAAAATCTGCCAAAACGTTTAATTGCGTATCTAAAGTATCTCTTGAATTCAAGTCGTTGTGGTACAAACCGCTCCAGAAGAAGGTTTTGCCGCCTTGAACGATTTCAAGACCTGAAATATCAATATTTCTGCTTGTCAATAAATCTAAATATTCTTGTGGAAAATCATCGCCAACAACAGAGACAATTGCAGATTTTACGTTAAAATGTGATGCTGACAAACCAATATAAGTTGCGGCACCGCCTAAAATTTTATCTGTTTTCCCAAAAGGAGTCTCAATAGCGTCGAAAGCAACGGTCCCGACAATCAATAATTTGTTCATTTTTAGATTTTCGAATTAAGGCGCAAAGATAGTTATAAGTTTTAGAGTTGCAAGGTTTCTGTGTTGCAAAGTTTTTGTTAATATATCTGATTGTATTTTAAGGAGTTGTCCTTCCCATCTGGCACTTAAAACAATCCTTATTCTTGCCGACTATTCTTTTTTGTCAGCCAAAAAACCTTTTTCTGAAAAAGCGAAAAAGACAAAGAAAATTTCTGGATTATTGCCATTCGTCGAAGAAATTAGCCGTTCAACGAGTATAAGGGGCTTTGGCATAAATAATTGCGTTGCTACTGTATCTATTTGGCGCGACTTCTTTAAATTCCGTCCACATTTAAGCCTATTTATTAACTAAAAAACGACAAAAAAATGGGAAACATCACTGAAAACAAGCTGAATCTGGTTATTACCGATGCTGATCTTGCCGCCATCAGCACAAACATCGCCGCCATCAATTCTAAACTTCCTACGGGCAGCCTGACTGACGAGCAACGCATGAACTTAAAATCAATCAATGTGGACAATAAGATTTTTGTGGAAGATGCCATTACAGAAATGAAGGTCAACGGAGCGGGAATCATGCCTGCCTTTTTAAACGCCACGCATCTGCAAAACGACATCACGCTTTATGACCAGCTCGACACCATTGAGTCAGGAATTAACACCTTGTTGCAGCGCGTTGCAGACTTGAAACGCATTGCGGGAGACGAGGCTTACACGGGCGGGCTGACGGTATATCGCATTTTTGAAAGCGCCAACAGTGCCGGACTGAATCAGGCCAAACAGCCCTATGAAAAATTGCGCGTGCGTTTTAATGCTCAGGGAAGTGCAGGGAGAAACGCAGAACCCGAAATTTAAAAAAACAATTGAAAGTACTGCCAGAGGTGTCTGGCAGTTTTTTTTGTACCTAAGTCTAACGTTTCGGACTAAAAGAATTAGTCCAGATGTAAATTAAGTTAGTCCGAAAACTAATGTAGTTAGTCCAGAAATGAATTTAATTAGTCCCAAAGTGAATTGAGTTAGCCCAAAAGAAAACAAAATTAGTCCGCTTGTAAATTTAATTAGTTCATAAGTAAATAAAATTAGTCCCAATATAAATTCAATTAGTCCGAAAGGAAATTTAGTTAGTCCGGATGTACATAAAATATAATAAAACATGAAGAATACGTATCTTGAGAATAACGACGGAATAAATTTTGGCGCACTGCTGCAATCTTATTTCAAGAAGAACCGAATTTTTAAAAGCGCGCTTGCCCGAAAAATCAACCGCAGTGACAGCGTTATTGCTGCTTATCAAAAACGCCCCTCGATGCAGTCTGCCATAATTGAAGAGCTCAGCCACGCCCTAAAGCACAACTTCTTTGCCGACCTGGCTGATCTGCTGCCGGAGTCTTATTCAAAAGATGAAACTAAATGGATTGAAAAGGATGCTAGAATTGCTGCTCTTGAAAGGGAGAATGAGATTTTGAAGGCGGAGAAGGAGGTGCTGTTGACGGCGTTTCGGAAATAATTGTGTAAGAAAAGTTTTGTGTGTGGTGGAAATTAGTACTTTAGTGGAATAATTTGCTGGTTTGTAGCGAGTATACATCTTATGGGTGTTGGATTGGTGGTATAAAGTAGCGGATATTAGTTGGCAGCAAGCCCAGAACGATATTATAAATTAGAACGAATAAAATGACAGAAATAAAAAAAATAAAATTAGAATCGCTTGAGATAAAAGCACATGCATTTGACAGAAAAATTGATGCTCTCAATATTTTGGCAACTCTTAAAATTAAAGATTATTTAAACATTGCGAGTTCAATTAAAAATAATAATGATTTGCAACGAAGACGAGTTTCAAATCCATCAACAGTTTATGCACTTCTTAAAGAAGATTTAATTGCTGGATGTCTTATTCCACCTATTGTTTTGGCTATGGATGCGGACGAAAAAATCACTTATGAAGAAGGAAAAATTGATTACAAAAGTATTGAAGCTTCCATTCAAGAAAGTGCTGAAAATTTAAAAATAATTGACGGTTTGCAAAGAACCAATATTCTTATAGACTTAAGAAATGAGTTAAGTGAAACAGCAAATAAAGAAGCAGATGTTATTGCATTAAACCAAGCTAAGTTGAAATCTATTCTTGAAAATGAGTTAAGAATTGAACTCAACTTAAATATAACTCGATTTGGAATTTTATATAGAATGTTGACTTTAAACACTGGGCAAACACCTATGTCACTAAGACACCAAATTGAAATACTATACTCTGATTATTACATAAATGAAAAAAATGGCGTAATATTATTAAGAGATGCGTTTGAAAGTACAAAAGTTGTAAAAATAGGTCAATACAAATTTAGTGAAATTGTTGAAGGCGTTACTTCATATATAGACGGTTCTGAATTTACTCTTGATAGGTTTGATTTACTAAATTATACTAAGAGTATTAAAAAACTATCGGCAGACGATACCAAGGTCGATATATTCAATTCATTTGTAGCAGTTTATCATTTATTGATTTCACAAATGATTAAGAAATCTAACGATTGGAAATTTGATTTTAAAGAATTATCCCAGGAAAATCTAAACTATTTCCCTGTTCAAAAAAAGGATTCTGAAACAGGAAAAGAAACTCGAAACAATCCATTTGGCCAAACCGCAGAAGACATTTTCCTTAAATCACAAATATATACAGGTTTTGGCGCAGCACTAAGTGTTCTTCGTGATAAATCAATTATTTCTGAAATATCCGACTTAAAAGGTACAATTGAAAATATTTCTTTTGAATCAACACCTAAAGATGCTTTTGAACTCATGATGGTTAGACTTGAACAAATTCGTAAAGATTCTAAAAAGATTGGTGAGTCTCAAAGAACATTTTTCAAATTCTTTTTTACTTCACTATTCAATATAAATGATTTAGATTCATATTTGATTTTTGAAAAAGCAGTTGAATTGGCCTATAGAAAAACAATCTAAATATGTCACTTAGGTATTCTGATAGCCGAGGCGAGAATTCTTCTCTAAATACTAAATGGAAAATTGAGAGCAGTAAAGCATATATAGTATTGACTGAATCACAGTCCAACGTTCAATCAATATTAGATTATCCTTTTCCATTATCGCAAGACCAAGAAGAATATTCCGCTTCGCGTATTTTCCTTTTTAAAAATAGATTTTATTCAAGGGAAGACCATTGTTATAATGTTACTCTCGGCGATGAAAGATGCGGAGTTATTTTCCCTATTAAAATATTTGATAATACAAGTCAATTACCACCACCGGAAACGGATAAAAGTACACTATTCTTATATCGATTTTTTCACATTGCATTTTATCACTTATTTAATGACGAAACCTTACCCTCTACTTCAATAGATTTTGAAAAACTTGTGAGCAACGAATTACGAGTTACTGATTTTTATGATGAGGAAACAGTAGTTTTTTTACTTCACGACCCAAAAAAGATAATTCCAAATATCAAAACCATTTATCCATCATTATTTAAGTATGGATATGTACCTATTTTATCTACTCTTGATTTTGGTGAAGTTTTAATGATTAATCTTGAGCCCAAAAACCATCCATTCTATGATTGCAACTTTTTAGATTCTATTTCAGTAAAATCCTCAACCATAATAAGTGAAAATTTTATTGATCAAATTTTCTCTTCAATATTAAAATTTCATTTAAATCCATTATCAAAATTCATATTACTTTATCAGGTTGTTGAATTACTAATTGACCGCATTGCATATGAACATTATCAAACAAACATTCTATCAATTTCATCTGTAGCCATTTCGTTAGATGAAGTGAATAAAGCACAATCATTCAGAAGTATTAATTCTAAATTAAAAGTCGTCCAAAAAAAACTTGAAACTTCAATTGAGAATATTAAAACTGAGGAAAAACGCATTAATATACTAATAAACGAACGATGTAAACTACAGTTAATTGACTACAATGTTTTCACAAGTCTTGCTCAAAATGCAATTGGTAATACAGTTCATTGTAATACTTTGCCTGAATTCATATATCAACTTAGAAATAAAATTGTTCACGACTATCATCACCTAACTTCAGAGCATAATGATATTGAAGAAGTAATGATTAATCTTAATTTAGAATTTGAAAAAGTTATTTCAGATGTAATTATAAACTACAAATAATCGCCCAACCGCGCAGATATCACAACAGTTAGCGCGGATTTGCAATCCGTGCCCGCAAACAAAGTAAATAACATAAAAAGTCATGCAATTCTTATCACTTAATAAAGCATTTACATTTACTTCCAACCTTTACAACCATGAACAAAATTTTACTTTTATTTTTTTTGATGACTTCTCTGCTAGCAAAATCTCAAGAAGTTTCTCCTTTTTATCCGGCAAAATACATCGGTGACAATCCGGCGAGATTTACCAGCCAGATGACTTATTTTGATTTAAACTTCATGAATACCCGCACTAGTGAATTTTTATATCATAAAATGGCTATGGACGTTGAAAAATCTGATGCTTCAAAATTAGCGCACGATGGTGGCAAGCTGACCACGACATACGTGGATAAAATAGCACAAGGAGCCGCATCCCATTTAATTATAACTTATGATGTTGTAAAAGTTAGTGATATCTACACCATTGGGTCTGTAAAAATAACTGGCGACAAAAAGAGGGTTTTATCTTTTTTTATTAATTTTTGGAAAACTTCGATAAATTTTGAAACTCCGGCTGGAGATTCAGATGTATCCTTAAACATGGGTCAGGATGTAGTTAAATATTTTTTCAACAAGGGAAAACCATATATTATGGTCACAAACTCAACCTATAAAAATGTGGACGAATTTAAAGTCCATTTTGAAAATTTGAAGGCAAAAGAAAAATAAAGATTCCAAAGTGTTTAAATTTAAGGGCATGATTGCAAATCCGTGTTAATGCCCACGCTAGCGGGGTGAGGATTCCAAACTTTGTGGACACGGATCGCAAATCCGCCCTAACGGGTTAATTTAATTATTTATATGAAGAATAAAATCTGGCCTATAGTGATGGCATTTATAATGTTTAGCTGTGTTAATAGTAATGTTGAGAGCTTAAAATATGAGAGCTATTCCGAAGCGATAAACCTAAAGAATTTCCTTGTGGATAAAAAGCGACAATATAAAGCCTTAGGAAGCTACTTTTTAAAAGACACAGCAGTAATCACTGATTTTATTGTTGATAACGATCAATATTCTATATTAATTTTAGATATGGGAAATTATGATAAAAAGCTAAAAATTGATATCAATAAAGAAAGTGATTATAAAGATATGACTTCAAGTTATTCAATTGTAAATCAGAATTACTTTGAGTTTAATTATTATTTGAGAGGTAATGATGCAGATATTAAATTTACAAAACAAATAGAACAGATATCCTTAAATGTCGAAGGAATTGCAAAAGAAGTCATAGTTAATGATTCCATTTCAAGCTACTATGTGAATTTTAGCAATTTTGAAATTGTAAGCGAGAAAGGGGTTCTTTATAGCGGGATTGCAAAATCAGCGGTCAAAGAAACAGAAGCATGCGAAATTATGTTTTATAAGCGAAAAAACAAATTGTACATGTTTTTGATGACTTTAAATGATACTGATAACTATATTTCTGCTGGTACATTGAGAAACTATATTTTTCAATGATTATGAGTAATTAAAAACAAAAACTCGACCGGATAGCATAGTTGGCAAGGATTTGTAACCCCGACCACGCGGCTATTCACAATAGTTGGCAGTCAGTTTAACCACTAAATCAAATAAAACATACATGAAATTAATATACAGCTTGTTTAATCTTAAAAAATATTTTGATAAAGATTTTAATTCGTTTTTAAAAAATGAAAAGTTTAAAAATTTTATTCTTGACGTTGAAAACATTACAATTGAATTCAGTTCAATAGAATTTTTTAAGTTCAATAATCTTAAAGAAGGACAAGTTGGTTATAGATTTAATTCTATTGGAAAATCATTACTTGGATCTAAAAAAGGGGATTGAAAAAAAAGCTGGGTTGTAATTGGTTCTGATGGTTTAGGAGACCCAATATTTGTTGATTTTGAAAATCCAAATTTACCAGTTTTTACTTCTGAACACGGAGAAGGTGAATGGATTGAAACATATATTGCTATTTCTTTAGACAATTTTCGCATAATTTTAAATGATCTAAGGAAATTAAAAGAAAAAGAAGGAATTTCTAAAACTGAAATAGATTTATTTTTAGATAAAACTAAATTTGAAAACAAATATATGGATGTTGACTATTGGAAAATGTTCTTAGATAACGAATAAAAAAAACCGCTAGCTGGAAGCACTATTCCACAACCAAACTGACAATTTTATGATGGAAGATGAAAATGATTTTCAAGAAAAACATATTCGAAAGGAGCAAAACAAAAAGCTATCAAAGCATTTTGATATTCTTATAAATGGACAAAAATTTAAAATAGTAAATTATCTGTTCAAGACCGAAAGTAAGGGTGACAGAAAAGGAGAATATATCCGACTCTTATCAAAGTTTGATATCATCATTTCTGAAAGAGAAAATGTGAAAATTGAAATTTATGATGGCGAAAATGTGATTAAAATTATTGGCGATTGGGCTTCTACTTCTTGGAAAGTTGGAAATTATTCTGTCGAATATTGGATAAATGATTTGACCAAAGACTAATGCAACTACTGCGAATACATACTTAGTAGCGATTATACCGAAAAAAATGAAATTAAAGATATTATTCTTACTTGCTTTATTATCAATAATTAGTTGCAAAAAGAAAACTATAGAAGAATATAAAAAAGAACTGTGCCTATTTGAGATTGAAACCGTAAAAAAATATAATTACAAAATTTATAGAGTTTGCATTAATTCTGATTTTGCATTTACAGGTGATAGATACAAAACCTTAATCTTTAAAGAAAATGAAGCGTTTGATGTAAATGGCGGTTTTGAAATTAATGGCAAGATCGGCGAATGGATTTCAGAAGACACATTGACCATTTATCGTTTTGACGACAAACTAGAACGTCCAAAAGACACACTTGTTAGTATAAATTATGAAAAATTTGAAGCTATAAATTTCAAAGTAATGAATTATGGAGCCTCTGGTTCAAGTAGTTCACATGAATATTCATTTGATAGATTGAAAATTGAAAACAATAAAATCTATTTATATGACGTATCTCGAATTTTAGGTACGGAATTAGAAAAAAATATAAGCCTAAAGTTAGGAAACGTGAAGATTGAAACTAATTCAGATACAATTACTGCAATAGTAAAGGAGAGTGTTGAAACAAGCATGGACAATACCTATGATAACCAAGATGGAACCTACAGCAAGAATCAACCTGAGATAAAAACGATAAAGACTTATTATTATCCAAAGAAAATATTGAAATTGAAAAGTCTTGAAAATACAGATAAAATTTTTATTGACATTAAATAACTCCTGATAGTGCAAGCATCTTGCCCATATCCACTCTGAAAACATTGATTTAAATATTTTAACTGCAATTCACAAAACACCATGACAAATCTAGAAACCACAATCATCGCTTTTAAAGACTGGACAAAACCTGATGAATTCTTCAAAAACGTTTCTGAAAAACTTTCAAGCGAAGAACTGGCATTATTTCAAGAAATTTGGGAAAAGGCCAGTGATCCTGAGATCTGGAAACATGTGGATTTGGTTTTGGGTTGCAAGGCCGCGCATAATTTTATCAGAACTAATTATACTTTAGACGAACATGCAATCGGCCTGATGGTTGGAGCGATTTCTTTTGATTGGAGATAAAAAGAACATTTCCTTAAACCTCAAACCGCTTGTCAAAGTAATTCTTCAAAATCGGAATCTGGATCAAAACCATCAAAGTAATAATCAAAACTGAATAAGTAGCAGCATCAGAAAAATGCAAATTCGGAATCATACTAGAAATTTTTGCACTCAGATCAGTATCCAACTGGCTTTCCTTGCTTCTATTGAAAAAGGCATAAATAACTATTCCAATTAAAATTCCGAAGACGGCATACCAGATTGGTTTTGAAATCAGCGGCTTATATTCATTAGCTTTAATTTCTTTTGTTGCTGAAACCTGCGCCATGATTTTTGAGGTAAAATCGAATGACGGCGTTTCCAAAGACGTTTCTGCCATGATTTTATCTATAAATTTCTCAATATTTTTATCTTCCTCTTTCATAGTAATTTATAATTTCTGGTTCCAGTTTTGCTTTTAAAATTAAAGCTAATTTTTTTCTGCTTCTGAACAGTTTTACCTTGGCATTATTGGGTGTGATGTCCATAATTTTGGCAATTTCATCCAAACTCTGGTCGTCGAAATAAAACAAGGTAAGCAAAAATCCTTCTTCGCTGGGTAACAAATTTAAGCAATCTTGAATCGATTTCCTTCGTTCTTCGTCCACCATTTGGCTTAAAGCAGTGTCCATTGTCTTGACCAAATGCTCTGAAAACTCGTCTATCGTTATGTTCCCTTCGTTTTTTTTATTCTTTTTCATGCGGTCCAGGCAAGTGTTGTAAGCCACTTTATAGATCCAAGTAGAAAACTTTGAATCGCCCTTGAACTTGCTTAAAGAATTAAAAACCTTGATAAAAGTATCTTGTGCCACTTCTTCAGCTTCTTCCCGATGTTTGACCATTTTTAAGGCCAAGGAGAAAACGACATCTTTGTACCTGTCAACCAATACCGAAAATGCACTGGTGTTGCCGCCAATGATTTGTGTGATAAAATGTTGGTCAGGTAGTTTTGTCATATTGCATAAGACGGACATCTTCTTTGAAAGGTTACACTAAAAGTAATTTATTTTTTTTCTTTTTTCTGTAACCTAAACAAACTTGCTGTCGTCAAAAGGACAATATCAATCAATTAAATCAGAAATTATGGGTCCAGAAATGTTAATACCAATTAGTTTATTCTTAATGATTTTCGGAATTTTTTATCTTTTTCTTTCCACAAGAAATAGAGAACGGCTAGCACTGATCGAAAAAGGCGTCGATGCAAGCGTTTTTATGAAAGGTAAAAATCAAGGCACGCCCATGTGGAAAGTGTTTATCTTAAACTTTGCTTTTTTGTTAATCGGTACTGGTTTGGGTATTTTTACTGCCTTAATAATTGCCACTTACACTTCACTAGATGATGATGCAGTTTATCCTTCAGTTATCATCATCATGGCTGGTATCGGACTGCTTGCTGGGTTTAACAAATCAAAAGACTTAGACAAACAATAAGATTTAAAATTTAGGATTAAAAAAAGCGTGCCGGAATTTCGAGCACGCTTTTTTTATTTAATTCTAAAAATCAAATTCATCGTCAACTTTTAGTTCTTCTACGGCCGTAGAATCAGGCGCTGTAATTTTAATAAAAGATCTTGCACGCCCTATAATTTCTACAGGAAATTGCTTTTGCAATGTATCAACCGGCTCAATCAAGCCACGTCGAAGCATCAAATTGGCGATGTAATGGTTGCGTTTCATGTAAACATCTTTCAGCATCGCTTGTCCGTCAAATTGCCATGCAAAACTCCTTGGCCTCGGGACAATGCTGGCCAGAAACAAAGATTCATTCAAGGTCAATTGCGACGGATGTTTTCCGAAATAAAAAGAGGCTGCTTCTCCAATTCCATAAACATTTGGTCCCCATTCGATGATGTTGAAATAGACTTCCAGCATTCTTTCTTTGCTAGAAATTCGGTTGTTTTCTAAAATATAAACCAATAGTATTTCTTCTAATTTACGCGAAAGCGTTTTTTCTCTGGTCAAAAAAACGTTCTTGATCAACTGCATGCTGATCGTGCTTGCGCCACGAGAAAATCTCTTGGTCTTGATGTTTTTAATAATTGACTGCTTGAATGCTTCATTAATAAAACCTCTGTGCGAGAAATAAGAAGGATCTTCAGAAGTCAGAACTGCTTTTCTCAAATAAGGCGAAATCTGGCTCAAAGGCGTAAAATTCGGATTCGAACTGCTGACTTCCACAGGTCTTTGGCGAATGCCGTTAATGATGGCGCGATAAGTAAAACTGCTGTTTAGCCTGTTCAAATCTGCCTCGCCATATTTGATTATTTTCAGGTTTTCTTTCTTGAAATTACTGTCAAAAACCAATTCGCGCGGTTTATTTTTATTGTATAAAAATTCTAAGTTGTAGCTGAAATTCCCTTCGGCTTCCATGCCCACGAAATTGGTAAAAAGTCCTTCCGGAAGCGAAACGATAAAATCTTGCGCTTTCATTTTCGGAATTTTCACTTTCAGGGCATAAATCTGATTTTTGTCTTCCTTTATTTTTTGGTAAAACACATACGGACTGAATTTCATCTTGTTCAAAGTCACCGAAGAAGTGCTGTCAATGGCAATAAAATCTTCTCCAAAGACAAAATTATAATCAAAATGCGCTTTTTTAATCACCACATCTTTCTTGGCGATTTTTGGATGATTAACCGTAAAATTCGCAACCGAAGACGAACCGTCAATATGCAGTTCATCACCGTCCATGTCAATATTTTTAATATTTAATCGGATGGAATCAAAGCCAGCCTGAAGATTAAATCGTTCGTCGATGTAAGGAATTTTGATTTTTCCGGTGTCGGCATTAAAAAAACGAAGGTCAGTTTGCTTGTTTCTTGGGTCAGCAAAACCTTTTATTTTCCAAGTCTGGTTGAAATTATCGGCTGTAACGCCAATGGAAGTTTCCAGTTCTTTATCGACAAGTCTTAGTTTTTTGAGGTCAAGCTTCACCTTTCTTCCCATGTCATCCATGCGAAGCGAAACGTTCTCTAAATCCATGTCTGTCGGAATTAGATTTAAAGCCTGATTCAGCATTCTATATGCTTTTTCGGCATAATTTATCTCAACTTCAGTTGTGTCTTCCAGCTTTTCTCTTTTCAAGAAGGCATCGAAGTTTCTTCCTTTTTCGTTTTTGACCAATTGCACAAAACCGTTTTTCATGTAGAGCGTTCCGAGTTGGACATCGCCTGTCAAAAGTTTCCAGAAATTTACGTTTGTCTTGATGCTTTTTACGCTTAAAAGTGTGTCGGCATTTTTTGGAACTAACAAAACATTTTCTAAAGCAACACCTGAAAAACCTTCGAAAGAAGCAGACTTTATAGAAAATTTACTGTTGTAATCAGTTTCCATTTTAGCAGTAACTTTAGCAACCGCTTTCTGCAAAATAGAATTTCTGAAGATAAAAAATGTGCCGATGGAAAGCACAAAAAGCACGCCTACGATTTTAGCGGCGAGTAAAGCTTTTTGTTTTCTGGATTTCATTTATGAGGTAAAATTTCGAATGTTAAGAACACAAATATAACGGAATAATGCAAAAAGGAGAGGCAAATACTGGGAATTAACAAAAGTGATTATTGCAACTTTTAGTTTTGCAACTCCACACTAAAATTGATTTTTGCGTTTAAGGCTTTGAATACTTTTAGTATTGTATCAAATCTTGCATCAGTCAAACTGTTTTCAATTTTTGATATTTGTGCTTTCTTAACACCAACTAATTCTCCCAACTGTTCTTGAGTCAAATTTCGCTCTTTTCGAATTTCTCTAATCGTTTGACCAAGAAGTTCAATCTTCAATTCATTATCAAAGACAACTCGCTTTTTAGTGCCTTTTTTTCCTATGAATTTATCTGTAACTTCTTCTAATTTATATGTTTTCATCTTACTTTTCATTAAAAAATTTGATTCTCAAATCTTCCGCTCTGCTTATTTCTTCTTTCGGGGTTTTTCCTGTTTTCTTGATAATTCCATGAGTTGCAATCACGATGGTATTTTGATTGCTAGATTTATCCCAAAATGCAAATAATCTTAAGTATTGCTTATTATAAAGTGTTCTGAATTCCCATATTTCTCCAGATAATTTCTTGAACAATTCATTGTCATTTACACTTCTAGATTCCAAATATTGTAAAGTATTTTCTCTCTGGATTTTTCATCTAATGTTTCTAAAAATTCAATGGCAGGCTCCAAGAATTCTACTTCAAATTTATATTTCATCTATCTGGCTTTTATTAAATCAAAGATATAAGTTTCTTTTTAAGGAAACAAATTTATAAGTAAATCTTCACTCTTTCAACATTTTCAATGAAAAATAACCCAACACAAGAATTATAATTCCCATTAAAACCCAAAGCCAGATTTTATTCTCGAAAAGTGGTGTTTTTGTAGCGCTTTTGAATTCAGGATTCGCTTCTTCATTCTCTACTTTGATCTCAATTGGATTTTTCGGAATATTTTCTTGGAAATTTTCAATGTCGTAAGTTGGTTTTTGCGCCTTCAAATTTCCGTAAAACAAATTGTAAGTTGCTTTTTCTGTAAATCTTGCAAGCAGAAAATAAACCGCATTTTTTATTTCCAAATCTTTGATTTCTAAAGGCTGGTTACTTCCGTTTTCAATCGAAATTCTTATCTTTTTCGCAAGCTTATTTCCTAATAAAAAACCTTCTTTTTCTAAAGAACTCAAAGTTTCTTGAGCAATAATTTCATAGTTGTAATGCCAGCCTTTTTCAGTTTCAATGCTGTCATTTAGAACTTCAATTTTTATAGGCCGATAATAATCAAACTGATTTGAAACATTGATTTTTAAAGACGAAACAGGTACTTTTTCTGCCAATTCAACTTCTATAACCGAAACTTTTTCTTTGGTTAAAAATGACTTTTTCAGATTTTTAATTTTGGAAATTTTAAAGTCGCCTTCCTTCTTTTTCTGTTCCCAAATTTTCGCTTCGGTTAGCTTTGGCTGTTCATTTGCCTTTACATTTAGCCGATAAAATTTATACTTGGAAGTTGGGAAATCAACCTGCGTAAATTGATATTCAGTTTGGCTGTTTTTAATGGAAAGAATTCGATAATTTTCTACGATTGAAAACCATTCTGATTGATTATTGCTCCCTTCCAAATTAATTTTCCAGTCAAAATTTTCTTGGCTAAAATCTAGTTTTATTTGGTTAATCTGCTTGTTTTCAGAAAGCTCAAAAGTGTAAAAATAAGCACTGTTTTTACTAGAAACATTTATTACCTGAAACGGAATTTCAATTTCAGAAGTCTGGTTTTCAGAAGTTTTTAAAACATAAGGCGCTTCAACTGTATTGCCATTTCCAAAGATTCTGATATCTGAAAAAGCAGTGTTTAATTTTGCATACAAATCTTCAGGCAAGACAATCTTATGCCAAGTTTCAGAAGTATTTTCCAGCTTTCTTTTGAACCTAAAATCTTCTGTTTGAGCAAAAGAATTCAGACACAAAAGCAAGAAAAGCAACAGCACGATTTTATTCTTTTTCATCATCAAGAATCAGATGTTTGTATTTATTGTATAAAAATGAAATAACTAAAAGCAAAATTCCCAATGACACAAAAACGATGGTTTTTCTAATCGTATTTAAGTGTGCGATGTCATAAAAGAATAGTTTTACCAGCGTAATTCCGAATAAAATTATGGCTAATAATCGCAACTGTTTTCTGTTTTTCCAAATTCCATAACTGATTAAAAGCAGTGATAGGATTCCCCACAAAATGCTCAATCCGAGTTTGCTGTTTGTCCAAGAATTGTGCGCATTGATCCAAATCAGCATTTCTGCGCTTAAAATCCATATGCATAAAATGGCGAAAATGACTTCAAAAATACCTCTGTTTTTCTCCAATCTGTTTCGAAAATAACGGTAAATCTGATAGACTAAAATTACTAAAAACAATAGGGAAATATAATGAATTGCGACTGCAAAAATTCCTGTTGTGAAAATCGCTTTTGAATCTGGATTGTAATAACTGTAGATTAAATCGCTTTGCGTATACAATCCCGAAGTCAGAAAAACCAACATTGCCATTCCAGAAAAAACCAAGGTGGTAATTTCAAAAAAGGTGTTTTTTACTTTCTTTTCTATTATAAAAAACAGAATTGCAAGATAAAACAATGTAAAGTTTAGCTCCCAAATATCACTGAAATCATAAAAATCAGTGAAATAAGTTTTATTCTTATAAATTTTCAAATCCCAGTAATTACTGATTTCCATTCGAATCGCATTGTATAAAACCAACACAAATATTGAAGGAATGACGTGATTCATGAAGTTGCTTAAGCCACGACTTTCTGTTTCGCCCTTCGGAAATTTTCTTTGGAAATAAAAAATTAATCCAAAAGCAACTGTGAATAAAAGGGAATTTAAAAACTGTGAATTCAAGATTGGCGTTTCATTTTCATAGCGAAACCAGTCCTGAAATAAACTGATCAAAGCCAATATCATAACAATATATGAAAGATTTTCATAAAGCGAAACTTTCTTGCTTCTACCCAAATAAAACAGCAACATTCCTTGAAATGCCCAAGCTAAAGTTACCCATTTTCCATTTAATTGAACCGGAATTGCAAGTGTAATAAAGGTCAAAACCAATCCGATTATAAGATAAAACAGACTTTTATCGGCTAGCTTTTTCTTGTAAATAATTGTGCTTACGCCAAAATGAATGATGGCATTCAATAAAGTAAAAAGTCCGAAATATTGACGAGCTGTTGGATGAGAACTCAAAATTCCGATTCCTAATCCGTAGAAAATAAACGAATTTGAGAGTACAGAAAAGATATCTTTTGCTTCGTAATTTTCGTTTTTTATTAATTTATAAGACAAAAATGCCGTGTAAAAAATGCCGAAATATATAAAGAGAAAAACTAGTGCCGTTTGAAAATGCAGGCTAGAATTGAAGCTCATAAAAAACCAAGAACTGAAAATAATCCAAGTTGCCGCAAAGGAAATTATGTTCAGCATTCGCCAATATTTTTTAAAGGCAATAACTAAAATTCCGATGTTGATAATTGCCATGTAAGTGAACAAAATCAAGACCTTTCCTGAACCATCGCTTAACAAAAATGGTACAGAATAAGCTCCGACTAAACCAATAATGGCTATGACTTGCTGGTTGTATTTTAAGGAAGCAAAAACGGTGAAAATAGTAAAAATCACCATGACTATAAATGCCAAAGATTGCGGCATCAATCCATATAAACTGTAGGCAAGAAACGTAATAAAGTACATTATCGCCATCGAACCGCTTAACAAAACGGCGCTGAAACTTTCAAATTTCGCTTTTAATTTCAAGGCGAAACCCAGCAGTCCTAAGCCGACAGCATATCCTAAAATAATTCTTGTCAACGGACTAATCAGCTCATTGTCGATGGCATATTTTGCTCCGATTCCGACACCGATTATCAGAATCAAAACACCGATTTTATTGATCAGATTTTCACCAATAAATTTCTCCCAGTTGGATGGTTTTTGAATTCTTGGTTCGGGTCTTGAAATTATTGGTTTTGAAAAAACTATTTTTTCCTTTGGAGGAATTTGTTTTTCTAGCGTAGGTTTTTGATGTGAAAAATCGACAGTTTCAGGAATACTAGAAATGACCTGGCTTTCTTTTTCAAGTGCTTGAATTTCTCTTCTTAAATCTGAAATTTCTTTCTGAAAACTGTCTTGCCTATTGATCAGGAAATCTAGTTTTTGATGAAGCAGCTTGATTTTGTCTTGATCGGCCATAATTTTGAATTTAGGTTCTGCAACATTTTTTTAAAACTATTAAGAAAATAAGTTCGAAACAAATCGGCTTAAATTTTCCGTAATTTCTTAATAGCTTTTTGAATTTTTTATCCAAATAATTCTGCAGCAACGTCTTCTATTTTAGAAACCAGACGCACTTTTATAAATGTATTTTTCAGCGTAATCTTATTGTATTTCGAAACAAAAATCGTTGAAAACCCTAATTTCTCTGCTTCCTGAATTCTTTGGTCGACGCGATTTACAGGACGAATTTCTCCGGAAAGTCCAACTTCTCCGGCAAAGCAGAAATCTTTTCCGACAGGAATATCTTCATTGGAAGAAAGAATTGAAGCGACGACAGCCAAATCAATCGCGGGATCATCCACAGAAATTCCGCCGGTAATATTCAAGAAAACGTCTTTTGCTCCAAGTCTGAATCCGGCTCTTTTTTCAAGAACGGCCAGAATCATATTTAGTCTTTTTGCGTTATAGCCTGTCGTGCTTCGTTGTGGCGTTCCATAAACTGCGGTGCTCACCAAAGCTTGAATTTCAATCATAATTGGCCGCATTCCTTCCATTGTGGTGGCGATTGCGGTTCCTGAAAGTTCTTCTTCTTTGTGGGAAATCAAAATTTCTGACGGATTTGAAACCTCTCTCAAACCTGTTCCTTGCATTTCATAAATTCCTAATTCAGCGGTCGAACCAAAACGGTTTTTCAGCGAACGCAGAATTCTATAAATGTGATTTCTATCGCCTTCAAATTGCAAAACCGTATCGACCATGTGTTCCAAAATTTTTGGCCCGGCGATGTTTCCGTCTTTTGTAATATGTCCGATTAAAATTACAGGAATATTGGTTTCTTTTGCAAATTTTATAAGTTCAGCCGTAGTTTCTCGAATTTGAGAAATACTTCCCGCAGAAGACTCAATGTAATCAGTATGAAGCGTTTGAATTGAATCGATAATCACGATTTCAGGTTCAATGGCTTCAATTTGCTTAAAGATATTTTGTGTTTTTGTTTCCGTAAGAATATAGCAATTATCACTCAACGGATTGATTCTTTCGGCACGCATTTTTATCTGTTTTTGGCTTTCTTCACCAGAAACATAAAGCGTTCGATAAGGCAATTTTAAGGAAATCTGGAGCAAAAGCGTACTTTTTCCAATTCCTGGTTCGCCACCCAAAAGAATTAAAGAACCTGGAACAATACCGCCTCCTAAAACTCTATTCAATTCACCATCGCGAGTATCAAGACGAATTTCTTCGGTACTGTCGATTTCATGAATCTTTAGCGGTTTTGTGACTCTTTTTGAATCAGGTGAAGTTGCTGATTTCCAGTCCTTTTTGTCTTCTTTTTGGATAATTTCTTCGGCAATGGTGTTCCATTCTTTGCAAGAATTACATTGGCCTTGCCATTTTGAATATTGTGCGCCACAATTTTGGCAGAAAAAAGTTGTTTTTACTTTTGACATATACTTATTTCGTCTTCATTTCCTCAGCTTTTTCAAGCATCATATCTTTAGTCAGATCTCCAATTTCACTCTTAGCAAAAGCATTCATATAAGATTTTGATGCTTTTTTATAGTCTAAGGTATGCTCATAATACATTCCGATTTCATAATCAGCAAGCATTGTTTTTGGGTAATTTTTCTTGGCTAGATCTGAAAGTTGCTCAAATTCTGTATAAGCTTTATTTTTTAAAATTGCCGCTTCTATTGCTTTGAAATCGTTGATTCTGATTGGCATTTTTATTCCTAAAGATTTTTCAACCACGTCGTATTTCTTTTTCAAATAATCCACATAACCGCTTGGAAGCGTTGCAATCTTATCTTGAAATTCACTTGTGGAAATCGGTTGATAAGATCCAAAGATTTGATATAAAGCATTTGGAATAGCATTTAAGACTAAAGAATAATGCGAAACGCCCTTAAAATCATCAAAGCGATAGTTCAAATTTGGGTTTGATTTCGTTTTTATATTTTGGTCTAAATCTTGAATTCTCTTTGATAATTTCTTTAAATCGCCGTCAGCTGTTGCTTGATAATAAAAAATAGGCTGTTGAAAAGTCGACAAACGATCTGCGATTCTTGTTTCCATTTCTGGAGCAAATTCAGGACTTAAAGAAATATAAGCATTAAAAAGTGGCTTGTCTTTATATAAAAAGAAGTTTAAAAATCCAGCCGTAGTGTCATGCCCCGCAATAATTTTAAAGGGCGCAATTCTGTATTTTTTTTCTAATGCAGGAACTAATTCTGTTGCAATAAAATCATAGAATTTGGCACCGCTTTCTTCTGGAACACCAGTTTCTGGATTAAATTGACTGTCTATGAAACGTTCGCCATTGGCGTTTTGAACAATTCCAACTATAATTACTTGTGGTAAATCATCCCAATAATTGGCATAAGAAAGGGCTCCTGAAAAAGCATCAAAAAGATATTCTCCATCTAATAAAAAAAGTAAAGGAAATTTTCTATCAGGCTCTTTCTCATAGGAAGAAGGAAGTGAAATTATAATTTGTCGCGTGCCGTTTAACTTTTTTGATTGTACCTCTTCAACCGTTTTTTGAGCAAATAATTGCGAGGAAAAAAAGACAAATAACAATAACGTAAGATTCTTCATGGCTTGTTCGTTTTTAGATAAGTTGCTGAAATTCTAGAAGATAATTTTCTAAAAGGCGAAGCAAGATAAGAATTTATTTCTTCCTATTCAAAATCGGAAGCAGTAAAAACGACAAACCGCCGAGAACAATGATTTGAATTGTTTGGGAAGTCCATATAATCCAACCAAAAGCGGTTCCGGCCTCTTTAGGAATTCCATACAAAACAAGAATTCCGGCAACAACTACTGGAAAGACGCCAAAACCTCCGTTAGAAAAGGAAATTGCAAGACTGCCTATTACAAAAGCTGTTACTACGACTCCAAAACTAATCGTGCTTGTTTCTTTCAATGCAAAAGTTGCCGCATAAAAAGTCAATACATAGGAAGTCCAGATTACAACAGTATGAAATAAAAATGGCCACTTTTTCTCCATTCTCCAAACGCTCAAAACACCTTCTGTCAATCCAGAAACCTTTGATTTTATCATCAGAATCCATTTTGATTTTGAATATACAAAAAGCAAAACGGCACCTAAAAAAATGGCAAAGGAAACGACTCCATAAAGCACGAGTTTTTCAAATGGAATTTTATCTAAAAGAAACGTTTTTAAAACATCAAATTGCAACAAAACTGCTGTGGCAATGAAAAGCAAAAGTATGATAAGATCAACAACTCTTTCTGCAATTATGCTTCCAAAAGCCTTGTCAAACGGAACATCTTCGTATTTTTTCAAGACTAAAGCTCTTGAAACTTCTCCTGATCGCGGAATGGTCATATTCATAAAATAACTAATCCAAACGGCCATGAAGTTATTTTTGAACGGAGAATTATATCCCATGTGCTCCAGCATAAATTTCCAGCGATAAGCACGGGATGAATGGCTGATTAGTCCAAAAATAAGAGCTATAAATATATAAGTATAATCAGCATTTCTGAAATAGCTTTTCATTTCCTCTAATTGGGCCGGAGTGAATGAATTATAAGTATATATAGTCAAAAAAACTCCCAATAAAATTGGGAGCAGAATTGACAATGTTTTGCTGATTTTTTTCTTCAAAAGACTTTTATGTTAGAGAATTATCCTTTTCATTTGGAAAAACAAGCGTTGGCTTGAATGATTTTGCTTCTTCAAAATCTAAAATTCCGTAAGAAATAATGATGATAATGTCGCCTTTTTGAACCATTCTTGCGGCTGGCCCGTTTAATGTAATATCGCCGCTATTTCTGTTACCTTTAATTGCGTAAGTCTCAAGACGTGCGCCATTATTGATATTTACAATAGAAACTTTTTCCCCTTCTACAATATTAGACGCTTCCATCAACGCTTCGTCAATGGTGATACTTCCAATGTAGTTTAAATCTGCTCCAGTTACCGTTACACGGTGAATCTTGGACTTAACAACTTGAATTTGCATGCGGCAAAGGTAATTATTTTTTAATTCAGTGAAATATTATCTATCAATCGGATATTGCTGATGAAAACAGCTATAAACCCGCGGTATTTCTTGCCTTCATCAATTGCTTTTGCTGGCAACAAATTTTCTTCGTCAGCAATTTCAAAATATTCTAGCTTGAAATCAGGATGTTTTTCAAAAACAGTGGTAACCCAATTGGTAATTTCTTGTGCAGTTTCCGTGCCAAATTTTGCTCTGGCAGATTTTAAAGTCTGATAAATCAACGCTGCTTTTTCTCTTTCTTCTGCCGAAAGGCGTTCATTTCTAGAACTCATGGCAAGACCGTTTGATTCTCTGAAAATCGGACAGCCAATAACTTTAACAGGCAGGTTAGCTTTTTCTGCCATTTTCTTCACGATCTGCAATTGCTGAAAATCTTTTTCCCCGAAGTAAGCGTTTGTGGGATTCACGATTTCAAACAGTCTTTTTACAATGGTTCCCACACCGTCAAAATGTCCTGGTCGGTGCTTTCCTTCCATTTGATTTTCTAATCCGTCGAAATCAAATGACTTTGAAACTGTGTTTCCTTCATAAATATCCTCTACGCTTGGTGCAAAAATGATGACATCTTTGTTTACTGATTCAATTTTTGCAACATCTACGTCTAAAGTTCTTGGATATTTTTCAAGATCTTCAGCATTGTTAAACTGTGTAGGATTTACGAAAATACTGACAACTGTAATATGATTATCTGCAATCGAATTTGCTATTAAAGACAAGTGTCCCTCATGCAAAGCGCCCATTGTTGGTACAAAACCGATGGTGGTATTTGCCTCAGAAATCGACTTCAAGTGCTGTTTTAATTCGTCCTGTCTATTGAAAATGAGCATCTAATTTAGATTAAATTGAGTGCAAACTTACTATTTTAGTTAGTAATAGCATAAATTTTTGTAATTTTGCATGTTTTTATACGCAATTAATAAAAGTTCAAAATAATATGGAGGATAAGAGGATATTGTATGTATCATCTGAAGTAGTACCTTACTTAGCTGAAAATGAAGTATCTAACATGTCCTATGACGTGCCAAAAATGATTAATGATCAAGGAGGCCAGATCAGGATTTTCATGCCAAGATACGGAAATATCAATGAGCGAAGACACCAATTACATGAGGTAATCAGACTTTCTGGAATGAATTTAGTGGTAAACGATCTTGATATGCCATTGATTATCAAAGTCGCTTCCATACCAAAAGAGAGAATTCAGGTTTATTTTATCGACAATGATGAATATTTCAAGCGCAAGGCAACTTTCACTGACGAAGAAGGTGTTTTATATCCTGACAATGACGAAAGAGCAATCTTTTTTGCCAAAGGCGTTGTGGAAACGGTTAAGAAATTAAACTGGGTTCCAGATATCATTCACGTTCATGGATGGCTTGCGGCAATGCTTCCGGTTTACATGAAGCATTATTATAAAGATGAAGCTTTATTTTCTGAAACTAAAATTGTGACTTCTGTGTACAGCCAAGGCTTTGACGGAAATCTTGATATGGAAATGATGAAGAAAGTAGCCTTTGACGGAATTCCGAATGATGCAATTTCAGTATTGTCAGAACCAAATTATGAAAACATAATGAAAGCTTCAATTATGCAGTCTGACGCTGTGATTGTTGCCTCTGATGACCTTTCGCCAAGTTTAACAAAATTTATAGAATCCTCAGGCAAACCTTTTTTACCTTTCGCCCCGAAAGATAGATTTGCAGAAGCTTATACTAATTTCTACAAGAATCAAGTTTTATAAAAAACATTTAAAAATTTATGCTTAATAATTCATTCTTTGGAAAATTATCCGCGGTTCTCTTGGGCGCCGTTTGTTTTATTTCATGTGACACCGATTTTAACTCTATTGGAACTGATATTGTTGGCGACGACCATTTTGGGATTGAGCCTACATTATATGATGTAAATGCTTTAAGCCAAAAAACTGGTGCTGTTCAATCAAATGATCTTGCCATAAATCCGCTTGGTGTTTATGACAATGGTGCTTTTGGAAAAACGACTGCAAATTTTGCAACTCAATTGGAATTGGCATCTGTTGCCCCAACATTTAAAGGAGTTATTGCAGCAAATATCAAGTCTGTTATTTTAGATGTACCTTATTATAGCACACTTTTAAGCACTGATTCCGAAGGAAAAAGCACTTATGAATTAGATTCTGTTTATGGTGATATCTCTAAAAAACTGAAACTTAAAGTATATGAAAACGGCTATTTCATGAGAGATTTAGATCCGGTTGGAGAATTTCAAAATGCTCAAAAATTTTATACAGATCAAAATGATGTTTTTAATGCCGCAAAAGGACAGCAACTAAACAATCATGTTGACAAACCAAATGAAAATGACGCTTTTGTTTTCAGCCCAAAACAGTTAGTAACTGAAGGAGAAACTGAAGATGACGACGATGTTTTAAGTGCTCCCGGTATGCGTTTGCATTTAGATACACAATTTTTTTACAATAAGATTTTTGCAACTGATGCCTCAAATCTTACTAACAATAATGCCTTTAAAAATCACTTTAAAGGATTGTATTTCAATGTAGAGGATATCGAAGGAAGCACAATGGCTTTGATGAATTTTGCACAAGGAAAAATCACTATCAATTACAAAGATCTGAAAAGTACTGCTACGGGAACGACAGAATCTGATTATGAAGATAAAACTTTAGTCATAAATCTTACAGGAAACACGGTTAGCCTTTTACAGCATACTGCAACTACTGCAAGTGCGAATTACGAAAGTCTTTCTGATCTTTCTGATCCTGGCACACAGCGCTTATATGTAAAAGGCGGCGAAGGAGCCGTAACGTTCATTGATTTATTTGGAGGTGGAGCTTCGAGCCAACTTGAAGAAATCAGAAACACTGCCATCGAAAACAATTGGCTGGTCAATGAAGCTAATATTGTTTTCACTGTGGATGATGCAGAATCTACAAATTCAGCAATGAAAAACACACTTGACCCAAACAGAATTTATCTTTACAATGCAAAAGACAATATTCCGTTGGTAGATTATTATTATGACACGTCGACTTATACGTCAAAACCAAAATACAGCAAAAGCGTTCACGGTGGTATAGCAGAGTTAACAGGAGTTTCTGGAGACGCAAATAGAAAAGCAAAACAATATAAGATCAGAATTACAGAACACATCAAAAATGTTTTGTTTAAAGATTCAACCAACGTAAAACTTGGACTTGCCGTTACTGAAAATATCGGCTTGGTAACAAATGCAGCCCTTAGAAATACCTCTGGAACTTTTACAAAAATACCTACTTCATCAGTAATGAGCCCAACAGGAGTCGTACTTTATGGGTCACAAGTTGCTCCCGCTAAGGAAAGCAAAAAATTACGACTAGAAATATATTATACTAAGCCTAACTAAAAACTAAAAAGTATGTGTGGAATTGTAGGTTACATCGGTAATAAAGAAGCATATCCAATTATCATAAAAGGATTAAAAAGATTAGAATATAGAGGTTACGACAGTGCCGGAATCATGCTTTATGATGGCGAGTCAATGAAAGTCTCAAAAACTAAAGGAAAGGTTTCTGACCTGGAAGAAAAATCAAAAGAAATTTCTACAGTTGGAAACATTGGAATCGGGCATACGCGTTGGGCAACTCATGGAGTTCCGAATGATGTAAACTCTCACCCGCACTTGTCAAACTCAGGAAGATTGTCAATTATTCATAATGGAATCATTGAAAATTATGAGCCATTAAAAAAAGAATTGATCAAAAGAGGTTATACTTTTAAATCAGATACTGATACTGAAGTTTTGGTGAATCTTATTGAAGATGTTCAGAAAAAAGACGGTTTAAAACTAGGAAAAGCAGTTCAAATCGCATTAAACCAAGTTGTTGGTGCTTACGCAATTGTTGTTTTTGACGTTCAAAAGCCGGACGAATTGGTTGTAGCCAGACTAGGAAGCCCATTAGCAATTGGTATTGGAGAAGATGAGTTTTTCATCGCTTCTGATGCTTCGCCATTTATTGAATATACTTCAAATGCTATTTATTTAGAGGATGAAGAAATGGCAATCGTTAGAAGAAACAAATCTATCAAAGTAAGAAAAATAAAAGATGATTCATTAGTAGATCACTATGTTCAAGAACTTCAGATGAATTTGGAGCAGATTGAAAAAGGTGGTTATGAGCATTTCATGCTTAAAGAAATCTATGAGCAACCGAACGTAATCAAAGACACTTACAGAGGAAGACTTTTAGCCAACAAAGGAATCATCCAAATGGCTGGAATTGAAGACAATCTTGAGAAATTCTTAAATGCAGACAGAATCATAATCGTGGCTTGCGGTACTTCATGGCATGCTGGATTAGTTGCTGAATACATATTTGAAGAATTTACAAGAATTCCTGTTGAAGTTGAATATGCTTCTGAATTCAGATATAGAAATCCAATCATCGGACCAAAAGATGTGGTAATTGCCATTTCTCAATCGGGTGAAACTGCAGATACTTTGGCAGCAATTAAATTGGCCAAAGAAAAAGGCGCTTTTGTTTTTGGAGTTTGCAACGTTGTCGGTTCTTCAATTTCAAGAGAAACGCACGCTGGAGCTTACACTCACGCAGGACCAGAAATTGGCGTGGCTTCAACAAAAGCATTTACGACACAAATTACAATCTTGACTTTGATTTCTTTACGTCTTGCAAAAGCAAAAGGAACTTTGACAAATTCAGATTACCACAGATATTTACAAGAATTAGAAGTAATTCCTGAGAAAGTTGCTGAAGCTTTATTGACAAATGACATTGCAAAATCAATTGCTGCCATTTACAAAGACGCTCCAAACTGTCTTTATTTAGGAAGAGGTTATAATTTTCCAGTGGCTTTGGAAGGCGCTTTGAAATTAAAAGAAATTTCATATATCCACGCAGAAGGTTATCCGGCTGCAGAAATGAAACACGGACCAATTGCTTTAATTGATGAAAAAATGCCCGTAATTGTTATTGCTCCAAAACAAGGACATTATGACAAAGTGGTCAGCAACATTCAAGAAATTAAATCAAGAAGCGGAAAAATCATTGCAGTGGTAACAAAAGGCGACACGCAAGTAAGAGATTTAGCCGATCACGTGATTGAAATTCCAGATACAATTGAAGCTTTGACACCTTTGTTGACTACAATTCCGTTGCAATTATTGTCTTATCACATCGCTGTGATGAGAGAATGCAACGTCGATCAGCCTAGAAATTTAGCAAAATCAGTTACTGTCGAATAAGATAGCATCATAAATAAACAAAAAAGCGAGAAAATTTTCTCGCTTTTTTTATGCTCAAAAATGAACGTAATATGCATGCATAACACCGATAATATTGAAGATTTCGCAAAATAAAAATAGGGATTAGGTAAATATTAACTTTAATTTTTATTAATTGCGAGAATTTTTCTCTCTTTTTTTAATAATATCAAATTAATTTGTACTTTGGCTTTGTAAACCAACAAATCTAACTAATGAGAGCGTATCTAATTATTTTGTCATTGCTGTTTTGTAGCGTAGCTTTCGCTCAAAATACAATTTCAGGGACAATCACTGACGAAAACAGTCAGCCTCTTCCTGGAGCCAATATTAAAGTTGCTGGCGAATCGACTTCCACAACATCTGATGCTGATGGAAAATTTAGCCTGAAACCAAAAAAACAACCCCCATATACACTCGAAGTCTCAAGTGTTGGTCATGCATCGCAATCGATTGAAGTAACAAGTGCTTCACAAACGGTTAGCGTTCAACTTCAACCCGAAGAAATTAAACTTAACGAAATTGTAGTTTCTGCTTCAAGAACTGCAGAAAGAGTTATGGAATCTCCAGTGACCATTGAAAGAATGGGAATCCAAGAAGTCAAAAACACGACCGCCCCTACTTTTTATGATAATTTAGAAAATTTAAAAGAAGTACATTTCAACACCAGCAGTATGTCTTTCAAAACAGTAAATACCAGAGGTTTTGCTGCAGTTGGAAACACGCGTTTCATGCAATTGGTAGACGGAATGGACAACTCTTCTCCTGCGTTGAATTTCGTTTTAGGTAACTTAATCGGACTTTCAGATCTTGATGTTCAAAGTGTTGAGTTATTACCAGGAGCTTCTTCTGCATTATATGGTGCCAATGCGTTCAACGGAATTTTATTCATGAATTCAAAAAGCCCTTTCACAAGCGAAGGCTTAAGTTTTTATGCAAAATATGGAAAGACAAACCAAAAATTAGCTGGCGAAAAAGATTATTATGACGTGGCAATTAGAGGTGCGAAAAAATTCACTGAACACTTTGCTGCAAAAATCAACTTCAGCATTCTTAAAGCAACTGACTGGTATGCCGGCGATACTCGCGACATGACAAGAACTAGCGCAACAAGCCATGCTGGAAATGCAAATTATGACGGATTAAACCTTTATGGTGATGAAGTTTCAACAAACATCAGAGGCGTTTTTCAAACAGGTTTGAACACGGGAGCAATTCCGCAGAGCCAAGCAGGTTTGATCAACTATCTTCCAAATTCTAATGTCAGCAGAACAGGTTATAGAGAACAAGATATTACTGACAATGACGTGGAAAGCATCAAAGCTGACATGGCTTTGCACTTTAAGCCAATGGCTGACGATTTTGAAATTATCTTGCAAAGCAAACTTGGTTTTGGTAACACGATTTATCAAGGAGCCAACCGTTATATGTTGAAAAACTTCTTAATGCAACAGCACAAATTAGAAGTAAAAAATAGAAATTTCTTCGCAAGAATTTACGCAACGACTGAAGATGCTGGCGATTCTTATGACATGCGTTTTACGGGTTGGAACGTGAATAATATATGGAAACCAAATGCGCAATGGTTTGGTCAATATGCTAGCGCTTTCATCCAAGCTACTTTGAATCCAGCATTGGTTGGAAATGCAACCGGCGACGCTGCAAAACATGATTATGCAAGAAGCATTGCTGACACTGGAAGATTTTTACCAGGAACTGCAGCTTACAATGAAGCCTTCAATAAAGTAATTACAAATCCTGATTTGACGGAAGGTTCTAAATTTCAAGACAATTCAAAATTATACCACGCTGATGCGAATTATAACTTTAAAGAATTGACTGATTGGGCAGAAGTGCAAGTTGGAGGTTCTTGGAGAGAATATGTAATGAACTCAAAAGGAAGTATTTTTACAGATTATGATGGCCCGATTAAATACAAAGAATTCGGTGCTTACACACAGTTGACGAAAAAATTCCTTGCTGATGAAAGATTAAAATTCACAGGATCGATTCGTTATGACAAAAGCGAAAACTTCGATGGAAATTTCTCTCCTAGAGTTTCCTTTGTATATTCTGGTGGTGCTAGAAAAGAACACAATTTCCGTGTTTCTTACCAAACAGGTTTTAGAAACCCGACTACGCAAGATCAATATATTGGTTTAGATTTAGGGCCTTTCGCATTAATCGGATCTGCTCCTGAAAACTTAACAAGATTTACAGAAAGCAGACCAGTGAGTGTTAACGGACAAGCTTTTACGCAAGGCGCTGAACAAGTTACATTAAACGGAGTAAATGCTTACACCAATTCTTATACTGTAGCTTCAGTTCAAGCTTTTGCAGCAACAGGAGATGTGACGCAGTTGCAACGTGCCAACACAGGATTGGTTAAACCAGAAAAAGTACAAGCAATTGAAGCAGGTTACCGTTCTGTAATCAACAATGATTTGACAGTTGACATCAACGGATATTACAATATTTATAATGATTTCTTGAACACTTCAAGAGTGATGACTCCTTATTATGGAACTGCCGGAAATGATGTAACAAACGCTTCAAACCTCCAAGCAATTGCAGCAATCCAAAATGGAGATACGAGAGTTTACCAAGTATATACAAACTCAAATGTAGAAATTACTTCTCTAGGTTTTGGAGTTGGATTATCTAAAAAAGTATACAAAAACTTCGAATTAGGAGCCAATTACAATTATGCAGAATTTGACTTTGACCAAGCAAAAGATCCAGCTTTCGTAGCAGGATTCAATACGCCGAAACACAGAATCAAAGGAACTTTAGGAAATCCAGAAATCTTCAAAAACTTTGGCGCTAACTTCAACATCCGTTGGAACAGTGAATATTTATGGCAATCTTCTTTTGGAGACGGAATCATTCCAGCTAACACAGTATTTGACGCACAAATCAATTATGCAGTTCCTTCAATCAAATCAACTTTCAAGTTAAGCGCTGCGAATTTATTTGGCGACGATTACCTTCAAGTTATCGGTTCAGGAGCAATTGGTCAGCAATATTTAATTTCTTGGACAATCAATCCTTAAGAAACAAAATTTAAATCAAAGCCATCCTTAAAACGGATGGCTTTTTTAATTCCTTTAATCAGTACATTTTTTACTTCAAGAGCGATTAAACAGACAATACTTTATTTTTTTCATATTTTTTCGTCAAAAGATTATTAATTTTTCATTTTAAAAACTATCTTTGCGCTCTGAAAAAAGAGGTGTTTTTCATAAACCTAAATAGCTATTTAATAAATACATAAGTAATGTCAAAAGTAATAGGAAAAGTTGCTCAAATCATTGGTCCAGTCGTTGACGTTGTTTTCAACGGTCAGGATGTTGAACTTCCAAAAATTTATGATTCATTAGAAATCACTAAAAAAGATGGTACATTATTAGTACTTGAAGTGCAATCTCACATTGGAGAAAACACAGTTCGTACAATCTCAATGGACTCTACAGATGGTTTAAGCAGAGGCTATGAAGTTGTTGGAACAGGAAACCCAATCAAAATGCCAATCGGGCCAGACGTTTACGGTCGTTTATTCAACGTAATCGGTGACGCTATCGATGGTCTTGGAGATTTGCCAAAAACTGGTGAAAACGGAATGTCTATTCACCGTCAAGCACCTAGATTCGAAGATTTATCTACATCTTCTGAAGTTTTATTCACAGGTATCAAAGTAATCGATTTGATCGAGCCTTACTCAAAAGGTGGAAAAATTGGATTATTCGGTGGTGCTGGAGTTGGTAAAACAGTATTAATTCAGGAGTTGATCAACAATATTGCAAAAGGTCACGGTGGTCTTTCTGTATTCGCAGGAGTTGGAGAAAGAACACGTGAAGGAAATGACTTGCTTCGTGAGATGCTTGAGTCAGGAATTATCAAATACGGAGAAGAATTCATGCACTCTATGGAAAATGGAGGATGGGATTTATCTAAAGTTGATATGCCAGGAATGAGAGAGTCAAAAGCTACTTTCGTTTTCGGACAAATGAACGAACCACCTGGAGCTAGAGCACGTGTGGCTTTATCAGGTCTTTCTATCGCTGAATATTTCCGTGATGGAGCTGGAACTGACCAAGGAAAAGACGTTCTTTTCTTCGTTGATAACATCTTCCGTTTTACACAAGCTGGTTCTGAAGTATCTGCACTTTTAGGACGTATGCCTTCTGCGGTAGGTTACCAACCAACATTAGCAACTGAAATGGGTGCGATGCAAGAGCGTATCACATCAACAAATAAAGGATCTATTACATCTGTACAGGCGGTTTACGTTCCTGCGGATGATTTAACAGATCCAGCACCGGCAACAACGTTTGCCCACTTAGATGCAACAACTGTATTGTCTCGTAAAATCGCTGAGCTTGGTATCTATCCTGCAGTGGATCCATTGGATTCAACTTCAAGAATCTTGACGCCACAAATTCTTGGTGATGAGCATTATGACTGTGCACAAAGAGTAAAAGAAATTCTTCAAAAATACAAACAATTGCAAGATATTATCGCGATTCTTGGTATGGAAGAGCTTTCTGAAGAAGATAAATTATCAGTTTCAAGAGCGCGTCGTGTGCAACGTTTCTTGTCTCAACCTTTCCACGTAGCGGAGCAATTTACCGGTATTCCTGGGGTTTTGGTTGATATTAAAGATACTATCAAAGGATTCAACATGATTATTGATGGAGAATTAGATCACCTTCCAGAAGCGGCTTTCAACTTGAAAGGAACTATCGAAGATGCTATCGAAGCTGGACAAAAAATGTTAGCTGAAGCTTAATATAGTTATAAGTTGTGAGTTATGAGTCATGAGTTTTCACTCTACTTATAACTCATAATTCATAATTCATAACTCAAAAAATTATGTATTTAGAAATTATATCGCCAGAAGCAAAATTGTTCTCAGGAAAAGTAACTTCAGTTACCGTTCCAGGAATTGACGGAGAATTCCAAATGCTGAACCACCACGCTGCAATTATTTCAATCCTTGTAAAAGGAGACATCAAGATTGCCGCTGACAGCTTTGAATTTCCAAAAGAAGCAGAAGGTAAATTTTTCTTGGGCAATGACAAAAAATATCATTTGTCAATCAGCGCAGGAACTTTAGAAATGAACGACAATAAAATCAATATCCTTGTAGATTAATTCGATTTTATACTATACAAAAAAGCCTAACATTCAGTTGTTAGGCTTTTTTATTTATAAGAAATTCTGATAATTATAATCTAGTATTAGTCACTAAATCAATGCATTTCCTGACCGTAACTGCCTTCGGCTTAAAGACTTTTACCTACAGCCTTCTTATTCTTTTACAAATTCCATGATATCACCCGGTTGACATTCTAATATCTCACAAATAGCTTCCAATGTAGAAAACCGGACAGCCTTAGCTTTCCCGGTTTTTAAGATGGAAAGATTGGCTGTTGTCATGCCAATTCTTTCTGCGAGTTCGTTTGACCGCATCTTTCGTTTGGCTAACATTACGTCTAAATTTACGATTATCGGCATAATTAAATGGTTAAATCATTTTCTTCCTTAATAGTCTTTCCGGCCTGAAAAACTTCGCTCAAAACCATGAAGAAAAGCCCGATACTTGCCGTGAAAAAGAACGATTCAAAGCCACTGCCGATGCCTATTTCAATTTCACTTTTGAGATATGTTTTTGCAGCAAATTTAAACACAACTGTAATTAGAGAAGCTACTAAAAAAGCAACGCCAATTCTATGCAAAAGCACGATAACCTTACTTTCAAAAATTTGTCTTTCTGCAAATAATGACAGAACTTTTTTAAATAAAAAGATGCCGTACATGAAAAAACAATAAGATATGAAAAGTCCGAGTAGAATAAATTTCGACATTAAATCTAAAACAATCACTTCAGTACCGTCAATATTTATCGGGATGTCAATCGGTTCATTGCTGAAAAATAATAGTGGCAGAACTAGAACCATTGCCACACCAGCAAGTATTGAAAACAGCCAAAACAAGTCAATAATGGTTTTTAAGATATATAACTTTCTCATCACAATTTGATTTTAAGATTAAAACAAATATATAAAATTATCGAATAACAATAATTAAAATATAAAAAACGATAATTACAATCAGATACCCAATTCTAAAACTAGGCCGAATCACTTTTTTAGTAGGCCGGACAAGTTTTCTAGTAGGCCGAATGCATTCTGATGTAGGCCGGATGTATTTTGTAATAGGCCGAACGGGTTGTAGCATAGGCCGAATGCATTTTTTATAAGGCCGGATGAGTTTTGTTGCAGGCCGGATGCATTCTGATGTAAGCCGAATTAGTTTTGCAACGGTCCGAATAAATTTCTTATAAATCCTAAGGCACATTTGATTGAAATTTAGCTTTACACATCCTTGAATTGTGTTAATTGAAGTTAAACTTTATACAACAAAAGCCTAATATAAATTTATCAAACTATTGAATTTCATAACTTTATGTAGCTATTAAAAAACAGAAATCATGAAAAAGACACTTTTATCGCTAGCGGCAATGCTAACCTTTGGCATCGCTTCAGCACAGACAGACACAACGGCCGTTACAACCGAAACACGAACAACGTCGCAGACTAACCAAACGACGATGAAACAAGACCGCAAGAAAAACAACATGACTGACAAAAAACAAGTAACTAAAGCTGATTCAACGACCACAAGTATTAGAAAAAGCTCAAGAAGTTCAAAAAACACAGTGAAAAGCAGTTCGAAAAACACGGCTGTTCCAGATGCTACATCAAAAAGACCGCAATAAAAATAGTGCGTCTGAAATCAAGGCTTGAAGGAAATCTTCAGGCCTTTTTTGTTTTTATCTTTTCACAAAATCTTAACCGCAATCAAAAACGATTTCCCTAATTTTATAGAAATCCTTCTAAAAACTAATACCACGAGTTTTCGAAATGGACGTATTTACAAAAGAAAAACGAAGCAAAATCATGCGAGCCATCAAAAGCAAAGATACCAAGGAAGAAGTTCGCTTGGCAAAAGCTTTGTGGCACCGTGGGCATCGCTATAGAAAACATGATAAATCCATCTTTGGAACGCCTGATTTGTCTTTCAAAAAATATAAGATTGCTGTTTTTGTAGACAGTGAATTTTTCCATGGAAAAGATTGGGAGAAAGTAAAAGCTAGGTTAGATTCCAACAAAGAATATTGGATCAATAAAATTGAAAGAAACCAAGAACGAGACATTCAAGTCAACGATTATTTAGCTTCAAAAGGCTGGAAAGTACTGCGATTTTGGAGCAAAGACGTGAAACAGAAATGCTACACGACAGTCAGAACCATCGAAAAAGAAATCGATAACGCCTGCAAAAAAATCAATTATCTCGAACAAGACAAGTGTAAATAATTAGCGCAAATCAAAGAAGCGAACTGGCTTTCTGCTCATCGCCGGAAAGACAATCTGCTGCAATTCTTCTGAAGAAGCAAATTCGATTTTTGGTGTCACGCGCAATTTTGCCCTGAAGTAATCTTTAATTTCATGAAGCAGTTCGTCAGAAGCGTCATTTGAAGCGATTTTAATGATAATTTCATCTGTTCCCAAGTCGTTAGTCGAAATTTCTATCAAGTGGTTTTCTACGCTGTCAAAATGATTTAAAACGTCATGCATCGCCGGCGGATACAAAGTGGTTCCCTTATATTTTATCATCTGCTGCTTTCTGCCTAAAACGGGTCCGACACGAAGCGTATTTCTTCCACATTCACAAGGTTCGTCGTGAAGCTGCACGATATCGCCAGTCTTAAAACGGATCAAAGGCATTCCTTCAACGCCCAAAGTTGTAATCGTTAACTCGCCGCTTTCTCCAGATTTTACAGGCTGATTTTCATCATCTAAAACTTCTGTGATAATCAATTCTGGATGGTGGTGACCTCCTTTCATGTGTTCGCATTCGGTAAAAGCGGTACTCATTTCGGTGGAAGCATACGTAGAAAAAAGCTTTATATTCCACTTGTCAGTGATTTTCTTCGAAAGGATATTCATCGAGAAATCTTGGTTGCGCAACGGTTCTCCGATGCAGATTGCGCCCTTGATTCCAGAAGTATTATAGTCGATGCCGTGCGTTTCGGCAAATTCAATTAATTTCAATAAAAATGACGGAACGGTAATTAAGTAATTGGGCTTGTATTTCAAGATAGAATCCCATTGCAATTGCGGAATTCCGGCACCAACACGAATTACGCCCGCGCCTAATTTTCGAAGTCCTAAAAAGTAAGCCAAACCAGCAACAAAGCGTCTGTCAATCGTGGTCATCAATTGCACAACATCGCCTTCTTTTATGCCTGCAACATCAAAAGAAATTGCTTCATTGTAAGCCAGCCGATCCAAATCTTTATCAGTCAAACCAAAGGTCACCGGATCGCCCAAAGTGCCAGAAGTCGTGCAATAATCAATAATCTTATGTCTTGGAACACACAAAAAGTCATCGTTGTTCTTTTGCAAATCATCCTTAGTCGTCACTGGAATTTGCTGTAAATCTTCGATTGTTTTTATGTTTTCAATGTTGATATTTTCCTTTGCAAAAAGTGCTTTATAATACGCCGAATTTTGACTTACATAAGAAAGCGTCTCCTGAAGCAACTGCTCTTGAAGTATTTTTATTGCTCTTAAAGATTCTCTTTCGATTACCGGAAAATTCATTTTTATTTATTTACGTTCCTACTTTTGCCTATTACTTTTTGCCTATTGCCTTCTTCCTCTTCTTCACCTTTTCCAACTGCTTTTTCACTTCCTTTTCATCTGGCAATGTAGTAATTTCTTTTGTCAAAGCTTTCTCGAAATTTGCAGTTGCTTTTGTGTAGTTTTTTTGCTGTTGGTAATATTTTCCTGCTTTATAATACACTTCCCAAAAATCAGGATTTAATACTTGGAAAGCTTCAATTTCAGCATCAGAAAGTTTGGTTTTATCAACTAAAACTTTATCAATTTCCTTACTTTCAAGCTTGAATTTTTCATAATCTTTATATGCTTTTGTATCTAAAAAAGGATCTTTGGCAATATTCAGTTTGATCTGCGCCATGGTCACCAACTTTCGCTCTTCGCCTTTTTTCTCAAAGACTTTATTCAAATCATAACAAACGAATTCTCCCAATTGATAAGGATTTGCAGAGACCCACACTAACCTTTGTTCGGGTTTAAAAATAATACCGTGATGTGCCAAAAGCTGGTTCAAAGATTTTTCATTTCCATAACCTAAAGGTTCGTTTTTTAGACCGCTTGTATTTCTTAAAATAGTGGCGGCTTCCTGTGGCGTAATCTTATTATTTTCTGTCAAAAGTTCTTCCATTCGATCAAAGCGATATTTTGAATGGCTCTCTAAAATCTGCTTGTTATTCTTTTTATCATCAGCGTAAGTGGCGCTCTGAAAGTGATTCGCACAAATTACTTTAGAAGAATTTTCAACATCATAAACGCCAAAATGATCTGGAGAAATCTCAATAATAATCGCTTTTTTATCAACTGCGCTTCCGATCATGATGCTTTCTGAAACGAAAACTTTCCGCTTTTTTGCAATGGCAATGGCTTCGTCGATATTTTTAGCATACTGCAAAATTTCCCTAGCTAAAATAGAAATCGGAGTTTTCGCAACCCAAGGAATATCAGACTTCCCGGCATTAATGGTTATCGTAAGTCCTTCCAAATTCATCCCTGAAACCACACCAATCATTCCTGGCCAAGAAACTGACATGTAAGGATGCCCGAGTTCTGGTTTTATAAAATAAACAACCTTGTCGTGGGCAAATTCATCGCCTGCATAAAAATCTAGATTTCTGCCGATGAGCAAAGATCCGTCAGATGTATTTTCTCCCCAAACGGCAAATGAAGTGCATCCAACCAAAGACAAATCAGTCAGCGCATGCCCGATATCATGAGCGCCATGAAGGTATAATGTGCGTAAATATTTTGGAGCGATATAATCTAAACTGTCGGCAGCATATTGCGAAAGTCCGTAAATTTCTGTCTGGTATTCTTCAGAAACATTCAAGTAAAGTTTACGATTATAAACTTTAAGAAATTGACGAAGCATGCGCTGTTTAAATCTAGATGGAACAATTTCCTTGATTTTATCAAAAAAAACATGCTCTTGTTTTTTAATCAGCGAATCGCTGAGACTTCCCATGATCAAGCCGCGTTGCAAAGCGTCGCCCTCGACATACATTTCCCACAGATTATTCTGACTGTTTTTAAAGAAAAAATTATCGTTATATGTAAAAATCGTAGGCGAATGCTTGATTGGTTTAGGCATTTTTTGATCATAGCCATTCGTCTGTGGCAAGTGCTTTATAGACTTTCGAACGCCACAGGAAGACAATACAATTACAAATAGAATCCAATAGATTTTCTTCATAAACTAGGCATTTTAGCTAACTTCAGAATTGATTTTATTGATTAGATATTCTTTCCCGACAATCTCAGAACAGGTTACTACTGCACCGATAGTGACTCCCAAAACACCATGCATATTAATGCTTTGCCCTGTCAAAAATAAATTTTCTATCTTAGTTTTTGGCGTGATAAAAGTCTTCATCGGATTGTTTGAATCTTTGACATAACCATATAAATTTCCTCTGTGACCACCAATATAATCGCGGTAAGACAAAGGTGATGAAGCATGAACCGACTTAATCGTTTCTCGAATTCCAGGGAATTTCAATTCAATTTCTTGCAAGAATTTCTCAATTTTATCTTCCTTAAATTTTTGATACGCTTCTCCCCTGTCTTTTTCTTTTGCAGTTGTATTTTCAGTATTTTCCCACTGTTCTACATCTTCAAAGTTCATGTAAGTTATTGCGGTCATGCTTTCGGCCCAGACATCGGTGTGTTTTCCAACGTTCATTGAAGCCATGAACGCCTTTGGCCAAGTTTTTTCAGTATAATCATTGGCTTTCCATACTTCGGTACTTTTCTTGAAATGGTAATAATTATGGTTAAAATATTTGAAACTTTCTGGCTTGAAAACGATATAAATGCTAAACGCGGAAGGAACGCTTTCCAAACTTTGGATTCTATTGAAAAACGGCTTTCTGAATTTCTCTTGCCCGACCATTTTCAAAGTCGTTTTTGGTTCGATATTCGAGATGAAGATCTTACCGAAAACTTCTTCGTCTTGATTTATTTTGGCAGAAACTAATTTGTCATTTTCAAAACCAAAACCTGTAACTTCTTTGTATTTATAAACTTCACCGCCGTATTTTTTTAACTGTTTGATAAGCTGTTTCGTAATTTGACTGCCACCGTTTACGCAACGCCAAGCACTCTGGATATACGAATTCACTGAAAGCGCATGAACATAAAGGGGTGTTTTGTCTTCAATTCCAGCATATAAAAAATTCGAACCGGCCAAAACGGCACGAAGTTTTTCATTTTCAGTCAATTTTTCTAGAAAGGCATTAGTGTTTTTAGAAAGCAGCTCTTCACTATAACCGCCTCCGAAATTCAAATTATAAAGCGGAAAAGAGTTGCAAAGTTCCTGCATTTCTTGGCAATATTTATTCAAAGCTTCTTCTTCTTCCGGGAAATACTGCAACAGCTGTTTTACAAAATTTTCATAACCTTGCGCATGCGGATATTCGTTTTCATCGTCTCCAAACGAAATCACATCATACGCGTCAATGTCCATTTTTTTCAGATTCAAATCGTCCATAATTCCGATATATTTGAAATAACGGTAGAGATTCTGGCCTTCTTCAAGGCCGCCGATGTAATGAATTCCAGTATCAAAAATGGTTTTATCACGCACAAAAGTCTGAAGATTTCCTCCAAACTGATTGTTTTTTTCAAGCACACAAACGCTGTAGCCTTCTTTCGCCAAAATGATCGACGAGACAAGACCTCCGAGCCCGCTTCCAATTATGACAACATCAAATTCCTTTTTCACTGTGTGCTTTTTTTGGTAGATTCAATTACAATTTAGGCAAATTTTTAAACTATCGCTCTGATAATTTTGGGGAAATCCGCTAGAAATTCTTCTGTAAGCACTTCATTTTCTGCACTAATCAGCAAAATATCATACTTGTTTTGAAAGATTTGCTCTTTTGTATCTAGGTAATTTATTTTTCTTTTTTTAGCCAGATAATTCATTTTGGCCACGTCGCGTTTTTCTTCGGAAGCAATAAAACTGTAGATCTTTCTTTCTGGATCTTGAAGCGAAAGCAACAAATCAGTTTCTCCATAATCGTTTGCAATATGAAGAATTTTGACTTTCATCCCGATTTCTTTATTATCATAAAAAAACTGCAGTTTCTCGTTTAGATTTTCTTTTACTTCTGAAATGATTTCCATTTCCTTATAAGCAAAACTATGCAGAATCATTCTTTTAAAATAATTTACGCCTTCAATTTCAACACGCATTTGCGAATAACTTACCCTAAAAAACTGATTGATTTTTTTAGTTCTTTCGGTATAATTTTCTCCAAAGCGACTGTCTTTTGAATTAATTCTTTCTAGAATATTTAACGTAATACTCCCATCGTTGATGATGAAATCGCCTTTTGGCAAAACTTCAGAATTTCCGTGAATTACAACGGGAATAATATCCAAATCAAAAGCTTCCGCCAAATAAAATGCGCCTTTGTGGAAACGCTTGATGTGGTTGTCTTCAGAACGCGAACCTTCCGGAAAAACCATCAGCGAAAATCCTTGGTTTACTTTCTCTCGAAGATGTTCAATACCGCCTTCCAAACCTTGCGAAACTGGATAAAAGCCAGCCAAACGGACGCCTTTTCCAAAAATAGGAGAATTATAAACCCAATCGCTGACCAAGAAAATAATCTTTGGGCTTAGCATTCCTACGGCTAAAATATCCAAGAAAGAAGTATGGTTTGCTATAATTATCGCAGGTTTTTCAAAGGTTTCATTGTGTTTGTTAACGACTATTTTCTTGATAAATGGATTCGTATATAAAACCGATTTCATGAATTTTGACATCAAATAATGGAATGCTTCTACTTTAGATTTTCTACTGAAAGGCAAAATTTTCATAAAGAAAACGCTGAAAACCGAAAGCAAAAATCCGCCTAAACCATAATAAATAAAAGACAAAGTTGAATGAATCAAAGTTCTAAATTCAAAAGGTGCCTTCCCGCTTTTTACGCGACTTGAAAGAAAAAATCGAAATAATATCGGATAGAAAATAAACGTGATAATTAACGCCGCAAAAACTCCAATCAAGGAAACGCTTGAGATCGATTTTAACGCCGGATGCGATGCAAAAACCAAAGCTCCGATGGCCAAAATAGTAGTCAAAGCCGCCAATAAAATAGAAGTTCGATAGGTTCCCATTTCATTTTTTCCTGTCGAATATTCCTTTTGCAAAGCACTTGTCATGAATATGCTAAAATCAACACCGTGTCCAAAAATCAATGTACAAACAATCGTACTAAAAATATTCAACTGAATGCCGAAAATGCCCATGATTCCTGCTGTGACTAAACCTGTAATCACAATCGGAATACTGCTGATAATCACCAATTCAATTCTACGGAAAAAGAAAAACAGAATCAAAATTACAGCGACGAAAGAATAATTCAGCAGCGAATTGAAGTCATTTTTAAGTTCTCCTAAAAAAGTTTCGTTCATCTGCTGGCGATCGATTACAACCAAACCTTTTTTAGTTGAAAGTTCTTTTACTAATGAATCGCGCTGGCTTTCCTTGATTTTTACAATCGTTGTAATCGTGAAAAATCCATTTTTTTCATTGAAAAATTCTTGCAAATACAAGGCTTTGATTTTCAGATATTCTTTATAGGAAACGGGCTTGAAATCTTTAGCCAGAATTTCATAAAATGAATCATAAGCTGAAGCTTTGAATCCAAATTTTTCACTTTCAGAAATCAAATTCTGCTTTAATTTTTCCTTTTTAGCATTTTCCCAGAAAGAATTCCATCGGTTTATTTTTTCCTGCTGTTCTTTTTCGGAAAGCAAAAGTCCTCCGACCGAGCTGAAACTTAGAATCTTATTGTCCTTTTTATCAGAAGCTAATGTTGCAAAAAGTTCGTTATTTTTCTCCAAAACTTCAGCAGCAGTATTTCCATAGGAAGCCAAATAAATAGATTTTGAAGTAATATTTGTGGAAGATTCCAAGTCTTTTTCCACTTTTCGAATATCATCCGGAACGTAATTCAACTGCGAAATATCGTTATTGAAAAGGACTTTATCAAACGTAAAAAAGCTGACGATGATTATAATTACGCTAGAAAAAATCAGGAATTTATTACGTTCAAACGAAAATCCGGCCATTTTATCAAGCACCGTCTTTCTTTCCACGGTTTCTCCGTCTTTTGGTTTATAAAGATGCGGAATTATCAAAAGCGAGAAAATCGACGTAATCACAACGCTTGCGGAAGCAAAAATCCCCAAATCTTGCAATGCTTCTGATTTGACAAAAAGCAAGCATAAAAAAGCTACAGCAGTTGTTGTACTGCTCATGATCAAAGGCTTCGTAATATCTTTGTATAACGTTTTGATATCGCTGTTGTGTTTGTAATGCGTCAAAATATGCAACGAATAATCAATCGTGACACCAAGCAAAACTGCACCAATACTTAAAGAAATGGCAGAAATGGTTCCTTTGATAAAATAAAGCAAGGTCAAAGCGGTCAAAACTCCGAAAATCGTAGGAATAAAAATAATTATCGGGATAAAAATCTTGCGATAATACACGCACAAAATCAGCATCAATGTTCCGATTGCGGCGACTGTCGTGGTAATGATATCGCTTTTGATTTGTCTTGCATTTGCAACGGCAATCAGCGTGGAACCAAAATAATCTAAAGAAGATTTTGACTTGAATTGCTTATTCAGATTTTCTTTTATGGAATTTAATTTGGCTACAAAAAAAGTATTTTCAGCCGTTTCATTTCCAGGTAATTTTGGATTAATGAAAAGCAGTAAGTTCTTTTGGTCTTTCGTAATTATGAATCCGTCGCGGAGTTCAAAATCGTCGTTGGCGCTTAATTGCTGGAGTTTTTTTAAGGCGATAAACGAAATCCCAAGCGGATCTTTTAAGATAAAATCCTTGGTAACCAAACCTGTCGGTGAAATAATGTTTCTATAATTTGCAGCAACAACCGAAGCAATGCTGTCATTTGAAAGTTTTTCTTGAATGGAAGCGTAATCTTTTTCATCTAAAAACAACGGCAGATTGTTATAGACAAAATCGAAAGTTTCTTGGATATTTTCGTCGTCGACTTTTCCCTGAACGGAATTTATATAGTTGTCGCACGATTTTAAACTGTCTAGGAAAACGGTTGCCATTTCGGTCAAATCTTCTGCAGAACCGTCTTTTCCTACGTTAAAAATCACGGTGATTTTATCTGCGAAATTTAATTGTCCCAAGACTTTTGCCGTATCGTCTGACCTTTCGCTTTTCGGAATCAGTTTGGTAATATCTTCTTCGAAGGAAATTCTCGACGCTAAAAATCCGAAAACAGCTAAAAATACGAAGGCGAAAAACACAGAAAGCCACTTATTTCTGCTGACAAAAAGATGTATGGCGATGAAATATTTATGCATTTGTGATTTGTTTTTTGCTTTTTGAACTGAAAACTGATAGTATGATATAGCCTGATAATCCGAATAGAATGGCCATTATTGTTGCGAAGATAAAGCTTCCGACGACATATTGAAAAAGGTTTTCCTTAATTGCGTCAAGGCTTTTATTGGAACTTGAAAAAATTACGGCATCGCTTTCAATAAAAAGCGATCCGATTTTCAAGGACGCAAAGATTATAAACGGAATAAAAGGCGGAAAACTTATGTTTGAAAATGCAAAAGAAATGACTTTGTTCAGCTTCAAAATATAAGCTAAAAACAAAACTAAAAGCGTCTGGAATCCCCAAAACGGAGCGATTCCGATGAAAACGCCAAGCGCAATCGACAATGATTTTTTTAATTTGCTGTCATTGCTTTCCAAGACATTTTCGATTAAAAATCGCTTAATTCCTTTTTTTTTAAGCTTTCTAAAAAAATCTCTTGGCTTGATATAAAAAATCGCAATTGTGACCAAAACCGTATTCAAAATGCTGATTCTGGTAAAGTCTTTGAACGGACGAAAATGCGAAACGCGCTCGTTCATATCATATAAAACCTGAACCGGAATGTTTTTTACCGCCACGCCGTTCCAAGAACTTCGGACGATTATTTCGATTTCAAATTCAAATTTATTCGTATAAAAATCCTCTGGAATTTGGTTCAAAGGATACAACCGATAACCCGATTGCGTGTCTTGAAGCTTGTTTCCGGTTTCAAACCAGAACCAGAAATTTGAAAATTTGTTACCAAAACTGCTCTTTTTTGGAATTCCTTCCTGTGCCATATTTCGGCTTCCAATTAAAAGAACGGGTTGATTTTCTTGTTCCAAATGATTTAAAAAAACAGGAATATCTTCTGGAAAATGCTGCCCGTCAGAGTCAATTGTTATGGCAAAATCGTACTCTAATTCCTTTGCTTTTTTGAAACCTTGGCGCAATGCATTTCCTTTTCCTTTATTTTTTTCGAGATGGATTTGAACTAAATTCGGGTAATCTGCAAGAATATTTTTTGTAGAATCAGTTGATCCATCATTGACAATAATCACGTTTGCAGTTTGCAATAAAATTCCGTCAAGAACGCGCTTCAACGTCTTGTGATTATTATACGTCGGTACAATAACACAGCACTTTAGCTTGTTCATGCGGTCATAAGATTGCGACTTTTCGTGGCTCATCAACTGATTTCGTTTTTGGAGGGTTTGCAAAGATACTTTTTAATTTCTTTTCTCCAAGAAACCAAGTTATTGCAGGGAAAGTTTCTCTGTTTCTGAGAAGGTTTTCGACTGTTTTAGATAGAGTTTGGTAAAATCTTTCAGCGATTGGTTTTGCTTTGAAAAATTAGCCAGAATAAAAGCTTTGTCTTCGGGAATATTTTGCTTGTATTTGAGGATTTTCGGCGTATTTTCTTGAATGCTGATTCTGATCAGTCTGATTTCAAAATTCTTCGGTTCTTTCTCTAAAGCTTGTTCCAAAAGTTTTACGCCTTCGGTAAAGTACTTTTTCTTGTCTTCTTTTTTAGGAGAAAATTTACCTTTTAAAGCTAACGAAGCGCCTTTGTAAGCGACTAGCGTTTTGCTATCCTCTTTTGAAACGGAAGCCATCAAATCAATTAATTTTTCACCGTCGGCTTTTGAATTGACAGCATTCGCATATAGTTTTCTCACTTCTGAAAGCTCAGGATTTGAGAAAATTAGGAACAAGAAAATAAAGGCGAATGCTGTTTTCAAAATTTATATTTTTTTATAAACGCTGCTTAATTTCAACGCGACAGTTTCTCCAAAAGAAGTTGTGTTTTTGACTTTTATTGTATCGTCTTCTGCGAAAGTAATATCCAAATCTAAAATCAAATCTGGCGTTTCATCTGGATTGATCAGCGCCATGAATTTCACATTTGAAGAACTTTTCAGCATCAGTGAAAAACCTGTAATTTCTTGAGTCAATTCCTTAATAATCTGCATCATGCAAACTCCAGGCGTTACTGGATTTCCAGGAAAATGGCCTTTAAAAACTTCATGCTGGTTATTCAAGCGTAGGGAAGTTTTGTATTTTCCTTCAGCTAGTTTCTCCATTTTTTCAACTTTGTAAAAATCTTTTAATAGCATGTTTTATTGTTTAAAATCAAAAGTATACGAAAGACCTAATTGAAACAAGAAATTAGTATTTGTACCATTTAACTGATAGCTGTAATTTGGCATGAAAGCATCTACAATTCCTTTTTTTACTCTAATTTCAGCTTCAAGGTTTTTGGCAATTTTATATCCGGCGCCAAGGGAAACAGCGAGATCTAATTCTGAATCTGTGTATTCATCTGGATCGACCATTAAATCAAGAGTCGAACCAATATTTACATTTATTTTATCATTGATATAAAATTTATTTGTAATCCCAACCGTGATATATTGATTAGATACGTCAATTTTTCTAACGATATATCTTTGATTGATTTGGTCAAATGCATACGATGAAACATTATTTCCACCTTGCTTAGAATAGGATATTTCAGGTTGAAAAACATAAAATCTTGACAATTTCAAAGCCCCGAAAATACCTAGATAAAAGTCTGGCTTAAAATCTGAATCAGTTTCTGTTAGCTTTGAAAAATTAGCTCCGCCTCGTATTCCAGGTCGAAAAGTAACTTGCGCATTTGATTCTAAAAACACTAAGAACAGCAAACTTGCAAAAATTATCTTCTTCATTTTATTGTTTTTTATTTAAATCAAACGCATAAGAAACTCCTAATTGAAAAAGAATATTGGTGTTATAATCTCCGAAAAAGTAATCGCTCCCGCTTTGATAATATTCGCTTTCTAAAACATCAACGATTCCTTTTTTGAAACGCGCCTCAAAAGTTAATCCAGATGGAGTTGTGTATCCAAAGCCAAAAGTTATGCCTAAATCCACATCAGTATCGTGATAAATAAGATTATCATTTACCAAAAAATCGAGCGTTGGCCCAACTAGCGCATGAAAACCCTCTACAATATAAAATTTGTTTATGGCTGCAAGTGAAATATAATCTAGTTCGACATCTTTTTGACCTCTGACATCAAATCCTGTATTATAGTCGTAATATTCAGTGGTAATGTCATTTGAACCTTGACGAGAATAAATAATTTCTGGTTGCAGCGCATAACGTTTTGTCAATTTGATTTCGCCAAAACCTCCAACATAAAATGTCGGCTTGAAATCACCACGTGACTGGGTAATGCTTGTCAAATTTAAACCACCACGAAGCCCAGGCTTGAAAGTAACCTGTGCATTCATCGAAAATCCAATCGCTAGGAGCAATCCTAAAAATATCTTTTTCATATTTTTAGAAAGAATAAGAAGCTCCGATTTGGAAAACTTGGTTCAATTTTATGTTGTCAATATTATCATTGTAATAACCGTCATCATCATTATAGCCGTAGTTATAATTGTCTCCAAAAATATCTACAAGACCTTGCTTAAATCGTGCTTCAACACCAAAACCATTTGGAAAAGTATAACCTACACCACCAAAAATACCAAGGTCGAAACCAATCAAATCACTATTATCATCGAAATTATCTCCTATTTTGAAATCTAAAGATGGTCCGACTAAAACGTGAAAACCGTCAACAATTTTAAATTTATTGGCAACGGCCAAAGAAATATATTGCAATTCAACGTCGTAACTTCTATAAACAGTGTTAAATGGGCTTGGCAAAGTAGTGTCATAAGTGACATAGCCATCGATCGTCGCGCCTTGTCTAGAATAAGTCAATTCTGGTTGCAAGGTATAAAATTTACTAAATTGAATTCCGACTTGACCTCCAACATAAAAATCGGCTCTGCTGTCAGCATTTGAATTTGTTAGTGAAGAAACGTTTAAACCGGCTCTAACTCCTGGTTTTACAGTGATTTGCGCATGGGAATTCGCAAAACCGAAGCAACATAATGCTGCCATGATTACTTTTTTCATTTGTATTTTTGTGTTTAATTGATGATTTTATTGAGTTCTATTCTAAGCTTAATATTCTTATGCTGAATAACAATCTTGTCAGCTAAAGTATTATTTTCTGACAAATATTCAATATTTATTTTCTCTTTTGATTTTGTAGCATGGACTAATTTTGAAAACCTTCCGTCTGATTTATTTATGAAAAGATAGTTGAAACGTTTGTTATCAGACGATTTATATACATTAAACAATTCATTTTCAAATTGTTCTGCCACTTGAAAATCTTCTTTGAGCAAAAGCATAAAATCTCTTTTCAACGTATTTATAAGGATTTTTCGATTCAATTCATCAATAATATGGTTCACTTTGAAATCATTTCCCGAAATTTCAAAATCGAATAAAGTGTTTCCGAATTCTGTAGTAAAGACGGCACGATGTGTGGTTTCGTTTGTCTTTTTTACGATAAAAATCCCTCCAAAATTATTTCCATAAACAGAGATAGAAGCTTTGTAAATGTAATCTTCATTTTTATCTAAAAAATAAGGCGTTTTGTACACTTGCGAAGTCACTTCTGATTTGTCAAAATCCTTTACGGTTTTAACGGCACAGGAAGTGAAAATCAGCAATAAAACACTAATTATTGAAAACCGCATCATCAATTTTTGCATTGGTTACCTTATTTTTAAAGATGATTTTTGTGTAATCATTTGATGGTTCGATCATTTTTACTTGCGAAACTGTGTTACCGGTTTTGTCAAAATAAAGTTCCATCTTTTTGATATACTTTTTTAAAGATGCATCTTTTGGCAAAAGTTGCGTGATATTGAAGTCTTTGGTTTTGAAATAAGAAATCGTGAATTCATTTTCGTCAAACATATTTCCGTTTACACTTCCAACGATAAGTTTGTTTAGCTTGTCAAACATCTTGCTGTTGCCTTTATCAATGTTGTTTTTCTTGCCGGCGTCGTTGATGAAAATCTTGTTGTTTTTAAAAACTATTGAGTATTGGTAAGGCTTTACATATTGCCATTGCAACATATTTGGCGATTTAAAATTCATTTTTCCTGAAGTTTCAATATCTTTAGAAAGAAAATCCATGTGTTTCAATTGCGTAAAATCTGTAGATAAAGTTTTTGTGTTTTTTGCCGTAGCATTTACCAAATTTTTAAACTCAGTAATCTCGCTTTCAGACATTTTCTGTTCTTGGGCAAAAGCCGAAAACAAGCTAAAACTTAGAAATAATACAGAAAATAAAACGTTATTTTTCATAAGCAGGAATTTTCAGAAGCGCTTCAACCGTAACGGCTTCATATTGATTTTCAGACAAAACTACCAATAATTGTTCCAAAACACGAACCGTTTTCTCAGAAGTATCGTGCAAAAGAATGATCGAACCTGGCAAAAGTCGCTTTTTTATACGGTTTAAAATCTTTTCTTCAGATTGTATTTTCGTATCTAAAGACCTGATATTCCAGCCAATGACTTTGTGTTTGGTGACTTTTAAAGCTTTCGCAATATTCGGATTTGTGACTCCAAAAGGCGGTCGATAATAGTTTGATTTTTTTCCAGAATAGCTGAAGATGATTTCATCAGTCCTTTCAATTTCAGAAATCATTTCGGCTTTTGAAAATAATCCGATTTTATTCGAATGGCTGTAAGAATGATTTCCAACAACATGATTTTCAGCAATAATCCGCTTAAAAACCTCAGGATATTTTTCAATTTGGGAACCGATGCAAAAAAATGTCGCATGAATATTATTAGCTTTCAAAACATCCAAAACCCTTTCAGTATATGGATTCGGACCGTCGTCAAAAGTGATTGCTATTTTTTTTCCATCTATAAATTTATTGCTCGAAAATGCTTTCAGATGGTAATTCATCCCAATCAATCCTGAACCCATTACGGCTAAAATCAACCAAAATAAAATCGCCAATAAAAAATACCACCACTTGATCTCCATACTAAAGCTCAAAACGAACAAAAGCACTAAAACTAGCAGTAAAAAAAGCGTATTTATTTTATGCGTCAGCATGTTTGATTAAGGTAAAACTGTGGTCTTTTCCTCGATATTGGTTGTAGAGCAAAATGGTTTTATAGCTTTCTTTTTCAATTGAATTTACGCTTGCTACCGCCGGAATCGTTTGTGTTTTCAAGATTTTTGAAGCCATCCAAAGTCCGAAAGAAGAAGCCGTAAAAAATTCTCCTGATAAATGTTTGTAATAAACCTGTGGCAAATTTCTGAAAATAGTTTCAGCTATACTTTTATAATAATAATCCTGTTTTCCATCGCCGTTATAGCCAAAAACAACCGCATCAATTTCTTCTAAAGATAAGTAATTTTGCTGTAAAAAATCTAAAATTTCCTTTTCAACTTGATTGATTTCTAAAGAATTGCAAATCGAAACATCCAAAATTTCAGCATAAGAATTTGCTTTTTTTTCATTTTCCAAAACAAAAAAAATAGCGCCTTCACCAGAAACATAGCCTTCAGAAGTTGAGTTTAAAACTGAAAAGTTGGTCTCGTCATCGTTTTTGATCAAACCTGCCACTTTATAAAATTCCATCGTATAATGCGCGTGTTCGTCGATTCCTCCCACTAAAACGGAAGCATTTTCGTCATTTTCCAACTGCATTTTTGCGTCTAAAAGTGCTGATTCAAAAGAATTTGCGCCATTGACATACGTAAAATTATAGCCATTGCATTGCATTCCCAAAGCAATTTGACCGCCAACCGTATTGTGCGTCGATTGGATAAAAGACGTCGGCGTCAGAAATTCTTCGTTATTGTCGATAATCGCTTTCAGGAATTTTTCAGAATCTTCGATACAGCCCATTCCTGTTCCCGTAATAATCGCATCGACATCAGAAATTGAAGCATCTTTTAGCGCCATTGCTGAAGCTACGATTCCGTTTTTCACGCCTTTTGCCATTCTTCGAATCGCACTTGGAGAAATATAATCTTTGTAAACAGGTTCAATTGCTGAAACCACATTTTTATTTTGATTTTCAAGCAGAACTGCCTCTTCCAAAAAGTCGGTGTCGAAAGTCTTTTGGCAGGAAATACAACCCAATCCGTTGATATACACTTTTTTCATTAGCTTTTTGAAAATATAAGAGTGGAACAATTGCCGCCAAATCCAAAGGAATTCGACAGCACATGTTCTAAAGTTTTTTCTTTCAATTTCGTTTCCGGAACTAGGTCAAATTCTTCCATCTTTTCCTGAAAATTCAGGTTTGGGAAAATGATATTATTTTGCAGTGCCAAAACGCTGTAAACCGCTTCAATCGCCGCTGCTGCTGCCAAAGTATGTCCGGTAAACGGTTTTGTAGAGCTAAATTCAGGCACATTTTTACCAAAAATTCTTTCGATTGCTCTTCCTTCCGAAAGGTCATTATTTTGTGTTGCCGTTCCGTGAGCGTTGATATAATCTATGTTTTCTGGAGAAAGATTGGCCACTTTCAATGCCTTTTCCATAGCCAGAAAAGCACCTTCTCCATTTTCAGAAGAAGCAGTTTGGTGAAAAGCATCATTGGCATTTCCATAACCGGAAACATACGCCAAGACTTTTTTGTTCTCTTTTTGGACAATTTCATCCGATTCCAAGACTAAAAAAGCAGCTGCTTCGCCCAAATTCAAGCCTTTTCGGTTATTATCAAAAGGTGTGTTGTAAGTATCCGACAAAATCATCAGCGTTTTGAATCCGTTGATGGTAAATTTTGAAAGTGCGTCCGTTCCTCCAACAATCACGCGGTCTAATTTCTTCGATTTTATCAATCTCGCGCCAAGCATAATTGCATTTGCCGCCGAAGAACAAGCCGTGCTAATTGTGGTAACAGTTCCTTGCAAGCCCAAATAATCGGCGATATTGTGCGACGAATTCCCGCCATCATTAGCGTGGATGTACCTTCTGTTTTCCTCATTTTCGAGGTAGTCATAAAAAAATCGTTCGGTCATGTCCATCCCGCCGACGCTCGTTGCAGAAATCAGTCCGGTTTTATAGTCGTTGATGTTTTGGATTCCAGCATTTTCAACGGCCTGTTTTGCAGCAATAGCGCCAAGCATCGCTGTTCTGGAAAAATCATTAGCATCAGAAATCTGCAATTGTTGCAACAATTCTTCATTGGTTTTTTTTATTTCGCCAACTTTAATGCTGTCTTTGTGAATGGTTTCGATGTTTTCTATGACAGAAATCCCCGTTTTTCCAGACAAAAGCGCATTAAAATTTTCTTCCACGGAAGCTCCGATGGCCGAAATAATTCCCATTCCCGTTATTGCAACTTTGCTCATTTTATTTCGTTCTGTGTTCCGTGATGTATGCCACCATTGAGTTGATCGACTGAAAAATCGACTTGCCTTCTTTTGGATCCAGCAACTTGATTCCGTAATCTTTGTCAAGCATCACGATTAATTCCAAAGCATCGATAGAATCTAATCCAAGTCCGTCACCAAAAAGCGCATCATCGTCATTAACATCTTCAACTGCAATATCTTCCAAGTTTAAAACCTTGATAATCTTCTCTTTTAACTCTAATTTTAATGCTTCCATTTTTATCTTTTATATAATTTTTCTAAATTTTCAGCCGTGTTTTCCAAATTTCCTTCCTTTGAAACCAAACACATAAATACTTGATATTCTTCTTGGTACAATTCTGTCCAAGCGCATAAAACTTTTTCCGCTTTTCCTGTTTTCAAGAGCAAATTTCCATAATCTGCTATAAATTGGGAATTGAAAGCATCAAATATAAAGAAACAATTTTCACTTTTGAACTGATTTTTGATGCTAATTTCGCCCATGCAAATATTCGCAAGCGTATAGACAAAAACCGCCGGACTCGGATAATACTCATTTTTATCAGAAATCGACTTTTGATATTTCACATCGGTATCCAAACTGGAAGATTTATTGGCAAATAAAAGTGCTACATTATTTTCCCTTTCACTTTCTAAATTTCCTTTTAAGATAATTTCCGAAGCTAAAAAAGCCAGCTTGCTCAAATTATCCATTTTGAAAAACTTCGGATAATTCAATTCAAATTGCTGGTAGGCTTTTTTAGAAAAATCTTGAAACGAAATTTCTTCCGAATGGAAAATAATTTCTCCATTCAATGAAATTTGATTCTTTTCAATCTTGCAATGTGCTGTTATGTAAGTTTTTATTTCTTCCATCTAAATTTTTTCAAAGATAACCGCCGTATTGCAGCCTCCAAAACCGGAAGCCGTTTTCAAGAAATATTTTATATCTGAATCTTGATTTTCTGCAATGATATTCACCGATTCAGAAACCCCGATTTCATCAAATCCAAGGGAAATAAAAAGCTGGTTTTTCCTAGCAGATTCAATTCCAATGACGGTTTCCAACAATCCTGAAGCGCCGAGCGTGTGGCCGTAAAATCCTTTCATGCTATTTAAAGGTACGTTTTTCATTCCCAAACGATTGAATGCGATCGCTTCCATTTCGTCGTTGTAAATCGTGGCCGTTCCGTGGGCCGAAATATAATCGATTTGCGAAGCTTGAATTCCCGATTCTTTAAAAGCGCTTTCAATGCTTCTGACCAAACCTTCGCCAGTTCTGGACGGACCAGAAATGTGGTTTGCATCGTTGATAGCGCCGTCCCCGATGACTTTCACGTCGCCTTTTTTGGCTAGATTTTTATCCGAAGTAATATAAACAGTAGCCGTTGCTTCGCCCAAATTCAGTCCGTTTCTTGAGGCATCATAAGGCTTGCAAGGTTTGTCACTTAAAGCTTGGAACGAAGAAAATCCGGAGAAGACAAATTCTGAAAATTCATCGCCCGCAATTACGTAAGCGTCGTCATATAAATTGGCTTCAATCAATCTTTTCGCTGTCGCAACCGCTAAAATTCCGGAAACGCAGGCATTCGAAATTACAATCGGCTCAGTTTTGAAATTGAAAAAAGTTGCAATTTTCTTAGCCAGATTTTGAAGATAGGCACTTTCAGGAAGTTCGTTTTTATTTTCTAATTCTGTAATATTTCCTTTTGTCGTGGAAAGCAAAAATGCCGTCTTTTGATTCGGAACCGTTTTCACAATCGGATGCAACGCTAGAATCATCATTTTTTCCAATCTCGTAAATTCAGAAGAAGCACTGATTTTAGCGAAAGCTACATTTAATTCTTGATCATTTATCATCGCTCCAAAAAACGGATTTTCAGAGAATTTTTTATTGTGATGCAATTGAATTCCGGAGATTTTATTCTCAATATTTTGGATATTGGTTGCCACATCAAAACCTAAAGGCGTGATGATATTGGTTTCCGTTATGAATATTTCTCTTTGCATTTTTTCTTTTTGCTACGGATTAAATGATTTTCACGTATTATAAAATCCCTTTAAATCTTAGACGCTGCGTTTATTTTTTTTACAAATTTCTATGATCTGCGTTGCTAAAAAAAACTTACTGTCAGCTTTTGGAACACGGATTTGAGAAATTTGAAAAATTTTTTTTTATTTTAAAAGCCCTACTTTTCGTTTCCATTCTTCATAAAACGGCGGAATATTGAGTGATAAATTTCCTTCTGAATCTAAGAAAACTTGAATCGTTTCGCCTGTGCAGGCAAGATTATTGTCGGCGTCAAAAATTTTAAACCTATAAATTATTTTGGCGGCCGGCGTATCCACAATTGAAGTTTCAATGCGAATTACGTCTCCATATTTCAGCGTCAGTTTATGTTCGCAAGTTGATTTTACGATTGGCGTCGTATAACCGCTTTTGTGAATATCCAGATACGAAATGCCATGCTTTCTGCCAAAAGCTTCTCTTCCATCTTCAAAATAAGTGATATAATAGCCGTGCCAAACGATTCCGAGCGGATCAGTTTCATTAAATCGAATCCGAATTTCTTCAGAAACGGTCAAAAATTCGGCTTCGTTATACTGCTCTTTTTTTCTCATCGTAAAATAGTGAAATTAATACCATTGCTATAAAAAACAAGAATAAATAGCTTATTTCTGGCAAGATATCGATCAAGTCTGCGTTTCTTAAAATTACATCATAAAATGCGTTAAGTCCCCAATTCATTGGAGAAATTCCTGCAATTACCTGCATTATTTTCGGCATGGCAAATACGGGAACCCAAACACCGCCAACAGCCGCTAAAATCACGACAGAAGTTGCTCCGAATGGCGCTGACTGTTCTTGCGTTTTGGCAATTGTTCCTAATAAAATACCGAAACCTATTGCCGCAAAACCTGAAAAAAGTGCGACGATGCTCATCAATCCCATGATTCCTTCGACTTGCAAAGCTGGAAGATTCAAATGCGGAAAAAGATAAACGCCGACCGCAACCATCAGGTAAAATTGGATCATGCAAATGATTAAAAATGTAATCGTTTTCCCTGCAATTACGGTGAAATACGGAACCGGATTAGTGCGAAGACGAATCAAAGTTCCCTGGTTTTTTTCTTTGACCAAATTGATGGAAAGCGGAATTACGATAAAAAATATCGCAAAAAGCGTCCAAGCGGGAACGTTGTGCTGTGTGGAATTCGGAATGATTTCTTGGTCGCCTTTTTTTGGAACGATTTCCTTAAAACTGATAAAACTTTCTTGGTCAAAAGCAGTCGCTTCTTCTCCCAATTGTTCTTGAAAAGCGGCATAAATCGACTTGGTTTCAATCTGTGAAATCATCTTGTCAATCGTGCTTTTTACTGCATTTTTGAAAGTATTTTGTGAAGCGGGATCAAAATATAATTTGACTTCTTTGGGTTCAATTTTCTGTTCTGTTTTTTTCGTAGCTGTGGAATCTTCCAAGCCAAAACCTGCGGTGATTTTGGCTACATTCTGAGTAACTTTCGATTGCAGATCGTTGCTCAAATCCCTCGGAATTATAATGGCAAGCTGGTATTTTCCTTTAAATACAGCTTCTCTTGCCGTATTTTCATCCGATTCAGAAATTATTTCAAAGGAATTGCTTTCGTTTAAATTTTGGCTGATGACTTTTGAAACATCGCCTTTGTCATTGTCCACCAATAAAATTGGGATTTTTGAATCATTTACCGTCTTAAAAGTGCTGTCTTGAATCAGCGTAATCGTGATAATCAGCACCAATGGCATTACGAAAAGAATGACCAGACCGCCAAAATCTCTTTTGAGCAGCAACACTTCTTTTTTTATGGACATCCAAAGTTTATGCATCGTCGCGAAGTTCTTTACCTATTAAGGAAATAAAAACATCTTCTAAATTATGTGCTTTTGGCGTTTCCTTGATCAGATTTTCTGGAGTTCCTTCCGCAAGGATTTTTCCAGCGTCTATAATAGCAATTTGCGTACAGAAATCCTGCGCTTCGATCAAATGGTGTGACGTATAAATTATCGTCGTTCCTTCAGAATTTAATTTTTGCAGATATTCAATAATCACGTTTTTCGACTGCACGTCAACGCCAACAGTCGGTTCGTCTAAAAACAAAACAGACGGCTTGTGCAAAATTCCCGCAATCAGATTTATCCGGCGTTTCATACCTCCAGAATAAGTGTCGATTTTTTTATCAGCAAATTTCAAAAGTCCTAGATAATCCAAGCTGTCATTGACTTTCTGTTTTAGATCTTTTCCTTTCAGGCCATACATTGCTCCAAAATATTCGAGGTTTTCTCTCGCCGTCAAAGTTGGATATAAAGCATACTCTTGCGGCACGACGCCGATGATTTTCTTAATCTTTCGAGCGTTTTTTTGGTATAAAAGTCCATCGATTGAAAATTCTCCCGAAGTGGGTTTTATCAAGCCGCAAAGCATCGAAATCAAAGTCGTTTTTCCAGCGCCATTCGGACCTAATAATCCGAAGATTTCGCCTTTTTTTATATCCAAAGACAAATCATCTACAGAGAAAATATCGGCATCTCTGTATTTTTTTGAAAGGGATTTTATCTGGATAATCGGGTTTTCCATTGGAAATTAAATTGCTTTTCTAAGTTTTTTGAAAAACACTTCTTCGCGTTCGGCAATGGCTAAAAGTTGGTTGGCCAACATGTTATAAACGTCAGTTTGAGCGCTTCTGTTTTTGTAAACTCGTGAAGCCTGAACTGCAAAATCTCTCCACAAATCACCGATTTCAGTCATTTCCAAAGAAAGATTTCGAAGCATTTCGTTCTTTAAGATCACCGAAGCTTCCTGAAGAAATGCGGCGTAAATGAAACGAAAACCGCCTCCGCCTGTGCCAATTTCTTCTTGCATTCTGACCATTTGGGCCAAATAATGATTCGCTTTTTTATTGCCATGTTTTAGCGGCCATTTTCTGATTTGGCGCGAAACCATCTTGATTCCTTTTACGCCGACAATTGGAATTGGTGCCAACATATTTCGGCACGTATCTTTTATGGATTTTACAATCGCATCCTGGAAATTAATTTCTACCGGAATATGAATCGGAAAATACATCTGTCCTCGAGGCGCAAAAGCTCCTTTGGCAAATCTTACTTTGTTCAATTCTTCTTCCGTCAGCGTCGTAACTTCCTGCATTACAGGATCGCTGATTAGATAATTATTACCTTCTTTTCCATAAACGACTAAATTATGAGCGTTAAAATGAAAACGGTATTCATCCGGAAAATAGGTCAGATTGTAAACTCCGACTTGCAATCCGGTTGGGATTTTATTTTTTAAATTTTCTTCCAAAGCTTGGTTTGCCTTTGCTTCCGAAGAAAATTTCTGTCTTTTTATCTTGATTCCTAGGCGTTTTGAAAGCTTGTTGAAAATCATTCCAGGCAACGGACGATAGCTCATTACCGGCGCATGATTTACTTTTATGAAAGGCAAATAGACGAAGAAAAGTCCAGATCCGATTCCGAAAACCATTGGTTCGCTGATATTTAACCCCTTGTCTTTCAGAAGATTTGAGGCCACGCCGTTTTCACAATGCGCTGCTTGATGGTGAGAAAAATCCAGTTCCATTAGTCTATTTTAAAGTTTTTTAAATTTTCTACAGAAATTGAAAAAACTGCTGCATATTTTTCAAGCGTTTTTGTACCCAAATTTTTGAAAATGTTCGGCTTGAAGTGTCTTTTTACCTGCCATTGCCATTTTCCAACATAGCTTGCCAAAATCCCGATATCCATTCGGTTAAGTTCCATGAAATATACAATCGGACTTACTTCTCCGTTGAGAACTTGCTGTTTTGCGTCTTCAATTCGTTCGTTTATTTCTTCCAAAGAATTATTCAGGGCGATGGTTTTTGGTTCCCAGCCTTCGCTTAATTCTGTCGTATAATTTCCGTTTTCGTCAGTTGCATAACACAATTCCTTCATATTAATAGAAGAAAGACTGCTTTTGTCTTGCGGCACTTCGTTCTTTTTCATCTATTTTTCCTCTTGAATGAATAAATTAATTTCGCCTTCGAGAAGCAATTCTTCGCCACAAAAAATCTTGCAATCCATGAGGCACGTTGTATAAAGTTCTGTATTATATTTTGAAATCAGAAACGATTTGGTGATAATTTCGCTTCCTGATTTTGGCAAGGCGTGGATTTTCAGCGTTCTGATGGCGCTAATAAATCCCAAAACATTGACATTATTTTTATTTTCAATGTCGGTGTCTTCAAAAAAAGCGCGCGCCACAATTGACGAACAAGTCTGGGCCGCGTTTTCAATAAGGCCGACTTCAGTGAAAAAACCATTATCGACAAAAATATTATCTTCTTCGATTTTGAAAACTGTCGTTACTTTTTCGCTACAAATATGCAGAATCGTATCGACCATCAGCATCGGCTTTCGATGTGGCAGAAAGTTCTTTATGTCAATGGTTTGCGTCATCATTATTTCGCCAAAACGGTTTTCATTTGGCCTTTTGCAATTTCAGAATCTTTTAATTTTACGGCAATTTCCACTAAAGTGATTCCCATAAATTCTTGGATAATTTTCACTTCGGTAATGATTTCGTCATTGACTTTTGGCAGACTTATGATTTCCAAATCTTTCATTGAACCGATATAACCTGTCGGCGCTTCTTCATTTTTTAGAAAGAAATTATAACCCGTATGCAAAGCCACCGATTGCGCCATGTGCTCGATCAATCCTGATTCTACGAAATTTCCATCCTGCACAAAAATGTTTTCTGGCAAAATTTTGAATCCGGAAATGATCGTATTTTCTGCGTAATAAAAAAGCTTGTCCACCATCACAAAAGGAAACTTTTGGGGCAACAATTTTTCTACTTGCTCTTTTTCTAAAAGTGATTTCATAATTTTAGCAAACCGTTAAAAGTGCGTGAGCATAAGAAAAACGGCCACTTTCTGGAACGATCAAAAGAATTTTTTCACCTTTTTTCAATTTTCCAGAATTCAATAATTCTTCGACCATCAAATAAATCGATGCCGAACCTACGTTCCCAACTTTGAAAAGATTCATAAACCATTTTTCTTTCGGAAAGTCCATGTTTCTTGCCATCATCGCATCATAAAACTTGTCAACGAAGTAATTTGAAGAAACGTGAGGCAGAAAATAATCCACTTCTGACGGATCTAAATTGTGCTTTTCAAGCGATGTTTTTATGCAATCAGAACCTTTTTCAAGGATATATTTGTCTAATTCTTTTACGTCTTGTTTAATTGCAAAAACCGATTCGTTTCGCCATTCTTCGGTTGTATAATCGCTCCACGGTTTGATTTGTCCGTTTTCTAACTTATCGCCACCGGCATACATGCAAGCTTCCAATTCATAGGCGAAAGAATAAGATTCAATCCATTCTATTTTCAAGGAAATTTCGCCTTTTGGCTCATTTTCAAGTAAAAAAGCGCCCGCTCCGTCAGAAAGCATCCAGCGAAGAAAATCTTTTTTGAAGGCGATAATCGGTTGCTGTTCTAAATTCTGAAGATTGATTACTTCTTGGTTGAATTTATTGGCCAACATCCACGACGAAACACGCTCAGAACCTGTACAGACAGCATTTTTTGTGTTTCCAGATTTTACAGAAAGAAAGCCATATTTCAAGGCATTCATTCCGGCACAGCAAACACCAGACGAAGAATTTAATTCTAACGAATGATTTTTCATCAGTCCGTGGACCATCGCAGCGTGTGAAGGCAAAAGATGATCGGGTGTTGAAGTCCCGCAAGAGAGCAATTCTACATCTTCTTTTTTGAAATTTTCATCATATAAATCTTCAATTGCTTTGTTGGTCAAATCAGCGTTTGTATGCGTGAAATTGCCACTTTTATCTAAAGCATAATAACGTGACTTTATGCCGTTATTCCTTAGTATGAGTCGTCTTGCTTTTGAAGCCGTGTCATTTATCATTCCCAAATATTCTTCCATTTCATCATTTGAAATAGGTTCGTTTGGCAAATATTTTCCTGCTTTTGTGATATAAACTTCAGACATTCTTTATTTTTAAATTAAGGCTAAACACCTTGGTAATAAGCAATTGTTTTTTTCCTTTTTTTGGTGGTAAAAGGATAAGTTAGAATGTGCAATATATAGACAATTGGCGAAATAATCCATATTGCGAGGATTAAATAAACATAAAATACCTTCAAAAGTCCTTTTCTCGAATCTTTTTTCCTATTAATCAGATTTGCCCATTTGGTAAAAATCATATTTCCTTTCTTGTCGGTTTTTACTAGATATTCGCTGACTTTTACGGCGCCTTTTTGTATTAATTTCGGTTGGAGATTGTTTAAATCATCCTGTAAAAGGCTAGACAAAATTACTTCCCCAAATTTTGAAGCGTCATTAATATCTTCTTGCGAAACTCCAGGCAAAGGAAAAATGCCTAAATGTTTTTTCTTTTCTCCGGTAAACATCCATTTTACGATGGTGATTACGCTTATTAAATTTGGCGCTCTGTCAACCAAAGCTATGTTTCCGACTAATTTTGCATTGGCGATTTTAAGCAAGGTTTTTACTTTTTCCTGTGCCATGATCCACATATTTCTAGAACCATTTACGGTAACAACTGGCGTATTTGCTAATAATTTCTTTCCGTAATCACTTTTCAAAAATGAATTTGCAGGAATTGACGGCGATAAAAACCAGACTTGGTATGCAAAAATAATCAGATCGTATTTTTTGTCTAAAATTTCTCCCGTTGGAGGAATTAATTCTGTAGGAATCTGCAAAAATGATTCTGGAAAAGCTTCAAAAAAACTGTCTTTATCCCATGGAAAAGGGAAATCGTTTTTCAACTTAATTTGATGGAAATCCACAGCAACTTCCGAAGAATTCAAAAGCGGTTTGGCGATATTTCTGGCTATTTCCTCAAGCTGTCCCGATTGAGAATAATGTATGACAAGAACATTTTTCATGTTGGTGGTGGTTGCAAAAACAAATATAAAGTTTATTGCATTTCTATTTTGTTAATTAATCTTGATTTCTTTAAAGGTACGGATTTTATCTTCGCGCTTTTTATGCACAAATTCATCCCAAGTAGACTGATCTTCGGCATCATAAATCCTGATTTTTTGATTGTCATCCTTAATCAATAAATCTTCAGAATTGCATTTCAAAATTCTTGCCGCAGTTTCCAATCCTGAATATGTTGCGCCGGTAACTCCGTGTGATAAAGTGCTTGCACCACAGAGAAATAAATTCTCGATTTCGGTTTTATTTTTATAAGAAAATGGTCCGATTTGATTTAATGTTTTTGCAGTTCCATACACATTTCCGCGTGTAGAATTGATATAAAACTGATTGGTTTTAGGTGTTCCCAAGGCAACTTGAACTATATTTTGTCTGGCGCCCGGAATTATCTTTTCGATGCTGTTCATGAACTTTTCTATAATTCTATTTTTGAACACTTCGTAAGCTGGCGAATGATAATCGTCTCCTTCAAAATCTTTAAAACTGTCATAATCGACATAAGTCACTGCCTCAAAATTATGGTATCTTCCGTTAAAACTCACAGGATCTTTTAAAGTTGAGCAGCTGAAGAAAAACGCAGGAAACTCATCATCTTCTAAAATATTTCCTTTGGTCAGCGTTTCAAAATGGGCATCAATATCCTCGTTTTTAAAATTCCAAATGTTTCCTGAATCAATTCCCAATTTAGTGACATCCATATCCAAAGTCAGAAAAAGAATCAGAGAAGTGACAGAATATTTTGTCTTTTCCAGTTTTTTCTCAAGCTTTTTGCAGATATTTTCTTTCCCTATAAATTTCAAATAAGTCGTTGAAGGATCGGCATTCGAAATGATATTTTTTGCTATAATCTGCTTTCCGTCAGCCAATTCGATTCCGTATGCTTTTTTATTTTCAACTAGAATTTTCACAACCTGTTGCTGTGTCCTGATGACGCCATTATGCTTTTTGATAGCATTAGTTATCGCTTTTACAATGCCGCTTCCGCCACCCATTGGATAAAATCCACCATCAGCATAATGATTCATCGCCGAACAATGCACGGGAAAGCTTGCCTGGTTTGGCGGCAGGCCGTGATCGCCACATTGGGCATTTAAAACGGCTTTTAAAACAGGATCCTTTATATGCCAGTCAATCACTCGCTTTAAGGTAAATAAGGCAAATTTTCCGAAATGTTTTGTGCGAAAAGGAACAGTGATATTTTGCCAAAATCCTTTTAATTTAGGAATAAGCTGCAGTTCTTCGCTGACTTTCTGGACTACAGTCAGATATTCCTTTATATTTTTTTCTTCCTTTGGAAATTTGGCAATAAGGCTTGTTTTTAAATTTTCAAATCCTGCGGGGAAATCGAATTTTTGTCCTGCAATCAGGCAATGATCATACGCTTTTTTATTCATTCTAAAAAAAACCAGGTCATTGGCAACGCCCAAACCTTTGTACAATTCATCAGTCGATTGCCCTTCGTTCAGCAAACCGATATAATGAACCCCAGGACTGAAACGCTGTCCATTCAATGTAAAACTATGGCACCAACCGCCCGGAACCGAATGCTGTTCAAGTACCAAAACTTTTTGTCCAGCGCGTGCCAGACAAAGTGCAGTGGCCAAACCTCCAGCTCCTGAACCGATAATTATTGAGTCGAATTCTTCCATAATCTAACCGCAGATTCGCAGGTTTTTAATTATTATTTATAAAGATTTACAAATCAAATATCTGTAACTCTGTAGCAAACTATTTTTTTTGCTGTGGAAATTTATCCCAAAAATCAAAATAATTGAACCATTGCAATGGATATTTTTTCAGCATGGATTCCACGCTTGTAACATATGTTTTCAGCAATTCACCAGCATCTCTGTGCTTGACGGAAGCGACTCTTGCATACAAATGATAATGCAATTTCGGTTCTTTCATTACATAGACAAAAACCACAGGAACTTTTAATCTTGAAGCAATCATGAACGGTCCGGCAGGGAAATTGGCTTCTTCACCAAGGAATTTTTCAGTAATACTTTTTGTTCCTTCAATATATCTGTCACCGGTAAAACAAACCAGTTCGTTGTTTGCCAAAGCATTGTTTATTTCAAAAATATGTGACAAATCATCTTTGACGATAATAAATTTTGAGCTGGATTTTTGCGACACTTTCTCGAGATATTCTTTGATTGCTTTATGCTCGTTGTCTGAAGTTACAACATTTATTTCAAGGTCTAAATCAATATCGTTGAAAAAATATTCGTTGATTTCAAAATTTCCGATGTGCGCGCTTATTAAAACGCCTCCTTTTTTCTCTGAAAGGAGTTTTTTTAAAGTATCAATTCCGTCAAATTCATAGGTAAATTTTTCACGCATTCCAGCAGCGATTGCGGTTTTGTCGATAAGCGTGGTGCCGAAAGTAAAATAGCTTTTGTAAACCATCTTTTTAGCTTTCCAATATGAATAACCTTGCCTTTTATGGAAGTAGTAAAAAATTACACGGTTGCTTTTCTTTAAAAAGAAAAAATAATAAGCTGCCACAAAATACAGCATAAAATAAGCGGTTCTTACACCTAAATATTTTATGCAGAAAACGAAGATTCTATAGCCCAGAACGTTTCCTTTGGACTTTCCATCCCATTTGCTCATGTTGGTATTTTTAGTTGCTACGAATTGCACGAAATTACGAGAATTCTTCACTTTTTACTTTAAACAATTATTAAAATTACGGCTTTAAAAAAGAAAAACCTGTCAAGTTTTGAAACATAACAGGCTTTTAAATCAATGCGTTTTAACTATTATTTGCTCTTTATTTTATTTTCAATCAAATCATAAAAGTTCTGAAATGTAGAAATTCCAACAAAATCGGCTTCTCCAAGCTTCACTCCGAAATTAGATTCAACGGTAACAACTAAATCCACATAGTCTAAGCTGTCCAATCCTAAAGTATCTTTCAGCACTGCGTCAGCCTCGATTGTTTCTGCTTCGACTTCAAATTCGTCAACTAAAAATCCGTTTATTCTTTCAATAATTTCTGCCTTGTCCATGTTATAAATTAAACTTTTTTACGATTAATGCGGAATTCGTTCCTCCGAACCCAAAAGAATTTGACAAAAATATATTAATTTCTTTATTAATCGTGGTTCTAGCAATATTTAACTTTTGCGAATCCTCATCTGGTGTGTTCAAGTTGATATTTGGCGCAATAAAATTGTGCTGCATCATCAATATCGAATAAATCACTTCGCTTGCTCCGGCCATCCAGCATTCGTGGCCGGTCATTGACTTTGTGGAACTTACGTAAGGATTGCTTTCGCCAAAAATCTCAAAAATTGCTTTTGCTTCATTTTCATCTCCGACTGGCGTTGAAGTTGCGTGAGCATTTATATAGTCTACTTCAGAAGCTTTGATTCCTGCTTGCTGCAGTGCTTTTTCCATCGCTTTTGCCGGACCTTCAACATTTGGCGTAGAAATATGTCCTCCATTGGAAGAAAATCCGTAGCCGATGACCTCAGCCAAAATCGTCGCACCGCGTTTTACCGCAGATTCATAACTTTCCAAGACCAAAGTTGCGCCACCGCCACTCGGAATCAGTCCGTTTCTCGACGAATCAAAAGGACGCGAAGCTTTTGCTGGTTCCGCTTCATCTGGAGAAAAAACGCCAAGTCCGTCAAAACTGCTCATTGCATATTTATTGATTTCTTGGGCACCGCCACAGATTACCATTTCTTGCAAGCCGCTTTTGATCAAATAATAACCCATTCCGATAGAATGCGAACCGCTGGCACAAGCAGCGCTGATGGTCATATTGATTCCTTTCAATCTAAAAATCGTAGATAAATTCATCGTTACTGTAGAATTCATCGACTTGAAAATCGCTCCAGAACCAATTAAAGCCGTGTCTTTTTTCTCTCGGATAATATCTGTAGCTTCAATAATTGCTTTTGAAACGCTGTCATTTCCATATAAAATCCCGACTTCATTATTGTCTAGATAATCGTCGTCAATTTTTGCCTGTTCCAATGCCTGAATCGTCGCCATGTAAGCATATTCGGTTTCTTCGCCGATGCTGATGCGCTGTCTTCTGGTCAATAGATTTTTTAGGTCTGGTTTTGGAACAATTCCGGTTAAAGCTGAGCGAAATCCGAATTCTTTTCTTTCTTCGTCATAGCCAATTCCTGACTTTCCTTCATATAAAGATTGCTTCACTTCTTCCAGCGATGTGCCGATGCAAGAATGAATTCCCATTCCGGTGATAACTACTCTTCTCTCCATTTTCTTTACTATTGACTAGTTTTAAGAATAAATTCCTCCGTTGATATTGATGATTTCGCCTGTGATGTAGCTTGATTTTTTAGAAACCAAAAAGCTTACCAAATCGGCAACTTCTTCTGCTTCGCCAAAACGATTTGCAGGCACCATTTTAACCAATTCTTTTTCGTCTAACTGGCTCGTCATGTCTGATTTTATAAAACCAGGAGCCACGGCATTTACTGTAATATTTCTTTTGGCAACTTCTTGTGCCAATGCTTTTGTAACGCCAACTAAAGCGCCTTTTGCCGCAGAATAATTTGTTTGTCCCGGAGTTCCTTTTACACCAGAAACAGACGCCAAATTCACGATTCTTCCATATTTGTTTCGAAGCATTTTTTGGATAAAAAAGTTCGTCACGTTATAAAATCCGTTTAAGCTGGTGTTGATTACTTGTGACCAATCTTCGTGGTTCATCCACATGAAAAGTCCGTCGCGGGTGATTCCGGCATTGTTTACAATTACCTCAACAATGGCCAAAGGATTTGCTTCTTCCCATTGTGTCAGCGCCGTTTTTGCTTCCTCAGAATTCGCAACATTGAACTGGATAATTTCTCCCGTATTTCCGTTTTCGATTACTTTTTTCAAAGTTTCTTCGGCTGCTTCTTTATTAGATTGGTAGTTGATCAAGATGTGGTAATCAGTGTCTATGGCCAATTTTTGACAAATCGCACTTCCAATTCCTCTCGAACCGCCTGTTACTAAAGCACATTTCATATATTTTCTGTAAGATTATTATTTTTGAAACGGCTCTGCGTTTTCATACCATTGCTTCCCTAAAACCGTGCCATCTGGTTTTAAGAAACCCCATTTGCTTTCGTTTTTAACTCTTGCCACACCATCGATAAAACCTTTTTGCTGGTCTTGAAACATGGCAAAAATGCCTCCAGACGTGATTCCGTATTGCGTTGGGATTACGATTTTACCAGATTCGTTGATGAATCCCCAGTTTTTTTCTTTGATTGGAGCTAATCCGTTTTCGCTGAAGATTTCGGCGTCTTTGAATTGCGGTTCGATTACGATGGTTCCTTTTGTATTGATATATCCCCATTTACTTCCTATGTAAACCGGAGCTAGATTATTTGAAAATGCTTTTGCCTTGTCGAATTTTGGTTCGATTGCCCAATTTCCTTTTAAGTCGATGAAACCAACTTTTCCATTCTTTTTGGCATACGTCAAATCTTGAGAATGAAAATCCCAGATTTTTTCAGCACCTTCAACGGCTTTGAATTTTCCTGCGATTACCAATCCGAAGGCCGTTCCGTTTTTTGCCCACGTTGTGTTTTTATGGTAGTTTCCGACTTCGTCGTAAATAATTTCAACGACAACTTTTCCAGTCTTGTCAATAATTCCCCAACGATCGTTGTTTTTTACTTTGGCAAAACCGTTTTCAAAAGACTTGATCATGTCGTATTTTGGTTCCACAACGACATTCATTTTCGGACCTAACAATCCGATTTTATCTCCTTTGCGCAAAATTGCAACGCCGTCTTCAAAATCATATAATTTATCAGAAGTCGGTGCTTTTAAAACTTCGCCTTTTTTATTGATATAAACCCAATTTTTATCTTTTGAAACCATGCAGACACCGCTGTTGAAGTATTTTGCATCGTTAAAAGTTGGCTGGATTGCCCAATCTCCTTTGGAATTGATAAAACCCCATTTCCCATTTTCAGAAGCTGCGGCGAGTCCGTCAGAGAAGTTTTTTGATTCTTTAAATCTTGGCTTGATCGCGAATTCTCCGTTTTTAGAAATATATCCAAAAAGTCCGTCTTTTCTAACCAAGGCCAATTCTTGTGCGCTTACAAACTGCGTGAATAGCAATAAAAAAAATACTAGTTTTTTCATCTTATAAATTAGTTATTGATCAAATACTCTTTTACTTTTTGAACAAAAGGGTACATCACCTGGTCTTCCTTAAATGTTGGAATAATGATTCTAATGTCGTCGTATATTTTTCTTGTAACCGAAGAAATTTCGTTTTTATGGTCCAGATAATCAATCGCTTGAACAATCGTAATCAATTCGATGGCAAGCACTTCGAATGCATTTTCAATGACTTTTGCCGTAATTACCGCCGCATTTGTTCCCATGCTCACGATGTCTTGATTGTCGTTATTATTTGGAATGCTGTGAACATACATTGAGTTCGACAACATCTGGCTTTCTGCAGTTGTGGAAGTTGCCGTAAACTGAACGCCTTGCATTCCGAAGTTAAAACCAAGCGTTCCAAGATTGACAAACGGAGGCAAAATCTCGTTGATTTTTGAATTTAATAAGTAATTCAATTGTCTTTCGGCAAGCATCGTCAGCTTTGTAATAACCAATTTCAGCTTGTCCATTTCAAGGGAAATATAATCGCCGTGGAAATTTCCGCCGTGGTAAACGTGCTTGTTTTTAGCGTCGATAATCGGATTGTCGTTGGCCGAATTGATTTCGTTTTCCAAGACTTCGCCTACGTTAGTAATCGTATCCAAAACCGGCCCTAAAATCTGAGGTACGCAACGAAGCGAGTAATATTCCTGAACTTTTTCCTTAAAAATCGATTCCTTATTTTCTCCTGTGTATAAATGGTCTGCTCTTTTGCGCACCAATTTGCTGTCAGAAAGATGGTTTCGCATTCTTGCCGCCACTTCTTGCTGGCCTTTGTGGAGCTTTGTATTGTTTAATTCTGACGACAAATGATCGTCATAGGCTTTCACAATTTCATTGATTGCTACTGAAAATTTCAATGACCAATCCAGCAATTTTTCAGCATTGTGGTGGTTTACGATTCCGATTCCGGTCATGACGGAAGTGCCATTCATCAAGCCCAAACCCTCTCTGATTTCCACAGAAATCGGCTTCAAATTTTCTATTTCAAAAACATCTTTCGTAGCTCTTCTTTCTCCTTTATAAAAAACTTCGCCTTCGCCAATTAAGGTCAAGGCTAAATGTGCCAATTGCACTAAATCACCACTAGCACCAACGCCTCCGTGTTCAAAAATTAACGGCGTGATATCACGATTGATAAACTCCTTCATCAAATGAATTACCGACGGATGAACGCCCGAATTTCCTAAGGAAAGCGTGTTCAATCTGGCCAAAATAGCCGATTTTACATTCACAGCGCTCAACGGATTTCCAGTTCCTGAAGAATGGCTTCTGATCAAATTATATTGCAATTGAATTCGATCTTCATCTTGGATTCTATATTGCGCCATCGGCCCGAAGCCAGTATTTACGCCATAAATAATCTTGTTAGCCGAAAATTCTTTTAAAAAATCGAAACTTTCACTTACTCTTGCCAGCACTTCCTCGCTAATTTCGACTTTATTGTTTCCAAAAATTACAGATTTGAAATCTTTCAGGCTTAAAAATTCATTTATAGTATTCATTCAGCGTATTTGATTTACTAGCTATATAGTAAGTTAATTAATTTTTATTTTGAAATTATTGTGGTTAATTTGACCCTGCAAATGTAAGATTATTTTAAGATAGTTTTAAGACTTAAAAGCAACATAATATGTTAAAGGAAAATGTAGATGTTTTGATCATCGGTGCCGGCCCTTCTGGATGTGTGGCAGCTGGTTATCTTCACAAAAATAATGTGTCAATTAAAGTGGTTGAAAAGTCGAAATTTCCAAGATTTGTAATCGGAGAAAGCTTGATTCCGCGTTCGATGGAACATTATGAAGAAGCCGGATTGCTTGATTCATTGATGGTTAAGGGTTTTGAAAAGAAATTTGGTGCGAGATTCATTCGCGGCGAAGAAGTTTGTCTTTTTGACTTTTCAGATAAATTTACCGAAGGCTGGGATTGGACTTGGCAAGTTCCAAGAGCTGATTTTGACAATACATTGGCACAAGAAATTATAAAAAAAGGAATTGACCTTGAATTTGAAACTGAAGTTTTAGACGTTCAATTTGAAGGAAAAACCTCAAAAACAACCGTTCGCGAGAAAGACGGAACTATAAAAGAAATTACTGCAAAATTCATTATCGATTCTAGCGGCTATGGTCGTGTTTTGCCTAGAATCTTAAAATTAGACGCACCGTCTTCCATTCCTGAGAATTCTTCAATGTTTGCGCATGTTAAAGACGTGAACCGACCAGAAGGACGTGAAGGAACGTTGATTTCTTTTGATATTTTGGAAACAAAAGTTTGGCTTTGGGTAATTCCGTTTTCAGATGGAAATACCAGCATTGGCGTTGTCGGGCCTACAAGTTATATAAATTCGCTTTCAGAAGATAAAACTGAAGCTTTGAAATCAGTTATCCAAAGATCTGATTTTTATAGAGATCGTTTTGAAGGTGTGGATTTTCTTTTTGAGCCGCACAAAATCGAGAATTATTCTTGTTCGGTGACACAGCTTTGTGGCGAAGGGTATACTTTGACAGGAAATAGTTCTGAATTCTTAGATCCGGTTTTTTCTTCTGGAGTTTGTTTTGCCACAGAATCGGGTTTGCTTTCTGCGAAATTATTTTTGAAGGAATTAAACGGAGAAAAAGTAAATTGGGACACAGAATATACAGAATATATGCGACGCGGCGTCAATGTTTTTGCGACTTACGTCAAAGAATGGTACACCGGAAATCTTCAAACCTTGTTCTTCCACAGACCAGAAAATCCAGATGTGAAGCGCAAAATTTGTGCTGTCTTGGCCGGGTATGTTTGGGACGAAGAAAATCCTTTTGTAAAGAAGCACGATAACGTCATCAAGAATATGGCTTATCTTTTAAATAACGAAAAAAGCGCCCAATAAGGCGCTTTTTTTATGTTTTGAAATTGTCTTATTTTGATTTCTTTTTCAAATCTGATGCAAATGTTTTTGCCAATTTTGCATAAGCTTCAGAAATTCTATATCCTGAATTGAAATCATATCCTGCAGCTCCTTCTCCTGGTGCTTTTTCATAATCTACGGTTAGTATATTGTTTGAAGGATTTGCTGTTTCATAAATATAAAGTGTTGTAGTTAATTTTGAAGATGATCTTGAAATCCCTACATTATATCCAGGATGAATCCAGATTGTTTTTATATTAATTGTATATTTTGCCGTGTTCAAACCTTTACCAACTTTTACTTCACCATTGTCAAATCTCTTATTGAAAGACTCGATAAATTTAGGCTCATATCTGTTCTCGCGGTCTTCAAACCAGTTTTTCTTAAACTCTTCGGCTTTTCCTTCTTTGTCATCTCTCTTGCCCATTTTGTCTTTTAAGAATTCTTCTTCTGTCTTGAATTTATCAACCGTCAATCCCTCATAATCAAATACTAGATTGAATTCTGAAATGTCTTTCAAGTTCTTAAAATCTCCAGAAACGATTTTCATTTTCTGAGCCATTGCCATTGATGAAACAAAAAGCAACGCAATTACTGTAATTTTTTTCATTGTAAATTTGTTTGTGATTAATGATTTTATGATACAAGTATAGTCAAATTTTAACCATTCTAAATTAGATAATCTTTAATTTTACAAAAAACAAGGCAATTGCACTTGCTTTGGGCTTTTAAAACTATTCTTACATTATAAAAACAGATAACATGAAAAAATTAGCAGCACTTTTAATGTTCTCCTTCTCGATTATGGCAACGGCGCAAGACCAAAAAGCCAAAATAAATACTTTTTTAGATGCTTGGCACAAAGACGCCGCCAATGCAGATTTCAAAAGTTATTTCGATAAAATTGCCGACGACGGAATTTACATCGGCACTGACGCCACCGAAAATTGGAACAAAAAACAATTTGAAGCTTTTGCAAAACCCTATTTCGATAGAGGAACAGCTTGGAATTTTACTTCCTTAGAAAGAAATATTTATTTTAGTCCTGATAAGAAACTGGTTTGGTTTGATGAGCTTTTAAACACCCAAATGAAAATCTGTCGTGGTTCGGGGATTTTAGAATTTAAGAATGGGCAATGGAAAATCAAGCATTATGTACTGTCAATGACGATTCCTAATGACAATGTGGATGCCGTGGTTCAAATAAAAAGCGCTATTGAAAACGTGCAATTAGATCTTTTGAAAAAGGAATAGATTCCCCTTGAGTATTGCTTGAGGTTTTTTACTTCTTGTCATCGCCTCTTTGATTCTTGCCATTGACTCTTTGATTCTTGCCATTGACTTTTTGATTCTTGCCGTTGACTCTTTGGCTCTTGCCGTCGACTCTTTGACTCTTTCCGCTGACTCTTTGGCTCTTGCCGTTGACTCTTTGGCTCTTGCCGTCGACTCTTTGGCTCTTTCCGCTGACTCTTTGGCTCTTTCCGTCGACTCTTTGACTCTTTTCGTCGACTCTTTGCTATATTCCTCGAAAAAACAGAGCAAAAAGCCTGAAAAAAACATTAATTTGAATCTTATATACTTTAAAACAAAAAAAAACCGAATTACATTGCAGCAATTCGGTTTTTAGATTTTAATTATTTCTCTTAAGACAAATGTTCGAGCATGTCTTTTGTCATGCTGCCTAAGTCAAATTCGTGTTTCCAGTTCCAATCTTTTCTCGCATCAGAATCATCGATGCTTGACGGCCAGCTGTCGGCGATTTTCTGCCTAAAATCTGGTTCGTATGAGATTGTAAATTCAGGTATATGCTTCTTGATTTCAGTCGCAATTTCTTCTGGGGTAAAGCTGATTCCTGCTAAATTATAAGAAGATCTTATTTTTATATTTTCCTTCGGAGCTTCCATAATGCTGATTGTGGCACGAATGGCGTCATCCATATACATCATCGGAAGTTTTGTTTCTTCAGATAAAAAGCACTCATATTTGCCATCGCTCAATGCTTTATGGTAAATATCAACCGCATAATCTGTTGTCCCACCGCCCGGAGGAGTCGACCAGCTGATCAATCCCGGATAACGGATGCTTCTGATGTCTACGCCAAAGATATTGTGGTAATATTCGCACCATCTTTCGCCTGATTGTTTGCTGATTCCATAAACCGTAGACGGTTCCATGATGGTATATTGTGGTGTATTTTCCTTTGGAGTTGTTGGTCCAAAAACGGCGATGCTTGAAGGCCAGAAAATCTTTTTGATTTTTCCGTCTTTGGCTAAATTTAAAATGTGAAAAAGAGAATTCATGTTCAAATCCCAAGCAAATGCTGGATTTTTTTCAGCCGTTGCCGATAACAATGCTGCCATTAAATACACTTCTTCAATCTCATATTTCTCGATTAAAGCCTGAACTTGGTTGTAATCTAAAGCGTTGACAACTTCAAAAGGTCCAGAGTTGACAAATTCTGGATTTCCTTTTCTGACGTCTGAAGCAATTACAGATTCTGTTCCATGAACTTCACGCAGTTTCTTTGTCAGTTCAGTACCAATTTGCCCACAGGCACCGATAATCAAGATTTTCGCACTCATTTTCTTTAAAAATTTACTATTGCAAATATAATACTTCAAAATTGAATAAAAATCAGTGAATGTATTTAATTTCAAAGAATGTGACAATAAAATTTAAATTTAAAGCTTAAAAATAGTAATAATGAAATCTATACATTTCATTAATTAAGCATTTATTAAAAATTTTGCAAATTATTTTAAAATAATTTTAAAACAAATCGAATTGTATTTGTTGTTTTTATAAATTTACGCCCTAATTTAAATAATAATGAAAAAAATTACCTTTTTGTTGGTTATGGCAACGACAAGTTTGTTCGCACAAAGAACTTGCCTTACACATGAAAAAATGAATGAAATTTTAAACAGTAATCCGCAAAAGCGAGTTCACCATGAAGAGGTCATGAATTTTATCAAGAATTCTAAAAGTGAAAATCTTTTTAGAACTAGTGAAAATAAAAACACAAATACGATTGTTACAATTCCAGTAGTATTCCACGTTCTTTATAAAAACACTGCACAAAATATTTCAGATGCACAGATTGATTCACAGCTTGAAGTTTTAAACAGAGATTACCGCAGGACAAATACTGATTTCAGCAGTGTAGTTCCTGCCGCTTTTCAAGGAATTTCTGCTGACATGGAAATTGTATTCTGCAAGGCTACAAAAACGCCGGCCGGAGCTGCAACTACAGGAATTGTGAGAAAACAGATTGCAAGCAGTGTTTCTTTTGGAGACAGCTATTATTTAGCAGCGGGTGATCCGGCTTGGGATCCTACGAAATACTTAAACGTGTGGATCGGAATTCTTAATGGCAATTATAATGGGATCTTAGGCTGGGCTTATCTTCCGAGTGAAGCAGGTCAAGCATGGGATGGATTTGTTTGCGACTATAGATATTTCGGAACAACCGGAACAGCAACAGCTCCATATAATAAAGGAAGAACTTGTACGCATGAAATTGGGCATTATCTTGGATTAGATCATCCGTGGGGAGAAGATGAAAGTGCTTGTGGTTCTATTGCAAATGATGACGGCGTTAGTGATACTCCTGCTACTAACAATCCATATTTTGGCTGTCCTACATTTCCATCAAATACAAATGCGTGTACAGTTACAACAAACGGTTCTGCTTTCATGAATTACATGGATTATGCTGACGATGCTTGTATGGCAATGTTCACAAATGGGCAAAAAACTTTGGTTCAAAACACAATGAGTGGTCCTAGAGCAAGCATGCTTACTTCTGCAGCAACTGCTTGTGGTTCACTTAGCGTCACTGACGTTGAAAGCTTGAGAGCGATCACGGTTTACCCAAATCCGGTTTCTGTTAGCTTTTTTGTTTCTTCGCCTTTCTTAGAGGTGGATGAAGTTGAAATCTTTAACCAACAAGGACAGCTTGTGAAAACGGCAAGGCTTAAAGGTGATGAAACTAAAGTCAGTGTAGACGGATTAGCTTCTGGTATTTACTATTTAAGAATTTACAAGGAAAATAATTTTGTCAAATCTGATAAAATAATCATAAAATAAGTTTCAAAAGCCCTGTTAACTCAGGGCTTTTTTTATTCCCCTATTTTTACAAAAAAACAATACTTAGAAAGTTATCATAACATTTGTAAATTTGCGAATTAACCTGTGATTATGAAACTTCAGATACTCTCTTTTTTATTGATAATTTTTGCTTTCAATTCTTGTAAAGACGATAGCGATGCCCGATTGCAAGACATTTCTAAGAACAATCAAAGAAATGAGCAGATTTTTACAAAAATCAATAAAGCTTGGGATTTTGACGCGCCAGTAACTTCTCCTGAAGTGCGAGCTATAATCGCAAACTGGGCCGAATGGCGCCTTTTTATGACTGAATTAGAACAAAAACCAAAAAGCACAATCGGCGCTTTCAAGCAAAAAGCAAAAACGCTTTCTAGAAAAGTCACTGACTTGAATAATAATATTCCGGCAAAATTTGACAAATCTGAGATCAGAAGTCGCATCATGACGCTTTCTACGAAAGTAAAATCACTAGACTTATATATCAATTTAGATAAAATTCCAGAAGAAAAAGTTTTGAAATTGATTCCAGAAGTAAAGACAGAACTAGCTTCTTTGGAAGCGCACATGGAAAAAATCGTTACAAAAAGCCAAATTCGTTTAGAAGAAGGTGAAGCAGAAATGATTCGTTCATTATCTGATTCTGTCAAAAAAACAATTCCAAAATTGCCAGCGTCAAATTCAAATCCGAATGGCCAGCAAATCGATCCGACAAGAAATCCAAAAGCCAATAAATAATTATTCTGAATTGAAACCACCTATTTTAAACACCTACGGAAATTCTGTAAAAATTAAGCAAATCGCCGAAAGCATTGCGACCAGAGAGAGCAAATTGCATCTGAAAGGATTGGTAGGCTCTTCTATGTCATTTGTTGTCAGTTCTCTTTTCGAAAAAAGTGAATTGCCTTATCTTTTGATTTTACAGGATAAAGAGGAAGCTGCGTACTATTTAAACGACCTTGAACAGATTATTGGCGAGGAAGATGTACTTTTTTACCCAGGTTCTTATCGTCGTCCCTATCAGATTGAAGATACTGACAATGCCAGCATTTTGCTTCGCGCGGAAGTTTTGAATCGTATAAATTCTAGAAAAAGACCAGCTGTAATTGTCACTTATCCAGAAGCGCTTTTCGAAAAAGTCGTGACTCGAAAAGAGCTTGACAAAAACACTTTGAAAATTGCCGTCGGTGACCAGATTTCTATTGATTTTGTCAATGAAGTTTTATTCGAATATGAATTTAAGCGCGTTGATTTTATTACAGAACCTGGAGAATTTTCAGTTCGCGGCGGCATCTTGGATGTGTTTTCTTTTTCCAATGAAAATCCGTTTCGTATTGAATTCTTCGGAAATGAAATCGACAGCATCAGAACTTTTGATGTGGAAACGCAACTTTCGATTGAAAAACAGAAGAAAATTACGATTATTCCAAACGTAGAAAATAAATTCTTTCAAGAAAATCGAGAGAGTTTTTTAAATTATATCAATGAAAAGACGGTTTTGTTTATTCAAAATACTGATTTGCTTTTCTCAAAATTAGACCAGCTTTTCAACAGAGCCACAGAAATTTTTGCCACGATGGATGCCACGGTAAAACACGTCGCTCCAGAAGAATTATTCTTGAATCAAGAAGCTTTTATAAAGAAATCTTTAGATTTTACGGTAGTGGAAATGGGTTCAAAAGCAATTTACAGAACACAAAAAACCTTTGAATTTCACGTCCAGCCGCAGCCTTCGTTCAACAAGCAGTTTGATTTGTTGCTGAATAATTTGAACGACAACCATTTCAACGGCTATAAAAATTATATTTTTTGTTCGAATGAACAGCAGGCAAAGCGTTTTCACGATATTTTTTCATCTTTGGATGAAGCTAATAGCGAGGATATCAGGAAGCAATATCATACTGTAGTTTTTCCATTGTTCCAAGGATTTATTGATGAAGAATATCAAATCGCTTGTTATACAGATCACCAGATTTTTGAACGCTATCATAAATTCAGCATCAAAAATGGCTATTCTAAAAAGCAGACGATTACTTTAAAAGAATTAAATACGCTTTCCGTAGGCGATTATGTAACGCACATTGACCACGGAATCGGGCGATTTGGAGGCTTGCAGAAAATTCAAGTCGAGAACAAAACGCAGGAAGCTATAAAATTAGTTTATGCCGACAATGACATTGTTTACGTCAGCATTCACTCGCTTCACAAGATTTCAAAATTTAATGGAAAGGACGGATCTCCTCCAAAAATATACAAATTAGGTTCGAACGCTTGGAAAGTTTTAAAGCAGAAAACCAAAGCGAGAGTTAAACATATTGCCTTCAATTTGATTCAATTATACGCAAAGCGAAGGTTGGAAAAAGGCTTTAAATATGATCCGGATAGTTATTTGCAGGCCGAATTGGAAAGCTCGTTCATTTATGAAGATACGCCAGATCAGTTCAAGGCAACGCAAGACGTAAAAGCGGATATGGAAAGCGAACGTCCAATGGATCGTTTGGTTTGTGGCGACGTTGGTTTTGGAAAAACAGAAGTTGCGATTCGTGCCGCTTTTAAAGCTGTAGATAATGGAAAGCAGGTTGCAATCTTGGTTCCGACGACAATTTTAGCTTTTCAGCACCACAAAACTTTTACCGAACGTTTAAAGGAAATGCCGGTTTCTGTAGGTTATTTGAACCGCTTTAGATCTGCAAAACAAAAGGCAGAAACGCTGAAACAATTAGCCGAAGGAAAATTAGACATCATTATCGGAACACATCAATTGGTCAATAAAAATGTAGTTTTTAAAGACTTGGGATTGCTGATTGTCGATGAAGAGCAGAAATTTGGCGTGAACGTAAAAGACAAATTAAAAACGATTGCCGCGAATATCGATACGCTGACTTTGACGGCTACGCCAATTCCTAGGACGTTGCAATTTTCTTTGATGGCAGCGCGTGATTTATCTGTAATTACAACGCCACCGCCGAATCGTTATCCGATTGAAACGCAGGTTGTCGGGTTTAATGAAGAGCTGATTCGCGACGCCATTTCTTATGAAATACAAAGAAACGGACAAGTTTTTTTCATCAATAATAGAATTGAAAATATCAAGGAAATTGCCGGAATGATTCAGCGCTTGGTTCCAGGAGCGAGAGTCGGAATCGGCCACGGCCAAATGGACGGCAAGAAATTAGAAGAGCTGATGCTTGCTTTCATGAGCGGTGATTTTGACGTTTTGGTGGCCACAACGATTATTGAAAGCGGTCTTGACGTGCCGAATGCGAATACGATTTTTATCAATAATGCCAACAATTTCGGGCTTTCAGATTTGCACCAAATGCGTGGACGTGTGGGACGAAGCAATAAAAAAGCGTTCTGTTATTTCATCACGCCGCCGTATTCTGTGATGACCGACGATGCTCGAAAAAGAATCCAGGCTTTGGAACAATTCAGCGAACTCGGAAGCGGTTTCAACATTGCCATGAAAGACTTGGAAATTCGCGGTGCTGGTGATTTATTAGGAGGAGAACAAAGCGGGTTTATCAATGAAATCGGGTTTGAAACCTACCAGAAAATCATGAACGAAGCCATCGAGGAATTGAAGGAAAATGAATTCAAAGATTTATATGAAGAAGACGAAAATGCGCCTCCAAAAGATTATGTGAAGGACATTCAGATTGATTCTGACTTTGAATTATTGTTCCCGGATGAATACATAAATAATGTTTCTGAGCGATTGAATTTATACAACGAATTGAGCCTTTTGAAAAATGAGGAAGACATTGTGGCTTATGAAAACAAGCTGATTGACCGTTTCGGACCTCTGCCAAAACAGGCGATTGCGCTTTTGAACAGCATTAGAATCAAATGGATTGCGACACGTTTGGGAATTGAAAAATTAGTCTTGAAACAAGGAAAAATGGTGGCTTATTTTGTGTCTGACCAGCAATCTGCATATTATACATCCAACCAATTTCACAAGGTTTTGCAGTTTGTACAACACAATGGAAACCTGTGCAAGATGAAGGAAAAAGAAACTAAAAACGGCTTGCGATTATTGCTTACATTTGAAAATGTGAAGTCGGTAAAAAAGGCTTTGGAGTTGATGGAAATGATTAAAATCTAAAGAATTTTATATGAAATACTTTCTATTAGTATTGCTTTTCTGTTTTTCTTGTGCTGATAAAAAAGCGGAAGAAAATATTGCCGTGACCGAAACTTCTGAAACTGTAACAACCGAAGCGGAAGAATCTCCGAAGGAAAAAATAGTTGACAAATTTGATTTAGAAAGTATTACGGATGGAGATTTTCCGAATGAAATAAAAATCGTCAATTCAAGAAATGTGCTTGATAAAGACAGCATTACGACAGGATTTTATACTATTGATTTTTATAAAAATGGCAAGAAAATAGATTCTCATCCGATGCAAATAGAATTTCTAGAAACACAAGGTGAATGGTATTTGAGCCAAAATTTAGGAGAAGAAACAGAACAAACCGACAAACGCTTTTTGGTAATTGGAAATGGCATTGCAGCTTGCGGTTATTCGCATACAAAAGCACTTTTTTACTTATCAGAAAACGGCGCGCAGTTAATCCAAACTTGGGATTCTACAATGGACAGCGGTTTTGGAAATTACATGGATTTTATTCCGAAATTTTCAAATGGCAAAATTGCTTCGTTTATCAGTCGAAATGTGGAAGCTTCGCCAGAAGACGATATTACTGAAAGTGGCGATGGAAATGCAGTTATTTCCTACTCTGATTCTACTTATAATTTCATGGAAAATAATAAATGGAAGAAGAAATCGCTGACGCCAAAAGGCAAAGTTTATAGAGAGGAAAAAATGACTGAGAAGCAATATTTCGAAGTAAAATAATAAAGAAGCTACACGTAATTCCGAAGGGATAAAAAATAAAATATGCAGTTTACCGCTACTTTTTCTGAATTTTATGATAAATTCAAAACCAGTCTTTCTGACGGAACTTTTGCCAAGCTTACGTTTGCAAAAACCATTGGGAAAACTGAATTAAAAAATATTTTTATTCGTCCTATTTTAGAAGAAAATGAATTGAAATTAGAATTGAAATTCCGTTTTCAGCAGGAAGAATTGTTTGAAATACACTCGGCTGACAGTGCTTTTGACCGTTTGCTTCCGTTTGTCAACAATCCGTTTTTATCAGTTATTTTATTTACAACAGAATTTGATCTGACTTATAAATTGAACAAAAAAAAGGCGGTTAGTTTCACAGATCAAGCTCCTACTTTTGGGAATGCTAATGAGGTTTTGCTGGAGTATCTAAACAAAAAATAAATGTCTAAAATAAAATAGAGGAAAACCAAATGGCATTCCTCTATTTTATTTCTATTTTTAATCAATTATCATCTCCGGAATTTCTCCTTCAATAATCAAATTTCCTTCGGTTGCCTTTATAATATCTTCCACTGAAACGCCTGGAGCTCTTTCTAAAAGCTTGAAACCTTCTGGAACTATTTCTAAAACAGCCAATTCCGTAACCACTTTTTTCACGCATCCAACGCCTGTCAACGGCAAAGAACATCTTTTCAAAAGTTTTGATTCTCCGGCTTTGTTGACGTGCATCATCGCCACGATAATATTTTCTGCAGAAGCGACCAAATCCATCGCGCCACCCATTCCTTTGACCATTTTTCCTGGAATTTTCCAGTTGGCTATGTCACCGTTTTCGGCAACTTCCATCGCGCCGAGGATTGTCAAATCTACTTTTTGACTGCGAATCATTCCGAAACTGAAAGCAGAATCAAAGAAACTCGCTCCAGGAAGCGTTGTGATGGTTTGTTTTCCAGCGTTGATTACATCTGCATCTTCTTCTCCTTCAAATGGAAACGGACCCATTCCAAGAACGCCATTTTCGCTTTGAAATTCTACTGAAATATCTTCACGAACATAATTGGCAACCAACGTTGGAATCCCGATTCCAAGATTCACGAAATATTGGTCTTTGACTTCTTTTGCTATTCTTTTTGCAATCTGATTTTTATCTAAAGCCATCGTTAGTCTCTTTTTCTAGTTGTTCTTTGCTCAATTCTCTTCTCAAATTTCTCGCCTTGAAAAATCCTTTGCACCATAATTCCCGGAATGTGAATTTGATTTGGATCAAGACTTCCCGCTGGAACCAATTCTTCGACCTCAGCAACGGTAATATTCGCAGCACCAGCCATACAAGAATTAAAATTTCTAGCCGTTCCTTTGAAGATTAGATTTCCGGCTTCATCGCCTTTCCAAGCTTTTACTATGGCAAAATCAGCTTTGTAAGCTTCTTCCATGATGTGCATTTTCCCATTGAATTCTCTGGCTTCTTTGCCTTCGGCTATTTCTGTTCCGTAACCTGCAGGCGTAAAAAACGCAGGAATTCCGGCTTGAGCAGCACGGCATTTTTCGGCTAAAGTTCCTTGTGGTGTTAACTCTACGTCTAATTCTCCGGAAAGCATTTGGCGTTCGAATTCAGCGTTTTCTCCGACATACGAAGAAATCATTTTTTTGATTTGGCGCTTTTGAAGCAATAATCCCAATCCGAAATCATCGACTCCAGCATTGTTTGATATGCAAGTCAAATCAGTCACTCCAGTTTTTACTAATTCGGCAATGCTGTTTTCAGGAATGCCGCAAAGTCCGAAACCGCCGAGCATGATAGTCTGCCCGTTTTTGATATCTTTTAGTGCATCACTCACCGATGCGACTTTTTTATTAATCATATAATGAATGTTTGTTTTGGAGGATAAATATATAAAAAAACGCCTTAAAAAAGGCGTTTCTATTAAAATTCGGAATGATTAAAAATCAAACTCATCGGTATTTTGTTCTGGCTCAACAGCCGTTGTGTCTTTTTTGACTGGCGGTGTCCAACAATCAACTTTTATGGATAAATTTTTAGGTCTTTCAAATGGTTCTTTCGAAACAGAAAGTTCTTTGTCTTCATAGCATTTTTTCATGAACAATCCCCAAATTGGAAGCGCCATCACGGCTCCTTGTCCGTAAGTAATGCTTTTGAAATGCGCAGAACGGTCTTCGTTTCCAACCCAAACGCCTGTTGCTAAATTTGGAACCATTCCCACGAACCAACCGTCAGATTGATTTTGCGTAGTTCCTGTTTTTCCAGCAATCGGATTTCTTAGAACATAAGGATAACCGGTCATCATTTCATAGCCAAATCCGCCACCATCAGTTCTTAAACGACCACCAGAACCATATTGAGTAACGCCTTCCAGAAGCTTGATTACGGCATAAGCGATATCTTTATTCAAAACATCATGCGACTCTGGAATTGCTTCAAAAAGAACGACTCCGTTTTTATCTTCGATTCTCGTAATTACTTGCGGTTTCACATAAACACCTTGGTTTGCAAACGTGCTGTAAGCGGCAACCATATCTTCAACCGTGATTTCAACCGCTCCTAAAGCAATCGATGGCTGTGAAGGAATTTTAGAATTTACGCCTAATTTTTTCACTAAGTCAATTACCGCATCCGGACCAACTTTATCAATTAATTTTGCAGAAACCGTGTTGATTGAATTAGCCAATGCTGAACTCAAGGTCACCATTCCTTTATAAGTTCCGTTTGAATTTCTTGGCGTCCAAGTTTCGGTAACATTGTGTCTTCCTTTCGGAATCGTGTATGGCGCGTCAATAATCGAGTCGCAGGGAGAATATCCTTGTTGCTCAATCGCAGCTGCATAAACGAAAGGTTTGAAAGTCGAACCCACTTGTCTTGCGCCTTGGCCAACGTGATCGTATTGGAAATGTTTGTAGTTAATTCCTCCAACCCACGCTTTCACATGACCTGTTCTTGGCTCCATTGCCATCACTCCAGTTTGCAAGAAATGTTTGTAATATCTGATGGAATCGTCTGGTGTCATGATCGTGTCTCTTTCGCCTTTCCAAGTGAAAACGGTCATGTCTGTTTTAACGGTAAACGATTTTATAATTTCTTCGTCGCTTTTTCCTTGAGCGCTCATTTGCTTCCATCTATCAGAATTTTTTCTGGCGCGATCCAGCAAAGATTTTGTTTCAGCATCAGACAATTTAATGAATGGTGCATTTTTGTTTGTTTTTGCTTGCTTGAAAAATTCTTTTTGCAAGTTTGTCAAGTGCGCCGTTACTGCTTCTTCTGCGTGCAATTGCATTCTTGAGTCAATCGTAGTGTAGATTTTCAAACCATCACGGTAAATGTCATATTCACCGCTTCCATCTTTTTTAGGATTTTCTTTTGCCCAAGTTTTCATAAAATCACGAAGATATTCTCTGAAATAAGTAGCAATTCCTTCGTTGTGGCTTTCTGGGTGGTAATCTAAAACTAATGGTTTTTTAGACAAAGATTCTTTTGCTGCTTCTTCTAAATGGCCATTTTTTACCATTTGTCCCAAAACAGTATTTCTTCTGTCAAAAACTTTCTGTTTTCTTTTCTCTTTTATAGGATTGAAAAGTGATGGATTTTTCAGCATTCCTACCAAAACTGCACCTTCTTCAATCTTCAAATCCCGTGGTTCTTTTCCAAAATAAACTTTTGCAGCCGAACGGATTCCAACGGCATTATTCACAAAATCAGCCTTGTTGAAATACATGGCGATGATTTCTTGCTTGGTATATTGTCTTTCCAAACGGATGGCGATAATCCATTCTTTTACCTTTTGAACCATACGGAAAGGCAGGAATTTCGAGCCTTCGCCGTGGAATAAAAGCTTGGCAAGCTGTTGTGTGATTGTACTCGCACCACCGCTTGTTCCAAAACTGCTCACGGCTCTTAAAGTTCCTCTTCCGTCGATTCCTGAATGTTCATAAAAACGCTCATCTTCCGTAGAAACTAAGGCATCAACTAAGTGTTTTGGAAGGTCAGAATATTTAATTGCGGTTCTGTTTTCGTTGTAGAATTTACCGATTGTTTCTCCATCCGAAGAAATAATTTCTGTAGCCAAGTTTGATTCCGGATTTTCCAATTCTTCAAACGAAGGCATCGATCCGAAAAGTCCCCAAGAGGCAAAAAGGAAAAACAGGATTACTGCTGCAGTTCCATATAAAAAGATTTTCCAGAACTTTTTATTATAGTACTTGAAATCTTTAACTGCGGTGTTGTTTTTTTTAACTGCCATAACGTTAGTCTAATTTTTCTATTCTAAAGCCTACTTCTGTGATTCCTTTCAATTCCTTTTCACCCGTCACTTTTCCTGACTGGCGAACGGCTTGTTGAACTCCTATTTTGTAATCTCCGATAGCTGAAAATTTATATTTTTCTATGTAATAAAGCTTGCTTTCTTTTACGTCTGAAAAGCCTTCTCCTAACAATTTTCCGTCGGTTTCCGCCATTTGGTATTGCAAGGTATCGACTTTCGTCATGCCTCCCGGAGCTTCCATCGAAACAATCAAAAAGATATTATTAAACGGATAATCATTATTAGAACGCAGGTTTACGAACAAATCATAAGCCTTTGTCGTGTCTTGATTGTTATAAGTAAAACTCGCAATGCTGTCTTTCTGCCAAGCATCTCCAACGGATTTATATTCGTCAAAAACTCGCTTTTTATCGCAGGAAACTAACAGCAACATTGCAAAAAGAATCAGGAAACTATTTCTCAGGATCATTTTTCTTAGCGGGTATTATTTTGTTATCAGGTTTATTCTCGTTTGCAGGTCTTGGAGGCCTGTTTTTTTGATTATTATTTCTGTTTGGATTCGGCCTTGGTCCTGCATTTGGCGCTTTTTCCTGCGGATTGGCGTTTTGATTTGGATTCGGCTTTTGTTCTGTATTTTGTACTTTTCCTTGCGGAGTTGCATTTGGATTCTGGTTTGGTTTTGGCGCAGAATTTGGTGCTTTTCCTTGCGGATTGGCATTTGGATTTTGGTTTGGATTCGGCTTTTTATTTGGAACAATTTTCTGGCTCTGCGTTCTTTCTCCAGCAGGTTTTTGAATCGCCGGACCATTTCCAACAGCCTCGCCTTCCTTGCGCTTTTTGTTCGGTCTTTTCTTTTTCTTCGGCTGGTCAAAACGCGTCAGGCTCTCTTGTCCCATCGCATTATTGAAATCCTGTTGTGGTTCTTTTGCTTCTTCCAAAGCATAATCTTCAAGCGAAGCCACTTTTCTTTTCTGCTTGTTTTCAGCAATAATTTCGTTGACCTGCTCAATTTTCAAAACGTGCCAGTTGGCAAAATTATTCGTATAAGCAAACCACATCAATCCCTTAAAAATATCTTGTTTTTGGCAGATCGCATCGCCGGCATCGGTGTGCAACTTGGTATCAAAATCAGGAAAACTTTTCAAAGCATCCATGTAAGTATCTAATTCATAGTTCAAGCAGCATTTCAATTTCCCGCATTGTCCCGCTAATTTCTGTGGATTCAATGACAGTTGCTGGTATCTTGCCGCAGAAGTATTCACGCTTCTGAAATCGGTAAGCCAAGTCGAACAGCAAAGTTCTCTTCCGCAAGAACCGATTCCTCCCAAACGAGCCGCTTCTTGACGAAAACCTACTTGTTTCATCTCAATTCTAGTGCTGAATTCTTTAGCAAAATCCTTAATTAACATACGAAAATCGACACGATCGTTGGCTGTATAATAAAAAGTAGCTTTTGATCCGTCGCCTTGAAATTCAATGTCAGAAATTTTCATTTCTAGTTTTTGGGCAATTGCCAATTCACGTGCGCGAACCTTCATCGGCTCTTCTTTTGCACGTGCTTCCGACCAAATATCAATATCTTTTTGAGAAGCTTTTCTGTAGATTTTTGCTATTTCTGAACTTTTGTGGTTCACGCCTTTTTTCTTCATCTGAATCTTGACCAATTCTCCGGTCAAAGTGATGATTCCAATGTCGTGGCCTGGAGACGCTTCTGTTGCCACAATATCTCCAATGCTTAAAGTCAGTTTTTCTGTATTTCTATAAAATTCTTTTCTTCCGTTTTTAAAGCGTATTTCTACACAGTCAAAAGGCGCTTCTCCGTTGGGAAGGCTCATGTTTGAGAGCCAATCGAAGACCGTTAATTTATTGCAGCTATCGGTGCCACAAGTCCCTTTATTTTGACAGCCTTTTGGCGCACTGCCATCAGACGTTGAACAACTTGTACAGGCCATAATTTTATATAGATGTCGCGATTTACGCAACTTAAAATTCGTAAAATGTTTTGAGCGTAAAGATAGTGTTTTTTAAATTTAAGTTGCAAAGGCTCAAAGTTGCAAAGTATCTAAGATAAACAAAAAACCTATCTCACTCACATGAAATAGGTTTAACGTAAAAATGGAAGAAATATTCTATTCTAAAATCTTGTATAATTTGTCAGAAAGGCGAATTCTGAATGGCAGGCTGAAGGTTACTTTATCGCCTTCTTTTGCGGTTTCGCTTTGCTTTCCGTTAACATACATTGCTGTGATTTGCAGCGTCTGGTTTCCAGTTGTTGGTCCGGAAATCAAGATGTTGTCGCCGATTTGAAGCGTATCTTTTTCAATCAAGAATTGTCCGACTTCAGATTTTGGAAAATAATGCTCTGCTTTTCCGATCAAAGTCTTTTTGGTTTTTATTTTCTGGCGGATGTCTTTTGGCTTCGCAATTTCGCTATCGCTAAGATCTGCTTTGGCTAGAGCTACGTCTGATAAAGCTCCCGAATGTTTGAATTTTAGGTTTTCTGACTTCCCTTTTCTGAAAATCATATTGCCATTTTTAATGCCACGGCGCATTTTTACTTGGTCTGCCAATGACATGTGGATGATTTCCTGGCATTCAGTCGAACAGCAGTTTTCCATTGCTGCCTTGCATTCGTCACATTGGATGAACAACAAATGGCAACCTTCATTTTCACAATTCGTATGATTGTCGCACGGTTTCCCGCATTGGTGGCATTGCGATAAAATATCGTCAGTGATTCTTTCGCCCAATCGGTGGTCAAACACGAAATTTTTCCCTAAGAATTTGCTTTCGATGTTTTCCTCCTTGATTTGCTTGGCATAATTGATGATGCCGCCTTCTAATTGGAAGACATTTTTAAATCCTTGGTGCTTGAAATAAGCCGAGGCTTTCTCGCATCGAATTCCTCCGGTGCAATACATTACCAAGTTTTTATCTTCCTTGAAATCTTTCAACTGCTCGTTGATAATTGGCAGCGATTCACGGAAAGTTTCTACATCTGGCGTAATTGCTCCTTTAAAATGGCCAATTTCACTTTCGTAATGGTTTCTGAAATCGACTACAATCGTATTTGGATCTTCTAGAATTTCGTTGAATTCCTTTGCTTTCAAGTGAACGCCGATATTGGTCACGTCAAAGGTTTCGTCGTTCAATCCGTCGGCAACAATTTTATCTCGGACTTTTACTGTCAATTTCAAAAAAGAATGGTCGTTATGTTCCACGGCCACATTCAAGCGGATGCCTTTCATGAAATCATAAGCTTCCAAAGTTTCACGAAAAGCTTCAAAATTTTCTGCAGGAACAGACATTTGGGCGTTGATTCCTTCGTGGGCGACATAAGTTCGTCCCAAGGCGTCAAGTTCATTCCAAACTATAAATAAATCGTCGCGAAATTTTTTAGGATCTTCAATTTTGGCATACGCATAGAAAGACAAAGTCAGTCTTTGTTTCCCGGCTTGGTCAATCAGCTCGGCTCTTTCTTCTGCGCTTAAGGTGTTGTACAGTTGCATGCTATAAACGTTTTAAGTGAGAATTGTGATTCTGTTTTTAGAATCGGGTGCAAAAATAGGCAAAACTTTAGTTATTTGAAAATGACAAATATCATGTGGGAATTTTGTAGAAATTTTATGCAGGAAAGTTTTTCGGACGCGGATTTTGGCGGATTACACTGATCAACATGGATTTTAAATATTCATCTTAACGCTTCCTACTCTCGTAATAAGAGTTCGGAATCTCATAATAAAAGCTTGAACTCTCATAATAATATACAGCACTCTCATAGTAATAGTCCTGACTCTCATAGTAATAGCTCGGCCTCTCATAGTAAGATACATGGCTCTCATAGTAAGAGCAGTAACTCTCATAATAAGAGTAAAATCTCTCATAATAAGAGTAAATTGACAAAAAAACTGGATTTTAGGATAGTTATAGTGCTTTCAAAAAACTTTGGTTGCAAAAAAAGTATGACAAATAAGATTAAACTCTTTTTATTTCATGCCCAACGAATTCTTCTAAAGTTGCAAAAATGTCGTCGACAGAAAGTACTTCGAAATCTGGGTGTGATTTTAAGAAGTCGGCATTTAAAGTGATGAGGTTTTCTTCCAATTCAAAAAAAGTGTCGTTGTTCAAGGAATCTCTAACCGGATTTACGCCTTCTAATTTTCCTTTCAGGAATTTATTGAGTTTCACACTGCTCATCAGTTTCACTTTTTTAGATTGCTGTTGGAATAATTCCAAATGTTTTTCGGCTCCAATCAACGCCAAACCTTCTTCGATAAGTTCGTTCAGTTCTTTGTCCCAACCTGATTTGTGGACGAACTGCGCAAAATTTCCTTCGGAAAGCTGTGTCCAATAATAATCTAAATAATAGCTCATCAAAGCATCTTCGTGAATCAAATCGTCGTTGACTTTTTCTTCACGCATTAAATTGATTATCGAAATATTTGACAGAATCACGTCGTGCGGATTCTCGCTGTTCATTGCTGTTTCTGAAACTATTATTTTCCCGAATTCCATATTTTCAAATTTTAAAGTAGATACAAATTTCAATTAAATTGTTGGTTGATAAAATTTTTTCTGAATTAAGTTAGCCTAAAAACAAAAAAAGCCACATTATAAAATGTAGCTTTCTGTATAAATGTAAACTTCTTATTTAGCTTTCATCGGTGGCAAATCAAACGCAGTGGCATCGTGTTCGAAACCATTTCTATGTGCGCCATCGCAAAAGGGTTTGTTTGCTGACAAGCCGCAACGGCAAAGTCCCAGCGCAGTTCTGCCTTGCAAATCATATACTTTCCCTTCTGGATCAACGATTTCAAAATCGCCGTCAATTTTTATAAATCCGTTTTTTGTAACGGTTAATTTTGTCTTACTCATGAATCTCTTTTTTGGAGTTCAAAGATTGCAAAATATATTTGAAGGAAATGAAGCTTTCGTGCTGTTTTTACTCGTGAAAGCCCAATTTACAATGGTTCTATTTTAGGAAATTAAAAGACGAAATGCGATAACGTTATTTAGCGTCAGATTCATCATTATTCTTTTGCTGATTCATTTCGTTCATTTTAGCCACCAAAGCTTTCATCCGCAAGGCTTTTTCTCTTTTCTCTTCTTGGAGTTTTGCCTTTTTGCGGTTTAATAATTTGGTGTGCAAAGCCTTATTTTTTGTGTTTTTTTCGGGTCCTTTTGCCATGATTTTAAATGCTTGAAATGCAAAGATAAAGTTTTAATTTCTTTGTTAATTCCTTGATGCGCTGTTAGCCGCTTTTTTGTCACAGATTTAAAAAATTTTAAAATCTGTGAATCTCTTTTTTTGGCAGCAGTTTTCACGCAATGGTCTTACAGCTTCCAAAAATGCGAAAACCTTTCTCAAATAGCCCCGATGTCAGCGACTATCTTTTTGTTTTTTTCTTTAAAAAATAAAAAGATAGTGCTGAACAGCGGGAATTGCAATTCCTGAAAAAGAAGGACGATTCGCTTCAAATGACAAAGAATATATTTTAGGTATTTCAGCGGTAATAGATTAATTTTGCATACTTATTTAAAGAAAAAGATGATACAGAATCCGAAAAGATATACGATTACGGCGGCTTTGCCTTATACTAACGGCCCAATTCACATTGGGCATTTGGCGGGAGTTTATGTTCCTTCTGATATTTATGCTCGATTTTTGCGCTTGCAAAATCGCGATGTGGCGTTCATTTGCGGTAGCGACGAACACGGCGTGGCGATTTCGATGAAGGCTAAAAAAGAGGGAATTACGCCACAGGAAGTGATTGATAAATATGACGGAATCATTAGAAAATCATTTCAAGATTTCGGAATTTCTTTTGATAATTATTCGAGAACATCGGCTAAAATTCACCACGATACGGCTTCTGAATTTTTCAGAAAATTGTATGACAACGGCGATTTTATTGAGGAAGTAACAGAGCAATTGTACGATGCAAAAGCGAATCAGTTTCTAGCGGATCGTTTCGTGGTAGGAACTTGTCCAAGATGTGGTAATGATGGTGCTTACGGAGATCAATGCGAAAATTGCGGTTCGACTTTGAATGCTACGGATTTGATTAATCCGAAATCGACAATTACTGGAGAAACTCCGATTTTAAAAGCAACAAAGCATTGGTTTTTGCCTTTGGATAGATATGAGGATTTCTTGCGAGAATGGATTTTAGTCGGACATAAAAATGACTGGAAACCGAATGTTTACGGTCAGGTAAAATCGTGGATCGACGGCGGTTTAGAGCCTCGCGCCGTAACCCGAGATTTAGATTGGGGAATTGACGTTCCGGTTGAAGGTGCGGAAGGAAAGAAATTATATGTGTGGTTTGACGCACCGATTGGCTACATTTCTTCGACGAAAGAATGGGCTTTGAGAGAAGGAAAAGATTGGGAACCGTATTGGAAATCTCAAGATACGAAGTTGGTTCATTTCATTGGGAAAGACAATATTGTGTTCCATTGCATTATTTTTCCAGCAATGTTGAAAGCGGAAGGAAGTTATATTTTGCCAGACAATGTTCCTGCAAACGAGTTCTTGAATTTGGAAGGAAACAAGCTTTCGACTTCTAAAAATTGGGCAGTTTGGTTGCACGAATATTTGGAAGATTTTCCGGATAAGCAGGATGTTTTGCGTTATGCATTGACTTCAAATGCTCCAGAAACGAAAGATAATGATTTTACGTGGAAGGATTTTCAGGCGAGAAATAACAATGAATTGGTGGCTATTTTTGGTAATTTCATCAACAGAGTTGTGGTTTTGACGAATAAATATTACGAAGGAATTGTTCCGACTCCAAATGAATTTTCTGAAGTGGACGAAGCTACTTTGGCTGAATTGAAAGCGTATCCTGCAGTAATTGCAAGTTCTGTGGAGCGTTACAGATTTAGAGAAGCTTTGGGAGAATTGATGAATGTAGCACGTTTAGGAAATAAATATCTGGCCGATGAAGAGCCTTGGAAAGTGATAAAAGACAATCCGGAAAGGGTGAAAACGCAAATGTATGTTGCCTTGCAGATTGCTGGTGCTTTGAGTGTTTTGGCAGCACCGTTTTTGCCTTTTACATCTGAAAAATTAAAAAGAATCTTGAACGCAGCGCCTTCTTCAATTTCAACTTTTGGAATTATGGATGAAACTGCGGTTTTAGCGGAAGCTAGAAATAATTCAGGTTTAAGTTGGAACGACATTTCAGAAAACTCAGATTTGATTCCGAGTGGACATAAAATTGGCGAGGCAGAATTGCTTTTCGCTAAAATTGAAGATGAAGAAATTCAAAAACAGATAGACAAATTGGAAGCTACAAAATCAGCCAACAAAGCAGAGAATAAGAAATTAGAACCGCAGAAAGATGCTATTCAATATGAAGATTTCGCAAAAATGGATTTGCGTGTTGGAACTATCTTAGAAGCTGAAAAAATGCCAAAAGCGAATAAACTTTTAGTTTTGAAAGTTGATACTGGAATTGATGTGAGAACCATCGTTTCTGGAATTGCTGAAAGTTTTACGCCAGAAGAAATTGTGGGTAGAAAAGTGACTGTTTTAGTGAATTTGGCTCCAAGAGCTTTGCGTGGTGTGGAAAGTCAAGGTATGATTTTGATGACTACGAATGCGGAAGGAAAATTGGTTTTCGTTAATCCGGATGCTGAAGTTGGGAATGGAGAGACTATAAATTAATATAGAACACAGATTTCACAAATTAGCACAGATTTTATTCAAAGTCATCTGTGAAAATTTGTGAAATCTGTGTTTAAAAATAATCATAATGAACATAAAAGTAATCGCTTTCGATGCCGACGACACCTTATTCGTGAACGAGCCTTATTTTCAGGAAACGGAAGAGAAATTCTGTGGCTTGATGAATGATTATCTTTCAAAGCAAGGAATTTCTCAGGAACTTTTTAAAGTGGAAATTGATAATTTGCCTCTTTACGGGTACGGAATCAAGGGCTATATTTTGTCGATGATTGAAGCTGCGATGAAAATTTCAGAAAAAACCATCAGCATTCAAGTCGTCGATAAAATCTTGGAATATGGAAAAGAATTACTGCAAAGACCGATAGAATTGTTAGATGGAGTTGAAGAAACTTTGCAAGCTTTACACGGCAAATACAAATTGGTTGTCGCTACAAAAGGCGATTTATTAGACCAAAGAAGAAAATTGCACAATTCTGGCTTGGGTCATTATTTTCACCATATTGAAGTGATGTCAGACAAGCAGGAAAAAGATTATCGCGATTTATTAGGCCGTTTGGAAATCCAACCTGAAGAATTTTTCATGATTGGAAATTCTTTAAAATCAGATGTTTTACCGGTTTTGGGAATTGGAGGGCATGCGGTTCATATTCCGTTTCACACGACTTGGGCTCATGAAAAAATTGACCACGAAGTGAAGCATAACAACTTTAGAACTGTTGAAAAAATTACTGAAGTTTTGCCTTTTTTACTATAAATAAATTACCGCAGATTTTTCTGGATTTTTCTGGATTTTGCAAAGAAAAAAATTCGTGAATTCGTGGTGAAAATCCACAAAATTGCGGTTCATAAAAATGAAAACAAAATTAAACCTAAACACTTGGCCACGAAAAGAACACTTTGAATTTTTCAGTAAATTCGAAGAGCCTTTTTTCGGAATTGTAGCCAATATCGACTGCACAAAAGCCTATGAAACTTCAAAGAAAAATGGAGTTTCATTTTTTTTATATTATCTTCATAAAACGCTTTCGGCGGTAAATGCTGTGGAGAATTTCCGTTATAGAATTGACAATGGCGAAATTTATATTTTTGACAGAATTGACGCTTCGGCAACATTGACGAGAGAAGACAACACTTTTGGATTTTCCCTAATTCCCTTTTATCCAGATTTTGAAACATTTCAAAAGAAAGCTTTGGAAGAAATTGAAAGAGTAAAAAACACAACTGGACTTTTTACCAGAAGTTTTGAAGTGGATAATTTGATACATTTTTCAGCAATTCCGTGGGTTGATTTTACATCACTTTCGCATGCCAGAAGTTTTACTTTTCCAGATAGCTGTCCGAAGATTTCCATTGGAAAAATGACAATCGCCGAAGATGGAAAACGTTCCATGGCGGTTTCGGTTCATGTTCATCACGGATTGATGGATGGTTTTCATGTTGGTGAATTTTTTACTAAATTTCAAGAGTTTATGGATTCTTAAACTTGCGGTATTGTTTTTGAACAAGAAAATAAAAAATGTAGGCTATGAAAAAATTACTATTTACGGTTTTTGTTCTTCACCTTTCAATGGCGATTTTTGGCCAGACTTTGATTTCTTCGCATCCCTTGCAATTGCGAAATTCCAGAAACAACCACCAGCTTTTAAATGCGGTAAATTCTAAAAATCAAGTATTTGCTTTTGCCACTGACAAAGAAAAGTTGACTGCTTTAAAATACAACCAAGCCTTATTTTTTTCAGATAGCATCACTACCAATCGACCAGATAGAGACTATGAATTGATGGTTGGTTATAGCTTTGAAGACAGCGGAAATCCTTGTCTATATTGGGCTTCAAGAGATTTTAAAAAAATGCATTCTATAAGTTTTGACTTTGAGAACAGAACAAATAAAACTGAAAATTTCCAATTCACATTTCCAGATGAATCAATCTTAAATACTTTCAGCGAAAACAATTCTTTCTACATTTTGACTTTGCCTAAGAAACAAGACAAGCTTAAAATTTATGTCTTGCGAAATGGTGAAATGGACGAAAAGAGCTTAGATTTTTCCACTTATAAATTCACAGATGAAAACGGAAAAGTCAAAACCTTCAATGAATTGATCAATGAAAATGGCTTGGAAATGATTGACACAAAAGCCTTGAATCCTTTATTTAAAACTGTTGGAAAATCAAAAATGTATGTTGATGGAAGTAAGGCCGTACTCACTTTTGATTCTAACACGCAAACGCAACTTTTGCAAATTGACCTGAATACTTTCGCAATTTCACAGCAAATCATTCCGCAGTCGGTTTTGGTAAATCAAGTCGGCAAATCAAATTCTTATTTCCACCAAGATAAATTATACCAGTTAAAAACCAACGAAGAAGAATTGGCTATTACGGCGGTTGATTTGAAATCAGGACAACTTATCAAAAAATATTACGCAGATACCAACGATACGATTTCATTCAGAAATTCGCCTCTTCTCAGCCAAACAGGAAATCAAAGCGGCAGAGCACTTAAAAACACCAAAAAGTTTTTGCAAAGGCTAAAGCTTTCGGATGTAGGAATTTCTGTTTATAAAACTCCGACGGATATAATGTTGACTGTTGGCGGCGTCAGAAATGTGGCTTCAACCGGAAATGTGATTTTAGGAATTACAGCCGGAGCAGCGATGGTCGCAACAGGATCTGGCAGTGATTTTGGACTTTTATTCGACGACGGAAATTTGCAGTCCACTTATTTTGAAGCCTTGTTTGATGATAAATTTGAACACCAAAATGTAGCACAACAAGGACTTGCCGTTGATTTTCTCTCTCAGTTCTTAAACGAAAATGATGTGACTTTGCAATCTTTTTTCGCTTTCAAAGATTATTATATTTTAAGTTATTACGATTCAAAAAAGAAAGAATATGTGATGCGAAAATTTGAAGATGTTTCTGAATTTTAATTAAAACAGAATGCTTCCAATTGCTTTTCATCCGATTTATAAACATCCTTTGCCGGAAGGACATCGTTTTCCAATGCTGAAATATGAATTGCTTCCGCAACAATTATTATACGAAGGGATTGTTTCTAAAAGTGATTTCTTTTCTCCAGAACTTCCTGATTTGAAACCTATTTTAGCAATTCATACTAAAGAATATGTTGATGATTTATTGAATTTGACATTAGATCCAAGAAAAGCAAGAAAGATTGGTTTTCCGCTTTCTGCCGAATTGGTTGAAAGGGAATTAAGAATTACGCAAGGCACAATTTCTGGTTGTGAAAAAGCACTGCAAACCGGAATCGCATTCAACATTGCCGGCGGCACACATCACGCTTATTCTGACCACGGCGAAGCTTTTTGTCTTTTAAACGACCAAGCAATTGGCGCTCAATATTTGCTCGACAATAATTTGGCTTACAAAGTTTTAATTATAGATTTAGACGTTCACCAAGGAAACGGAACTGCAAAAATATTCCAAAACAATCCAAATGTTTTTACTTTTTCAGTTCATGGAAAATCGAATTATCCGTTTAAAAAAGAAGTTTCTGATTTAGATATTGCGCTTCCTGATAAGACTTCTGATGACGACTATTTGAAAATCATACATAAATTTGTTCCAAAATTAATCGAACAAGAAAAACCTGATTTCATCTTTTATTTGAGCGGCGTAGATATTTTAGATTCTGATAAATTAGGAAAATTAGGATGTTCAATCGAAGCTTGCAAAAAACGCGATGAAATTGTTTTTGCCAATTGCAAGAAACTTGAAATCCCTGTACAATGTAGCATGGGTGGCGGTTATTCTCCAGAAATTAAAATTATTATTGAAGCGCATGCCAATACGTATCGCGTTGCCAAAGATGTTTTTGGATAAACCATCCGCCGAAACGGATGGATTTAACTAATTTTAATTTCTTCGGCGATTTATAATCATAAGTATTTCTTCTCCGTGGTTTTCAATTTTCAAGTTCCCAAAGCCTTTTATGTTCTTTAAATCAGCAATTGTTTTTGGTCTTGTTACAACGCAATTCAGCAATTCAGAATTATGACAAATCATAAAACCTGAAATATTCCAGTCTTGCGCTTTTCTAATTCGCCAAGTTTTCAATTCTTCGTAAACTTTTAACTGTTCAGGTTCTAAATCTTGTTCTTGAATATCGCCAATTTTTCTTTCGGGCTTATTTTCTGATTTCTTCTCTTCATAATGAACCAAAACCGACCAATAATTAGTTTCGTCTTCCACAAAATGCGTATCTGATTTTACAAATTCAATGCTTTCCAAAAAATCATTAAGTGACTTTTGGTCTGAAATAAATTTTTCAGAAATTAACCTTATGGCAAAAATTCGGACTTTCATATTATTTGCTTCCAAGTAATAAAATCTCGTTCACAACCACTTCGGTGACATACCTTTTTTCGCCGTTTTTATCGTCATAACTGCGGTGCGTCAACTTTCCTTCCACGGCAAACTGGTTTCCTTTCACCACATATTTCTCAATGATTTCAGCGGTTTTTCCCCAAGCGACAAGATTGTGCCATTGCGTTTCAGTGATTTTTTCGCCCTTGTCATTAATGTAGCTTTCGCTTGTGGCGATAGACACTGTAGCTAATTTTCGTCCTCCTTCAAAGGTCTTAACTTCTGGATCTTTTCCTGCATTTCCAATTAATTGTACTCTGTTTCTTAATGCGTTCATGGCTGCTAAATTTTAATTATTAGTAATTGTTTTGTCTTTAAAATCAACATTGCAAAGATGTGACAACCACCGAAAATTAGTCGGTAAACAACCATTTACTTTCGGTTGTAAATGCTTGTAAGCGTTTGCAAACGGAAAATATATTGCGTAACTTTCGGAGAAAAGGACATTTATGCAGACGGAAATTAATAAAGTAGAGCTACGAAATTTACAAATTGAAGATTACAAACAGCTGAAAACATCAATGCTTCACGCTTATTGTGAGCTCGAAGATACTTATTGGGAAGAAGAAGAAATTGAAAATCTGCTTTCGATTTTCCCCGAAGGGCAATTGGTGATTTTAGTCGATGATAAAGTTGTGGGTTCTGCACTTTCACTTTTGGTAAGCTATAAAAAAGCGAGTTCAAATCATACTTATCAAAAAATTACTGGAAATTCTTCCTTTTCAACGCACGATCCTGAAGGTGAAGTTTTGTATGGAATTGACGTTTTTATAAGTCCGGAATACCGCGGCTTGCGTTTGGGACGAAGATTATATGACGCAAGGAAGGAATTATGCGAAACTTTGAACCTGAAATCCATCATTTTTGCAGGAAGAATTCCGAAATATTCTGAATATGCCGATGAAATTACGCCAAAAGAATATATCGACAAAGTTCGCTTGAAAGAATATTATGATCCGGTTTTGTCTTTTCAAATAAGTAATGATTTCCACGTTTTGAAGATCATGAAAAATTATTTGGAAGGCGATGTAAGCTCTCAAGAATACGCCGTTTTATTAGAATGGAACAACATTTATTACGAGAAAAGTCCGAAATTAATTAACGCTAGAAAAAGCGTAATTCGTTTAGGTTTAGTGCAATGGCAAATGCGTCCGTTGGCAAACTTGGAAGCACTTTTTGAGCAATCTGAATTTTTCATAGACGTAGTTTCTGGCTATAACAGTGACTTTGTTCTTTTTCCAGAATTATTTATCGCGCCGTTGATGGCTGATTACAATCACTTGACAGAAGCCGATGCGATTCGTGAAATTTCCCATTTTACAGAACCTATCCGCAAGAAATTCCAAGAATTCGCCATTGCTTACAACATCAATATCATCACCGGAAGCATGCCTTACACCGAAGACGGAAACTTATATAACGTAGGTTTTTTGTGCAAGCGCGACGGAACTTCAGAAATGTATACCAAAATTCACATTACGCCAAACGAAGTCCAATATTGGGGAATGAAAGGCGGTTCAGAAATCAGGACATTTGACACCGACTGCGGAAAAATCGGAATCATGATTTGTTATGACGTCGAATTTCCAGAAATGGCAAGATTGATGGCCGATGAAGGAATGGAAATTTTATTTGTACCGTTTTTGACTGATACCCAAAATGCTTACACGCGCGTGAAGCTTTGCGCTCAGGCTCGTGCGATTGAAAATGAATGTTATGTGGCAATTGCGGGCTGTGTTGGAAATCTTCCGAAAGTGAATAATATGGATATCCAATATGCGCAGGCTGCGGTTTTCACGCCGTCAGATTTTGCATTTCCTAGTAATGGAATCAAGGCGGAAGCCACGCCAAATACAGAAATGACACTTATTGCTGACGTAGATTTAGACATGCTCAAAAAATTGCACGAAATGGGAAGCGTTCGAATTTTGAAAGACAGACGTGATGATTTATATAAAATTAAAAAGCTGAAATAGAAAAAATTATATATGTTTGTGTAGGAAAATGAATTGTAAAGTTTTGTTAGTACTTTTCTATCTTTAATTTCTAGGAAAAATTGACAATTTTACAAGCCAGAAAAAAGAAATTATATGCCAAAATCATGCTTAGAATGCGAGGAAAAAATTAACGGTCGGGAAGACAAAAAGTTCTGTTCTGACGGTTGCAGAAATGCTTACAACAATAAAATAAATAAGGATGCGAATAATTTTATGCGCAATGTGAATAACAAGTTGCGCAAAAATTACAGGATCCTAAGCGATATAAATGTGGAAGGAAAAACAAAAACATCTCGATCTAAGCTTTTAAGCAAAGGTTTTGATTTTGAATTTTTCACAAATATTCTCCATACAAAAACTGGAAATACCTATTATTTTTTATACGACCAAGGCTATTTGGCATTAGAAAATGATATTTTTATGTTAGTCAAGAAAGATATTTAACGCCAAACCCCACTAGGCTGTAATGAAAAAAAATTATAAATTTCTTTTGTCTGCATTGCTGGTTGCATGCATGATTTATGGCGTTTTTTACGCTCTGATGCCGCAATCAATTCCGCAGGACGAAGTGCCCCTTAAAGAATTTTCTACCAAAAGAGCATTACAGCAAGTAGAAGCAATGTCAAAAGAACCGCATTATATTGGTTCAGAAAATCATAAAACGGTTGCCAAAAATCTTGAAAAAGAACTGCAAAATTTAGGATTAGAAACTACTACGCAAGAAGGATATTCATTGACAGAGTGGGGAAATCTGTCAAAATCAAAAAACATTTTAGCAAGAATAAAAGGTTCTGGAAACGGAAAAGCCTTGTTGCTTTTGTCACATTATGACAGCGCGCCACATTCTTCTTCGCTTGGCGCGAGCGATGATGCTTCTGGAATTGCAACGATTTTAGAAACTGTTCGTGCTTTTTTAGCCAATAAATCAGCCAATAAAAACGACATCATCATTTTATTTTCTGACGGAGAAGAACTTGGTTTAAACGGCGCGGCTTTGTTTGTAACCGAACATCCGTGGGCAAAAGAAGTTGGATTGGCATTGAATTTTGAAGCTAGAGGAAGTGCCGGACCGTCTTATATGCTGATGGAAACCAACCAAGGAAATGCAAAAATGGTAAAAGAATTTACCGAAGGAAATCCGGGTTATCCAGTTTCTAATTCTTTGATGTACAGCATTTACAAAATGCTTCCGAATGATACTGATTTGACAGTTTTCAGGGAAAAAGGAAAAATTCAGGGTTTCAATTTTGCTTTTATTGACGACCATTTTAATTACCATACGCAGCAAGACGACCTGCAACATTTGAGTCCGACGACTTTGGCGCATCAAGGAACTTATTTGGTTCCGCTGTTGAATTATTTTGCAAATACGGATTTGAGTTCGCTAAATTCTACTGAAGATTACGTTTATTTCAATACGCCTTTTGCCTTTGTCAGCTATCCATTTTCTTGGAATTTCATTCTGATAATTGCCGCCAGTTTGCTTTTTATTTTCTTCGTATTTATTGGAATTGGAAAAAGAGCTTTGTCGCCAAAGGAAATCTTGAGAGGATTTTCACCACTTTTTGCATCGCTTTTGGTTTCTGCAACTGTAGCATTTTTAGGATGGAAAGCCATCAATGAATTTTATCCGCAGTACAAAGACATTCTCCACGGATTTACTTACAACGGGCATTCTTATATTGGTTTCTTCGTATTTTTAAGCTTGGCGATCAGCTTTGCTTTTTACAAGAAATTCTACTTTGAAAATCAAGCGATGAGTTTTGCCGTGGCGCCAATTTTCCTTTGGATTTTGATTAATTTGGGCTTGGCATTCTTCCTTCCTGGCGCTGGATTTTTTATAATTCCTGTGTTTTTCAGTATAATCATGCTTGGTGTTTTTGTGATTACGCAACGAAATAATTGGATCTTAAATTTGATTTTGAGCCTTCCTTCGCTTGTGATTTTGGCTCCATTTATTACAATGTTCCCAATTGGATTAGGATTGAAACTTTTAGTTGGAAGCGCAGCCTTGACCGTTTTGCTATTCACTTTGCTGTTGCCGCTTTTTGGCTATTATCCGAAGAAAGGAAATTGGGCATTATTGATGGTTATAACTGCGGTTGGATTTTTAGTCAAGGCGCATTTAGACTCGCATTATGAAGAAGGAAAAGCCAAACAAAACAGCCTTTTGTATGTTTATGACAACGACACAAATAAAGCGCTTTGGGTCACTTATGACAAAAATCTCGATGCTTGGACAAAAGCTTATTTGGGAGAAAATCCTGGAAATGCTGAGCAATTGGACGCTTATAATTTATTCAGCAAATACAATTCTAAATTTACGCATGCGACTAATGCGCCGGCGAAAGATTTGGCTGGCCCAACAATTCAATTTGTAAAAGATGCCGTGATTGGAAATCAGCGTTATTTGACCCTAAAAATTACGCCGAATCGCAAGGTAAACCGCTATGATATTTTTGCCCATGAAAATCTTACTTTCCACAATTTAAGAACCAACGGCGTGAAACATGTCAACCAAGAAGGTTCTGCTTTCAAGCGAAACGGACGCAAGTTATTGAGTTATTATGTTACCGATAATGAACCTTTAGAAATGCAATTCAGCGTGGATTCAAAAGCAATTTTGGACATGGAATTGATGGAGTCTTCCTTTGATTTATTGTCAAACAAACTATTTACGGTTGCAAAACGCGAAAATTGGATGATGCCGACTCCTTTTGTCTTAAATGACGCTGTGGTTTTAAAACAGAAAATCAAGTCTAATTTCAAGCAAGAAATCATTCCTGCGCCAATTTTAGATAGCATTCAACCCATAAATCAAGAAGTAAATGTCCAAAATTAGTATTCTCGGCTGTGGCTGGTTAGGTTTGCCGTTGGCGAAATCTTTGTTGGCGAAAAATTACGAATTAAAAACCTCAACAACTTCGCCAGAAAAAATTGAGAAACTGAAGAATTTTGGATTAAATCCTTTTTTGATTTCAGTTTCTAATCTTGACATTGAAGGAAATATTTTTGGATTTTTAGAGGATTCTGAAATTCTGATTATTGATATTCCGCCGAAGATTGGTTCTGGTGAAAAGGAAGATTTTACAGATAAAATAAAAATTCTGATTCCTGAAATTGAGAAATCTTCTGTTCAAAAAGTTTTATTTGTAAGCGCGACTTCGGTTTATGACGACGATGAAAATTTTAGAATAATAACGGAAGAAACTCCTGCAAATCCAGAAACGGAAAGTGGCAAACAGCTTTTAGAATCTGAAAAAATGTTGTTAGAAAATACAAATTTCAAAACTACAAGTCTCCGTTTTGGAGGTTTGTTTGGCGAAGAACGCCATCCGATCAACTATTTGTCTGGAAGAAACGGTATTGCAAATCCGGATGCGCCGATTAATTTGATTGGACTGGATGATTGCATTGGAATTATTGAAAAAATCATTGAAAAGAACACTTGGAATGAAGTTTTTAATGGAGTAAATCCAGAACATCCAAGTAGAAAAGAATATTATAATGGCAAAGCTTTGTCTTTAGGATTGCCTTTAGTGGGTTTTGATGAAAGTAAAATTTCTGTTGGGAAGATTATTGACAGCGGGAAGATTGTTGGGGTTTTAGAACATAAATTTGGGGAGATTTAATTTTTCCAATTGACTAAAATCGATTGCAATTGATACACAGATTGTCGACATCGAAAATCTTCAATCATCTTAGGTTTTAACCAAAAGGAAAAAACTATAAAACAAAAAAAATCCCAAGCTCTCACTTGGGATTTTTCATATAATCTATTACCAGATTTTCACTCGTTTTGCTGGATCTACATACATTCCGTCACCTTTTTTGATTCCGAAAGCTTCATAGAAAGCATCCACGTTTTGCAACGGCACATAAGCTCGGTACATTCCTGGCGAATGCGGATCCGTTTTTACTTGGTTTTTAATCGCTTCGTCGCGCGCTTTCGTTCTCCAGATGGTTGCCCATGAAATGAAGAAACGTTGTTCTGGCGTGTAACCGTCGATTAAACCTGGATTTCCGTTTTGTTTCAAATATAATTTCAAACCGTCATAAGCAGCATTTACACCGCCTAAATCTCCGATGTTTTCACCTAAAGTGAATTTCCCATCCACATAAATTCCTGGCAAGGGTTGCAAAGCGCTGTATTGGTCAGCCAAAGAACCGCCCAAGCTTGTAAATTGTGTCAAATCTTCTTCGGACCACCAGTCAACTAAGTTTCCGTCAGCGTTGTATCTTGCTCCAGAATCATCAAATCCGTGCGAGATTTCGTGACCGATTACGGCCCCGATTCCACCATAATTTACAGCTTCGTCTGCTTTGTAATCATAAAAAGGAGGTTGCAAAATTGCTGCTGGAAATACGATTTCATTATAAGCTGGATTGAAATAAGCGTTCACAGTCTGCGGTGACATGAACCATTCGTCTTTGTCAACCGGCTTATTTAATTTTTCAATATCGTCTTTGAAGCTCCATTTTTGAAGGTTTTTCATGTTTTCAAAATATGAGCCTCCGTTTTCAACTGCCGTAATTGTCAAGCCAGAATAATCTTTCCATTTATCAGGATAACCAATTTTGATTCTTGATTTGTGCAGTTTTTCAATGGCACTAGCCTTTGTCGCTTTTGTCATCCAAGGCAAGTTATTAATTCTGTTTTCAAAAGCCAAGAATACATTTTTAATCATGCTTTCTGCTTTTGCTTTTGCTTCTGGCGGGAATTTTTTAGCTACATATAATTTTCCTAAAGCCTCACCTACTGTGCCGTTAACAGTTTGAAGTGCTGTTTCAGTTCTAGGTTTTTGTTTGATAGCTCCAGTTAAAGTTTTTCCGTAGAATTCCCAGTTTGCTGTTTCAATATCAGTTGAAAGCAAACTTGAAGATTTATTCAAAAGCGTCCATTTCATGTATTCTTTCCAGTCTTCTACTTTATTTTGCTTGAAGATTTCCTCAAGAGCCGTCATGTATTTTGGTTGCGAAACAATAATAGTCTGCAATTTTGGAAACCCGACACCGCTTAAATACGCTTCCCAATTGATAGATGGCGTCAATTTTTGAAGTTCTGCAACCGTCATTGGGTTATATGATTTTCTATCGTCGCGCATTTCAACACGGTCCATTCTTGGTTTTGCCAAAGCAATTTCAAAAGCAAGGATTTTAGCCGCATTTTTCTTTGCATCAGCTGGTTTTTCACCAATATATTGCAACATTCTTGCCACGTGAAGTTCATATTTCTCACGCTTTTCTTTAGAATCTGCTTCGTCAGAAACATAATAATCACGATCTGGAAGTCCTAATCTTCCAAGACCCAATCTTGTTACATTTTTATTGCTGTCTTTTTCATCAGAACCAACGCCAACGCCAAAGAATCCAAGTCCTCCGACAGGTTCCATCTCAGTCAGCAAAACTTGTAAATCTTTTACATTTTTAACTGCATTGATTTTTGCAAGATACGGTTTCAAAGGTGCGATTCCTTGCTTGTTTCTTGCCACGGTGTCCAAGATTGATTTATAAAGATTTACAGCTTTTGCCTGATCTGATTTTGGATCTAATTTTTTATCCGCAACAGCTTCATTCAGAATTACCATTACATCTTTATCTGTATTTACGCGAAGCTCGTCAAAACTTCCCCAACGGGTTCTGTCAGAAGGAATTTTGGTATCTTTAACCCAAGTTCCGTTTACATAAGTAAAGAAATCATCAGTTGGTTTTACACTTTTATCCATGAATTGAAGCTCAATTCCATGATTTTTGGATTTCTCCTGAGCGTTTGCTCCAAGCGATGCCAAAACAATCGCCGTTAAGGAAAGCATGCTTCTGTTCAAAATTATTTTCATATTGAAATGTTTAGTATCGACAAATTTAAAAACTTAATGATTTTTTGGATTGAATTTATTGTTAAAAAACGATTTGGATGTTGCGATACTTCGTAATTTCGCAAAAATTTCTTTCAAATGATTGCCTTTTTTAAAAAATACAAAATATTCTTTATCGTTCTCGCTATTCTTTCTGCTATAATTCTTACACTTTTTTATAATGCCTTGAAGCCGAAAAAAACTTTAAAAATTTATAATCCGGCAGATGTAAATCCGGAAATGGTGGACACGACGGTGCAGTTTATCAAGCGCGACCACACGATTGACAATTTCTCTTTTACGAATCAAAACGGAAAGACAATTACGCAAAAAGACTATGAAGGAAAAATTTATGTAGCTGATTTCTTTTTCACGACTTGTCCGTCGATTTGTGTTCCGATGGGAGAAAACATGGCTTGGTTACAACAGCAAATTAAGGATAATCCAAAAGTATTGTTGCTTTCGCACACCGTTACTCCAGATATCGATACTCCAGAAGTTTTAAAGGCTTATGCGCTTAAAAAAGGCGTAATCGACAGCAAATGGAATTTAGTAACTGGTAAAAAGGAAGACATTTATTATATAGCCAGAAAATCTTATTTGGCCGTAAAAACCACGAATTCAAGTGAATTGTATGATATGGTTCACACAGAAAATTTTGTGTTGGTGGATGCTAAAAAACGCATCAGAGGTTTTTATGACGGAACTAATCTTGAAGAAGTAAAAAAACTTTTAGAAGACATTAAATTCTTATCAGGAGAAGAATAAATTAAGCTACTGGAAGGTAAATGTCAAAAGTGGCGCCTTCCTCTAATTTTCCGCTTGCTGTGATTGTGCCATTATGGTTTTCAACAATTTTCTTTACGATAGCAAGGCCAATTCCTGTGCCATGGTATTCTTCTCTTGAGTGCAGACTGCGGAAAAGCTCAAATATTTTCTTGCCATATTGCTGGTCAAAGCCGATGCCGTTATCTGCAATTCGAATATGACATTGCTTTTCTGTAATTCCAAAGCTGGTTTCCTTGTCAACAATCGAACATTTTATCGAAATGACCGGCTTTACTCCTTCCCTAGAAAATTTCAAAGCATTGCTGAAAATATTGTAAAGCAGTTGTCGAAATTGAAACGGAATAACATTGCTTTCACAAGTTTCCATTACTTTAATAGTTGCATCTTTTATTTCCAGTTCTTCTTTTAAATCATCCATTACTTGATCAACAACCCGTTTTAAGTCAGTCAATTCAAATTTGCGTTCGGCCATCGAGGTTCGGGAATAAGCCAAAAGATCATTTATCAAATCTTGCATCCGCTCGGCAGAACTTTGGATTCTTTTAAAATATTCCTTTCCTTTTTCAGATAAATTTTCTAATTCTTTATCAGAAATAATGCTGACAAAAGTTTGTATTTTTCGAAGCGGTTCTTGCAAGTCATGGCTTGAAATGTAAGCGAAAGATTCTAATTCTTTATTTAGTTTTTCAAGCGAATGATAGTTTTCTTCTAATTGCTGTGTTCGAATCTGCACTTCTTTTTCCAGTAAATCTGTAAATATTTTTTGATTTTCTTCACTGATTTTGTGCAGTTCGCGTTCATTGTCTAAAGCAGATTGTGTAGAATCCAGCTCCTCAATTGCACTTAAATGAAAAGAAATTAAATCTGCAAAAAGACTGAACATTGCCAGCATTTCTGAAGATTTCAAACTGCGAGGTTGTGGGTCAATGGCACATAATGTTCCGAAAAAGCGTCCATCTTTGCGAATAATCGGTACAGAAATATAACTCTGAAACCCATATTGTGCGGGCGTATGGTGATTTTTAAAATCAGGATCTTCTGCCACATGGTCGATAATCACAGCATTATGATGGTGCCGGATTTCATCACAAATTGTAGTTTTGAGTTCTAATTCATCTCCTGGTTTTAATCCAAAAGAAATGTCATCACGAGTTGTGCAAGTTACCCATTTGTCTTCAGTAACTCTTGCAACTGCAGAAAAACCCATGCCAGTAGAAGTACAAACCACATTAAGGATGTTTGTGATAATGGGAATTTGTCCAATATCTCGGATGTCTTTTGCTATGTCTTTGTCTGGATGCATTTTAGTGTATAAGTTCAATAAATTTAAACTATAAATTTAGATAATTGCTTTTATAAAACCTTAAATTTTCATTTTCTTGAAATAATATAATTTGTCCTCGTCAGTAATTTCACGCACGACCTTGCATGGGTTTCCAACCGCTATTACATTAGCTGGAATATCTTTTGTGACAACGCTTCCAGAACCGATAACGGTATTTTTTCCAATCGTAATTCCGGGATTGATGACCACATTGCCGCCAATCCAGACATTATCACCAATAGTCACGGGAAAAGCATATTCTAAACCGGTGTTTCTTTTTTCAAAGTGAACTGGATGTCCGGCTGTAAAAATGCTTACGTTTGGCGCAAACATCACATTATCGCCGATTCTTACTTCGGCACAGTCTAAAATCGTGCAGTTGTAATTGCTATAAAAATTCTTTCCTATAAAAATATTATAGCCATAATCGCATCGAAATGGCGGTTCAATATAAAATCCCTTTTCGGTTTTTCCGAAGAGCTTTTTGATGATTTCCGTTCTGGGTTTTAAGTCTTTCGGATGGGAGTTATTGAATTCAAAAACCAATTCTTTGGCAGTCATTCTTTCGGTAAAAAGCTCTTTCCCATTGGCTAAATATGGCTCGCCCGAAATCATTTTTTCTTTTTCTGTCTTCATAATTTTATAGAATCAAAATACTTTTTTATTCGTAAAATTCCTTGATTACTACATTTTTGTTATTGGCTTTTTTCAATTCTTCCAATAAATAATAGCGGTGAAAATAACCAGTCAAAACCATGATTTTCTTTCCCGGATTTTCTTTGGCATACTTCAAGATATTCTTTGCCATCGTCTTGTTTCGCAAGTCCCAGAAATCACAAAATTCATTGTAGCCTTCTTTCAAGCTTACTTTTTTACCCGAAGTTGTGGTTACAAATACTTGTGAAAAAACAGGCTGTTCATTGATGACTTTTCTGATTTCGTGGTGCTGGTAATATTGGCGAAGCTTTGAAATGCTATCTGTTTTTGGATTATTGAAATTAATTGCAGAAAGATATCCAAAAGAATTCAGCTGTTCGGTCAGCCTTCTGTATTCTGAAACTGTTGCACGCTGTTTTTCTGTCAATTTTCCTGAACTGTACAAGCTGTCTAAAATACGCATCGTTGGATTTTCTGATTGCTTGATTCCCTTTTCTCTTCGGTATTCATTTCTTCCTTCAAACTCAAACGGACGAAGCATTACTTGCGGCTGTTTTGCAAAATAACGTTCTGAAGCATTCTGCTCGTTTTCTTTAGAAGGGTCTTTAAACTTAAAATCTTTGGTAAAGAAACTTTTGTCGATTTCATGCAGAATAATATCTGGCTTCACTTTTTCCATAATTGCATAAAGCGAATCAGCATTGTATCGGTCCATTGGCGTGTGCACGTTTCCGACGACAATGATTTCATTTTTTTGAGCAAAAGAAGCAATTGACAAAGAAAGCAACAGAACTTGTAGTATATTTTTCATTATGAATATTAAAATTGGAGTGCGGTTTTGAAATCGAGCCTAAAGATAAAAAAACGTTCTTGTTTTAAAAGAAGTCTCGCCTGTTTTAACTCAATAAAGACATTGGCAAATTGATTGCAATAAAAAGCGGGGCAATGTAATGCTACAATGCCCCGCGAGATAACTTGTCAGAGTTATATTTAATTTTTCTTTTTTCCGTCTATGATGGCACCCGTTCCTGCACCAACTGCTGCTCCAGCCAAACCTCCAATAATAGCGCCTTGACCTTTCTTTTTAGAAACTACGGCTCCAGTAATTGCTCCAGCACCAGCACCAATTACTGCACCTTTTGCTGTTGAACTCCAACCTTTTTTCTTAGTTTCTGTTGTAGTTGTAGTCGCATTATTTCTAGAACTTGCCGATGCTACTCTTGCATTTGCTGCTGCTTCTTTTTCAGCTACAATCGCATTCATCGAATCAATTGTTTTTTGTTTTGCAGCTTCTTCTTTTTGCTCCTTCATGACCACTTTCATAGAGTCAAGTTCGCGTTGCTGTTCTAGCGCTACGCTTTCTGCTTTTGTATCTCTACATGAGGTAAAGGCAAAAGCTACTAAGGCAATATAAAGTACGTTTTTCATGACATTTCTATTTAAAGTATTTATGTTCGTAAAGGTAGGCTTACAAAATGCAAGGTGTTTTACACAATTACCAAGTAATGTTATGAAAGTCACACAGAATATAGTGTTAAATTCAAATTCTTATGGCAATATAATTGGCCCAAGATACTTAAACCAAAGGATGTAACCTAAAATTCCTCCAATTAGACCTGCAACTAGAAAAGGCAACCTTTGTAATTTTGGTATAAATTTAAAAAACAGAAAAGCAATAAGTACTATTGAAAGTAAAGCAGTAATTGTAGAACTTGTTCCGTTTTCAAAACCAAAATATACATCCAATTTTGATTCATCACTTCGTATGGAAAAGCTTCCTTTTTTGATAAATCTGATTACTGCAGTAAAAAAGTTGAAAAGCTGGCGAAGCCAAAATGAAGCTAGAAAAATCATAATCCATTGTATAAACGAAAGCTTTCTTGTGAAATAAAATGTTTTTCGGTTTATAAAAACATGCATCAAACCGATGGTGCCGGTCAACATCGTTAGCAATGGCCCACCCAGGATAAAAAGAAAGTTATCTTCTTTTGAAACTTCTTGATTGCTTACAAAATGTGTTGATTGGTAATCTATATAAACGTCATAACCTAGCATTTTCCCCATTGCATAATGTCCAAATTCGTGCGACAAGGTTCCAATAATTGTAAAAAAAACAAATCCCACAATAAGGAAAGCAAAAAGAGAAAAGTCGAAGTTTTTCATATAACCCTTTTATTTTAAATTTGAATCTGCGTCTTAATAATTGCACTATGCCCACGAAATTGAATTGCTTCTACTCGCTTATTTTCACTATTTATAGAAAAGCAAATACTTAAATTATTCAAGCAAATTTATATCAAAATTGACCTAGTGCAACTGCCTTTTTTAAGACGCCAAAAATCTTATAAAAAACATGCTTTTTTAGGGGTTTTGTTCGGGGTTCGTTCGGGGATTGTTGCACTTTGTTCGGTAAAAAAGCCATTTTACCGAACAACACCCGAACAAACCCCAAACAAAACTGCTCTAAATAGGCCTTTTTTATAGCGTTTATTTTTAATGAAATTTGAAATTTTTCAATGAAATTAAGAATAAAACAATAACATTCCCAAAACCTTTTTTTAACCCAAAAAATTTCCTAATTAAAATCCTAATATTTGAAAATCAATCTGCAAGTTAAAAGCTTCCTGTCTATCCAAAAAATAATACTTACTTTTGCAATCTAAATTGAATCTAAATTAGACTTGAAAACGCTAGCAGATCTAAAAATTGGCCAAAAGGCGCTTATCCTCGATTTTAATATTGACAACATTCCCTTAAAACTTTTGGAAATGGGTTGCCTGCCGGGCAATGTTGTAGAATTGTTGCAAATTGCACCACTTGGTGATCCGATATACATCAACGTGAATGACAGCCATGTAGCCATCAGAAAAGAAACGGCTGGCGAAATTAATATTGAAATCGTTACCGCAGAATAATTATGAGCCACCAAAATTTAAAAGTTGCCCTGATCGGAAACCCAAATGTGGGAAAAACTTCTGTTTTTAACCAACTGACAGGTTTGAAACAGCAAGTGGGAAATTATCCCGGAATCACGGTTGAAAAGAAAGTCGGCTATTGCAAATTAAACGAAAACACGAAGGCAACGATTTTAGATTTGCCCGGAACATACAGCTTAAACGCAAGTTCAATCGATGAAAATGTAGTCATTGAATTGCTTTTGAATAGAAACGATCCTAATTTTCCAGAAGTTGCCGTTGTGGTGACTGAAGTGGAAAATTTAAAACGAAATCTGTTGCTTTTTACGCAGATAAAAGACCTTGAAATCCCAACGATCCTTGTCATCAACATGGCAGATAGAATGGATTATAAAGGAATCACGCTGGATATTCCTTACTTAGAAACCCAATTGAATACCAAAATTGCCTTGATTAGTTCTAGAAAAAATCAAGGAATTGATACATTGAAAAATCTGATTGCCGATTATAAAAACCTTTCTTCTGAACCTTGCCTGAACGCCTCAAGCATTGATCCTGATTATTTTAACAATCTTCGCCACGCTTTTCCAAAAGAATTGCTGTATAAATTGTGGCTGGTAATTACGCAAGATGTCAACTTCGGAAACTTGCAGCGACAAGAAATTACTGAAAAATCATTCGCAAAATCAAATCCTGAGCTGAAGAAAATGCAGCAGAAGGAAACCATCAAAAGATACCAGTTTATCAACGATGTCTTGAAAGTGGGACAAACTGTGGATGCTACAAAAGCTAAAGGAATTCGCGCAGGATTGGACAGAATTTTAATGCATAAAGTCTTTGGCTACGTGATTTTCTTCGCCATTTTGATGCTGATTTTCCAGTCAGTATTTTCATGGTCAAGCTTTCCAATGGATTTTATAGATGAAACTTTTGCAAAGCTTAGTTCTTATGCAAAAATGAATATGACGCCCGGCGTTTTGACCGATTTAATATCCGAAGGAATTATCCCAGGAATTGGCGGCGTTGTTATCTTTATACCCCAAATTGCTTTTCTTTTCTTGTTCATTTCGGTCTTGGAAGAAAGCGGTTACATGAGTCGCGTAGTTTTTCTTATGGATAAAATCATGAGGCGATTTGGATTAAGCGGTAAGAGCGTCGTGCCTTTGATATCAGGAACTGCGTGTGCGATTCCAGCGATTATGGCGGCGCGAAATATTGAAAATTGGAAAGAAAGATTGATTACCATTTTAGTCACGCCATTCACAACATGTTCGGCAAGGCTTCCGGTTTATGCGATTTTAATTGCGCTGATAATTCCAGATGAACGCCTTTTTGGATTCATCAATTTACAAGGATTGACTTTGATGATTTTATATCTTCTAGGTTTTGGGATGGCCGTTTTTTCAGCTTATGTATTGAATAAAATCTTGAAGTTTAAGAACAAATCTTATTTTGTGGTGGAAATGCCAAATTACAGATTGCCATTGTTTAAAAACGTAGCGATAAACGTGATTGAGAAAACGAAAGCGTTTGTTTTTGGCGCTGGTAAAATCATCTTGGCGTTATCAATAATTCTTTGGTTTTTAGGATCTCACGGGCCTGGAGATGATTTCAATAATGCCGAACATATTGTTACTGAAATGCCACAAAACATGGGTGTCCCAGAGGAAGTTTTGCAAGATGAGATTGCTTCTTATCAATTAGAAAATTCTTATATCGGAATTATTGGAAAAGGAATCGAGCCCGTAATTCGCCCGCTAGGATATGATTGGAAAATCGGAATCGCCGTGGTAACTTCTTTTGCTGCAAGAGAAGTTTTCGTAGGAACTTTAGCCACGATTTACAACGTAGGAAGCCACAGCGAAGAGGAAGTAACCATAAAAAACCGAATGGAAGCGGAAGTAAATCCGATAACCGGCAAAAAGATTTTCAACTTCGCCACCGGAATTTCTCTGCTCTTGTTTTATGCCTTCGCCATGCAATGCATCAGCACGCTGGCGATTACAAAAAAAGAGACGAATTCTTGGAAATGGCCGATGCTGCAATTGGGTTTCATGAGTGCTTTTGCTTATGGCGTTTCATTGATTGCGTTTCAGTTGCTCAAGTAACAATTTATAGTTATAGTTTTATTGGGATAAATTAAATAACAGTTTTTATAAATTTGCAACATGGATTTACAGTCAATAATAGCTTATTTATTAGTGGTTGCCGCAACAGCTTTTTTAATCAAGAAATTCTTCTGGAAAAAAAAGAAAAAAGCGGGCGATTGTGGTGGCGATGATTGCGGGTGTCATTAAACCAGCTTCACAAATAAGTTGCTCGCAATCTTATTAGAAATAATCAAATCTTTCCCGTTTACTTTTATTTTTAGCGATTGGTCAAAGGTTTCTTTTGAAATAAATTCAATTTTAGATCCAAGCGCAATTTCCTGTTTGTCAAGGTATTTCAGAAATTCAGAAGACGTATCTTTGACGCCAACACAAATTCCAACATTTTTTTCAGTCAATTCAGATAACAGTTGCTTTTCCACTTTTATAATTCGCCCTTCACTATCAGGAATCGGGTCGCCATGCGGATCTTCCGTTGGATTTCCTAAAAAATCATCTAATTTATTGATTAATTTCTCTGATTTTATATGTTCCAATTGTTCGGCAATGTCATGTACCTCATCCCAAGAAAAGTCTAATTTCTCTACTAAAAAAACCTCCCACAAACGATGTTTTCTAACAATCATTTTGGCGGCAAGTTTTCCTTTTTCGGTCAAAGAAACACCTTGGTATTTTTTATAATGGATTAAATCTTTTTCAGCCAATTTCTTTAGCATATCAGTTACCGAAGAAGCTTTTGTTTCTATCTTTTCAGCAATGGCATTGGTGCTGCAAACGTCAGAATCCACAGCGTTTGTCAAGTGATAAATTGTTTTTAAGTAATTTTCTTCTGAAAAAGTCATGTTTATAGGTGCAGGGTTTAAGGTGAAAGGTTTTGGGTTATTTCTTTACGATAAATAATGGGATTGATATTTTATGGCGCAATTTATCAACGGTGGTTCCAAAGATAAGATCTTTAAAGCCAGTGTGGCCGTGGGTTCCCATGACCAAAATATCAAAACCGCCCGCATTCACAATCGCTGGAATCACTTTGTCAGGCATTCCAAATCCGAGTTTTGTTTCGACTTTGAAGCCTTGATCGTTGAGCATCACTTTATATTCTTCTAGTAATTTTTCGTCGATTGTAGTTTCATGATCTTTGATATTTTCGCCATACATTATAGCTCCCACGGTTTCCACAACGTGAATCAGCGTATATTTCGCGTCAGTACCGCCTAATTCAAAAGCATTGTTAATTGCAGCCTCGTCCGATCTTGAAAAATCTACAGAAATGGCAATATTTTTCTTGCTATAATTTCCTGTTTTAGAAAATTTCAAAGCTAAATTATGTGGCGAATGATTCTGAATTTCTGATTTTGACTTCGCAAAGAAAGGCTTGAAAACAATGAACAAAAGCAGGAACAAAAAGCCAAAAGCCATCGGCACAATCGTCAGCCAAATCCATGTTGGGTTTTCAGAAGCTTCCATCCAGCCTGTGATTTCGTCGTAAACTAATTTGGCATTTAAGCAAACAATGGTTGTCGCAATCAGCCATGAAGCAATTCTGGTCCATTTTCCGATGTGAAATCCTTTCATTTTCGTCTTGTCGCTCACAAAGTGAATCAGCGGAATTATGGCAAATCCCAACTGCAAACTCAAAATAACTTGACTAAAAATCAAGAGCTTTCCCGTAATTCCTTCACCATAAATCCAGATCACCAAAACGGCAGGAACAATGGCAATTAATCGAGTAATAATTCTTCTAACCCAAGGCTGAATTCTTAAATTCAAATATCCTTCCATGATAATTTGTCCCGCTAAAGTTCCCGTCACCGTTGAACTTTGTCCTGCGGCAATTAAAGCTACAGCAAATAAAACCGGAGCCCATTTGTTACCTAAAAGTGGTTCTAAAAACTGATGCGCATCTTGAATTTCAGCTACTTCGAAATAGCCGTTTTTATGGAAAGTCGCAGCAGCCAAAATCAAAATTGCAGCGTTTACAAAAAAGGCGAGATTCAAAGCAATCGTGGAATCTATAAAATTATATTTCAATGCCTGTTTGATTCCCGCATCGCTTCTGTCAAATTTTCGAGTTTGGACTAAAGACGAATGCAAGTATAAATTATGAGGCATAACTGTAGCTCCAATAATTGAAATAGCGATATAAAGTGCGGCTTCATTTGGCAAAGACGGAATCAATCCTGCAAAAACTTTGTCTATTTCAGGCTCGGCAAAAATCATTTCAAAGACAAAGGAAAAACCAATGATAGCAACCAAAGCAATGATGAAAGCTTCCATTTTTCGCATTCCTTTATTGATTAAAAACAATAACAGAAAAGTGTCTAAAACGGTAATCAAAACACCTTCCAATAATGGAATTCCGAATAGCAAATTCAAACCGATTGCCATTCCCAAAACTTCTGCCAAGTCACAAGCGGCAATGGCAATTTCAGCCAAAAAATATAAAATATAATTGACAAAAGGAGAATAAGTTTCTCTCGAAGCCTGCGCCAAATCACGCTGTGTCACGATTCCGAGTCGCGCTGACAAACTCTGAAGCAAGAGCGCCATGATGTTGCTCATCAGCAAAACCCAAAGCAAAGTATAGCCAAATTGGCTTCCTCCGGCAATGTCTGTTGCCCAGTTTCCAGGGTCCATATAGCCAACGCTTATCAGATAAGCCGGACCTAAAAAGGCCAAAATCTTTCTAAAACCTGATTTTTTATTTTCTGTAGAAACCGACTCGTGGACTTCTTCTAATGATTTACCCATATGAAACATAAGTTATTATACAAATTTAATAAAATTATTTGATTACTAAAATATAATTTTTAGATTTGTCTAAATTTATAATTACTCAAATGAAAAATATAATTTTGTTTCTATCAATAATTACTTTTCAGCTTGCAGAAGCTCAAGAACGAAAATCGATTTCAGGAAAAATTTCCTCCGAAGGAATTGCTTTGACCAACGCAGATATAAAAATTATTGGAACAAAATTTACTGCTTCTTCAGATGATTTGGGATTTTATAAAATTGAAAATATTCCGAGCGGTGATTATAAAATTCAAGTTTCATATATAGGAAATAAAACGCTTCGCAAAACTATTTCGATTAAAACGGAAGATTTGGTTGTAGATTTTGAATTAGAAAATGACGCCAATTCCTTAGATGAAGTCGTGGTTTCTGGAACTTTAAAACCGGTAAGTCGATTGGAAAGTCCGGTTCCGGTAGAAGTTTACAAACCTACTTATTTCAAAAAAAATCCGACGGCAAATATCTTTGAAGCTTTGCAGAATGTAAATGGCGTTCGTCCGCAATTGAACTGCAATATTTGCAACACCGGTGATATCCACATCAATGGTTTGGAAGGCCCATACACTTTGGTTTTAATTGACGGAATGCCCATTGTTAGCGGATTATCGACGGTTTACGGATTGTCTGGAATTCCGAATTCCTTATTAGAAAGAATTGAAATTGTAAAAGGTCCAGCATCTTCTTTGTATGGAAGTGAAGCGGTTGGCGGTTTGATCAATATCATTACTAAAAATCCCTCGAGCGCGCCAAGATTTTCAGTTGACGGATTTAGCAATTCTTGGGGAGAAGCGAATTTGGATTTGGGTTTCAAGGCAAATATTGGCGAAAAATCTTCGGTTTTATTAGGCGTAAATTATTTCAATTACAATGATCCTACGGATAACAACAATGATAATTTCACGGATGTAACGTTGCAGCATCGAATTTCAGTCTTCCAAAAGTGGAATTTCGGACGAAAAAGCAACAAGTTATTTTCCCTTGCCGGACGTTATTTTTATGAAGATCGTTGGGGTGGCGAAATGCAGTGGGAGAAAAAATACCGTGGTGGAAGCGAGGTTTATGGCGAAAGTATTTACACCAAAAGATATGAATTATTAGGCGCTTACGAACTTCCGATCGAAGAAAAAATGTTGTTTTCATTTTCGATTACAGACCACGATCAAAACTCGGTTTATGGCGATGTTCCTTATTTGGCACAGCAGAAAATTGGTTTTGGGCAATTAACTTGGGACAAAAAATTGGGCAATCACGATTTGCTTTACGGGACTGCAATTCGCTATCAATATTACAATGACAATACGCCGGCAACTGAAACTTCAGACAAAACTTGGATTCCGAGTGTTTTTGTGCAGGATGAAATTAAATTTAATGAGAAGCACAGCATTTTGCTTGGCGCCAGATATGACTACAATTCAAAACACGGATCGATCTTCACCCCGCGTTTTGCTTATAAATTTAAAGCGACTGACAATGATATTATTCGTTTGAATGCCGGAACTGGTTTTAGAGTTGTCAATCTTTTTACAGAAGAACACGCAGCGTTGACGGGTTCTCGCGAAGTTATTGTCGAAGAAGAATTGAAACCCGAACAATCATATAACGCAAATTTGAATTATCTGAAGAAAATTTATACGTCTGACGGAACTTACATTGGCATTGAAACTTCGGCTTGGTACACTTATTTTACCAATTCGATTATTCCGGATTATGACACAAATCCTAATCAAATTATTTATAAAAATTTAGATGGTTTTGCAGTAACGACGGGAATTAGCGCCAATGTAGATGTAGTTTTTCAAAACGGTTTGAAGCTGATTTTAGGTGCGACTTATATGGATGTTTCGAAAACTGAAGATAACGTCAAATCAAAACAGATTTTGACTGAAAAATTCTCAGGAACTTGGGCAATTTCGTATAGAATTCCGAAATGGTTTATTGATATTGATTACACCGGAAATATTTATGGCCCGATGCGTTTGCCTTTGCTTGGAGAAAACGATCCGAGGAAGGAATATTCGCCAACTTGGAGCATTCAGAATATCCAATTTACCTACAACAAAATCAAAAATGTCGAAATTTATATGGGAATCAAGAACCTTTTAAATTGGACGCCGAACAAAGGAAATCCGTTTATTATTGCACGGGCGAATGATCCTTTTGATGAAAATGTGCAATATGGTCCGAGTGGAAACGTGTTGGTAACGCCTGAAAATCCGTATGGTTTGACGTTTGATCCTAGTTATGTTTATGGACCGAATCAGGGAATTCGAAGTTTTTTTGGGGTTAGGTATACTTTGAAATAATTTAAAACCAAAATTCTTAAATGTCCTTATATGCCTTATATGGCTACATTTGATTTTTATTACCATATAAGGCATATAAGAAAATACAAGTTGTTTTGAGATTGCTTTAATCTGTGTTTATGAAAAAATTTCTACTTCTGTTTTTCTTACTAATAGCAAATCAAAACTTTGCCCAATTAAACACGCATACTTTTGAAGAAGCAGAAAAATTATCCATCCAAAATCCAAAACCGTTCGTGATTTTCATTCACACATATTGGTGTAAAATTTGCAAGATGATGGAAAACACAACTTTTAAAAACAAAGAAATTATAAACCAATTAAACCAAAATTTCTACTTTATTTCCTTCAATGCAGAAAACAAAAAAGACATCATTTTCAATAAAAATACTTTCAAATTCAAACCAAAAGGAACCAATTCAGGCATCCACGAATTGGCAGAATTAGTATCAAATCAAACCTATCCAACAATCACAATATTAAATTCAGATTACACGATTTTAATCCAAATTGAATCCTTCACAAATTCAAGAACATTGCTCCAAATCCTTCAAAAAGCAAATCAAACAAAACCTTAATTTTCCTTAATTCCTTAGTGGTTTAAAAAAAGAAAACTATTTTTGAATTATGAGAAAGTATGATTATATTTTTGCGGGAACTGGATTGGCGGCGCTGATGACGGTCTACCAAATGGTACTTTCAAAAAAATTTACTTCTAAAAAAATCCTGCTTCTTGATTCAGATATAAAAAAAACCAACGACAGAACGTGGTGTTTCTGGGAAAGACCAAACGGCGATTATGAAAATCTAGTCACCAAAAAATGGAATACCGCAGTTTTTTCCAATAAAAATTATTCGAGAGATTTAGACCTGAACCCTTATCAATACAAGATGATTAAAGGATTGGATTTTTACAATTATGTTTTTGAAATTATTTCAAAGGAAGAAAATATCGAATTCTTAAATCAAAAAGTTCTTGCTTTCAAAGAAGAAAACAATCAAATTATATTAAAAACAAAAGCAGAAGATTTCACCTGCAACAAGCTTTTCAACAGTATTTTTGATCCAAAGAAAGTTTTGTCACAAGACAACTATCCGCTTTTGCAACAGCATTTTATCGGCTGGAAAATAAAAACTTCAGAACCCATTTTTACTCCACAAAAAGCAACTTTCATGGATTTTTCGGTGGAACAAAAAGGAAATACTCGATTTATGTATGTCTTGCCTTTTACTGAAAATGAAGCTTTGTTAGAATATACTCTGTTTTCAAAAGAGCTGCTTTCTGAAAAAGAATACGAAGATGAAATCAAAAACTATATTGAAAAATTAGGCATAAAAAATTACGAAATACTCGAAAAAGAAAGAGGCAATATTCCGATGACGAGCTATCCTTTTTGGGAAAATAATTCGAAAAACATAATAAACATTGGTTCTGCCGGAGGTTGGACAAAAGCAAGCACCGGTTATACTTTTAAAAATGCTTCCAAAAAATCAAAAGCTTTGGTTTCTTTTTTATTAAAGGAAAATGATTTTAGGAAATTTCATAAAAAAGACAAATTCTGGTTTTATGATTTATTGCTTTTGGATATTTTAGACCAAAAAAATAACGTCGGAAGCTTAATATTTTCAGCCATGTTCAAGAAAGGAAATCCGAATTTGATTTTTAAATTCTTAGATGAAGAAACTTCTTTTTCTGAAGATATTCAGGTAATTTTAAAATGCCCGACGGGTTTATTTTTAAGAGCTTTATTTTCTCGAATCCGAAGACTTTAGGAATTTACGTTACAAAATTAAATACTTGAAAATGAAAAATTTTTATTTTTTACTATTCATAGTTACCTCGCTATTTACTTATGCTCAAGAAAAACCTGAAGCAAAAAAAGCAAGACAAGACGCAATTATAAAAGAACATCTCGAAGACTGTGCCGAAAAATACAATTACACGATAAACATGATCGAATGGCAGGAATGCCTTGACAACGGACTCAAAAAAGACAGCACAATCGCTTATTTATGGCAACAAAAAGCAATGCCACTTTTCAAAGCGAGAAAGTATGAAGTTGGAATGGTTTTTCTAGATAAAGCTGTGAAATACGACAGAAAAGGCTGGCTTCCGTATCGCGCTTTTATCAAATGTATTTTCTCTAAAACCTATAAAGAAGCAATCACTGATTTTGAAGAATCAAAAAAAATCTTTGGGAACTCGTATGAAATGGACCATACTTATGATTTTTACATTGCACTAAGTTATCTTCAACTGAATGATTTCAAAAAAGCAGAAGCAGTTTTTCAAAGAAATTTTGACGAAATAAAGAAAAAACAAGGCGAAGAAGTTTTCCATCACTTAGACTTATTTTACTTCGGAATTGCAAAATATGAGCAGAATAAATTAGAAGAAGCCCTCGTTGAATTTGATAAAGCGCTTGCAAAATATCCAGAATTTTCAGATGTAGAAATGTATAAGGGAATCTGTCTTTATAAATTAGGCCAAAAAGAACAAGCTGAAATTCTAATCGAAAAAGCCAAAGCTGATTGTAAAAAAGGCTATACGATTAACGAGGACAATGCGATTTATGAGCGTTATCCTTATCAAATTAAATGCAAATAAGTCGCAATTACGCGCGACTATAAAATCATAACAAATCTTTATGACAACCCGCATTTTCGCAAACTGAAAACTTTGTAACTTTGCGACAAAATAGAGCCTTAAACTTTAAAAACAAAAATTATGTATCCAGAAGAAATGGTAAAACCAATGCGTGCTGAATTGTCTGACGCCGGTTTTGAAGAATTATATAGTGCAGGTGCGGTTGAAAATGCTATCGCAAAATCAGGAACGACGTTAGTTGTCGTGAATTCAGTTTGCGGTTGCGCTGCAAGAAATGCGCGTCCAGGAGTGAAACACAGCCTTGACGGACAAAAAAAACCAGACCATTTAGTGACGGTTTTTGCAGGAGTTGACAAAGAAGCTGTGGATTCAGCTCGCGGTTTCATGTTTCCTTTTCCTCCTTCTTCGCCTAGCGTTGCGCTTTTTAAAGACGGAGAATTGGTTCACATGCTTGAGCGTCACCACATTGAAGGTCGTCCGGCTGAATTGATTGCTGAAAACCTGAAAGACGCTTACGCAGAATTCTGCTAAGAAACTAAACTAGAAGTTACTAAAAATTATTTACCGCAGATTCGCAGATTTTAATTAATCTGTGAATCTGCGGTTCTTTTTTGTAGAAACCTTTGCAACTTTGCCACTTACTACTTTGCCACTTACTACTTTATTCGTTTATTTGTTTAACAGAAAAAAGACAACATGCAAAGGCCAAACCATCTAAAATCAGTTCTCATACTCTTATTAAGTTTCACAACATTTCTTCAAGCGCAAACCAAAATCACCATGCCAGAATATCTAAAAAAAGGAGACACCGTCGGCATTTTAGCCACAGCCCGAAAAATTGATTTAGCAACATTGCAGCCAGGCATAAAATTGCTGGAAAGCTGGGGCTTGAAAGTAGTAATCGGAAAAACCATAGGAAAAGAGCAAAACCAGCTTGCCGGACCCGATTGGCAACGCGCAACTGATTTTCAGGAAATGCTTGACAATCCAAATATCAAGGCAATTTGGGCAGCAAAAGGCGGTTATGGAACCGTAAGAATCGTGGATAGAATCGATTTTACCAACTTCAAGAAAAAACCAAAATGGATCGTAGGTTTCAGCGATGTGACCGTAATGCACAGCCACATAAACAACATGGATATCGGAACTTTGCACGCCATCATGGCCATCAGCGCAAAAACCGCAACTCCAGAAGCGATTGAAAGTTTCAGAAAAGCTTTGTTTGGTGAAAAACTAGAATACCATATTCCGCATCATGATTTCAACAAAAACGGAAAAGCGACTGGTGAATTAGTGGGAGGAAATCTTTCAGTTTTATATAGCATTCAAGGCTCGAAATCAGCCGTTGACATGAAAGGAAAAATTCTTTTCTTAGAAGATCTTGATGAATATTTGTATCACATTGACCGAATGATGATGAATATGAAAAGAAACGGTTCACTTGACGGCGTGAAAGGAATTATCATCGGTGGCATGACTTCGATGAATGACAACGATATTCCGTGGGGAAAAGATGCTTTAGAAATTATTCAAGATATTGTAAAAGACTATAAAATTCCGGTGGCTTATAATTTTCCAGCAGGACATATTAAAGACAATCGTGCATTAATTCTTGGAAAAACAGTAACTTTTGAAGTCAATGACAAAGAAACTGTTTTAAAATTTGAATAATATTTTATAGGCAAAAGGCAATAAGAAAGTCTAAAAATCTAACAATCAAAGAAGTCTAAATGGCCGAACACAATGAATTAGGAAAATTAGGAGAAGAAATGGCCGTAGAATTTCTGCAAAAAGAAGGCTATGAAATCTTAGAAACCAACTGGGTTTTTCAAAAAGCAGAATTGGATATCATTGCCAGAAAAGGTGAAATTTTAGCAGCCGTTGAAGTTAAAACGCGCTCGTCTATTGAATTCGGACTTCCTCAGGAGTTTGTAAAACCCAAAAAAATCCAACTTTTGGCGAAAGCCATAAACGAATATGTAATTTCTAATGATTTTGATGTCAATGTTCGCTTTGATGTAATTTCTATATATAAAAACGGAAAAAATTTCGAAATTGAACATTTAGTTGATGCTTTTTATCATTTTTAACTGTTATAGTCGTAACAAATTGTTTTTATAATGTATATTTGCGACTATACCACCAATATATCAATTACATATGAAAACAATCTCATCAGTTGTAGAACATTATATAAAAACGAAGCCGTTTTTATTAAGCGCACTATCACAAGGAATTATTAACTTGACCTCACTTTCGAGAAACATGCTTCCAGATTTGAAGCAAGAATTAGGCAAAGAAGTGAAGCAAGGAGCTGTTGTTATGGCATTAAAACGCCTATCTGAAGACTTGGATTTCAGATTAAATCACAAAATTATAAAAGTTTTGAAAAGCATCGGTGAAATCACGGTTCGTTCTTCCCTGACGGATTTTACTTTCAGCGTTTCTGACAAAATCTTAAACAAACAAGCCGATTTAATTACTGAAATTAACGAGCATTCTGATATTTTTTACACTTCTTCAAGAGGTGTGAGCGAGACGAATATCGTGATCAGTGAAAGTATGGCGCACATGGTTGAAAAGCATTTTGTAGGCGAAAAATTGCTTCACAAATATGAAAATTTGGCTTCAATCACAGTGAAATTACCAAAAGACAACGTATCAACTCCAGGTGTTTATTATTTCATTTTCCAGCGTTTAGCTTGGGAAGGAATTATTGTCAATGAAGTAATTTCTACTTCTTATGAGTTTACGATTTTAGTAAGCGAAGATGAAGTTGATGTTGCTTTTAAAGTCATCAAAGACTTAAAAAATCTATAATCAAAAGCCGTTCGAAAGAGCGGCTTTTTTTATTTAATTCCCTTTTGGAATGGCGGCAATTAATTTCTTCGTATATTCTTTCTGCGGATTTTCATACAACACATCAGCATCGGCAAGTTCTTCAATTTTACCTTTGTTCATCACCAAAACTTGGTCTGACATGTATTTTACCACAGCCAAATCATGCGAAATAAAAATATAAGTGAATCCGAAGTTTTCCTTCAATTCATTCAAAAGATTCAAAACCTGAGCCTGAACTGAAATATCCAACGCCGAAACCGATTCATCACAAACAATCAATTTTGGTTGCAAAGCAATAGTTCTTGCAATACCGATTCTTTGTCTTTGTCCTCCTGAAAATTCATGCGGATAACGGTTGAAAAATTCTTCGCCCAACCCTACTCTTTCCAAAATTTCAATGGTTTTTACTTTTCGCTCGGCATCATTTTTATACAATTTATGAACTTTCATTGGTTCCATAATTGCTTTCCCAACCGGAATTCTTGGATTCAACGAAGAATAAGGATCTTGAAAAATAATCTGTATTTCTTTGCGAAGGGATCTCAAATCATTTTTTGGAAGCTTGGTAATATCCACACCTCTGTAAAAAATTTCGCCTGCAGTTGCTTTGTCTAGCTGAAGGATTGCATTTCCCAAGGTTGATTTTCCGCATCCCGATTCTCCAACCAAGCCTACGGTTTCTCCTTCGTATATTTTAAAACTGACATCATTTACGGCTTTAAATCCGGTCTTTTTTCCAAATAATCCAGCTGATGAGAAATATTCTTTTTCTACATTTTTTACTTCTAAAATTGGAATCTGGCTATATAATTTTTCTTGGCTTTTCTTTCTGTCTTCCGAAGAAACAACTTCAGATTTTACGCTGTTTTCTAGAAAATCTTTTATCGTCGGAAGTCTTTTCAACCGAATATCAAGCGACGGACGCGAACTGATCAGCGCTTTTGTGTAAACATGCTGTGGATTATGAAAAACTTCGATTGCATTTCCTTGCTCCACAATTTCCCCTTTGTACATGACCAAAACTCGATTGGCAATATCTGAAACCAAAGCCAAATCATGCGAAATAAAAATTATGCTCATTCCTGTTTCAGCCTGAATGTCTTTTAATAGTTGAATAATTTCCTTTTGAACAGTAACATCAAGTGCCGTAGTTGGTTCATCAGCAATTAAAATTTTTGGCTTGCAGGAAATGGCCATTGCAATCATGACGCGCTGTTTTTGACCGCCTGAAATTTCATGAGGATAACTGTTATAAATCTTCTCCGGATTTGGAAGCTTTACTTTTTCAAATAAAGCCAATACTTCCTTTTTGATTTCTTTTTTAGAAAGATCAGTGTGCTGAAAAAGCATTTCTTCCACTTGAAAACCACACTTTAAAGATGGATTTAAGGAACTCATCGGCTCTTGAAAAATCATAGAAATTTCTTTTCCTCTCAAATTTTGAAGTTCTTTTTGAGATAAGGAAGCTATATTTTTTCCTTCAAAAAGAATTTCTCCATTAGAAATCTTGGCACTATTTTTTGGAAGTAAACCCATGATAGCCAGCGAAGAAACTGATTTTCCCGAACCAGATTCGCCAACGATACCCAAAATTTCATTTAGTTGTAAGGAATAGCTGATTTTTTTAATCACGGGTGTTAAAATTCCATCCCTTTTAAAAGAGATTTCAAGATTGCTGATTTCTAGAAGTGATTGATTTTTCATTTAATAAAAGTAATAAAAACATAGCATCTACAAAATGCAAAAGCTATAAGTTAAATATTTTTCTGATAAAAAGCAACTTACGAAATGCATATAGTTGTTAATGTTTGCAGTAGAATAGAGATTTAAGGTTTAAAAAATAAAATAAGGAAACACAATTTCCTATATTTGGGCTCTATTTATTAATTTGTAAAAACTACCATAGTGAGAAAAAATTCTATCTCTACTTACAAAATTATTTTGGCTTTGGTTTTTTGCTCTTACTTCTCCTCCAGCTTTGGACAAAATGACGAAGAAATAGCTAAAATCGTAAGTACATATGATTTAAAAAAACTTAGCGAGCTCCAAAAATTTTATTTGGAAAAATCTAAGTCTGACAAACAAGAAGCGCTAGCTGCAGCAAAATTAAACAACTGGCCAGAATTTGTTAAGAATGAAAATGGATCTGTTGACGAGCTGATGAAACTTACTCCTGACGGACAGCCAATGTATTATTCAGTTGATAATAGATCTGCTGCAAGAGCCACAAGAGCTAATTTCTTAAATACTGGCGGTGGATTAGGGCTTACTTTAGACGGTCAGAGAATGACAGCTAGAGTTTGGGATGGAGGAAATGTTAGACCAACGCACCAAGAATTTGGAACAAGAGTTAACATTATTGACAATCCTAACGGTGCATTAGATGGAAACAGTTTCCATTCAACGCACGTTACTGGAACTATCGGCGCGCAAGGAATTGTGGCAAATGCAAAAGGTATGGCTCCGATGACTCAAGTAAGAACGTTCAACTGGACTGCTGATTCATCTGAAGCTTTATCAGAAGTTCAAAATGGAATGTTGCTTTCAAACCATTCTTATGGTGTGCCAATTACAAGTAATGGCGTTGCTTTATCTCCTTCATTAATTGGCACGTATTCTTCAGAATCAAGAGAATGGGATGTTGTGACTTACAATGCTCCTTATTATCTGATGGTTGTTTCTGCTGGAAATAATGGCCAAGATACAAATGCACAGCCAACAACTCCTGGCTATGATAAGTTGGTTGGTAATAAAGTTTCTAAAAACAATCTTGTTGTTGCAAATACAAATGATGCAAATATTAATGCAAATGGAGAATTGGTAACTGTATCTATAAATGGCAGCAGTAGCCAAGGTCCTTCGGATGACTTTAGAATTAAGCCTGATATTTCTGGAAATGGAACCAGTGTTTATTCTACTTTAGACACTTCAAATACTTCCTATGGCAATCTTTCTGGCACTTCAATGGCAGCACCCAATGTAACTGGAACTTTACTCCTACTACAGCAGCACTATAATAATATCAATAGCCATTTCATGAAAGCCGCGACTTTAAAAGCTTTAGCTTGTCATACTGCTGATGATGCGGGAAGAGTTGGTCCAGATGCTGTTTATGGATGGGGACTTTTAAATGCAAAAAAAGCTGCAGAGGCAATAAATGAGAATGGTTTAGAATCTATTATATCAGAGCTTTCTTTAGCACAAGGACAAACTTACACAACAACAGTAAGTTCAAACGGAATGGAGCCCTTAAACGCTTCAATTGTTTGGACTGACGTTCCAGGCATTGTAAATAACGTTTTAAACAGTACAACTCCCTCATTAGTAAATGATTTAGACATTCGTGTTACGCAACACGGTAATACTTACTACCCTTGGAAACTTCAATCAACTGCAAACCTTCCTGCAACAAACACTGGAGATAATAATGTTGACACTGTTGAAAGAGTGACCATTCCTGCAGCAACAGGAAATTATACAATTACCGTTACTCACAAAGGAACATTGCAACAAGGCCCGCAGAACTTCTCTTTAGTAGTTACTGGAATTGTATCTAGCTTTTCTTTGACTTCACTTTCAGAAAATCAAACAATTTGCAATTCACAAACTGCTAGTTATAATTTTAAATATGTAACTGCTAATACAACCAATACTGCTTTTTCTGTAGTTGATCTTCCTACTGGTGCGACTGCGACTTTTAATACATCATCATTATCTGTCAACGGAGATGTGACAATGACTCTTTCTAACTTACAAACAGTTCCTTCCGGCGAATACACTATTGGAATCAAAGGTTATAATGGAACTGATACTAAAATTGAATATGTAAAAGTTAAAATTTACAGTCCGTCTTTTCAAGCATTAACCTTGACGAGTCCAGCTATTAACACTATTACTTTGCCAACAAATGTTAGAGTAGCATGGAATGCTGATACAAATGCGAGTTCCTATAGAGTTCAAGCTTCAACAGATCCTAACTTTGGATCTATTGCTGTTGATGCTACAAGTATTGCAACTAATTATGTTTTCGCTGATCTTAACCAAGAAACAAAATATTATTGGAGAGTATATGCTGTAAATACTTGTGCAGAATCAGTTATTTCAAACGTATCTAATTTTTCGACAGGAATCGTGGCTTGTGACAATACTTTTACAGCAACAGATTTTTCAAATGCAACAATAAATTTTCTTGTAAATGCGCAGGCAAGCGTTCCAGTAACTGTAACTGGCGGAATGACAATTGGAAATTTAACTTTGAATGTAAATTTACCTCATACATTGCTTCGTCAATTAACAGTTTATCTTGAAGGACCAACAGCAATTGGCTCTCCACGCATAACATTATTTCAAGAATCTTGTGGTGATAACACAAGAATCAACACAATATTTAGTGATGCAGGAGCTGATCTTGTTTGTGGAACTGGCTCAGTATCCGTAACTGGGATTACGAAACCATTTGACACCTTAACAAGCTTAAATGGCTTGCCTGCTGATGGTGTTTGGACACTATTTGCAACTGACAATGAAGCTGGAAATGGAGGAAGAATAAATGGTTTCAGCCTCTCTTTCTGTAATCTTTCTCCAGCACTAAGCATAAACGAAAGAAGCATTCTACAAGCTTCAGTATATCCAAATCCAACGAAAGGAATTATAAACATCAAGCTTACAGAAAACTCTTCTGAAAAAACAATTCTGAATTTATATGATATCCAAGGAAGAAATATTCTTTCAAAAGAAAGCAATAACAATGAAGAATCATTGAATATTGAAAACCTTTCTGATGGAATTTATATGCTTTCAATCCAAAATGGAACTCTTAAAACAACTAAGAAAATCGTTTTGAACAGATAATTTATCGCAAGATAATTTAAAGAAAAGGCCCTGAAATTCAGGGCCTTTTTGTTTTTATATATGTATAATTTCTTCTTCAATTAAAAGATCTTCCCGCCTTAATCTCAGAAAAATCTGTGCAACGGCAATTACATCTTTTTCACAATAGGTAATGATTCTGTCTATGTCTTTTTCAACATAATAAACATGTGCAACTTCATTTCCGCTAATATCATCCTTTGGTGAAGGAACATCTAATACTTTAGTCAATAATTTAAGAGAAGTATAATGCTTAAAATCACCAAATTTCCACATTTCCAAAGTATCTAAATGAGGAACTTCCCAAGGTTTTTTGCCAAATAAATTCAATTTATCCGGAATTTTTATTTGGTTGATTATCATTCGCCTTGCAATAAACGGAAAATCAAATTCTTTTGCATTGTGTCCACACATAATGTGCTGTGGCTTATTGAAGTAAGTAGTCAGCAGATTGCTAAAATCTACCAAAATCTTCTTTTCTTCTCCAAAAAAAGTAGTTACTCTAAAATGCCTTATGTCGCCTTTAAAAGTAAAATACCCAACTGAAATGCAGACTATTTTTCCAAATTCTGCCCAAATTCCGGCACGCTCATAGAACTCTTCTGGCGTATACTCATCCTTGCGCTGATATTGTGTTTTCAGGTCAAAAAGATGCTTTTTTTCTTCATCAAGTTCATTGAAATCTTCCATTTCAGGAACCGTTTCAATATCAAGAAAAAGAATGTTTTCGAGGTTAATTTTTTCTATCACTATTTATCATTTTATAAGCTTCGTCAATATATACATAAAAATCATTTCGGTGGAAATCGCCGTCAGCTCGCTCATCACGCAAATGTCCGAGGCGAACAATTATCAAATCATCTTCTGGAATCACGATTACATATTGTCCCAAATGGCCTTGCATATAATAAATTTGCTTGCCCAAATGATCACTAAGCCACCAGCCATATCCATAAAATTTTGCCCCTGAAAAACGTGGCGTTACACATTTTTCGACAAATGCTTGGTCTAAAATCTGCTCGCCGTTCCACTTTCCTTTTTGTTTGTATAATTTCCCAAAACGTGCAAAATCTCTAGCGTTGCTGGCAATACAGCAATAGGCTTTTTCAATGCCACCAGGGTTGTCAGTTTGCCAAAGCGCGTCACTTTCAGCACCCATCGGCTGCCAAAATCTCTTTGAGACATAATCAGAAAGATGTTCGCCAGTCGCTTTTTCAATAATCATTGCCAGCAACTGCGTATTGCCACTCAAATATTTCATTTCTTTTCCAGGCTCGCTGATAATTTTCAGGCCAAGAATAACTTCTCTCAAGTCATCATCAAAATAAGCACGCGTGGTAATTGAAAACGGACTATAATATTTTTCATCCCAATCTAGTCCAGATGACATCGAAGAAAGATCGCCTATCGTCAATTTATCTCCAAATTCTCCTGCAAATTCAGGAAAAAAATCGGTTACTTTTTGGTCTAGACTTTTTATTTTTCCTTCCATAATTGCTTTTCCCATAGCAGCTGTCACGATGCTTTTTGCCATTGAAAAAGAATTGGATTTTGTGTCTTTATTATAATTTTCAAAATAACTTTCATGCCAGATGCTGTCATTTTTTATAATAAGAAATGCAACTGACTTGAATTTAGCATTAGTTTCAGCCAGCTTTTCAGTTGCTTTTACTTTATTGTATTCTTTGCTTAAATTCCAAGGTTGCGGTTTTCCTTTTTTAATTTCTCGATTTGGAAATTCGGTATAATCACTTAAAAAAGCTGTAGTTTCTCCATTCAAATAAACTGTTTTTACGGCGCGGATCAAATAATCAACATTAAAAATATAAAGCAAAACGATAACACTTACAAAAAAGGCAACAAGCCACAGCAAAAATTTCAATACAGATTTCATAAGCGTAGAATTTTTAAAATAAACTTTGTTGTTTTACTGGATTTTCATGATCAAGAAGCCATTTTTTTCGCCACAAACCGCCAGCATAACCTGTAAGTGAACCATCAGTTCCAATAACCCGATGGCATGGAACAACGATCCAAAGCGGATTTTTTCCATTGGCAGAAGCAACGGCTCTTATGGCTTTTACATCGCCAAGTTTTATAGACAGTTCTTGATAAGACATGGTTTTCCCAAAGGGAATTTCGAGCAACGCTTCCCAGACTTTTTTCTGGAATTCAGTTCCTGAAGGATTTAGCTTGAAAGTGAAATGATTTCTTTTTCCTGAAAAATATTCCTCGAGTTGCATGACTGCATCTTTTAATTCAGAAGGAATTTCGGGAATGGTTTCTTTTTGTTCGTCAAAAACAGAAATTTTTGCAATACCATTTTCATCTCCGGTAATTTCGGTGACTCCCAGAGGTGTATTGATATAGGCTTGTAGCATTTTTCTTGTTTAGGATTTAAAGTTATGAAAAAAAAGCTTCGTTCAAAAAAAGAAAGCATATTTATAAGATCAAAGCCACTAGCCCCGATTGTAGCTGAAAGTTTTTTGAGAAAAAAATTGGAACGGAAACAGGAATAACTTCTGAAAAAAAGGCATAAAAAAAACCATCCGAAGATGGCTTTAAATTATTCAAAAAAGAAAAATTATGATTGTGGCTCAAGAACTTTTCCTCTGATGTTCAATACTTTTGGCGCTTCTGTATCATTTGTTGTAACTGTAATTGTTTTTGCAAATGATCCTCCGTTTGCAGCGTTGTAAGTTGCAGTTACGCTTCCTGTTTCACCTGGTTTGATTGGAGTTTTTGTGTAATTTGTTGCAGTACAACCACAAGATGCTTTTACTCCAGTGATCAAAATTGTTTGTTTTGTCGTGTTTTTGAATGTGAAATCGTGAGAAGCTGGAACTCCTTTTTTGATATCTCCAAAATCATAATTATCAGAAGTCCAAGTAATCAAAGATGGCTTTGCTGGAGCTGCTGGAGTAACTGTTGCTGTTGCTGCAGGTGTTTTTTGTGCGTGTGCTGGTGCTGCTAATAAAAGTGCTCCTGCTAATGCGAAAAATGTCAATTTTAATGATTTCATAATTATAAAATTTTAATGATATGGTTTCTTTGGTTCCATTAAGAACATTACAAATATATTTATAAATTTTAAGTTTGTTGTTAATCATTTTACAAGTCTTGTTAACGACTTGTTAATGGGTTGTTTGCTAGTTTAATTTATAGTAATATCGTTGCAATTAAATCTATACACCTTGAAATTCAACAGATTAAATATTATAATTTTCATCGGACTTCTAGCAATTGTCGGCGTACTTTTTATGCAATTATTAACCTTGACACAAGCCTATGCGTTTGAAAAAAAGGAGATTGGAGAAAAAATCCATTTTGCATTACAAGATGTCGTAAACCAGATTCACAAGGATAATGAGACCGAATTACCGATAGAAAATCAAATCAAGAAAGTTTCTGAAGACTATTACATCGTGAATGTCAATGATGCTTTTGATGCAACGGTTTTGGAATATTACTTAAAAACTGAATTCCAAAAAGTAAAGCTGAATATCGATTTTGAATATGCAATTTACAACTGCGGTTCAGACGAAATGATGTATGGAAACTATATTTCTGCTTCAGACACTGAAAAGGCAAAATGTGCCAAATGTTTTACTAAAAAAGCCGGATTGGTTTACTATTTTGCCGTTCGATTTCCACAATTGAAGTATAATTATGTAGCTTCTCTGAACCAATATTGGATTTATACCAGTGTTTTAGTCTTGGTTTTGGTAATCTATGTTTATTCGGTGTTGCTTTTATTGAAACAGAAGAAATATACAGAGCTTCAAACCGACTTTATCAATAATATGACACATGAGTTCAAGACTCCGATTTCTTCAATTCTAATCGCTTCTAATTATGCTAGCGGACAAACTGAAATCAAGGAAAACCCGAAGCTTTCAAAGTACATGCAGCTCATCATTGAACAAAGTAACAAGTTGAACCAGCACATTGAGAAAATCTTGCATATTGCCAAAAGTGATACAAATTCAATGGTTTTAGAGAAATCAAAATTCAATTTATTGGATACAATTTCTAATGCGAGAGAAACGATTCTTTTAAAACACAACAACCAAATTATTATCGACATTGAAGCGCAAAAAGGAGAATACCTTATTGAAGCAGATGAATTTCATGTTTCAAATGTAATTTATAACATACTCGATAACGCTGCAAAATACAATGACAATGATCCGAAAGTAACAATCAAAATCTCAGAGTTGCCAAAGGAAATCAAGATAGAATTCATAGATAATGGAATCGGGATTGAACCTTCAGAATTAAATGCTATTTTTGATAAGTTCTACAGAATTTCAACAATTAAGCGAAATGAGGTCGGCGGTTTTGGTCTTGGATTATTTTATGTCAAGCGAATCTGCAGTCTTCACAATTGGAAAATTGCAATTGCTAACAATGAAAATTCTGGAATCAAAGTAAGCATAAGCATTCTGAAAAAATAAAAATTTATGGAAAAAAGCAAGATATTTTATGTCGAAGATGATGCAACTTTGGCATTTTTGACCATAGATTATTTAGAGCAATTTTATCACATCACTCATTTTTCTGATGGTGCTGAAGCTATTAAAAACTTTCACAAAAATGATTTTGATCTTTGCATCTTAGATGTAATGCTACCTAAAAAAGATGGTTTTGAAATTGCCCAAGAAATTAGAAATGTAAATGCAGAAATTCCAATACTTTTTCTTTCAGCAAAATCTTTAAAGGAAGATAGAATCAGAGGTCTAAAATTAGGCGCTGATGATTTTTTAGTAAAGCCTTTCAGCTTGGAAGAATTGAGTTTGAAGATTGAAGTTTTTCTGAAGAGAAGTCAAAAAACACCACTCATCCCAAACAAGATTTATGAAATCGGAAGTTTTGAATTTCTACCTAATGATTATTGTCTACTAAGAAACAAGGAAAAAATCAGCCTGACCGAAAGAGAATCTGCTCTACTAAAACTTTTCATAGACAACAAAAATGAAATATTGAAAAGAGAAAAAATCTTGACTTCGCTTTGGGGTGATGATGATTATTTCATGGGAAGAAGTCTTGATGTTTTTATCTCCAGGCTTCGTAAGATTTTCAAGGAAGAAGAAAAAATAAGAATAGAAAACATCCCAAGAATCGGATTCAAATTAGTTATTGAAGCATAAAAAAAGAGCGGCTGATCAGCCGCTCTTTTCATTTTATCTAGATGCAATCCTTATTTCTTCACGATAAGGAATTCGCTCCTTCTGTTCTTGGCATGGTCTTCCTCCGTGCAGTTTTCCCTGCAGTCCACTTTCGGCTCGCTCTCGCCGTAGCCTTTTCCTGTGATCCTCGCCTTGGCGATTCCTTTCGAGATCACGTACTGGACCGTAGCCCTCGCCCTCCTGTCAGAAAGGCTCAGGTTGTACTGGTCGGAACCCCTGCTGTCGGTGTGCCCCTTGACCATGATTTCCATGGCCGGGTTGCTCTTCAGCACCTGCACCAGCTTGTCAAGCTCGAATGCGCCTTCCTTGGTGATGTTGCTCCTGTCGAACTCGAAGAAGATCTCGTTGAGCGCGACTTCCGTCTCCTTCACGATCACGTCGATCGGATGCAGGTCTGCCGCTACGTTCACCGTGCCCCCGCTGGTCTTGGCAACCGGGAAGGTATTGCTCTCGTACCCGTCCCTTGTCACCTGGATCAGGTAGGCCTTGCCGCAGTCCACCGCATAGAAAGCCTCTCCGTTTGCCGCAGTGACTTTTGATTCGATGACGTTCTTCTTCTCGTCAAGGATGGAAACCTTTGCATCGGCAAGCGTCTTTCCTGTCCTTGCATCTTTCACGAGCGTGATCACTTCCACCCCGCAGACCGGAGTCGCCATGTAGATGTTGTCAACGCCCGCCCTGTTGCTAGAGAAGAACCCGATGTTCTTGGCCGTATTGAAAGAGAAGGCGAAATCGTCCTTTTCCGTGTTTACCGGAGCCCCGACGTTTGCCGCTTCCGTTCCCCTGTTCAGGTCGATCACGAACACGTCCAATGCACCGAAGCCCTTTCTTCCGTCAGAAGAAAAGTAAAGCTTGTTGTCGTCAGTAATGAAAGGGAAGCTTTCGTTTCCTTCCGTATTTACCGATTTCCCGAGGTTCTCAGGCGTGCCGAAGCTTCCGTCTGCGTTTACCGCTGCCTTCCAAACGTCGTTTCCTCCAAGGGAACCCGGCATGTTAGACGAGAAGTACAATGTCTTCCCGTCCTTGCTCAGGCTAGGGCTGCTCGTCGAGTAGGTCTTGCTCGTGAAAGGAAGCGCCTTGATGTTCGCCCACTTGTCGCCGTCTTTGGTAGCCTTGTAAAGATAGACCTGGCCGTATTTTAATTTTTTTGCCTTGTCCTTTTCATAATCGCCTTCGTTGAAGCTCTCGCTCGCGAAGTACATCGTGTTCCCGTCAGCGCTTACCGCGGCAGGGCCGTCGTGGAATTTCGTGTTGATCTCCGTTACCGGAACTGGCTCAGCAAAAGTACCGTCGGCATTATAGACCGCCTTGTATAAGTCCAGGAAAGGCTCCTCGTTCCATCCGTAGTTTTTTCTCGCCTTGTTTCTTGCAGAGGCGAAGTAGAGCGTGTTGTCGTTTGTCAGGAAGGCCCCGAAATCAGACTTGTCGCTGTTGATGGCAAGCGCTTTCTCGTCGAACAATTTCGTCTGGCTTTTCAGCTTCGGGAGGTAGTTCGGGTCCTGCCTGAACTCTACGGCCCTCTGGTCATTCGGAGCGAGGCTTGCAAATTTCTGCATCTGCTTGTTCGACTCTGCATATTTTCCGTCTGCCTTCAGCATCTGGGCGTATCTGTAATACGTTTCCGCATCCTGCTGGGTTTCGGTAGCCTTGGCGTACCACTTGGCGGCTTCCGCCGTATTGAATACGTTGTAGTAGCTGTCCGCCAGCTGCTTGTAGACGTAGGCGTCGGCCTTCTTGCCTTCAGCCAGCTTCAGGTATTCGCCTGCCGCATCGACATACTCGAACCTTGCAAAGAGCTTGTCGGCCTTTTCGGTATCTGCGTTCTGCGCCGAGAGTGTCATGCTGGCGATCACAA
>Ga0247814_10000017_pt1 | contig 254237 bp, 255 predicted proteins | sample UWRJL179409R1_FD_179947 | JGI IMG/M metagenome (GOLD analysis project Ga0247814, IMG submission 179947) | Plant litter microbial communities from Arlington Agricultural Research Station in Wisconsin, United States - UWRJ-L179-409R-1 | ecosystem: Environmental > Terrestrial > Plant litter >...
ACTGACGACCCCCACCATGTCAAGGTGGTGCTCTAACCAACTGAGCTACGCGCCTGCTGTGGGTCGGCATTCTACGGATATCTAAATGTGTGTCAACACCTTTTTTCGCGCTAACCCTATGAATATGCGTATTTTTTACGATTTCGGGTTTTCGCCTTTAATCTGTCGCTGGCTGGTGCAGCTTTTTGATCTCCGGTAGGATCGAGCCATTCGTAAAAAATATTAAACGGAGGTTAAAGGATGGCGAACACTCCTTATCCGCAGTCCTATTACGCAGCCTCGGCCAGTCCAGCCCCTCCTCGCCCGCAATTGCAGGGCGATGTGGAAACCGACGTGTGTGTGATTGGCGCGGGTTATACCGGCCTGTCCAGCGCGCTGTTTCTCCTGGAGCACGGCTTTCGGGTGACGGTACTGGAGGCGGCCAAAGTCGGCTTTGGCGCATCGGGGCGCAATGGCGGACAGATCGTCAACAGTTACAGCCGTGATATCGATGTTATCGAGCGCACCGTCGGCCCTGAACAGGCACGGCTGCTGGGGCAAATGGCGTTCGAGGGCGCTGCGATCATTCGGGATCGGGTGGCCAGGTATCAAATCCAGTGCGATCTGAAGGACGGCGGAGTCTTCGCCGCACTGACACCCAAGCAGATGGGCCACCTTGAAGCGCAGAAGCAGCTTTGGGAACGCTACGGCCACACTCAACTGGAACTCATGGATCAAACCCGTATTCGGGAAGCAGTAGCATGCGAGCAATACATAGGCGGCTTGCTGGACATGAGTGGTGGCCATATCCATCCGTTGAATCTTGCGCTGGGGGAAGCCGCGGCGGTGGAATCCCTGGGCGGCACGATTTATGAGCAATCGGCTGCCATTCGCATCGAGCGAGGCGCTAACCCTGTGGTGCATACCGCCGAGGGTAAGGTTCGCGCCAGGTTCATTATCGTCGCGGGCAATGCGTATCTTGGCAATCTCGTCCCGGAACTGGCCGCCAAGTCCATGCCCTGCGGCACGCAAGTCATCACCACCGAACCTTTGAGTGACGAGCTGGCGAAGACACTGCTGCCGCAGGATTACTGTGTCGAAGACTGTAATTATCTGCTGGATTACTACCGTCTTTCTGCAGACAAACGTCTGATTTTTGGTGGCGGCGTTGTATATGGCGCCCGTGATCCGGCCAACATTGAGGCGATCATCCGACCAAAGATGCTCAAGGCTTTTCCACAGCTCAAGGACGTTAAGATTGACTACGCCTGGACCGGGAATTTCCTGCTGACGTTATCCCGTCTGCCCCAGGTCGGGCGGCTTGGCGACAACATCTATTACTCTCAGGGATGCAGCGGTCATGGCGTCACGTACACGCATCTGGCGGGCAAAGTGCTGGCCGAGGCCTTGCGCGGTCAGGCCGAACGTTACGACGCGTTCGCCGGACTGCCCCACTACCCTTTCCCCGGTGGCAAATTGATGCGTACGCCGCTGACGGCGCTGGGTGCCTGGTATTACGGCCTGAGAGACAAGCTGGGTTTTTGACGCATCCCGAGCGGAGCTCTGCGCCGCCCGACCTCAGTGAGCAGCCTGGCGCGCCTTCAATGTCTTGATGGCCTCGCCGGCTGCCTGTTCCTGACCCGCCTGGGCCAGATCATCCGCCGCCTTTACCCAGCGCTGTTCGTTCAAGCTGGCAGGCAACTGACGCGGACTTTGAATCAACACCGCCCAACTACCTGCGTTTTCCCAGGCCGATGTGAAACTGCTGAAACTCATCAGCAGACGACGGTTCATGCCCGCATGCAGCAATACTGTTTGCTTAATGCGGTTGTATCCCACCAATACAGCGTAGCGCGGCTCCTTCAAGACGGTGCCCTCGGAAAAACGCAGCATGACCGGATACCCAGCGGAAATTTGCGTCAACAACGATTGCAGGCCGTCATCCAGGGGGTACACGAGGAAACCATACTCACGCGCCAGCTTCGGCATACTTGCCTCAAGCCTGCCCTCGCCGCCCGGCAGTTTTAGCGGCTTGTCGAGCAAACCCGGGGTTATCTGGACGCGCTGATTGGCCAACATGCTGGCCAATGCGCCGGGCCCGCTTTGATAAGCATTACCGCGAAAGAACGGCACGTTATTGAGTTCAACCCGGTCCGGCAGGCGCTGGATTTCAGGCGTAAGGGCTGAAGCACAACCAACCAGACTCAAGACAAAGGCAACAGCCAGAACTTTCCACTTCGTGCCAACCATGGGCGCTCGGAGTAATACCGGTAGCATGTTCACTCACTTCAACAGACGTCGGCCACCTGCGGCCTGACTCGAACGCCGATCATAGGGCGACACCGCGCACGGGTATAGCCCGATAATGCAGTCAATGATGCTGGCTATGCCAAATTGATCCTGCGTTTGAGACCATTGGTCAATTTACCGAAACATGCCGGGTACTAGACTGTCGATTACAAGGACTGGATAGAAAGCAGGTCCGTGGAGGACTTATGAGCCTGGGAATGACAATCGTGATGCTGATCGCCGCATGGATGGCTGTTGCCACCGCCATGCTTTGGGGCGTGATGCGCATTTCTCGTCGTCATCATCACCGTGACACGGGTGTTGCACCTGTCAAACGCGAAAAGCCACGAAAAGACCGCCACGCCGCGGCCCATTGAATACAAATGAAAAGGTCGGCGGCGGTTTCAACCGCGCCGACCTTCTTCGTTACTGCTTCAGTTACTGCGCCTCTGAAGCCTGCGCCGCTTCGCGTTTGATCCTGGCTCGGCGCGACAGCATGTTCAAACCCTCGATCAATGCCGAGAAGGTCATGGCCGCGTAGACGTAGCCTTTAGGCACGTGAGCACCGAAACCTTCAGCGATCAGCGTCATGCCGATCATGATCAGGAAGCCCAGCGCCAGCATCACCACGGTTGGGTTGTCGTTGATAAACTTCGCCAGCGGATCGGCAGCAACCAGCATGACGATCACGGCACTGATCACCGCAATGATCATGATTGGCAAGTGTTCGGTCATACCTACAGCCGTCACGATGCTGTCGATGGAGAACACCAGGTCGAGCATCAGAATCTGGCCGATCGCCGCAGCCATACCCAAGGTGATGGTCGACTCGATCTTCTTTTCAGCCTCGGTCTTGATGTCCACGCTATGGTGGATTTCAGTTGTCGCCTTCCACACCAGAAACAGGCCACCGGCGATCAGGATCATGTCCTTCCACGAGAACGTCTGGCCAAGTACTTCGATGACCGGCTCGGTAAGCTGCACGATATACGCCACGGTACTGAGCAGGCCCAAGCGCAGGAACAACGCCATGCCAATACCCAATCTGCGGGCTTTCTGCTGCTGATGCGCCGGCAATTTGTTGGTCAGGATCGAAATAAAGATCAGGTTATCGATCCCGAGGACGATTTCCATGACGACCAACGTCGCCAATGCGACCCAGGCCGCCGGGCTTGTCGCGAGTTCTAACAGGTATTCCATAGTGATGCCCTGGTTCAGTTGAAGACGAGATTAGATTTCTTTGCTTGATTTGTCTGCTTTGGATTCCGGCTTGGGTTGCGCCAGGGAGAGATCCTGTTTGGCGTCGTCCAGTGCTTTGGTGGCGGCCTTCTGCGTATCGTCGATGGCCTGTTTGGCAGAATCGGCGGCGGTACTCAACAGTTGCTTGGTGGATGTTTCGACCTGATCACAGCCGGCCAGAAACAACAGAGGAAGCGTAAAGAGTGCGATACGCAAAGGTTTGATCATGGGATGCCTCATCAGATTAGCCGGACGCGTAGACTCGGTCCGGCGATAGGGGCGCATTCTAGTCAGGCAGATAGTTCAGGAAAATTCGTATTTTCAAGGCGTATACTTCGGCGATAACGAATCGGGAAACTTTATGCTGAATTATCGACAGCTGCATTACTTCTGGGTGGTTGCAAAAACCGGCAGCATTGTTCGCGCCTGTGACCAATTGAACCTGACCCCGCAAACCATCAGCGGCCAGATCAGCCTTCTGGAACAAACCTTGGGCGTCGATTTATTCCAGCGGGTCGGACGCCAGCTGGAATTGACCGAAGCCGGCCGGCTCGCACTCCCTTATGCCGAGCAAATGTTTCAGTTGGGCAATGAGCTTGAAGCGATGTTGCGCGCGCAGCCGGACGAACAGCAGATTCTGTTTCGGGTCGGCGTCGCGGATGTGGTTCCCAAGTCGATCGTCTATCGGCTAATAGCGCCCACGATGGAGTTGCAGGAGCCGATGCGCATCAGTTGCCGCGAGGACAAACTGGAGCGGTTGCTGGCCGATCTGGCGATTCAGCGCCTTGATCTGGTGATCTCCGACAGTCCGATGCCTTCGCACCTGGACATTAAAGGCTACAGCCAGAAGCTGGGTGAGTGCGGCATCAGCTTTTTCGCGACGCCAGAACTGGCCCAGCGCTATGGCAAAGACTTTCCTGCCAGTATGCAGGGAGCACCGTTGCTGATTCCCGGACAGGAAACCGTCGTGCGCAGCAGATTGATGCGCTGGTTCGCGGATCAGAACGTGCAGCCGCGCATTGTCGGAGAGTTCGACGACAGCGCGCTGATGAAAGCTTTCGGCAAGTCAGGCAGCGGCATCTTTGTCGCGCCCAGCGTGATTGCCGATGAGGTGCAGGCCCAATACGGCGTCGAGCTGCTCGGCCAGACGGACGCCGTGACCGAGTCGTTCTACGCCATTTCCGTAGAGCGCAAGGTCAAGCACCCAGGCATTATTGCGATCACCGAAAGCGCCCGGCACAAGCTGTTTACCGATGCCGTTTAGGTGCAGAGCGCAAACCGCCGCATGACAACAGTCGTGCGGCGGCTTGAGTGGAGCAGATCAACGAATCATGGAGTCGTCGCGGATTACACAGCGCCCATGAAGTCACGCTTGCCGATTTCTACGCCGTTGTGGCGCAGCAAGTCGTAAGCGGTGGTGACGTGGAAGAAGAACTGCGGAAGGCTGTAGGTCAGCAGATAGCTCTGGCCGGTGAAACGTTTTTCTTTCGGTGTGCCCGGACGCAGGATGATTTCGATCTCTTCGTTGCCGTCGACCTGTTCCGGCTTGATGCTGCCGATGAAGGCCAGGGTCTTGGCGAGCAAGGCTTGCAGCTCGGCAAAAGTGGTCTCGGTATCGTCATATTTAGGCATTTCTACATTTGCCAGACGCGCCGAAGCCCCTTTGGCGAAGTCGACAGCGATCTGCACCTGACGGGTGAAGTTGAGCATGTCCGGAAACAGGCGAGCCTGCAGCAGCGCGTCAGGCTGGATGTTCTTCTCGGTGGCGTGGGCCTCGGCCTTGGTCAGGATGGCGCTCAAGGCATTGAGCATTTGCTGAAACACCGGGATGGAGGCGGAATACAAAGAAATAGTCATGACAGATCCTGAATGAAAGGTAAGCGATTATAGGCACGCTATCCTGGCAACGCAGTTGGTCTTTATTGTCGTCATCCTTGAAAAGCGCAAACACAGGCTTCAGGCGCTGGAAAATATTCATCACACAGCCTAGGCTGACTGCCCGCCATCGCCTATGGAAAGCGCCATGTCTACCGAACAGCCTTCGCCGTCACCTGCAGACGCGCCCGACACGACCGACGCGCTGCACCTCAACAGCACGGAATTGCGCATTCTGGGTTGCCTGATCGAAAAGCAGGCGACCAGTCCTGAAACCTATCCGCTGACCCTCAACGCGTTGGTTACCGCCTGCAATCAGAAAACCAGCCGCGACCCGGTGATGAACCTGACGCCAGGCCAGGTCGGTCAAAGCCTGCGCGCCCTGGAAGGCCGCCGCCTGACGCGTCTGGTGATGGGCAGCCGTGCCGATCGCTGGGAACACAAGGTCGACAAGGCACTGGAGCTGGTCCCGGCGCAAGTCATTCTGACGGGCCTTTTGTTGCTGCGCGGCCCGCAAACCGTCAACGAGTTGCTCACCCGCAGTAACCGGATGCATGACTTCGAGGACAACGAGCAAGTGGTTCATCAACTGGAGCGGCTGATTTCCCGCAACATGGCCATGTTGGTGCCACGCCAGTCCGGGCAGCGGGAAGACCGTTACATGCACACCTTGGGCAACCCCGAGGAGCTGCAGGAAATACTCGCCAACCGGCAAAACGCCCCAGAGCGCAGTTCCGGGGGTTCAGCATCGGCATCCGCTGAACGTCTGGACGAACTGGAAGCGCGTATTGCAGCACTCGAAGAGCGCCTGGCGAAGCTCGAATAGCCGGCAGCCATCAGGTGTCGCGCCCTGCCCTGTTACCCGATCTCGATAACAGGGCCAAAGGACTGGTCAGCCGCGAGCAAATGCTGCGGCCAGTTGGAATTGCTCGTCGGTCGGGCGCACTCCGGTGTACAACACGAACTGCTCCAATGCCTGAATGGCCGCGACTTCATCGCCGCTGATAATGCGTTTCTGCAAACGTCTGGCCGCCTTGATTAACGGCGTTTGCGCTGGCGTGGCCACTACATCGAAAACCGTCTCTGCGGCTTCAATGGCATCCTCGCTGAAAGAAAGCTCTTCAGACTGCGCGCCAGTCATGCCCAGTGGGGTAACGTTGACCAACAGCGGCGGACGCGCCTTGCCAAGCTCAGCCTGCCAGCGCAACCCACAGGCATCGGCCAGAGCGCGGCCGGTTTTCTCATTACGGGCAATAATCATCCCGCTCGTGAAGCCTGCATCGCGCATGGCAGACACCACTGCCTTGGCCATGCCGCCGCTGCCACGCAAGGCAAACTCGGTCATGGGCACTGCTCGACTCTGCAGCAGTTGCGCAACAGCGATGTAATCGGTGTTGTAGGCCTTTAAATGCCCGTCAGTATTGACGATGGTATTGATCGACTGAATCGCGGTCGCTGAAGCATCCATCTCGTCGACCCATTCAATACACGCCTCCTTGAACGGCATCGATACCCCACAGCCGCGGATGCCGAGGGCACGTATTCCGCCGACCGCAGCAGGAAGGTCGCCGGTCGTAAACGCCTTGTAGTAAAAGTTGAGTCCGAGCTGTTCATACAAGTGATTATGAAAACGCACGCCGAAGTTACCGGGGCGTCCGGCCAGCGACATGCACAGCTGTGTTTCTTTGTTGGGGACCATCAGCATTATTTCTCCTCAACGGTGTTAGAAAACCTGCCCGGCAGGCGTACTATTCAAACCGCATCAGTAAGTCGATCCGGTAGTTTTAAACTCGCCGGATACCTTACACAAAATTTACGCAACGACTTCGCAGTTTTCCCTGAAACCGCTGTCTTAGAATTATCCCGTGGCAGTGCTTGAGAAGAATGCAAGCCCGCGACAACGGGGTTGAAAGCCGAGGAACAGTCATGATTCGTCAAATCCCCAAGGTTGCCTTGTTGATAGGTGCCCTAGCCCTCGCAGGCCAAGCGAACGCCCATGGCGGCGGTGGTGGCTGGGGTGGTCCGGCAGTCGTTGGTGCCATTGTTGGTGCGGCGGTAGTGGGCGCAGCGGTTTCGTCCGGGCGTGACCGAACTGTCTATGTCGAACAGCCTCAACCTGTTTATGTGCAGCAGCCGGTGTATGTCCAGGCGCCGCCACCACCGGTTTACTATCAACCGGGATATCAGGTGGTCGTCCCACCGCCGGTCTACTATCAGCCACGCCATTACGGCCCGCCACCCGGCTATTACTACGGTCCGCCCCGTGGCTACTATGATCGCGGCCGCTGGTAACAGTTGATCTTCAGCCCCGCCCTCCTGGCGGGGTTGTTGTTTGTGAGTTTCAGCAAAGCCAGTCCGACGACACCGCCAAACCGACCGTCGCTTTCAGAACAGTGACTGGCTCGGGAACCGATCATCATGGGTATCGGAATCATTCAATGGACGGCCGGTCATCCTGTAGATAGCCGTTTCGAACTCATAAAAACAAGGAATGCGTTTATGCCGACACAGCACCCGCATCGAGCCGCTGGACTCTGCACCTCCAACAAGGTCTACAGCGCGCTGACCGAATTGAAGAGCCTTGAAGGCCATCGCACCGCCAAGCTCCTCTCTCTTCTGGCACAAAACCTGGTCGACAAAGGCATGCTGACCGACACGGAAGTCGTTGCAATGCTGGACCTTGTCGTCGACTGATCGCTCGCAATCGGCCGGACATTGCTCTTGTCATCAATGTCGACTATCGAGAGCGGTGATTTCTGCATCCCGCCTTGGCGCCTTAAAGTAGCGCCATAGATTGATGGAGGCAGTTATGACCAAGGTTCAAATCATGTCGGTAGTTGGAAGCGCTGTTCCGGCGAACCTCAGAGAGCGCGGCCTGTTGGCCTGCTGGTATCTGATGCAGAACGGTGAACCCGTCAGCGGACCTTTCGTATCCTTGCCTGCGGCACAGGCGCTGTCCGCGAAACTCGACGGCGCCCAGCTGAACGGCTAAGCCTTTTCAACGAATTTCGTTTTAGCTCAAATCGTGCGTTGCTCCGCACAACCCCTTGCCCGCATCCCTCCCCTGATGCGGGCTTTTTTTTGCTTGATCGAAATCAGGTACGCTCGGCCATCGCTGCGTTGACCTGACAACGATGCGCCAGTTTCTGCAGTCTTTTTTCAAGGGCCATGAACACCACGCGGTCAGCGCGGCCGCTTTCAAGTTCATCAATCAAGTCATTGGCGACTTGCCGCAATTCATATGCAATGACCACGCGATCATCGTTCAAGTCCTGCTTGTGCGATTCAAACAGGCGATGCAGGTAATCCTGCAGCGTGTTTTGCAAGCGGTGCCGATCCGACGCGCGCAAGTGATTCAAACTGACGCTGATCTTGGCCAACAACTCGCTGAGCTCACCGCACAGGTATTGAATGCGGCGCGCATAACCGGTTTCACGCGTGCGCAATTGCTGACGCTGGATTGCAGCATCCTGCTTCTTCTGAATGGCCGGAATCGCCACCGCAACCATCATCCCGACAATCAATCCCGTGGCCTGCACCCAACCTGCCCAATCGGCCGGCCTGGAAAAAAAACCCAAGCCCGACAGGACTACGGCGACGGCACCGGCGACGATCACCAATACTGCGTAATCCTTACTGATAAACCCTTTGGGCATTGCGCGACTCCTTTGATCTGCGTAGGCAACCATCGATGGCATGGGATGCTAATCGTTGCGCGCCTGGCGCACCACGACTATTCACCACCGCGCCTGTTCGAAGGGTTTAGTCGGCAGAAGCTGAACCTTGCCTGTCGCTGCAGTTTTATTAGCGAAAGGCCTTACAACACCCATCGACAGTCACCAACTGTGCTCCTAAAATGCGGGATTATTCTTATAACTCCGTGCGATATCGTACTTTCCACTCTTAGTGAGCATCTCGCTTGAAAACTCATCTTTCTCTTCTCGGCCTATTATTTGTTCTTACAGGCCCGGTACTTTGCACCAGTGCCCAGGCGAACGAGCCCGCCGCCATTTCACGCGACCCGTCACAACTTCATCTTGCCTCTGGCAGCGCCATGGTCGTCGACCTGCAAACGGACAAGGTCTTGTACTCCAGCAACCCTGACGTGATTGTGCCTATCGCTTCGGTCACCAAGCTCATGACGGCAATGATCGTGCTTGACGCAAAACTGCCCATGGACGAAGTCATCCCGATCAACATCTCGCAAACGCCAGAAATGAAAGGCGTATTTTCCAGGGTCAAGATCGGCAGCGAATTACCGCGCAAAGAGATGCTGCTGATCGCCTTGATGTCGTCGGAAAACCGCGCTGCAGCGAGCCTGGCCCATAGCTATCCCGGCGGCTACGCTGCGTTCATCCAGGCCATGAACGCCAAAGCCAAGGCCCTTGGCATGAAGCACACCGTGTATGTCGAGCCAACCGGCCTCTCGATCTACAACGTATCGACCGCGCGCGACCTGACCAAACTGGTCCTGGCCGCTCGCAAATACCCGATGTTGAGCGAGCTGAGCACGACACCAGAGAAGACTGTGACATTCCGCAAACCCACGTACAGCCTGGGCTTCAGCAATACCGACCACCTGGTCCGTAAATCCAACTGGGACATCAAGCTGACCAAGACCGGCTTCACCAATCAGGCGGGGCATTGCCTGGTGTTGCTGACCAGCATGGCCAGTCGCCCGGTGTCAGTGGTGATTCTCGATGCGTTCGGCAAATACACCCACTTCGCCGATGCCAGCCGTTTGCGCCTGTGGATGGAGACCGGCAAAAGCGGTCCGGCGCCTGAAGTTGCCTTGCAGTATAAAAAGGAAAAAAACCTGATCATGAAACAGAATGGATTGCAGGCCAAAGAGTAACTGCCCCGGTCTTATTCCTGTATCTGGCGATTGACTGCAAAGCACCGCACACTTTGCAGTCAATCCGCTATTGCCACGCCCAAACTTCAGCTGCAACTTCCCCCCGCTTAACAAAAATTTCATCCGCTGGCGCAACACTCTTCAAGCAAACAATCCCCTCATGAGCTAAACCTCTGTCAACGCTTGCATTAATTCGAGCGGCTTTCGGGAGTACAAACATGCTCGTCAAATGGCTGCTGGCCGCGTTGCACCTACTGGCGTTCGGTTTTGCCCTGGCCGCCGTGCTGGCCCGAGGACGCGCGTTGCGTCGACTGCGTGACGATGACCCAAGGTCATTCCGAGACGTATTCGTGGTCGACAACATTTGGGGAATATCCGCCGCCATACTGCTGATCACGGGTGCCCTTCGCGCGTTTGGCGGTTTCGAAAAAGGCTCGTATTACTACCTGCACCAGCCGCTGTTTCACCTGAAGATGCTGGCATTCATTGCGATTGTGGCCTTGGAAGTCATCCCGATGTTCGCGTTCATCAAGTGGCGCATAGCCTTCAAAAACCAGGAACACATCGATACGCGCCGCGCCCGCCGATTTGCGAGGATCAGCCATGCAGAAGCGGCGTTGATGGTCATCATGGTGATCGCCGCGACCGGCATGGCGCGGGGCAACCTGCTTAGCTAGCAGCAGAAACAACTCGGCCGCGAGACCTTTGAAGGTTTCGCGGCCGAGCCACACTCGATGCGGGCGGTATCAGTTGTACTGAGTCACCAGCTTGACATTGAGGTATGCCTCGATGGCCTCAGTGCCGCCTTCGGAGCCGTAACCGGAGTCCTTGATCCCGCCAAATGGAATCTCCGGCAGGCCGATCCCCAAATGGTTGATCGACAGCATGCCCGCCTCGATATAAGTACTCAGCGCATTGGCCGTTTTCATCGACGTGGTGAACGCGTATGACGCGAGTCCGAAAGGCACCCGATTGGACTCTTCCAAGGCTTCTTCCAGGGTGTCAAAAGGCACCAGCAGCGCGACAGGGCCAAAAGGTTCTTCATTCATGATGCGCATCTGGCGAGTCAGGCCGCTGAGTACCGTCGGCTCGAAGAAATAACCCGGACCTGCAATGGCCTTCCCGCCGGCGTGTACGGTCGCGCCAGCATTGCGTGCATCGTCCACCAATGCAGACAAGGCCGGGATGCGTCGTTCATTGGCAACCGGTCCCATGGTCGTGGTCGCATCGAGTCCGTTGCCGACCTTGATTTCCCGGGTCAGGCCAACGAACTTCTCGGTGAAGGCGTCGAACACGCCGCGCTGCACCAGAATACGTGTTGGGGAAACACAGACCTGACCGGCATTGCGGAACTTGGACAGGGTCAGCACCCGCGCCGCCAGATCGATATCGGCGTCGTCGAATACCAGCGCAGGTGCATGCCCGCCCAACTCCATCGTGGCGCGTTTCATGTGCTGACCCGCCAAGGCCGCCAGCTGTTTACCCACCGGCGTCGAGCCGGTGAAGGTGACTTTGCGAATCACCGGATGCGGAATCAAATAGCTGGAAATCTGCGCCGGATCGCCATAAACCAGACCAATCACACCTGCCGGAACACCGGCATCGGCGAACGCACGAATCAATTCGGCAGGCGATGCAGGGGTTTCTTCCGGGGCCTTGATGATAATCGAGCAGCCAGCCGCCAGCGCCGACGACAGCTTGCGCACAATCTGATTGATCGGGAAGTTCCAAGGCGTGAAGGCAGCCACAGGACCTACGGGTTCCTTGATGACTTTTTGTTCGATGCCTGCGCCACGCGACGGAACGATGCGTCCGTAACTGCGGCGACCTTCTTCCGCGAGCCATTCAACAACGTCGGCTGCCGCCAGCGTTTCGGTGCGAGCTTCGGCCAAGGGCTTGCCTTGTTCCTGAGTCAGGATTCGAGCGATGGTCTCGACGCGCTCACGCAGCAGGTGCGCAGCTTTTTGCATGATTTTGTAGCGATCAAAGGCCGAGGTGCGCCGCCATACCGCAAAACCGCGTTCGGCGGCCGCCAGTGCTTCATCGAGATCGACGATGTCGGCATGGGCCACAGTCCCTAGGGTTTCGCCGGTAGCAGGATCCATGACTGGCAAGGTTCGACCGTCGCGGCTGGCGCGCCACTGGCCGTCGATGAAAAGCTGAACATCAGGATACATAGAGATTCTCCAATCGCATTCAAGTGATGAACGAATTTAGGGGTACCTGCTCGTATTGGTCAAGCCTGAATATCTGCCAAGCCGGTAAGCCCCCTCGGATAGCGCCGAATTTCAGGCCGTCAGCTCGGTTTCACGCTGGGTTGCAGCGTCGTCGTAAACGACATAAAGCCGCTCTGCAATCTGACTTTTGATCGCCTTGGCCGTTTCCAGCCCGAGCACGAAGCCCTCGGCCTTGCCGCCCGCACGATTCAGCTCGCTGACCGTGCCTGCCTGAGTGATCGCTTCAAACAGTTTTTCAGCGTGCGGGCCCGCGCCTTTTGGGAGGGATATCTGGTCAATGCTCATGTAGTAATTCCTGGCGTGCAAAAAAGGCAGAGGACCGCGCCAGGTAACAAAAACCAGCCAAGTGACCGACGCGGCAAAAAGGTGAGCACATGGTAGACCTGTCCGGTGACATCGGGGGCCAGCAATTGCGCCCCGATGCCAAAGCTGAGCGAATCAGCCTTTTCTGCGTTGCTGCCAGGCGGCTGCCAGGCCGCTAAGGCAAATGACCGTGATGCCGAACTGTGCGGTCAGCGACGGGGCGTGGTCGAAGACCAGATATCCCAGCAGACCTGCGAACACGATCTGGCAATAGCTGAACGGAGCCAGCATCGCAGGGGCTGCGAAGCGGTAAGCCTGGGTCAACAGCAAGTGCGCGACCATGCCGCAGGTTCCCAGCGCCAGCATCAACGGCAGATGCTTGAGCTCTGGCGTTTTCCAGAAAACAGGCACCAATGCGGACATCACAAGGGTGTTGAACAGGCCGGCGAAGAAGTTGCTGGTCGTTGGGCTGTCATGGGCGCTGACCATGCGTGTCAGCAATTGATAGAAAGCGAAACACAACGCTGAACACAGCGGCAGAAGACTGGCCGGCGTAAACAATTCGCCACCCGGATGGACAATGATCAGCACGCCGACAAAACCGACCAATACGGCCGCCCACTGCTTGCGCGTCACATGTTCGCGCAGCAATGGCACCGACAGCGCAGTAATAAGCAAGGGAGCCAGAAAGTTAACTGCGGTCGCTTCGGCCAACGGGATGTACATCAGGCCAGTGGTAAAAAACAGACTGGTACCCAACAGACACAACGCGCGCATCACCTGCCATTTAAGCCGCTTGGTTCGCAAAACCCGCAAGCCCGCCGAAGGCATGAAAATGCAGGCCATCAACAAGGTGTGCACGACGTAGCGCACCCAGACCACCATGACAATGGGATAGAAACCCGACAGGTATTTGGAAAGCGTATCGTGCGTAGAGAAAAGAAGAGTCGCCAGAACAATAAGGGCGATACCCTTGAGTGGCTGATTGACGCCGGATAAAGGCGTGCTGGCAGTGCTCATCGAGTTTCCTTGGCGAGGCAGAAAACAGGCACTTGACTGGATGCCAATACGGCAATGTGCCCGCCGTCCCTGAGTGATGGATAGCGCAAGAATATAGAAGCGTCTGCCGTAATCCAAACAAAGCCGCAGAATTCAGGAATATTTATGACCGAGCGGTCCCGCTACGACGCTCAGGTCCACGGCCAAGCCAGGATTTCCGGCGCGTCGGCCGTTACCGCAGAACCTGCGAGCGCTCCAACCAGCGTTCAAAACTTCCAAAAGTCAGTAGCGCAGACTGGACAACCTGGCCGCGCTGAATGGGGTCATCAACCACCGAAAGCAGCGCAAGAAACCTCCGCCACATCTGTCCTGCCGCACTCCCATAAACATTGAGGAATGCACCGCCAGTGTCGCTGTCAATCGAGAGCCTGGCTTTTACGATCCGACTCAATACCTGACCGCCGAGGGTTGCGCCTTCCATCACATACATGACACCCAGCGCTTGCAGCGCATTGGTCAACGGCGGCAGTTCATGGCACATCTCAAGTGCTGAAATTTGCTCTTGAGTGAGCCCCAACACTTCAAGATCCTTTTCCAGCGCCGCTGCTTTATGTCGGCCAATGAGACTTGACCTATCGAGATCGCAAACCCGGTCAAGTTGTTGTTCAAGGGCAAAGTAAAAGCCGTAATAGGCTTCAAGCAGGCGCAGGTAAGCACCTCTGTCGAGGTCGGCAGACTCAAACGGCAGTCTTTTCTCCAGGGATTTATGGGGCGCGGCGGTGGCGTCGCGCAGTTCTTGATGAACCAGAGAGACATGCATCTTTCCTGGATTCAACGCTGTTTGACTGTTTGCTTCAACCAAGGTTTTTCAAGTCCGGCAAGGTGTAAGTAATGGTTCAGCAATCGATATCGGCGCCAAATCGCGACGCCGATACCCCTGAACCACTTTTTTAGAAAATGTAATCGGTGGTTAAAAAACTCGATTCGCGGTTTTTTATGATGTCGCTGATCAGCGCCTTGTTCGCATCCTGGAATTTGGTTGCCACAAGGGTTCGAATCGAGAACACCCGCAGGGCATCATGCACAGACAATGTGCCTTCCGCTGAGTTTTTTCGGCCGTTGAAAGGAAACTGATCAGGGCCACGCTGACACTGCGCATTGATGTTGATACGGCCGACCTGATTGGCAAATGCATCGACCAGACGACCGACCTGGGCCGAGTCTGTGCCGAAGATACTCAGCTGCTGACCGAAATCGGAATCCAGGACGTAGTCGATGACCTTTTCCAGATCGCTGTACACCACGACGGGCACCACTGGCCCGAATTGCTCTTCGTGATAAACCCGCATCTGAGCATTTACCGGATACAAAAGCGCGGGATAAAAAAACGTTTCGCGGATTTCACCACCACCGGGATTTATAACTTGTACGCCTTTTTCCAGCGCATCATCCACCAAACCCTTGAGGTATTCGGTTTTCCCTGGCTCAGGCAACGGCGTCAGCGATACGCCCGATTCCCAAGGCATCCCAGGTTTCAGCTGGGCGAGTTTGTCGGTGAATTTCTGCAGAAAACTATCGACGACGTTTTCGTGAACAAACAGAATTTTCAATGCGGTGCAGCGCTGCCCGTTGAACGACAAAGAGCCGGTAACACACTCGCTGACCGCATTATCCAGGTCAACATCTGGCAAAACGATGCCTGGGTTCTTGGCGTCCAGGCCCAGCGCAGCACGCAGACGATGCGGCTTGGGGTGCAGTTTTTTCAAATCGCTGGCAGCCTTGTTGGTGCCGATAAAAGCAAACACATCGATCTTGCCACTGGCCATCAGGGCGCTGACAGTTTCGCGACCACTGCCGTAGATCACGTTAATGACACCTGCTGGAAAACTGTCGCGGAACGCTTCAAGCAGCGGACGAATCAGCAACACCCCAAATTTCGCCGGTTTAAAAACCACGGTATTACCCATGATCAATGCCGGGATCAGCGTGGTGAACGTCTCGTTCAGCGGATAGTTGTAAGGCCCCATGCACAGTGTCACGCCCAACGGCACGCGCCGTATCTGACCCAGCGTATCCTGCTCAAGCTCAAAACGGCTCGAACGCCGGTCCAGCTCTTTCAGTGCATTGATAGTGTCGGTGATGTAGTCGCAGGTTCGATCAAATTCCTTTTCCGAGTCCTTGAGATTCTTGCCAATCTCCCACATCAACAACTTGACCACGGCTTCACGCTGCTCCCGCATACGCTTGAGGAAGGCTTCGACATGGCGGATTCGATCCACGACCCGCATTGTCGGCCAGCTACCCTGCCCTCGGTCGTAAGCCTGAACGGCCGCATCCAACGCCGTCATCGCCGTTGCGGCATCCATCAATGGCGTACTGCCGAGAATCACCGAGCGGATACCTTCCGCAACCGTCAGGCAAATCGGACTGCGCACCGGAGCCAACGGCCCCGGCCACACATGCAACGCCCCACCGACCAGGAATTCGCGCTGTTCGATGGAGTCGCCTGGACGATACTGCTGCGGGATGTCTTCCAGCGCGGGGAATAATGTTTCAAGTTGGCTGTTAACAGTCACTTCCTTGCACCTCTCGTGAAATGGCAGCAAACACGTTCCCGGACACCTTACGCCAAACCCTGGCTGCGAATGAACCCTCTGCGAAGACAGCCTGTCGGCAACCGAAAATATTTTCCGGGCTTGCTTGACTTCTCCAATCCAATCAGTAACATAGCGCTCATTCCGCGATAGCTCAGTTGGTAGAGCAAGTGACTGTTAATCACTGGGTCCCTGGTTCGAGTCCAGGTCGTGGAGCCAAATGTTTCAAGAGATTGGGCGGTTTTTGTAGGCGTTTTCAAGGATCCGGTGAGCTAGTCACCGGAAACTTAAGGCCAACAAAACCGCCCTTTTTCGTTGAGGTTTCCCCCTCACGCAGACTTTGCCCAGCTCGTTGTGTCGGTTTAAGCGCTGTCTCTAATCAATCGATTTTGAGGCAAGCACCCTGAAAACCGCATCGATCCTCTCAACCAAAGGCGGCCCTGGCAAGACCACGGTAACCGCAAACCTGGGCGCCTTCTGCGCCGACGCCAATCTCAGCACCCTGCCCATCGACCTCGATACGCAACCCTGTTGTCTTCGTTTTATCGTCTGGACAGCGAAGCCCCCGGCGGCACCCTACCAGCTGATTTCCCAGAACGAAACCATCCCTGTGCTGGCTGCCCGCGAGTTTTACCGGGGCACCCAGCAATTGCTCAAGGACCTTGCGCCTCTGGCATCGCTGGGCGTGCACACTCCGCCGCTGAACATCGTGATCAACAAGCTCAATGCGACCAACGATGCGAGCCTGATTTACCAATCCCTCGTCGAAACCCTGGCGGATCATCCGCAGATCAACTTGCTCGACACCACCATTCCCGCCGCCGTGAGCTTTCGCCGGGTACCTGCCAGCGGATCAGCGGCACAAGGCGATCATAGCCCTCGGGCCACTGGCCACCGAGTTGCGCCAGGATGTACTCGATCAGTGGGCTGCCAAACCACTGGAGTCGATGCGCACCCCGTTCGGCTACCTGCTGCGCACGATCAAAAAAGCCCGCAATAGTGAGTTCAACACCCACCCCACAGCACATCGGAGCAGCCACTTCACCGTGCTGTTTGCGCCTGTTCCAATGAGTGACATTTTGCCTTATAGTTTCAGGCAAATTGCCATTTCGTTGGAGGAAGGCATGATCGTACAACCGGATTTTCAAGTATTGGAAATGATGGGCGGTATTCCGGGCGAGCCCATGGACCTGCTTATCCGCACCGGCGTCTCGCTTGAAGCCATCGATAACCTGTCCCGACATGGGGTCAGCGCCGTCAGCGTCGGCATCATCAATGCCCGGACCCTGCGCCACCGCAGAACCAAGGGCGAGCGTCTTTCTCCGGAAGAAGGTGACCGTTTGTATCGCGTCAGCAAACTGGTGGTACTGGCCGAACAGGTGTTCGGCGACAAGGACAAGGCGGCTCACTGGCTGAACAAGGCGCAGAAGGCATTTGGCGGGCTGACTGCCCTTGAAGCAGCGGCAACCACGCCTGGCTATGTGGCCGCAGAAGAAACACTGGAGCGAATCAATCACGGATTTTTTGCATGACCGAACGTGTTCTATGGCGAATTTCGAATTTCAAGGATCTGACCGGAATAGGCGGTACCAAGGTATCGGGCAGCTGGCACACCAAGGGGCATCCGGTGGTTTACCTGGCAGACTGGCCGGCTACTTCGCTGCTGGAAGTGCTGGTTCATCTGGAGTTGAGCATGGATGAATTGCCCGAGCATTTCACGCTGCTGCGTGTCGAGTTGCCGGACAGCATCAGCGTCATCGACGGGCACGACCACCTGAACGAAGATTGGCAGATGGACGTGCTCGCCACGCGCAAGATCGGCGATCGCTGGCTACAGGGAGCGGAGTCCCTGCTCTACCGCGTACCCACGGCCATTGTGCCGGCGAACTGCAACTACCTGTTCAACCCGCTGCACCCTGACGCGGCCAGCGCCAAACTCACAGCCTTTGATTTTCCGGCGGACAAGCGCCTATTTTGAAGTGACGCCACTGGCCTCACGGTGCATATCGGCAGCATGATTCCACTGGAATCACAGTAGCCCGTCGCTGATTGCGATCAGTGTTCACCTTTCCTCTTAGCATGCCCAAACCACCACACCTTCATTCCAGTTTACGGACTGACAGCCTTCCCATGCTTTGAACATGTTCCGCTGACGCCGTCAGCAACATGCCCAGGTAGCTTCGATCTTCAAGGCTACGGCGCAGCGATGCGTTGATCGTCCCAAGATCGCCATCGCATTCGGCAGCGCGATCAATCGTCGGCACCAACGACGACCGAATGCCTGAACACACCATCACCCACGCGGGGAATCACTTCCCGCCAGGGCAAGTTGTTTCCCGTTTTTCATTGCAAAACCGGAGAAACACCATGACTCAGACCAACGAAAGCAAGTATTTCGACCTGCACACCACCGGCATCGGTTACCTCAATCGCATCCGCGAAGTCGAGGTACGCAAAGGCAAGCCATTCCTGTGCGTCACCGTGGCTGCGCTGCACGGTGCTGCGGACGATGTAGAGTATTCCTACATCGACTGCAAAGTCAGTGGCAGTGAAGCAGAACGCATCACTCGCCTTTACTGGCCATCGCTCTCAGCCGGCAAGAAGGTGCTTATTTCCTTCAGGATCGGCGACATATAGACCGATGCATTTACTTACACCAAAGGCGAGAAGCAAGGCCAGCCCGGCGCAAGCCTCAAAGGCCGTTTGCTGTTCATCTCCTGGGTAAAGGTCGACGGTGAGATGGTTTACCAGGCCAAACCCAGAGAGGAGCTTTCAAACCCCGGTGGTGCTCCCGACACGACAGTTGCTACCTCAGCTGTTGCCGAAGAAGCCGAATCGGATTACGTCGCCTTGAGCTGCGGCTCAGCAAAGAAATAACCTGCAACTTGCGGTCATACCCGTCATGACCGCAATACCAACCTCACGCGGAGCTATCCCCATGGGGTGCTGCCCGTTTCGTTTCGGAGAGCGTCCCTTGAAACCGCCATTAACCCACCCAAGCCTCACCGATCTTCGAACCTGCAGAACTGCCGTTGAAAACCAGATCATTGAGCAAGCGCTGGAGATACTTGATCACCGACTGTTCATACGAGACCCGGCACTGGATTCACCGAAGGCAGTGACGTCTTACCTGAAGCTCAAACTCGCTGCTGAAGAGCACGAAGCCTTCGCGGTTATTTTCCTCGACAGCAAGCATCGTCCCATGGCGTTCGAGATCCTCTTTCGAGGCACCATCGACACGGCCACCATCCATCCCCGCCAGCTGATCAAACGCGCCATGGCACACAACGCCGCAGCCGTCATCATCAGCCATAACCACCCTTCCGGATGCACCGAGCCCAGCTCGGCTGATATCGCCATCACCAAGCGAATCCAGGAAGCACTCACACTACTCGACGTTCGCCTGATCGATCATTTCATCGTGGGCAGCGGGACACCGTTGTCGTTTGCGGAGACAGGGTTGATTTAGGTTTGACTGTGGCGCCTTCGGGCGCTTTTTTTGCGTTGGTGCCGCTGCGTAATTCAGTGGTGCATGCCCAGCAATAGATAAACAGCAACGTACGGTTGCAAACCGGCAGCTAGTTGGCCGAAAGGAGCCTTATGCCCCGGTAAATATCAGGTAGAACCCCCGATGCTCCATTTTCCCGCAGCAGCTTAACCCACGTACAAAGTCGCTCCTACCCTCATGTATCGACAAAGTAACAATCCCGTCAGCAGATGATTACAATGCGTCGGCACGGACGCTTGGCGGGCGTGGTGCGTTTGTGTTCTTCGTTCGAAATAAGGATTTTTCAATGGCAATCGCAACTTATCATCGGCCTGTTAGTCTGGCTATTTTAGAGGGCCTGGGTGGTGATTTTTCCCTCGTCAGTGCCAGCAGTACGCTGATTGTAACGACCAATGGTCCTTACAGCATGGCACTCAATGGGTTCTTCAATTCCAATGGCACCGGAAGAGCCACCAGCATTACTTACTCCCACGACAATGCCCCGTACCTGACTTTCTCTGGTTTTAGTCTCAGCACCACGGACACCTACGGGGCTTATACGCTTTTTCGGGGTAATGACCGAATCAACGGGTCGTGGGGTAACGACATCTTCTTTATTTCGCAGGGCAACGACGATTATTACGGTGGTACCGGGCTGGATACCATTCTGGTGGATGCCAACCGGAGCTATGTGACCGTCGCAGCCAGCGGTACGGGTTATATCCTCAAGGCACCGAACAAAACCGACACCATGAATGGGGTCGAGCGCCTGACCTTCATGGACGGTACTTTGGCCCTGGACGTGAAGGCCGGTGAAACCACCGGCTCGGTGTATCGGCTTTACCAGGCGGCGTTCGACCGCAAGCCGGATACGGCCGGTCTCAAGTACTGGCTCGACCAGGTCGACCAGAGCGCCAGTGTGGCTCAAGTAGCGCTGGGCTTCGTGCAGAGCAACGAGTTCCGGCAACTCAACCCCGCCGGTGATACAAACACGATGCTCAACAACTACTACAAGAACGTGCTGCATCGCCCGGCCGATGCGACAGGCCTGGCTTACTGGAGCAACGCGGCCGCCAGCGGCCAGCCGAGCCATCAGATTCTTGCGGCATTTGCCGAGAGTAACGAGAACATTGCCAATACCCTGGCAGCGACCAAGGACGGGATCTGGTTGGGATAGGGCGTTCAGCGCCCACGATCTGGGGCAGATCGTGGGCTTCAGCCCCGAAGGATCTGCCAGGCGCGCCGGTTTTTCCTCGTTAGGCGCACTATATTCATACCACGCACCTAACTACCTTAGAAAATTAGTATTCTGGAGGGAAATAATGTCCATCGGGATATGGTAACCGCCCATTTATAAACCTCACGAACTCTAGAAATTTGGCCAACGCTGCATGCAGCTCATCAGTGGTACCGATAGTTTTTGCCTTGAAAGCGTGTATCGCGTTCCGGCGCTGTTGAACCATCCGCACCCATGTCTCCCATTCTTCTTCAGGGGACCAAATTCTTCGTTTGAAAAAGAGAATCAACGGTTCCAGAGTTACTCCGTCAGGATCTAGGGTGTGCCCTTTCTTTTTGATGGCATCAGCATCTGTTAGGTAATCCTGGTAATACACCGACAACAACAACAACTTCATCTGCCCCTCAACTAAGGCGCCTAGGTTTGCCCAGGCGAGAATAAGCTGGCCGTCAGTCAGCGTGCCACACCATACTGACAGTTGCTCTGCCAGCGAACCCTGCCATTCGAGCATTGATTTATTCAGCAGTTCTGCTGCCTCGATCGGAGCCCAACCGTGAGCCTCCTTCCAGAATCCCATCATGTCTTGAATTACCCTGTTTCGTAGTAAGCGTATGGCAAATACGTCTTGCAAGCAGCTGTAAGACAATTGACTGGGTCGCGTGTTGACCACTCAAGCGGCTAATCAAAATAGGGTTCCAATACACGCTCGATCCATGTCATGAAGGCCCGGACGCGTGGGGAAAGGTTGCGCCGATGGGCAACTACGAGCGACGCCGCCAGCGGCTCGGGTCTTAGATCGGGCAGAATTTCTACCAGATCGCCGCTTTTGATGTGGTGCGCAAGGGCCAGATAACCGGCCTGAATCAGTCCAATCCCCGCCAGGCCCGCAGCATGATAGGTCTGCACGTTATTGACCTGCATCGCGCCTGGCAGAGCAATTGATTTATAGCCATCACCCTCCGGATATTCCCATCCAGCCAGTCGAGCGCCAAGGGTCGGCGTGTAGTGAATCATCTGGTGACCTTGGTTGAGCAGGTCGTCGATTGTTTGCGGCGTACCGTACTCCGCCAGATAGCCGGGGCTCGCCACGTTCATCATGCGCAACTTGCCCAGCGAGCGTGCAATCAGCGTGTCGTCCATGATCGGCCCGAGACGGATCACGCAATCGAACCCCTCATGAACGAGATCGACCCGACGATCCGTGCTGGACAATTCCAGCTCCAACTCAGGGTTCGCATTGAGCAGTTGCGGCAGAGCGGGAATCACTACCGTCTTTGCCAACTCAGTCGGCATATCGACGCGCAATCGTCCCCTCAGGGGAGTGCCGTTGTTCGCGAACATGGACTGCACGTCCTGAGCTTCGGCCAGCAGGTCGCGTGCGCGTGCATAGAAAGTACGGCCGTCTTCGGTCAATTGCACGCTGCGTGTCGTTCTGTGCAGGAGGGTCGCGCCCATGTCTCGTTCCAGCGCACGAATCACCGTCGACACCCGCCCCTTCTGGATTCCCAGGCTTTCAGCCGCAAGCGTGAAACTCATCATTTCCGCAACACGGGCAAAAATCAAAAGTGCCTGGAGATTTGGCATTGTTCACCAGATAGATAACAGAGCGTTCAGAATTGCATGGTTTATAGCGCATTTTGTACTCAGTAAAGTAGCTCCCATGTCGTCCGTAACTCATCGCACATAAGGGAGCACGCATGAACTCAACTTCCACGCCTGTCCGAACTGCCATAGTTTTCCACTCCGGCTATGGCCACACAGCGCGCATGGCGGCCGCAGTCGCCGAAGGCGCAGGCACTGGTGCCGTATTGGTGGCAATCGACCCCGAGGGCAATATTTCCGACGATGCCTGGCAAACCCTCACTGACGCAGATGCCATTGTATTTGGCTCACCTACTTACATGGGTGGCCCTAGCTGGCAGTTTAAGAAATTCGCGGATGCCTCCTCCAAGCCCTGGTTCGAAGGCACATGGCAAAACAAGATCTTTGGCGGCTTCACCAACAGCGCGAGCATCAACGGCGACAAGCTCAACACCCTTGAGTATTTCTTCCTGCTTTCTGGGCAGCACGCCGGGATCTGGGTCGGCCTGGATATCAAACCGGCGAACGTCAAGGCTTCGAAACGCGACGACCCAAATCGTATGGGCTCCTATATCGCGCCCATGGCGCAGACACCTGCAGATGCGTCTCCTGAAGAAATGTCGCCAGGGGATCTGGAGACGGCACGTCTGTATGGCGTACGCGTCGCATTGATTGCCGGGCAGTTGCGATCAGGGAAATCTCAGTCCGTCTGAAATCCACTCGTGCCGACATTATTGGCCCGTTGCTGTGCTTATTTTCATCCATTGATCTCGGAAGGAGACGTCATGAAATACAAACGACTTGGCCGTACGGGCCTGTATGTATCCGAGCTGTGTCTCGGCACGATGACGCTCGGAGGCAATGCCGATGCGGGTATGTGGGCTGCAATCGGCGCGGTTGATCAGGGCGAAGCCAACAGGTTGATCGGCCACGCGCTGGCGCACGGGATCAATTTCATCGACACCGCTGACATTTATTCTTTCGGCCAGTCTGAGCGCATCCTCGGCCAGGCATTGAGAGACATTGGCGTGCCGCGCAGCGAGGTAGTGCTGGCAACCAAGACAGCTGGCGTGATGGGCTCCAAGCCCAACGATCAAGGGGCATCGCGCGGTCATATCATGGATTCTGTGCAGCGAAGTCTGGAACGCCTTCAGGTCGATCATGTTGACCTTTACCAGATTCACGCCAGCGATCCAGTGACCCCTATAGAAGAAACGCTGCGGGCCCTGGATGACCTGACGCGCCAAGGGTTAGTCCGCTATGTCGGCGTTTCAAATTGGCACGCGGGCAAGATCGGCAAAGCGTTAGGGCTGAGCGCAGCACTGAATGCCACACGCTTTGAGACCCTACAGGCCTATTACTCTATTGCCGGACGTGACGTGGAGCGTGAACTGGTGCCACTCGTTATCGAGGAGCAGATGGGCCTACTCGTCTGGTCGCCTCTTGCAGGAGGATTGCTCTCAGGGAAATTCGGCCCCGGAGCGTCCACAGAGGAAGGTTCGCGGCGTAGTAGTTTCGACTTTCCACCCGTTGATCTGAATCAGGCCTGGCCCTGCGTCGCAGAGATGCGCGCCATCGGCGACGCGCGCAGTATCTCCGTCGCTAGAGTGGCGCTCGCCTGGTTACTTGCCAAACCGCATGTCACGAGCGTCATCATCGGTGCCAAAAGGATTGATCAGCTCGAAGATAATCTGGGTGCGGCCAATGTCGTTCTTACCGACGAGGAGCTAGCGCGCCTTGAGGCTGTAAGTGCTTTGCCGCCTTATTATCCGGGCTGGATGGTTGATCACCAGGATGCCAGTAGACGCCCTGCACCTTTCACGCCGGTGGCGTCGAAGCAGAGCCTGTGACCACAAATGAATACCTATGACACAGGCGGCTGTAATTACTGCCCTGCGTTGAATTTAATATACCCACTGAAAGAGAGACAGACATGCCAAAAGGCTACCTGATCGGGCACGTGAGCATTTCGGATGCAACGGCCTACGCCGCCTATGCAAAAGCCGCAGGCGATGCAATGCGACCTTTCAACCCGAAGGTCATTGCAGGAGGACAGTATGAAAACCTCGAAGGTGAAGCTCATGAGCGGCATGTGATATTCGAGTTCGATTCGTTCGCCGACGCTAAGCGCTTCTATGAAAGCGCAGAATACCAAGCGGCGAAGGCCCTGCGCATTGGAATTGCGACTGGTACGTTCGTCATTCTCGAAGGGGCCACTTAACGTCCGCCCGGGTCACTTATCCGCCGACGAGCAGGCCACGATCGGCCACTAACGCGTCGCCTCCGTCAAGCGCTCATAGGGCAGAGGGACAATATGGCGAGCAGCTGTCGCCAAGGGTATTCATGCTCAGCGGACTTCATCTCGCATTCCTGGCGATGACGGAAGGAATTAGCGCTATCACTCGCTTTCTGCGATGCGCCGCATGTGGTGCAACGTAAAAAAATGCCCACAAGTAACCATTGTCGTGAGTACGCTAGGATTTGCCGATCCAATTCAGTTGGGCAGTCCAGCAATTCCTTCGCATCGTTAGCTTGCAGTTCGCCAAAGCGAGTATCTACACCCATAAAAATTTACTCTATTGCCGAAGACGTAGGTACAACGCCCTGCTGAGCAACGATAGGCGACCTGAAGGAGAACAATGTTCCTGATAATCGACAAAAGGTAGTTTGGTAAACTATGTCCGCAAGCGCCCATCATACCAACATGTGTTTAGGTTTTAACGGCTGCGCGGCGGCTTGGAGCATCGGATTACTTGGGCCGAGCGCGAGTACAGACGACGATCCAAACGAAAAATAACTGATCCATTTCACCTCATGATCACGCTTTGTCAGCTTCCTGCAGGAATGCCATATCGCTTATCTGATTAGCGATAATGTCGAGCCGTTTCTCTCCCTGCTGGAAAATCTGGATCATTCGCAGCACCGCCTGCGCATCGGACGAGTTCCCAGCAGCGCCGAGGCGTCCAGCTATTCGAGCGAGCTCAACCGCCGACCACTTCAGGTCAGAGCTGATCCCCTGCAATTCACGTCGCGTTAAAGCGACAGAGTTTGTTGCTGTCATCTGTTCATCTCTCCTTTCACAAAACGATCTTCCGCCATCCTGATGATGGTTTTTTTATTTGCAGTACACAGTCCAAAGATGATCAACCCGCGTCGTATAGCGACGGCTCATCATCTCTCTACACATTCCCCAATCAGGATTCGTCGGTACGCTTGCCACTCTCAGCGTCCTTTCTCCATCTGGCGTTAATTTCGTCCAACACACCCATGACCCTCTGGGTAGCTTCGGGCTGCGATCCGGACGAGGTAAATATGTGCAGCAGGCAGGCCAAGCAGCTCGTCCAACGAGATCTTCTGTTCGAGATAGTCGGCGGCAGGATTTGGAAACCCAGCAGGCACAGGGTAGGAATAAAGCGGGAGCTCGAAGTCGCTGCGGCAAGTGGGCCGAGGAAGGTGATCATGAGGGAAACGCCAAAGACTGTATATTTGTACAGTTAACCGGCAAATGGTGGGTTGGTCAATCTCTGACTGGCTTTGCTTCGTCGGAGGGTGACCGACCACTCATTCCAAGCTGAACCTTTCGAAGTGATTAGCGACCACGTCGAGCGCACACCGATCATCGAGACAGTTGCCTGGCAACTTTTCTGCCTCAAGCGGTTGGGATGGTGCCGCCGTCAATGACATATTCGACGCCGGTGATAGCGCTGGCTTTGTCAGAAACCAGAAAGCTGACGAGGTCAGCCACTTCCTGGGGACGGTTTGGCCTGCCTAGAGGGATCCCTCCAAGAGAGTCCATGACCGATTGCCTGGCATCGTCTTCACTGATGCCTTTGCCCTCTGCGATCCGCTTGACCAAGCCTTGCGCCGCCTCGGTCTCAACCCACCCCGGCGAGACCCGTACAACCCTGACGCCCTGCGGACTCAGCTCTTTGGACAATGCTTTGCTGTAATTGGACAGTGCCGCCTTTGCTGCCGCATAGGCCGTTGTGGCTTCGGGCAGTGGTAACTGACTCTGGATCGAAGTCACATGGATAATGACCCCGAATTTCTGCGCGAGCATCAATGGCGCCAGGCCCCGGTCGATCCGCACAGATGGATAGAAGTTCAAGTCGAATGCCGCCGCCCAATCCTCGTCGGTCAAGGCCTGGAATCCTCCGCTCGGCGCAGATGAACCGCCGAGAACATGCACCACGATATCTATCTCACTCCAGCGCCGTTGAGCTGCTGCCACGACGGCCTGACATCCTTCAAGCGTGCTGATATCGGATGCAAAAAAATGTTCTTCGGCGAGCCAGTCCGGACGATGCCGCGACACTGCCAAGACATCGACTCCCTCCGCCAGCAATGTCTCAACGACGGCCTTGCCTATGCCCTGAGTGCCGGCGGTGACGAGCGCCCGGCGACATTTGATCTGGTCGGTCGTATTCATCAACGGATCTCCAACGTCTGGATCTTCCCGCGCTGGATGCCAAACGTGTATGTCACCACCGCCGGACTTCCCGGGAACGTACCCGCAAGCCGCGCGTTTACAACTATGCCCGTATTGCTGACACGGCCATCAAGAGGCTCAACGGTATACCGATACTTCTGCTTCGCCGCCTGCTTCCAAGCCTTGATGGCCTCTATGCCACAGTGAGCAGTTTCTTCATCTGTCACCGCAGCATCTGGCGCAAATATCGTTTCAAGTTCATCGACGCACTCAGCTGTCTCGCTTGCAAAATATGCTTGAATAGCTGGATCCATAGTGAAACTCATGGCTATCTCCCGTTGATCAGTAGTACCGCCATCATCAACGCGCTAGACAGTCCTCGACAAGAACGCACGAAAAAGTAAGTGACGGCCATGAGCCACAAAAAAATCTACACGCCCCAGTCGGCCGCCCACGATGTGAACGCTGTATTCCAGTTGCTGCGTGGCAGATGGAAGCTCTTGATACTTTTCCACCTTTTTGACGGAAAGATTCAACGCTTCTCGGATCTTGAGCGCCTGATTGACGGTATTTCCCAGAAAATGCTGGCTCAGCAATTGCGTAGCCTGGAGCACGATAGGCTGATCTCTCGAACCATTTACGACGAGAAACCGCCTCGTGTTGACTACCGCCTTACGTCGTGGGGCCAGCACCTTTGTCCCGTGCTCGATGGCATGCTGAAATGGGCGGACGGCAAAGGCCCCCCTTAAGCATGTGGCAGCCGCCATCCGGGAAGCTGCTAAGTGGATTGGCGTCGTCCGGTGCGACCGGACGTAGGGCTTGGGAGCGGCTGTTCTTCGCGTGCCGCGCGGGCGTCGTAATCGAACCGCGCAACCAATACTGGCTTCATATTGTCCTCAGCCCATTGGCACATCTGCCCAGTAACTGCGGTGATGCTTACTCCGAGCGGCGTCAGCGAATACTCCACGCTGGGTGGCGCACTCGGATAGACCACGCGTAAAACCAAACCGTCGCGCTCCAGCAAGCGCAATGTCTGCGTCAGCATCTTCTGCGTCACGCCGCCCACATGCCGGCGTAGCTCTCCGAAACGCATCGGCCCCGATGACAATGAGTCAACTATCAACAGAGTCCATTTGTCCGCAAGCATTTGGATCACGCTACGCGACGGGCAAGTGACGTCGTATATATCCCCTGCCCGCAGTTTGCCGATCTTGGATCGAGGAATGTGATTGAAGGTAGTATCCACTGGGTACCTATAGCACTAAAAGGTGCCTAATTTACAAGGGAGATCACGTCGACGAGTATAGCCCTATCGGCTCTATTCCAGAGCGTTACCTGCGAAACCAAACTATGAAAAGCTTGATTCAATACAGCGTTGGCGGCCCCGAAGTCCTCGAAATGGCCGAAGTTCCCAAGCCGATTCGCAACTTCACTGAGGTGCTGGTGCGTGTGCATGCAGCCTCTATCAACCCGGTCGACCTAATCGTGCGATCAGGCGTATTCCCACTGCTGGGGGCAGTACCGTTCGTGCCGGGTTGGGACGTTTCAGGTGTGGTTGAGGAAATCGAAGTTGGCTCTACCCGCTTCAAAGTGGGCGACGAAGTCTTTGGCATGCCATTGTTCCCGCGTGCGGTGAACGCGTATGCAGAATACGTAGCCGCGCCATCGCGCCACTTCTGGAAAAAACCCGCGCGCCTTAGCCATGTGCAGGCGGCAGCCCTGCCTTTGGTTGGGCTGACCGCATTGCAGGCGTTGAGTGAAATCGCGCGGGTCGAACCAGGCCAGCGTGTACTTATCCATGGTGGCGGAGGAGGATTGGGTCACGTCGCGGTGCAGGTCGCCAAAGCACTAGGGGCATACGTTATTACTACCGCTAGCTCAGGCAAACACGATTTCGTGCGTAGCCTTGGCGCTGATGAAGTGATCGACTATCAGACCGTCGATTTCACCACGGTGCTTAGCGACATCGATGTGGTGTTCGATACAGTGGGTCATGGATACGCGGAGCGGTCTTTGCCAGTGCTCAAGCCGGGCGGCATCGTCGTAACATCCATAGGTTTGAGTAACAGTCACATGCCGGCGTTGGCTGCGGCCGCTGGACGCCAGTTCTCCAGTGTTGCCGTTGAACCAGATAGCGTCGGCATGCAACAGCTCGCCGCATGGGTCGAGTCAGGTCAGTTAACGCCGCATGTCAGTCATGAGTTTGGGCTAAGCGAAGGAGCACAAGCGCACGCGATGGTGGAACGAGGAAGCACGCAGGGCAAGGTGGTATTGAGGGTTGCCCCATGAGCCTGCCGTCGGCACCGCTGTTATCGCCACCTTGGCTAGACGAATTAGCGCCAGACGCGATTTTGATTTCGTCAGTCCTCAATCGCTCGTTGCGAGGCAGGGATTCGATCATCAAGGTCGTGCAGGCGGTAGGTGGTATGTATGAAGCACATTCAGTGATATTTCGTGCCACTTTTGCGGACAGGGAACTGCTCGAATATGATGCATTGGCCTTCGGTGGCGTTGCCGTTCACGGCGTTGTAATTCTCAGCAAAAACCCGGCAGGCAAAATCTCCAACGTAAGCGTTCACCACGGTCCCGTGGAAGCGGTGAACAAGCTTTCTGCAGCGCTGAAACAGCACCTGTCTGCCGAGCTGGGCGGCGACTATTTCCTGCTCTGAGTTTTACTGGCCTGGATGTATTTGCAAGACACGTTGAATGGGCGCGTAGGCGCGCGCCTTTCCTATCCATTCAGTTGATTTTGGAACCACAATGCCATCGAGCAAACGTGACCACTCCCGCATTGAGCGCTGCCTGATTGCGAGTCTTACAGACGCCTGCGAAACCGCAAAAGCCGAGATCGTCGGCTTCGATTGGCTGACCCATGAGGCCGATTACCAATCGTTTACTCAAAGCCTGCGTGTGATCTGGGTATTTGATACCAAGGCCAACAAAGACCGAGCTTTAGCGGCAGGACTGGACACACGGATGGTTGAGCTGACTTCAACCGCCTTCGATAAAGCCGGTGTCACCGCACCGAATATTGAGCGGCACGTGTTCTTCGACTCTGAACAAGAATGCACGGCAAGCCAAGGTGGCGACTGGGTAAAGCGCCTGGCAAAAATGCACAGGGTACGGGGTAGCAAGCTTGGCTAAAGATATCGAGTTATCCTTGCATCTCCACGTGTCGGCGTAGCGGTGACCTGATGCGGGTTGGAGCGTTCGTCAGGAATGACGTCGACGCGAAGTACTGTCCCCTTCTCAACCAGGCAATACAGCTTTCGAGAGAATTGTCTCGACCACTGCATCTATGAGCCGCTTGTCCTGCGGTGGAGAGCTGAAGATAGCGGCTGGTGGATATGCGTGAAGAGAGGTATGACGTTGAGCATTGAACCGCAATCTAGACTTTTTTTTGCCTTAGGCTGCCCAGCTGAACTGAGAAAGACGATTTCCCGATGGCGGTCATCGCTTTCGCTGCGGATCGGTCGCCCAGTCCCTGCAGCTAATTTTCATCTCACGCTGTTGTTTCTGGGAGCTGTTAATAAGGCCCAGATCGCAGAGATCTGTGCAGCCGCATCGACGGTTAGGGTACCCGGGAAACGTCTGACTGTAGTCCTTGACCAGCTTGAGGTATGGCGTAAATCAAAGGTTTTGGTGCTCACACCGCAAGATGCTCTCCCGGAGCTGATGCTGCTTTCATATGCGCTGGAGCAGGCCATGTTGTCGTTCGGGCAAGATCAAGAGCGTAAAAAATATCGACCTCACTTGAGCCTGATACGTGACTTTCAATCGTCAGTTCCAGAGGCAGATAACCAGCCAGAGTTTGCTCTCCGAGCCGACCACTTTGCGCTTTACGAGTCCCATAAAGGCCAATACCGGGTAATAGCGGATTGGCCACTTGTTCAGCCTGATAAGGCTGGATGAGAGTGGTGTCGGGGTGCATACCATTGTTGAGGCAGGGAGAAGGGAGTCATAGAAATGGATACTGATTTATGAATCCCACGACACCAGACGGTCGTTACTTTGTTGTCAACGGAAAGCTGTGGCGCTGTTCCAATCCGGCGTTGGATGAACACGAACGGCAGCGACTGGTGAACGCCTTGATGGCTGCGCGGCGGGCAGTAAAGGCGGCCAAAGCATCAGGAGATCCGGACGAGCTTAAGACCGCCAGAGCAGCTGTCGATAGAGCAAAGGTTGGCCTGGGGGAGCGTGGCCCAGTATGGTGGGATGACGGTGCACCAGACTTCAATAGGCACAAGGTGGGTAATACACCATACGCTGAGTGGTACCAGACACTGGACGCTGTTGACTCATAAACCTGGAGCCGGACTTTTTTCATCGGGTAGGCATCCAATCCGAAGAATAGCCACTACCCCTTCGGAGACCAGGACAACATATGACTTTCTACATTTTCCTTATTGCATGTTGCGCTGCTGGAGCAACCGGCATCATCTTCCAGCCGGGGGCCTGGTACGAATCCCTTAACAAGCCGAGCTTCACTCCACCGAATTGGGCCTTTCCAGTGGCGTGGACGACGATCTATCTACTGCTGGCGTGGGCAGGATATCGCCTAACCGTACTACCAGGCAGCGAGACCGCACTGGCGCTATGGGCAGCTCAAATAGCGTTGAATACTTTGTGGACTCCGGTGTTTTTTGGAGCGAACCGGATCGGCGCCGCGATGATAATTCTTGTTCTTCTTTGGACTGTAGTGGCCGCGATGGTATTGCTGGCGTTGCGGCTGGATATCGTCACAGGACTTATTTTATTCCCCTACCTGCTGTGGCTCTCGGTGGCTGCCGCGCTGAATTTCTCTATCCTGCGCCACAATAAATGACTTAGCGGGAGCCAAGTCCCCGGGAGCGTTCACATCGCCATGGCACGCAGCCATGGCGTGGCCAAGCACCTGTAACCCAAAGGGGCTGATCTGTGACGCATGAAGCCGTGTAGGTTCGTCTAAGCCTGGCTGTCGTTTAAAGCTGCGCAAAAGCGGCGCGCTCACGGGGAGTATAAAAAGGCGTTTCCCTCCACGCTACAACTCGTGAAAGTCTACGTTCGGTCCGTACCTCGGGGTGCAGCGGTACTGCTGCATGGCAAAACCGGCAGGGCTCTTACACGGTGGCTGGCCTGGTGGCAGGTTACAGGGCCAGCGAGCAATTGGATCTGCGGGTCAACGTAAACAACCTGTTCGATCCTACCTACTACGTCAGCGTGGCCAATGGAGGTTATGACCCATACGACATTTACGGCGACCCACGTAATTTCAAGCTGACCGCCCGCTACAGCTTCTAGGACGCTGGTTGTTGCCAAAGATCCAGAGAAGCGTAAGCCGGTTGCTGCCTATCCTGAATGGCTGCAATCGGCCGATTCTGTTGAGAAAGTAGATCGCCTGCCTGGCGTGCGGCAACATCAGGTCATCGGCCAGCGGGAGGATTCGCAGCATGATGGGACAATTGTCGAGCGGACAAGAGAGACTGTTTTACTCGTTCAACATTGAAGATCACATCCCAGCCAATCACCTCCTGCGCAGCATTGATCGATGCCTCCTAAACAATCTGCGCCATTATCTTTCGATCCCGGCAAACCGACTGTGCTCAATGCTCAATGCAAGAGCGCTGCTGCCCGAACACTTCGCCTAGAAAAATCGTCCGCAGCGTCCATGAAGCGGCGCGCGATGTTGCGCTGCGCATCGCAAAGACACCTCAATACGTGTGCTCTCGCCACGAACGCAAGAAGGTCGAGATGTTGTTCGCTCACCTCAAACGAATCCTGAAACTGGATCGATTGCGACTACGCGGCATTGATGGGCTCTGAAGTGAGGGCCAGCGTCGACTTCTCCCAGCCTGAAATTCCGACTTTTTCAACAGAATCGGCCAGAAGCAGACCTTCCACCCAGTCCGCTTTCGACCTGAGCCAGACGTCAGAATTCCCGGGGTTTCACTGAGCGTCGATGGCCCCTATAGTGTCCGCCTCTTGATAGTCAAAGGAAGGGCTATGACGCTGATCATTTGTACAGATTATGTGTCCGCTAATATTGCAGCACACCGCGCAGCAAGGCGGATCTGATGCGTGCGAAGATTTTCGCGACGATGGGTGGCTTATTATGGTTGCTGTCAGCGCCGCTATCGGCAGGATCCAATCAGTTGCCATCTCCGTCAGCGGGGCATTCCGAGCAGCAGCGTATTTCTGTGCAGGTCGAAGGATCTGGCAAGGACGTCATATTAATCCCGGGACTTGCCTCGTCCCGCGAGGTATGGGCTGACCTGGTCTCTAGATTACGTCAGAGCCATCGCCTGCACCTCGTCGAACTGGCAGGTTTTGCAGGCTCTCCTGCCGCGCTCGATACAGAGGGGGAAGTCATAGCCCCTGCGGTCGAAGCGATTGCAGCATACATCCGCGCCCAGCACATCCAGGCACCGGTGATCATCGGCCATTCTCTGGGGGGCGAAGCCGCATTGATGCTTGGTGCTCGGCATCCAGACTTGGTGGGTCGCTTGATGATCGTCGATGCCCTGCCCTTCTACAGCTCATTGATGAATCCTTCGGCGACCAGCGAAACAGCGGCCCCGCATGCGGTAGAGATACGTGATTCTCTGTTGGCTGCATCTGCGGAGCAAACCGAAAACATGCAAAAAGCATCCATCGCCCGGCTTGTAAAAACCCAAGCACTCAGGCCCCGCGTACTCGCTGCGAGCATCAGTTCTGATCGTAGAACAGTGGCAAATGCTGTGTATGAATTGATGGTCACCGACTTGCGCCCTGAACTGAGTCACATCAGAGCGCCAGTCGAGGTCGTGTACGCATACGACCCCTTGTATGGCGTATCTTCATCCAACATCGATGCGCTGTTCCATCGCGCCTATGCCTCGACCTCCAACGTCCAGTTCACACGCATTGACGGCAGTTTTCACTTTGTGATGCTTGACCAGCCCGAACAGTTTGCCAGTACTGTTGAGGCATTCCTTGGTAAATGAGTGACGCAGAGCCGGGTCAGTATTCTTCCGTTCGCGAATGCTGGCAGCTATGTTGGTGCTGAGTGGCTGTAAAGGGTCGACTGCTGCCAATCTTGGACAAATCGCACGCGCCCAACGGTCAACCCAAACCTGCGACAATGCTTCTTTTCGGGCTTCGTCACTTGCGTGGCAAACGTTCAGGTATTTGAATAACAAATTCACGCGGAGCCGCCACATTGGAATTGAGACAACTGCGCTATTTCGTAAAAATCATCGAGCTTGGCAGCCTGGGGCGTGCGGCACTTGAACTAGACGTTGGTGTGTCAGCCCTGAGTCAGCAAATCTCTAAGCTGGAAAGCGAACTGTGCACCCGGCTCCTGAATCGAACCTCCACCGGAGTCACGCCCACTAGCGCCGGATTTGCGTTTTTACACCATGCCCAACTGACCCTGCGGCAAGCGGAAAACGCAGTCATGGCGGCCCATCGCGGGCGAATGAGCGGTTATGTCAGCGTCGGCTTACCACCGACTACCGCGACAGTGCTTGCGTTGCCGTTGATCAACGCAATGCGTACGCGTTATCCAGACATACAACTGCATTTGGTCGAAATGCTTTCCGGCCACTTAGCGGCGCAGCTCAACGCTCGGCAAATTGACCTGGCCATCCTGTTCCAGCTCGAAGGGGGTAAACGCTGGAGCGTGACTCCGCTGCTGGATGAAAAGCTATTTGTCATTGCCTCGCCTGGTCTGCCTCAAGCGCCTTCTGGGGAAAGCGTACAGTTAGCCAACCTCGGCGGCCTGCCGCTGGTAATGCCCAGTGCGCAACATGGTCTGCGCTCGGCATTGATGAGCGCCTTCGAGCGGGTCGGGCTAACACCCAATGTCATTATGGAGGTCGACGGTCTCGCTGTTTTGATGAACGCGGTTCGGGCCGGCCATGCGGCAACAATACAGCCTGGGGCAGCCGCTGCATTGAAAGACGGGTCCGGACTTTCGCTGATCAGGATTGCCGATCCCCATGTAGGCCGGCGTAATCTTCTGGCGACGCTGGCTGACGACGAACTCTCGCCAGCGGCGCTGGCAACGCGGTTGGTCATGGTGGATGTGGCGCGACAGTTGGTCGTCGACAAACAGTGGCCCGGAGCTACGTGGATAGAAGGGGTAGACGCGTAATCCTCCTTCTACCCCGGACACAAAAGTCTCTCCTGACGACAAAGCCTTTAGAAAAACTAAACACCTCGCGTCAAAAGCAGCCTTTCGGCCACTCCTTCCCCACCCTATCGTTCTCCCCACTCGCAAGGAGCACTTCGTTCCCGCTTCCTTGCAAATCGAGGAGCGACAATGATCGATGTCTTAATCATAGGGGGTGGCAACGCTGCCTTGTGCGCCGCGCTGATGGCGCGAGAAGCGGGCGCCAGCGTGATGCTGCTGGAAGCCTCTCCGAAAATCTGGCGCGGTGGCAACTCCCAACACACCCGTAACCTGCGGTGCATGCACGACGAACCACAGGACGTGCTGATCGATGCCTATCCGGAAGAAGAATATTGGCAAGACCTGTTAAAGGTCACCGGTGGCCTCACGGATGAAAAGCTCGCTCGCATCGCAATTCGGGCATCGTCTTCTTGCCGCGATTGGATGCGTTCACACGGCGTGCATTTTCAGCCTCCTCTGTCCGGCGCGCTGCACGTGGCACGGACTAATGCATTTTTTATGGGAGGTGGCAAAGCGCTGGTCAATGCGTATTTCCGCAGCGCCGAGCGTCTGGGTGTAAAAGTTCGCTACGACACGCAAGTGACCGACATCGAGTTGGATGAGGGGAAATTCGTCGCTGCCCATGTGGGCGAGCATGAGGTCGATGGTCAGCGTTTCGCCGCAGCACGCATTGAAGCCCGGGCCTGCGTGTTGGCAGCCGGCGGCTTCGAATCCAACCGTGAATGGCTACGCGAAGCCTGGGGTCAGAACGAACGCGGTGAATGGCCATCAGACAATTTCCTGATTCGCGGCACCCGATTCAATACCGGCATTTTGCTACGGCGCATGCTCGACCTCGGCGCAGATGTGATTGGCGATCCAACGCAAGCACACATGGTAGCGATTGATGCCCGTGCGCCGCTCTACGATGGCGGCATCTGCACCCGAATCGATTGCGTATCGCTGGGAGTCGTCGTCAATCGTGATGGCGAACGCTTCTATGACGAAGGTGAGGATTTCTGGCCAAAACGTTATGCGATCTGGGGGCGGCTGGTGGCTGGACAACCCGGACAGCAGGCCTATTCGATTATCGATCAACAAGCCATCGGCCGCTTCATGCCACCGGTCTTTCCCGGAACCACCGCCAGTACGCTGCAAGACCTTGCCCGCCAGTTGAAGCTGCCTCAGGAAAAATTCGTCAAGACGGTCGAGGACTACAACAGCGCCTGCCGCGTTGGCACATTCGATCACACGGCGTTGGACGATTGTCACACCCAAGGACTGATGCCCGCCAAAAGCCATTGGGCACGGCCATTGGTGAAACCGCCTTTCTACGCCTACCCACTCAAACCGGGTGTCACATTCACCTACCTCGGCCTCGCCACCGACGAAACCGCTGCCGTGCACTTCAACGGCGAGGCAAGCCCCAACCTGTTCGTCGCGGGCGAAATGATGGCCGGCAATGTCCTGGGCAAAGGCTACACCGCCGGCATAGGCATGGCCATCGGTACCGCGTTTGGCCGCATCGCCGGTGTCCAGGCGGCCGCTTCGGTGGGCTTTGGCGTCTCACCTGCAAACATGGAGTTTCGACATGCAACTGTTTGATCCTCAATCGTCGAGCGGGTTGATCCCGGTGTTGAATCTTGACGAAAGTGAAGTCCAGCGGCAGATGACCATCTGCAATGCCTGCCGTTATTGCGAAGGCTTTTGCGCGGTATTTCCGGCGATGACCCGGCGCCTGGAATTCACTCAGGCCGACATCCATTATCTGGCGAACTTGTGTCATAACTGCGGCGCGTGCCTGCACGCCTGTCAATACGCCGCCCCACACGAATTCGACGTCAACATACCCAAAGCCATGGCGAAAGTGCGACTGGATACTTATGCCGAATACGCCTGGCCGCAAATGATGGGCAAGTTGTATCAGCGCAACGGCCTGACCCTGGCGCTGGCTTCAGGTGGGGGACTGGCGTTGTTTTTATGCCTGACTCTGATGCTCATGGGCAACCTGTTCACGACCATTCCCGGGGGCAACTTCTATAAGATTTTCCCGCATAACACCCTGGCGCTGATGTTCGGCTCAGTGTTCGGCTTTGCGGTACTTGCCCTGACCATGGGTGTAAGGCGCTTCTGGCGCAACGTTTCACCGGTCGCAGCACCACTGCCGTTGAAAACGTCCGCTGTTTTGGAGGCTACGGCCAACGTCGCGAAGCTCAAATATCTGGACGGCGGCCATGGCCGAGGCTGCAACAACGCCGACGATCAATTCACCTTGTGGCGACGCCGGTTCCACCACCTCACCTTCTACGGCTTCATGCTGTGCTTCGCCGCCACCGGTGTCGCAACGCTCTTTCACTATCTGCTGAAGTGGTCGGCACCTTATCCGATCTTCAGCTTACCGGTGATGTTGGGTATTGCCGGTGGCATCGGCCTGCTGATCGGCCCGGCGGGTCTTCTCTGGCTGAACCTGCGTCGCAATCCCGCCCACGGCGATGAGAACCAGAAACCCATGGATCGCGGCTTCATCGCTCTGCTGTTTCTGGTCAGCGCAAGCGGTCTGGCGCTACTGGCTTTGCGTGAAACCAGCACCTTGGGCTTGATGTTGGCTATCCATCTCGGCCTGGTCATGGCGTTTTTCTTGACCATGCCTTACAGCAAATTCGCCCATGGAATATTCCGCAGCGCAGCGCTGCTCAAACACGCCATAGAAAAGCGTCAACCCAACCCGATCAACGCCGGCAGCGACTGACGGTTAAACCACCTATTCCAAAAACAATAGTGAGCACAACGGTAGCCTAATGATGAAAACGACAACGACAACAACCCGAGGCAAGGGGTCCAAACTGGGCGCCATTTTACGGGTCACCAGCGGTAACTTTCTCGAGCAGTTCGACTTCTTTCTGTTTGGGTTCTACGCGACCTACATCTCCCAGACTTTCTTTCCAGCCACCAGCGAATTTGCCTCGCTAATGATGACCTTCGCAGTATTCGGCTCCGGATTCCTGATGCGTCCGCTAGGCGCCATTGTGCTGGGGGCATACATCGACAAAGTGGGCCGTCGCAAGGGGCTGATAGTGACGCTGTCGATCATGGCCGCCGGTACCGTATTGATCGCCCTCGTGCCGGGCTACGCCGCCATCGGCGTGGCGGCACCGATTCTGGTGTTGTTGGGCCGGCTGCTCCAGGGCTTCTCCGCTGGTGCGGAAATGGGCGGTGTTTCCGTGTATCTGGCCGAAATTTCCACCCCCGGTCACACCGGTTTCTACACCAGTTGGCAATCGGCCAGCCAACAGGTGGCAATCGTCGTCGCGGCCGCGTTGGGCTATACGATCAATGCCACGATGCAAGCCGCTGAAATTGCCGATTGGGGATGGCGTATTCCCTTCTTCATTGGCTGCGTGATCATCCCGTTCATTTTTATTATTCGCCGCTCACTGGAGGAAACTGCTGCCTTCACTGCTCGCAGCCATCGTCCAACAACTCGCGAAGTGTTTCGCTCGATGCGTGACAACTGGCGCACCGTACTGGCGGGCGGCCTGTTGGCATCTATGACCACCACCACGTTCTACCTTATTACGGTCTACACACCGACGTTTGGCAGGACAGTCCTGAACCTGAGCACCACTGACAGCCTGGTGGTCACACTGCTGGTAGGCATCAGCAACTTTATCTGGCTGCCTATCGGCGGCGCCATCTCCGACCGTATTGGTCGTCGGCCACTGTTGCTGGCGATATCGTTGCTGTGCATATTCACTGCCTATCCCGCCATGCACTGGCTAGCACAAGCGGCTAGTTTCGAACGACTGCTCGCTGTTCTGCTGTACTTCTCATTCTTCTTTGGCATCTACAACGGCGCCATGGTCGCGGCACTGACCGAGGTCATGCCACAGAACGTGCGGGTAGTCGGGTTTTCACTGGCATTCAGTTTGGCCACCGCAGTATTTGGTGGTTTTACCCCGGCAATCTCGACGTTGCTTGTTCAGGCCACGGGCGACAAAGCATCACCTGCCTACTGGCTGATGTTCGCGGCGGTGTGCGGGTTCACGGCGACGATGGTGCTGTACCGTCGGCAAAAAGCTTTGGTAGTCAAAACCGTTTAATTCCTTGATCACCCACACGCCGATCCGCGCGGGAACCGAATCAAGGTGGTTTGAGGTCGATTACAGTCTTTCGTCAGGGCAGTAATCGGCCTAAAGACCACATTCAATATGGCATGCACAGATTCTTCGAATTACGCTGGCCATTGATACGCCTGGTTGCAGGAATTCCTGGACGACTTGGGCTTTAAAGGGCTTGGGGTAAGAAGTTCTTTGGCGCATGGAAATCCTGGCGGGAAGAGTGAGGGTGTCCGCGTATTTTTAGGTGAACACCATCGCCCTTATGGCTCGGATCGGGTAAGTGAGTTCGCCGGGCGCTTACAGTGGACAGCTACAAACCAAGGTTTCTAACGATGCTGGTACAGAGGAAACGCACCGAACAGGAGTCCTCCCGCCAAGAGTCCAAGGCTCGCGAGAATCGCCCATTTAAGGGCAAACCGCTGATGATCACCCAAGTCAACTTTGGCTAACGCGACTAGCAGATAGAGAGCAGGAACCAACGGACTAAGCAGGTGAACCGGCTGCCCCACTATGGAAGCCCGGGCGATTTCCAAGGGGCTAATGCCGTATTGCGCGGCGGTGTGCGCAATGACCGGTAGAATTCCGAAGTAGAACGCATCGTTGGACATGAAAAATGTAAAAGGCATGCTGATTAATGCGGTAAACAACGCAAGGTAAGGCCCGAAGCTTTCTGGAATCACATTGAGCAAACTCTTCGCCATTGCATCGACCATACCGGTGCCCGCCAGAATTCCAGTAAATATGCCGGCGGCAAAAATCAGTGCAGTCACTGCCAATACGTTAGCAGCGTGTGCTGCAATACGTTCTCTTTGCTGCTCGATTTTTGGATAGTTGAGAACGATGGCAATCGCAAACCCCACCATGAACAATACCTGAATCGGCATCGCCCCTACGACAAGGCACGCAATCAGTGCGAGTGTCAAAAGCAGATTGGCCCAGAACATCTTTGGACGACGATTGTTGTCGCACTCCTCCACTGAGCCATGCCCTAACGCCAGTGAGCCTTCATCAACACTTTCGAGTTCTATCACACCGAGTCGTGCGCGCTCCCGACGTCCGAGGACTATGGCTGTAAAAACCAGGCACGCAGCGGAGATGAGCATAGCTGGGATCATGGGAACAAAGATTTCCAGCGCATCTACATGCAGCGCGGCGGCAGCACGTGCGGTCGGCCCGCCCCAAGGGGTGATGTTCATGATGCCGCTGGCGATACTGATCAGACATGTCATCCCCAGAATATTCATTCCAAGCCGCTGATACAGCGGAAGGAAAGCGGCACACGCGATCATGTAGGTAGTGGAGCTATCACCATCCAGCGAAACGAGCATGGTGAGCACTGCAGTGCCTACCAGTACTTTCAACGGATCGCCTTTTACCAGCTTGAGGATCTTGCGTACCAGCGAATCGAACAGCCCGGCATCAATCATGATGCCAAAGTACAAAATCGAAAAAGTCAGCATGACGCCTGTCGGTGCAAGCGTCTTGATGCCATCGAGCATCATCGCTCCAAGGCCGATGTAATGCCCACCGATTACCGCGAACACAATAGGGATGAGGATCAGTGCAATCAACGCCGAAAGACGCTTTGTCATGATCAGGTACATGAAGCAGATGACCATCGAAAAACCAAGAATTGCCAACATCGCCGAACTCTCTCTTTTTTATTAGGCGCACAGGGATCCAGCGGCCTGTTTCGGCCGTCCGAATAACATCGTTTTATTGAGCGGGTCGGGTTAAGGCGGCGCAGCAGCGCTGGACGGGAGTTGAATCATGGCGAGCCTCGCATTTGTTATGTTTGTTATGCAGTACGCGGTCGGTAGATCAGGTCAAAACGGTTCAAACGTTTACGCAGAGATATTTGATCTGCAGATATTCCTCAATCCCGTAACTGGATCCTTCAAGGCCGAGGCCAGAAGCTTTATGTCTCCGAAAGGAGCGACCTCATTGGAGATCAAGCCCGCTCACGCTCATACTGCTGCGCTGCGATGTTTGATCTCGTGATGCAAGATCCGATCGTTCTCTGAGTAGTCGACCGGACAGTCGATCAGGTGCACGCCTGGTGTTTCCAGGCAGCGTTGCACCAATGGCGCGAACTCGGCGGCACTGCTCACCCTGTGACCGAAAGCGCCGTAGCTTTGTGCGTACAGAACAAAATCTGGATTGCCGTAATCCAGCCCGAAATCTTCGAATCCCATCTGCGCCTGCTTCCAGCGAATCATCCCGTAACCGTCATCTCTTAAAACGATGACCACCAGGTTCATCTTCAAGCGCACAGCCGTTTCAAGTTCCTGGCTGTTCATCATGAAACCGCCGTCGCCACATACCGCTACGATTGGAACCTTCGGATGAACCAAGCGGGCCGCCATCGCTGAAGGAAAACCGGCGCCCATTGTCGCCAACGCGTTATCCAGCAACACAGTGTTAGGCAGGTGCGCTTTGTAGTTACGTGCAAACCATATTTTGTAGATGCCGTTGTCCAAAGCGACGATGCCTTCAGACGGCAACACTTGACGCAAATCAGCGACCAGGCGCTGGGGATACACCGGGAAACGATCATCCGTGGAGCCTTCGGCGATATGCGCCTCGTTGGCTTCACGGATGGCCAATATCCGTTCGAAGTCCCAGGTCGGCTGAGGTTTGATTTCTTCGCTGATGTGCCAGATCGCATTAGCGATATCGCCCACGACCTCGATTTGAGGGAAATAAACGGGGTCCACCTCAGCAGATCGGAAGCTGATATGGATCACCTCAGTACCGCCCCGCACCATGAAAAAAGGCGGCTTTTCGATGACGTCATGGCCGATGTTGATAATGAGGTCAGCAGACTCAAGCGCACGGTGAACGAAATCATTGACGGATAACGCAGCATTGCCCAAAAACCGGGGATGGCGTTCGTCGACCACACCTTTGCCCAACTGCGTGGTCACGAACGGGATGCCGGTTTTTTCAATGAGCTGGAGCAGTACCCTGGCGGTCATTTTCCGGTTGGCGCCCGCGCCAATCACCAGTATCGGGCTGTGCGCATGTTCGATCCTGGAAACGGCGGCGCGTATTGCCTTGCGCTCCGCCACCGGACGACGGCTGAGGCTCGGTGCAATGGGCGTACTGTCGGTGTGCTCGGCGGCTATGTCCTCAGGCAATTCGAGATGTACTGCCCCAGGCTTCTCCTCTTCAGCCAAGCGAATGGCTTCGCGGATACGCGACGGGATGTTGTCGGCGGATGCCAGTTGATGGGTGTACTTGGTCAAGGGTGCCATCATTGCGCAGACATCGAGGATCTGAAAGCGGCCTTGCTTGGACTTCTTGATGGGCTTCTGACCAGTGAGCATCAGCATCGGCATGCCTCCAAGATAAGCGTATGCGCCCGCCGTCACCAGGTTGGTCGCACCAGGCCCCAAGGTAGAAAGGCAGATCCCGGTCTTGCCCGTCAGGCGGCCATAGGTGGCAGCCATGAAGCCGGCTGGCTGTTCGTGTCGAGTGAGGATCAACTTGATCGTTTGAGACCGGGAAATCGAATCCAGAAGATCCAGGTTTTCTTCACCGGGAATACCGAAAATATATTCAACACCCTCGTTTTCCAGGCAGCGCACAACCAGCTCGGCAGCTTTCATTTTTCTACGCTCTCATCTACTCATTAAATCGATGTGGGCCACAGCGTGTGAACCCACGACTCTGTTGTCCGGGAATTGCAGGCCGAACTTGAGAGGCATCCTTATTTCAGAACGGATGCGAACTTCAAATAGAGAATGTCAGCGTCTTTCCGAAATAAGTGACGGACAAGACATGACCCTTTCCTTGAATATCGAAAGGCGCACACATGGCTCCCGTCGAGACAATATCGCCCGCCCGCAACGTTTCGCCCCGCTCGGCCGCATGCGCATAAAGCGCTGCGAGTGACGCCAACGGATCGGTCGCGGCGTCGCCGAACAGACCTTTCGCTTTGGGTTCGCCATTCAGGTGCACAACCGTCGTCTCGGCGAGTTCACGCAGCGCAGCCAGATCAAGACCCTCACCTATCGACTTGCCTACGACGAGCGCTTCAAAGCCTACGTTGTCGGCAGCGAAGCTCGGCCAACCGACCACCTTTCGATCGACAAATCGAGAGCGCACCACCTCAAACGTCACACAGGTGGTGCGGATATCTTCGGCGTCGACCTGCCTATTTGCCAACGGTGGCAGGTCGCGATCCAGCACGAACGCTATCTCGCATTCGATGGTCACCGGAGAGTCTGCGGGCAGGTTCAGGTGAACGCCGCTCGCGTGAACACGCGATCGTTGCAATTGGCCAATCAGCGGCCGCGTCAGGCCTCCCGAGCGCATCGCGGCGGGGCTTCCAACACCCAGCTTCCAGCCGACGCGCTTGCCCCCAGCCAATTTGAAAAACGCGTCTTGGGCGTCATAACCATGCTCAAGCGTCTCAGGTTTTACACCCAAAGGCAGAGCACTCATCAATGCGCCGCTGATCCAGGCTTTTGCCAGGACGGATGCAGTGGCGGCAGGATCAAAAAAAATGGTTTCCATGTTCAGCTCCGGGTTTTAAGTGCGAAGTCGTGCACAAACAGCGTCAGCGAATTCAAGGGTTGATGCCTGGCCTTTCAGGTCGCGTGTTCGAACACCGTCGATGTTCAGCGTCTGGTCGATCGCGACACGCAGGCGTTCGGCCTCCTCAACCAGATTGACATGCGCCAGCATCATCGCCGCCGCGAGCATGAGCGAAATCGGGTTCGCTACACCTTGACCTGCAATGTCGGGAGCAGAGCCGTGCACGGCCTCGAAAATGGCAGTGTCGTTCCCGAAATTTGAACCCGGGGCCATGCCCAGGCCTCCGACCAACCCGGCCAATTGGTCAGACAGAATGTCGCCAAACAGATTCGTGCAAAGAAGCATGTCGAAACGCCAAGGATTGAGCACCAATTGCATGGCGCAGGCATCGACGATCATGTCGTCTATCTCGACACGGCCTTCGTACTCCTTTGCTACATCACGAGCGGCTTCAAGGAACAATCCTGTAAGGGCCTTGAGGATGTTGGCTTTATGGACAACCGTGATTTTCTTGCGACCATTTTTGATCGCGTATTCAAACGCAAACCGCGCGATCCGTTCGCTGCCCTCCCGGGTATTCATACCACTGGAAACTGCAACCGCTCTCGGGTCATTGCCTACCTGTATGTAGTACTCGTTCGCGACGTAAAAACCGGCGAGGTTTTCCCGGATAAGAACCAGATCGATGTCTTCATAACGGCCCGGAACGAGGCTCTTGGCTGGCCGGACATTGCCGAACAATTCGAAAGCCTCGCGAAGCCGGACGTTCGATGACCGAAATCCTTCACCTACAGGGGTCGTCAGTGGCCCTTTGAGCGCCAGCTTACGTTGACGAATGCTCTCAATGGTTACGGCTGGCAAGGGATCCCCGAGTGCCTTAACCCCGGCCATTCCCGCAGGCTGAATATCCCACTCAAACGGACTGCCCAGTGCGTCGAGGACTCGGACGGTGGCCTCCACCACCTCTGGCCCGATACCGTCACCAGGAATCAGCGTTGCCGGAATCTTTTCTATACATGATGAGTTCACAATGAATTCCCTGATTGCTGTGTCGACTTATGAAAAATGCCCTGCAGCCATCGGCTGCGGCTGAGGCCGGGCCCGGAACGTCACATCCAGCAGCCGCTCATATACTTTGATCATCGCGCCTTTATCGCCATCGCCATGACCTTGCAGCAACGCCAACTGGTACGTTGTCGTCGAGGCCGCCAGCACTGGAAGCGGGATGCCGAGCTTCGCGCTCAGTTGCGCCCCACTGACCAGGTCTTTGTAGGCGTGTTTCAGGGGATAGCCGTTGCTGAAATCGTTGTTGAGAATATGCGGCAAGAAGAATTCAGAGGCGTAACTGCGCCCTGTTCCACTGTTGACTATCGACGCGACTTTTCCGGCATCGAGGCCCAGCTTGACCGACATCGGTAAAATTTCGGCAATCGCAGCGCAGTTGATATCGAAGAGCAGTTGGTTGATTAGCTTCGCCAGCTGCCCCGTGCCTGCGCCGCCCATGTACAAGATGTTTGAAGCCATTGCTCTCAGATAGATGGCAACTTCCTCAAACACATCTTCACTCCCGCCACACATTGCCGTGAGCGTGCCGTCTACCGCTCGGGCTTGCATACCTGAAACGGGTGCGTCAATGAAGCGGATATGCCTTGCGGCCAATCTTTGTTCTATCTCGGTGGTCTGGGTGTAACCGATGGTGCTGGTGTCCACGACGGTGCTCCCGGGGCGCATCCATTGGGCGATACCGTCAGCGCCAAATAAGAAGCTTTGCACAACCTCGTCGTTGGGCAGTGACAGGAACACCAGATCACTGTCTGCCAGGGCGCGCAGATCGTCGGTCGGTATTGCTCCCAGCGCTTCAAGCTCGGGATAGGCTCGGCCACTCGCCGTGTGCACCATCAGTTCCGGGCACACAGCCAGCAGGTTGATCGCCATGGGACGCCCCATCTGCCCCAAGCCAACAAACGCAGTTCTCATATCAAGTTTTCCCCGGTCAATCATTTGCGTGGAACAGAGCCGGTGATGCTCGTGGCCTGCAAGAAATCGAAATCCACGCCTTTATCAGTCTGCGTGACCGTTTGCAGAAAGAGTTTGAGGTACCCCCGGTCGCCTGTTGGCGCTTCTATGGAATGGTTCTGGGCGCGCCTCATCAGCTCTTCGTCTGAGATCAGTACCGAGATTTCACGATTTGAAAGGCTGAGGCGAATGCGGTCACCGCTCTGCACATAAGCGAGGGGGCCACCCACTGCTGCTTCTGGCGTAACGTGCAGCACAATCGTGCCGAATGCCGTGCCGCTCATGCGCCCATCGGATATTCGGATAATGTCTTTCACGCCAGCTCTCGCCAGCTTCTGAGGAATGGGGATGTAGCCCGCTTCAGGCATGCCTGGGCCGCCCTTCGGCCCGATATTCTTGAGCACCAGAACATCTTCGGGATTGACGTCCAGATCGTCGCTGTCGATTCGAGCAGCAAGGTCTTCCATGTTCTCGAACACAACGGCGCGACCTTCGTGCTCCATCAGTCGAGGGTCAGCCGCCGATTGCTTGATGATCGCACCACCCGGGGCCAGATTGCCGCGCAGAACCGCGATGCCTCCCTGCGGATAAATGGGTTGGGTGAACGGTCTCACCACAGACTGAGCGAATGCGGGCTCACCTCGTTCGATTTCCTCGCCCAAGGTTCTACCGGTCACGGTCAGTGCGTCGAGATTCAGTAGAGGCTTCAACTCACGTAGCAGCGTGGTCATGCCCCCTGCGTGGTGAAAGTCTTCCATGTACTGCGTACCGGAGGGTTTGAGGTCGAGCAGCACCGGAGTTTCGCGGCTCATCTGATCCAGGGCTGCGAGGTCGACTTCCAGGCCCATCCGACCAGCGATAGCAGTCAGGTGAACGATCCCGTTGGTGGAGCCGCCGATGGCGAGCAACACGCGCATGGCATTTTCGAAAGCTGCCGGCGTGAGAATTTTGTCGATCGTGCGACCTTCGCGTGCCATCTCGACGATACAGGTGCCTGTTTCCTCTGCGATCCGTATGCGATCGGAGGTAACTGCAGGCGGCGATGCGCAACCTGGGACGGTCATCCCCAAGGCTTCGGCAATACACGCCATAGTGCTGGCGGTTCCCATCACGGAGCAGGTGCCTACGCTTGCAACCAGTCGACTGTTCACATCGCTGATTTCGACATCATCCACCTCCCCCGCACGAAATTTACCCCAGTAACGACGGCAGTCCGTACAAGCGCCCACCCTCTCCCCGCGATGACTTCCGGTGAGCATCGATCCGGTAATCAGCTGTATGGCAGGGATTCCTGCCGACGCAGCGCCCATGAGCTGCGCAGGGACGGTTTTGTCGCAACCGCCGATCAACACCACGGCATCCATGGGCTGTGCGCGGAGCATTTCCTCGGTGTCCATCGACATCAGGTTGCGCAGATACATGGAGGTTGGCGCTGAAAAACTTTCGCCAATGGAGATCGTTGGAAACTCCATCGGCAGCCCCCCAGCGAGCTGAATGCCCCGCTTCAGGGCTTCGATCAATTGCGGCATGTTGCCGTGGCAGGGATTGTAAGCACTGCCGGTTGAAGTAATGCCAATCACCGGTCTTTCAAGCGCTCGATCGGTATAACCAGAACCTTTTATGAAGGCTTTTCGCAAGAAAAGAGAAAACCCTTTGTCACCGTAGCTGGTAAGGCCGCGACGCAGGCCAGCGGCGTTCCGCTTTTCATCTGAGGGTCGGGCAGGCAGGTCTTTGTCGACGGGCATGGCAGTTATTCCGGGCTTTTTGATGTTGTGCTTCCATACTAAGAACGCCCGTCACTTATGTGAAATATATTGTTATGATGATTCTAATCACAAATTGTTATGAGTCGTTCTACCCCGAGGATTAGCGTCAATGAATTTGAAAGCCCTCAAATGCTGTGTTGAGATCGCTCGCCAAGGTAGCTTCACCAAAGCTGCACAAAGCCTGCATATCGCACAGCCAGCGTTGAGCATGGCTGTCACGCGACTTGAGGAGGAGCTTGGCGTCATGCTTTTCAATCGCGCGGCTCGACAGATCACGGTCACCGCCGAGGGCCAGTGTTTTCTGAGACGGGTTGAAACGGCGATGCTTGAGCTGGACATGGCGCGCCAGGAGCTACGTGACATGGCTCAGTTGGTGACGGGAGAAATCAAGCTCGGGGTGCCGCCGATGTTTGGAATCAAACATGTGCCCGAGTTGCTGAGCAGTTTCCGCACTGCCTACCCGGGGATCACCATGACCGTCGTCGAAGGTAGCGCGGATGCCATTGGTCAGCGCCTGGAGAGTCGAGAGATCGACGTGGCACTGCTCGAATCGCGACGAATAGGCAGCACTTGGGATTCGGTCTTGCTCGGTAGCGATGAGATGGTCTTGTGCATGACCTCTAATCATCCGCTAGCCAGTGAGCCCTACCTGGAAGCTCGCCATCTGCAGGATGCTGAAATGGTTGTGTTCGACAAAACTTTTTTGCAGCGTCATCTTCTGGACACTTTTTGCCACGCAGCTGACGTTAAATATCGAATCGCCTTGCAGAGCAACTTCGTATCACTCGTGACGAAAGCGACTTATGACGGCATGGGCATATCGACGTTACTTCGCTCGGTGCAACAGAGTGAAGCGGGCATAGTCGGAATTCCATTTAAGCCTGCGCAGGTGATGACCTTCAAGCTGTGCTGGAGAGCAAACGAGTACCTGTCATTGGCCAACAAAAGGTTCGTCGAGTTCGCCCAAGCTGCTGGCTTTTTTGGCAAACCGTGATGGGAGTCACCAGAATCCCGGCCGTGGTAGTTGATCGCCGATACGTCGTTTACGGCGAAACTGATAAACGTCGCCCCTTGGAGCGTATTGAGGAGCATCGGAGAGCAGAAAACCTATGGTGTGTAATCAGCGCCATGCTCGCAACCTTGGGTGGTGTTTATTGCGAGGACTGCAATATCGCGACATTCAATGAATCGGAGAAGGGACGCAACGGGGTGGTGACATGGGAGGTTGACGCAGAATACGCCGAGCGTCACTGGCGCCTGTCCGAGCTATGGACCAGCATGACGGTGTCATGACTTGGCGATTCGTATAACAGACCGGTGTGCAATCCGGTCTCGCGCGCCGGCATCACCCAAACACTGCGAGTACGACTACCAGCCGACCTCAAGGCGGCGAGTGCCCCACATGATGGAAAAGGTTCAGGAAGATTAACCTTGTCCCCCTACAAAACCCTGAAAGCAACCTTTAAATGCCAGAATCCCCTTACTGGATTGCATTGGAGATCATCATGCTTGGCGCGTTTGAAAAATGGCTCGACCCCTTCCCGCCCGACGAGGTACCGCCGCCGCCCGACGGATTGCCGCGATTTCTTTGGGCCTGCACGCGGGGCGCCCGCGGTTACATCCTCGCGCTTGCGCTTCTCAGTGCAGGAGTGTCGATTTACGAAGCATGGCTATTTTCATTTCTCGGGCAGGTCGTGGACCTGCTATCGACCTGGCAGGCCGGCGGCGATGCGGCCATGCAGGAAAGTCGCGTGCTGTGGGGCATCGGCATCGTATTGCTGACCAGCATTGGACTGGTAGCGTTGCGTACCATGGTGCAGCACCAGGTATTGGCGATCAATCTGCCGTTGCGGTTGCGCTGGGATTTCCATCGATTGATGTTGAGACAAAGCCTTTCGTTCTTCTCCGATGAGTTTTCCGGCCGGGTCACTACCAAGGTGATGCAGACGGCGCTGTCTGTACGCGAGGTGCTGTTCACCATTATCGAGATCGCACCTGGGATTGGCGTGTATTTCATCGCGATCATCGCACTGGCCGGCGCCTTCGACATGAAACTGATGTTGCCTTTTATTGCCTGGGTCGCGTTGTTCGGGCTGGCGATGCTGTACTTCGTGCCCCGCCTGGGAAAAGTCGGGCAAGAACAGGCCAACGCCCGCTCATCGATGACCGGGCGTATCTCCGATGCCTACACCAACATCACCACGGTTAAGCTATTTTCCCACTTCAAACGTGAAGCACATTTTGCGCGCGCTGCGATGGAAGATTTCAAGCTCACTGGCTTACGCCAGATGCGCCTGGTCAGCCAGTTCGAGATCGTCAACCAGGCATTGGTGGTCGCGTTGATCATGGGTGCAGGCGGTTATGCCCTGTGGCTGTGGCATCAGGGGCAGGTCGGCACAGGTGCCGTTGCGGCGATTACCGCCATGGCGCTGCGCATCAACGGCATGTCGCACTGGATCATGTGGCAAATGACTTCTCTGTTCGAGAACATCGGCACCGTGCAGGATGGCATGTCAACCTTGACGCGCTGCCCCAAGGTGCAGGATGCGCCGGACGCGAGCGTGCTGGTGACCACTGGCGGCGCGGTGACCTTCGATAAGGTGAGTTTCAACTACAACGGCGAGCGCCAAGTGCTCGATGGCCTGAGCCTAAGCATTCGCCCGGGTGAAAAAATCGGCCTGGTGGGTCGCTCGGGCGCCGGGAAATCTACGCTCATCAACCTGCTGTTGCGGTTCTATGACGTGGACAAGGGTGAGATCCGCATCGACGGGCAGAATATCGCGCACGTGACGCAAGACAGCCTGCGCAGCGCCATCGGCATGGTCACTCAGGATACGTCCCTGCTGCACCGGTCCATTCGCGACAATATCGCCTATGGCCGTCCCGATGCGACCGACGCGCAAATCCGCCGCGCTGCGGCCAATGCCCAGGCCGACGGGTTCATCAGCCAACTGAGCGATAAACAAGGTCATTCCGGTTACGACACCTTGGTGGGTGAGCGTGGTATCAAGCTTTCCGGTGGCCAGCGTCAACGTGTCGCGATTGCCCGGGTGATGCTCAAGAATGCCCCGATCCTGCTGCTTGACGAGGCCACCAGTGCGCTGGATTCAGAAGTTGAAGTGGCCATCCAGGAAAGCCTCGATGAAATGATGAAGGGCAAGACGGTGATTGCCATTGCCCATCGTTTGTCCACGATTGCGGCTATGGACAGACTCATCGTCATGGATGATGGACGCATCATTGAACAAGGCACCCACGCCGAGTTGCTCGGGAAAAACGGTATCTATGCGCGCCTTTGGCGTCACCAAAGCGGCGGGTTCCTGGGGGAAGATCAGGGCGTGGCCGAGACCATGGAGCAGGATTGAACGGACTGACAGGCTATCGATCCGCAGAATGCAAGGCGCGGTCAGCCGTGCGCCGCATGACAGGGGATCGCGTAGCCGTCAGGATCGTTGATAACAAAGAAGCGATCAAAAGGACCATCGGCACCGGCGCACAGGATCTACGCCACGCTCCGACGGAATGAGACTCTGAGCTTTTCAGACGCAGGCACCATCTCGTTTTCAAACGTCGCGCGGCACTTTTGAGCAATTCAGGCAGGAAGCACCTGCGCGAGCACTACGCCAGCAAGGCGTGCGGTAGCCAGGAGGCGTTCCAGGCTTTGTCCGTGGCGCGCGCTGGCCGAAAGCCCGGCCATGGTGGTGCAGACAAAATCCGCCAGCCGATCGGCCTCCAGCGGGTAGTGCTCGGCGATGCTGTGTCTAATGACGTCCTGGGCAGTTACATGAAAACTGCAGGCAACCTCACGCGCCTCCGAATCGTTGCTCCGTGTGCCCTCCAGCACCATACAACCGGTGGCCGTGGGATCGGCGGCGTAGCTGCGCGCAGCCTGCTCCAACACCTGCGCAAGCGACACAGCCAACGGCCTGTCAGCCCCCAGAATTTGTAATAGAGGGATGGCGCCGGTCAGGGCGTACCGGTCCAGAACCCTCGCGTACAACTGCGCCTTGCTGCCAAAAGCCGCATAGAAGCTGGGCGGATTGATCCCGAATGCTTTGGTCAGGTCGGCAACACTCACGCCGTCGTAGCCCTTGGCATGGAACAGGCGCTGAGCGGTCGCTACCGCCTCATCCGGATCGAACCGGCGTGGACGACCACGCGTAGGCAATGTATTTGTAGTCATGATTACAAAATCTTTGACAGATGGGATGTCGCATATTGTAACATGCGCTACATTAATCAGGAGGCGTGATCATGTCAGATTTCAAGAACAAATCGGTGCTGGTGCTGGGTGGGAGTCGGGGCATTGGTGCCGCGATCGTAAGACGCTTCGTCGCAGACGGTGCGAACGTGGCATTTACCTACTCGGGCTCGCCGGAAGCGGCACAGCTGCTTGCCACGGAAACAGGCAGCAGCGCGTATTCGACGGACAGCGCTGACCGCAATGCAGTCATCGCCAGGGTACGAGACAGCGGTCCATTGGACGTACTGGTAGTCAATTCCGGCATTGCTATCTTCGGCGATGCGCTGGAGCAGGATCCGGATGCCATCGATCGCCTGTTTCACATCAATGTGCACGCGCCGTACCACGCATCGGTGGAAGCGGCGCGGCAGATGCCTGAAGGCGGGCGGATTATCGTGATCGGATCGGTAAACGGCGACCGCATGCCCTTGCCCGGTATGGCGTCCTATGCATTGAGCAAGTCCGCACTGCAAGGAATGGCGCGAGGCCTGGCACGGGATTTCGGCCCGCGCGGTATCACGATCAATATCGTGCAGCCGGGACCGATCGACACAGACGCCAATCCAGCGAACGGTCCGATGAAGGACCTGATGCACAGCTTCATGGCGATCAAACGTCACGGTCGTGCCGAAGAGGTCGCTGGAATGGTGGCCTGGTTGGCCGGACCGGAAGCGGGCTTCGTGACGGGGGCGATGCACACGATCGACGGTGCATTCGGCGCCTGACGATTTTACGCAGCCGGAGCTTGCGCGTCCGGCTCATTGAGGCGCTGGTTGTCGGCAACCATCACACTCAGTGGTGGCCAAATCCGCTGTGGATTTGGCCACGCCAAAGTGTGCTGTCAGCCGCGCCAGTGCTCCACTACCCCTCCCTTGTCACCCAGCACTGGATCAGTCTGGGGAAACCACAGTTGTGCTATCTGTTCGATCTGCGCTGGCGTGGCCGGGTCACGATTGATATCACCGTCCTGCGCCGGCGGATAGGCGCCGACGACCATGAAGTCGTTGCTGGAGCCGAGGTTGCAATGCCCTGTTCCCGCAGGAAGCAACAGCACATCCCCGGCCTTGACCTCGACCACGTGGCCCTCCGGGCCGCCTAGCATCAATCGCGCATCGCCATCATAGACGCCTAACACCTCGTGACCACGGGTGTGGTAGTGGTGGTAGGAAAAAACTCCGTAGCGCCATTGCGGCGGCCAGCCGTTGGCTGTAAATGAGCGTTCGACCAACTCCGCCGGATCGCTGCCGCTCACGTCCAGCGCGGCGGGATAAATCAGCACGGGCAGCTTCGGATTGTTGGGAATACCGCTGTTGGCGTTCAGCATCAGCGTCTGCACGGCAGGCGTCTGTTTCATGGTCAGTGCTCCAGTGCCGGGCAGGCTCGGCAAGGTGGATATACTGAACTGACGGCGAGTTGATGCCTTGGTTCGATTTCTGTTGAATTCGCGTGATGTCGATAGCGAGGCGACGGCGGCGCCCCAGATCAGGCAGCCTGAGCTGATGCCCAGCGCCCCCGCATTGTTGAACAGCACATCAATCGGCCCTGCGTCTTCCATCACCTGCTGGATGCTGCTCGGGTCGGTCAGCGACCTTGAAGATTGTCATGCCGCCATCCGCCAGCACACCGTTGGGGCCGCCGGCTTTTTCCGTGAATGGGCCGCTGAGTACGGTCAGAACTTTCTCCTGCATGTCGATCATTTGGCCAACATGGTCCATGAACCCTGCTGCCCATAGAGGTAGCTCCTACCGATCAGGTATGGAACGGCACCCACATCATTTTCACTTCGACATTCAGCTGGCCTGACTTGACCGTTGGATCGTCAGTGCCGATCTTGGCCGACTTGCCCGATCTGAAGAGATCGCCAGGGCAGCGCTGTTTCTGCTATCGGACGACAGTAGCTTCGTCATAAGTTGACGAGATTATGCTCATGGTAGGGACTCCGTTCGCCGGTTTCCCAATACGGCAATAAGGTGGGTTACCAGTGCCCGCACCTTGGCCGAGGGCTTGGGTCCCGACGGAAATACGGCAAACGCTTTCAAAGGCTCAAGCTCGTAGTCGGGCAACAGTTGAATAAGGGTGCCGTCCGATAGCTCTTGTGCTGACATGATGGTTGTCACATTCGCTATGCCAAGACCTGCCATTGCAGCAGCCAGGATGCCTGGGGCTGCATCGATCCTGACTCTTCCACGCAACGTCACTACCCGTTCCGTGCCTGCTTTAAACAGTTTCAACGTGCTTTTCTCTGGAAAGCTTTGCTCGTGCAAGAGTGCGTCGTGAAACGCCAGATCTTCAGGCACTTCTGGCACGCCTCTCTTGGCGAGGTATGCGGGCGACGCCACTAACACACGCGGCACCGATGCAATTTGTTTAGCTCCAAACGCAGAATCTTCAAGCGTGCCCATACGGACTGCCATGTCTACTCCAACTGCCACCAGGTTCTGCCGCTCATCTCGCATAGTGATTTCGACTCGCAGCTCAGGGTGACGCTCGAGGAAGACGGGCAACGCGGGAATGACCGCTCGTGAGCCATACACGATAGGTACCGCAAGACGGATAGTGCCACGCAGGGAATCAATTCCTCGAGCCGCATCTTCCGCGTCCTCCAGGTCGGCAGCAGCTTGGCGAGCCCTCTCCAGGAACGCCGCGCCAGCCTCGGTAAGCGCCACATTCCGGGTTGTGCGGAGCAAGAGTTTCACACCCAGGCGAGTTTCCAGTCCGGTTACGATACGAGAGGTCGACGGCTGTGAAATCCCAAGTTCCTGGGCGGCACGGGAGAAACTTCCTGACTCCGCTACGCGGGTGAAAACCTCGACTTCAAGCCAGCGATCAGTCATTCATATTCCAAATAAGTGTTCTGCCAATCGGCAGTATAATTTTGTCCAGCGAAAAGGTTTACCTTGTTTTCTTCCCTACCAAGATCGATATGTGAGGAAACAATGTCCATCAAAATTTACGGCGATCCCGGCTCGGGTAGCCTACGCCGCGTGACTACAGCTGCCTCAATCATGGGCGTCGATATCGAACGTATGAATATCCACTTGTTCAAGGGTGAAAGTCATACCCCTGGGTTCCTGAAGCTGAACCCGCACGGGCTCACTCCCGTGCTTCAAGATGGCGATACCGTCATCTGGGAAGCCTCAGCCATCAATCTGTACCTTGCCGAAAAAGCGAACTCAAACTTACTGGGACGCACGCCGTCAGAAAGGCTTGAGGTACTGCAATGGATGTTCTGGTCGGGTGAGCAATGGCGGATCTTCTCCACCCTTCTCTTCAATGAATGGGCGGGGGAAAAGTGGATGGGCAAGCCAAGAACGGACGCAATCGTCCGGTTAGCAATGAGCAATATTCGCAACGCAGCGGCAGTTCTGGAATCCCGCCTGCCGACACAAAAATTCATCGTCGGTGATGCGTTGACCCTCGCAGACATTGATATTGCAGCACCTTTTTCGCAGTGCAAACGCACTGGCGCCCCCTTCGAAGAGTTCCCGAATTTGGTCGCTTGGCAACAGCGTTTACTCGAGACCGTGCCCGCCTGGGCCGCTACTCGTGAAGAAGTAGAAAAGCGGATGGTTGCAGCCGTTAGCGGCGTAAGCTGACCGCTGCAAGGCGAAACCAGTCTGAAGACCAAAAACCAAGATCATGATGGTCCGCGTCGGGTCGTTTGCTGCCTTTCACGTAACTATAGCGATAGCTTTGGCGCGGCCGCGCTGTTCAGGCGGCACTACGAGACTGGCCAATGCATTCGCACCGGGTACATCCACTGCCGCCGCGAATGCTAGAGCCACGCTCGCGGCCATCAACGACCAGTAGCCACTAGCCGATTGGCGACCGCAAATAACGCCATAGCGCCGATCAGCAGCCTGTGCCGGTTCAGGTTCCCGGTCAGCGCGCCCAGCACCGGAGAGCTCAATGCATAGGAAGTTCTCAACCAGGCCTGCGATATCTTCGATGGTCAAAGCGCGGTTCGGCGTATTGGGTACCCGACCTTCGGTGGTGTAAGCAACGCCGCCGTGCAGGACTTCCGATGGGCCGACGGGGACGCTGTCTGCAGGCTGCACGTCGATATTGGATTGGCGACCGGCATGATAAAGCTGCAGAAAAATTTTGCCTCCTTTGGCGCCAGTTCCGCTTCGGAGCTGTCCATCAATTCAGTAGGACTGGCAAACTCAAATGCAGCGTGTGCAGCCAGGCGAATGAGCTGAACGTCATTGCGCACCAGCGACCTGCGGCACAGGATGTTGATTAGTTCAGCACTCGACAGGTCGTATTGAAAACGCGGCCATCACCGGCGCCTCGTTCCCGATTACTTCTCTTTCCTATTGCCCGGCCCACCTCTACTCTGCATTAACCCTCCCTCCGCACCGAGCACACCTCAAATGATGGACAGTCTCAGCGGCATTACGGCCTTCATTAATGTGGCCGAAACCCGTAGCTTTACCGAAGCCGGCCGGCTGTTGGAAATCTCCTCGTCAGCAGTGGGCAAGAGTGTGGCGCGCATGGAAGAACGCCTGGGTGTTCGGCTGTTCCATCGCAGCACCCGCAGCGTCACCCTGACCACCGAAGGCGAGCTGTTCCTGGACCGCTGCAAACGCATCATCAGTGAGGTCGAGGCAGCCCAGATGGAGCTGCTGGAGTTATCTGCCACGCCGCGTGGCAAAGTGCGCATCAGTGTGCCCATCCAGAACGTGCTCATCATGCCGGTGCTGGCTGGATTCATGCGCGCTTATCCGGACATTGAGCTCGACGTGGACATGTCCGACCGAATGGTGGATGTGGTCGAAGAGGGTTTCGATGCGGTTATCCGAACCGGGGCACCGCAAGACTCCCGGCTGATGGCGCGCAAGCTCGGCGGCTATCGATTGCAATTGGTGGCATCGCCCGCGTACCTGGAGCGCAATGGTAACCCTGTGCATCCCGATGACCTGATCCATCACACCTGCCTGCTGCACAAATTTCCGGCCACCGGGTTGACCGAGCGCTGGCCGCTGCGCGTGGGCGACACGCACATTGAGCCGAATCTGGCGCGGGCATTGACTTGCACGACGATGGACCCCCTGACTTACCTGGCGATGGATGGGGTGGGTATAGCCTGCCTGCCGGACTTTTCAATCCGTGAACCGTTGGCCGACGGCAGGCTGAAGGTAGTGTTGGAGGATTACACCGACCACACCGGCAACCTGTGGATGCTCTGGCCTGCGTCGAAGCAGACAGCACCAAGGCTGCGGGTGTTGATCGACTTTTTCAAAGACAACGTTCTGAAGGGTTGAAATCACCGCTGCAGGGATTGGGCGATGGGGGTCTTTTGGATGCCAAAACTGAGCATCACCGCCAGCCCGAGCAAACCGATTGCCGCGCCCAGCCAGAGAGCTGACGGCACACCTGCATGATCGACCATCAAACCACCGAATAGTGAACCTGAGGCGATGGCAATCTGAAAAGTGGTGACCAGCATTGCCGAACTCGCCTCTGGCAGTTGGGGCGATGTCAGTTGCATCCAGCTGCTCACGCCCAGCGGGATCGCACCGTATGCAATTCCCCACACCAAGACCGCCAGTGACACGGCCATCCCCTGCAACTCAGGCAAGGCCAGCTGTGCTGTCACCATCAGCAATACCACGGCGCCCAATGAGGCACGCAAATGGGTAGTGATGGTCCCGGCCATCGCAAAGTTCGCCATCATGCCGACCAGGCCGAAACCCAACAGGATCGCGGTGATGGCCGTTGGTGAAAAACCAGCGTCATGGCCAAGGAAGGGAGCAATGTAGGTGTAAGCCGTAAAATGTGCCGCCACCACAGTGCCCAATAACAACATGCTACGACGGGCATTGTCGCGCGACAAAAATGCCACAAGCGCACGCCACTTCAAGCCTTCGCCGGAAGGCAGTGACGGCAAGGTGACCGCTTGCGCAATCAGCGCCACCAATGCGAGCCCTGCTGTCACGGCAAAGGACATGCGCCATGAAAACAACGTGCTGATAAACGTCCCGAACGGCACCCCGAATACTGTCGCCAGGGTGATTCCTGCGAAGATCAACGCGGTGGCCTTCGCCGCCTTTGACTGGCTGACTAGCCGCCCCGCCACGGCAATGGCGACGGCCCAAAATCCGCCTAACGCAACACCGAGAAGCCCGCGCCCCAGCAACATGATCGCCAGTGAGGGAGCCACTGCGGATACCACATTGGAAGCCACGAGCACCAGCGTCAACAGCAGCAACAAGTGACGCCGGTTCATACGGCCCGCGCCAAGCATGATCGCCGGTGCCGACACTGCGGCAAAAACACCCGGCACGGTGACCATCAACCCAGCAACACCTTCGGTGATGCTGAGGCTGTAAGCGATCTGCGGTAAAACGCCTACCGGTAGATATTCAGTAGTGACGAATGCAAATGCGCCAAGGGCAACGGAGTACACCGACAACCAGTCGCGGGAGGAAGGAGCTTGCTCCTGAGGCTGCTCTGAAGCAGCAGGTATTACAGGCGAATCGTTCATGGGACAGCTCCACAAGAAATGAGTGGTGCCATGTTAGGTATCGGGCAGGGAGCGAAAAACAGGGCATCGCTCCAATCACTGCGGATCAATCACTCCACAATCAGACGATTCACACCCGGCCATTAGCGCCATTTGTGTCCGAAGTGTTCTGCCCTTTGGCCAGTTTTTCCCTACGCGCTCACTCCATAGACTCCACCTCGACAACCATTACCTTGCGACGACTTCCCCATGACAACCAAACACTCACCGATTCGCGTCGGCATCATCGGCGTAGGCAACTGGGCTCGCCACGGCCATCTACGCGTGCTCAACCTTTTACCGCAGTACCATTTGCAGGCGGTCTACAGTGAGCGCCATGAACGAGCCGAAGCAGCAGCCAACGAGTATTCGATCTCTCAGATCGCCGACTCGGTTGACACACTGGTTAATAATCCCGAGGTTGACCTGGTAGTGGTGCTCAATACCGCGCCCCAGCATGAATCAACCGTTCGTGCCGCCATTGCTGCTGGCAAGGATGTCTACTGTGAATGGCCATTGACCACCACTACGGCTGACTCACAGAGCCTGTTGCAACTGGCCAACAAGGCAGGTGTGCGTCACATCGTCGGGCTGCAACGCCGTCATGCACCACACAACCGTTACCTGCAGGACTTGCTTCAACAGGGGTACGTCGGCAAGGTGCGTTCAGTCCGGATGCACGTCAGCATGAATTACTTCCAGGCCGTGCGACCCAATGCACTGCGCTGGACCGCACCGGAGGAAAACTTCTCCAGCGTAATTTCAATTTACGCCGGCCATTTCCTGGACATGCTCTGCACGGCGACTGGCTGGCCACTCAGCGTATCAGGCCTGATGGCCAGCCAGTTCCCGCAGGTGACCATCAGGGAAACCGGCGAAGTACTGCCGAGCACCGCGCCTGACCAATTAGTGCTGAGCGGCCTGCTATCGGATGGCGGCGTTATCTCCATCCACATTGAAGGCGGCAAGCGGAACGGATCCGGCGTGCAAATCGATATCACGGGCGATCAGGGCGACCTGAAAATTACCAACCGCTCAGCGTTTGGCGATGTCGGTGACGACTATGTCATCGAGGGCGCGCATGGCGATAACCTGACGCTGGAAGTGCTGCCCGTGCCTGAAAATTATCAGCGCCTTCCGGTCTCATCATTGCCATCAGCAGTGCTGGAGCTGGCAGAGCTCTATCATGTGCATGCACAAGATATTGCCGAAGGCACCCATGCGGCGGCGACGTTCAACGATGCATTACGCCTGCATCAATTGCTAGATGCTGCAAAAAGCGGAATTCAATCGCCCCTCAATTAAGGAGCGACGATTGACGGGTGTGGAATTCGTCGAGATCGATCATATCCAGATTGCCCATCGTCGACGCATCGGTGCGGGCTCGTTCGCAGAGTGCGGTGAACTCCAGCAAGTCGGCGGGCCGCAGAACTGCCCAACTGCGTCTAGATACCTTTACGAAGTCGACCCGGCGCCTCGCCGTATATCTCCTTGAACTTCTTGCTGAACGCCGCTTGGGATTGATACCCAACCTGCACAGCAATATCGCTTAACCCGAGATGGGAATGACTCAGCAGGCTGAATGCCAATTCCATACGGATCTGAGTGAGAAGTACCCAAGGTGATACACCGGCCACCTTCGTGAACAGACGCATGAACGTTGCGCGAGACATGTTCGCAGATTCGCACAGGCCTTCGATGGTCCAGTCACGTCCAGGCTCTTCCAGCATGGCTTGCCAAGGCCGGCTGAGGCGCTTGTCGGTCAGCAGGGCCAGTGTGCCCGTGCTTTGGTCATGAGTCGCAATATGGGCGCGTAGCATCAGGGTGAACAATGCCTGCGACAACGCATCGAGCATAAACTTCGCCCCAGCTTGCTCACCGTCCGCTTCACTGCGCAGCAGTGCGGTCAGCATTGTCATCGGTTCACGAGATGATAAAGCGCCGCAAGAAATAACCAGGAACGCCGGCAATGCAGCAAACAGGAGCGACGCGCGGTTGTAGTGAAAACGACCGCAGAGCATATCGAGGTCGGGACTCGCGCCACCAATGCGATGCACGGGCAATAAGCCGCCCGCGATAACCTGTGGTTTGGTTGGCGCGACCATTTCGCCGGAACTGTGTATGAGATGCGCGACACCCGATGGCGATAAGAGAATGTCCCCCGCTGCCATCTTTACTCGCTGACCGTCGGGAAATACAACCCGGCATTCGCCAGCTAGAACAACGTGATAAGGCGCCACGCCCAAAGCTTCCTGGTGATGCTCCAACGCCCAGTCCCCCTCGAACTGGCAGCGCAGATCCAGACTGCCGCGCACGTTGGCGAGCGAGATAAGCTTATCAATCGAAGTCATTTTGGACGCACAGAAGAAAATGAGTGGTGCGAACAAATCCTGCTGATGGAGGCAGTCAAGACCGTGTGCGTCGACAGTATACCCAACTCGTCACCTTGGCCAAGGTCGGCTCGGATGCTCACGGGCGAGACGCAACCTCATCCAGATGGTTGAGCAAGTCCAGCGGATCCTCATAGACTCTCAGTGCCCCTGCCCGTTCCAGCTCACCGATGTCATAGCCACCCGATAGCAAACCAATACCTGTCGCTTTGCAGCGTCTAGCGGCCAGCATGTCCCACACAGCGTCACCGATCACCAGGCACTCTTCGATTGCGACGTCCATGCGGCGCGCCGCTGCCAGAAATAAATCCGGGTCAGGTTTACCGTATTTCACGTCATCACGAGTGATGATTTTGATCTCATCCAAATCCAACCCAAGTGCCTTCAGATTGATCCTGGCCGTATCTGTGCCCCCGCTGGTCGCAATACACCAGTCGATATTGGCGTCGGTTAGAGATTCGAGAAGGTCTGTAGCACCCGGAAGCGCAATGATCTGCCCCTGAAGTCGCGCATAGGCTTGAGCGTGTTTTTCACTCAGGCGTTCGGCCTGCTTCGCGTTGATATCCAACCCTGTCTCGCGAGACAAAGACTTCAACATGAGACCGCCGCTCATCCCGATTTTCCGGTGTATGCGCCACATCGCCAGAGCAATATCCTCTGAGTCGAGGGCTTCTTTCCAGGCCGCTACGTTTTGGTAAACGCTATCTGTCAGCGTGCCATCAAGGTCGAATATGAAGGATGTTTGAGGTCGCATAGGGATTCTCTTCAGAGGGGAGTGACCGTCGGCGAACGATCGTGTACTTCACCGCACGATTGCTCTACGAACACTGCTCAAGCAACCGGCTACTACTTCGAACGCGTTACGCCTGGTGCGTTCGATGTTTCGATGCACCGCCGCACCCTCCCCCTCGGGTATTCCTGCGCCGGCTGAACACGCCCTAAGGCAAGGTTTCCCGGCGATATTGCCCTGGCGATTTCCCGTGGACCCGACGAAACGCAACGCCAAACGCTGCATCGGACAAATAGCCCAGTGAAGCCGCGACGGTTGCGACGCTGTCCATGCCATTGCGCAAACGCGCCGCCGCCACTCTCATGCGCCAGCGCGTAGCATATTCGACAGGCGCCAGCCCCACTCGCGCCTTGAACAATGCAGCAAAACCGGATCGGGACATGCAAGCGACATCGGCCATTTCAGCCAACCTCCAGGGCTTTTCGGGGGCACCATGAATGGCCTGGAGTACCCCGGCGAGGGCCGGATCCCTCAGCCCTGCCAACCAATTCAGATCAGCAGCGTCGGCAGTGCTGATGTGATGGCGAAGCGCATGAACGAAGATCAGCCGCAACAGGTCATTGCACATCGCGTGCGCGCCAGCGTGGTTCGAACGCCATTCGCGATCCAGTTCATCGAGCAGCCAGCGGAACGACAAGGCACCTTCGGACCCGGCCCGGATGATGAGTGCAGCCGGCAGCACATCGAGCAATTGCGAGGCGCCAGGGCCCACCAGCGAAACGCTGCCGCCGAGCAACTCGACGTCGTCACCCACGCCAAATGTCGCCGATGCCCCAGCGTCGGAGAAGACATCAGCGGCATCCACTGCTTCCACGTCCGGCCCGCTTCCCAATATGAACGGCGTGCGCGAAACCACAAAACAGTCGCTGGCCAGCAAAAGGCGCGCCGGCATCCCGTGCAGGCGCAGCCAGCACTCGCCTCGCCGCACAACGTTGAATTTCAACTCGATGGGCCGGAAATTCAACGCCCAGACGCCTCCCGCCTGCAATCGAACAGAACACGCGGCTCGCAGCCCTGACAGTGCCAGAACATCGGACAGTGGATCAGATACGGCATTTTGGATGATCACGACAGATAACCGGATTTATCAGACTGGTTCGTCCAGCAATCTTAGAGAAGAATTGAGTGCTTCGATACTTGACCGGGAGATTTCTTATGACGACGCTTCAGCAACCCATACAGACGCCGTTCAACGCTGCAAGCACCGCAGCCCAAGTCATGGCCGGCGTTGATCTGCGGGGGAAACTTGCCATCGTCACTGGCGGCTATTCCGGGCTGGGTCTGCTGACCTCAAAAAGCCTGGCCGAGGCCGGTGCGCGCGTTATCGTGCCGGCCAGAGATGTGGCACGCGCACACGCCACCCTGGCCGGGATCGAAAGGGTCGAAGTGATGGAGATGAATCTCATGCAGCCCGCCTCGGTTGAAGCCTTTAGCCGAAGCGTGGTCAACAGTGGTCAGCCGGTTTCCCTGCTGATCAACTGCGCCGGGGTGATGGCCTCGCCGCTGATGCGGGACGCCGACGGCCATGAAAGCCAATTTGCCACCAACCATCTCGGTCATTACCGTCTGGTGTGCGGGCTGTGGCCAGCGCTCGTTGTTGCGGGCGAAGCGCGTGTGGTTTCGGTATCGTCGCGAGGGCATCAGATCGCAGGAATAGATTTTGACGACATTGATTTTCTGCACCGTCCTTACGACAAGTGGATTGCGTACGGTCAGTCAAAGACCGCTAACGCACTGTTTGCCTTGGCACTTGATAACCGCGGACGTGACCAGGGCATAAGGTCATTTTCGCTGCACCCAGGTCAAATCCTCACCGACCTGAGCCGCCATCTGAGCAGCACAGAAATAGCCGCATTCGACGTGATGGATGAGCACGGTCAGCAGCGCCTGAACCCTGAGACAGGGCTAAAAACCCTGGAGCAAGGCGCTGCAACCGGCCTGTGGTGCGCGACCAGCGCCATGCTTTCAGGTTCGGGGGGTGTGTATTGCGAGGACTGCAATATCGCGGCACTCAGTGAATCGGAGACGGGTCGAAAGGGCGTGGCGAAATGGGCAGTGGACCCAGAAGCCGCCGAACGTCTTTGGCACGTATCCGAGGCATGGACAGGGATGACATTGCCATGACCCGGGTGACGCGTAACAGGCCACTTCACGGTCGATGCTGTTGCAAAATCGGGTTTCCCAAACTGTCCAAGCATCGATCCGTGAAAGCGCCTTTGTACCAGGCTGCCAGGTGAAATCTCAGCCTGAGAACCTCTGCAAAGATTCAGGATTACGAGTTCAGACGCGTACGTTTCTGCCATGGAAACCAATGTCGAGTTTTCAACAGAATCGGCCAGGAGCGGACGTTCCCGGGTGACTGCTACGCCCCAATATAGAGGGGGCATCAGTCAGGGGCGAAGAATTCTATCCTTTCAGAACAAGCGACATGTCTGGGTATTTGTCATACATAAAATCGACGAATGCGCGAACCTTTGGAGCCGCAAGGCGCCTGGACGTATGCAAGACCCAAAGCGCTGGCTCACCACCTGACACCGTGCCCCACTGAACCAAATCACCACGGGCAAGCTGGTCCCATGCAATGGACTGCGGGATGAGGGCTGCACCGCCACCGGCTATGGCCGCATCGCGGACCATTAGCAATGAAGAGAACCGCATTTTCGGGATCGGCTCCAGGACCAACTGCCCGCCATCGAGACTCCAGTGGGTGGGCTGGAACGTTGAGGTCACGATGGCCGGAACGGGTCTGATCGCGCCGGGCATCGGCCTGGGTATTTCAGGCGCTGCGACAACTATCAGCCGGTCCCTGGCGAAACACCGGCCGACCAGGCTGCTATCCGGGCTTGGATTGACTCGAATGGCGACGTCAAATTGCTCCTCAACAAGGTCGACGATGCGATCTTCCGCCACGACCTCAATCAAGACTTGCGGATAGACCGCACAGAATTCGGCGCCAATCCGCCCCATCGCAAGCTGTGAGAACAGCAGCGGAGCGGCGACTCGCAAAAGTCCGCGAGGCGTAGAAACGCCTTCACGTGCAGCCGTCAACGCTTCGGTCACTTCACTCAGCGGCCCATCAGTGCGAGACATCAGCGCCTCACCGGCGTCGGTGAGTTTCAGACCACGCGCGCTGCGCTCAATCAGCCTTACGCCCAGTTGTTCTTCAAGATCGGCGATTCGGCGCGACAAGGTGGCTTTGGAAATACCGCTGGCACGGCTTGCCTTTCCCAGCCCCGAATGGGTGGCGACGAGAATGAAATCGCTCAGCGCGTTCAGGTTCATGATGTTCCATATTTGAAACGAGGTGTCTATATCTTGTGATCTTCGTTTTGTAAGTGCAACGGATTACTTTCTCGTCATCGGAGCCAGCGGCACGCTTCAGTCGAGGATCGGCGTGATAAATGGCTTCGCTGATATCCCCAATGCAATCGAACGCAATCGCACGGTTTCAGGCACTGACAAGGTCGGTGCGGGCTCCACTCTCTGATCCACCCCCCTATATTCAACGCAGGATTTATAAAATGAGCATTCTGGTTATTGGTTCCACGGGCACGATTGGCTCACTCGTCACTCAAGGCCTTGCTGATGCGGGCGCCGAGGTTAAAGCCCTTGTGCGCCAAGCGGGCAAACGGGAACTCCCGGCAAACGTCACCGAAGTTGTTGCAGACCTCACTGACGTCGCTTCGATGCGCGTTGCGCTCTCGTCGATGCGCACCCTGTTCTTGCTCAATGCCGTGACGCCCGACGAGGTAACCCAGGCCCTTATCACGTTAAACCTTGCTCTCGAGGCTGGTATCGAGCGCATCGTTTATCTTTCAGTGATTCATGCCGACAAGTTCACCAATGTTCCGCACTTCACTGGCAAGCATACCGTTGAGCGCATGATCGAGAGCTTCGACATGCCTGCAACTGTTCTGCGTCCGGCTTACTTCATGCAAAACGACCGCATGGTCCAACAGACGATTCAGAACTACTCGATATACCCAATGCCCATCGGTTCGGCGGGCGTGTCGATGATTGATGCGCGCGACATCGCAGATGTCGCCGTTGCAGAATTACTGCGGCGCGACAAGGCATCCACTGCGCTTGAAGGTGTAACGCTGGATTTGGTCGGGCCGCAATCGCTCACCGGCGCGTCCGTGGCGAAGACCTGGAGTGCAGCTCTGGGCCGCGAGATTGGCTACGGGGGTGATGACCTGGCCGCTTTCGAAGACCAACTGGCTTCGTATGGTCCCACCTGGCTCGCTTACGACATGCGCCTGATGATGGCGGGTATCCAGACCTTCGGCATGCAATCAACTGAAGGAACGGTAGAGAAGCTTCAGACCATCATCGGGCACCCGCTGCGCACCTACGAGGACTTTGTGCGCGAGGCCGTTGCCGAGGTTTAAGCAGCCATGGCCAAGGGCTAAGTTGAGACTTAACGCACTACACACTCCACAGCGGCGCTTGATCCTGACGAGGTGGCCTTGTTTGGCAATGACGAAGAGAACGCTGGGGGCGGCGTAAACGCTAGCGCCGGGGATGCTGGCACCATGACCGGCGGCTGCGTGAAACTGGGGGTATAGCCAAACTGCCCTGCCGCGAAAGTTGAGGTTCCGCCGCGATTGGTGAGGTTAATCAAGCCATCAATGACGTGAACGTATAAACCCGGCGGCAGATTCGGACCAGGAGCCGGGACGACCGCCGCGAGAGTCGACAGACTGCCTGCAACCTTCGAATCCAGCCAGGCAACCGCTTGGGCCAACCGGTAGGAATAACGGGCGGCGACGACGGACGTAAACGCGCCGTAGGATGTATCACTCTGGATGGCTGCGGCCTCGAATTCAGCTCCCGTCAACGCCAGATAGCGGGAAAGACGCCCAATACTGGCAACCGCCTTGGACTCCGGACGATACTGCACCACGACACTGGCCGATCGCAGGGCAATGCTTGCAGCCGGGGTCACCAGGGTCACGCGATCAAGGCTGCGTTGCCCAAGCTTGCCGACGTCGGAACGCATGCCGCCCTGCTTCAGGGTCAACAGCAATTGGTCCTGCGCGGGCATCGACGCGTCGTAGACATAGGTATTGAGCGTCACCACTGTATCAGGCTGCAACGTGAGCTGACTGTCGTCGCTGAAGCGGATCTGCGCATAACCCTTGCCCTGGGTCGAAACCGTATCCCCCGCCTCGACCGTCGACTGAACACTTAGAATCCGCATACTGCCATCCGCTTTATTCACGAACAGCGGTCCACTCAAGTGAGTGACGATCCCTACCCCTGGCGCGGCCTGAGCCCATGCCGCCGAGGCCAGAAGCGTAGCCAACAATAGCGACTTAATTGCAGTACATTTTTTTCGCGAGTTCATTTTTTGTACTCAGGGGACTGGATGCAAGGGCACTGGACGGAGCGTCATCTTTCTTTTCCGCTTCACGGGATTTATCACTAATAAGCGGCGTTTCGTTGAACGTCTGATCCAGCGAATTGTTTGTATTGCGAACCAGTTGCTCAGTCGCCTGCTGCACGGGCTTCGAGGGCTCCGATGTGGTCGATGGCGTCGTGACCTGACAGAGCGCAGAAGTAGACGACACAGAACAGGTTTCTTTGGCCGCGGCATCAGCAGCCGCTTTGGCCGCAGCATCGGCAGCCGCCTTGGCCGCAGCATCGGCAGCCGCCTTGGCCGCAGCATCGGCAGCCGCTTTGGCCGCAGCATCGGCAGCCGCCTTGGCCGCAGCATCAGCAGCCGCTTTGGCCGCAGCATCGGCAGCCGCCTTGGCCGCAGCATCGGCAGCCGCTTTGGCCGCAGCATCGGCAGCCGCTTGGGCCGCAGCGTCAGCAGCCGCTTGGGCCGCAGCGTCAGCAGCCGCTTTGGCCGCAGCGTCAGCAGCCGCTTTGGCCGCAGCGTCAGCCGCCGCTTGGGCCGCAGCATCGGCAGCCGCTTGGGCCGCAGCCTCTGCCGCAGCTTGAGCCGCGGCCTGTGCGGCAGCGGCTTGAGCCGCAGCTTGTGCGGCCGCTTCCGCCGCAGCAATCTCGGCAGGCGTTGGGCCGGGTGGCGTGGGTGGCGGCGTGATGACTGTGCCATTAACGCCGCTGATGGTTAGCGTACCGCCCGCAGTGGGCACCCCTTCTTGATAGACCTGTCCGGTGCCAGTGGCGAGACCTGCACTGTTGTCGTTGGCAGTCAGGGTAATGTCTCCTGCGAAACGAATCAGGGAATTGACGTAAATATTATTGCCAGCCTGGGCCGTCAGGCTCACCCCAGTGTTGGTATTTTCGAAGCCGGTATAGAACCTAATGTTGTTGCTGGCCTGTAGCACCACGTTGCTGGTGGCGTTTTTCAGCAGATCGGAATCAATTTCAGTGGATTCGTCAGGGTCGTTGGCAAAGGCTGATACATCGCTCAGGGTCTTGGAGGTGCCCGCCTCCGGCGTGTTTACCGTGATGTCCTTCGGGTCGAGCAACCAGGTACCGCTTTGGCCCTTCGCAGCACGGGTATCGACCCGTGCGCCTGTCACGTCGAGCACATTGGCTGAGGTTTCGACAAAGCCGCCGTCACCGGACGAAGCACCGCCACGGGCCGATATCGCACCGTAAACCCGCGCCGTCTGCGAACCCCAGACGATCACCCTGCCCCCCTTGCCACTGGTCAAGGCGTCAGCCGATATCTGCGCATCCTTGCTGACATAGGCTTGCCGGGCGTTCTGGACCGCCGGATTCTTGCCTTGATAGTCGCCGCCGACCAACACCGTCCCGCCGCCTGACTTGCCGCTGGCATCAACTCGCGCGTCGGCCATCAAGCCTACCTGTTCGCCGAGCACCTTGATCTCTCCGCCCTGGCCTGCGCCGGTAGCAGTGGTGCTGCTGCCGGCTTCCAGCAAGGTCGTGCGGCTGGCCTTCAAGACAATCTTGCCGTTCTCGCCGACGGAGGCACTGTTGGCATTGACCGTGCCGCGCTGGTTCACGAGCGCGCCGTAAATGCCGACCGTACCGCCCTGGGCAATGATGCTGCCCAGGTTCAGGGCCTGGTCATCGGTGGCCGATACCACCACATGCATGCCGGGATTACTGGAGTCGACCAACTGCACCGAATGACCCGCCGCGAGCATTGTTTCGCCCTGCGGCGTGTTGATGATGCCGGTGTTGGTCACATCCGGCGCGATCAGGTAGACCTGGCCGCCGGAGGGCGTGGTGATTGCCCCGTGGTTGGAAACTGCCCCGGCAAAACCCTCCGCGGCGAAACGATTATTGCCAGAGAGGAAGTCACTGTTGGACATCGCCAGGCTCGACGCCACCAGGCCAGCCACGTTGATCTGCGAATTGGCGCCGAACAGGATGCCGTTAGGGTTGATCAAAAACACCCGGCCATTGGACTGCAGCGTCCCCAGTATCACGCTGGGGTCTTGACCGGTGATTCGATTGAGCACGCTGCTGTTGCCGCTCTGCTGGAGGAACCTCACCATCTCGCCCTGGGCGACGGAAAAGCTCGACCAGTTGATGATCGCATTGGGGCTGTTGGTGATCGTCAGCTGGTTGCCCTGCTGCGCGAAGCTGACCTGGCCGTTCACGACGACAGGATTGAGCGGGGCCGCCATGCCGTTGCCGGCGGCAACCAGGCACGCGCCGATAAGGGTGATTTTTATTTTCATGACATCCTCAAAACGACAGGCTCAAGCGGGCATGCAGGCGATTATCACCGCGCTCGGTCTCACTGGCCTCGGCGTGCAGAACGTGACCGTAGTCGACCTGTAGGTTCAGATTGCGGCGATACGCCACCCGCACGCCGAGTCCAGTACTGCTCAAGGCGACATGGGTGAATTCGCCGGGCAAAGCGTGGTTACGCGTCAGGTATGCAGTGTCGTAGAACGCCAGCGCGCGACACTGCCAGCTGCCACCGCCACAAATCGGCGGCGTATAGGCCTCAAGGTTGCTGCTGATGCCCGAGTCATTGGACACCTCACGCTCACGGAAACCGCGCACCGACATGGCCCCGCCTGCGCCAAACTGCTCGCCCGGAATCAGCGCATCGGGGCTGTATTGCCCGTTCAGCACACCGCGCAACTGCCAGTCAGCCGGCAGCGCCTGGGTGATGTTGGCCGCCAGACGCAATGCGCTGTAATCGTCTCGGGCGTCGGTACGTGCCAGATCGAAATCGCTCTGCTGACCACGGGAGCCACCGGCCAGGTTATGCACCAGGGTGACGGCGAAATTGGCATCGCCATCCAGACGCACCCAAGTGCCCTGGTAACCCAGGCTGAGGGGATGCACGGTGATGTCGTTGCCGAGTTGTACATCTTCGGCTTCAAGGTTGTTTTTGTAGGCCTTGTAGTCGATGCCATACACGATCTTGGACTGGTAGTTACCGTCCGTGGCCAGGTTATGGTTATAGCGCCCGCCAAAGATCGTGCCTTTGCCGCTGACCGCAAGATCAAAAATACCGGCCGTGACCAGACCGTTGTCCACGTCCGAGTAGCTGGTGAAGAAGTCCAGAGAATCGCCCAGCTCATATAAAGGCAGGTGATAGCCAAGTGCATAGACGCTGACTCGCTCGGGCTTCTCGAGCGTGGTGGTGTATTGCAGGCTCATGACCTGATCGCGACCGAACAGGTTCGCGTTCTGAAGGACCGCGCCCACATAGGTCTTGCCGGTTTCCTCGGTGCCACTGTTATCCATGTTGAGCGATGCGCTCCATGGCGACTCGTCCGTGACTTGCAGCTCGGCATCAACTGCGGCCTGTGCATCACTGTCTTTGAGCTTCATCACGGTCTGTTTGGCCGGATTTTCGTTCGCCAGCTTCAGGCTTTTGGAAATCGCCGTCAGGTCAGGCGTCTGGCCCTCCCTGAGGCCCGGCAAGGCATAGCGGACATTGTCGTTGCTGAAATGCTGATTGCCCGCGATCCTGACCTGACCGATACGAGCTTCCACGACCTGAAAGACCACTACCCCACCGTTCAACTCCTGCTCGGGAAGGTCAACACGAACCAGTTGATATCCGCGCCGGTGATAGGCGGCTTCCAACGCCTCCTGGGCCTTGACCACATCGCCAAAATCACGCTGGCGACCCATGAAGCCCGCAACACTGTGATCAAGCTCCTGAACTGGCAACAGGGTATTGCCGCGCACGTCGAACTTGTTGATATCGAAACGGGGGGAAGCGGACGCAACTTCATCGGCAGCGGCAAGACTGGCGCATGCAGCCAATGAGGCAGGCACCAGAAACAGCAACGAGCGGTAGGTCATTGTCAGGCCCTTGGGCAGCAGTTAGATACGCAAATACTCAAATACGCACTGCATGCCGAGCCTGCAGGGGGTTTTCTCTTACACAGTCTAGCCGGTGTAATATCAAACTGGAATCACCCGGACACTGTGCCGACGATTGGCATTTCGAGTCATCAGCGAAGATTGCACCTGCAAACATTCCAGCTCTACGTAAAACCGCTCCTCAGATTGTGTTCCGACCGCGTCAGCTCTCGCCAAGTCCGCGAAATGAAGGTGGCGGCTGCTTTCGCAAGCGCCACCTCCGTCATTTATCAGCTACGTGAGTCGTCGTGGCTCGCTTCCTTTACAGTCTTTTCGGCGTTAAAACCGTCGGAGTTCTCGAAGACGCCCATAAAGCCGGGGACAGTAGCCTCTCGCGACCAGTCGCGCTGGAGCTCGCAGTACATCTGCACTCGGCTGATAAGCTTCGCGCCCGCCTGCTCGATTCGGCGTAACGCCGCCTCATGTGCGGCGAGCGATGTGCCGCCGACCGCATCAATCGGCACGTAGACCTCGTAACCTTCCTGGATAGCGTCGAGCACAGGGAACGTCAGACAAGCTTCGGTCCAGAGCGCGGTCATAATGAGCTTCCGGCGCCCGATCGCTTTGACCGCCTGCTTGAACTCAGTGTCCTCCCAGCTATTGATCGAGGTGCGGTCATATGTCGGCAGATGGCCGAGTACCTCCTGTAGCTCGCGGATAGGCGGCTTGTTGCGGCCGGTCGCGACGTTGACGGTCGAATGAATAATAGGAAGGTTGTAATTGACGGCGGCCTTGGCGACGCTCGTGATGTTAAAGATGAGTTCTTCGCGTGACATTGAACGGATCGAGGAGACCTGGATCGGTTGGTAGTCGATGATGATGAGCGCCGAGTTCTCGGGCGACAAGAGTTGGTCGGTATGAGGGTTACGGATAATTTCGCTTGTCATTGCAAGGTCCTTTTATTGGTTGTGATGCACGCGTGTGGGCGGGCCGCAGTCCATCCGAAAAGATGGGCGACGCCCTCACAACGCCTTCTGATGTAGAGAGCGATTTAGTAGTCCTGGAGACATACGCCCAGTGATGACGTTGCCAGGAAGCAGGATTGTGCTGTTCCCAAAGCCAATGCAGTAGTAGCATTCCGAGACTAGCTGTGTTGCACAATGGGGAACGCTGACATGGATATCGAAGAGCTACAGACATTCGTGGAGGTTGCTGATGCCGAGGGAGTTTCGTCTGCGGCGGTCCGCCTGGGCGTGTCCAAATCCATCGTCAGTCGCCGCCTCGCCAGGCTTGAGGCGGAACTTGGCGTGCAGTTGCTGGCACGATCCACCCGCGGAGCAGCTCTCACGGAAGCCGGGGCCACTTTCCGCGACTATGCGGCCAGGGTCTGCGCCGAGATCGATGCGGCCAAGGAAGCGATTCTGCCTCTTGGCGCCCTTCGCGGCCGTTTGCGGATCTCCGTGCCGCTATCTTTCGGCCCTACCCACTTCGCCCCCATGCTCGCGGAAATGGCACGACGCCACCCTCAGCTGCAAATCCAGACCTGCTACAGCGATCGTTTTGTAGATCTCATTGCGGAGGGTTTCGATTGTGCGATACGGGTTGGCTATCTTGCGGATTCCAACCTCATTGCAAGAGGTATCGGCCCGATTTACACGAAGCTCGTTGCGAGTCCTGACTACATTAAAGCGCATGGGTCACCTGAGACACCCGACGATATCGTCGAGCATGAGGCCCTTATGCAGAGCACCGAAGCCTGGCAATTCATGGATGGCGCCAAGATCATTACGTTTCGACCCCAAGGACGCTTCAAGGCCGACAACGGCACAGCGTTAGTCGCCGCTGCCACGGCGGGACTGGGGATTGCGTACCTGCCGGATTGTCTCACCCATGAACATGTGACCTCCGGGGCGCTCGTGCCGATCATGACCAACTATCCGCCACCCCCGGCTGGAGCCTACGTCATCCGCCCGCCAGGTCAGCATCCGGCGCGGAAGATACGCGTCCTCACCGAACTCCTGATCGAGTCTTTTGGCCAGTCTCCGCACTTTGCGGCAGCCGCCAAGGGGTAATCAAGCAGTCGGCTCACCTGACGCCTGCGCCGCATATTGGTGGTTGCCACGCAACCTTTGACCGTCAGCGGCTATTGATACGCATCAAATTCTGCTTTCTTTCACAACGGCATCGCTGCGCCGGCGCACTTCAGGCTTCAACGCCGTACCAAGTCCATGACCAGTAGGGGCTTGAGCTTGCCCGCCGACAATGTTCGGCAGTTCCGTAACCAGATCTCGATACCAGGTTGAAATATAGGCTCGCACGACCTCTTGATAAATCGCGGTTGGGGCGTGTATTGCGAGATGCAGGCCCGACATTAAAGCGACTGGCCCAGTACAATCATGAGGGGCGATTGGCTTGGTATACGACTCTGCAATCGCTGCAATCTTTCGCGCCTCGGTTATTCCTCCACACCATGACAAATCAAGCATTACAACGTCTAAAGCACCAGCTTCCAACATTTCGCGAAATGAAATGGCACCGGCAAGTGTCTCACTGCCACAGATAGGAACGTTAACGCGACGTCGCAAATCTGCAAGGGCCTTTGCATCATCCATTTTGTTTATTGGGTCTTCAACCCAGAAGACATTATAATCTTCCAGTGCACGGCATATACGTTCGGCAGCATGCGTACTCCACAAACTGTGCAGTTCGCACATGATTTCAATTTTGTCCCCCACCGCGTCTCTAACTTTGCGGAAAGGTTCCAGACCCGCTTTCAGGTGTTCCAACGTGATGACATGACCGCCGGACGCCCCAGCGTAAATGTCGAACGGCCAGATTTTCATAGCCGCGTAGCCCTCGCTAATCAAGCTCTCAGCCAATGCTCCAGCATCTTGGGTGAAAGCGATCTGGTCATCATAAGGACCGCTCACTTGGTCTTTCTCACCGACAACCCGGCGAGCACTGCTGGCGCTGTTATAAGCATAACCTGCACATGTGTTATAAACAGGAACTTGCAATCGGGATGCCCCACCGAGCGCTTCATGGATTGGCACACCATGCCGCTGCCCTTTCAAGTCCCAGAGCGCGATGTCAATTGCACTTGCGGCTCGAACTTCAGCGCCTGAACTATGGAAACCAATATAGGGAGTCAGCAGCTTTCGCGAAATCGATTCTATACGCCGCGAATCCTCGCCCAGTAAGCCAGGAGCAATTTGTTCGTGAATGGCTGCCTCTACCGCCTGCGCACCCCTGAACGTTTCTCCGAGGCCGATCAAACCTTCGGTGGTTTCCAACTCCACCCAGATCAAATTTGGACGCTCACTGATTCTGATTGTGCGGACAGTCGTTATCTTGGACAAAATTAAATCTCACCTTGTTGTATTTATATAAGAATCATCTCTCAGATATTCATAGAAGCAAACGTCGGCGTGCGCGCCACCACTCACCACGCATTCAATCGATCAGCTTCCATTGACGCAGCAATTTTTCCAGCTCAACTGCAGCCGGTGTCGTGAGAGGCCACGCAGATGGAGGACGGGCGGCACCACAGTCGTTACCCATAAGCTGCAAAGCAGCTTTAACAACAGTTACGTTTGCACCGTTATTCTCGGCTGACCTTAGTTCTTCAAACGGCAACATCTCGTTGATCAAATTGCGCGCCACATCGAACCGGGAGCTTTCCAGCGCCTTATGAATTTCAACGGAACGTTCAGGAGCAACGTTGATCAGGCCGGACGTGAAGCCACGCGCGCCCACTGCGTAGAATGCTGGTGCCCATGTTTCTGCCAGTCCACCGACCCAGGCCAGATCCAGATCTTTCGTTCGACGAATCGCCTCTGCCAGAAGCATAGGCGTCGGTGACGCCCACTTGATTCCCATAACCTGAGGTAGGCGACAAAGTTCCTCAATTGCCGCAAGGCCTATGTTCTCGTTCCGCAGGTATAGAACCAATGGCAGACCATCACCCGCAACCGCTATTGCCTTGACGTATTCCAGGAAGCCTCTTGGCGATGAAAAAGGGTCCGGCGGCTGGTGAATCATCAACGCAGCGGCAGCATGCGTACGAGCATGAACCGCAAGAGAGCAAGCGTCCTGGATGTTTTTACCCACACCTGCAATCAAGGGGACACGCCCGGCGATCAACTCGGCACTGATTTCCAGTGACCTTGTTGATTCCTCTTGAGTGAGAGCATAGAACTCGCTGGTATTCCCATTAGTTACCAGCGCGTGCACACCTGCTTCGATAGCCCTGTCCACGACAGGCCTGAGCCGGGCTCCATCAACTTTATTATTAACGTCAAAAGGTGTCACCAGGATCCCTGAGATACCGTCCAGCGCCTCTCGAAGAGATGTACACCGATTTTCCATGATGACTCCTGAAGGTTAGGTTCTCGCCGCACAAAGCGTTGCATTTGCGGCATCGCAGATAGTCTAATCAGTATCGTTGTGGCGCCTCTAGCGCTCGTTGAGCATCCACCAATGCGGATTAAGCATCATGCTGCAGATTTCTCATCTCAGGTGTTTCGTGACTGTCGCAACAGAGTTGCATTTCGGTCGTGCAGCCCAGCGGCTGAACATGACTCAGGCCCCTCTGAGTCGTCAGATACAGGCCTTGGAGCACACGTTGGGACTCAGCCTCTTCTTCCGCGATAGACGAGCGGTTCAGCTCACTCCGGCTGGGGTTGGATTTTTGCCAGAAGCCCGGGACATTCTCCTGCGATGTGAGTTGGCCATGATTGCCGCCCGGCGTGCTGCCAAGGGAGAGGCTGGCACGGTGCGATTGGGGTTTATAGCGGCCGCACGCTTCAAGGTATTTCCGGTGATCGTTTCAGAGGCCAGTAAATCCTTGAGCAGCATCAACATTGAGCTGAAGGAAATTTCAACGCTTGAACAACAGGAGGCTTTAGTAAGCAAACGCATCGATCTTGGCCTTATACGCCCAGACAAGTTTAATCGTGAAATTGAAACTGTTTGCGTACTTCGTGAACCATTTGTCCTTGCCGTCCATACCAGCAATCCATTGAGCTGGAGGGAGAACATAAGCGTCATGGATTTACACCAACAGCCATTTATCATGTATTCGCCGTCAGAAGGACGGTATTCCTTCGAGATTCTCTCGGGGATTTTTCGAACTAAAAATATTGAACCTGATTATGTTCAATATTTATATCAGACTCATACCATACTTTCCCTGGTAGATATCGGGATGGGCAGCGCCCTGGTGCCTGAAAGCGCGCAGCACACCAAGACGGACAATGTGGTATTCAGACAAGTCGATTTAGGAAACGCTCAGGTAGAGTTACACCTGGCTTGGCGCAAAGGCGAGATTGACCCGGTCACCCTAAAATTCAAATCATTTGTACTGGAACATTTCCCTGCACGGGATAGCTAAGCACTTCAGCGTTTTGGTGGAAGGCCCGGCGACTCACCGTCTGCTGCCAGCGTCGTAGCGTTTCGAATAGGACGCGCCCATCAGGTAAAAACACCCGCCCGCCACGACGAACGCCGCCAGCATGTAGAACATGAAATGCGCTGGCTGGGAGGCCAAGGCAAAACCACACAGGATCGGCCCCAACCCGCCGCCCAGGCTGGACAGGTTCTGCGCGCCGTAGTACATGCCGCGCAAGTGGTTCGGCGCGATACGGTCGATGAACATGTATTCGGCCGGGAAGACGATGACTTCGCCCAGTGTGAAGATGGCCACCGCCAGTGCCCAATGCAGCACGCTTGTGGACAACGCGAAGCCGACGACACCGAGCAGGAACAGGCTGAAGCCGGCCGTTAGCCAGCGATTCAGATGTTGGTTGGTAATCCGCTTGCCCACTATGTATTGCAGGCAAATCACCACCGCTGCGTTAACGGCTACCACTGAACTGATGACCTGGTAAGTGAATTCCGGGGTGCTGGTGGTCACCAGATATTGCGAAATGTAGCCCGTGAACTGGCCGAAGACCACCGCGCTCAGCGCGCCGCCGATGGTGAAGCAGACCAGCCGATAGTCCTTGAGCAGGATGCGCCCGACAGCGACGAACGACACCGGAGCACTGGCCGGATCGGCTGAGCTCAGCGTCTTGTCACCCCAGACGGCGTACGTGACGAAATAACTTAGGCCGAGGATCGCCGACACCAGGAAAGGCAGCTTCATGTTCATGTGCGCGAGGCCGGCGCCAATGAACGGCCCTACCGCGTAACCGATGTTGATCAGCGTGTAGCGCACCGAAAACACTTTGCCGCGTTCGGCTTCCGGCAGCAGTTTGCCAAACGCCGCCTTGACCACGATATCGATCACTGAATACGCGAAATTGAACGACACCAGAAACAGGAAAAACAGCCACAGGTGCCTCGTGACGCACATACCGATGAAGCCCACGGTAAAAAAGCCGGTGAAGCTCAGGATCAACCGATAGCTGGACATTTTGTCAGTCAGGTAGCCCCCGTAGAGGCTAAGTAACGAGCTGACGAACATCGCACCGCCCACTACCAGGCCGATGTCGCTGATGCTCAACGCGAAGTTTGACGACAGATAAATCACCATATACGGCAGGGTTATGGCGCGACCCAGTGTCAGAAACAACGAAGACGACAGCAGCAGATTGACCGAAAAAGGGTAGTGTCTGAAGGCAGCAAGCATCCGCGTTATTTCCTGTATTTGAGCATCGAGATCTCAGCCACACATGGTTACACATCCCGCCTTGCACTGCAGAGGGATTCGCACGCCACTGACGGCGCTTGCGCGCAATAATCAGACCTTGCTGAGCACCTTGGCTAGCTAAGCCAGCTGCCGCATCCCCAGTGTCAGAATCAAATCACCGCAGAGTCGATCAATTGCTTTTTTCCTTCCTTGATAGGCGCGAGCAATCTTCGGCTGCGAAAGAGCGATTGCGACCCTCCCATACCAGGCCAGTGAAACCACAACTACAACCGCCACCATCGACAAAAACGTGCCTGGCGAAACCTGCCTTTCCACCACGAAGAAAAACGCGAACAGTACCAATGCCTGCCCCGCCAGGGCATTAAAGCCACTAGCCCCTCAAGGCACTGGCGTAAACCTTTCGACAATGCTGTTCGGATCATCATGTTTTCCCGTAGTAAAAGCTGCCCCCTCAATATGGTAGACCTTGGGCTCTTCCGAAAAATATTCCTCCAGGCCCATCATGAATAACCGATGGTCTTCACTCGCTTCGAAGCCCGGCGTGTGATCCTCGAGGGATTGCCATCGCACGATCAGGTTGAATTGCTGGGGGCTTTCAATGCCTTGCGCTAGCAAGTGGCCGCAGTAACCTTTCGCGCGGGTAAGCAAAGGAGCGACCTCGGCAAATGCACGTCTGAACATTTCAATGCGTTCTTGGTGAACAGGGAGCAATGCAATTTCATAAATCATGGTGTTCCTCGACAATGACTTGAACGGTTAGAAGTACGCACCTACGAGATGAGCGATGGTTCGACTGCAATCGCGATTTTTCCTCGAACGCCGTTGTTGGGACTCTCCAGCCGGGCGTGGGCGAGCGCAATGTCGGCCAACGAATAGACCGCGCCAACATGTGGCCGCAGCTGACCTCGCGCTACCAATGCGCTTAACTCATCGAGTTTGCCGCGGTTCTGTCTGGTGAAAACGAAGTGATAACTCGCATTCTTGCCCCAGGCGTTAACGACATTTTGTGGCTGTGCTACATCCACGATCGTGACAACGCGGCCCAGCTGCGCAAGCGTGTCGGGGCTGCGTGACAATGTGTTCCCGCCGATGGTGTCGAACACGACATCAACTCCGCGGCCACCCGTTTCCCGCATGATGGCGTCGACGTAATCCTCCTTTTCGTAGTCGATGACCACATCGGCACCCAAACTTCGTGCGAACTCAGAATTTGCCTCGCGCACTGTCGTGAACACCTTTGCTCCCATGGCTTTTGCCACCTGGATCGCCACATGACCGACTCCTCCCGCGCCGCCATGTATCAGAATGCTTTCCCCCACTCTAAGCGCCGCACGCACGATCAGTGCTTCCCAGACCGTTCCGCCCACCAGGCTCAGACTTGCCGCCTCAAGATGGCTCAGCGAGGAAGGCTTCTTTCCGATGATGCTTTCGGCTGCAACGTGGTACTCGGCATAACTTCCTGGCCCGTCAAATATTTGCGGGGTGTACCAGACTTCGTCGCCAGGAGCGAAAGTTGTCACCCCCGGCCCGACTTCCTCGACGACGCCCGAAATATCGTGTCCGGTAATGGCCGGCAGTTGCACCAGCTCGGAATAGTCGCCGCGGCGGACCTGGTAATCCAATGGATTGATGGAGGTTGCGTATACCCGGACCAGGACTTGCCCCGTGCCCGGCACAGGCTTGGGCACATCGCAAAGTTCGAACGATTCCGGGCCGCCAAATGATTTGAGTATCATCGCTTTCACTGTAAATCCTCGTATCTATAAAATGGAATATCGAGATATCTCGATATAATGCGATAAAAAATTACAACTCTTTCCCTATGATCTCGGCAAGAGCGCTGATGGTTGCTTCATTCCTCTTGTAATAAGTCCACTGACCGATGCGCCTGACGTCGACCAAGCCTACTCGTTGCAGAGTTGCAAGATAGCCAGACACCGTTGACTGCGACAGTCCGATACCTTCTTGAATACTGCTGACGCAAACTCCCACCGTGAGAACGTCGCCTTCATCTTGTGGAGGGAAGTTCTTCGCGGGGTCCTTCAAACCTTTCAGAATTTGAAGGCGTGTAGGGTTTGAGAGAGCTTTGAATATTTCGATCAATTCCATAACCCGATAATATCGAGATTTATCGATATGTCAATACGCAAATCAATTGCCGTTTTGGATGCCGGTTGTGCCGTATAGCGCGATGGATCGCTACAGAATATTCGCCCGCTTTGGGTCCAGACCGTGTGAAAACGTCACCACTTCAGCGAAGGTCGATCAGCATATCCAGAAAGGCGCGCACAGCAGGATTGGTGCGACGACTCTCAGGCCAAATGGCCGAGATATTGTGCCTTTCCACCGCGAACTCAGAGAGAATCGGGATCAGCTCTTGCCGCTTCACCCTGGGAGCGGCCATGAAACTCGCGGCCATTCCTATCCCCGCGCCCGCTGCCATTGCTGCCAAAATAGCCTCGCTTGCATCAACGACGACAGGCGATGACGGCAGTATTTCGATCTCCTTGTCTCCGATACGAAAAGGCCAGCGTAATGTTTGACCGGTGCTTTGATAGCGCAAGTTCACCGTTTCGTGCTCCGCCAGTTCATCAGGATGCTGAGGCGTGCCGCACCTGGCCAGATAGTCTGGAGAGGCATAACAACAGAGCGTGTACGGCAAGAGCCGACGGGACAACAGCGATGAGTCTGAAAGCTCACCGATCCTTACTGCGAGATCAATGCCTTCGTCGACCAGGTCCACGATCTGGTCACTTAGCCGCAGGTCAATCAATACTTTGGGGTGGCGTTTACGAAACTCGGTGATAGCGGGCGCGATGATGTGCAACCCGATGGGAAGTGACGTCGCAATCCGTAACGTGCCGGCGGGCTCGGAGCGCGCTGATTTAGCCACCTGCTCGATCTCTTCCGCCTGACGCAGCAGCTGCAACACACGCTCATGAATATCGCGTCCTTCAACGGTCAGGGTCAGCGAGCGTGTGGTGCGGGTGAACAGCGACACTCCGAGATGACGTTCCAGCCGCTGGATGCTTTTACTGATCGCCGACGGTGAAATGGACAGCGAGCGGGCCGCAGCCCTGTAGCTGCCCAGCGAGCCAGCGCGGGCGAACGCAATCAACCCGCTCAGTCGCTCAAATCCAATTGATTCCTTCATGGCACCATTGAAACGAATCCCAACCTTATTATCAACCTCGCAGCCACCGCTTACCCTAAGTCATCCCCATCGATAAGCACGAGGCTGTGATGAACGACACGATGAAAGCGGTGCAATTGCACGAATTTGGCGACCCAGAAGTGTTGCGTTACGAGGATGCGCCCAGACCCATCGCACAACCTGGCGAAGTGCTCGTCCGCGTCCATGCGGTCAGTCTTAATCCGCCAGACCTATTGCTGCGCGACGGCTATCGCGCATTACCCCCTGACTGGCGGCCAGACGCCAGGTTTCCGCTGACTTTGGGCACAGATGTTTCGGGGGAGGTCGTCGCGCTGGGCAACGGTGCCAGCAGATTCAGCGTCGGTGACAAAGTCTACGCAATGGTGCGTTTTCCTGAAGATCTGATGACCGGCAGCGGCGCCTACGCTGAATACATACGCATCCATGAGACCGAGTTAGCGTTGAAACCCGACGGGATAGACCACGTCCAGGCCGCAGGTGCGCCCATGTCGCTGCTCACTGTCTGGCAGTTTCTGATTGACCTGGGCCATGACCGGCCGAATCCCTTTCAGTCGTTTCGACATGAGCCAGTCCCGCTGCAAGGCAAGACAGTACTGGTAAACGGTGCTGGAGGTGGTGTGGGACATCTGGCGGTGCAGGTTGCCCAATGGAAAGGTGCGCGCGTCATCGCGGTTGCCTCCGGTAAGCATGAGAGCCTGCTTCGCGAGTTGGGCGCTGAGGAGTGTATCGATTACAAAAAGACGCCCGCTGAAGACGTCGCGAAGGATGTGGATCTGGTGATTGATGCCGTCGGTGGCGCGAATATGGAACGCTTTCTGAGCGTCATCAGGCCAGGCGGTGCCCTCTTCCTGGTCAACCCCATGGGTTTCTCCGGCCATAAAGAAGCAGCTGATCTGGGAATCACTGTGTCCTCGACGCAGGTGCGCTCCAACGGTATCCAACTGGCAGAGGCTGGCCGCCTATTGGATGACGGCACTGTCCGTGTGCTGATCGACAGTACGTTTGCGCTCGCCCAGGCATCGGATGCGCACCACCGAGCTTCACGGGGAAGTATTCAAGGAAAGATTGTGCTTATCGTCTGAGTGATCAACGCCCCCAATGCCGAGCTTGTCTCTACTCGGGGGCCTGTACCGAAAGGATGGCAAAAATGCTTTGCGTCGTCGGCTACCTCTGTATCTCGTCCGCTGATATCGAGCGATCTCGAACCGAGTTTCAAACGCTTGCTGCATTCAAGACTTCCCCGCCAGAATCCTCACGCGGTGACAATCAGATGGCCCAAGCAGTTGACCTTTTGAATCGCGAACGGCAATTGCCATCAATGGCTGTCCGGATGTTTTGTCCAAAAGCACAGAACGCGTTTCGTGGGGCCTGAACAGATAACGTTCGCCCCACTGTCTCATGCTGACGACAATCGGAAAGATCTCCCGCCCTTTGTCTGTGAGCACATACTCCTTGTAGGCACTGCCATCCGATGCCGGACAGACGTCGAACACTCCAATCTCAACCAGCGTTTTGAGGCGCGACGCCAGGATGTTCTTGGCAACCCCCAAGCGTTTTTGAAACTCGCTGAATCGGCGAACGTCGTCAAATGCGTCGCGGATGATCATCAGCGACCAACGATCCCCAATGGCTTCCAACGCTCTTGCTACAGGGCATTCATTGCTTTGTGGCGAATCGTGTTCGGCCATTTTTTACCTTCCGAAGTGTCGGGGCGGTCAGATCAATTCTGATAACTAAAACCAAATCTGGTTGCAATTTGAAACAGGATTGCACCAGAATCGTTCTAGTTGCCAATTGCAACCAGCTTACCCACATGGAAGGCTTTATGACAGCTGAGAACGATTTGCCAACCGGCCGCTTATCCAGATCCACCGCAACGCCAACGCCCCCAACCATCAGTCAAGCCTGCGACGTCCGCCCTCCTGGTGTTTCTTCATCGCTCACTCTGCTGTTTTCTGCCACCTGTGCGCTGGCTGTCGCCAACGTTTACCTCGCTCAGCCGTTGCTTGACTCGATGGCCGAGAGTCTGGACGTGGCGTCCGGCATGATTGGCGCCGTAGTCACCGCCACTCAGGCAGGTTACGCACTGGGGCTGCTGTTCATCGTCCCACTTGGCGATCTGATCAACCGCAGACGGCTGATTCTGAGTCAGATACTGCTGTCCGCCCTTGCACTTGCGGTAGCCGGTGCATCACACGCGTGGCTGGCCCTGCTTGGCGCCATGATTTTTGTGGGCTTGATGGCAGTGGTCGTGCAAGTGCTGGTGGCCTATGCCGCTTCACTGGCAACACCCTCACAACGCGGACAGGCCGTCGGCACGGTCACGAGTGGCATTGTGATAGGGATACTGTTGGCACGCTTCACCTCCGGGCTGATCGCTGACTTGGCGGGGTGGCGTGCAGTCTATTTTCTGTCCTCAGGGCTGATGCTCATGCTCGCCGCAGTGCTGTGGAAAATGCTTCCTCACACAGCGTCGGCACCCTGCCGAGACTCGTATCCAGGTCTGATCCGATCGCTTTTCAAGCTCCTGATCGCTGAACCTGTCTTGCAGGTTCGGGGCTTGCTGGCGCTGCTCATCTTTGCCGCGTTTTCCGTGTTATGGACGGCGATGGTGCTTCCGCTGAGCGCCCCGCCGCTGTCCCTGTCCCACACCGCCATCGGCATGTTCGGGCTGGCAGGAATAGCCGGTGCTCTGGCTGCCAGAAGAGCCGGGCACTGGGCAGATCAAGGGCGGGGCCAGCAAATCACAGGTCTCGCGCTGGTGGTGCTGACCCTTTCCTGGTTGCCGATCAGTTTTGCGCAGACTTCCCTGATCGCCCTTATCTGCGGCGTGATCCTGCTGGACTTCGCCGTGCAAGCCGTCCATGTCACCAGCCAGAGCATGATTTTCGCCGCTCGCCCTGACGCTCAAAGCCGCATGGTCGGCGCCTACATGTGCTTCTACTCCCTCGGCAGCGCGCTAGGCGCAATGGCCGCAACCCAGGCATATGCACGCTGGGGATGGTTTGCAGTCAGCCTGCTGGGTGCTTCGATCAGCGCTTCGGCCTTGGTCCTCTGGTGTGTAGCAACACATATCTCTGCCCCCCATCAAGGAAGTCCACGATGAAAATCCGCCACCTGTTGCTCGCTATTTCGATCACCGCCATTTGGGGGCTGAATTTCTCGGTCATCAAACTGGGGCTCACCACGGTTGACCCGTTCATTCTGGCGGGCGTTCGCTTCACACTCTGTGCCCTCCCCGCGATTTTCTTCATCCCCAAACCTGATGTGCAGTGGCGCTATATCGCCAGCTACGGGCTGGTCTTCGGCATTGGGCTGTGGGGAATCGTAAACCTTGGCATCCAGTCAGGCCTGTCGGCTGGCATCGCGTCGCTGGTGCTTCAGTTCAGCGCGTTTTTTACTATCTTGTTGGGGGCCTGGACATTCAAGGAGGCGATTTCCCGGTATCAGATCGCAGGCATGGGAATCGCTTTATGTGGATTGGTCAGCATCATCTCGATAGTCGACGGGACAGTCACGGCGACCGGCTTGATGCTGGTGCTACTGGGCGCATTGGCCTGGAGTGCAGCCAACGTCATCAACAAGAAAGCCAGAACCACGCAGGTGTTTGCCTTTCTGGTGTGGTCCAGTGCGTTTTCCCCCATCCCTCTATTCGCGCTTGATTACGCAGTGAACGGCTCGACCGGCTACCGCGAACTGGTCAATCAATTGGACTACATATCCGTGCTGTCGATCCTGTTTCAGGTTTACCCAAACACCCTGTTTGGCTACTGGGTATGGAATTCCCTTTTGAAACGCTACCCGGTGTCTACCGTCGCGCCCCTTTCGTTGCTGGTGCCAGTCTTCGGCTTGTTCGGCTCAGCCATGATCTTCGATGAGGAGGTATCACTCAATAAAATCGTAGCGGTCTCTCTCATCGTGTCGGGACTGGGGGTTGGGTTGTATGGACAACGTATCCTGAGTGCGATGTTCAAGCGGCGTGAGCAGCCAAAATGCTATTCAAGTCAGGTAGAGCACCCCACTGATAGCGCGCCCGACACCGTGTCTGTCACCGCTTGCTTAAAGCGAACAGCATTGCTACCTACCGGCAGGATCAGCTAACGCCATCGCTTACATCCGGTGATGTTCCAACAAGAAGTCCACGAACAGTCGCACCCTTGCTGGCATTGCCGAGCCACCTACGAACACCGCATGGATCGGTTCCTGGTCGCCGGGGTTCCAGGCTTCCAGCAAAGGTATCAAGTCACCGCGCTGCAGATCCTCGCTCACGCTGAACTCGCCAATACGCGCAATCCCGGCACCTACTCGCGCGAGTTGTGCCAGCGCCTCACCACTGCTGCATTCGATGTTCCCGCTGACCTTCAGTGAAAACTCTTTTCCGTCGCGGATGAACGGCCAGTTGGGTTCGGCCCGCCGAAAATTGAAGCGTAGGCAGTTGTGCCCTAGCAGATCTTCCGGTGCCTGGGGGATGCCGTGGCGCTGAAGATACTCAGGCGATGCTACTACTATCTGGCCGGTATCGCCGATCCTGCGCGCGGTCAGCGGGCTGTCGGGCAGATGGCCAAAGCGTACCGCTACGTCGGCCTGGCCGCCGAGAATGTCGACCACTTCGTCGCCCAAGGTGAGGTCGACGACGATGTTCGGGTAGCGGGCGCTGAACGCTGCCACCAAGGGGACGATGGCTAGTCGTCCATGACCAAGGGCAGCGCTGACCCGTAATCGGCCCCTTGGTACGCCTTGGTCGGCGATGGCTTCTTCGACCTCGGCCATGTCGGCCAGGATACGCCGGGCGCCGTGCAGGAAAGCCACGCCCTCGGCGGTAAGAGTGATCGCCCGGGTGGTACGCAACAGCAGGCGGGTGCCCAGACGTTGTTCGGTACGAGCGATGATCCGACTGACCGCCGAGGGTGTCAGCCCCAATGCACGTGCGGCGGCTGACAGGCTGCCTTCCTGCGCCACGGTGGCGAAAACGCACATTTCACCTGACCTTCCGCTGAAATCCATTTGTGCCTGTCCCGCAAAGGTGATTGCCAGAAATTCGATCTACTGCTTGGAAACGAAGGATCGTAGCATTCTAAGCACAGATAAGGAGCCCTCCATGCGTATTAATCCACCCCTTGTTGCACTCGCCATTGGTGCCTTTGGCATCGGCGTTACCGAGTTCGCCCCCATGGGCATGTTGCCCGGAATCGCTGCGGATCTCGGCGTCTCCATTCCTGCCGCAGGCCTGCTGGTCAGTGCTTACGCCCTGGGCGTACTGCTCGGCGCGCCGCTGATGACCCTCACCACCGGCAGAATTCCCCGGCGCTATCTGCTGATCGGCCTCATGGCGATCTTCACCTTGGGTAATCTGATGTCAGCCTTGGCCACCGATTACTACAGCCTCATGGTCGCCAGGGTGGTGACCTCACTGAACCACGGTGCGTTCTTTGGCGTTGGCTCTGTTGTCGCCGCCAGCGTGGTCGCTCCGGAGAAACGTGCCGGGGCGGTTGCGGCAATGTTCATGGGCCTGACCCTGGCAACCATCGGTGGCGTACCGCTGGCCGCCTGGTTCGGTGAACTGTTCGGCTGGCGCACAGCTTTTTGGGGCATCACCGGCCTTGGCGTGGTGTCCATGGTCGCGTTGTGGTTCGCGCTGCCCAACCTGCCGGCACCGAAAAGCGTCGGTGTAATGGCGGAAATTCGGGTATTGGGCCGTGGCCCGGTGCTGGGGGCGTTGGCCCTGACCGTAGTCGGCTCGGGTGCGATGTTTACCGTCTTCACCTACATCGCGCCTATCCTCAGCAGCGAGACCCATGCGTCCACCGCATACATCACCGCCATGCTAGTGCTGTTCGGTGTGGGATTGACGTTGGGCAACATGTGGGGCGGCAAGGCGGCCGACCGCTCGATAGATCGCACCCTGATCGTTTCGCTGAGTGTGCTGATTCTCGTCTTGCTGGCGTTCACCGTACTGATGCGTTGGCCGCTGCCGGCCGCCGTTGCCATTCTGATCTGGGGTATCGCCAGCTTCGCACTCGTGCCGCCGCTCCAGATGCGCGTCATGGAAGCTGCCAAGGACGCCCCCAATCTGGCCTCGGCGGTGAACATCGGTGCCTTCAACTTCGGCAACGCGATCGGAGCGGCGCTGGGCGGAGCTGTGATCAATGCCGGGCTGGGTTATCCGGCAATTTCCCTGGCCGGAGCAGCAATGGCGGGGCTGGGGCTGCTGATGGTGTTGGCTTTCGTGTGGCGTTCCAGAACGGTTGAAGCTGCGGTGGTGTGACGATGGCATAGGGGGGGGCCGTCAGTCGCCATGATGACTGACGGCTTTCGGCCGATTCTGTTGAGGAAGTCGGCCTTGAGTTCCGCGGCAGAAAAGTACGCATCTGAGATTGAAATTTTTACTTTTGGCTGAGGCTTCAAGGCTCAGATTTGACGTAGCAGCGTGGAAAAATGGCGTTTCCCCCGGTCAATTTTCGGACAGTTTAAGCGGAGCGACTTTTTCAACACTATCGGTCGATAGCGGCCAGAAGCACAGGTCCGCTATTCTCGCAGCTCTCGTTGAACAGACGTTGACGCTGGGGGCATAAACTTTGTGCTGCTTGCTACCGCCATTAGTTTCATAAACTCAGTCGCTACAATGGCATTCGAATGGAAGAAACCCATAATCAGCGTGCTGAGAACACAGGTTTCCACAGCCCTCATCAGCTCTTGAACATGTCAGTTGTATTGCGCAGCCTGCTGGCATCCCTGGCGGGTGACAGGCCGAACAGACGGACGTAATGCCTACTGAACTGCGAGGGGCTTTCGTAGCCCACTCGGTATCCTGCGCTTGCGGCATCAACCGATTCGGCCACCATCAGCCGCCGCGCTTCTTGAAGTCGCAACTGGCTACAAAATTCCAGTGGGCTCATGGAGGTGACCGCTTTGAAATGCGTGTGGAATGTGGAACGGCTCATGCCGGCAATATCAGCTATAGCCTCTATGCGGCAGGTTTCTCTGTAATGAGTGCGTAGCCAGGCAATGGCCTTGGCGATCTGGTTCAGGCGGCTATCTGCTTTTGCCATCTGTCGAACCACCCCGTTACCTCGACTGTTCAAAAGCCTGTACAAAATCTCGCGGACCACTAGCGGAGCCAGTGCCTCGACATCGTCAGGCGTGTCCAGCAGCCTGCAAAGTCTTACCGCAGCGTCCAGCAGCTCGGGGGTTGTGTCGTTAAGTTCTACGCCCGAAGCAGGCAGATTGCTTTTCTCTTGCGGTTCCGGATGTCGCAAGGTCAGATCGCTCAATACGGTTATGTCCAGATTGAGTACCAGACACAGGTAGGGCGCCGATTCACTCGCCTCAGTGACAGAGCCCATCACGGGTACGTCCACCGACGCCACGAGGTATGTTGCCGCGTCATAGACATACGATGTAGTCCCGGCTACCACACGTTTGCGGCCTTGGGCGATGAGGCAAAGCGTTGGCTCATAGACAACAGGCATCGCCATCGTCGGTGTGCCCGAGCGAACCAGGCTGACGCCAGCAATCGCTGTTCGATGTATTCCGTCAGCAGGGGTGTGACGAGTGATGAGATCGACCAGCTTCTCCAGAGATTCCATCCGTGTCCCTCGACAGTCCATATGACGGTACTTGGGCATCGACCCTATCGGATAATCGTGTAAGAAAACAGGACAATCCAGCTACGCGTCGGCGCACCTTGAAGGCAGACTGATTCTTCAGGCGTGAGAGTCCGGCCATCAAAGCGGTCGTCATGCTCGACATCTTGGTACTCGCCTACGTCCGATATCCCGGACGATCAGGTATGCGTGTTTTTTCACTCGCACTTGGCCACGAGACCTTTGGCTCCAAGATGACAGGAAGATCGCACAGCAACACAACTCACCCAAGAGGCTTCTCAGCATGTGCACATCAAACTATCAAACTATCCGTTCAGCCGCCTTTGCGTTAGTGACACTGTTTGGCATGGCTGTGTTGTCGAGCGCCGCTAGCGCTGATTCGCCCACCGATGTACGCAACAAGCAACTCGTGACGCAAGCGTTTGATCGCTGGGCCTCTGGTGGAACGTCGTTCTTCACCGAGATATTGTCGCCAGACGTTGTTTGGACAATCAAGGGCTCGGGCCCTAGTGCGGGTGTCTATAAGGGCTCGGAAGCATTCGTTGAGCGTGCTGTGCGGCCATTTGTATCTCGCTTATCCACCCCCGTACGACCAGTCAGCAAGCAAATCTGGGCGGACGGCGATCATGTGATCGTTCAATGGGACGGCGCCGCCGTAGCGCGTGACGGGAAGGCTTACTCAAACAGCTACGCCTGGGTGTTTCACATGCGAAACGGCAAAGCGTTCGAGGTCACGGCCTTCCTCGACCTTGTGCCTTACGACGACGTACTGCGGCGCATTCCTGTACCTGCGATCAAGTGATAATGGCCTGACGGTCCTCCGTGCCAGCGGTAGCCCGGGCTTGCCGCCACTTGACGGGTGCCGGAATGGATCGGGCCGAAAATGCGCTTATGACTATTGAATCCCATTGCACATTTGCGCTTCAGCCCTTAGAAAGTCGACGAATGCCCTGAGCGGCGATGGCATGTGACGGCGCCCGTGATAGTAAAGATATGGACCGTCGAATGCCTGCCACCAGTCCTCGAGAATCGGCAAGAGGCGCCCATCGGAAAGCGGCTCACGCAAAAAGTCCTCAAAGGTATACACAACGCCCAGCCCGTTGATGGCCGAGTGAATCTTCAGATCGTGCGATGACGTCAGCATTTGCCCCCGGGGCGGTACGCGCACGACGCGGCCGTCTTTTTCGAATTCAAACACGCCTACTTTTCCACTCTCGAACCGATGGCCAAGCATCTCGTGGTTTAGCAAATCCGCAGGCTGAGAGGGCGTGCCACGTTCGGCCAGATAACGCGGCGCGGCCGCCGCGACGAAGCGCTGTCGGCGTGGGCCGATGGGCACCGCTATCATGTCCTTGGCCAAGCTCTCCCCGTAGCGTACGCCGGCGTCATACCCACCGGCGATGACGTCTACAAAGGTGTTCTCCATGACGACTTCGACATTGACTCCTGGATAGAGCCGCAGAAAGCGCGCCAGCAGATCAGGCAACAGGAAGCGTGCCACAGGCACCGGTACATTGAGCTTCAGCGTGCCGACCGGACGCTGCGCTTCGTCGTCCAGATCATTGAAGGCAGCATCGATCTCCAGTAAGGCCGGGCGCAGTCGCTCAAGCAATCGCTCGCCCGCGGTCGTCGGCGTGACGCTCCGTGTGGTTCGATTGAGCAGGCGCAAGCCAAGGTCGCTTTCCAGCCGACGTATGCAGTCACTCAGAGAGGAGGCGCTAAGACCGCGCTTTTGCGCAGCGGCGCGAAATCCCCCTGCTTCAACCACCACAGCAAAGATCGATACATCGGTAAGGTTTGGTTTGCGCATGAGTCCATCTCCACATGAGCCCACTGTACGCGATGCCGTACGGGCCATCCACTTTACCCCTGCTTATCATTAAGGGCTCGTACACAGATACTCCTCTCTCACCCCGTCAGCCGAAATCACCCTACGGGAATGCCTGGTTCGGATCGCTCGGGTTCTGGAGCCACTGCCGAACCGCCAACGCGGCGGGCATCAACACAGAGGAAATCTTATGCATATCCGTTGCCTGTCAATCGTAAGCATGATGACGATGACTGCTCTGAACTCTCCATCTCTGCTCGCCAACGAGCAGGCCGAAATCCCCGCCTACCGATATGGCACCCAACTGAATATCGCGAGGGTCATCCGCATCGAAGAGCCGGCGACGCCGACCTGCGAAATCGTGCGAGCAAAGATGACCTTTGTGAACACGCAAGGTGTCACCGAGCAGGTCAGCTTTTTGAAGCAGGCAGAGGCATGCCGGCGTATATGACTCCCACACGGACGCCGCCGATGTGTGCCCTGGCGCCGGTAGCTCGAACAAGCACTGGGTTCAACTGGCGTGTCCCCCTCCAGGCATCTGTCACTGATTTCGGTTCATATCCGGCCATGCCGGTTCACCATCTGAAGAGAGAGCACAACCATGTGGCATAGCGCAGCACTATCCGCCATTGACGTCGCCAGTGGCGTTACCCGACTGTTGAAGCTTGCCCGCACATTGACTGTTGGTGTCACTTTGCTCAGCCCGGCAAGTGTCTTCGCCGCCGATCGCGTCGCGCCAAAACCGGACTGGTCCACCGCTGACATGCCTTCGCAGCAGGGCCGCATCGCCCTGGTGACCGGCGGAACCAGTGGCATGGGCTATGAAGATGCACTGGCGCTTGCACGCGCTGGCGCGGAGGTGATCATTGCCGCACGCAACCCAGAGCGTGGTGCACAGGCCATCGCGCGGATCAAGACAGCCGTGCCCAATGCCAATGTGCAGTTCAAGACGGTGGATTTGGCCGATTTGTCTTCCGTCCGCACGCTGGCTGATGAACTTAACCAGAGGCTGCCGCGTCTCGATTTACTGATCAACAATGCCGCGATTATGTCGCCTCCTGAGCGAGGTACATCTGCGCAAGGTTTCGAGCTGCAGATGGCAACCAACTATTTCGGGCATTTCGCGTTGACCGGCATGTTGGTGCCCCTGTTGCGCAAGAGCAAGGATGCCCGCGTAGTAAGCGTCTCAAGCATCGCTGCAGCGCGCGGGGCCATCAACTTCGAGGACCTGCAAAGCGAGCAGGCTTACAACCCCTTTGGCGCGTACGCCCAATCCAAGCTTTCCATCCTGCATTGGGCATTTGCGCTGCAACGGCGTAGCGATGCGGCAGGCTGGGGGATTCGTAGCATCGCTGCACATCCCGGCGTAGCCGTAACCGAGCTGATCGCACGCGGCCCCGGGCTTGATAGCGAAATCGGAAAACAGTGGGCTGTGGATCGGGAAAAATACCATTCGGCTGCCCAGGGGGCATTACCCACGCTCTACGCCGCTACTGCTCCCGAGGCAGTGGCGGGCGCTTATTACGGGCCGACCGGTGAGGAGCAGAAGCGCGGCCCGTTGGGCTTTGCCATTACGCCTCCCGCCGCCACCAACGCGGCAGATGCCGAGCGGCTCTGGAATCTCTCTGAACAGCTCACCGGTGTGACATATCCGTAATGACCCTTGGGCGCGAGGCCGACTCGCGCCTGCCTTTTGGCACGTTACCCTCGATCCGGAGGTTTCATGCGTACGCCTTCCTCTTTGCACCGGTGGGGCAAAGTCGTCAACGCTCAACCCAATGAGCTGGGGGCGGTGTTATCAGCATTTCTCCTTTTTCTATGCCTGTTTGCCGGCTATTTCATGCTTCGCCCGATACGCGAATCAATGGGTATCGCTGCCGGCGTCGACAATCTGCAATGGCTCTTTACCCTTACCTTCACAGTCATGCTGGTGGCCGTTCCGCTGTTCGCCTGGCTGAGCTCACGGGTACCGCGCTTGCGCTTCATCGACTGGGTTTATGGCTTCTTCGCAATCAACCTGCTGATATTCGTCGCGCTGTTCCAGCTAATGCCTGATAGCACCTGGCTTGCCCGAGTCTTCTATGTCTGGATATCGGTCTACAACCTGTTCGTCGTCTCCGTTGCATGGAGCCTGATGGCGGATGTATTCGACAGCGAACAAGCTAAACGGCTATTTGCAGTCATTGCGGCGGGCGCCAGCGTTGGCGGCTTGCTCGGACCGGCCCTGAGTGCGGTGTTGATCGGTTCTATCGGTGCGTCGGGGCTGATGCTCATGGCCGCGCTGTTGCTAGGGGGCACGCTGGTATTGAAACAAGCATTAATGCGCTGGCGTGAAGAGGGCGGAGCGGGCCGCCCCGGCGCGGCGCCGACGCAAAGCCCTCGGCGCCCACTGGCTGGCAATCCATTGAGCGGCATGACGGCGGTGCTCAGATCGCCTTACCTGCTAGGGGTCGCAGGGTTCGTCGTGCTACTGGCGACTGTCACCACCTTTCTTTACTTCGAACAGGCCCGTCTAGTGGCCGAGCACTTCCCAGACCGCGAATCTCAGGTACGCGTTTTTGGCACCATTGATTTCATCGTGCAGGCCGGTGCTCTGGTGTCGCAGCTGTTCATTACGGGGAGAATAGCGCCGAAGTTTGGCGTACGGGGATTGTTGGCAATCGTGCCCTTGCTCATGTGCATTGGCTTCGTCGGCCTTGCACTTGCGCCTGGATTCGCGCTGTTAGCCATATTGATGACAGTGCGGCGCATTGGCGAGTACGCGTTCGTCAGACCGGGAAGGGAAATGCTGTTCGCACCGCTGGACGCTGAAAGCAAGTACAAGGCCAAGAACTTCATCGACACAGTGGTCTATCGCGGTGGAGATGCCGTGGGCGGCTGGGCCAAAAGCCTGCTCGACATGCTGGGTCAGGGCGCCGGGCTTGCCGCGTTTATCGGGGCCGGTTGTGCGCTGTTGTGGGCGTATCTGGGATGGCAACTCAGGCTGCGAGTCGATAATCGACCAGAGGCACCGAGGGTGTCCTTGTCGTCGCTATAATTACTTCCCGACCTTTCCATCTATGACGGATGGCGAGTGCTTCCACGTCGTCCACTGGCGTCAGGTGAATCAACTGTGCGTCGTCGCTGACACACTGTTTTTATGACTGCAAGTACACAGGAACAGCGGATCTGAAGGCGCTGAGGGAAGCCAACCGGCTGGCGCCCGCTTTGCGTATGTGCTCGCGCTCAGTCTGCAAGATCGAGGGGAATTGCAGGACGCACGTCGCCAGCTGGAACAAACCCTCGCTAAGCATCCCGAAAACCGTGATGTACGTATGGCCCTGGTTGCCCAATTGCGGGATGAAGGTGAAGTCCCGAAAATGAAGGCGGTCATTGAGGAATTCAAAGCTATCAGTCCCGGCGATCCATTGTTGCAACCGAACGTTGGACCCGGTTTTGAAATCGTCTTACTGCCCTGCTCACCCAGCTAGCGAGTGAAATTGCCTCGAAGCCACCGAGGACGTTTCCAAGTCGCTAGTCTTGCATCGTCCACGAAACGAGCCGGGCAACGATTGGGCGCACGACGAGCACGCAGACAAATGCCGAAGGCATTGCTACCCGGTACGCATTCATCACATGCTCCATGTAATGCTCCCCAACACCGAATTCTGCAATGGTGATGACGAGACACATAAGAAACGCCATGATCGTCGCCATGTAGAGGGCGAAGACGTAAGGCATCGCTTGTTTCGGGAGGCGAAATCGCGCCGTTTTTTGAGCTGTTCCGTCGGTCATCAGTTAATCCTTGTCAATCTTGGGTAGCGAAAGAGCGGTTAACCTAACAACCTCCTGTAGGTGCTGGTAGACGCGTTGCGCTTAAATCATCCTTAAGTAAATTCAACGAATTGAGCACTTAGCATCTGATGGATATTCTGGGTTTGATCAATACGTATATACGCGTGGTAGAAAACGGCAGCATAGCGGCGGCGGCCCGCGCCCAAGGCATGAGCGCCGCCGCTGTCAGCCAGAGCATCACCCGACTTGAAGCACACTTGGGAGTGCGTTTGCTTTCGCGCACAACCCGCAGGATGGCGCTTACCGAAAGCGGCACTCGATACTTTGAGAAGGTGCGCCACATTCCGCGCGACGTTGATCTCGCCTCGCAAGCCGCTGCCGTCGCAACCGAGCCACGGGGGCCGCTTTGTATCGCCACCACGACCGCGTTTGGCTGTCATGTGCTCGCGCCGCTGATGCCGGCATTCAAGGAGGCATACCCGCACATCGACATCGAACTGATCAGTACCAACCGACGCGTTGATCATCGGCTTGAGGGCGTCGACGTCAGTATCCGCATCGAAGCGCAACTGAACGATCAGCTGATTGCGCGGCGTATCGCCTCGCGTCCGTTCGTGTTCTGCGCGTCGCCAGCGTATCTCGACCGCGCAGGCGTGCCCACTACACCTGAGGACCTGAAACAGCACGCCTGCATTGTCTTTCGCTACCCAACTGATGGTCGTTTTCTACCCTGGACCTTCGTGCTTGATGGCAGACGTTTCGAGGCGAAGGTCAACCCGAGCTTCGTCTGCGATGACATCGATACTATTGCGCAGATCGCCGTTTACGGCGGCGGAATCGCACGCCTTGCCAGTTTTGTCGCTCAGCCACTTATCGACAGCGGGCGACTGCTGCCCCTATTCGAGTCGGGAGGTCGCCACGCAACATGCGCAGAGCCTGAGCCGATGGACATCTATACCTGTGTCACCGAGCGGTCGGCTTTGAATGTAAAGGTGCGCGCGTTCATCGATTTTCTCGAACGCAGGATGGAAAGCGAGCCCAATGCGCTCGCACAGGCCGCGGCACAACGTAGCGGTCAAGCAAAAAAAGGACGACCTGAGGGACCGAAATACACGTGATTTTCGATCACTGTTCTGATTGTGCCCAATCTAGACGCCGACTTTGACAGGCTGCTTTGGGTCGAATGTAGCCTCCCAAGGAGGGTTGCCATCAGCCCAGAGTGTGTGAAAAAGCACTCGGATCCTGCTTAAGTGGACGGCCCTCTGGTACCTGGGTTAGGTTTCGTATCCTTTATATTTCAGGCTTCACGACCATGACTGATCGTCAGATCATCGTTCCAGACGACATGAAAGTTCTCTGCGAGCATGCTGGTTATGCGCCAGCTGTAAAGGTAGGGAAAACTCTCTACTGCGCTGGTCAGGTTGGCCGGACGCCGGAATTATCAGTCATCGAAAATCCGGAGCAGCAGTTTTTGGCAGCGTGGGAAAATCTCCGGCTCGTATTGGCGGCCGGTGGCTGCGAATTTGAGGATGTCGTCGAAATGACGACTTATCACGTCGATATGCATCGCCACATGCCAATCTTTAGACAGGTGAAGGATGAAGTCTTTCCTAGGAGCACTTGTGCATGGACATGCATAGGTGTCAGTGAACTGGCTCGACCGGGCCTCCTCGTGGAGATCAAATGCATCGCCGTGCAGCGATAATTTTTCGGAAACGCTGGCAATCGAAGCACGGCGGGCATAGAGGCGGCCAACTTTTCGGGGTCAGATCAAATTTAGGTGGACACCATCGCCTATGACTTCGGGATCAGTAAGGGGTGTTGGCCAGACGCATACGACATATCAAAAAAATTGAACCGCTTTTGGAAGCATTCGCCTAATGAACAGCTTGTGGCTATTCCCACAGGCCATGTGCCAATAAAGGCAGACTCCGAGAGGTGATTGACGTGGCTAAAGACGACAAGAAAAGCAAAGGTGAAGGTTCGAAAGCCAGCAAGGAATTGAAGGATAAAAAGTCATCCCCGGCGAAGAAGTCAGCTGCGGCCTCGGCTCTTTCGAAATCTTCCGAGAAGAAAGACAAGAAAAAAGAGGAGCCGAAGAAGGCTGCAAAAAAAGCTGATAGCAAGCCAGTGAAGGTTAAGAAATCAGAGAAGGCGGAAAAGCCTGAGAAAAAGAAAAAGTGACATCTGCTATCTGCTAGGGCTCCGGGCCCTAGCGTCCCAAACCTGGTAACACAGTCGATTAGCTGGGCCTACAACCACAAACGTCAGGAAACAGGCAGCCGATTGGCTAGTCGGCTCGCACCAGGCGGCTGGCCCGTGATGCGTTTGAAAGCGCGGCTGAAGGCGGCTTGCGAGGTGTACCCGAGGTTCTGCGCCACGGTTTCGATGGGGAGCCTCTCTTGGACCAACCACTGACTGGCGAGGCGCATTCGCAATTCAGTTGCATAGCGCAGCGGCGGCGTTCCGATTGTTGTCTGAAAGCGTTCAGCAAAGACAGAGCGCGAGGAATTGCATTCCTCTGCCAGCTCCGACACTGTCCAATTGCGACCCGGGTCGCGATGGAGCGCCAGAATCGCGCGGGCCAGCCTGGGGTCACGCAGCGCTGCGACCAAGCCAGACGCATAGTCACATCCACATTCAACCCAACCACGTACGATCATCGCCGCGACTACATCAGCAAGGCGCGCGAGAATCCCGGCGAAGCCGATGCGACCCGAGCAGATTTCTCCTTTCATCGCGGCGAGTATCGGCATGAGCCCCGGGTAGCGATTGCTCATCGCGTCGACCGTCATCAGGCCCGGCATCAGCGGCCCCAGTCCCTGCATTCCGCCAAGATCGAACTGCATACAGCCGTAAAAGAGAATGGCGCTGGGAATGGCGCTGGTTGTAGGGCACAGATTGACGGCACTGACCGTGTCACCCAGAGGCGCCGACTCGAAACAGCTGATGTCCCGGGTTGGCGCGTCCGGGCTGGACAGCAGTTGATGCGCTGCGCCCTGCGGCAGAAACACTGCATTCCCTGCGGACAATTCATGCAACACGCCATCTTCCGTGCGCAGCACAGCAGAACCGATGGCGAGATAGTGAAAATAGGCATGTCCAGGCCGGGCATTCAAGCTTATGCCGAATGACGGACCCGTCTGGATGCGACGGTACTGCACGCCACGCAGGCGCATGCCAGTCAGTAATTCGCTGATAAGATCGGAAGAAAGGGCGAAATGATCTGACATGGCAAATCCGGTGTTTTGATCAAAAGTTACAGACGTTCCATCATAGATCATCCTGATTTTGGTGCCTAGACTTGGGCTCGCGTCAATTTCAGGAAGGCATTTGTAATGAACAGCAGCGTATGTAACACCGGGCTCAATGCTCAAGATGAAGATGTAGAACCAAAAGCACCCGCCTGGATGGCCGTCTTCTCGCTGGCGATGGGCGTGTTCGGATTGCTGACAGCCGAGTACCTTCCGGCCAGCCTGCTTACCCCGATGGCCAGCGACCTCGGTGTATCCGAAGCGATCGCGGGACAAGCGGTGACGGTGACCGCCGTCGTGGCACTGTTTGCCGGACTGCTGGTACCCGGCTTCACGCGATCGCTTGACCGGCGCACTGTGCTTTTGGGGTTTTCGGTATTGATGATCGCTTCCAACCTGTTGGTCGCCCTGTCGTCCAGCATCTGGGTACTCATGGCAATGCGCGTTCTGCTAGGGGTGGCACTCGGTGGTTTTTGGTGCATGGCGGCCGCCGTCGCCATGCGTTTGGTCCCGGCTTCGTTGCTTCCCCGCGCGCTGTCGATCATTTTCAGTGGCATTGCAGTAGGAACGGTCGTTGCGGTCCCACTGGGTAGCTACCTGGGCGGACTGTATGGCTGGCGCTCCGCTTTCCTCGCAGCGGCGGCCGTGGGCTGCCTGACTCTGCTCTTCCAGTGGTTCACACTGCCGAAGATGGCGCCGCGCAGTCCGGCGCGACTCAGAACCGTGCTGGACGTGCTGATGCGTCCGGGCATCGCTATCGGCATGTTTGGCTGTGTACTGGCACACACAGGCCATTTCGCCCTGTTCACCTATATCCGTCCATTTCTGGAAAGCACCACCGGAGTGGGTACGGATGGGCTCGCTCTTATGTTGCTGGGATTCGGGGTGGCTAACTTTGTTGGCACAATGCTGACCGGGTGGCTGATTGCGCGCAGTCTGCGCGTGACCCTGGCGCTCATGCCTGCGCTGGTGGGGCTGGCAGCGCTGGCTCTGGTGTTTTTGCCTGCCTCAGTACCGGGGCAAGCACTGTTGGTTGCGTTTTGGGGGTTGGCATTCGGAGGCGTGCCAGTGGCGTGGTCCAACTGGGTAGCACATTCAGTGCCCGACCAGGCAGAAAGCGCGGGCGGGATGGTGGTGGCCTCGGTGCAGTCTTCCATCGCAGCAGGTGCCGCTGCGGGAGGAGCAATGTTCAGCTTCAGTGGCATCGCTGGCGTATTTATAGCCGGCGCGATTGTGATGCTGCTGTCAGCACTACTGATTGCATGGCGCGTCAAAGTCCAACCGTCGCCTCTCGGCGAAGCGACAGGTCAGAATGCACTGAACGCTTGCGCCCTCCCCGACTCCAAACCTTGCCCCGACGCTCAGAGTAAGCGTGTCGCGTCGATGGGTGTTTGAATCATCTGCCAAATCAAGGAGTTCTCATGACCGATCCACGTAATGTCGCTCACGACAAAAAAGTGCAGCAAGAGAAAAAGAACCACGGCGAAGAAATCGCGCCCAATGCCGAGCACGCGCCCCAGCCGGGCATGAAGCCCGCACTCAAGCACGACGATGACGAGCAAGACGAGCAAGACGAGCAAGCTTAAGCCGGGCACTAGCCTGACCCGAAAACTGCCGTTGGGCGGCGCTGGCTGAAGTCAGTAGCCGCTGCATCGCCACGCATTCACCTATCCCGCCAAATTTTCCTGTCACTGAACCTTGCCTATACCTGCGCTACGAAGGCGATAATCTGACGGTACATGAGGCACTGGTCGAGAGTGATGACTTCTCACCTGCCCGGCGGTTTTGCCAGAACTTCGCTCTCAAACGTCATAACCCTGCTTTTTGCTGCGTGGTAATCTCATCACTTTTTCAGATTGGCGTTGATCGGACCTTGATGATCGCCATAACCAGGAAATGTCATGTCCAGAATTTCTCACTCAGCTTTGCGTCGTAATTTCCGGGAACTGCTTGCTTCAAAGCAGTGCTTTGAAACCGCCTCCGTTTTCGATCCGATGTCCGCTCGCATCGCGGCTGATCTTGGCTTTGAAGTTGGCATTCTGGGTGGTTCTGTTGCCTCGCTGCAGGTATTGGCCGCACCCGATTTCGCGCTCATTACGTTGAGCGAATTCGTCGAACAGGCAACCCGAATAGGTCGCGTCGCGCAACTCCCCTTCATCGCGGACGCCGATCATGGCTACGGCAATGCCCTCAACGTCATGCGAACCGTTGAAGAGCTGGAGCGCGCCGGTGTTGCCGCCCTTACCATTGAAGACACTTTGCTGCCGGCGCAATTTGGCCGCAAATCGACGGATCTGATCACCATCGACGAGGGCATCGGCAAAGTCAAAGCGGCCCTGGAGGCGCGCGTTGATGCTGAACTTTCGATCATCGCGCGGACCAACGCGGCAGTGCTGCCTGTCGAAGCTGTTGTTGAACGGACTCACGCTTATGAGAAAGCCGGAGCCGACGGCATCTGTATCGTCGGGATCAAAGACTTCGAGCACCTTGAGCAAATTTCGGAAAAGCTGACGGTGCCTTTGATGCTGGTGACCTACGGCAATCCGAAGCTCAACGACAGCCAACGCCTGGCGAACCTCGGTGTGCGTGTCGTGGTTGCAGGTCATGCGGCCTACTTTGCGGCGATCAAGGCTACCTACGACAGCCTTCGTGCTCAACGTCATCTGACGCAAAGCACTTCAAACCTGAGTGCCACAGAGCTGACCCACACCTACACCCAGCCAGAAAGCTATGTGGCGTGGGCCAAAGAATTCATGAACGTGAAGGAATGACCGGGCCCCGGGCGGCTCACGATGGCTCATGATACGACCCGGGGCAATGCATGACCTGCCCTAAGCAGTCATGCCGTCGAAGAACCGCGAGGCATTTTCATTCAGGGTTGCTATGTCATAGCCACCCTCCTGAACCACCACGCAGGGCACCTCTAGCGCCTTGATCCGCTGCCCCAGCAAACGGAAGCCTTCATGGCTGACAGAAACCTTGGACTGGGGATCGTTTTCGTAAATATCGAAGCCCAGCGACAGGACCAGCACATCAGGCGCGAAGTTGCGTAACGCAGTTGCGGCCTTGTCCATGCAGGCGAAGAAATCTGCCTCGCTGGCGCCATGGGCCATGGGTAGGTTCAGGTTGAAGCCTGCACCGGGACCCGCTCCGGTTTCATCGTCAAAACCAGCAACCACCGGGTAGAAGTTGGTCGGATCACCATGGATCGACACATACAGCACGTCATCCCGGTCGTAGAAAATTTCCTGAATGCCTTGGCCGTGGTGCATGTCGGTATCGAGCACAGCGACTTTGGCGAACTTGCCCCTCAGCACCTGAGCGGCAATTGCAGCATTATTGAGGAAGCAGAAGCCGCCTGCCGCTTCGGCCCGGGCGTGGTGCCCCGGTGGGCGGCAAAGAGCGTAGGCCGACGGGTCACCTTCGATCACGGCGTGCGCAGCAGCCACCGCACTCTGCGCTGACCAGTAGGCGGACTGCCAAGTATCCTCGCCAATCGGACAACTGCCATCAGCCAGGTAGCGTGCGGTCTTGCCTAAAATCCCGCGTAGAGGATTACCTTCGCGGATGTAGATATTGGACATCACTTCATCGCCCCAGTCTTCCGGCACGTCGTGCCACTGCTGGTAAGCGGTTCTCAGGTAGTCCAGATAGGCCGGACTATGTACGGCAGCCAGCGGCGCTTGACCATAGTCGTTGGGTTCGAACAACGGATAACCCAGTTTCTCGACCATTGCCAACAGCGGGTCAATACGCGCTGGCAATTCCTGAGGCTGCCGCATCTGGCCCCGCGACAGGTAGGAACGGGGCTGGTGAAGACGTTGTGAGGGGTGGAAAAATGTTTTCATTGCTGACCTCTTTCAAAGCGCATGCGGTCAATAGCCCAGTTCAGGATTGGCCAGATTGTTCAGTTCGAGCCCTTGGGCCAGTCGTAACACGTTGTCGGCGACCTGTTGGGCGATGCACAGGTCAGAGGCGGCTGACGCCATGTGCGGCGTCACCCAGACGCCCGGCGTACGCCACAGCAGCGAATCGGCGGGCAACGGCTCCTCCTCGAACACGTCCAGCAAGGCGCCGCGCAGTTGCCCGCTCGCCAGCGCCTGCTGCAGGTCATTTGAGTTGAGGTGCTGGCCGCGGCCGCAGTTGATCAATGCACTGCCTCTGGCCATGCACTGGAAAATCTCATGGCACAACACGCCATGGGTGGTGCTGGTCAGTGGCAGCAGGTTGATCAGTACATCCAGTCCGTCGAGGAATTCACGCCGCGAATGGGGGCCACTCAAGGTTGTCACGCCGTCGATCGTGCGCGGCGTGCGAGCCCAGCCACGTACGTGGTAGCCCGCTGCGGCCAATCGTGCCGCGACGGGTGCGCCGATGGCGCCCAGGCCCATCACGCCGACCTTGAAATCTTCCGCCTTGCGCTGCGCCGGGCGTTGCCAGTGCTGCGAGAGGTTGCCGGCGATCACCTGATCGAAGCCCCGGTGGAAGTGCAATACGCCCCAGTGCACGTACTCGCTCATGCCCAGGGTGTGATCAGGATCAACCACCCGGCAGACCGGCACCGTGACATCGCGAGAATCGTCTTGGGCCAAATGGTCGATACCCGAGCCAATCGAATGCACCAGACGCAGATGTGGCAAGCGCCCAAGGCTGCCCGACGGCGGGAACCAGCACACCGCGACCTCGGCGAACCGCGCCTGTGCATCATCTGGCCGTAGTACGTTCAGCTGCGGCGCATGCACGGCGAACAGCGTGGCGAGCCAATCGGTCAGCGCAGGGTTCTGGCAAAGCAAAACGAGGCTACCCATGGTCAGCTGCACCAGTCGGTGCGCTGCTCGTCGATCAGACTGAGCGCGGCCTGCCAAGCCATGTCGATGATGCCGTCGATGCCGTCACGGCCAAACTGCGCCGCCGTGTGCCGGCATACTTCTTCACTGGGGATAGTCAGGGCCACACCGGCTGACATAGCCTGGATCTGCGCCTGGCACGCACGCTCCAGGAAATAGATTTCGTGGAACGCCGCCGCTACGCTGCCGCCGGCCGCCAGCAAACCGTGGTTACGCAGGATCATCGCCTTGTGCGAACCCAGGTCGGCGACCAGCCGCTCGCGTTCCTCCAGCGATAACGCGATACCTTCATACGTGTGATAAGCCAGGTTGCCGTAGAACTTCAGCGCATGCTGGGTCAGCGGCAGCAGGCCATCGCGCTGGGCCGCCACTGCCATACCGCTCGCGGTGTGGGTGTGGATGATGCAGTGCAGGTCGGCGCGCGCATCATGGATGGCCGAATGGATGACGAACCCGGCAGCGTTGACCTTGCCACCGGTGTAGCTGCTGTCGACCACACTGCCTTCCAGGTCGATCAGGACCAGATCGCTGGCGCGCATTTTTTCGAACGCCACGCCGTAACGGTTGATCAGAAAATGCCGCGCCACCCCCGGCACACGCAGGGTGATGTGGGTGTCGATCAGGTCGGTCATCCGGTAGTAGGCGATCAAGCGGTACAGCGCTGCCAACTCGCAGCGCGATTGCCATTCGATCTCTGACATGGCGAGAGGTTTACTCATCATGCGACTCCTTGGGTAGTGGACAGGAGGGCCGGGGTCGCGTTGACGCTGCGCAGATGTGCCAGTCCCAGTACTCCGGCCAGCGACATCAGCGCCAACACGCTGAAGAACAGCGCCAAAGGCACCCATTGCCCCGCGAACTGAGCGGCGATGAAGGTACCGATCATCGGCGTCAGGCCTCCAGTCAAACCGCTACCCAGTTGATAGGCGATGGAAATGCCTGAATAACGCACCCGCGCCGGGAAGGCTTCAGCCATGTAGCCAGCAATCACCGCATACAGCGCAGCCAGCAGGATCACGGCCAGGGCAATGCCGGCGGTCATGTACAACAGGTTGCCGGTCTGCACCAGCAGGAACATCGGATACGGCACCACGATGCACAGCGACGCCACCCACTTGAGGAAACGTCCTTCGCCCAGCCGCTCGGCCAGCAACGCCGAACAGGGTTGCGAGAGGAACTGCAGAATGGTGACCACGAACAGGCAGTCCAGGATCGTGGTCTTGGCGATGCCCTGGTACTGGGTGACGTAGGTGATCATGAAGGTGTTGGTGAAGAAGAAGCCGCCCGAACCGATGGTGACGGCCAGGGCTGCGAACAGAATCTGCTTCCAGCCAGTGCGCAGCACTTCGCGCACTGGATTGTCGGAGGTCTGGTCGTTCTCCTTGACCTCGGTGAACTCTGGCGATTCCGGTACACCGAAACGAATCACCAGGCCGACGATCATCAGCACGCCGCTCATCAGGAACGGAATGCGCCAGCCCCAACTCATCAGGGCTTCCTGTTCCATTTCGGTGATCAAGCGGAAGGCGATCAATGCCAGCAGCAGACCGGCCGGGCTGCCCCATTGTGCGAACGAGGCGAAGAATACCTTGCGTCCCTTGGGCGCGTGCTCACTGGCCATGAGCACAGCGCCGCCCCATTCGCCACCGACAGAAATGCCTTGCAGCAGGCGCAGCAAGACGAGCCCGATTGGCGCCCATATACCCGCTTGAGCGTAGGTGGGCAACAGACCGATACAGCTCGTCGCAACGCCCATCAGCACAATGGTCACCAGCAGCATTTTCTTGCGGCCCAGGCGGTCGCCCAGATGGCCAAATACCATGCCGGCGAATGGCCGGGCGATGAATCCTACGGCGAAGCTGCCGAACGCGGCCATCGTGCTGAGCATCGGGTTTTCACTGGGAAAGAACAGCTGTCCCAACACCAGTGCAGCGGCGAAAGCGTAGATGTAATAGTCATAAAATTCGATGGTGGTGCCGATAAACGCGGCCGCCGCGGCACGACGCGGAGTTGAAGTTTTGCTCGTCATTTGAGGCTCCCGGGAATCATTGTTATAGGCAGGAGATAAGGTCATGCGTAGGCATGAAGCTCGCACTCTCGCGGTGCGTTGCTGGATGGTGAGCCAAGCCCTATGCTAGGAAAAGCTTCTAATCTAAATACTCAAGTATAAGCCTGAGCAATAATGACAAACTCCACGTCCATTTTTCAGAGAGACCCCGAAGCCAAGCGCTTTCTCAACGATCGCCTGGACTGGAATTTGTTGCGGACATTCCTGGTTATTGGTCAGGAAGGCAGCATTAGCCGGGCCGCCGCGCGCCTGCACCTGAGTCAACCGGCGATCAGTCAGGCGCTGAAAAGACTGGAAGAGCAACTGGCCAGTGAATTGGTCGTGCGGCGCGGGCCACGTATCACCCTGTCCAAGGCAGGCGAGGAAGTCATGCAGATCGCTGCCGACCTCTATGGCACCGTCTCCCGTCTAGGCCCCGCGCTGGATGCACCTGCAGAATCGGTAACGGGTAAAATCAGGCTGCTGTCCATCAGTCGCATCCAGTCTCGCAGCTACGATGATTTTTTGGCGCAGTTCCACACGGAATTTCCTCAAGTGGAATTGGAGATTGATGTACTGCGTAGCTCCGATGTGATCAGCGCACTACTTCAGAAGACAGCGTCGTTCGGTTTGAGCCTGTGTCGTACACCACAGCCCCGTCTCGAACAGCGGGTGATGCTCGAACAGCGCTACGCATTTTTCTGTGGAAAGCGCCATCGGCTATTTGGTCGCAAGAACCTGGCGCTGTCAGACCTGCAAAGCGAAAACTTTGTGAGTTTCACCAGTGACCAGATTGGCGGCAATCTATCGCCGCTTACCGTGTTCAGGGATCAACAAGGTTTCACTGGGCGAATTGTCGCTTCCTCGCCAAGCCTGGATGAAATCCTGCGCCTGGTCGGCGCGGGTTATGGCATTGGATGCCTACCCGAACACATCGTCGCTGCCGATGTGCAAGCCGACGACATCTGGCGTCTGCCTCCCTGGGAAGGCGTCAGCGATGTGAATGTCTATCTGCTGTGGAATCGGGAGCAGAAAATGACCCGCGCCGAATCGGTCTTTCTGGAGCGCTTCCAGCAAATGCTGATGACTACCGAAGCCGCTGACAGGTTTTAGATCGTCATCAGCGGCCTCTAACCTGCTTGGGGGCAAATTCCGAGTCTTTGATGGCAATCGCCGACACAGAAGATCCCCCAGAGTGAACGTTGGTTATGGCCAGGCTCCGTTACCGGATGTTCTTGTCCAGGAACTCACGGATAACGGGAATGATTTCCTTGCCGTGGGTTTCGAGAGCGAAGTGTCCGGTATCAAAGAAGCGAATGTCAGCCTTGGGGATATCGCGCTTCCAGGCCTCAGCCCCGGCAGGCAGGAAGAAAGGATCGTTTTTCCCCCAGACTGCCAACAGCGGCGGCTGATACTTGCGAAAGTACTCCTGGAAGGTTGGGTAGAGCGCTACGTTCGAGGCGTAGTCCAAAACCAGGTCGAGCTGGATCTCCGCATTTCCAGGTCGAGATATCTGAAGCCCTTCCAACGTGTAGCCATCGGGTGAAACGGAACTCTTGTCGGTAACCCCTTCGAGGTACTGCCACTTGATCGAGGCCGGTGTCGGGAAGTCATGCAAGGCGCTCCGGTTCTGCGCAGTCGGCTCGTGCCAATACTTCTGAATCGGCGCCCAACCCTCGCCCAATCCTTCCTCATAGGCGTTGCCGTTCTGGGAAATGATTGCGGTTACCCGGTCAGGATGGGCAACAGCCAGGCGCCATCCGACCGGAGCACCGTAGTCGTGAACCATGAGCGCGTAGTTATCGAGTTTGAGTTGCTCGGTGAACAGGCCAATGGTCTTCGCCAGTTGGCTGAAGGTATACGCATATTCACCTCTTCCCGGGGCTTCGGTGAAACCAAAGGCTGGCAGGTCGGGTGCGATCACATGATAGCGGTCAGCTAACGCGGGAATAAGATCGCGGAACATGAATGACGAGCCGGCAAAGCCGTGCAATAGCAGCACTGTCGGTGCGCTTGGGCTGCCTGCCTCACGATAGAAAACCTTAACATCGCCCACCTGCTCGTAGCGGTAATGAACCTGAGCGGCGGCATTGGCAGATTGCGCGCCGCCCATCAGCAGAGTAGCCGCGAGCCCCGCAGCCGCTATGGATTTTGAAGAGGTCATGATCATTCTCCTGTAACCGTTAATAACGAGATTTGAAGGTTACGTTCTATTTTGGTAACCTGTCAAACGTCATTTATCAGTTACAGGCCATCATGACTTCGACCAGCTCTTCCTCAGGCGCGCTCTTCCTGGCTGACAACCTTGCCCTTGACTTCATAAACAGCGAGTACGGTGTGGGCGATCAGCGCCATGAAATTCTCACCGATGATGAAAGCGTGGTGAACTGGCTGACGATGGCAGGGTTGCTGCCCGAGAACGCTGAGCAGAGGACACCGCGTGGGTTGCTCGCTCATGCTCGCAAGCTTCGCGAGTGTTCCCGGGCGGTGGTAAACGCTGCAATGCACGGCGGTCCAGTCGATCTCACCGTCATCAACCAGGTACTTGAAGCGGGCCGGTCGACGAGGATGCTGGAATGGGACGATGAATTGCGTAAGTTCCGAGTCGCAATTCACCAAAGGGACAGCAGTGCGGCAAGCCTGCTTGGACCTGTGGCCGAGTCCTTGGTCAGTCTGGTCACTGACAATAAGTTCGAATTCGTCCGGCAGTGCGAGGCCGATGATTGCGTGCTGCTTTTCCATGACTTGAGCAAATCACACCGCCGGCGCTGGTGCAGTATGGCGACCTGCGGTAACCGCATGAAAGTGGCGGCATTCCGCGCCAGGAAGCAATCTGAATAGGCTTTTCAGGCACGCGCGACTGCGACGTTAAGCTTTTGTCAGCCGTATGAAATCGATGTCCGCCCTGTCTTCCAGAGACCGATACCGAAAGCACCTTCAGTTTCCGATCTGTCATGGCAGCCGTTGCCAGATACTTTCATCAAGATGCGGCTGCCTGCCTCGCAGCCGCCCACACTCACCAGGGTTGGCGACCATGACTGCCAAAAAAACCGCCCGTGGGCCCTTCCGGTCCAAGCAATGCCATTCTGATTGCCGTGGCTGCGCCCTCTTCAGGCGTTAACACACCTGAATTGCCGTTGAGATCGGTGCGCACATGTCCGGGTTCGACCGCGTTCACCTTGATTCCCAGCGGCTCCAGCTCCTTTGCGAAAGACACCGTGACAGCGTTCAACGCCACCTTGGAAGAGGTGTAGTCGAGAAGATTGACGCTTGAGTAGATCGAAGTAGGATCAGTTATCAAGGTCAGCGAACCAACCCCGCTGCTCATCATCACGATCCGTGCCTGGTCGGCGGCCTTGAGCAAAGGAAGAAAGGACTGGGTAACGCGAACAGGACCAAACAGGTTGACCTCGAAAACCGCTTTCATATCCTTCATCTGAACTTCGCTAGGCGGCTTCGTCATATCGACGGCAATGCCGGCATTGTTGACCAATATATCGAGCGAGGTAATTTGAGAGGTTAAGGTGGCGGTGGCGCGATGCACGCTGGCTTCGTCGGCGACGTCCAGTTCAAGCAAGCCCACATCGAGTCCCTTATCGCGCAAATCGGCAACGGCCAGCTCGCCACGCGCACTGTCGCGAGCACCGATCCAGACGAAAAAGCCAGCCTCTGCGAGGCCTCTGGCGATAGCCAGACCAATCCCTTTGTTGGCGCCAGTGACCAGCGCCTGTCGTTTGTCATTCACGGTTTTATCCTGGTCGTTTGGGAGTTTTGCCATCATGAAGCCTGTGTTGTGCTTCAGGCTGTCTGCGCCACCGCTTCGCTTTGCGTACCTTGAACGTGGTGCCGAAGGTCGCCGGCAAAGCGTAACGTCACTTCACGGCGACTGAACCGCCACTCACCGTCATGAAGTTCAAACTGATCCAGGTACTTGCCGGCACAGATAGGCTGCAAGGGAAAATCATCGAGCTGCTGGTGCACGGTGTAGTAGCTTGCCGAACTCGCCTTATCGCCCGACGCAGCCACGTCAATCAGCACGTTCGTGATGGAATGCCAGGTGCGCGGGGTTCCATCTGAATGGACCTGAAGACCGGCCTGAAAAAACGTCAACAGTCCCTCCAGCGTGGACGCCTCATTGCCCAGCACATGAATCACGGCATGCTGAAGCACGTCTGCTACGCCGGGGAAATCACCGCTGTCCAAACGATGAATGTAAGTGGCGTGAAGTCGATGAATCGCGCTCTCGGCCGCAAGGCGGGTGACGATATCCAGATTGTTGCTCATGTTTTTCTCCAGGGCTCTAGGCCGGCGGTGGATGGAGTTGAGGATCGGCTAAACGGTTTCGTGAACTCGACAAGGCGCCTTGGCTAACACCCAATGCCGTCCCGAGAATCAGTTCTGTCAGGCAGCACTGCTGCTTCAGACCTGGGAAGCTCCACCATCAGCGAACAGTTCCACGCCATTGATATAGCTGGCGGCATCACTGGCCAGGAAAGCCACCGCCTTGGCGATTTCATGCGCTTGGCCGATGCGCCCGATGGTGCTTTTTTCGCTCAGCGACTTGATGACGGCTTCTGCGTGTTCAGCCAGCATATTGCGCAACGAATCGGTGTCGACGGGGCCGGGGCTCAACAGATTGATCCGCACCCCGCGACCTTTGATATCGAGAACCCAGCTCCTCACCAACGTTCGCAACGCTGCCTTGGTCGCGCCGTAGACACTCAAGCCGGGACCGGGATCGATGGAAGCGGTAGAACCAATGATCACGATGCTGCTGCCATCGCCCATGAGCGGCAGCGCACCCTGTACGGTGAACGTCACGCCTTTCACATTGGTATTGAACACTCGGTCGAAATGCTCCTCGGTAATGCTGCCTAGCGGTGCAAGCTCGCCCATCCCCGCGTTAGCGACGAGCACGTCGATCCGGCCGTGACGCGATTTGATCTCGCTGAACAAGCCGCTGAGGTCCGTGCTGCTTGAAACATCAGCCACTACCGCGCTGGCGCGGTTTCCGAGGCTGGATAGAGCCTCGTCCAGTTGCTGCTGGCGGCGCCCGGTGATCACCACATGGGCGCCCTGCTCTACGAGTTCCTTGGCGATGGCGAGCCCCAAGCCCGATGAACCGCCGGTGACCAGTGCGACTTTGTCCTGGAATTGCATAGCGTTGTACCTCTGTTTGTATCGAAGACCGATAAAATCATGTAGTGAACACTACATACGCACAGAGGGAGATGCAAACTATTTAGTAACTGCTACATATTCAACGCTTTGGTTGCCAGGCAATTGATCTCGGATATAGCGGTCGCTACACTGCTGATCCTACAGACGAGGTCAACATGAACGACAAGGTCCGCCAGCGCCGCCCTGCTTTCGATAGAGACGCGGGCGTTGCCATTGCCCAGGCACTGTTCCACGAGCACGGCTTTGATGCGGTGAGCCTGACGGACCTGGTCGAAGCCATGGATATCAAGCCTCCCAGCTTCTACGCCGCCTACGGCAGCAAAGCTGAGCTGTTCGAGCGAGCGATTCTCAGATATGTCAGCGAAAAGGCACTGCCCATGGACAAATTGCTTGCGCCTGACCGACCGCCGGGCGAAGCGCTGGCTGCGCTGCTGGTGGCTGCGGCGAAGCAATATGGCAAGGACAGTATTTTGCGCGGCTGCATGGTCGCCGAGGGCATGCGCGCAGACGACGCGATTGCTCGCAAGATCGCAGAAGCTCTCGCCGATGGGGGCTTGATGGTCGTTCGCAGCTATCTGGACGAGGTCCACCCGCAACGAGCCCAAACGCTTACGGATTATGTTTCAGTCACACTGCGCGGCCTGTCGGCAGCGGCCTGTAATGGCATGCCGCGCAAACGCTTGATCGAAGTAGCGCAGACCGCTGGCAGGTTCATCGCCTACGAACTGGAAAACCCGCAGGCTTGAGCATCAACCGTTCACTGGCTGCACTCAATGCCTGTGCCGTGAGGCCGGGAGAAAGTCTCCAGGCTTAAAACTAAAAAAACCTCGAAGATTCATTCAGTGCCTGTCAGCACGACTGTCACGTCACCTGCCATTGAACAAACCTACTAGTTGGTAGACAATGACGGCTCGAACCGCGGACTTCGTACCCTTCAAGCGTGCCCGCCCGCAACGGAGAGCCCCATGAACCAGCCCCAGCTCCCTAAGTTGCTCACTCTCGACCTACCCAATGCGCCGCTGATAATCATCTCGCAACCTTTGGCATGTGTAGGCAGAAAGAAAGACATCACCAGTGCCACGCCAGCCTCTGGTCAAGAGGCGATCTCATGACCAGCATTCCTGGCCTGCCGCCAGCTTTTGCTGTGTTATCGAATGCTGCCGGGGTCGAAAACAAGCCGCGGGCGCCGACCACTACCCCAGATTTTCAATCCCAATTGAAGACTCATTCCAAGCCTGCTTCGTTGCCACCCGGTCCAGCAAGTGCACAGGCGCCAGCGGAGTTGGCCGAAAGTGATTCTCGGCGGGCGGACGTGGAAGCGATGCTTCAATTGCTGGCTTGGCGCAAGATCACGCTCAATGCGCCGAACAAGATGGGTCGATTGGCACCTTCGGCCTCAGCAAATAGCTGGGCGATCTCAAGCGACAGTATCGACGATCAGATTTTTCAGGCCTGTGCGGAGACGATCAACCTTGCTCGCACTGACGAGCACAAGACTGCTATGTGTCCAGAGCAGGTCCAGGATCAGAGCGTGTGGCGTGCCGATTCCTGCGGGAGCGATGTTATTGAAGGCGCTCCATACGGGAGCGGACTTAATGCTTCAGCAATCGCCGTGGCGCTGTCGGGAACCACCCTCATCTGGCTACCGTTTGAAACGGTTCGAGCGCCATTGCAATCGCCACGGGTACGATTCTGGCCCCGGCGCAAGCCCCCTTCCGCCGAGGCTCATCATGCTGATCAGCCGGATGCGGATGTCAGCACCAATGGGTGACTAAAAGCGGCGTCCCCGCCACGTTGCGCAGACAGGCAAGTCTTAGATTTGAGTGAGGCCGCCGTCGACAATCAACTCCACACCGTTCACATATTTAGCGTCAGCGCACGCAAGGAAAAGTGCGGACGACGCAATTTCTTCAGGCTGGGCCATGTAGCCCAGCGGAACGGTTTGCTCCACATGGTCTTTCAATGCCTGAATCTGGCTCTCGTCCATCTTCAGCCCGTTATCCATCAACGGTGTTCTGGTAAAACCAGGACTTAGCGCATTCACGCGTATTCTCCGACCTTTAAGTTCATTGGCCCAGGTTCGTGCGAATGAGCGCACCGCAGCCTTCGAAGCACTGTAAAGACCAAGACCTTCCATCCCGGTGACAGAACAAATGGAAGCGGTCAGAACGATTGACGAGCCATCCTTCATCAACGGCAACAGCGTCTGGACAGTGAAAAACACACCCTTAACGTTAATATCGAACATGTTGTAGTAAGCGGCTTCAGTCGTTTCGCCCACTGGGTTTTTTTCGCAGACACCGGCATTGGCGAAGACTGCGTCGAGTTGACCGTCCCGAGCTTCGACCAATGCTTTGAGCGAATCGAGATCGGCCTGCTGAGCGACATCAGACACCACCGCCACGGCATTATCGCCCAGTGCGGCAACCGCAGCGTCCAACGTTGCCGCCGAGCGCCCGGTGATATAAACGCGTTTAGCGCCCTCGGCTAACAGCGCTTGGGCAATCGCGAAGCCGATTCCAGTCGAGCCGCCCGTGACGACTGCTACTTGATTGATAAATTTACCAGACATGTTTTGACTCCTGAGTAACGCATTTATGGTGAGTTGAAAATTTGGTAACTGCTCGGCGCTGGAGTCAGTCAAGGTTCGGGCTGACCGAAACGCCGAAAGGAGCCGTTGCTTTTGGTAAACGAGGCATCGAGGCATACACAGACAGCAGCGCTGAAACGACCAGGCAGGCAACGATGCCCAGCAGGCTGGCAATGAATCCGGCGGCTAGCGAGGAAGGGGTTTGCGCAGGAGTAGCCAGTGCGTAAAACACGCCACCGAGTACTGCCACCCCCAGCGCGGCGCTGATCTGCAATGCCGAATTGACTACGCCGGAGATCATTCCTGATCCGCCGGGTGGTGCACGATCTATCACGGTTCGAATAAGTGTTGGCAGCGCCCAACCCTGGCCAAACCCGAGTAACCCCACCGCGAGGATCATGAGCGCCAATTGAGGGCTCTCCCCTGCCGGAGCGATAGCGACCGCTGCGCTCAGGATCAGACATCCCAGTACCTCAAGCATCATTCCAATGGCGGGAACAAAACGGCCGAACAAGCGGATGGCAAAGGGAGTTGTCAAAGGGCCAATCAGAAAGCCCACGCCAAACGGGACGAACATCATTCCCGAGGTCAATGGCGTTGCCCCCAGCGCGTCCTGTAGGTAAATCGAAAACGTTAGAAAGAATGCCGATATCACGTAGAAAAACAGTACGCCCGTCAGCCCGGCGACCAGCCCGGGTGCTCGACTGAGTTGCGGACTGACCAGTGGTGTGCCGCCTCGACGCTCCAGCGCGATCTCGTGGCGCCAAAAGGCCGCCGCGACTGCTGGCGAACTGAGCAGCAACAGACAAAGCCACCATGGCCAACCTGCTTCCCGGCCTTCAACCAACGGTACAACCAGCAGCCCAACCGTCAGCGCACACAGCAGTACTCCAATGCGATCCAGTGGCGCCGGAGTCTGGCTCCGGGTATCGGGAAGCAGCCGTATTCCGCCAATAAAAACAGCGATGATGATGGGCAGATTTATCAAGAAAACTGCACGCCATTGCAGGCCCCAGACATTCATCGATATCAGCAAGCCTCCAAGTGCCTGGGCGACAACCGCCGCGAAGCCAATCGTCGCGCCATACACCGCTAACGCACGCGAACGCTCATGCTCCGGAAACAGGGCATGAATGGACGCCAGTCCCTGAGGTGCCATTGCCGCCGCGCTCAAACCTTGAAACACACGTCCGCAGATTAATATCGTCGGCGAGTTGGCAAGGCCACAGATCAAGGAGGCAATGCCGAAGCCGGCCATACCCGCAACGAACACTCGGCGGCGGCCAAACAGGTCACCCAGCCGACCGCCCGTGATAAGGAAGACGGCGTAGCTGGCGGCATAGCCTGAAATGACCCATTCGACCTGCGCGGGGGTAATCGCCAGTCCGCTACGAATTGACGGCAACGCAACATTGACGACGAAAAAATCCAGTGGTGGAAGAAAGGCGCCGACCAGAAGAACAGCGAACGCAAACCATCGGCGCGAATCGGCTGCCGGGGCGCAATCCAGTTTGGATGTCATTGGGTAACTCCAGAAAGACACAGCGAGCTAGCGCAGGCAGACTTCATATTCATTCATGTCCGCTGCCTGGCAGATAAAACGGCAAGCCTTAGGGTTTGTTGCCGTGGTTGACGGTCTATTGTCCGGATCAACGAGCGACGGCAGCACTGCCATAGCTGCACGTTCTTCGTGCATTTTTGTAAGGCCGCCCCCCGTTGTGCAGTTTCTTCAGTCAGGAGTAAAAGCCGACTTGAAATGCTCGCTTCCAGCAACGGGAACCCAGTCTTTGAGAGGCGTCAGGTAGTGCAACTCGAAGCGCCGAGACACAAACTTCCACTGCTCGTCACGACGCTCGAAGCTGTCGTGATAGAGGCCACTGACTTGCACCGGGCCTTGCTCGATGTCGTGAAACAAGCAATTGGCGGCCACTGTCCCAACAGCGCTGTCGCCCTCGATCTTGATCAAAGGGTTGGCCATCCAGTGATGCATGTGCGGCATCTGTCGCCAGCTCTGTTGGGCCATTGCAATGATTTCGTTTCGACTCGCCGCAGATCCGAATCCGGGCAGATCAAGGATTGAATCCTCGTGCCAAAGTTGCTGCAAAACATCGCCGTTCATACGGTCGAAGGCATTTGCATAAGCAGAAATGAGCGTTTCGATTGCTAGACGACTTTCAAGGAGGTCCAGTCGGGTGACCAGTGCTTTGAGATTCATGCCTTTCTCCTACTCAACCAAACCCGGTTGGTGTGGGTTGACCTGTGGCAGTGACTGGCTCAACCAGCGCAAAACCACCCCGAGCGCTTCATCCGAATTGCGTTCGTAGATCAAGCCGTGACCGTTTCCATGAATGCCCAAAGCAGGCAGGTCCAAGTGGTCGACACGAGCGCCAGCGGTGCGCAGGAACGGCACGATGCTGGTGGCGAAAGTTGCGAATTTCGACGTCTCCCCCGTCAGCAGCGCTACAGGTATTCCTTTGAGGGCCGGTATCTGTAGCGTGGATGGATCAGCGGCTTGCACCTCCTGCGCCGATGCACGTGGCGGATCGTACATAATCGCAGTTGCTGTCAGTCCCCAGCCTAGAGCGCCGATACCGGGCGTATCGCCAAAGACCGGGCCCATCGGTTCCACAGCGACAATGGCTGCAATAAGCCCAGGCCTGCGATCTGCCAATAACCAGCCATCAGGGCCGGAGGCTGAATGGGTGACAATGATTGCCTTGCCGATTCGGTCCAATAACTGAGCCAATCGATCCGCGTCCATCTCTTGGGAGGCCGCAAGGTCTTTGGGCATCGGGCCATATCCCGCAATGAACGCATCGAAAGCAGCATCGTCATCCGCAGTAAAGGGCCATTGGGTCCCGCTCCCACCCTCCGGGAAATAGACCTCTTGTGCACGCTCATAGGAAAACGCTGGCCCCATCGCCCCTAATATCTCCGAGTGGTAAGGAGAACGCCCATGGCCAGGTCTGTCGACGCAAAACACCACGTGACCGGACTCCACCAAACGCTGAGCCCAACCGGGTCGACCGTCCGGTGTATCGAACCATTCAGTGGCCTGAAACGTGCCGCCATGCACCAGCACCACAGGAAAAGGTTGAGTAATGAACTCCGGGGACTCCCATTCCACGTACATAGGGCCTTTCTGGAATTGTTTGCCGTCTTGATTGACCCGCTCGCCAGTGATCCAGAAATGCCCTCGACGGGAAGTCTTTGCAGGGTTCATATGCCATGGCTCTGGAGTCAGCGCGGCCGGGCGAAGGCGCTTGCTCATGATTGAAAACGCTGACCAATCCTTGCTACCCAAACCGTTCGCGACGGCCGCTTCCATTCTCGACCGAACCACATTTGCGGCAGGCAGACAGAGCCCCCTCTCCTCGGCTGCCTGCAACGCAAGATTCACGTCCTTTAAGCCGAGGGACAGCTTGAAACCTGGCTCGTAGCGCTCGTTGGCAATGTTCTGCCCATAACGCTGGTAACTGGGGCAAGCGAACAGGGTCTGAGTGACGACTTCGATGAATGCTGATGGGCCAAGGCCATATTGCTCGGTGAGCAAGCTTGCCTCAGCCAATGATTCGATAGCTTGGGCGATCATCATGTTGCCGGCGATTTTTGCGATGCAGGCCTGCACGGGTTGATCACCCAGCCTCCAGGTCTGTTTACCGAGCACATCCAACAATGGCTGAACACGATCAATGGCTGCCTCGGGGCCGGCCGCGAGAATGTTCAGTTCCCCCGTGGCCGCGACAGCAGGTATGCCGAAAACCGGCGCGGCAATCAACACCAGACCTGCCTCGTCATGCTCCTTCTGCAATTGCTCCATCAGCGCTGGCGACAGCGTCGACATGACGATATGGATGCAGCCGTCACAGGCTGTTTTCAATACCGCAGACTCGAGCAGTACCTCGCGCACCGCAGCGTCATCGGCGAGCATGCTGATGACCACCGGCTGCTGAAACGCAGTCGCCGCGGATGCAAGCACATCGATTTCGTCTAACCCGCAGAGCGCGTCGGCACTGCGATTCCATGCACTCACCCGATGGCCTGCCCGAACCAGCAAAGGAATCATGGCTTGTCCCATCCTCCCGACACCTACAAATCCGATATTCATGTGAATCCCCTCTTGCTTGCCGCCTGAATATTCGTGGATCAATTGTCTGGGGGATGGGGTTGCATCGCGACTGTCATTGCTGCATCTTCGCCGTTCATTTTTGTTAGGGGTGACCCATGGACTGGAACGACTTACGCGTCTTTCTGGCGATTGTCCGTACCGGCTCATTGGGCGCTGCCGCGAAGCAACTTGGCGTCAGCCATCCCACCGTAGGACGACGGCTGCATGTTCTTGAGCAGCACAGCGGACAGGTTTTTTTCCGCCGCACCGGCCAAGGTCTTGTACTGACGGACAGCGGCGAAAAAATTCTGGGCCTGGCCGAGGAAATGGAGCGAAGCGCTCTTTCCATCGAGCGGCACCTGGCGGGCGGCAGCGATCAACCTGAGGGGCTGTTGCGGATCTCATCGGCGGACTGGTTCGCCGGTTATGTGCTGGCTCCAGTCCTCAGCGAACTGTCGCGCCGGTACCCGCTGATTGTTCCAGAGGTCATCGCCGGACACCGGCTGTTCGATCTGACGCGCCGCGATGCAGATATCGCCTTTCGCATCGTGCCGTTCACCGAGCCGGACATTGTTCAACGTCGACTGACGACACTGAGCTACGGACTGTACGTCGCAGCGCACCTGCCCTTTTCTGCCGCGCAAAATGCAGACGGCCAGGGGCTGATCCTCATGAACACAGCACAGGCGCACTATCCCGACGTACTCTGGTTAAAAGAGATGTTTCCGCTCGCCAATACCGTGTTCACCAGCAGCAGCCGAACCGTTCAGGCGCAGATGTGTGGCCGCGGATTGGGTGTTGCGGTTTTGCCACGCGCGCTCGGCGATCAATTGACTGCCTTGAGATGGGTGGACGTCGGCAGTGAGCCGCCGGGACGCGATATCTGGATGGGTTATCACCAAGACATGAGGCATATGGACAGGCTCCGCGCCCTGGCGGATCTCGCAGGTGAAATGATCGGTACGTAGAGCCTCACATCCAGAATTATTAACGGAGCCAGCGCTCTGCACTCGTACTGTTGCTACCCTGCGATGGTTGTACGTTTTCAGCATTTCTCCTGCCAACAGCACGCGCAAGCTGGCGGTTTCTTTCGATCTCGAAGGTTCGAACATGTTGCAGCAGGACGTTGCCATGGTCGGGCTGTTCGCCAGACTCGGCGTGCGTCAAATGTTGCTGGCTTACAACCGCTGCGCCGGTGGTTGTCATGGCGCGGGCGGCGGCTTGACCCCGTTGGGCTGTAGAACGATTGGTGGCCAGAGCAACATTACGGACACATGAACGGACAGCGCCAGTTGCCGCCAGCAGCACTCGAACAGGTGGCTCAGGAATTGAAACGGATGGGCTACAGCGATTCGGATATTCACAACATATACGGCGAGAACTTCCTGCGCGTGGCGCAATCCACATGGCCGTCGCCTGCAACCCGAAATCCGTGAGTGGAGATGCCGTCGATTTTTATGTCCGGACCAGCCCCCGGTTCTGTGAATACACAATCCGGCATTGCGCAGCAAATCCCACTACAAATAAACAGAACAGGACCAACAAGGTGATTTTCACCACGCTCGCAGTTGGACCTGCGGCCAGAGGCTGGGAAGCAGGCAGTCGGGTGAGCGTTTCGTTGACGGCCGGCACCAACGACAGGAAGAAACTGAACGACAGCCCAAAGTCAGACAGGTAAGGACGAAGCTTCCCGAAAACGCTAAACCGGTGCACGAGCACGCCACCGAAAGCGGCAAGCAGGACGACGATGCCAAACGCATGTCCAGCGTTTAAACCTCCGGTGCTTGAAACTGTAAAAGACGTGATAACCGCTAACACTAACCCCACCAAATATACGTTGCCGGAACGTCTCTTCTTATCGATCTTGCTATAGCGGGCAAAGCTGTAGATGCCTGCGATGACAGGAATCAGGCTGATCACTGTGTGGATGATGCCTGCAAACGACATAGGCTGCGTCATGGATACCTCTCAGGGCAAATAAGATCGGCGCCACACTTGCGGCGACTACGGGGTCAGACACTGATAAGTTCCAATGCCGAATTGAGCTGGTCGATATCGACGACCCACATGTCCAGCCAAGGCTGCCTGCACATGGCCTGTTCATGCGCCGATTTGGCTTGATACAGACTTCAATCGAGCCTGATCCTACTAGTAGGTAGGCTAAGGTGTCAAGGAAGCCCTTCCTGACAATACGGCTCCGACGGCTCTCACATCAACCATGTTGACGTGAAGCGCTCGCAGCGTATAGGTTGTCAGTTGCCGGATCACCGGAAATCCTGAACGGGGACTGATCCAATGAAAGTACTGAATGTTCAAAGTGCCGGGCGACTGGCGTGGATCGAGGCTCCGTCACCGAAGCTATCCAGCCCCCACAGCGCGCTGGTGCGCCCTATCGCTAGCGCTTCCTGTGACCTGGACCGTCGGCTGATTGCCGGAAATACGCCCTTCAAACCGCCCTTCGCCCTAGGCCACGAATGTGTTGCGCAGGTGTTGGAAGTAGGTGAGGCAGTGTCGACAGTGCGTCGCGGCGACCTGGTTTCCGTGCCGTGGAAAATCGCGTGTGGAGCCTGCTCGCAGTGCCTTGCCGGACGTGCCACCGCATGCACCACAGTACCGCGCCATGCGGCCTACGGTGTACCTGCAGGCGGCCATTGGGGCGGGCTGTTTCGGAGGTGGTAGATGTGCCATTCGCCGACGCGATGCTCGTCCCTTTGCCTGCGGGGCTCAACCCGTTGGCGGTGGCAAGCGCCAGTGACAACCTCACAGATGCCTGGGTTGCCACCAGCCGTCCAATCAGTACCAGGCCGGACGCCCGGGTTCTTATAGTGGGTGGCACCGAAAGCCTCGGCGTGCTCGCGGTGCAGATGGCCGTCGCCGCAGGCGCGGGTAGCGTCGACTATCTGGACGACAATGAATATCGACAGGATCTCGCCGTGCGCAGCGGTGCCAACGTTGATCTGCCCACGATACTGGACGAGCGTTACGACGTTGTCGTATCCGCCACCCGTGATCATGAGTCACTGCACCGTGGGCTGCTGGCACTGGCACCGGGCGGCCACTGCTCGTGCATCGGAATAATCTTCGACGACCCGAAGATTCCCCTTTTCGGCATGTACCTGCGCGACGTCACGCTCTCGGTGGGGCTCTGCAATGTACGTCCACACATCCCCAAGGTGTTCGAACTCGTCAGCAGCGGGCGCTGCGACCCTCTGATGGTAAGCCCGACCGTGATCTCGCCCGATGAGGCAACCGAAGCGCTGCTGCAACCACTCGCCAAGTGCATCATGGTGCGAGAATGCATCATCTGATTTCAGTTCAGATTGTCTGCCAGTGACGCCATGACGGACGTCCAGGCCTCCCGGCCCTCGACCCCTACATTGCTAAAGGCTTGATGCAGGGTTTGGCGCTCCAGTTCAGTGGCGGTCTGTTCCACTGCCCTACCCACTTCTGTGAGTTGCAGGAGTTTGAAACGATGGTGCTCCGGACAGCGGCTGGAAAACACCAGATCCTGATCGATCAAGTGCTTGAGAGGCCGATGTAACGCTTGCTTGCTGACCCCTAATGTCAGTGCCAGATCACCGACATTGATCTCGTCAGCCCGGGCAATGATGTAGAGAACACGGTGATGCACGCGAGACAGGTCGCGCGTCGCGAGAAACTGATCGGCCTTGATAGTCAGCCCGCGAAATCCGAAATGCAGTAATTCAAGAGCATGATCGAGTGGATGCAGCGACTTCATGCGGACCGACGCGGTGTTTAGCTTATTTTCAATGACCATGTGCGCGGGTTCCCTGAGCTCCGGCGCAGCCTAAACCGTAGTCGATACTCAGGGCAACTGCGAAACCCGCCCGAGGTGCTCCATTTGCGCAAGGCGGGATTAGGGGAAAGAGCGTTTACGATGTTCGTGTCAGATAACTGGAGAAAGACCACCATCAATACGTAAGTTAACCCCGGTTATGTAACCCGCAACAGGGCTTGCCAGAAACGCGACAGCGGCCGCGATCTCGTCCAGACGACCGACTCTGCCAAGAGGAACCTGGGCAAACATCGGCAAGACCGCGCGCTCGATTTCATCCCATGGCGCGTCTTTACTCGCCAAGCCATGTTCCTCGGCGACCTCACGAAACCGAGCGTCAAGGGTGGCGCTGTGTATCGTGCCGGGAGAGATGGCGTTGACCGTTATACCCTCTGCGGCTACAGCTTTGGCCATGGAAGCGGTCATTGCATTCATAGCGGCTTTGGCGGCGCAATAGTCAGGCGCAGTGGGAGGTGGCATCGTTGCAGCCAAACTGGATATGTTGATGACTCGCCCCCATCGCGCTTCCCGCATCTTGGGCAATAAACGCGTGGTGACCCGAAGGGCCGAGAGTACATTGCGATCATAGGCAGCCGTCCAGCTCTCAGGCCGGGTAGAGTTCCAACTGTCTTTTGTCCCGCCGGAGCCGCCGGCGTTATTAATCAGGATGTCGATAGGACCGACGAGTTTTTGCGCTGCGTCGACAAGTCGCTGGACCTGATCATCGTCCACCAGATCACCCACTACGACAAAGGCACTGCCACCCAGTTTGATGATGTCCTTGGCCACTCTTTCTGCCTGCGCTCTGTCCCGCCCGTGCACGACGGTCACAGCGTTCTCAAAAGCGAGTTTTCTGACGATCGCTTCGCCAATGCCTTTGCTACTGCCGGTGACCAACGCCTTCTTACCACCTAATTGCAAGTCCATGTACTCACCACCCATTGAAGTATTGTTAACGTCGCAAGGTAAATAGAGATGATGGATGAAACCAGTACGCACTTTTATGTGCCTATCAGTCAGGAACAACGTGAGATTTGCCTTGGACCTGAGGGTTCAGCCTGGCACGTTGCCCGGGTGGTCGACATGATCAAGAGTCGATGGAAACTACCGATTCTGTTCAGGCTCTACGCTGATCCATCGATCCGCACGCTGCAATTGAAGCGCGATCTGCCAGGCATTTCCCAGAAGATGCTGACGGCCCAGCTTCGCGAAATGACCAGCGATGGATTGATCGAGCGAATCGATTTTGATGAAAAGCCTCTGCGTGTCGAATATCAATTGTCAGAGATGGGCCGCCAGCTGCTTCCTGTTCTCATCGCGGCGCGCAGATTTTCAACAAGCCATCCACCCGAGGCTGGCGATTTGTCCGAGGCGGTTTGAGCAGTTCCGGGAGAATTTCTGCTCCGCACCGTCATGCATGCCCAACTCGCCCTGGGCATCCTGGATATCCGCATTGCGAAAATGGAACATCTTCAAGGGCGGGTAAGAGCCGCCTTTTCTATCATTGCTTGATGACCAGCCTGTCGATGAGCGGGAGGGTAATCACGCCAAACATGTCGGGATCGCCGTATGCCCGAGCCGAAAGCATCGCGCCATGAACGGTCGCCATGAATGCCTCGGCTTCGACGCGAGCATCGCCGCGCAACGTGAAACTGCCTTGTTTCAATCCCTGCTCAAGGACGGACGTAAGCCAGGCGGATAATGCTCGAAAGTGGGTTCGCACCTCGATCACAACCTCTTGGGGTAATACCGGAATCTGAGTCGCCATCAATGCGCAGACGCAGTAGCCCTTTGTTGCATCGCCTATGCAGGATTGCCAATAGCCCATGTAGGCGCGCAGTTGATCTTCCGGGGCGGGATAATGGCGTTCTATTTCGCCAAGTCCAGCTTCTGCTTCCTCTCGGTACCGAATGACAAGCGTGCGTACAAGGTCCACCTTGGTAGGAAAGTGGTGGTGGATACTGGCTTTGCGAATACCCACAAACTCGGCTATATCCGCATAGCTGAAACCGTTATACCCGCCTGCAATAATAAGCGAGCGAGCGCAGTTAAGAATTTCGTAAAAAGTGTTTGAGTGCTTGATCATGGGCCGAACCTACCTTCTGGTAGGCCGAGAGTCAAGTATCCTCGCGCGGGCATCTGGCTGCACGTGGAATGCAGCCAAACATCGTACGCTTACACCAATGTGGCGTTAACACTCCTTACCAGCTCAAACCTGGCCTGTCAGCAGCGTGCCCAAGCGTTCGCCGATGATCACGCACGGAGCCATGGTGTTGCCGGTAGTTACTCGCGGCATGATCGAGGCGTCTGCGATTCTGAGGCCGTTAATGCCATAGACCCGTAATTGCGAGTCCACTACCGACAGGGCATCCGTACCCATCTTTGCCGTACAGGACTGATGCCAAACGGTGGACGCGGTATTGCGTACAAACGACTCCAAGGCCTTGCGGCTCATGGCTCCGGGCATGACTTCACGGCGGACAAATGGGCGCATGGTCGAGCTGTTGCCAAGCTCCCGACAAAACTCGACGGCGCGCACCAAGGCCTGCAAATCCTCCGGATCGGCCAACGCCGCGCTGTCAATGTTCAGCGGGTCCATGGGATGGCCGCCCGACAGAGTGATCGAGCCTCGGCTTTTGGGCCGCACCAGCCCTGGCAACAGCGACCATGCAGCAGCGGGCGGGTTAAAAATGGCTTGGGCTTCGGGCGTGGCGATGGGGATCTGCGCCAGGAAGGTCTGGATGTCCGGGACATCAAGTGATGGATCACTTTTCCAGAAGAACGTCGACTCCCCCGCGTTGTTGTGCGGCGCATGGGCCTGCTGGTACTCCCAGATGCACCCGGAAACCATGATGTGGTCCTGATAATTCTGGCCGACGCCCGGGAGATCCTGCACCACAGCGATACCGTGTCTGGTGAGTTCCCGTGCATCGCCGATTCCCGAAAGCATCAAGACCTTTGGTGTGTTGATCGCGCCTAGCGACAGCACAACCTCTTCTCTGGCTCTGAAGGTCATGACTTTGCCATCATGGAGGGCTTCGACCCCAACCGCTCGCTTGCCCTCCAGCAACACCCGCAAAACATGCGTATGAGTCAACACCGTCAGGTTGGGCTGGGCCATCAATGGGTACACGTAGCTACGAAAGATCGAGCGACGGCGACCATTCTCCAGACACACATTGGCTAACGCAGCACCGCCAGGGCCCTCCATCATTTCGCCGTTCTGATCGTCGTAAACAGCCATACCAAGCTCTGCCGCGGCTCCCAACATCGCCGGTGCAATTGGATTGGGGTTTGGCGGAGGCTGCACGAAAACCGGACCACCGGTGCCTCGGCGTTGTGGATCTGGAGCGCCCTTCCAGTCTTCGATGCGCCGATAAACCGCCAGAGTCGACGCGTAATTCCAGGCCGTATCGCCTGACTCGCTGGCGAAATAGTCCCAATCACTGCTGTGACCGCGTGACCAGACCATAACGTTGATCGATGCACCGCCGCCCAGCACTTTGCCCATGGAAAGTGGTATGGCTCGGCCATTCAGGTGGGGATTTGGTTGAGCCTGAAACTGCCAGTCCCGCTCACTGCCCAGGTTGGCGAACCAGGTACTTGCATCCGTGACAGTTGGTACGTCGTCACTACCGCCCGCCTCAAGCAGCAAAACGTTAACATCAAGATTTTCCGCGAGACGCCGGGCCACCACCGAACCGGACGTGCCGGAACCACATACGATGTAATCGTAAGCGCCACGGAGATTGGCTTTTAACTGACGCTGATTTTCTTCAATACGACGCGAAACATCTGCGCTGTCAGTTGCGCCGATATAACTTTTCATAGGGATGCCTCTGGACATCGCTGTGCTTTGACGGCGAGGAGCAATAGCGCAATCAATACAGCGAATGACTAATAATGGGTTTTACGGCTGATGCGACCAGGCAACAGCTACGGGGATAAATCAGTCTGCGACGACGTGACTGATTCTATGGCCCAGAGGAAACACACCCGTTATCTGAAAGGCGCTTGCTGGATGTCTGCGAGGCGCTTTTCATCTCACTGACAGTGTTGAAAAGCGTTATTGAAAGATTTTCAAGAAGCGTTAACTTGAACCTGGGACGGGCAAATGCCGAACTCCGCGCGGTAGGCACGACTGAAATGGGCTGCGGTGGCGAATCCGCATTGCCACGCGACTTCCTGGACGCTGGGTCTGAGCGTTTGAGTGGCGGTCAGCAGCCGTTGTGCGCGCTGCAAGCGGACGTACCAGACATGACGCATTACCGTAGTGTCCTGATTTCTGAACAAGCGCTGCAAGTGTTTAACCGAGACATGCGCGGCGGCGGCAATCGCCGTAGTGTCCAGTCCGGTATCACTTAAAGATGTGTGGATGTAACGTCTCGCTCGCAACAGTACGACGTCGGTACTGCGAGATGTTGCCTTATCCCCAGAACTACCCAGAATAGCGTCTATCAGCTCGAACAGCTGTCGGCCCATCAAGTCGCGGATCAAAGGGCTGGGCGCGATTTGTTGCTGCGCGATGCAGTTAATCAGTTCGCGGGTGGCGCGCATGTCAGCCGAGTTCATATCAGCGACTACCAATCCAGACAATGAATATCGAAGTCCTCGATCACGCAAGCCGGGCTTGGGAATGCGCAGAACGGTCATTTGGCCGCGGTCGGTAAACGACTCCTGGAACGGCCGTTCAGGGTCAATGAAAAACATGCTGCCGGTTTTGAAGCGATGCCGATTTCCAGCTTCTTCTATATCTACATGCCCGCCGGTCATCAACTTCAGGTAAAGCCAATCACCCTGCCAGGAAGATTGCTCCTCCCCAACGGGAGCCAACACGACAGACGCCAGGTCAGCCTGGGTCATGCCAATATTGCCCAGCGTCCAGCTTTTCGATGTGGAACTGCTTGAGCGTGACTCATCAAACCGACAGTACAGCCCATGGTGCTCAAGCATGACGTCAGACCAGTTGGCTGCGGCATCAGGCCCCAAGTCAAAGTCCATGTCATGAGTGTCGAAGACCCTTGGCTTCATGGAAAGCGTTCCTGATTCTGTGTGCAGACTAAATGTCGTGGGCGGCTTCCCATCAGCTAAGATCAGGACCTGCAGGAAGGCTACGCCATTTGCCCCCACAAGGCGGAGCAAAAAAAACTGAAGCACCACTATACGACTGGTCTAATTGCTGTTAGTTTAGCCACACATTCACCGAGTAGCGCTAATCCTTCATGAATACCGGACTGAAGTATTTCACCCCAGCTTCCTCGTTAGCCCTGTTAGCGCCCACTGTAACGCTGCACGTTGAATAATTTATTCGAATCGTAGACGACCGGTCTACGTGTTAATTCCAGAAGCTGTCTCATTACTCACTACCCTCTACCTGTTAAGGAATCACCCAATGAAAATCCTCATGGTCCTGACCTCCCACGACACCCTTGGCAACACCGGTCGTAAGACCGGCTTCTGGCTGGAAGAGCTGGCTGCGCCCTACTACGCGTTTTTGGCAGCGGGAGCAGAAGTTGTTCTGGCTTCGCCTAAAGGTGGACAGCCGCCACTTGATCCCAAAAGCAATGAACCGTCGTTTCAAACCGATCTGACCCGCCGCTTCGAGGCCGATGCCGAAGCGAATGCAAAACTGGCAGTCACCGTGCGTCTGGACAGCGTCTCCCAGGCAGACTACGACGCCGTTTTTTATCCAGGTGGTCATGGTCCGCTCTGGGACCTGGCCGAAGATGTGAACTCCATCCAACTGATTCAATCATTCCTGGCCTCCGGCAAGCCTGCGGCCCTCGTCTGCCATGCACCCGGCGTCCTGCGACACGTGAAAAAGCCTGACGGCACACCGCTGGTCGAAGGCAAACACGTCACAGGTTTCACCAACACCGAAGAAGAGGCTGTCGGCCTGACCAACGTGGTGCCATTCCTGGTCGAGGACGAACTCAAAGCTAACGGCGGACTGTATTCGAAAGGCGAGGACTGGAGCTCTTACGTGGTGAGCGATGGCCTGCTGATCACGGGTCAAAACCCAGGCTCTTCAACTGAAGCCGCCCAGGTCCTTGTGAAGCAGCTCAGCCACCCGGCAGCCTGAATGAGCTTGGGTGGAAGGCGTTGTTACGCCTTCCACCATTCCCTCCCGATCACCTGAGTTGTCGCAGTTGGTAAACACTGCGCGGCGACTGAAGTACGCTCCAAAAGGAATCGAATCATGCACCACAGCTCACTCTTTGAACCGGTGACATTGGGCTTTCATACCCTGAAAAACCGGATTGTCATGCCTGCGCTCACCCGTCAGCGAAGCGGTCAGCCCGGCGATGTTCCCACCTCGCTCATGGCCACCTACTACGGGCAACGCGCCAGCGCCGGCCTCATCGTCAGCGAAGGAACCCAGATCGAGCCGCGCGGCAAGGGTTATGCCTGGACGCCGGGGATTTACAGCCAGGCTCAGATTGACGGATGGCGCGAAGTGACCGACGCAGTGCATGCCGAAGGCGGCGTGATCTTCGCGCAGCTTTGGCATGTTGGCAGGGTCTCTCATACCGAACTGCAGCCAGAACATGCTGCGCCGATTGCGCCCTCTGCGATCCAGGCACTGAACGTGAAGGCCTTCATCGAAACCTCTCCAGGCGCTGGCACACTCGTCGAGCCGTCCATGCCCCGCGAACTGACCGTTCCACAAATCAAGGAGTTGGTCGAGGCCTACGCCCAGGCAACGCGAAATGCGCTGAGCGCCGGATTCGACGGCGTGGAGATTCACTCGGCCAACGGTTATCTGGTCAACCAGTTCATCTCGACACATGCAAACCAGCGCGACGATGAATACGGTGGCTCGCTGGATAACCGCCTGCGTTTTCTGCGAGAAGTGGTTCAGGCTGTCAGTGCGGTTGCAGGTCCGGAGCGCGTCGGCGTGCGCTTCACACCGCTGTTCACCAGCACCAGCGAAGACCGGGTTTATATCGGCTTCGTAGAGGACGATCCACATCAAACCTACATTGAGGCAATCAAAGTGCTTGAGCAGGCAGGCGTTGCTTACCTGTCGATTGCCGAAGCGGACTGGGCGAATGCGCCCGACTTGCCCGAGGCCTTTCGCCGTGATGTGAGGCGCTCATTCAGCGGCCGAATCATCTATGCAGGACTCTATGACGCAGCTCGGGCGGCTCGGATTATCGAGGCGGGTCTTGGCGATTTCATCGCGTTCGGGCGGCCATTCATCGCCAACCCTGATCTGCCCCAGCGGATCGCCAACGGCTGGCCTCTGAATAAAATCGATCCCGCCTCCCTCTATGGCGGCGGCGCACAAGGCTTCACAGATTATCCGGTGTATTGCAGATCTGAGTCCGACGTTAAGGAAGAGGTGCTGTCATGAGTAAAGCTATTGAAGGACAGTTGTCCTGATCATAGCGGCAGCACCGGCATCGGTGCAGAAGTGGCGGGACTGCTGGCGGCGCGAGGTTGATGAGCGCGAGCTTTCTAGACGACCAGTCTAGTTAGTTGCTAGTATGCCCTGCCACTTCCGCTTCGTTCTTGAATGACGACCGCACAGTTTCTGGAGGTGGATAATGAACTGGTAATCAATGGCTGCACAGAGCCCACGCTAAAGGAGTAAGCGCGCAAGTGCGCGCATCCTGATGATGCTGGTCGCCCGCGATAGTCCTGCATTATTCAGCTAAACCCTTTATTCAACTGTGAATTGACCGATATGAGTGCATCCACCAAATTTAAAACCTCCGATGTTCGCTCACATATTCTTGATGTAGGCCAGCGCATCATGGCGGCCAAAGGTTACTCTGCGGTCGGCCTGAACGAGATTCTCGCGACCGCAGGCGTACCCAAAGGGTCTTTCTATCATTACTTCAGTTCCAAAGACGCCTTTGGCGAGGCGATTCTGGAAAGCTATTTCGAGGACTATCTGGCCGAACTGGACCGCACACTTGGCCAGCCCGGCATGAGTATGGCCGAGCGCCTGATGGACTACTGGCGCATCTGGCAAGACACCCAATCCTTTGAAGACTGCCAGGGAAAATGCCTGGCCGTAAAGTTGGGTGTGGAAGTTGCCGATCTTTCGGAGACGATGCGCTCTGTTCTCAAGCGCGGCACATCGGGCATCACCAGCCGGCTCGGACATGCCATCGAAGCGGGCGTTGCAGAAGGATCGTTTGCCATCAGCGAGGATCCTCAGGCCACTGCCCAGAGTCTGTACCAGCTGTGGGTGGGCGCGAGTGTGATGGTCAAGATCACTCGCAGCATGCAGCCTTTCGAGACGGCGATGATCAGTACCCGGCGACTGCTAAATCTCGCTTAACAAGTCTGAAGGCTTGCATGCTGGTGCCAAGTGGTCCGCCACAATTGCCCGAACGCGATCTGCATCGGCGCTCGTAACCGGGTTATAGACGATCATTGAAAGATCCGGGCGACCATCAACGGCAAAGCCGGAGTATTCAAGTTCGATGACGCCATGGGTTGCATGGCGCAGGCGCTTGGTTCCTTCACCCTGGAGACGCACGTCGTTGTCACGCCACAGTGCCGCGAAATCCGGGCTCAGGCTGCACAACTCATCGGCGAGCTTGACGACTTCAGCGGCAGCTCCGGCGCGGGTAGCGTCGGCCCGAAACGCCGCGACAATGAACCGCGCGACAGCCTGCCAATCGTCTTGCTTGGCCCGCGCGCCGGGGTTGCAAAACATCAGACGCAAGATGTTGCGCCGCCCCACCGGCAGCAGACTGTAGTCAGTGAACACTGCCGCCGCCGCGCTGTTCCAGGCCAGCACATCCCAAGTCGCGGTTTTAATAAAGGCAGGACTGAATTCGAGGGTGTCCAGAATTCGTTGCAAGCGCGGCGTCACCCCATCAGGGGCAGAATAAACAACTTCGGGGGGATGACCAAAGGCGAGCATGAACAAGTGTTCCCGCTCCGATTCGGTCATCAACAGGCTTTGAGCAATGCGGTTCAACACTTGCGTGGAAGGTGCACCACCGCGTCCTTGCTCCAGCCACGTGTACCAGGTAGCGCTGATATTCGCCCGGTGCGCCACTTCCTCTCGGCGCAATCCCGGCGTACGTCGACGCGCGCTGGAATAGCCAAAACTCACCGGATCCAGACGCGCCCGGCAATCTTTCAAATACGTTCCCAACAGATGAGCAGACCGACTTGCCATGGTGATCCTGTTAGTTTTTATACCCTGATAATGTCACGTCTTTAAGCGGATAAACGTTACGCGCACTCTGCCGACTTTCGCAAAGAGAGATTTCAGACATGCGCATATTCCTCACCGGTTCAACAGGCTTTATTGGTTCCCACGTAGCACGGGAGTTGCTCAACGCAGGTCACCAGGTGCTGGGGCTGACGCGTTCCGATACGGGGGCTCGTACGTTGCTGGCAATGGGGGCCGAGCCCCACCGGGGCGATATCGAAGACCTCGCCAGCCTCCAACGCGGGGCTGAAACCTGTGACGCCGTCATCCATACCGCGTTCGATCACGACTTCGCACATTTTGCCGCTAACTGCCAAAAGGACGCGCGTGTTATTGCGGCCTTGGGTTCGGCGCTGCAAGGTTCGCAGCGGCCGTTGATCATCACCTCCGGCACGCCGATGGGTTCGCCAGCACCAGGACAGCCCGCAGATGAGGATCACTTTGACCCACAGCATCCCAATCCCCGGGTCGCGTCGGAATTGGCTGGGGAGGCGTTATTACAGCGCGGTGTCAACGTGGTGGTCATGCGGCTTTCCCAAATCCACAACCCGTACAAACAAGGCCTGGTCACTGAGGTCATCAAGCTGGCGCGGGAAAAACAAGTTTCAGCCTATATCGATGCAGGCCTTAATCGATGGTCCGCCGCTCACGTTGCGGATACTGCGCACTTGTATCGCCTGGCACTGGAAAAGCACCAGCCGGGCGCTCGTTACCATGCCACCGCCGAATCCAGCATCGGTTTTCGCTTCATTGCTGAAGCCATCGGGGAAGGTCTGGGCCTGCCCACAGTGGCGGTGCCCGCAAACGAAGCGATGGCGAGTTTCGGCTGGCTATCGAGCTTTGTGGGTAAAGACATGTCGAGCATGAGCACCAAGACCCAAATGCAGCTGGGTTGGAAACCTGCCGGGCCAGATTTGATTACCGACCTGAGAACCTTTTTCAACCGATAGTCGGTGCACGCCCTCTAGACCGGACGCCGAACACAAAAGAAGCGGCTATATGGACGCGCAATACGATGACCTTCCCCGACACCTTTGAGCGCATCGAAGAAAAACCTGAGCGGATCGATGAAACCTGTTTTTGGAAAAAAGTTAAGACTGTGTCAGTCGAAACAGTCTACCCAACCAAAACGGGAGTTAACGAAAATGTTCATCATATGGTCCGAACTGCTGCCTGCGATTCAGAGGTCATTCGCTGCCTTGGGAAAAAGCAATCCTAAAATGGTCAAGGCTTACATCGCGCTGGGTGAAGCCGCCGCCGAAAACGACATTCTGGACGCCAAAACCCGCGAGTTGATTGCGATTGCCGTCGCAGTGACGACACGTTGCGACGGCTGTATCAGCGTGCACACCGACGCGGCTATCAAAGCCGGGGCTTCTCGGGAAGAAATCGCCGCTACGCTGGCAACCGCAATCTCGCTAAATGCAGGTGCTGCGTATATTTATTCACTTCGAGCGCTGGAAGCTTACGACACGCTGAAGAAATAGCGTCCTCGAATGCACTTGTGAGCTAAGTTGCCGAGCCAATATCCCCTTGCGTACCCGGCCCGGCGCTTGGCCATACACTTCCTTGAATGTGTTATGAGTTCGAGTTCAATTGAGGCAAACGTCGCTGTCCATTGCGAAAGCGTCTCTCAAATAATCGGTGAATGCCCGGACTCGGGCCGATTGCCTGCGATCGGCCGGGGAAACCGCATGAATAGGAAGTGACGCAGGGGTATAGCCGTCCAGCAGCGCGACCACCCGCCCCGCTTGCAGATCCTCACGAAACAACCAGGATGGAGAAAGCGATATGCCCAGTCCACTCAAGACCATTTCCCTTATCGACTCACTGTTATTGCTGCGCACATTGCCCTTGACCTGAACGCCGATCCATTCACGGTGGTGCTCGAAACGCCAGTTGCCGAAATGTTCCAACTGATTGAAGACAAGGCAGTTATGAACGCGCAACTCATCCGGAGTAGCCGGTACACCGAACTGTTCCAGATAATCCGGCGCTGCGAACACTTGACGTTTCGTCAGGCCTATTTGCCTGGCTACTAAACTGCTGTCTTTCAACTCGCCAATACGCACCGCGATATCGATCCCCTCGCTGACGAGGTCGACGTTCTCGTCAGCGAGTTGCAAGTCGATAGACACGTCAGCATACCTCTGAAGGAAACCGCGCAGCCGAGGTGCTATTTGTATTCGTCCGAAGCTGCCTGACGAAGCAATGCGAAGTGGTCCGGCGACACGCTCTTGACCTGTCTGAAAGCTGTGCTCGGCATTGTCCACCGCCGCCAGAATCTGTCGGCAATGCTCATAGTAATGCTGACCTTCATCAGTCAAACAAAGGCTACGCGTGCTGCGGGCAAACAGGCGGCCGCCCAGCCTTTTCTCCAACGCACCGATCTGCTTGCTGATCGTGGGCTGACTGAATCCAACCTCCCGGGCTACTGCTGAAAAGCTGCCCCTTTCCACCACCCGTATAAATATCGCCATCGCTTCCAACGTGTCCATTGCTACTCACTTAGCGGTGTTTTGGCATTAATACTATAGCCATTTCACTCCTTATCGGAATTCATCTGCTGCGCGAGACTGTTGGCATTGCCGAGTACGAGCAAAACACTTCAAAGGGAATTACACACATGAGCCACGAGACTATGCGCGCTGCCATCGCTTTACATGCCGGGACCCCGCTGCAGCTTCAGTACCTGCCCGTCCCCAAAATCACGACAGGGCAAGTGTTGGTGAAGATCATCGCCAGTTGCGTGAACCCTTTGGACACGAAGATCAGCAGCGGCCAAGGACAGCATGCGCGGCAACCGCTTCCGGCGATTTTGGGTATGGATTTGGCTGGTGTAGTTCAAGCGGTCGGTGCGGGCGTTACCCGATTTACCGTCGGCGATGAAGTCTACGGGATGGCGGGGGGCGTCGGGGGTCAGCAAGGCTCGCTGGCGGAGTACATCGCGGTCGATGCCGATCTCCTGGCGCTTAAACCGCACAATCTCAGCATGCGTGAAGCCGCTGCCCTGCCCCTGATATTCATAACGGCGTGGGAAGGGTTGGTAGACCGAGCCAATGTTCGGGCTGGGCAACGGGTCCTGGTGCAAGGCGGTGCAGGTGGCGTCGGACATATGGCTGTGCAGATTGCTACTGCACGAGGCGCACAGGTTTTTGCCACCGGGAGTGCCGATGGCCTCCAGGTAATCGAAAGCTTCGGCGCCACAGCCATTGATTATCGAACTCAGAAACCTGCGGACTATCTTGAACAGCACACCGCTGGCGAAGGTTTTGACATCGTGTACGACACCGCCGGCGGTGCGACACTGGATGCCTCTTTCACGGCGGTGAAAGTGTACACCGGTCACGTTGTCAGTTGTCTTGGCTGGGGCGAACACAAACTTGCGCCGCTGTCGTTTCTCGGCGCGACCTATTCCGGCGTATTTACCTTACTTCCATTAATTACCGGTAAAGGTCGTAAACACCACGGTGAAATTCTCGCTCAAGCCACAGCCATGGCCGAAGCAGGACAGCTGCGGGTTCTGCTGGACGAACGACGCTTCACCTTGGGCAATGTAAATGACGCGTATGCACTTGTTGGTGCAGGCAAGGCTACTGGCAAGGTGATCGTAGATATCTGACCAACTGCGCTGTCGACAATCTGTCTTCAGTTGTCGATAGTAATTCCCGCCAAGCCACACCCGGATGTTTAACCGATTACTTATCCAGCCATCGTGACAGCTCCTCGCTCACCTTGGCAGGCGGTACCTATGAAAAATATCGCTTATCTGGCATTTGTTGCCCTGGGAGTCATTTGGGGTACCAATTTCGTCTTCATGAAATGGGCGGCGGTATTGATCACGCCATCACAAATCGTCCTGGTGCGCATTTTCTTCGGCTTCTTGCCGATCCTGGTGTTCGCGCTGGTCACGCGCTCGCTACGAATGAGTCATCTGCGCTATGCGCACCACTTTCTGGTAATGGCTTTGTTGGCGACGGTTTTCTATTACTACGCGTTTGCCAAAGGTACATCCATGCTTCTTTCCAGTGTGGCGGGTATGTTGAGTGGTGCTATCCCGCTGTTCGCCTTTGCGTGCGCGTTGCTGTTTCTACGCCAGGAACCTTTAACCAAACGTACCGCCGTAGGGGTGTTGCTGGGGTTTTCCGGTGTATTGCTCATTGCCCGTCCGTGGGCTACCGGGGTTGGCAGCATTTCTCTCGAAGGTGTGCTCTATATGGTCCTGGGCTCGCTGAGCGTCGGATGCTCATTTGTCTACGCCAAGCGCTTTCTCACCGGGTTGAACATCTCGCCGGTCGCTCTCTCCACTTATCAGATCGGTCTGGCGTTATTGGTGATCGCGGCGTTCACGGATTTCCATGGCATGGGTCGAATACTGGAAGATCGACGAGCCTTCATTGGCGTATCGGTGGGTTTGGGCCTGCTCGGCACAGGTGTCGCCTACGTTCTCTATTACTACATCGTCCATCGTTTGGGCGCCTTGGCAGCAGCCTCGGTGACCTACATTCCACCGGTCGTAGCACTGCTGATCGGCTTCTTCGTGGCAAATGAACCAGTGCATGCCATTGATCTCGTCGCCATATCAGCGATTCTGGCGGGTGTGTATGTGGTCCAGACAGGCCGCCGGCAACCGCCGAAAGCGCCGACTCCAGACCTACCCCGCCCCGTCCTGAAGAATTAGCCCTTAACAGGTTTCACCATTGGCAAGTTCACAGGTTGATCTCGTTGAAACACCCAATACTGCGCTTGGCAAAAAAAAGGGAGCAGCTCTCGCTGCTCCCTCCAACTGCTTATTTCATGTAGCAATTATTCTTTCGGTTCGTACTGCATATCACCATGACCAAAAGACCAATCCTCACGTTTCACGTCGATCAAACTGATCCAGATATCGTCTTTGCGCAGTCCGGTTTTTGCGTGAATACCGTCTGCGACGGCTCTGAAAAAGGCTTTTTTTACCGCGACCGTGCGTCCAGCCACCCAGGTAATCTGAATAAATACAATGTTCGGCGTGTACGTCAAACCCAGATACCCCGCAGGCGGGTAGACCAATTCATCCGGGGCATGACGGTGGATGATCTGAAACTTGTCATGCTCAGGTACATTCGCAACATTGATCATTGCGTCATAAACAACATCGCCAATTGCGACGACGGTTTCTGCTGAAGCCTGCACACCAATATCGATTCTGGCCAAGGGCATCGGGCGTTCCTCATTGAATGGAATTGTTTGCATGTTCGGCATTACTGATTTGGCCGACAGTACTAAGCTAGGCTGGACGACATGATTCATCAAGCGCATTATTCTCGTAATAAGTATGAGGGTTACGCATGCTATTCGAAGATCTCAAGGCCTTGGTGGCAGTGATTGAGTGTGCATCCCTGACGAAGGCTGCCGAGGCGTTATGCATCACTCAATCGGCAGTTTCCAGGCGAATCCAGCATCTGGAGGATGTGCTGAATGTGAGCTTGTTTGATCGTACTACCCGCCCGCCAGTGCCCACCGCAATGGGCTACCGAATTTATGAATGCGCAGTAGGTTTGCTCCGGGATGCTCGATACTTGCTAAGTATTCCAGAAGAGGATGCGTTGCCCAGCGGCAGATTCCGAGTGGGATTTACCCAGATCGTCGCGGATGCGGTGGTGTTTGAGGTTGTGACTCGAATGCGTGAGAAGTTTCCCGATCTCGACATGCAGCTGATGACTGACTGGAGTTCCGAGTTGCAGCAATTGGTTCTGCATGGAGCGCTGGACGCCGCAACGCTGATGCTGCCCTCCCCCAGCAGCCTGCCCGATAAGCTGCAAGGCCAACGGGCAAGCACGCTTGAGATCCTCGTCGTTCAAAGCAAAGAAAAGCCCGTTGCAGGCTCGATTACCGACATAAAAGACTTGTCTGGAAACGAATGGATTTTGAACCCCAAGGGATGTGGCTATCGCTCAGCTTTGGAAGCGGCCATGGGTGGACAAGGACAAAAGCTGAAGCTCCGTGTCGACACTCAGGGAGCGGTCATGCAGATGCGGATGGTTGCCGCTGGTTTAGGGCTGGGCCTGATTCCTCGGCAACTCTTGCAAACCAGTCCGTTTTCAAACCAGCTGGCCATCGTCGAAATCAACGACTTCTCGCTGAAGATGGACATCTGGATCGTTCGGTCAAATCAACCTGGAAACCTGAAAAAGGCCTATGACCTGCTGGTCGACAGTGTGCTGCAAGGCTTCCAGATTTCCCCGTTCGCGCCGTCACACCTGAACATGAGCGCGGGAGAGTGAAACCATCTACGCAATGACCCTCGAATAGACTGACATGTCGACGTTGCCACCGGACAGGATCACACCGACCTTGCGCCCCGGCATAGATTCGCGCTCCTGAATGAGCGCTGCCAAGGCAGCCGCCCCGGCTCCTTCAGCGAGGTTATGGGTATCGCAATAATAGATGCGCATGGCCTCGCGGATCTGCGCGTCACTGACCGCTACGATCCGCGCCGCCCCTGTCGCGTAGATGGCAAAGGCGTCCGGGACCGGCTTGCGCACGGCCAGACCGTCGGCGAAGGTATCGGCCGAAGCAGTCTCGCGTATGGCTCCAGCCTCAAACGACAATTTTGCCGCAGCAGCCTCGGTAGACACCACGCCCACCACCTGAGTCTTGAGGCCCAGTGCGTCGCGGGCGGCGATCACCCCGCAAATGCCCGATCCACAGCCAATGGGCACATAGACGGTGTCCAGATCTGGTGCAGACTTGAACAGTTCCAGGGCATAAGTGGCGACACCTTTGACCAGCTCGGTATGGAATGGCGGGACCAGAAAAAGCCCATGCACCTGCGACAGGCGGGCGGCCTCTTCACGCGCCTCATCAAAGTCGCGACCAAACTCCACGACTTCGCCACCAAAGCCGCGCATGGCGTTGTTCTTTTCCGGGGAGTTGCCTTGCGGCACGACGATTAACGCCCGTAAGCCCAGCGTGCGCGCCGCCAACGCCACGCTTTGCCCATGATTGCCACGGGTAGCACTGACGATCCCTTTCGCAGCTGGATGCTCGCGTTTGAGCCAGTGCATAAAGGTAATGCCGCCTCGCACCTTGAAAGCGCCGGTAGGTGTGTGGTTTTCGTGCTTGACCCACACCTCGCAACCCAAGCGTTCACCCAGCAACGGCCAGGCGTATTGGGCCGTAGCAGGCATGACCTGATAGACCAGATGCGCGGCCTGTTCAATATCGTCAAGCGTCAGTCTGTGCATGGTTTGTCCTCCGAAAGTTTGGCCCAGTCTAGGGACGCGCGCAGCGGTTTGGCTTTCAGAAAACTGACCTGACTTTCCAGCCTCCTGTTCGCTACTATGGCATTCATGAGTCATCGCAATCGCCCACAGTCATCGCGCCTGCCTGAACCGGTCCGTCGGGTCGAAACAGGGCCGTGGACCATTGAATTACTACCCGGCAGCGCCTACGCAACCCGATATATACCGACTCAGGCAGCAATTGGCTTCGCCTTCGACAGCCAGCGGGGCGTGCACGCTATCGGCAGCGACCGGGTGCTGCCTTTCACGGCCGTCCCCAACGGCCTGGCGTTCGTCCCGGCCGGCTGTGACGTGTTGTCCGAATCCCCTCAGGGTGGAGAATACCTGCGGGTGATCCGCACTGACGGCATGGCGCTGGGGGGTGATCGAGCCTTCAACAATCGCATTGATCTCCAGGCGACCAGGCTCGCATCGTGCATGCGCAACGCGCTGTTGCACGCCTCGCTGGCGGACGACTGGGAAAGCTGGGCACTTGCATTGGCAGAACGGGCGCACAGTCACGGCGCATTGCCGATACCTCACACCGGCTCGATAACCGGTGCCCGGATGCGCTTGCTCGATGAGTTCATCGACGCGATGCTTGGCGGATCGTTGAGTGTAAAAGCCATGGCGCAGTTGCTCGGATTGTCCGAGGGCTATTTCATCCGCGCCTTCAAAACCGCCACCGGCAAAAGCCCTCACGCTTATCTGATCGACCGACGTCTCGCCAAAGCCCGCGCTCTGATGCACGACTCCTGCGCCAGCCTGTCGGACATCGCCCTCACCTGCGGCTTCAACTCCCAGGCCCACATGACAACCGCCTTCAGGCAGCGGCTTGGTGTCAGTCCCGCGCAGTTGCGTCGTGGTTAGGGGGCTTCAGTCACGGCAGCCTGCCTGCTCAGTCCATCAAGACAGGGTCCGTTCGACCTGGCAAGTTCAGCGACTCAACGCTCCGTCGTGCGGATTGCCGTACCTACTGTCCCTTACGTCCACGAGCGACAGGCTTGCCAGTCAATGCAGCGCGTCCTCGGATAACGGCGGGCGCAAATAACGCCCACCGGGATGGGCTTCATTAGGAGGCTAATTAATAGATATTCCCTTAGAATCCATAAAATATATTCAAGCCAACTATAGAGTGCCTCTTATTCACGTTCCTATCTGTGTAGCAAATGGACAATCAGCAACAGGAAGCGCATTCGAATAGATACCAGCAGATACACCAGCAATTCGATTAGGTTGTTTGCATTCTTAATTATATAATTTCTCACCAAAACTGGACTTTACCCCTTGAAAGATTCACAGCGCACGCCCCATAGTGCCAATGCGCCACATTTCTGACTACAAAAAATACTAAAAAATGAAAGGGGTATCTACATGCTAACTTCCTTGTCGGTAAGGACAAAATTGGTATTAAGTTTTGGCATGATGGTATTGATTATATTTCTTGTTTCTACGCTTTCAGTTATTAGCCTAAGTGATTCGAATCTGCGTTTCTCCAGCTATGTCGATGGTTTGAGTAAGCGCATGGGCTTGATGAATGATTTGCTGCTCGCTGCACAGCAGCGTGCTATTTCCGCCCGCAATCTTGTACTGGTCACCTCTGCAACTGGCCGACAGTCCGAGACCGACAGCATAAACACAGAACACAAGAACGTTGGAAGGCTTTTGTCAGAACTCGTAGCTGGAGTTAATGCATTGCCTTCATCCACCAATGGCAATAATGCCCGGAGTTTGGTTGCCGAGATTAAGCAAATTGAGAAAATCTATGGCCCGGTCGCCCTGGAGATCACGCGGCTGGCCATGAGTGGCGATAATAGCGCGGCCATCAACATGATGAATAATGAATGCTTGCCACTCCTGAAAAAGCTGGTGGCCAGCGTCAATAACTACAAAGAGTTTAACTCAAAGGCGGCACAGGCCAGCGTGAGTGACTCGCAGGTCGAATATCAAAACAATCGCAGCTTTCTGATGTTTTTCTGCGCAATAGCAATTGCCATAGGGGTGGTGCTGACAGTTCTAATAGTTCGTGGATTATCACGTGCTCTTGGTGCAGAGCCCACTGTGTTGTCTACAATCGCACAGCGCGTTGCCAGTGGTGACCTGCGCCCGATTCTCGAAGCGAAAATGTCAGTGGCCGGTAGTGTGCTGTCCTCCTTAAGCGAAATGCAGTCACGTCTGAGCTCGCTTATCAGTCAGGTTAATACTTCATCAACAGTCATCTCTACTGCAGCCGTAGATCTTTCCGCTGCGACAGAGCAGACCCGCATCGGCGTGGAAAACCAGAGAATTGAAATCGATCAGGTCGCTACCGCAATCCACGAAATGGTAGCAACCACCCTCGAAGTTGCGCGCAACTCCGAAGCGGCAGCCCATGCGGCCCTCAGCGCTAACCTTCAAGCGCAGACCGGCGGCACCATGGCAAAAGACGCAATCACGCAAATAAAACGCCTGGCATCTGAGGTGGCAAAATCTGCCGCCGCCATGGCGCAACTCAAAACGGAGAGTTTGAATATAGGCGGTGTATTGCAAGTGATCACATCAGTCGCTGATCAAACCAATTTATTGGCGCTAAATGCCGCTATCGAGGCTGCCAGGGCGGGCGATGCCGGTCGAGGATTTGCGGTGGTGGCAGATGAGGTGAGAACGCTTGCCAAACGGACTCAGGGCGCAACCCTGGAGATTGGAACTCTGACCGCCAATCTGCAAAAAATAGCTGAAGAAGCTGCCGGGATGATGGAAGTCTGTCGCGGTCTGACTGATGAAACGGTAATACAGGTTTCAAACACCGGAAATTCGGTCGAAACCATCGTCGAGATGATTGACAACATCCAACAGATGGTAAGGCAAATCGCAACGGCAGGCGAGGAGCAAAGCTGTGTGGCCGAGGAAATTAACCGCAGTGTTAGTTCAGTTCGCAATATTGCCGATGATTCAGCTTTATCGTGCGAAAAAACGGCCCATTCAAGTAATAACCTGGCAACCCTGGGCAACGTACTGCAGCAGCAAATAGGTCACTTCCAGGTTTGACGAGTTGATTTAAGATAGCTCTCGGCGGGTTAAGGAACGCGACTTGAGTCACGCCCAGGATGGTTTCCCACAAATGCAGAACAGCCCGACTGTGCGGGCTTTTCTATGGGGGGTCGATTTAAATAATAGGTCGCGCGATGCGTCGCCGCTCCCTGGGGCGTAATTGCTTGATCTTCACCGCATCGGTACCAGTTCTTGTCAAAAGTCGCTCTACTCAAACTGCCCGGGAGTGCTGACGGCTGCTACCGGTTACTTTCTAAAGCTGCCAGCAGGAGTTAATCCACCTACTTTGAGTGACTCATACTCTTTTACTTAAAGCGAGCACTGGTCCACGCCAGGACGGTTCACCTGGGCGGCTGAATTAACTTGAACTGCCGCTGATATTCATCCGTGACTTCTCTTGCCTCGCTGTTGCTGGTCACGACCCGAGGCGTGATCAACACGATCAGTTCAGTGCGGCCCTTGCTGCGGCTGGTTGAACCGAAAAGCCAGCCCAGGCCGGGTATCGAGCCCAGATAGGGTACCTTGCTGACACCTTCGGTATCGTCCTGCTGGATCAAGCCACCCAGTAACACCGTCTGGCCACTCTGCACTGCAACTTGTGTCGCGATGGAGCGCGTGGAAATTCGTGGGTTTTGCTCGGGAGCGGTGGTAGCACCAGCATCGCTTACCTGCTGCTTGATATCCATGTAGACGAGGCCGCCCGGATTGATACGCGGCACTACATCCAGAATCACCCCGGTTTGTATGTACTCGACACTGCTCAGGGTAGTGTCCGTATTGATGGTGTTGACGGTGGTCTGGCTGATAGGGATGTTATCGCCAACCTGGATCTGGGCTTGCTGGTTGTTCATCACCACCAGAGAGGGTGCCGACAGGACCTGGGTCTTACCCGTTGCCTCCAGGGCCCGGATGGCTACCTGCAAATTGTTGCCGACGAAGGAGTAGAAAAAGGTATCGGCGGCCCCCAACCCTGCCCCGCCAAAGCCAAGAGCGCCCTGGCTGCCGCTGATATTACCAATGCCGGGAGTGGTGGAGTTGCCAGCCAGTCGCCCCAAGTACCACTGCACCCCCAGATCCAGTTCACCGGTCAGTGACACTTCGAGGATGCGCGTCTCGATCTGGACCTGCATGGGCGGGTTATCCAGGCGCCGGATTGCGCTCTCGATTTCGGCCCACTGGCTGGGCCGGGTGCGTATCAATAACTGGTTGCTGCTTTTCTGCGCCGTGATGCGGGTGCTTTCGTCCAGGCCCTTGCGGCCTTCGCTGGTCGGCTCCTCTGGCACTTCACTGTCGACGTCATTTGCCGCTTCAGCCGATGCGGGGCTCTGTGCGGAGGAGTCCTGCATCCCCATGCCGTTTTGAATGCCAGAGCCGCTTTGGCCTACCCCGGAATTGCGCCCCACACCGCCCAGCCCGCCGCCGCTGCGCCCACCGCCAATCGGCGAAGACAAGGTGGTGGTGGTCAGTCCTGGCGCCACCTCGGCGGCGGACTCTTCCTTAATCGCGCCGCTGCCGTAGATCTGCCGCAGGTAGCGGCTCAGGTCGGTGGCCTTCATATTGCGCACGTCATACACGTACAGCTGCGGTTCATTGCCGCCGCCGTTGTCGATCATTCGAATCCAGTCGCCCACCTCTTGCAGGTATTGAGGCTGCGAGGAAATGGCGACGACTGAGTTGGTCCGCTCGATGGGCATGAAGCGCAACATACCCGCCAACGGCGTCCCGCTGTCGGGGCCAAATACCTTTTGCAGCTCGGGCAGCAGTTCGGACACAGTTGCACGCTGCAAGCCGAAAACCCCGATGGACATGCCACGCAGCCAGTCGACATCGAAGGTCTCGATGCTGGCCTGGTAATTGGCAAGTTCATCGCTGGTGCCTGCCATCCCCAACACATTACGCGCAGGGTCCACCAGCAAAAAGGCGTTATCACGGGCGAACGGCTTGAGCAGCTTCTGCATTTCAGGGGCTGAGATATAGCGCAGCGGAAACAGCCTCACCGACAGGCCCGCTGCAGGCTGACGCAACCCAATGGAAGGCACCAATTGACCGGCAACCGCTTGACTGGCGGGCAATATGAGGTAACGGTCACCCTGGCGGATCATGGCGTTGTTGGTCCAGGACAGCAGCGATTCGAGGATGGCCATGGACTCAGTCTTGCTGACGGGCCTGGAGGTCGAAAACGACACTTCACCGCTGACCCCTTGGGCGATGCTGTAATTCTCCTGGAGCAAGTCGCCCATGATGGTGTTGATCACCGCGACAATCGATTGGCTATTGAAGTTGAACATCACCCCGGCGCTGCCATCCCCCTGGTTTTCCCCTACAGGCACCGGGCGGCCGACGTGGGTGCCGGGGCCTTGAATGAAGCGCTGGTTACCCTGAATGATCTGCCGTTGCGCGTTGCTGGGCACCGATGCACCAGCAGTGGCGGCGGGCGGCATCCTTATGTTCTCGGGCACTTGCCGGGCGCCGGTGCCGCGCAAGGCTTCCCGGGTCAGGTCGTCGTCCTCATTCAGTGGATGCGGCGCACAGCCGCACAAGGCAGCGAACATCACCAGCATCACGGTCGAGGTCCAGGGCGACATGGTTCAGTGGCCTCCCGTAACAGGTCCGCGAGGGGACTGAGCGTCCGGCGCATTGGTCGGCGCCGCGCCCGACCGTTTCACTTCAGGCAAGCGCGGGGTCGGCAATTGCAGGCGCTGGGTGCTGCCGTCCAATTCGAACTGCACAGCCTGGGCATCGATACGCTGCACGCGCCAGCCGCTGGGCAGTTGTCCGCCCTCGCGCAAGGACAGATCGTGGCCATCGGCCTGCTTGAACAGGGCGTGACGCACGCTACCGTCAATGATTACTCCGGTCAGCTTCAACCCGCCGAGATCCGGCGCGGTTTTTACGGCGCGCACGGGCTTGTCCGGTTCCCGCGTGGGGCTGAACAACGGCGTTTTCCAAGTATCAACGAGCTGCTCCAGCGGCACGGGCGTCGGCAGTAACGGCACCGGCGTTGCGGTCAGCGGGGCATCAGCTTGTGGAATCGCCAACCATTCAGGATCGCTGCCCACCCCGGTCGATAGCCAGCCAAGGCCAATCGCAAGCATCAATGCCAAAGCCGCCAACACCTGAATCAGCGGCTGTCTCCAGGCACTCATCGCGACGGTTCCTGCAATGCGGACTGACCTACTGCAGACCCCTCCTCTGCAGGCGTCGAGGCGCCGGAGGCCAGAAAACCACTGACCAGCAGGTGCACACTCAAGCGTCCTGGACCGCCATTGGCCGGCGCATTGTTTGCGCGACGGATTCTCAACTCATCAACGAACAACAATGGCTGGCTCGACTCCAGTTGGTGCAACAGGGTTTCCAGCGGCTCGGTGGCGCATGCCAGATCCAGGCTCAGGCGAATCTGGCGAAACGGCTCCTGGCTCTGACCCTGGGGCAAGATCGGCATACGCTGCGTCACCTGGCAGCCCGCGCCCCGCGCTTCGTTGTCCTTGACCATTTGCGCGACCTTTTGCATCAGTTCGGCCGCCACCACGCTGGGGTCATCGCCCTTCAGTAACGCGTTGTGCAACGAGTCTTCGCCCGGCGATTTCTCCATGGCCTGCTGCAGGCGCTGGCCTAGGGCGAGCAGCCGCTGATAGTGCTGACGTTGTTTCCGCAGGGTGTCCATTTGCGCGTCCACCTCCTGCAACGGTGCGATCAAGTAAGGCTGGATGACTAGAAAATGGAAGCCCGCCAGCATGACGACAACCAGTAGCCAGGCACCGACTCGCCGCTCACGAGGAGTCAGCGGGCGGCCCATCACCAGACTCCCCACGGGTTTTTGCGCGGATGTAGAACCGATCACGGCCACTGGCTTCGTCAGGTTGAATAACCCCTTGATATTGCGGGTCGGACAGCTGGCTGCAGCCCTTGATCAAGGCGATCAGCGAACTCGCCCGGGTGCTTAAGCCAGCCACATCGACCTGCCCGTCCGCGCTGATTTCCAGGGTTTGCAGCCAGGTGTCGGGCGGTAGGCAGCGGGTCAGTTCGCTGAGCAACAGCGCGCGGGACGGCTGATTCAAGCGTCGTTCGAAGAGAAACTGCACGGCGCTGCGCGAGGCGCCTGACGCGTTGCGCAGGGCAGCGTCTTCGTTGGCCTGTTGCCGCAGTGTCTGCACCTCGGTCTTCATGACGGCCAATGCAATCTGGCGGTTGTGTAGCCACACCCCGTGCAAGGCAATGGCCAGTGCGACACAGGTCACACCCAACCCCATCGCCAGATGTCGACCTCGATGCTGAACAGCAGCGTCATAGCCGGTGGGTAACAGGTCCAGGCCCATCGGCTGGCCAACATCATCGAGTACCTCCACCGCCTCCAGCACCAACCCGGTGGCCGTGCAGTGGTGCAGGCATTGATCGAGGAAATCGCGCTGAACCAGCGCCAACGTCACCCATACCTGAGTATCACGAATGCCATCGCGGCGGATCGCGTAATACACCTGACTGGCGTCGAAGGGGGTAAAGCGATCCAGCTCGAATGCCATGACACTGCGCACGTCCCGGGCGGCGGCCAGTGGCAGGGGTACGCGGTGCAGAAGCACGACGTCGGCAGGCAGATCGAGCACGACATGGGTGCCAGCCGGCTCGTCACCCACGCTCGGGGGCAACGGCCAAGGGTAATGTCGTGGCGCGCTGCCGGGGCGCAGTGAGCGTTGCAGCCACGACGGCAAGCTGTTGAACAACTCAAGACGCCAGGCCTGGAGAAACACCTGGACGCGGCTGCCGGACCATTTACCGGACCATTGCGCCTTGAGCCGCGCCTGCAGGAGCCAGAACAGTTCAAAACCCATGAGCTGCGGCCTCATTCGTTGTAGCGCACGACCCGGAAAGGTCGGGTGCCACTGTCCATGGGTAACAGTAGTACGGTGCTGTCGACCACGGCGGTTATCCCATCGGGTAAATAAGCCTGACTGCGTATTCCCACAATCGGCCCGGCGTCCACGCCCAGCGGCTGGATGTCCGGCAAATGCAACGCACGCCGCAGGACACCCGTGGCAAAGGCCGGATCTGGCAAGGCCATCCCGCTCCAGACTGTGACCTGGTCAAGCAGGCCCTCATACAGCGGCGCACTCATCCCGGCCAGGTCGCGCAGTTCTTCGAGGGCCCTCAGCGGCGGCTGACCAACCGCTCGACGCTGATCGAGGGCGGCAGCCACCGTGCGCGCCTGTGTCGGCGAAGCGCCCAAGGCTGTCAGCAGACGCGACACATCGGTTGCCGAAGCGGCATTCAGGTCCAGTTTGCCACGCTCGCTGCGCACGCTGACCTGCAAGCTGGCGTCGTCAAAGCGCAGGGTTTGCGTGCGGCCATCGGTGATCCAGCGCCGGTTCGCTGCCGGATCGCTCAACGCCCGGACCGCCAGGTTCATGCCGGCCTCGGCCGCGAGAGTGGCCCTCGTATGTTCGCGTTGCCAAAACCCAAGAGCGACCTGCTGGCGGACTTCCACCACTAGGGCGCCGAGCAGCAACGTCAACAGCGCCAGCGCCCACAACACCAGCAGCAAGGCCATGCCACGCTGACGATTCATGGCACCACCTGCAAATCGCTGAGTTCCAGTCGCAGGGCGACTACTTGTGGAAACCAGGCCACCGGGCCGTCGCTGTTCAGGTCGATGCGAATCGCTTCGGGAAGTCTGGCGGGCCACGGCCAGGTATTCAGCCAGCCGGTTCGGGCGCCTCGCGTGTCACGGCCGCGATAACTGAACTGCACGTCGCCCACGTCCCGGAGTAACACCTGCGGCTGGCCCCACGCCCCGCCGCCCGCACTTTGCAAGTGCTCGAATCGCACCTGCAAGGCGTTGCCTTTGCCGCTGCCGACCACCTCGAACGTGTGCAGCTCTATGCCGCCACCCAGCAAATTGTCCAGCCCGGCAGCAAACCGCAGGCGCTGAGGCTGCCCGTCGAAAATGATCACCTGATCGTCTTCGGAGGCCTGTATCTCCAACGGCAAAGCACCCTGCAACGCCTTGTGCAGAAAATTCTGGCTGGTGCGTAATTCGTCCAGTCGCTGGCTATAGCGTTCCCCCTTGAGCAACGCACGATTGGCCCCCAGCAAGGCACCGGCCACCAGCGCGGTCAGCACCCCCAGCAGGGCCAGTGCCAGCAACATTTCCAGCAGGGTGAAACCTCGGGACAGGCACCTCACGGATTAGCACTCAGGGCCGGCGCCGATTGCACCGCCAGAGTGCTCAAGCGCAACTCGCGACCGCGCTGAGCCACCGTCAGTTGCAGGCGCAGCAATGGCATTGCCGACGCAGGCCCTGGCTCGCGTGTGACCTGTAAATGCCATTGAACGCCATGCTCGGTCCCGGACCGCTCCCCCACTTGCAGCGGCTGGTCACGCTGATCGTCGATCAGGGTCCGCGCCGCAAGGCTCAGGCGGTCACTGGCCCGCACCTGTTCCAGCGTGCGTGCCGCCTGTCCGAACGTAACCAGCAGCACCGTGCTCCCCAGCGCCAGTACCACCAGCGCGGCGATCATTTCCAGGAGTCCGAAGCCTGCGGATGCGTGCTTCATTGCACAGCCTGCCAGCGCACGTTGCCGTTGAGCCAACCCACATCGATCCGCCAGCGCTGCCCTGCCCGCTCCACCAGCAAGTGGCCGCCACTTGAACTGCCGTCGGGGAAAAACGCTACGGCCGGGCCCAGTGCTTCAGCGGTGGTCAACTGCACGGCCAGATTGCCCGGCCAATGCCGGGGATCCTGGCCTGGGGCCTGAAAGCTACGTTTGGGCAGGTCAAAGCGCAACTGCAGGGGGGCACCGCTGAGCACCGCCTGGGTTCGGGTCTGTCGCAGTGCCGCGACTATTTCGCGTAACGCCTGTCGATCACGGCTGGCGTCCAGTCCCCGGCTCAGCCCCACGCCGAGCACCCCGAGTGCCACGGCCATCAAGGCGATCACCATCAACAGCTCCAGTAGAGTGAAGCCGGCCACCGACACGCGAGCGTTCACTCCCAGTTCCCCAGATCAGCGCTGTAGCCCTCGCCACCGGGCTGGCCGTCCTGACCGTAGAAGATCAGATCGAAACTGCCGTGCTGGCCGGGGAAGCGGTAGCCGAACCCATGACCGAACGGGTCCTTGAGATCTGAAGGCTTGGCGTAGGGCCCCGCCCAACTGTTCGAACCTGCCGGCTTGTTGACCAGTTGCGCGAGGTCCTTGGGCGGCGAACCCATGTCCAGTCCGTAGCTTTCGATCTTCATGCTCAGGCTGGCCAGTTGCGCTTTACCTGCACCGTACTTGCCCTTGTCGACGTTGCCGCCTACCTGGCGCACCACGATGGTTGCGACGATGCCCAACAGCACGATCACCGCCAGCATCTCCAGCAACGTAAAACCGCGTGTATGCCTGAGCGACAGCATCATCAAGGCCCTCAAATGTTACTGGTGAGGCTCATCAACGGCAGCATGATGGCCAGCATAATGAAGGCCACCATCACCGCCATGACGATGGTCAGCGTGGGCACCAGCGCGGCCAGCAGGCGCGCGATGCTGTGGCGGGCTTCGCCGTCGAACACCTGCCCCACCTTGAGCAGCATGGTGTCGAGCTGCCCGGCTTCTTCGCCTACCTGAATCATCTGCAGCGCCAGTTCCGGCAGCAGGTTGTCGTGACCCAAGGCAAGGGCCAGCGATCCACCGCCCTTGACCTGTTCGCTGGCCAGTTCGACCTGAGCGCGCACCGCCCGGTTGCTGACTACCTCCGCGGCAATCTTCAGCGCACCCAGCAGGGCCACGCCATTTTGCAGCAGCGTGCCCAGGGTTCTTGCCAGTCGCGCCGCTTCGACGCGCTGCAACAACGCGCCGGTGATCGGCAAGTTCAGCAGTCGGCGATCCCAACGCAACCGTCGTGCTGGATCGCGTAGAGCACGGAGGGTGATCATCGCGCCCATCACGGTCAGTGCAACCAATAGCAGCCAGTACTGATTGAAGAATTGCCCCATGGCGAGGACGAGTTCGGTGACCAATGGAATCGGCACGCCCAGGTCCTGAAAAATCGGCACGAACTGCGGCACCACGTACGCCAGCAATAGCACCAGCGAGCCGAGCACGCCCACCACCAGAAAGGCCGGGTAGATCAAGGCGTTGATGATTTCGCTGCGAAGCGTCTCACCGCGCTCCAGATACTCGGCAAGCTGACGCAGGCTGTCTTCCAGTGCACCGCCCGCTTCCCCGGCGTGTACCAGGCTGAGATACAGCGGCGTGAACTGATGGGGCTCCTGTGCCAATGCCGCAGATAAAGGCTGCCCGGCCTTGACCCGTTCGCGTACCCGGTCCAGCAGCGCACGGGCCGGACCCTGCCGGGCGCCGGCCTGTTTGATGAGAATACCCAGCGCCCGGTCCAGCGGCAGGCCGGCATTGAGCAGAATCGCCAGTTGCTGAGTGAACGCCATTAACGCCCGAGTGGTCAGGCTGCGACTGGGCCGCCAGTGAATCCACTGGCCCTTCGCCGGTTCGATGTGTAGAACCAGCGCCCCCTGGCGATGCAGCTGCAGGGCCAGTCCCTGACGGTCCTCGGCGTCCATCTCGCCCTGACGCGCGCGGCCATCGGCGTCCACGATACGGTAGCGAAACATAGCCATTTCAGGCCCTCGTCTTTTTATTCTTGTTCGCCTATTCGCTGCGTGTGACGCGCAGCACCTCTTCCAGCGTCGTGACACCCGCTAGTGCCTGACGCAAACCGTCTTCGTACAGGGTGCGCAAACCTCCACGCCGCGCCGCCTGTTCAAGGGTCCCGGAGTCGGCATGACTCATCAGCAGGCTGCGCAGCTCATCGTTCATCACCAAAAGCTCGGTGAGTGCGCAACGGCCGTGATAACCACCACCAGGCGCGTCGGTCCGAGGTCGGTACAGCAAGATTGGACGGCGCTCGGTCAACTGCTCCAGACCATATGCCATCACTAATGCCTGCGGCGCTTCGAACGCCTCGCTATACCGGGGGTCAAGCCGGCGCACCAGTCGCTGCGCCAGAACGCCGATTACCGTCGAGGCGATCATGTAACTCTCCACGCCCATGTCCAGCAGTCGGGTGATGCTCGCCGCCGCGCTGTTGGTGTGCAGGGTTGAAAGCACCAGATGCCCGGTCAATGAAGACTGGATCGCGATGCGACAGGTTTCAAGGTCACGCATTTCGCCGATCATGATCACGTCCGGATCCTGGCGGACGATGGAGCGCAGCGTCATGGCGAAATCCAGGCCGATGGCCGGCTTGACCTGAATCTGATTTATGCCCTGGATCTGGTATTCCACCGGGTCTTCGACGGTAATGATCTTGCGCTCGCAAGTATTGAGCCGGGTCAGCGCGGTGTACAGCGTTGTGGTTTTGCCCGAACCGGTGGGACCGGTAACCAGGAGGATGCCGTGCGGGCGTTCCAGTAATGCCAGCAGACCTGAAAGTTGCAAGTCATCGAAGCCCAGGCTCTGCAGATCGAAACTTACGGTCTCGCGATCCAGCAGCCGCATGACTACCGACTCCCCGAAGCTGGTGGGCACCGTCGAGACCCGCAGATCGAGTTCCTTGCCTTGCATGCGCAGCATGATCCGCCCGTCCTGAGGCAGTCTTCGTTCGGCAATGTCCAGACGGGCCATGATCTTGATGCGAGAGATCACCGCCGGCGCCGAACTGGGTGGGGGCGCTTCGCTGTCCACCAGTATTCCGTCGACCCGATACCGGACCTTGAACTGGTTATCAAAGGGTTCGATATGGATATCCGAGGCACGCTGTTCAACGGCACGCTGCAGGATCAGGTTGACCATGCGGATGACGGGTGCTTCGCTGGCGAGGTCCTTGAGGTGTTCGATATCTTCTGCCTGGGCGGCATTATTGCTGTCGATGTCTTCAACCAGGGTGCTCATGGCCGTGCGCCCCTGACCGTAATAGCGCTCGATCAAATTGTCGACTTCGCTGCGTGTCCCAGCCCTCATCTGCACAGGTTTACGGCATGCAAACGCCACTGCTCGCGCGGGATACGGATCGCCCGGATCGCAGGCCAACAGTTGCAGGTGTCCTGCTTCCCAGCCTACGGGGACGACATGCTGGTGACGCAGAAATCTCTCACTGATCATTGGCAGCGGGTCCAGGGAAATTGGCGCGTCAGTAGCGCTCGTGAACGGTATGTCGAGCACTGCAGCCCAAGCCTGAGCCATCTCAAGTTCAGAGACGATCCCCAATCGGGTCAGGAGGCTGGGCAACCTGCTGTGCTCGGCACCGTTCGGTGACAAGCGTAATGCCCGGTCTATATCGGCGGGTTTGAGCCCCGCGTTGAGCATGAGCCAGTTGCATAAATCATCCAGAACGATCGCGTCATGGTCGGGTCGCGGCACCTTTCTGGCTGGTTGGGCGTCCTCCTTTGGTAGCGTCGCCATGTTTGTTGCCCGCCGCTTTGCTGTCGTGAGTCTGGGTCATGACTTTCGAATCCGGAGCACCTGAGGTGTTGGTCGAATCGGCTCCCTTGGCAATAGTTGAAACAGCGAAGATCACACAGAAGACTGCACACATCTGCATTGAGCGCCTCATTTAAACCTCCAACTTAGTTAGCTAAGCAATTACTTTGAATGTACTGTTTTTCACACCACTCAAGCACAGAGAACCTTAGTCGTCCGTTGTTCCATCCGCAACTTGAAATCGCTAATTCGGCGTAAATAGCCTGCCATTTAAAAAAGGGGGGCTCTTTAGAAGAATTCATAATAACCGCTTCGCCCGATATGTTTGACAGCCCCTAATGTTTGGGAGTCCTATGCAAACGTCATTATCCGGCGCAGTCCGGAAAGCATGATGACATCGGATATACGAGGCGGGATAAACGGATCCAATCAGTAGCACTCAGCACGGAACCGACCATGAAGTGGATATGAGGCCGTGCGCCTTTATCAGGGCATCTAAGATTGAAGTCTGTATCGCCCGATTAACAGTTTGCCCTCGTTGTCGTTATTATTGCGCCTGGCTCTCTCCCGGGAGGGTCGTCGGCGGGAGTAATTAAAATGAGAAAAACAAACTCGCCTAAACTTGCAACAGCTTTCACCCTTCTTGCTATCAGCGTCGCACAAGTGTACAGCGGCCCGCTCTCGGCCCGAACGCTTGGGCAGGCGAATACCATGGCGCAACAAACGCTCAGCCAGATGACCCTGGAGGAAAAATTCAGCTACATCAGCGGTACCGGCGGTTGGGATGTCAAGCCGCTGCCCCGCTTCAATTTGCCGCAAATCCTCGGCGCCGACGGCGGATTGGGCGTGCGCTATACCAACCAGGGTAACGATCAAGGCGTGGTCTACCCCAGCGGACCCAATCTGGCGGCCACTTTCAATCTGCGCCGGGCGGTGGATTTCGGCCGGGCCTTGGGCTATGACACCGCCACTGGCGGATATCACTACATCACGGGCCCCGGCATGAACATGTATCGAATGCCGTATGGAGGGCGTAACTTCGAATACCTGACTGGAGAAGACCCATTCCTCGGCGCAAGCATGGCGCCGGCAGTGATCAACGGTATTCAATCGCGAGGTATTTGGGCGGACGCCAAGCACTTCGCCGCCAATGATCAGGAAACCAATCGTTTTGTCCTTGATCAGAGCATGCCTGAGCGGGTTTTGCGAGAGATGACAATGCCGCCCTTTGAGTCCGCGTCCAAGAACGGAAAAGTTGCCTTGATGATGTGCTCGTTCCAGAAAGTGAATGGCGAGTTTGTATGCGAAAACAGTCATTTGTTGCGGGACATCCTGAAGCAAGGTTGGGGTTATCAGGGCTTCGTGCAATCGGATTATGGAGCGGTCGTCAACGGCTTGAATGCTGCCCAGGGTGGCACCGATATAGAGATGCTGTTCGGCGTGCAAATGAACAGCACGACACTGACGCCCTATATCGAGAGCGGTGTATTAAGTGTCGCCACCATCGACGACAAAGTACTGCGTATACTCCGGCAGATTTATTTATTCGATTTTGATACTTACGTGCCATCTACCGCCCACGACATGGACAATCCTGCCAGCAACCAGGCGGCTTTAAACGTGGCGCGGGAAGGTATCGTATTGCTGAAAAACAAAGATAACTTTTTGCCACTGGATCGCAATGTGGTGAGAAAGATTGCGGTGGTCGGTGTGCTGGGTAAATACGCACCACCCATTGGCTTTGGCAGCGCGTATGTGTCGGCGCGCAACTACATCAGTGAAGTGAGTGGCATGCGCCAAGTCGCTTCGAACGCGCAGGTCACTTTCCTCGACAGCCTGTCTCTGGATCCGCAAGCGGCGGTATGGACTCACCTGGACAGTGACGGCACCACCTCCGTACCGGGCATGACCGCCGAGTACTTCACCAACCCCGACTGGTCCGGCACCCCGGCAGCCACCAGAACCGAAAACTACGTCGATCTCAACTGGGACAGCGACGAGAGTCTGCCCACCGACGGCAACGACCGCAACACCTCGATCCGCTGGAGCGGCAGGATCACGCCGACGATCAGCGGCGAGCATGTGTTCAAGGTACGGGCGGACGGCTTGATCCGGCTGCGGATCAACGGCCAGCAGATCCTCGATAACGGCGACGGTGAACCGCTGCCCAATAACCCGATTCCACCCACTATTCCGGCTTACACCAAGTACACGCTGGAAGCCGGCCAAACCTACGACGTGATGCTGGAGTATTCGCGCAGGCCTGCTTATGTCGCGAGCCTGGGCGGTTACACCGGGGTCCGCTTCAGCTGGGCTTCACTGGTGGCGCCGGACGATATCGCGTCCTACGACGCGGTGGTGGTGGCGGCGGGCAACAGCAACGAGTACGAAGGCGAAGGCTGGGACCACATGTTCGAGTTGCCGGAATACCAAGGCCAAATGATCCAGAGCATCGCCGCGCAGAACCCGAAAACCATCGTGGCGCTGCATGGCGGGACGGGGCTCAAAGTCAGTGACTGGGTCGACCAGGTCTCGGGCCTTCTGCATGCGTTCTATCCTGGCCAGAATGGCGGGCAGGCATTGGCTGAGATCATTTTCGGCCGCGTCAATCCTTCCGCCAAACTGCCGATCAGCCTGGAGCGAGATATTCAGGACAACCCTCTGTTCTCCTACTTCCCGCAGTTCGACAACGAAGGCGTGATCACTCAGACCAGCTACGCCAATGACTTGCTATCGGGCTATCGCGGGTACGAGAAAAAAGGCACAACGCCGCTTTACCCCTTTGGCTACGGGCTGTCGTACACCCAGTTCAGCTATTCCGGTATCCGCATCACGCCGGCGGTGGCGCTGGGCAATACACCGGTCCAGGTCTCGTTCGACATCACCAACACCGGGCAACGGGCCGGCGCCGAAGTCGCTCAGCTGTACGTTGGCCAACGCAACCCGCGTCTGGAACGGCCCATCAAGGAGCTCAAGGGCTACCAGAAAGTGTTTCTGCAGCCTGGCGAACGTCAGCGGGTGACGATCGAACTTAACGGTCGCTCGCTGGCGTACTACAACCCTGCCACCAGTAACTGGGTGATCGATGGCGACACCTTCGACATCGGCGTTGGTGCAGCATCCAACGACATCCGTTTGAGGACACGCCTGCTCAGCCCTTACCGCCAGTCGCTGTCAGTCGCCAATAGCAATCCGCTGCCGCCTACGGTAGTGACCGCGACCAAGGTCACCGCCCGCCAGCTGGCCATGAACGGCAATGATGATCAGGCCAGCGGTGACGGGCTGGACACTCCGGTGCCCGCGCCAGTGACGCCGCCCGGAAATGGAAACTCAGGAGGCAGCACTCAATAAGACAGTACCCATCCTTCGCAACCAGATAGCCAGGCCGGCCGACGGCCTGGTTATAGGTTCGTGCTCGCGGCATGACTTTGTCGCTGTTCAAACGTGAATAGTGTCGTGTGGTATCGATTCCTGCGGATCAGGACCCTGAGTCCGCGTCTGTCTCGCAGGCCCGTGCCAGCGCTTGTGTATCGACATACTCCCGGATGTTTGTCAGTTTTCCATTTCGCACGGTAATGGCGAAGACCCAATCGTCCTGCCACGTTTTATTCGTGGCTTTGATGCTCCCTCTGGCGAAGCCGACGACCAGAACCCGGTCACCCTGCGCCACGTATTCGTGGAACTCCATGACTGATGTTTCCATCTTTTCGGAAGCCTTCTGAAGCAGATCTGCCAATCCCGCGTGCCCGCGATGCGTGCCAGCCAGCGGCCAGTCCTCGCCCGGAATGATCCATTCAATATCTTCGCAAGCCAGCGCCAACAGATCTCGCCTATTGCTGCGGCCCATTGCTGTAAAGAAGGCCTTAACAACCTGGACATTCTTTTGTGCGTTCATCGAAATCTCTCCGTTTCTCTCGCATCTGATCGAGTCCGTTCTAATCAGATGCCTTGTGGACATGCTGGCGAGGAACGTCGTGTCGGCGATTCAGCCGATATCGACGTTCAGGGCGATGTCCCAGGTGCCTGCGCCATTTTTTGCAAGGCCGATCATCATCAGGCCGAGCGCCTCGAGCGTCTGGGCCATGTGCAGACCGCCGACATCCAACGGACGCAGCCCGAGACTCTCGATGAACGTCGAGACGCGCGCCTTGGCCTGCGGATCGTCGGCGGCGATGAACGTGTCGAGGCGCCCACCCTTGGCAAGGACGTGGCCGAAAAGAGTGTTGAACGCTTTCACGACATGTGCGCTGGCGGGGGCGATCCTGGCGATCTCCTGCGCACCAGAACTGCCGGCGGGAGAGACAAGGCCGGTGAGGTCCGGGGAGGCCGTGTTGGTGATGTCGATAATCACCTTGCCGCCGAGCGCGTCCCCGTAGTCGGCCACCACCGACGCCGCACCGGTGTACGGCACGGCGAGGATGACAATGTCGCCGGCCGGAGTGGCCCCGTACTCCCCTGTGGTCGCTCCGGCTGCGAGCTTGTCGGCCAGCGCCTGCGCTTTGGCGGGGTCGCGGCTGACCACCTCAACGGTGTATCCAGCCTTGGCGGTACGCCCGGCAATCGCCGCGGCCATTGCTCCTGAACCGATGATGCTGATAGTGCTCATGTGTAATCTCCAAAAATGAGTTGGGGTATTGCCCGCCGTCTCTGAACGGGCTTCCCCCGGTTAATAGCCAGTGTGTGCCAGGCCGCATCCGCCTCAGTTCATTCAGGCGGCAGGGAAGTAATGGCCGTTGTCCATATCGGCAAACAGGCCGGGCTGCATGGGTGTCCAGCCGAGCGTCTGGCGCGTGATAGCGTTCGACGCCGGGGTGTCCAGCGTCACCAGGTTCGCTAGGAAACCGAAGAAACCTGGCCCCATCATTACGTCCACGGGGATGGGCACGGCGGGAAGGTTCAGACGGCTGCCAATGGCCTGCGCGATCTCGCGGTACGGGATAGACCCCTCGGCAACCGCATGCCAGCATCTGCCAGCGGGCCCCTTCTCCAGAGCCAGACGGAACAGGGTAGCGAGGTCGCGGGCATGCACTGCCGCCCACCGGTTGGCGCCGTCGCCGGGGAAGCCAACGACGCCCTTTTCCTTTGCTTGCCCGATAAGGACCTGAAGGAAGCCGGCCTTGTCGGTTGAGCTGTGCATGATTTCAGAAATGCGTACGACCGAAGACCGCACGCCCCGCTCTGCGAGACCGATTACGGTGAGCTCCACGATGTTACGAACCCGCAGGGAGCCCTTATATTGGTCGCCATCCGGAGAAAGAGCCGGATCCTCCTCGGTCGCCGGTCGGCTCTGGAGCGGCCCGGGAACCGGCCAACCCTCGTTAGTCGGCGAACCGATGCTTCCCGACACGACCAGCGGCTTTCCCGTTCCAGCCAGGGCATCACCGTATGCGAGCATGATCCGGACCTCCGCTGCGGCAACAGCGTCGATCCCGCCGACCGGAAGCAGATCTTGTCTGTGCGCGACGTGGATCACGCCGTCGGCGGCTTCAGCCGCCTCCTTGAGCCCGTCAAGATCATCGAGATCACCGCGACGCACCTTTGCGCCGAGCGCGGTGAGCGCCTGCGCCGCACTGTCCGACCGGGCCAAGGCGGTGACCTCGTGGCCGGCGGCGATGAGGTCGGCAATGATGTACGGACCGGAATGGCCGGTCCCGCCAGTGACGAATACGTGCATGTTGATGCTCCTTGTAACAGATGTGATGCGATAAATTCTGCGAGTGCACTCAGCCGAGAAGGCTGACGCCGATTGAGAAACTGGTGTGTTTGACGGAGTGGGAGATCCGGCGATCGCGCTCAACGTACGAGCCATGCTGGTCTTATCGCTTGCAACAAGCAAGTGACTTACAGAAACTTACTTGTGAAATACAATCGACATTACAATCCAGCCATGAAAAACAACATCCAAAGAGGACGGGGGTCGGTCGAACGCGGAGGCTCCGCTCACGGCGTCTCATCGATTGCGCTGATGATTACTATCGAAAGGCCCGTCTGTTTGCTTGCCAAACGTGACTCCTATAATCGCCTCCCGTTTTCTCCCCCCCGCTCCCCGTCTGCCGTCAGGCGACCTTCCCCCTGGAATCCAGCACTATGCCAAGCGCCAGCACAGCCCCTCACGACCGCCCCGAACATAGTCAACAGAGCGTCAAACAGCAGTGGCTGGCGATTCTCTCGGTCGCCGTGGGTGCCTTTGCGTTGGTTACCAGTGAGTTCCTTCCCGTGGGCGTCCTCAACGATGTCGCCAGCGACCTCGGGATCAGTGCAGGCCACGCCGGCCTGATGGTGACTTTGCCCGGCATAGCGGCCGCCCTCGCCGCGCCCTTACTGTCTGTGGGCATTGGCGCGATGGACCGACGCTATCTGCTGATCGGCCTGACGCTGATAATGATCATCGCCAACTCGGTCGTGGCCTACGCCAGCGACTTCAGCCTGCTGCTGTTCGGCCGCGTACTATTGGGCATCAGCATCGGCGGCTTCTGGGCTACCGCGATTGCCCTCAGCGGCCGCCTGGCCCCCAAGGGAGTGGGCGTAGCTCAGGCCACCTCGATCATCATGGTCGGTGTGACTTTGGCCACCGTGCTGGGCGTGCCCGTAGGCACCTGGCTAAGTGGCCTGATGGGCTGGCGCATGACTTTCCTGGTAACCGCGCTAGTGGGTGTACCGGTGCTACTGGCGCAGATCTTCCTGCTACCGCGACTCAACCCGGACAAAGCCATTCGCATCAGTGACCTGCCGGCCTTGTTTATCAATCCACAATCGCGGGTTGGATTGATCGCTGTATTGCTGATTGGCCTGGCGCACTTTGCCGCGTACACCTACGTCGCACCGTTCTTCAAACAAAGTGCCGGCTTCGATGGGCCGACTATTGGTTCATTGCTGCTGCTCTATGGCGTGGCTGGGGTGATGGGTAATATCTTCGCCGGTTTCGCGGCCAACCGCAGCGTGCGCCACACTCTGTTGCTGGTTGCACTGATGATCGGCATCAGCACCGCGCTGTTCCCCTACTTCGCCACCGGCATGACCGGCGCAGCGATGCTGATCGCGCTCTGGGGCTTCGCTTTCGGCGCCTTCCCGGCTTGTGCCAGTATCTGGATGTTTGTCGTAGCGCCCAAGGATGTCGAACGCGGCATGCCACTCTTCGTCGCGTTGTTCCAGGTGATTATTGCGTTGGGCTCGTTCTTCGGTGGGCAGATCGTAGACCATCTGGGAAGCTCGGTGCTGTTGAGTCTGGCCACGGCCCTGGTGGGCTGCGGTTTTGTCACGGTGCTGGTGTTGGGGCGTAACGTCAGTAATAGCGCGGCAGCCCAGCCCTGCTGATCAGGCCGATGTAAGTAACAAAAGTGATCTTGAGCATTCCTGAGTTTTTCAAAGTGGTGCGTACAGAAACAAAATCGGCAGGTGTTAGAATCTGGTGCCCCGTGCCTGACCTTCAGTGGAGCGCCAGAGCCCGAATCACCAGAATGGCCGAATGGTGCGCCAATGTTTCTAAGCCTTGAAGTACGCAGCTACGAGCGGGAAAACCCTCTCCACCACCATGACCATGCTCAATTGGTATTGCCGATTCGTGGCCGAATGGAGATTGACGTAGGTGGTCGCGGGGGCTGCATTGATCAGTCATTGGCAGCGCTTGTGACACCGGGCTCGGTGCACTCGCAGCACACTGACGTCGATAGCCGTTTTCTGGTTTTGGACTGTACGCCGACGACGCTGGAAACACTCCAGATCGGGCGTCTTGCTCAGAAAATATATGTGCCTATTCCCCCAGCGACACGTCGGCTTATCGAGTTCGCTGAGCTCATAGGCAACGCGCAACTCTCCATCGCGGCCTCACAGCTGGGCCCTCTGCTTTTGTCATCCCTTGGCTCGGACACCTCGTGTTTTTCAGAGCCCATGGAGCAGTTGCTCGCCCGTCTTCGGGCGAATCCTGGCGCGAACTGGAGCAACGAAGTCATGGCTCAAGTAGCAAACATGAGCATGAGTCAACTGCACCAGCGATTCCGGCAATTGTTCGAGATGAGTCCTCAAGCCTGGTTAACCGATCTACGCATACAAGAAGCCCAACGATGGTTGCGTGGAACCTCATTACCCATAGCTGAGATTGCCTTGCGTGCAGGTTTTTCCGACCAGGCATCGCTGACCCGTGCCATGCAACGCGTGAGCGCCACGACCCCGGCGGTTTATCGTAAAGCGCAAAAACAGTCTGGGTAAAAAATCCCACAGTTACCGACAATACTCCCCGTTTCAGCTGCTCCAGACTTCATCCTTTATGCGTTGGAGCGCTGGTAAATGTTTGCTGATCGAACACTGCTGAAGGGCATCCTCTACGGGGTTTGCGCAGGGCTGTGCTGGGGAGTGATTTTCCTCGGCCCGCAGCTGACGCCGGGGTTGAGTGGCCTGCAATTCGCAGTCCTGAGATTCCTTTGCTACGGCGCGATTTCGGCGGCCCTGCTTATGCCGCGCTGGCGGCGCGTTTGCGCCAATCTCACCATCGCCGACTGGAAGTCACTTTTCTGGCTCAGCCTGATTGGGAATCTCATCTACTACGCGCTGGTGGGTACCGGTGTGCAACTGGTTGGCATTGCCACAACATCCCTGATTGTCGGACTCATTCCCGTGCTCGTGACTTTGGCAGGTCGCAATGACGCAAACGCCGTTTCGTTGCGCAAGCTTGTCCCCTCGCTGTGCTGCGCCGTAGGTGGAGTCCTGCTTATAAGCTGGCATGCGCTAATCAATGGCGACCGGCCCGATACATTTGCAAGCATCGCCGGGATTCTATGCGCGACGGGCGCATTGGTGACCTGGAGTTGGTTCGCGGTGAGCAATGCTCGGCGGTTGGTTCAGGTCGCCAGCGTTTCCTCCCATGACTGGGCATTGCTGACAGGGGTCATGACTGGCGCTCAGTCACTGCTTTTGGCAGCGCCTGTCCTGGGTTTTCAGGCCGAAACGCATGGCAACTCCGACTGGCTGCATTTTTTCCTGGTGGCGGGTGGCGTGGCCCTTTTATCTTCGGTTGTGGGAGGCGCGTGCTGGAACCAGGCGAGCCGACTTTTGCCGTTGGCACTTAGTGGTCAAGTGCTCGTGATTGAGACATTGGCGGCGCTTGTTTTTGGGTTCGTATGGGAGCATCGGCTACCCGACGGGTATGAGTTGGTGGCCATAGCACTGCTGCTTATCGGTGTCGTCTGGTGCCTGAATTGTCATCGTGCTCAGTTCCATTCCCCAGCTGCTTAGCGCGTACATCTAACAGCCGATCATGTTGAACAATCCGGTTTCCCCAAACTGCTTGTGAGAAGGCAGCCGACCGCTTGCGGGAGGACAAGCCCAAGCCGCCGCCCCGCTAAATTGCCCGCATACTGCTTCGCAATACCCTTTTCAACGTGCTGAATTTTTACGCCTTTTGACGATTGCAGATGGCGTTTTGCCCATGTCATACTACGTCATACAACTAGAACGACAGGATGTCTTGATGGCCCTGGCGCACGACTATAAGGAAGGCAGTTGTTCATGATTTTTGAAAGCAAGCGTGTCCGCCAAATTTCTTCGTCTCCCAGCATGGCCATTTCCATGCGCGCCAAGCAGCTGTCCAGCGAGGGCCGCGACATTGTTGATATGAGTCTGGGCGAACCCGACTTCGATACCCCCGGCCATATCATCGAGGCCGCGCACCGAGCGATGCTCGACGGACACACTCGCTATACCGCACCGCAAGGCACGCTGTCCTTGCGCAAGGCCATCGTCGCCAAGTTTCAGCGCGAAAATGGCCTCACCTATGGCGTTGATGAAATCACCGTCGGCAACGGCGCCAAGCAGGTGATCTACAACACGTTCGTTGCGACCCTGGAACCTGGCGACGAGGTGGTTATTCCAGCGCCCTATTGGGTGTCCTACTCCGATATCGTGACCTTGAGCGGCGGCGTGGTGCGGATCATTCCCTGCGGCATCGATGCCGGCTTCAAGCTCACGGCGCAGGCACTGCAAGGTGCGCTGAGCGACAAGACCCGCTGGCTGATTCTCAACTCACCGTCCAACCCCAGCGGCGCGATTTACTCTGAAGCTGAGCTGCAGGCGCTGGGCAAGGTGCTGGAAGATTTCCCCAATGTGCTGGTGATGTCCGATGAAATCTACGAGCACGTACTGCTCGCCGACCAGCCTTTCGTGTCGTTTGCCAACGCTTGCCCGCAACTGCGCGAACGCACCCTGCTGATCAACGGCGTGGCCAAGGCTTACGCCATGACCGGCTGGCGCATCGGCTACGGCGCAGGTCCCAGGGAACTGATCGCCGCCATCAGCAAGATCCAGTCACAAAGCACTTCTGGCGCAAGCGCCATCAGCCAGGAAGCCTCCCGCGCCGCCCTCGAAGGTCCACAGGATTTCGTCAGCAGCAGCGCCAAGGAATACGCCCAGCGCGGCAAGCTGCTGGTAGACGGCCTGAGCCAATGCCCGGGCCTGCGCCTGAGCGCGCCGGCCGGTGCGTTCTACGCATTCCCTGAATGTAGCCAGTTGTTCGGCCGCACCACCGCGCAGGGCCAAGTGCTCAGCGACGACGTGGCGCTGTCGGCCTACCTGCTCGACCACGCCGGTGTCGCCGTAGTACCGGGCGTGGCGTTTGGCATGCCTGGTTACTTTCGACTGTCATTTGCCACCTCACGCGAACAGATATCCAAAGCTGTCGTCGCCATTCGCGAAGCGCTTTCAGCCTTGCGCTGAAGCTTTCGCTTTTCGTTGTGCCAAAGCTGCCATAACAACATCGGAGATCCCCATGCTCGATCAAAAGAAACAGCTGCTTGCCTTGGTTGTCGCCGTTTGCCTGGGTGCAAGCGCTGCACAGGCTGACGACCTGACCGGTACACTGAAAAAAATCAAGGAATTGGGCACCGTCACGCTTGGCTACCGCGATGCGTCGCTGCCCTTCTCGTATCTGAACGACGCCCAGCAGCCTATCGGCTACAGCATCGAGCTATGCCAGAAAATCGTCGACCAGATCAAGGTCAAGGTCGGTGAGCCGAATCTCAAAACCGAGTACGTATCGGTGGTTGCGGCCACCCGTACCCCGTTGCTGATCAACGGCACGATCGACATGGAGTGCGGCGTTACCACCAACACCGTCGAGCGCCAGAAGCAGATCGGCTTTTTGCTGACCAGCTACATCGCCAGCGCCAAATACGCCGTCAAGAAAACCGCCGGCATTAACAGCGTGGCCGATCTGAAGGGCAAATCGGTTGTAGTGATCACCGGCGGCAGCGGCGAGTGGATCACCAAGAACCTTGACCGCGAGAAACAGCTGGACTTGAAAATCCTCAACGCCAAGGACGGCGGCGAAGCCTTCCTGATGCTGGAAACCGGCCGCGCCGTGGCCTATATCAACGACGACGTGCAGTTGATGGCAACCATCGCCCAAAGCCGCAGTCCGGACGCCTACTCCTTGCTGCCTGAAGCGATGTCAGCCGAACCCTACGCCATCGGCATTCGCAAGAACGACCCGCAGTTCAAGACCTTCGCCGATGATGTGCTGCGCACTCTGTACAGCACGGGTGTGATCGAGACCCAGTACCCTAAATGGTTCCAGCAGCCGATCCCGCCGAAAAACGCGACGATCAACCTGCCGATGAGCGATGCATTGAAGCAGGCCATCGCCAACCCGAACGACACCGGCGTCTGACCCGCCACCTTCACGCCAGGCAGTGACGCGGCGCACCTGCGCCGCGCCGTTGTGCGCCTGGCCGCATGCACTGCTTCTCCCTGAACGTTGGTGTTGGCATGGATTACAACTGGAACTGGAGCGTGTTCTGGGATTTTGCTCCCGGAGAGTCAGCTTCGTATTTGCAATGGTTGGTCACCGGCACCAGCTGGACCCTGGCGACCACTCTCGCCGCGTTCATCATGGCGTTTCTGATCGGCGGCCTGGTCGGTACCCTGCGTACCAGTACGGTGCGCCCGCTGGTATGGCTGGGCAATCTGTACACCGAGGTATTTCGCAACATCCCCTTGCTGGTGCAGATGTTCATCTGCTTCTTCGTGGTACCTGAACTGCTGCCCGTTTCCTGGGGCGACTACCTCAAGCAAGACCTGCCCTACCCGTCTTTTTTCAGTGCCGTGGTGGCCCTGACCCTGTTCACCTCGGCCAAGCTTTCCGAGCTATTCAAGGCCGGCATCGAGTCGGTCGCCTATGGCCAGCGCGGCGCGGCCCTGGCCCTGGGCCTGCGGCCCACGCAGATGTACCTGAATGTGCTGCTGCCGCAGGCGATCCGCGTGGTGTTCCCGCCGTTGACTTCCGAGGCACTCAACACCCTGAAAAACTCTTCGGTAGCGCTGACCATTGGCCTGATGGAGTTGACCGCGCAGGCGCGCAACGTCAGCGAGTATTCATTCAATACCTTTGAAGCCTTTACAGCGGCGACGGTGATTTACGTGGCCATTTCGCTGCTGATGACGTTTGTCATGGGTCGTATCGAAAGCTCCCTGGCCGTTCGCGGCGCGACGAGGTAAGTCATGTTCGATCTAGACCCCAGTGTGATTGTGCGGGCAATGCCGGCGCTGTGGAACGGCCTGAAGTTCACCCTGTTGCTGACGCTTGTGGCGATGTCAGTGGGCATCGTTGCCGGAACCCTGCTGGCATTGATGCGCTTGTCGGGCAACCGCGTGATGCGTGGCTTCGCCCTGGGCTACGTCACGGTCATGCGCAGTATTCCGCTGGTACTGGTGATCTTCTGGTTCTACTTTTTGATGCCGCTGCTGCTGCAGATGGCCTTCCACACCGAACGCCCGGTGCAGATAGGCCCGGTGGTCACCGCCTTCGTGACGTTCTGCATGTTTGAGGCTGCGTACTACAGCGAAATCATCCGCGGCGGTATCCAAAGTATTTCCGGCGGCCAGAAGCAGGCAGCCCAGGCCCTGGGCCTGCGCCCGGCGCAAGCGATGCTCTACGTAATACTGCCGCAAGCGCTGCGGCGCATGCTGCCGTTGCTGCTGACCCAAACCATCATCCTGTTTCAGGACACCTCGCTGGTATATGTGCTGTCGATCGCAGACTTTACCGGTGCGGCCAGCAAGTTCGCCCAGCGTGACGGACGCCTGGTGGAGTTGTACCTGTTCGTGGCATTGGTGTATTTGGTGATCTGCTACCTGCTGTCCCGGCTGAGTAAACGCCTGAAAAGAAGCACGGAGAGAACTGCATGATCCAGATGAAAAACCTGAGCAAATGGTACGGTGATTTCCAGGTCCTGAAAAACTGCACTACCCAGCTTTCACGCGGCGAGGTGGTGGTCGTGTGCGGGCCGTCCGGTTCGGGCAAAAGTACCCTGATCAAGTGCGTGAACGGGTTAGAGCCGGTGCAGGAAGGCGAGATCTTCATTGACGGCCAACCGGTCACCGGCCGCGGTGTCGACCTGCCGAAACTCCGCGCGCGAGTGGGCATGGTCTTCCAGCACTTCGAGCTGTTCCCGCACCTGACTATCGTGGAGAACCTCAACCTGGCGCAAATCAAGGTGCTCAAGCGCGACCTCACCACCGCCACCAGCAAGGGCATGGCGCTCCTGGAGCGCGTGGGCCTTAAGGCACATGCGCACAAGTACCCTATTCAGCTGTCCGGTGGCCAACAGCAACGGGTCGCCATTGCCCGCGCCCTGGCCATGGACCCGATCGCGATGTTGTTCGATGAGCCCACCTCTGCACTGGACCCGGAAATGGTCAATGAAGTGCTGGATGTGATGGTAGAGCTGGCAGGCGAAGGCATGACCATGATGTGCGTCACCCACGAGATGGGCTTCGCCCGTAAAGTCGCCGACCGCGTTGTGTTCATGGACGGTGGCGAAATCATTGAAGACGTGAAATCCGAAGAATTCTTCGGCGCCCCACGCTCCGAACGGGCTCGCAGCTTCCTGTCCAAGATCCTGCAACACTGAGTTCGACATCGGTCGGTTTACTGGGGAAGACTGTATGAGGTGTCTACCTTTGGTCAGTCAACGCGAGCAGACCGGCAACGCCAGAAGTCGGATACCTCACACGTTCTGCTGAGGAGATGCCAATGAAAAGCCTGATGACCCCGCTGGCCTTGCTGTTCGGCATCGCGGGCAGCCAAGTGATGGCCGACACTTTGGCCAACCCCTTGGACAGTGAGCGCTGGCACTCCCGGCCGTTGATCGTGGTAGCGCCCAACGCCAACGATGCAACCTGGCGTCAATTCCAGCAAGACCTGATGAAACCTGCCAACCGCGAGGCCTTCATCGAACGTGAAATGGTGCTGTATACCGTGATCGATGGCGTCGGCAAACGTAACGATCAAGCCTTGGACCCGCAGGCCACCTCAGCGCTACTGAAGACACTTGGCGTAAAACCTGATGGCCCGACCCGTCTTCTCCTGGTGGGTAAGGACGGCGGCACAAAAGTTGACCAACACGCGCCGCTGGACGCCCGCGCAATCTTCGCCGTCATTGATAAAATGCCGATGCGGCAAAACCCCTAGCCTGGCGCTCGCTCAATCTCTCGGAGAAGCCGGAATGGGGTATCTTGCCAAGCTGTGATCCGCTCAACACTCCAGGAATTCAATGCTGAGTTCACTTGTAGCAAAGGGTCAGTCGGCCCGGACCGACCAATCAGAACCCATGGTGCCGTGGTGGAGCTTTACCAAGACAGTCCTGGCCGTGACCGCCCTGACACTGGTGCGTGATGGGCTGGTCGAATTGGATGCCCCGATTGCTGGCCAACCTTTCACGTTGCGCCAGTTACTGCGGCATGAAGCAGGCCTAGGCGATTACGGCGAATTGGCGGAGTATCACGCCGCAGTCGCTAACAACGAGTCGGCCTGGTCAGAAAGCGAGATGATGCTACGCCTTGATGGCGCTCGCCTGCGATACAGCCCCGGAACCGGTTGGCGCTACTCCAATGTGGGTTACTTGCTCATAGGGAGGCTTATTGAAAGACTGACTGATTTGACGCTCGAAGAGGCGGTGACGCAACGCGCACTGACACCTTTAGGCGTGTCGAGCGTTTGCTTCGCTAAAACCCGAGCAGACTTACAACAGACCCACCTCGAAACTACATATGACCCCGCCTGGGTCTATCACGGTTTGCTGATCGGCCCGCTTTCGCAAGCGGCGCTTTTCCTGGATCGACTGTTCAGCGCGGACCTTCTCCCAAAGGATTTGCTGCGGGGAATGCAGACAATACGAACATTGGGTGGCCCGCTTCCCGGACGTCCATGGGTTACCCCTGGATATGGCCTTGGCGTGATGCAAGGCATGATTGAAGGCGGCTTGTCCTTGTGCGGACACACCGGCTGCGGGCCTGGCAGTGTCATTGCGGTATACCGTGCCTGCGACGGCGACGCATCGGCTTGTTGCGCGACTTTCGAGGCAGGCGCCAGTGAAGGCGCTGTCGAAGCCTTCGTCGTTCAACAACTGCGACAGGCCTTGCAACAGGAGGCTTAGGGCGCGTGAGTGCTTCCCGCACCCGCCTCCTGCCGGGTCAATCAAGGCCCGGCAATTCCTCCCTGAGTCATTGCACCGGCAGCTCGCGCAACTCTCCACCCTCTTGCTCCAGACGTGCCAGATACGCGGCGGCGTCCAGCAGTTGATAAGGAAAGTACAGGCCTGGGGAGGTTGGTGGATGACCGTCCAGCCCAAGCAGGCGCTCCAGGACCATTGCCACGCTGAGGCCGGTAAGCGGTGCCGCGCCTGCCGGGTGGACAACGGCGTGACGTGTACGCAGCGGTTCGCCCTGCAAGTCCTCGCCAGCGAGCTCGATGATGATTTCCGTCGACATCGGCTTACCCTGGCGTCGAGCAGAGCTGATACCGGTGGCCAGGTTGAACTGGACATTGGGGGCCCCCGTCGCGGCCGCCAGACCGACGACGTCGATGGACGAGAAGCCCGAAGCTGCCATTTCCGTACCGTCCACCGCGCGGAAGCTGACCCCGGAATCGTCGCCTTCGCGCCAGACATACACACCATCGCGCCGGGTCAGCGCGGCGGGCAGCATTCGATTCAGGTGTTCGAAATCGGTGGCTACCGTTGGGCCTCCGGTGTCTTGCTCGTCGACCAGCGCGGTGATGCGGATGTCGTGTACCCGGCTGAATGCCTCGGCAACCTTCAGCGTCGACACTGTCGTTGCGCCTACCATCCATTCATAACCGAGGACGATGGGCGCGGCGTCAGGAGTGTGCATGTAGGTCGCGATTTCCGGAGCAATCTCGAAAACACCAGAAGAAATGCTGAGGTGCGGCACCCCGCGCTTTTGCGCGTAACGCAGTCCGGCAAGGGCGTGGTCCATGTAGAAGACCACCACACCGCTGACCGGGCGATCACCAAGGCCCAGGTCGTCTGCAGCGGGGTCAATCACCACGGCCTGCGCTTTACCGAGTTGTTCCGCGGCGCGCTGAGCCTTGGCAAGGTCGCGGCCGCCGATCAACAGCGGGACGTCGGGATGGGCAGCGCGCAGTGCCTGGGCAGTGTGGTGGCCAATGGCGCCAGAGCCGCCCATCAACAGGATAGGATTAAGTGACATTGTGTGTTCTCCTTGTTTACAGGGTTCAACCTACTGTTGGTAGGTACACTAACACGAGCACCGCATCCTCAACCTACCATTGGTAGGTTTTATTGTTCTGGAACCGATAAAGTGCAAAAAGACATTGAGAACGCCGTCACTCATTTACCCACGCGCCGGCTTTCGAAAGCGGATCGGCGGCGTCAGTTGCTGGACACGGCATTACTGATCGTGCGGGAGGAAGACGCGGACCGGTTGACCCTGGGCCATTTGGCCGTCCGCGCAGGCGTGTCCAAACCGGTGGTCTACGATCATTTCAGCACTCGATCGTGCCTGCTGATCGAGCTCTACAAATGGATTGATACCGAGCGGGTCCACGCTTTCCGTGACGCGATGTCCGGCACCACCCGGAGTCTGGAGGAAACTGCTCGGGTCTTGGCCAGCGCCTACATTCAGTGCGCAGCAGACAACACCGATGAATTCCATGCGGTAGGCGCGGCGCTGGCTGGCAGTAACGAGAAGGCCGCGGTTTTTCAGGAGCTACTGGATAACTGCGTGCAGATGTTCGTGACCGTGCTCACCCCCCACACAGCCTTGTCAGCGGCCGAACTGGAGCGACGCTGTACCGGTCTGGTCGGCGCGGGTGAAGCGCTTTCGGGCGCGTTGGTACGCGGGAGGCATGGCCTGGATGAAGTGACAGGCGCTTTCGCGTCACTGATCCGAGGCGCTTTACAGGGCGCTGACTAAGGCTGCCGTGCCAGCACGAGCAAGGCTTTGAAGCTTGTGCCTTAGATCGTGACGGCTTCAGGCATCGACAGCCTTGAGCAGCGTCTTGCCTGTTGCCAACAGTTCTGCGACCAGCGTTGGATCGCTGACTGCCCGAGACAACCCCATCGCGCCCACCAGGGAACACAAGACCAGCAGTGCCTGAGCGCGCTTTTTCGCCGGTTGCTTGCTTTTCAACAGGCTGGCGAGAACCGACAGTTCGCTTTCAACTTCTTCGGTAAAGAGGCCCCGGATAGAGTCGCCACTGCGAGCCACGTCGTTTACAAGTGCCGTAAGCGCGCACCCTGAACCCGGTTCATTCAAGTGCTGTTCACTCAGATAGCGCTCAACGAAGTCGCCAAGCGACAAGGTTGACCCGGGTGCAGTGTATTTCTCAAGCTTGGTCCTGCGCTGATCGAACGCGCAGCCCAACGCTTCTTCCACGAGTTTCTCGCGGGAATCAAAGTGCTTGTAGAACCCTCCGCCAGTACGCCCGGCCTCCTTCATCAGATCGGCGACGCCGATGCCATTGAGGCCGACCTCACGGAAACGCTCAGCGGCGAGATTGACGATCTGTTCATGAATGGCGGCTTTATCTGCCTGTGAACGCGACATGGGTTCCTCCAACGTAAGGCCTGATAAAGAAGACGACAATACGCCAAATGACATTGGAAATACATCAGCCTGGCGTATGGACGAACTCCATATTATAGGAGTATGGTCGTAATCCTACCGAGGCGACATGCCTCTTTTTTCGACGCTGCTCATGTTTGATGAAAGGAACCGACCATGGAACTCACAGGCAAATCCGTTTTGATCACCGGCGGTAATAGCGGCATTGGCCTCGCTACTGCGCACTTGATGCTGGCAAAAGGCGCGCGCGTTGCCATCACCGGGCGCGACCAGGCAAAACTTGATACTGCGCTGGCCGAGCTCGGCGGCGATGTGCTGGGAATTCAGGCCGACCTGAATAATCCGGCGGAAATTGACGCCGTGGTGAAAGCGATAGGCGAACGATTCGGCACCCTGGACGTAGTCTTTGCCAACGCAGGCATTTCCGGGCCGACGCCATTGGGCAGCACCACGCTGGAAGCTTTCGAAGGGATTGTGCGGACCAATCTGACGGCGGTGTTTTTTACCGTGCAAGGTGTACTGCCACTGCTCAAGGAAGGCAGTTCAGTGATTCTCAACGGTTCGGTGATGCGTGAGTTGGGTTCGCCCGGGTCTGCTGCGTACTCGGCCAGCAAAGGCGCAATTACCTCGATGGCCAAAGTATTTGCGTCCGAACTGGCGCCCAAGGGCATCCGCGTCAACTCGGTCATTCCCGGCGCAACCCGGACACCCATCTGGAGCCGTGGCGCACGTTCCGGGGCCACTGTCGATGCCGTTGAAAAAGCCATGTCGCCGCGCATTCCCATGGGCCGCTTCGCCGAAGCAGACGAGTTGGCGCAGGCGGTTGCTTTCCTCGCGTCCGACGCATCGTCAGGCATGACGGGCGCTGAGATTGTCGTCGATGGTGGCACTACCGGCGCACCCTGGGGTATTCCGCTTTTTCGTGGATGATTGACGCGGGAGCGACCATCGGTCCGGCAAAGTCAACGATGTCCGCGCTTGTTTTCAACAGAGTTTGCCAGGAACAGCTGATCGGAGGGCCGCCCTGCTCCTCTCTCCCTGAATAAATTTTTGTGTATAAGCGCTTTGTCGTCGTAACAATCCCTGACACAATAATGAGAATGATTATCACACTCATTCTGTGCACCATTAACGAGTCAGGAAGCTTTTATGTCGCGCCCTATTTCGCAGCGCTGTTTCAGTCCGTCCCGCAATCTTCTGGCCATGGCTGTCTGTATGGCAACCTTGACCCCGGTCCTGGCAGATGACAGCAGCGACGCGCAGGAGAAATCCAAGGGGGCTACCCTCGAATTGGGCGCAACAGCGATCACCAATACCCAACTGGGCAGCACCACCGAAGGCACCGATTCCTACACCACCGGTTCAATGTCCACGGCGACCAAGTTGCCACTGACCCTGCGTGAAACACCCCAGGCCGTTACCGTGATTACCCGCCAGCGCATGGACGACCAGGCCATGACCAGCATCAACGATGTGGTCAGAGCTACTCCTGGACTGTACCTCGACTATTCCAGCGGGCCCGGTCGGCAAGCCTACTCGGCGCGAGGTTTCAATATTGACAACCTCATGTACGACGGCATCCCCAGCGGCTATAACGGCGTGACGGTCGGCGCCCAGCCCAATCTGGCGATGTTCGACCGGGTCGAGATTGTGCGCGGTGCCACCGGGTTGGTGACGGGTGCAGGCAACCCTTCGGCGGCCATCAACCTGATACGCAAGCGGCCGCTGGCCGAGCAGAAAGTCACCCTGACCGGCGCCGCTGGCAGCTGGGACGGCTATCGCGGCGAACTCGACGCCTCCAGTCCGCTCAACGACAGCGGCACACTGCGCGGCCGGGTGGTGACATCCTATCGCGACGCCAACAGTTTCATTGATGGCGTGAATGAGGACCACGGCCTTTTCTACGCCGTCACCGAGGCAGACCTGAGTGAAGATACTTCCCTGACCCTGGGTTTCTCTCACCAGAAGGACAAGACCAACTACTTCTGGGGCTCGTCGATGATCGGTCAGGATGGTCATCACCTGGATCTGCCGCGTTCCTACAATCCCGGTACCGACTGGGAAAACAAGGACCAGGAAATCAATACCGTGTTCGCGGAGATTCGCCAGCGTCTGGCCAACGACTGGAAGCTGCAGGTCAACGCCAATTATTCCGAGCAGAATGCGCTGTTTTCTGGTTCCTATCAGTCACGCTGGGTCAACAACGCGCTGGCCCGGACCGTTTACCAGTCAGCCCACGATGAAAATCAGGCGGGTCTGGACGCTTTTGTCAGCGGGCCCTTCGAAGCGCTCGGTCGGACCCACGAACTGGTGGTGGGTGCCAGCAAGCGCATCTACGACATGACCTCCCATGACTACAGCCCATACGACCTCAACTGGCCGCTGAATGCCGGCAAGCCCGACTTCGTCCACGCTGGAAGCACCCGTGAAGTCACCACCCAGGATGGCGTATACATGACCAGTCGCTTCAGCCTGGCCGACCCGTTGAAGCTGATCCTCGGCGGGCGCCTGGACTGGTATGACTACGATAACCGCGATGGCGACGGCGACTACAAAGTCACTCGCAACGTCACCCGCTACGCCGGACTGATCTACGAGCTGGACGATCATCACTCGGTCTACGCCAGCTACAGCGACATCTTTACCCCGCAGACCGCGAAGGACACTTCCGCGACCCCGGTCAAGCCAATTGTGGGCAAGAACTACGAAATCGGCATCAAGGGCGAATACTTCGACGGCGCGCTAAACGCCAGTCTGGCGGTGTTCCGCGTCGACCAGGAAAACCGCGCGGTGCAGGTGTTCGTACCGAACTGCCCGCAAGAAAGCTGCTATGAGGCCTCTGGGGAGATTCGCAGCCAGGGTATCGACATCGAACTACAAGGCGCCCTGACCGAGAACTGGCAGATTGGCGGTGGCTACACCTACGCCCGTGCGCACACTACCAAGGATGAGGCCAACCCCGAAAAAGTGAATCAGCGCTTCGACACCGACATACCGGAGCATATGTTCAAGCTGTCCAGCACCTATCGCTTCCAGGGCCCGCTGAAAGACCTGCGCGTTGGCGGCAACATCAACTGGCAAAGCCGCTTGTACAACGACATCGACCTGGCCGACGGCAGCAGCCATCGCCTGGAACAGGGTGCGTACGCCATCACCGACCTGATGGCCGGCTATCGGGTCAACAAGCACATGGACCTGCAACTCAACGCCAACAACGTCTTCGACCGCAAGTACTACTCGGCCATCGCCAACTCCGTGAGCTATGGCGGCGACAGCTATGGCAACCCGCGTAACTTGATGTTGACCGCTAAATACAGCTTCTAGGTGCCGCAAGGGCACGGACGCGCGCGACACTCGATCCGCAGGCTCGCACGTCATTTCACCCTGAACGAAAAGGCCGTCAGCTCAAGATAACGCCGACGGCCAGCTTTGACGGGGTTTTCAAACGCGGCTGGCCGAAACCGTCAGGCCTGCCACCGGCCCCATTATTTCTGTGGTTGCGGCGTAGGATGCCCCGCCAGTGTTTGGGACCGCTACAGCGCCTTCCACAGGTTCAGGCTCACCGTTCAGCGCGCGGTTCATCTTGTCTTTATCCAGGGCACCTACCCATTTGGCAATGGCCATCGTGCCGACGCCATTACCAATGGTGTTGGTGATCGCGCGGGCTTCCGACATGAATCGGTCCACACCCAGCAGTAAGACCATCCCGGCGACCGGGATCGTCCCCAACGACGCCAACGTGGCAGCAAGGATGATGAAGCCCGATCCCGTCACGCCCGCCGAGCCCTTTGAGGTGAACATCAGCACCGCCAGCACGATCAGTTGATCCGTAAGGGTCAAGGGTGTGTTAGTGGCCTGGGCGATGAAAATCGCGGCGATGGTGTAATAGATAGCCTGGCCGTCGGGATTGAAGGTCAAACCGGAGGGAATAATCATCCCGGCAACCGGCTTGGAGACCCCGGCTTTTTCCATCTTCGAAATCATCTGCGGCAGCACCGATTCGGAGGAACTGGTGCCCAGCACCGTAAACAGTTCTTCCTTGATGAAGCGCAGAAATTTCCACAGGCTGAAGCCGCTGTAGCGGCAGATCGGCCCAAGGACAACAATCACGAACACCGCGCAGGTGAGGTAGACGCAGGCCATCAGTTTGCCCAGCGAGAACAGCGAGCCAAAACCATACTTGCCAATGGTGAACGCAATCGCGCCAAATGCGCCAATCGGGGCCAGGCGCATCACCATGTTGACGATCCTGAACATGCCCTGCATCAGACTGTCGAGCGTGTCGACAAAGACTTTTCCCCGTGGCCCGACCTGGGCCAGCGCCACGCCGAGCAAGATCGAAAACAGCAGAATTTGCAGCACGTTGCCCTTGGCGAAGGCGTCCACAATGGTGTCGGGAATGATGTTCATGATGAAGTCCATGAACGACGCGTGCCTGGCCGCGGTGGTGTAAGTCGCAAGGCTGGAGGTGTCGAGGCTTGCGATGTCGACGTTCATGCCAACACCCGGCTTGAACACGTTCACGACTACCAGCCCGACCACCAGCGCCAGCGTCGACACCACTTCGAAATAGATCAGCGCGCGAAAACCGACCCGCCCCAACTCTTTCATGCTTTCCATCTTGGCGATGCCGGTAACCACGGTGAGGAAAATCACCGGTGCCAGGAGCATTTTGATCAGCTTGATGAAGGCGTCGCCTAAAGGCTTGAGCGCGGTGCCGGTCTCGGGCACCAACACGCCGATAATGGCGCCGAGGATGACGGCCAGCAGAACCTGTACGTAGAGCTTTCCAAAAATTGTTTTCATGACGGGGCCCTGATTTTTTATTGTTGTCAGGAAATGCCCAGGAGCCGAATCGTTGATCGTCCCCCAGGCGAAGTGCCGCAGCAGTGCTTGAACCAGCAGAACGTGATGCAGTCGTGCTCGCCTCAGCGGTTGATCAGCGCGATGACTGCATCAGTGATCTCACGCGTAGTGGCTGTGCCGCCGAGATCGGGGGTGTGCAATCCGCTTTCGGTCACAGCCTCAATAGCCGACATCAATTGCTTGGCAGCGGCGGGCTCGCCGAGGTGCTCAAGCATCATGGCAGCGGTCCAGAACGTCGCTATTGGATTGGCGACGCCTTTGCCGGTGATGTCGAAGGCTGAGCCGTGAATCGGCTCGAACATCGACGGGAATTGGCGTGACGGGTTGAGATTGGCGGTGGGCGCAATGCCCAGGCTGCCCGACAACGCGGCCGCAAGGTCGGACAATATGTCGGCATGCAGGTTGGTGGCGACGATCACGTCCAGCGTCGAAGGTTTGAGCACCATGCGCGTGGTCACGGCATCGACCAGCTCCTTATCGATTTTCACATCCGGGAAGTCCTTGGCGACCTCGTAGAAAATCTCGTCCCACAGCACCATGCCATGACGCTGCGCGTTGGATTTGGTGACCATGGTCAGGTGCTTACGCGGCCGACTGCGGGCCAACTCAAAAGCAAAGCGATGAATACGCTCAACCCCGGTGCGGGTGAAAATCGACACTTCGGTTGCCACCTCCTCCGGCAGACCGCGATGAACGCGACCGCCATTGCCGGAGTATTCGCCTTCGGAGTTTTCACGTACCACCACCCAATCGATCTGGTCGCCATTGTGCAGCGGGCTTTTCACACCCGGCAGCACGCGGGCAGGCCGCACGTTGGCGTACTGGTCAAAACCCTGGCAAATCGGCAGGCGCAGACCCCAGAGCGAAATATGATCAGGGACGTTCAGGGCACCGACCGCGCCGAAAAAGATAGCGTCGAAGGTCTTCAGTTCTTCCAGGCCACCTTCGGGAATGTAGTAGCCGTTTTTCAGGTAGTTATCGGAATTCCAGTCGAAGTCTTTGAACGCGATGTCAAAACCGGACCTTTTCGACAGGGCCTTGAGTACTGCCACACCGGCAGCGATGACCTCTACGCCGATACCATCACCTGGAACCGCTGCAATTTTGTATGTGCTCATCTTCAGTACCTACCCGCTCAATTTTTGTTTTGTCCGTCGAACAAGGCTGTCCAATCGGGGTGTGAGCGGAGTATATGTATTGCCCATAACAGTGTGAGTTACTGAAAATCACTACATCCATAACTTTGAGTTACGAATGAGCCAGACACTGGATTTGTCTTTTTTCTACCTGTTAGCCAATCAGGGCAGCCTTGCGGCCACCGCTCGCGAGCTTGGCGTGACGCCGCCCGCCGTGAGCAAACGCCTGACGGCGCTGGAGGCGCGCCTTGGCATTCGTCTGGTCAATCGCACAACCCGGTCGATGAGTCTGACGGCAGAAGGCGAGCTGTATTTTTCCCATGCTGCGCGGATCCTGACCCAGATCGACGAGGTCGAGCAGCTGGTCAGCAGCAGCCGCGCAACGCCCAAAGGGTTGATTCGGGTCAACGCGTCACTCGGCTTCGGTCGGCACTACATCGGCCCCGCGCTGGCCGCGTTCTTTTCGCGCTACCCGGAGGTGGAAATCCAGCTGGAAATCAGTGACCACCCGCTGGACCTCGCCACCCACGGCTTCGACCTGGGCATTCGCTTCGGAACATTGCCGGACGCGGCGTTTCATGCGCGCAAGATTGCTTCCAACCGGCGTCTGCTGTGCGCCTCCCCGCTCTATCTGGATAAGCACGGTGTGCCCGAGCGTCTGGCAGACCTGCAGCAACACAACTGCATTTTCCTCAGGCAAAACGAAACACCCTATGGCGTTTGGAGTTTCACCAGCGGCAGTCGCACGCAGAACATCAAAGTCCGTGGCGCGCTGGGCTGCAACGACGGTGAAGTCGCCCTGAACTGGGCGCTGGAAGGCTATGGCATTTTGCTTAGAGCGGAATGGGACATCGCCCGGTATGTACGCAGTGGCCGGTTGCGCCTGGTGCTTGAAGACCAGACGCCCACCCGAGCGGACGTCTACGCGGTCTATCCGCAGCAACTGCATTTGTCCGCGCGGGTACGCAGCCTTATCGACTTCCTGGTGGAGCGCTTCAGGCATATCGACAACCTGGATGACCCCGAACTGGCCCTTGATGGCGACCGGCCCACAAAAATTTAAAGTGGGATGTCTTCTTTTCGACAACATACTTTCAGTGCAGCGCTTCGCGCAGGTATCTGACCAAGGCCACTTGGGCGGCAGTGAGGGTTGCACCCGTGCTGAGCAACGCCATCTCGGAGGGTGGCACCGCCGGCATGTCCCGACAGATGACATGCTGCGGCAACACGGCCGAGGCAGGCAAAACGGAAACCCCCAAACCACCCGCTACCGCAGCCTGAATGCCCGTCAGGCTATGGCTGCCAAAAGCCAATCGCCAGCGCCGCTGGATAGAGTCCAGCGCCCGAATGGCACGCTGGCGATAAATGCACCCTTGGGGGAAGAGCGCCAAGGGAACAGCCTCTTGCCCCAGTTCCACGCCTTGGCCCTTCACCCATACCAGTTCTTCAGGCCAACTGGCCAGGCTCGGACCCGCTCCGGGTTCACGCTTGACCAGGGCGATATCGATGTCGCCGATGGCCAGCTTATGACGCAGGTCGATGCTCATGCCGCTGATGGTCTCCAGTCTTACGCCTGGCCTGACATGATTGAAACCCGCGAGTATCGACGTCATTCGCAATGCATCGAAATCCTCTGGCACGCCCAACCGCAGCGATTCCAGAGTGACTTCACTGAGCAAAGCTTCCTCGGCCTCCGAAGCCAATGCCAATAGACGCCGGGCGTAAGGCAGCAGCACCGCACCGTGTTCGGTAAGGCTCAACTGGCTGCCGGTTCGATCCCGCAGCAGCAACGGCTGGCCCAGCACCTCCTCAAGTTTGCGAACCTGCTGGCTGACCGTTGATTGAGTTCTGTGCACTCGCTCGGCGGCGCGTGTGAAGCCGCCTTCGTCGATCACACAGACAAAGGTTTTCAGCAGCTCAAGATCCAGCATGGCTTTACTGACTCATTTGGAATTCAACTATCAAACGGATAGTAATTTAATTTCAAAATATGAAACAGCTTTTCTATGCTGGGCTCACTTGCTCATCACAGGAATCTCGTCATGCCACTGATCGCTACGCCTCGTCCCGAATGGCTCACCTTCGACTGCTACGGAACCTTGATCCAGTGGGATGAAGGTCTGCTTGCCGCTGTCAGGAACATCCTGCGGGACAAGCAGCTTGGCGAAGTCGACCCCAGACAGTTGATCCGTCTCTATGATCGTCATGAACATGCGCTGGAGCAGACACCACCTTTCAGGTCCTTTCGCGAGCTGAGCGGGTTGAGCCTGGGCATGGCCTTCGATGAGCTGGGGCTTTCATGCAGCGCACTGGACCGCGAATATCTCACCTCAGGCATATCCCGCATGCCGCCGTTTCCAGAGGTCGTGCCGACACTGGCCCGTTTGAAGGCCGCTGGTTACAAGCTGTGCATCGTCTCCAACACCGACGACGACATCATCGCGGGCAATGTCGCCCAGCTTGGCGGCCATATAGATCGTGTCATCAGCGCCCAGCAGGCAGGCGCCTATAAGCCGGACCGCCGCCTGTTTGACTACGCTCATCGGGAACTTGGGGTAACCCTTGATCAAGTCCTGCACATTTGTGCCAGCCCGCAGCTGGATCATCCGGTGGCGCGGGACATGGGGTTTCGCTGTGTCTGGGTCGACCGTGGCACCGGTCGCCAACTGCTGCCGGATTATCAACCCGATGCGACCGTCCGCACGCTGGACGAAATTCCGGCGTTGCTCAGTCATTGGTTTGAATGAATAGAACAGCCCACGTGGCCGGGCCTGTAAGCATCAGACTCGGCAATGAATTCGGGAAAGATGACAACCCGTCCTTGGAATCACGCAGCGCGCCCTCATAACAATGGCTATATCCGACATCACCCGAGGGGAAGGACAGACCATGACCAGCCAAACCGAAACCGCCATCCTCGCCGGCGGCTGCTTCTGGGGTATGCAAGACTTGCTGCGCCGCTACCCCGGCGTGCTGCAAACGCGGGTCGGCTATACCGGCGGCGATGTGGCGAACGCGACTTACCGTAATCATGGAAATCACGCCGAAGCCATTGAAATAGTCTTCGACCCTGCCGTCATCAGTTACCGGCAGATCCTCGAATTCTTCTTCCAGATTCATGACCCCAGCACGCCCAACCGTCAAGGCAACGACCTCGGCCCCAGCTACCGTTCGGCGATCTATTACCTCAGCGAACAGCAACGCGATGTTGCCGAAGACACCGCTGCCGACGTCGACGCCTCGCAACTGTGGCCTGGCCGCGTGGTTACCGAAATTGAACCGGCGGGGCCATTCTGGGAGGCGGAGCCGGAACACCAGGATTACCTGGAGCGGATCCCCAACGGCTACACCTGCCACTTCATCCGGCCGAACTGGAAACTGCCGAAGCGCGCCTGAGACCCGGTAGCCCCATCAAGGTGCAACGCTGCATGTTGTTCTTTCAACAACGGGTGATTGTTAATGCTTGATCGACTGACCAGCATGACGGTGTTTGTCCAGACGGCTCGCTACGGGTCTTTCGCTGCCGCAGCGGAAAAGCTCAATATGTCGCCACAGATGGTGGCCAGACACATCGAGGGCCTTGAACAACGGGTGGCAACCCGTTTATTGAATCGGACAACCCGCAAGCAAAGCTTGACGGTATTCGGCCGTCTTTATCTGGACCGATGCCAATCGGTCCTCGACGAAGTGGAAGCGGCCGACTCACTGGTCCAGTCATCACACGCCAAACCGCAAGGTCGCCTGCGCATCAATGCGCCCGTCACTTTTGGGCGCCATGAATTAATACCGTTGGTTACACGCTTTCTTGATCGTTATCCCGACATTGATGTTGAGTTGACCCTGTCGGATCGCCTGATCGATCCGGTGGAAGAAGGGTATGAAGCGGTGGTACGTCTCGGGCCGCTGCAAAAAGATCTGGCCCTGGTTGCCAGACCTTTGCAAGCCTATCGCCTGGTGGCCTGTGCATCACCCGCGTACCTGCTGGCGCACGGTACGCCGCAGCTGCCGTCGGATCTCATCAACCATGAGTGCCTGGGCTTTGCCCCTTGGGTATCCGACCTCAGCCGCAATTGGCATTTCGAGCAAGATGGGCAGGTCACAGAGGTCCCCGTGCGCGGACGCCTGCATGTCAATGATTGGGAGGCCTTGCGTGCCGCTGCGCGTGATGGCTTTGGCATCTTGATCGGCTACGAGCGTGCCCTCGCGAGCGACCTGGCATCCGGCCTCCTGGTGCGCGTACTGCCCGGCTACGAGGGACCTGTGCGCCCCGTCCACTTGCTGTATGCGGCAGATCGCCAAATGACCTTGAAGCTGCGCTGTTTTGTGGACCATCTGATGCAAGCGTTGGGCTGAAGCAACACTTTCGGCAGCAAGAATCGGAGCGCGAGCACGCTTAATGCAAGGCTCAAGTTCGATAAGCGTCAACCATGGCCTTGCATACAACTGAAAGCCACGACGATGCGGCGGCATGCTGTCCACCAATCAATGACCAACAACCACCTGAGCGGTATGCCGATTGCCTTGCGGAAAGCCATGCTCCCTTGCCCGAAACGCAATGACCAGGCTGATCAACAGTAACGCCAACAACACGCCCGGAAATGCACTCACCCCCCATTGGCCGAGCAGGACACCTCCCAGCAATCCACCGCCAGCGATAGCACTGTTCCAAACCACTACGTTCATGGAGAGAGCAACGTCGGCGCCCTCGCCTGCAGCGTCAGCGAGTGCTGTTTGCAGAAGCGTCGCCGCACCGCCAAAGGTCAGCCCCCAGATGAAGACACCCGCGTAAATGGCCGATGCGGAGCCTGAGAACAATCCGAGGAAAATCGAAACCGCTGCGAAGGTTGCAAGGCTGGCCAGCACTGCTGTTCGCAGATGGCGATCAACCAGTCGCCCCGTGAGCCAGATTCCGGCCAGCGCCGCGACACCAAATGCGAGCAGTACCAAATCAACCTGGCGGGTCAGCCCAGCCTTCGAAACAAAGGGCGCGACATAGGTATAAAGAATGTTGTGGGCCAGCATCCAGGTAAACACGACACCCAGGACCGAGCGTACGCCGGGGGTAAAAAATACCTGACGTAACGCTATGCGCTGCGAGGATGACTGGCCAGGGTAGTCTGGCACTTTGATCAACACCCAAGCGATCAATGCCAGGGTCAATCCGGACATCAATCCAAAGACCATGCGCCAACCCATGAATCCACCCAGCCAGGTTCCCATCGGCACGCCCAATGACAACGCGATGGGTGTACCCACCATCGCTACCGCCAATGCGCGCCCTTGCAACCGAGGGGCGACCATACGCCGTGCATAACCGGCGATAAGGCTCCAGGCCAACCCCGCTGAAACCCCGGCAAAAAACCGCGCAATCAGCGTCAGCCAGTAATGGGAAGACAGCGCCGTGATGGAATTGAACACCAGAAAGCCGATGATCGTCAGCAGCAGTACCGTCCTGCGCCGCCAGTTTTGCGTGGCAATGGTCAGAGGTATTGCCGCCAGCAATGACCCCAACGCATAGACAGTCACCATCTGCCCCGCCAGAGATGGCGAGATAGCCAGGCCACTGCCAATCTCGGGCAGCAAACCTGCGGGCAAGGTCTCCGTCACAATGCAAATGAAGCCGGTCATCGCCAGCGCCAGTAATGCACCCAGCGGAAGCTTTCCGCCTTGTCGCTCATCTTCCGTCATTGTGCATCCCCACTAATATACTGATCGGTATAAATATAGGGATGAGTCGCTGGCTAGTCAACGACTTATGTATCGACTAGTATTTATGTAGTTCGAGAGGAGGTTCACATGGCACAGATGGGACGTCCGCGCACCTTTGACCGGGACGTGGCAATCACTCAGGCCCTGCATTTGTTTTGGGAGCATGGCTTTGATGCGACCTCGCTCAGCCAGCTCAAGGCCAATATCGGTGGCGGTATCACCGCGCCCAGCTTTTACGCAGCGTTCGGCTCAAAGCAGGCGCTGTTCCAAGAGGTTATGGAGCGATATCTGAATACCCATGGCAGGGTGACCGAGAGTCTGTTTGATACGACTCTCCCGCCCAGGGAGGCGATTGAACTCACGCTGCGGCGTTCAGCGAAAATGCAGTGCGAACCCGACCATCCCAAAGGGTGCCTGGTGGCTCTTGGTCTCTTGAGTGCCTGCTCGGACGAGAGTAAGGCCATCTCTGAGCCGCTGGCTCAGGCAAGATCCTTGAACCGCGCCGGCATAGTGGCATGTGTCGAGCGAGCCATTGCAAGTGGGGAACTGCCGACAACGGTCGTGCCATCTGCGCTGGCCACAGTGTTCGACAGCTTTCTGCTGGGGATTTCGGTCATTGCGCGAGACGGTGTGCCCTTCGAAACGATAGACAATGCAGTGACGCAAATCATGACTTTATGGGATGCGTCACGCAGCGCTCGTCCGGCTTTGGCAGATGATCAAGGCTGAGGAGCGCGCGAGCCTGAGGTGATCCGCTGTCACAAGTATTCGACGTTACCATCGACGCTGATCGCTTGACCGCTGATGTTGGCCGCTGCCTGCGAGGACAGAAACAGTGCCATCGCGGCGATATCCTCCATCGTGACCATTCGGCGTAGCGAGATTTTATCCAGGTACTGATCGCGCATGGACTCGAAGCTGATATCCAGCGTTTTCGCACGCGCGTCAATCACCCGGTCCATGCGCTCCCCGGCGACCACGCCCGGCAGGATGGCGTTGACGCGGACATTGTGCGGCCCCAGTTCTGCCGCCAACGACTTCATCAGTCCTACAATTGCCCACTTGGTCGATGCATAAGGCGTTCTGAAGGGGTACCCGAGGCGGCCCGCAACCGAAGACATGGCAATGATGTGCGGGTTCTGCCTGGACTGCTTCAAGAACGGAATGGCCTTGCTCGCGAAGTAGTATTGGCTGTTGAGGTTGGTAGCGACGGTCTGATCCCATTCATCCGCGTCCAGATCCTCGATATTCCCTGTAGGCCCGGCAATTCCTGCGTTGTTGACCAGGACGTCCAGACCACCGAGCAGCGAGAGCGCCTCGTCCATAACCCGGTCCACCTGCTGCTTGATCCCGACATCAACCACGCCGCCCTGCAAACCCGGGTATTCGAGCTTCATTCGGTCGACGGCACTGGCGTTGATATCGCAAATGTAGACGTGCGCGCCCACCTCATGAAAGGCCTTTGCGATGACCGCGCCAATCCCGGCGGCGCCCCCGGTTATGACGACTTTCAAATTCGCCGGGGGATTGAGCAGGTCGATGATCTTCATAACGTTTCCTCTTGTTTTTATTCGGTAACCGGCTGTGGCAGCAACGGACTCGACTCTGCCGCTATGGCTTTTGCCAGCAAAGGCACCAGCAGCAACCCCAGCACTGCGGCTGAGACGATCACATAGAAACCTGAGGAACTTAATCCCGAGGCCTTTTCCGACAGTCCGAACAGATAGGGTCCGGCGAAGCCGCCTAATAAACCGATGGTGTTGATGAACGCCAGCCCGGCGGCGGCTTGAATGCCCTGCAGGCGCTTCATGGCAATTGCCCAGTAGATTGGCAACACGCCGCCGGCGAAAAACGCGGTGGCGGTGAACAGCGCGATGCGCGCCGAGGCATCGCTGATTAACGTGAACGCTACGGAACTGGCGATCAATCCACAGGTGAACAGACCCAGACAATAGCAATCCCGGGCGATTTTGCGGTGAATTCTGGGCAGGACCAACACCCCGGCAAGAAAGCCGATTCCGACGCTACTGGACAGCAACCCGACGGTCAGTGGCGAGGTTATCTGCATCTGCTGAATGATCGAAGGGGTAAAGAACACCAGGCCCACGAACGCGACCTGGTTCAAGAAATAGATCAAGCCGATGAGAATCGTCGTCGGTCGTTTCAGCGCCTTGACCCAGTGCCCCGAATATTCATGGGAGTCAGCGTGTCCCGCAAGCAGCGCGTGAGTCTCCAGAGATTGTGCCTCTTCCTTGGTCAGCCAGCGCGCATCCCGAGGACGCTCAGGCAGTTTGAACCACAGAATCACTCCGACGATGATGCTGGGCAGGCCTTCCAGCAAAAACATCCACTGCCAGCCATGCAGCCCGCCGATTCCGTCCATCTTCATCAGCGCACCTCCGATGGGATTGCCAATGACCAGCGCCAATGCCGGTGCCAGGTATATCCAGCCAATCGCAATGGCTCGGTCCTTGGGCGCAAACCACAGCGTGACCATGTACATGAGTGCGGGAAACAGCCCGGCTTCGGCGATGCCTAGAAGAACCCGCAGCAAGTAAAAAGACCATTCACCCTGGACGAACATCATGGCCGACGACAGCGTGCCCCAGGTCACGGCGATCCTCGCAATCCAGCGACGCGGCCCGATGCGATGAGCCAAGAGGTTGCTGGGCACTTCCAGCAGCGCGTAACCGAGAAAGAAGATCCCCGCCCCCAAGCCATAGGCCGCGGCACTGATTCCCAGATCGGCACTCAAAGCCGCCTTGGCCAGGGCGACGTTGGTGCGGTCCAGATAGGACATGAAGTAAATGGCGCACATCAGCGGAATGAGTCGAGCCATCGCTCGCCGGGTGGCCAGAATGTGCGTCTCCTGAGTACTGAGCATGATCGTCATAGCGAACCTCTTCTTGTTATTTTTCTGGGTCAGTTCCAGGCAGAACCTACAGTTGCACGTTCTGTCTGCCTTTGAGACCCAGCATCTGCCGGGCTTCATCAGGTGTTGCGATTTCAAAGGACAATTCTTCGAGAATGTGGCGAATTTTTCTTACCTGTTCAGCATTGGTTTTGGCCTTCACCCCTTTTGCCAGGTAGATGCTGTCTTCCAGGCCGACTCGCACGTTACCGCCCATGATCGCGCCCATGGTTACAAAGGGCAGTTGATGCCGCCCGGCACCGAGAATGGAGAACTCGTAGTTCTGTCGGCCAAAAAGGCGGTCAGCCGTGGTCCGCATGATCGTCAGGTTCTCAGGGTCAGCACCCAGACCACCGAGAATGCCGAAGCAGGACTGGATGAACAGCGGTGGTTTGACCAGGCCTTGCTCGACGAAATACGCAAGGTTGTAGAGGTGGCCTACGTCGTAGCATTCAAACTCGAAACGAGTACCGTGCGCACCGAGCTCCAGCATGATGTCCTTGATGTCCTTGAAGGTATTCTTGAAAACGACATCTTCCATCCCTTCGACGTGGTCCTTCTCCCACTCATGGTTCCAGCTGGAGATTTTCCGCGCGACAGGATGAATCGAAAAATTCATCGAGCCCATATTCAGCGAACAGAGCTCCGGCCTGGCAATCAGCGGATAAGCGAGCCGCTGAGCCAGCGTCATGCGCGTGCTGCCGCCGGTAGTGATATTGATGATTGCATCCGTGTCCTGGGCGATTACCGGGACGAACTGCCTGAAAACTTCCGGGTCCGGAGTCGGCCGGCCATCGTGAGGATCGCGTGCATGCAGATGCAGGATGGCGGCCCCCGCTTGCGCCGCTTCAATGGACTGTTGCGCAATGTCTACGGGTGTCAGTGGAAGGTACTCGGACATTGACGGCGTGTGAGTCGCACCCGTGATCGCACAGGAAATGATGATTTTTCGGCTCGGCAGACTCATTGGGATGACCTGTATTGTTATTGGACTTGGCAAGCGCGGTGCGAAATCGACTGAGGGTGCAGGCGCTTCTTGTGCCATCAAGCTTATTGAAGTTTCAAAACAACGGTAAGATCATTAACGGACAGTAAAGAATCTCTAAGGGACATCGAAAGGAGTCATCCGATGGCACCAAAAATCCCGCTTTTCAATGAGCGTATCTATGCCCCTTACAAGATTGCGGCGCTGGTTGAAGTTCTCGGCGAACAGGGCATTGCAGCGGCCGACAGCTTGCGCGGCAGCGGCGTACAAGAGCATCAGATCTACGACGCGACGGTGCTGACCTCGGTTCGGCAATACGCTGCCGTGTGCGGCAACGCAGTGGCGCTTTCGCAAGATCCCGCCACGCCGTTCAAAACCGGTGCCCGCCTGCACTTGTCCGCCTACGGGATGTATGGCTACGCGCTGATGTCCTGCCTGTCACTGCGCGACTACTTCAGGCTCGGCGTTAAGTACCATTCATTGGCGACGCCAACCTTGACCATCGAATGGCACGAACATGAGGATGAGGCTGTATGGACGTTCCCGGATGCCTCCAACCCAAGCCCGTCCAGGGAAATCAAACAGTTCTGGATCGAGCAGCAGTTTACCCAGCACGTCACCCATCTTCAGGACGTTTTTGGAAGGAGTTGCCCGCCGACCAAGGCCTGCTTCTCTTACCCTGCCCCGGCGCACGCGCAAATCTATTCGCTCTATCTGGGTTGCCCGTGCATTTTTGATCACGACCAATGCGAACTGCATTACGACAGTTCGATCCTTGAGCAAAAACCCCATCTGGCCCATCGCCTGACAGCGACGTTGCTGCAAGAGACCTGCGATCGATTGATCGGGCAGGCGAAGGTATCGTCGGGGATTTCGGGCGAGGTGTATCAGATCATGATGCAGACCCCGGGTGAGTTTCCGAGTATGGAGATGACCGCCGAACGGCTGCACATGACCACCCGCAGCCTGCGCCGAAAACTGTTGGAGGAAGACACATCGTTCGTGGCAATCACCGATGACGTACGCTGCTCGCTGGCTATCGAATACCTTCGAACAACGATCATGAGCACCGACGATATCGCGCATCTGCTGGGCTTCTCCGAACCGACCAATTTCCGCCGTGCATTCAAACGCTGGACAGGTAAAACCACCAGGGACTATCGCCAGGGCTGAAAATCCATGCACTGAGCACAATGCTCAGCACTTTTTGACAGATGTAGGGCTCAAACCCGCCGATGTTAAAAATAAAACCCTGAAAACCGACGTATCGCAGGCTGTCTCCAGGCGTTTCGCCAGACCATAATGGCCTCACAACGATAAACGGGGCTCACCCGGAGGCATGCAAGCGATGTACAGAGACCATATCGTCAAGGCTCGTTTCACTGACAGCGTCGTGGTCATGGGCGTGATCGCCGTTCTCATTTTCAGTCTCACGTTGATCTGCGGCGTGGGCGAAGGCCGCCTTTCGGCCCTGATGGGGCCTATCGTTCTTGATCTGGAATCGCCTCTGGCGCGCAACATCGCGGTGGGCGGTACATTCACCCTCACGGCCATGCTGAACTTATTCATGCTGGGCCGTTTCCCGCTACGGGCGCAGATCATCACGGTCTGGTGCGAATTGCTCGTGCTGTTCCTGCTGTTCTTCGACACATTCAATCTGTCCTACAGCTTCATCGCGACCAAAGTCGGCTTCATGATCACCCAAGGGGTTTTCACCACCGTCTACGTATCCGCCATTTCCATAGCTATCGCATTCGTCCTGGCCTTGTTGGGCGCAACAGCCCGGCTGTCCTCCAACGGCTTCGCGATTGCCATCGCCAGCTTCTACACCTCGTTTTTTCGTGGCGTGCCGCTGCTCATCCAGATTTACCTGATTTACCTGGGCATCCCCCAACTTGGTTATGTCGTCGGGGCGGTTCCAGCGGGGATTCTGGCGCTGTCGCTGTGTTATGGCGCCTACATGACGGAAATTTTTCGCGCCGGGATCAGCAGCATATCGAACGGGCAGTGGGAGGCCTCGCGGGCCATTGGCCTGACACCCTTCCAGACGATGACGCGGGTCATTCTTCCGCAGTCGATGCGACTGATCATTCCGCCGACAGGTAACCAGTTCATTTCGATGCTCAAGGACAGTTCCCTGGTGTCAGTGATCGGGGTCTGGGAGCTGATGTTTCTGGCGCGAACCCAAGGCCGCGCCGAGTTCCGTCATCTGGAAATGCTCATCACCGCAGCCGTGCTGTATTGGCTGTTGTCCATCGTGCTGGAAACCGTTCAGGCACGTCTGGAAAAGCACTTCAACCGCGCCCATCGCTGATCAGGAGCACTACGATGAATCAGCCTTCAGGTTCACCGGCACCGGCTTCGTACCCCGCCGTATCGATTCAAGAGATGCATAAATGGTACGGCGATTTTCATGTGCTCAAAGGCATAGACCTGCACATTGCCGCTGGCGAAATTCTGGTTGTGTGCGGCCCCTCGGGCTCTGGCAAATCCACATTGATTCGCTGCCTGAACCTGCTGGAAGACTTTCAGCAGGGTCACGTGTTCATTGACGGTGTCGAGCTGACCCGTGAAGCCGCTTGCGTGGCGGGCATTCGACGCCAGATCGGCATGGTCTTTCAACAGTTCAATCTGTTCCCGCACATGACGGTCCTGGAAAACCTCATGCTGGGGCCGCGTCTGGTGAGCAAGCTCAGCGAGTCCAAAGCCCGCGAACTGGCTTACGAGTACCTCGACCGCGTGCGGATCAGGAATCAGGCCGACAAATACCCCGGTCAGCTCTCCGGCGGACAACAGCAGCGCGTGGCTATCGCTCGCGCCCTGTGCATGCGGCCTCGCATCATGCTGTTCGACGAACCCACATCGGCGCTCGATCCTGAGATGGTCAAGGAAGTGCTGGATGTGATGGGCGAACTGGCTCAGGACGGCATCACCATGGTGTGCGTGACCCATGAGATGGGTTTCGCCCGACGGGTGGCTGACCGAATCATCTTCATGGATCACGGCTGCATCATCGAGCAGGCCAGACCCAACGATTTTTTCGACAACCCGCAACACGAACGTGCCCGGGAGTTTCTGTCGCAGATTCTCAGCCACTGAGATGCATCGTCGTACCTTGCAACGTCACCGATAAAAACAAAAACCATATGCACGACATCTGGAGCTTACTCATGATCCCGTTCACGCGTTTCTTCGCTACTGCCGCCGTCGCCACCGCTGTCACGATTGCCACCGGGGCCGCCTGGGCGGGCGCGACCCTCGACCGCATCCACCAAACGAAAGTGATCAAGGTGGCCACCTCGGCCAACTGGCCGCCGCAATCGTTCCTCGGTCCGGACAATAAGCTGCAAGGTTTCGACATCGATGTGGCGAACGAGATAGGCCAGCGTCTGGGCAGCAAGCCCGAATTCGTAACGCCGGAGTACGGGATCATTACCGCAGGACGCTGGTCCAGTCGCTGGGACTTGTCGGTGGGCTCCATGACCCCTACCACCGAGCGCGCCCGAGTGCTCGATTTTCCCGCGATTTACTACTACACCCCGTACGTCTTTGCGGTACACAAGGATGCTGCCGGCGCCAAACCGGCGGATCTGAACGGCAAGACCATCGGCGTCGAAGCCGGTACGACCTCGGAGGACTACATTAATCGTCGACTCAAGATCGACGCTGCGGATGTGCCTCCCTTCACCTACGACATCACTCCCGGTCAGGTACAGACCTACGGCGACAGCATGGGCCCGCTGGACGATCTGCGCATGGGTAACGGCGTGAGGCTGAACGCCACGTTGTCCGCGCTTCCGACCATCGTGGCGGCGATCAAGAACGGCTACCCCATCGTGCGAGTGGAAGGCAACCCCGCCTATTACGAACCCCTGGCCATCGCGGTGGATAAAGGCGATGAAGCGTTCAACAGCGCGCTGACCAAAATCGTTGCCGACATGAAAGCCGACGGGACACTCAAGCGGCTCTCCGAAAAATGGTACGGCGCCGACCTCACCAAAGTGCAATAAACCCCCCATGCAGTGCAGGCGCCCGTCCTTGACGCGGCGTCCTGCCCGCCTGCGCCCTAAAAAGGACAACGGTTTAAATGTTCACCTATACCAACAACTACTACACGGCCACGATGCAGGACACTGCGCAGCGGGCCGCGCTGTCGGGCAACGTTCGCGCAGATGTCTGCATCGTCGGCGCAGGACTGGCGGGGTTGAGCACTGCCTGGGAGTTGCTGTCGCGGGGGAAGTCCATTGTGTTGCTCGACGCTGGCCGGGTGGCCTGGGGCGCATCCGGTCGTAACGGCGGGTTCGTGCTGCAAGGCTGGTCCGAAGGAATATCTGCCATCGAACAACGCTGTGGGAAAGCGACTGCTGCCGCGCTTTTCAAGCTGTCACTCGAAGGCGTCGACATGGTTCGCGACACCATCGCACGCCACGCGTTGCCAGGCTGCGCACCCACGCCCGGAAAGCTGAGCGTGATTCGCTACGATGATGCCGACAGCCTCAAGCGACTGCGCGACAAAATGGCAGCGGACTTCGATTTTGATCTTGATTATCTGGATCGCCATGAGGTACGCGAGCGACTGAAAACCGACCGGTATTTCCAGGGGCTGCGCGATAATCATGGCTTTCACTTCCATCCCTTGAATTATTGCCTCGGCCTGGCCGGGCTCATCGAGCGCGGCGGCGGCAAGATCCATGAACAGTCGCCCATGGTCCGGGTCGAGCATCGAGACGGGGGGCATCGGGTCGTGACTCATCAGGGCTCGGTGGATTGCCGCGATGTGGTGTATTGCTGCGGCGGTTATGGAGGGCCTGAGTTCGGCCCTCTACGCCAGGCATTTCTGCCCATCGCGACCTACGCGGTGCTGACCGAACGCCTGGGACCACGCCTGGCAGATGCGGTGAACACCACCGACGCGGTGGGCGACAATCGTAGGGCGTCTGACTACTACCGAATCGTCGATGGCGACCGCCTGCTCTGGGGCGGCCGAATCACCACCAAAAATCTGCAAGACGAGAAGCGCCTGGGACAATTGCTGACCGCCGACATCCTCGACGTCTACCCGCAATTACGGGGTATCAGGATCGACAAAGCCTGGTCCGGGCTGATGGGCTACGCACGGCACAAAATGCCCCACATTGCCTCGCTCGGGACCGGGCTGTGGGCTTGCACATCGTTTGGCGGCCATGGTATGAACACCGCGCCCATCGGCGGGCGCGTGATCGCGGAAGCCATTTGCGGCGTCACTGATCGCTACAGGCTCTTCGATGCCTACGGCCTGGAATGGAACGGCGGCCCCCTCGGACCTGCCGCAGCGCAAACCGTGTACGCGGGCCTGAAGATCATGGATTACTTTCAGGAAACGCGCTCGCAACGCAAGGCGGCTCATCACAACTGAATCAGAGCGAGGTCAAGGAAGTGCCCATCGAGACCCAGAACCCCGGCCCACTGTTCAACCTGACCGACAAGGACAGGCAGCTGCTCAGTCTGCTGCAGGCCAACGCACGCGAGCCCACGGCCTCGCTGGCCCGCAAGCTCGGGGTGTCGCGATCTTCGGTACAGGAGCGCATCAGCCGCCTGGAAAAGGCTGGCGTCATCACCGGGTACAGCGTGCGTATCGACCAGGACCGGCTGCAACAGACCATCAACTGTTTCACCATGACCTCCTGCACAAACAAGAGCTACACCGATGTCATGACCTCGCTGCGCAAGATGGATGCGGTGCAAGCGGTCTACGCCGTGTCCGGTGAATCCGATTTCATCATCCACCTCGCCACCTCGACCTTGAGCGAGCTCAACGCCGAGTTAACGAGGATCAACATGATCAAGGGCGTGGCGCATACCTCATCCCACATCGTGATGGAGACTAAATTCAGCAGGAAGTTGATGTGATGCTGTAAAAGCGGTCACTTAAAAGACCCCTTCTCGCTTGCTGCGGCCTGGATTGTCCATTGACCACACGCCCCAAGTCGGCAAGGGTGTGCCAATTTGGCGAAAGGTCAGCGGCGCTGAGCTCGCTTTCTTAACCATGAAGAGCTAATCGGCTCTAAGCTGGTCATACCATTGTCCGCATGCCCTTGTGTGGCGGTTCGCAGTTTTTCCATTGAGGTATCTCGATGCCGGGACGCAAAGAGAGAGCAACACCATCGGACACGTCCACCGAGCCCTTGACGTTAGGTGCAGGTCGCGCTGCGTCCGGATTTCGCCTGACGGTATGTTTCATTGCCTTGGTGATCATCACTTTTCTGTCTGTCGAAGGGTGGCGGGCATGGAGAGATTATCGCCAGGCGTTCGCCGTAGCGCGCGACTCAGCGTCCAATCTGGCACGCGCTACGGCCCAGCATGCTGAGGACGCGGTACGGCAAGTTGATCTTCTGACCGTTGCGCTCGGTGAACGCGTAGAGGGCGATGGCATTGCGAACATCGACGTGCCCCGAATACACGCGCTGATGATCCAGCAGGCCAGGATAATGCCCCAGCTACACGGGCTGTTCATTTACGGCCCTGATGGTGAGTGGATCGTTACGGATAAGCCGGTCAACCCTGAAGCCGCGAACAACGCCGACCGCGACTACTTCATCTACCATCGCACCCACAAAGACCAAAACGTCCGCATCGGCAAGGTCGTGAACAGTCGCTCAACCGGTGAGCCCATCATTCCCATCTCTCGTCGGCTGGACAACCCCGACGGATCGTTCGCCGGAGTCCTGCTGGGCACCATCAAAGTCAGCTACTTCGTTGATTATTACGGCGACTTCAAAATCGATGACAAAGGCGCGCTGGTCTTGACCATGCGTGACGGGACGATCCTGGTGCGGCGTCCATACAATGCCGCAGTCATTGGCCAGAGCCTCGCTGAAAGCGAAATATTCAAGAAGTACCTTCCGGTTTCCGACCAGGGTGTTGCAGAGGTCAAGGCCGTGGTTGATGGCACTTATCGCCTCTACGGCTATCGCGCCTTGAGCAGTTACCCTCTCGTGGTCGAAGCCGGCCTGTCGAGGGAGTCCTTCGTCGGGCCATGGCGTCGTGACCTGATGAAAACCGGCATAGTCCTGCTGGTGCTGATTGCGGGTTTAGCGGTCTTTGGCTTCGTGGTGCTCGGCCATTTACGGCAACGGACGGCGATGGAGCGTGAAATCCGGCGCGCCCACCAAACCGTGCGAAACATGGCGCTGACAGACAGTCTGACGGGCCTGGGCAATCGCAGGATGCTGGACCTGGTGTTGGCCAAGGAAATCAGCCGCGCCAAACGAGAGGCAAAGCCGCTGGCGTTGGTCATGCTGGACGTAGACTATTTCAAGCGCTTCAACGACAAATATGGTCACTCCGCCGGCGACGACTGCCTGCGTCGAGTAGCGCAGGCCATTCGCCAGTCTCTCAACAGGCCGGCGGATCTGGCAGTTCGATATGGTGGAGAAGAATTCACAGTGCTGCTACCCGACACCGACAGCAGCGGAGCCTACCGCGTAACGCAGACGATCCTGGACAGGATCCGCCTGCTGGGGATTGAGCACAGCGATCACCCGCTTGGGAATGTCACCGCCAGTGCCGGCATTGCTACCTTCTTGCCGGCATCAGAAGACGCCACTGCCGACGGACTCATAAAAGCGGCCGATGCCTTCCTCTACATGGCAAAGAGCAAGGGTCGCAACCGATGGGCGGCAGCCAACCGTGACAGCCTGGAACAAGCTCGTTGATAGCCGTCGTGGTTGAACTGCATCTTTGATGAGATGGTTATGCAAGAACACCCAGCCGAGTGCCGCACATGATCTTCGTCACCTTGATCAATATGCTGATCATCACCACCGCAGTGGTCATCCACTACGAGTGCCTGTTGCGCCTGAATCTGCTCCTGCCCCGGCTGAACATCTGGCATCGGTTCAGAATCGTGTTCGGTGTCATGGGCGCGCTGATCGCCCATGCCATTGAAGTGTGGGTCTTTGCGTTGGGCTATTACCTGATGAACAAAACCGAAAGACTGGGCAAGCTCACCGGCAATTTTGACGGGAGTTTCATGGACTCGGTGTACTTTTCATTCACCACCTACACAACCATCGGCTTTGGTGATATCTCGCCGATTGGCCCGCTCAAATTCCTGACCGGTCTCGAAGCGCTTACCGGCCTGGTGCTGATTACCTGGACGGCCTCCTTCCTGTTCATCGAGATGCAGAAGTACTGGGGCATACAGCAGCCCCGCGTGCCTGACCGCGGTTCGAAAAAACCATGAATGCAGACAACCGTACTGATGACTGCGGCGCGGCGCTGACCGCAAGGGAGGTTTGCCATATCCTGCGCGAGGTCACGTTCGAGCGCCGCGTCATGGCCAAGGCAGGCGATCAGTCCTGGGATGAGATCCATGCCGGCTTGTTCGTCGTTATCGTCGACGGGTGGCGTATCACGATCTACAACGACTGCGATGTGCTCGACTATTGTGAAGCGTGCGTCTGCCCGGAGGGTCGGCGGTGGTCGTTCGACAATGGCGACCGATACGGTACAGACCCAATCGCCCTGCTCTCGACCTGGGAACACGGGACACTTGAACGACTGCTAAAACGGCTGTGAGTCAACCCGCAGCCAGAACATGAGTACAATGGCGCACCTGAAACCTGAATTTGCTCACTCATGAAATCGTTGCTTTACGTTTTATTGCTGTCCATCGCAGTCATCAGCCCCGCCTTCTCCAGCCCACCCTCCAACTTTTCCGAAGCCAAGGTCATTGCCAGGCAGAAGGTCTATCTCGACCAGGCCAACAGCGCGCAGGGTGACCTGTATTGCGGCTGCAAATGGACCTGGGTGGGGAAATCGGGTGGCCGTATCGATGCGGCTTCCTGCGGCCTTAAAGCTCGAAAGCAAGAAACCCGTGCCGACAGAACCGAATGGGAACACATCGTTCCAGCGTGGACATTCGGCCATCAGCGGCAGTGCTGGCAGAACGGTGGTCGCGAACACTGTGTAAGTGACGATCCGGTGTTTCAAGCCATGGAAGCTGACCTGTTCAACCTTTACCCGTCGGTGGGTGAAGTCAATGGCGACCGGAGCAATTTCAACTACGGAATGGCGGCTGGAGTTGCTCCGCAATATGGTCAATGCAAGACCAAAGTCGACTTCGAGCAGCGCGCAGCCGAGCCACGCGACGAAGTGAAAGGCCTCGTGGCGAGGACGACATTCTACATGTTCGACCGGTACAACCTGACCATGTCACGTCAGCAGCAACAGCTGTTCATGGCCTGGGCCAGACAGTTCCCGGTAACGCCCTGGGAAAAGGAACGCAATGCCAGGATTGCGGCAATCATGGGCCACCCTAACCCGTTCGTGACCAATGACCGCACCTGGACAGCAGGTTACAAGACCGTCGGCGACGGGATAGTCAGCCCGATCCCGGACCGAGCTACGCCGCCAGCAGCACAAGCGCCTGTCACTCGTTCAACGTCAACCGGCCTGATTATTGGCAACCGCAACAGCCATGTGTATCACTTGCCTCACGGCTGCCCGAGCTACGACAAGGTCGCAGCGAAAAACCGGATGTCGTTTGAATCCGAGTCTGACGCCCGGGCAGCAGGCTATCGCAGAGCCGGGAACTGCAGATGAGAAACGCGCAATGCGGCTTTAATCAAAAGCTCTTGGTGGTGCAAGATGGCCGCAATGTTGAAGGTGTGGAAGATAGAGGAATTCTGATGATCGAAGTCACCGAGGTATCCATAGCCGAGCTGCGTGCCGCGCTTGAGTCGGGGCAGGCAACCGCAGTCGAGCTGGTGCAGGCCTATCTGGCCAGGATAGATGCTTACGACGGGGCCGCTACATCTACGGCGCTGAATGCCGTGGTGGTTCGCAACCCGGATGCGATCGAAGAGGCTCGGGCATCCGATAATCGTCGGGCCAAGGGCGAGATGCTCGGTCCACTCGATGGAATTCCCTACACGGCCAAGGACAGCTATCTGGTCAAAGGTCTGACCGCTGCTTCGGGCAGTCCTGCTTTCGTCAATCTGGTCGCTCAGCGCGACGCGTTCACGATCAGTCGCCTGCGTGCTGCCGGGGCAATCTGTCTGGGCAAGACCAATATGCCGCCCATGGCCAACGGCGGTATGCAGCGTGGCGTTTATGGCCGCGCGGAAAGTCCGTATAACGCTGACTTCCTGACGGCGCCCTTCGCATCGGGTTCATCCAATGGTGCCGGGACTGCAACCGCCGCAAGCTTCGCGGCGTTCGGCATGGCGGAAGAAACATGGTCGAGCGGCCGAGGCCCTGCCTCGAACAATGGCCTATGCGCTTACACCCCTTCGCGCGGCGTGATCTCGGTGCGCGGCAACTGGCCGTTGACGCCGACCATGGACGTTGTCGTCCCCTACGCCAGAACCATGGCAGATTTGCTCGAAGTGCTGGATGTCGTTGTTGCACAAGATCCCGACACGCGCGGCGATTTGTGGCGACTGCAGCCTTGGGTGCCGATCCCGAGCGTTGCCTCGGTACGCCCCGCTGCCTATGCCGAACTGGCGGTAAGTCGCGATGCTCTGGCCGGCAAACGCTTCGGCGTGCCGCGCATGTACATCAACGCCGATCCGGAAGCGGGCACGGCAGACAAGCCAGGCATCGGAGGTCCGACCGGACAACGCATCATCACCCGCGCCTCGGTCATCGATCTGTGGCAGGACGCACGCCAGGCGCTCGAAGCGGCTGGCGCCGAAGTGCTTGAGGTGGATTTCCCGCTGGTCTCCAATTGCGAAGGGGATCGTCCCGGCGCGCCAACCGTGTTTACTCGCGGACTGGTATCGAAGGAATTTCTGCATCACGAACTGTGGGATTTGTCGGCCTGGGCTTTTGATGACTTCCTGCAGGCCAATGGGGATCCGGCCTTGAATCGCCTGGCTGACGTCGAGGGGGCGAAGATCTTCCCTCACGATCCCGGAACGTTACCCAATCGTGAGGACGACCTCGCCGCCGGTATGGACGAATACGTGCGCATGGCCGAGCGCGGCATTACACCCTGGGATCAGATCCCGACCCTGCCTGATGGCCTTCGTGGCCTGGAGCAGACGCGACGGATCGACCTGGAAGACTGGATGGAAACACTTGGCCTGGACGCCGTGCTTTTCCCGACCGTGGCCGACGTCGGTCCGGCGAATGCCGATGTCGATCCGCAAGCTGCCGATATCGCCTGGAGTAATGGCGTGTGGGTTGCCAACGGCAATCTCGCCATCCGCCATTTGGGCGTGCCAACCGTTACGGTACCAATGGGTGTGATGGCCGACATTGGCATGCCGGTCGGACTCACCTTTGCGGGGCGCGCGTATGACGATTCGAATCTGTTGCGCTTTGCCTCGGCTTACGAGTCGGTAGGGAGCAAGCGTTTGATTCCGCCCCGTACGCCAGCGTTAGGTGGTTAGGCCGCCGTTATGAATATCGATGCACACCGCCCTGCACCATTTTTGCATCCAGGCGAAGCCGTCGTTCTCTTCGATGGCACCTGCAAATTGTGTAATGGCTGGGCGAAATTCATCATTGACCATGACCAGGCGCATCGTATCCAGCTTGCTGCAGTTCAGTCACCGGAAGGCCAGGCACTCCTGGCCTGGGCCGGCCTGCCCACCGACGATTTCAACACCATCGTTCTGGTCAGCGATAACCGGTTCTTCGTCCGCTCGCAAGCGATGTTCAAGATCATGGAACGCTTGCCTGCGCCTTGGCGCTGGATGAGGAGCGGGCGCATTGTGCCGGAAAGGATGCGCGACTGGATGTATGACAGGATCGCCCAGAATCGTTACCGGCTGTTTGGCAGGTATGACGCTTGCCAGCTTCCCAGCGCAGACCACAGCCGACGTTTTTTGCAAGCAGGACCGTGACGTATTCCACTTGCCTGAGGCATTCTACGGCGTCAATCCTTTCGCCGTGCAGTCGCTGCAATTCGAGCCACTGCCTGGCGCTTTATTCCAGTGAAGGGCTATCAATGTCATTCGACTTCCATCACCTGCTCTTGGTATTTACCGCGTATATCGTGGGGGCGGCGAGTCCTGGCCCGAGCAATATGCGGATCATGGGCGTCGCCATGCACCAAGGCAGACGTCCTGCGCTATTGCTGGCGGCAGGCGTCATAAGCGGTTCGTTTTTCTGGGGATCGATGGCAGCCACGGGTGTCTCGGCCATCCTTACGCAATATGCGCAAGCCCTAGGCGTTCTCAAGGTCGTGGGGGGTGTTTATCTACTGTTCCTGGCCATTAAAGCGGGCCGCTCGGCACTTAATTCCAACGAGCAGATCGCCAAAGCGCTTGCCGTGGCACCCTACGCTTCCGGCTTTAAACTCTACCAGCGCGGCCTGCTCATGCATCTCACCAATCCAAAGGCGCTGCTCGGCTGGGTCGCTACCATGACCCTTGGACTAGGGCCGCAAGCATCATCGGCAACCGTCGTCATTATCCTGGCTGGTTGCGCGGTGCTTAGCGTCACTATCTTTTGTGGGTACGCGATCGTCTTCTCCACCGCACCTATGATTCGGGCATATAGTCAGGCCCGACGATGGATAGAAGGAACGTTGGCACTGGTCTTTGGAGCCGCAGGAATAAAGCTATTGCTCTCTCGCACCTAGCCATCGTAGCTGTACCGGATAACCAGCGGCGTAAGCCGGGCCATATTAACGGAGACTGGAATGAAGCCAACCCCTATTACAGAAGCGCCGGTAGATGCGGCTCAACGCAAAGCCGTAAAGCCCGTCATTTGCTACCCGGTTGACGGTTTACCGCGCCCGGACATCGCCAGCTATCGTAAGGTTCGAGACGACTTGAGGCTGATCGAGACCGTGACAGTTCCTGCTCGCGACGCCGCGACATTTACCGTGCCCGCCGGACATTTCTTTCGTATTGTCTCGACTGAAGGCTCGCAGGTGGGCGACCTGAATCTGTTCAATCTGCACGACTTGAATGAGCGTCTTTATACCGGTAAAACCCGCGCGCTGAATGGCACCCATCTTGGCCTCGGCGATCAGTTGTATTCGAGTTTCCCTTACCTGCGCCCGATTGCCACGATTACGCATGACTCCCTGGACTGGTATGGCTTTGATGAGTTCGGTGGGTCGGTACATGACGTGATCGGGACTCGTTGTGATCCTTACACCCATAACCTACTGAGTGATGGCGGGCAGTATCATCACTGTTGCCACTCCAACCTTACCCGAGCATTGTCCAGGGCCACCGGGATCGCCCTGCATGAGGCTGAAGCCCACATTCACGATGTGCTGAATGTTTTCATGTGCACCGGTTTCACCAGGGACACGGGACAATACTTCATGAAAGCGAGCCCGGTGCGACCTGGCGATTACCTGGAGTTTTTTGCCGAAGTGGATCTGCTCGGCTGCCTTTCAGCCTGTCCCGGCGGGGATTGCTCCTCGGAACACTCATCTGACACAGCCAAGTGCTATCCCCTCCTTGTGGAAATCTACGAGGCAGTTCGTCAACCTCAAGGCTGGATTGCACCTGCGGTCAATGGGTATGACCGCAGCCACGGCGTTTGAAGTCTGGACGGGGCCGGCCAGTCCGACGCGGACCGGTCGACCCCGTTTCATAGCAGAATCAGCTCTGGCAGAACCGGATCCGATTGCCGAATGGGTCGTAGACTTCCAGCACTTGCCCCCAACCTTGCTGAACAATGTCTGGACGTCCGTAACCGTAGCGCTTGGCAAGTAACTCGTCCCGCAGCATCTCGATATTCTGCATCGGGACAAATATCGTCGACCCCGGGCTCGCATCGCCATGATGTTCGGAGAGGTGGAACTGCAACCCGTTGCGACTGATCCCCAGGTACAGCGGTAGATCCGCTTCAAACCGGTGCTCGAACTCGACGCTGAAACCCAGGAAATCGATATAGAACTCGCGTGCCTTGGCTTCGTCAAAAATTCGCAATATCGGAATGGCTTTGTCAAACGTAATCACGGGCTGGCTACTTTCATCTGCAAGCATCGCTGCTGCGACGTTCCAGTCCTTGTAGCCCAGTTGCTGCGCGACCAGTTCGAGTGCAGTGGAGTGAGACACTTCCTGCTCGCGCTTCTCTAACGAAGCACGCAGGTTCTTGGCCATCTGCTTGGCTTTCTGGATTGAAAACATTACTTCTCCTGGAGTCGAAGCCTTTTGGTGCTCGCGTTGCCAAACCTCGACTATCAAGAGAGATGCGATAGGGTTTGGAAAAACTATGCTTTCACCTTTCCTTTCAGGAGCGAGCGGCGGGCAGCATCGGCCAGCGGCGATAGTACACACCCACTAATGAAGGCGAAAGTTTTTCCCAACAGCGGCGCATCCAATCACCCACTCCGATCACTGCCCGGCGGTCGCGCTCACGACATTGGCTATCCGCTCGAAAAAGGGCGCCAGTCGCTCCCGGGGCGCGTCGTGCTCAACGACCAGCGTGGCGACTTCTTCACAGGGCGCGACCTGATAGTGCGCAACGCTGGACAGTTTTTCGTTGGTTGCGGCCACCACTACCTGACCGCTTGCCGCCACTATCGCGCGTTTGAAGTCGGCGTCCTCGAGACCGAAGGCCGTCACGCCGTTGTCCGGATCGATGGCACAAGCGCCGAGAAAGCACAGATCAAAGTTGAACTGCCGCAATTCCTGCACGGCCCTCAGACCACTCACACCGCCAGTCACCGGGTTCACGCGCCCGCCCAACATGATGACCTCGACACAAGGTAGCTTCATCAATTGCGTGGCAATCAACGGCGAGTTGGTGCTGAAGGTCAATGGAAGTTGCGGATCAATGCTGCAGGCGATTGCCAGATTCGTCGACCCGGCATCAATGAAGACGTGCTGCCCTGCGCTCAGAAGCGCGGCCGCCGCTCTGGCCAGATTGTCTTTGCGCGAAGAGCCTTGCATCACCCTGACGGCAATCGGTCCGTCATCGGCGCGCAACAGAATGGCGCCGCCGTAGACGCGCTTGCACAACCCCGCAACTGCCAGGGCACTCAAATCGCGCCGTATCGAATGCTCGGACACATTGAACTCAACGGCCAGATCAGCGGCAATCACCCGGCCGAAACGGGTAAGACGTTCGCGAATCAACTGCTGGCGTTCACCAGGGAACGCTTCGTGTGGAGAAGTCATCAACCATTAATCCTGCATGAACGAGCATTAACAATCACAAGCGAGCAATCTATGCTGAAGTCGGAGCGGCGTCAAATCCGCAGATGACGGTCGCCAGGCGTAGTTACCGAGTGAACAAGCCATTCAGGCCAGCAGCCGCTTTTCAAGCCATGGGCGATTTCGACAGATTGGTTTGTCCAATAAGATTTTATATAGATTGGTCTTGCCAATATTTTCCCTGAAGTGTAGTTTTTGAGCTCTCGATCCTCCAGGCGGGCAACTGTCCGCTAACAACAAAAAAGAGATCCTCAGAATGTTCAGATTCCCCGCCAGCCGGGCGCTCGGTGCCCTCTCCCGCTTATCGTCATACATCGTCTGCGACAGCCAGGGAGCATCAACATGCTGACTGTCATCTGTAACGAACCCGGTTCGTTAACCGCCATCGAGCGTGAAAAACCGGTCAGAAAGCCAGGAGAGATCCTCATCCGCATCAAGCGCGTCGGGGTTTGCGGCACCGATCTGCATATTTTCAGCGGCAATCAGCCGTTCCTCGAATACCCTCGGGTGATGGGCCATGAGTTTTCCGGGCTTGTAGAGGAAACCGACAGCGCCAGCGATCTCGACACGGGTGATGTCGTGTATGTGATGCCTTATCTTTCCTGCGGCACATGCATCGCCTGCCGCCAGGGTAAGACCAACTGCTGCACCCGCATTCAAGTGTTGGGGGTTCACTGCGACGGTGCTTTTACCGAGTACCTGAGCATTCCCCACGAATTTGTCCATAAGGCAGTGGGCATTTCCCTTGATCAGGCGGCGATGATCGAATTTCTGTCCATCGGTGCTCACGCCGTACGTCGTTCAAATGTCCAGGCGGACAAACATGCATTGGTGGTCGGCACCGGTCCGATTGGCATGGCGGCAGCGATCTTTGCCGGTTTGCGCGGTGCGAAAGTCACCGTTCTGGATACCCGCGACGATCGTCTTTTGTTCTGTAAGGAACACCTGAAGATTCACGCCTCGGTAAAAATCGGCGAAGGCGACAAGCAAACCCTCGCTGAGCTCACAAAGGGTGATTTTTTCGACGTGGTGTTTGATGCCACCGGCAATGCCCGGGCCATGGAGCGCGGCTTCGAATTCATCGCCCACGGCGGCACTTACGTGATGATTTCGGTGGTTCGGGACTCGATCACCTTCTCCGACCCCGAATTCCACAAGCGTGAAGCCACGTTGATGGGTAGCCGCAACGCCACCCAGGAAGACTTCCGTCATGTGGAGGAATGCTTGCGCAACGGGTTGATTCCGGATGCCGCCCTCAATACCCACCGCCTGACCCTAAGCGCTGTCGCCCACTCATTCACTACATTGCTCGACCCGAAACAAGGCGTCGTCAAAGCAATCATCGAGTGTTAGGAGCAGCGTGATGAGCGATTCGCAATCCTTGCTTGTATTGACACCCGGTGACGATGTCGCCGTGGCCCGAGGCGACATCGCCGCAGGACAACAGCTCAGCGCCGACGGCATCACGCTGATCGCCGGGCAACATATTCCATCCGGTCACAAGATCGCCCTGCGCCCGGTGTCGGCAGGTCAACAGGTGCTCAAGTATGGCCAGACCATCGGCCTGGCGACCCAAGGCATCGAGCCAGGTGATCATGTCCACGTCCACAACCTGGACATGCCGAAAACCAACGCCGAACACAGCGTGCAGAATATCTACGTACCCACATCGTTCAGCAGTGAACCGGCGACCTTCGAGGGCTATGTCCGCGATGACGGGCGCGTCGGCACGCGCAACTACATCGGGGTGATCTCCAGCGTCAATTGCTCGGCAACCGTCTGCAAGCACATCGCCAACGCATTCTCTTCCGAGCGCCTCAAAGACTTTCCCAATGTCGATGGCGTTGTCGCAATCACCCACGGCAGCGGCTGTGGCATGGGTGCGAAAGGTGAAGGCATCGACATCCTCAAACGCACCTTGCGCGGCTATGCCGATCACGCCAACTTTGCCGGTGTCCTGTTGATCGGCCTGGGCTGCGAGGTCAACCAGCTGACCCCGCTGATGAATGAACTGGGGGATCGCTCAGCGCTGCTCAAGGCCAGTCTGATCATTCAGGAAGCAGGCGGTACTCGCGAAGCCGTACGACGTGGCATAGCGCATATTGAAGAGATGCTGCCGGTCATCAACCATTTCCGGCGCACCACCGTTGCGGCCAGCCATCTCAGCGTAGGCTTGCAGTGCGGCGGCTCGGATGGTTATTCGGGCATTACCGCCAATCCGGCACTCGGGGCTGCGGTCGACCTGCTTGTGCGGCATGGCGGCACCGCAATTCTTTCGGAAACGCCGGAAATCTACGGTGCCGAACACCTGCTGACTGCCCGCGCCGCATCGGCCGATATTTCGGCGAAACTGATGGAGCGGATCCATTGGTGGGAAGCCTACGTACACCACAACGACGGTGACATGAATAACAACCCCTCGCCGGGCAACAAGGCTGGCGGCATTACCACCATTCTGGAAAAATCCCTGGGCGCCGTGGCAAAAGCCGGAACTACCGGGTTGATGGGCGTTTACCACTACGCTGAAACGATCGATGCCCACGGCCTGGTGTTCATGGATACGCCCGGCTACGACCCCGTATCGGCAACCGGCCAGGTCGCGGGAGGCGCGAATCTCATCTGCTTCACCACTGGCCGTGGCTCGACCTACGGTTGCAAGCCCACGCCATCATTAAAGATCGCTACCAACACCGGCTTGTTCCAACGCATGGAGCTGGATATGGATTTCAATGCCGGCGGTATTGTCGATGGTCTGGAGTCAGTCGCCGAAGCCGGTCAGCGGTTATTCCAGTTGATGCTGGACACCGCGTCCGGACGACAGACCTGCAGCGAAGAAAACGGCCTGGGCGATAACGAGTTCCTGCCCTGGCAGATCGGCGCAGTGATGTGAAACGCGCTGCCAGTCACTGTGGTAGCCTTCGCCAACTCTCTGATGGACGCCGTGCCGATGGCTTCACTGACACATTCTGCCGAGCGAAAGCCGTACCAGAAAATCGCTGATCAACTGCGGGATTACATCTTTCAGGGGGATTTCAAACCGGGTTCCCGGCTTCCTCCCGAACGCGATTTGACCCAAATTCTCGGTGTTTCCAGACCTTCGCTTCGTGAGGCGCTCATTGCTCTGGAAATTGAAGGCGGTGTTGAAATCAAGATGGGCTCGGGCGTGTACGTCCGCGCCCTGACCCTGGACGGAAAAAATCAGGCTTCAACCTTGGGTGAGAGCCCATCGGAACTGATGCAGGCCAGAGCATTGATCGAAGGTGAGTCGGTGATTCTGGCCTGTCTGCATGGCAAAAAAAGCGACTATCGCTATTTGCAGGAATGTATTGACGCCATGCGCGCCAGCATCGCCAACGGCCTGCCGCCGCTGGAGGACGACCGAAAGTTTCATCATCGCCTGGCGAAAATGACCGGCAACTCCGCGTTGGTGCGAATCATCACCGCCCTCTTCGATGAACGACACAGCCCTATTTCGGCTCACCTTAGCCAGCATTCCGAGAACGCTCTGACCTGGGAAGCTGCAGTCGTCGAGCATGAGGCGATACTTCGCGCCGTGGCCAGCAAAGACGTGCTCGGCGCGCAAACCTCAATGCGCCAGCATTTGAGCCGTTCGGAGAATCGTTGGCTCAAAACGCTGGAGCCGGAAGAAGAGATCTCGCAGAAAAAATCCGAGTCTCAATCCAGCTGTTGACGCACGGCCAATTCCACACCGCGAATTTCTGCCAGGCCCTTGAGTCGCCCGATCAGCGAATAGCCGGGGTTGCTTTTGCGGTGCTGATCGTCGAGCAGCTGATGCCCATGGTCCGGACGCAGCGGCAAACGCGGGCCGCCTTCGCGTTCACGCCGGCGCTCTTCTGCCACTAACGCACCGATAACCCCGACCATATCGACGTCGCCGTCCAGATGATGGGCTTCGTGGAAGCTGCGCGGATCCGCTTCGCGGCGGGTTGAGCGCAGGTGGGTGAAGTAGATGAACGGCGCGAAGTGCTTGGCCATTGCCACCAGGTCATTGTCTTCGCGCACGCCATAAGAACCGGTGCAGAACGTCAGGCCATTGGCCGGGCTTGGGGCGGCGTCCAGTAACCATTGGGCGTCTTCGGCGGTGGACAGGATGCGCGGCAAGCCAAGCAGCGCCCGGGGTGGATCGTCCGGGTGGATCGCCATGCGCACGCCCACTTCTTCGGCAACCGGAATCACCGCACGTAAAAAGTAGCCCAAGTGTTCACGCAGCCTGGCTTCGTCGATTTCCGAGTAGGTGCGCAGCAAGGCCCGGAAGTCTTCCAGGCTGTAGTGTTCCTCGGCGCCAGGCAACCCGGCGATCAAGGTGTTGACCAGGGTTTCGCTCTGGGCTGGCGTCAGTTGCTCGAAGTAGGCCTTGGCCTGCTGGATATCCTCGGCGCTGTATTCGGCTTGCGCATCCGGGCGCTGGAGGATGAACAGGTCGAACGCGGCAAACGCGGTTTGATCGAATCGCAACGCCCAGCCGCCGTCGGCCAACTCCCAGGCCAGATCAGTGCGGGTCCAGTCCAGTACCGGCATGAAGTTGTAGCAGACGATATCGATGCCGCAGCTCGCCAGATTGCGCACGCTTTGCTGGTAGTTGGCGATGTATTCGTCACGTCGACCGCAGCCGCGCTTGATGTCTTCATGTACCGGAATGCTTTCCACCACCGACCAGCTCAAGCCTGCGGACTCGATCAGCTGTTTGCGCGCCGCAATGGCGTCCACCGGCCAGACCTGGCCATTGGGGATGTCGTGCAACGCGGTGACGATTCCGGTCGCACCGGTTTGGCGGACGTCCGCCAGGGAGATCGGGTCTTTGGGGCCAAACCAGCGCCATGTCTGTTCCATGTTGTTCTCCTTTCTTGTTAGTTGTGTGCAGCAAAAGTGTGTAAAAGGCTACCCATGCCGTCGCGAATCAGGGCGCCATAGGCGCGTTGCACGGCGTCGCGAAAATCCGGTCGATCGGAAAGCGCGGCCGGGAACACTTCGCCCAGATCGAGAAAGGCATCCACCAACGACGCGCCTGCAAATCTTCCGCCAAGATCGGCAAAGGTGGCGCTCAAGGGGTCGTCAATAACCCGCGCCGAACCGTCCGGCAGCGGCTGCGTGCAATAGTGAATCCATGCTGCGATACCCAACGCGGTACAGGCCAGCCCGCGTCCCTCGTCGAGCAGCTGCTGTGCGCCGAGCAGCCAGCGTTGCGGCAGTTTTTGCGAACCGTCCATGGCGATCTGGCGCAGGCGATGCTGCAGGCTGTCGTTGGCAAAGCGCGCCTTCAGATCCTGGGCATAGACCGCAAGATCAATGCCCGCCGGCATGTCCAGCGTAGGCGCCGCTTCTTCGGTCATGTAGCGCTCAATGAACTGCGCCAGATCCGCATCGTTGATGGCGTCGAATACCGATTCGTGGCCGATCAGCAAACCCACGTAGGCCAGCAACGAATGGCTGCCGTTGAGCATGCGCAGTTTCATCGTTTCGAACGGACGCACGTCGTCCACCATCTGCACGCCTTCCACCTCCCAGTCCGGACGTCCGAGCGGGAAGTGGTCCTCGACCACCCACTGGCTGAAGCTTTCACAGACCACCGCCGCACGGTCGTGGCAGTCCAGTTGCTGTTCCAGCCGGGTGAAGGACTCGCCATCCATGGCGGGCACGATCCGATCAACCATGCAGCCAGGGAACGCCACGTGCTCGTTGACCCACTGCGTCAATCCTTCGTCCTGCAGCGCTGCCAAGGCGCTCACCGCCTGGCGAGTGCGCTGGCCGTTGTCCGGCATGTTGTCGCAGCACAACACGGTAAACGCCGCAATGCCTGCGGCACGGCGGCGACGCAGTGCTTCGAGGACAATGCCGGGCGCAGTGCGCGGCGCTTGCGGATGAGCGATGTCGTGGGCAATTGCCGGATCTTCCATGCGCAACTGCCCGGTGGCAGGACTCAGGCAGTAACCTTTCTCGGTGACGGTGAGCGTGACAATCCGGGTTTGCGGCGCGGCCATGCGCTGCAACAGCAACTCCAGTTCGTGACCGCCCTCACCCACATACAAGGCCTGGCGCAATACACCGATCTCACGCAGCGTCACCTGCTCGCGGTCGCGATACTCGGCCACATGGTAGCGGCCGTCCTGCTCGCGCAATTGATCAACCAATGTGCGATTCGAGCGCAGGTTGGCGCTGCACAATCCCCAGTCACTTGCGCCATGGCGATTGAGATGGCGTTGCAGATAGACCGCCTGGTGGGCGCGATGAAACGCCCCCAGGCCGAGATGCACGATGCCGATCTCACCGACAGGGCTGGTAGAGGGCACACGTTTCACAACAGGCATCGACACGCTCCTTCTGTTCATGACAGGTTATGGACGGCTCAAGGCCGAACCTGGTTGCGGGCTTGCTGCCTGCGCGCTACCGGTGTCCGCCGCCGAAAGGGGTTTGACATAGCGCGCCACACACACCGCACCGATCACAGTCAACAGCCCCGCCAGCAGGAATGCACTGGTGAACGAACCAGTGAACTCCACCAGAAAGCCGGTCAGGGTCGGGCCAATGATGCCCGAGGTGTTCGCCAGAAAGTGCATGAAGCCGCTGACACCACCGACACGCGCTGCAGGCACGGTGTCCTGGATGATCGCCCAGTAGATGGCACCGGTGAGGTACAGGAAGAACACCGCCAGGGCGACGAGAATCACCGCCGGATACAGGGTTTTGACGATCCCGGCAAGGGCGATACAGGCGGCGCAGGCCAACAGGCATGTCACCAGCACCACTTTGCGGGAAAACATCATTCGCCCGGTTTTCTTGAACACGAAGTCGGAAATGAAACCGCCCAGCGCCAGGCCGAGGAAACCCAGCAGCCAGGGAATGACCGTGGCGATGCTCATGTCCTTGACGTTCAGGCCGTGGGCCATGGTCAGGTAGCTAGGGAACCAGGTCAGGAAAAAGAACAGCGTGTAGTTATAGGAAAAGAACGCCAGCGCGGTAAACAGCACGGTTGGTTGCTTGAGGTAGTAACGCAGCGGATGAACCGGCAGCGCCGCCACTTCGCTCTTGCCCTCGGCCTGCAGAATCTCCTCGGCGACCTTGCCTTTAGGCTTGTCCTTGACGAACTTGAACCACACCAGCGCCCAGATCAGGCCCAACGCCATAATGATGATGAACGACACCTTCCAGCCGTAGCTGATGGCGATAAAACCCACCACTGGCCCGGAAATCGCGCCGCCCAAGGGGGTGCCGGACATCGACGTCCCCAGCGCCCGCGCCCGTTGTTTCGGGGTGTACCAGTTGTTGACCATCTTGCTGGTGGTGACGCTCAACGGCCCTTCACCCATACCGAACAGGATGCGGATGAACACCAGCGACGCGAAACCTATGGTCAGCACTGTGAGACCGCTGAACAGCGACCACAGCACCATCGCCAGCAACAGCGTGGTTTTCGCCCCGTAGCGGTCGGCCGCCCAGCCGCCGATAAAGTTGAACACCGCATAGCCGACGAAGAAACTACTGAAGATCATGCCCATTTCACCCGTCGTCAGACCGTAGTCTTTCTGGATGAAAGGAGCCGCAACGGACAATGCCGAGCGATCCAGGTAATTAATGACGCCTGCCAGGAACAGCATGATGATGATTAACGTGCGACCTTGACCAAACATTGGAACCTCCCGCTTTTTTGTGGTTATTCGGTGAGGGTGCCCGGATGGGCACGCGTATCTACAACGGACTATTGAAGAGCGCCGTTCAGCTCCACGAGGACCTTGCGGGTCTGTTCGGGATGGCTTTCGATCAGGTCGATGGCCGACGGCATTTCGTCGAAACTAATGCGGTGACTGATCAGTTCCCGCACCTGCAATTTGCCGCTGGCGATCAGCTCGATCACTTTTGGGAATTTGCGATTGTTCAGGCGCGATCCCACCAGCGTCAGTTCTTTCTTGATCATTTCCAGTTGCACCAGATCGCTCGGCACGGTATTGAAACCCAGCAGGCCGATACGTCCCGCAGGCGAGGCCAGGCGCACCATCTGCGGCATCAGCGCGGGGATGCAGGCGGCGTCGACAATCAGCGGCACGCCTTCGCCCTGGGTCAATTCGCGCATCGTTGCTTCGACGTCGACGTCCTTGCCGTTGAGGGTGCGGCTGGCCCCGAGTGCCCTTGCCGCCTCCAGTCGTGTATCAAGGACGTCGGTCACGGTGATATCGGTCATCCCCAGCGCCCGGGCCATCTGCACCAGCGTCAAGCCAATTACGCCCGCACCGTAGATCAACAGGCTGTCGCCCGGGTGGGGCTGCATGCGATCAAGCACGTTGAGAGCGATGGTGTAAGGCTCCACCAGCGCCGCGTGGCTCAGGGACATCGAGTCAGGCAAGCGGTGGGCATTCTCGGCCGGCACACAGACTTGCTCGCTGAACCCGCCGTCGCGATGCACGCCAATCACTTGCAGTTGCGTGCAGACGTTCGGCCGGTTGATCCGGCACGGGTAGCAAGTGCCACAGCTGATGACCGGGTCGATGCACACGCGGTCGCCGACCTTGAGGCTCTCGACGCCCTCGCCCACTTCGCGCACCACGCCCGAGAACTCATGGCCAGTCACTCGCGGAAAACGCACAAAGGCGTTCTGCCCGTGGATGATGTGCATATCCGAACCGCAAATACCGGCGTAGGCGACGTCGACCTTGACTTCGCCAGGCGCCACTTGGGGCATGTCGACTTGCGCCAGGCCGAACTCAAAAGGTGCTCTTACTTGAAAAGCTTTCATCGGGTCACTCCTGCCAGGGCGGGTGACGCCCTGTGTTCTTGTCGTTATTGATCAGTCGAAACAGCGTTTACCAGTGCCAGAGCGTGCCGTCTTCCAGGCGATTGACTGGCAGGCTGGCGCGTTTGTAGGGGTATTTCGCCGCCAGGTTCTCGTCGATGTCGACGCCATGCCCCGGGACTTCGCCGGGGGTGAAGTGGCCGTCTTCAAAGCGATAGGCGTGGGGAAACACTTCGTCGATACGTTCGTCGTGGGGCATGTGCTCCTGGATGCCAAAATTGGGCACCCAGGTATCGAAATGCAGCGCCGCGCCCATGCACACCGGTGACAGGTCGGTGGCGCCATGAAAGCCGGTGCGCACCTGATAGAGCGCAGCGAAGTCGGCAATGCGTCGCACATGGGTGATGCCGCCAGCGTGTACCAGCGTGGCGCGGATGTAGTCGATCAACTGCTCCTGGATCAGCTCGCGGCAGTCATGAATGGAGTTGAATACCTCACCCACCGCCAGCGGCGTGGTGGTGTGCTGGCGGATCAGGCGGAAGGCTTCCTGATTCTCGGCCGGGGTGCAGTCTTCGAGCCAGAACAGGTTGAATGGCTCGACCGACTTGCCCAGGCGGCCCGCTTCAATAGGCGTCAGGCGGTGATGCACGTCGTGCAGGATGTGCAAGTCATCGCCGAAGCGTTCACGCACTGCGGCAAACAGCTTGGGCACATGGTTCAGGTACTTGGCGGTGTCCCACACATGTTCGGCGGGCAGGTCGCTGTCGGCCGGCTCATAACGTTCCCCGCTGCGCTTGGCCACGCCGTAGGTGGTGGCGATGCCGGGAATCCCGCATTGCACGCGCACCGCTTTGTAGCCCAGCTCGACATGCCGGGCGACTTCGTCCAGGCAACCTTCGATGTCCTTGCCCGTGGCATGCCCGTAGACCATCACCCGCTCGCGGCTTTTGCCACCGAGCAACTGGTACAACGGCATTTGCGCAGCCTTGGCCTTGATGTCCCACAACGCAACATCCACAGCGGCAATCGCGGTCATGGTCACCGGACCACGGCGCCAGTAGGCCCCGCGATACAGGTATTGCCAGATGTCTTCGATGCGCTGGGCATCGCGACCGATCAGTGCTGGCAGCACGTGTTCTTCCAGGTAGGCGACCACCGCCAGTTCCCGGCCGTTCAAGGTTGCATCCCCGATGCCGTAGATACCGGAATCAGTAACGATTTTCAGGGTGATCAGGTTGCGACCCGGGCAGGTAACAATGACGCGGGCGTCAATGATTTTCATAAGATCAGGCCTCTGCGGCAGAAGAAAATGAAGGCATGTGCAGGCTGGGCATGGCGGCGCAGGGGATCAGCGCACCGCGATGCTGGACGACCTGGGCCGCCAGTCGATGGCCCCAACGCGCAGCCAGTTGTGGATCACCGCCTTGCAGGCGACACGAAAGATAAGCCGCGCTGAAGGAGTCGCCCGCCGCCGTGGTGTCGACGATCTGCCGCACCTGCTCGGCGGGCACTTCAAAACGACCTGAGGCGCACTGGATCAAGCACGAAGCGACGCCACGCTTGAGGGCAACTTCGGCCACGCCGAAATCTGCGTAGGCCTGGAACAACGCCTCGGGATCGGCATAACCGAACAGTGCGGCGTCGTCCTCCCAGGTAATCAGCGCCAGGTCAGTCAGGCGCAGCATGCCGCCATAGGCCTGGCGCGCAGCCTGGGCATCGGGCCACAAGTGGGGACGGTAGTTATTGTCGAAGACGATGCGCGTGCCGGATTCACGGGCCAGGCGCAAAGCCTGCATCAGCCGCTCGCGGCCATTGCCGGTGAGGATCGCCAGGCTAATGCCGCTCAGATAGACGTAGTCGTAATCCGCCAAGGCATGCAACACGGCGTCGGCTTCAGGGCCGTCGAACATGCTCCGCGCTGCGGCTTCGCCCCGCCAATACAGAAAGCGCCTTTCGCCTTGTGAATCGGTCTGGATGAAATACAACCCCGGCAGCGCATCCTTGATGACGCGCACATGTTGGTCGCCGACGCCTTCTTCGCGCCACAACTGACGCATGGCGTCACTGAAGCTATCAGCGCCAACGGCCGTGATGTAGTCCGCGACAATCTGCGAGTCGGGATTCAGTCGGGAAAGATAAACCGCGGCGTTGAGCGTGTCGCCGCCGAAGGTCTGGCTGAAACCTGAGGCTGGTTCGCCGCGCATCTCGATCATGCACTCGCCCACCAGCGCCACGTTGAGTGGACGGGGTGAAACGGTTTGCGGGCGTTGCCCGGAAATTACGTTCATTACTGCGCGCCTTTGTTATTTTTAAAACGGCGTTTCATTTTAAAAGCTTGAGGCCGAGTTTAGTCAGATTTTCTGGACCGTCAAGAAAAATGAAACAGCGTTTTGATTCGCGAGCGTATATCCTTGGGTTTTCCGTTCCCGTTGGAGCCTTCATGGACAACAGCACCCTTCAGAACAACGAACTGGTCTCCGCCGTCGCCCGGACCATGGCCGTACTTGAGGCCCTGGCCGAGCATCCCGAGGAAAGCGGTGTGTCGGAAATCGCGCAGAAACTGGACATGTCCAAAAGCACGGTTTACCGGTTTTTGCAGTCGCTCAAGGCCCGTGGTTATGTGGTGCAGGATGCCGAAGATCGCTATCGGCTCAGCGTTCGGCTGTTTGAACTGGGTGCACAGGCCCTGCCCCATCTGGACATCGTCCGCGAAGCGGAACCGGGCATGCGGCGTATCAACGAATTGACCGGCGAGACCGTGCACCTGGGCATTCTCGACGAAGGCGACATCGTTTACGTGCACAAGATCGACTCCAAATACAACCTGCGCATGTACTCGCGCATCGGCCGACGTGCGCCGCTGTACTGCACCGGTATCGGCAAAGTCCTGATGGCGTGGCTGGAGCAGCCCGAGCTGATCGCCCATTTGCAGGAAGAAAGCTTCGAGCGTCGCACGGCCAACACCCTGACCAGCATTGAGGCCTATCTGCAGGAACTGGAAGTGGTTCGTGCCCAGGGTTATGCCGAGGACCATGAAGAATTCGAAGACAATATGCGCTGCCTGGCCGCTCCCATCCGCGACCGCTTCGGTCATGTGATCGGTGGCATGAGCGTGTCATTCCCCTGCTTTCGCTTTCGCGAAGAACTCAAGCAGGACTACGTCAAGCGGCTGATGGAAGCCACACAACAGATTTCCCGCCAGTTGGGCTGGCATGCGCGGTAGCTGACCCACAGCGCGCGGCCGCGCTTTACTCAGGATTGCACTGTCTCTCGTCACGCAGGTATTATTGCGAACGATTTTCAATAAGATCTGGAAAACCAACCAGTGCAATCTCCTTCGTCCAGCAAACTGGGATTCTTTTTCAGCGATCATCATCGTTGGCTGCTGTCGCATATTCATCGGCATCTACGCAATCGGGCGGACGCCGAGGACACCGCAGCCGATACGTTTTGTCAGATATTGGCGGCGCGCGTCGATCCCGACAGCATCGAACAACCTCGTGCCTACCTGTCGACCATCGCCCGCCGGCTGATCTTTGATCGCCATCGTCGGCGCAAACTGGAGCTGGCTTACCTGGAGCGTTTGTCGGTCCTGCCCGAGGCGCTGGCGCCCTCCCCTGAAGAACAGTTGTTGCTGATTGAAGCCCTGGTGGCCATCGACCGGGCTATCGACGGCTTGCCGATGGTCGTCAAGGCTACTTTCCTCTACAGCCAGCTGGATGGCCTGAGCTACGTGGCGATTGCACAGAAGCTGGGCTTGTCGGAGCGTACTGTCAGCCGTTATATGAAACAGGCACTGCGTCAGTGCTATCTGTGCGAAATGACACCATGAAGCAGCCGCGACTGGACCCGGCAAGCGAGCAGGCCATCGACTGGATGGTCAAACTGCGCGCCGCTACGCCTGATGCCGCGCTGCAGAAACGCTTTGACGCATGGTTGGCGTTGGACCAGACACACAGCCAGGCCTGGGCCAGATTGCAGGATCGGCTCGGCGGTTCGTTCGATACGGTTCTCGCTCTTGATCGACGCTTGCCCGGTCACGCTGGCGAGGCTCGCCAATTGCTGTTGCACCCTCATGGTTCACGCCGCGATGCCCTGCGCGTGATGGCTGGCCTGGGTCTGCTTGGCGGCGGTGTCTGGCTGGGGGCCGGGACGCAGCTGGCTGACACGCTGCTGGCGGACCTGCACACCGGGCGCGGCCAGCGCCAGAACTTTGATCTGGCCGATGGCAGTCGCCTGAGCCTGAACGCCAACAGCGCAGTGGATCTGCGCTTCGATGACCGGCAACGGCTGGTGATTCTGCGCCATGGCGAACTGGTGATCGAGGTCGCGCCAGACCCGCGCCGTCCGCTGCTGGTGCGCACTGCCCAAGGTGAAGTGCGCGCGCTGGGTACCCGCTTCCTCGTTGCCCAGGAACAGGATGCCTGCCGCCTCGTGGTGTTGCAGCACTCGGTCGAAGCACGGTTATTCGACGGCACGCTACAGGTGATGAAAGAAGGTCAGTCGGCGCTGCTGCATGCCCGGCGGATCGACCTCGTCAGCGGTGATCAGCGCCAACGCGCCGACTGGCTGAGCGGCAGGCTGAATGTGCTGGACGAACCCCTTGAACACGTGGTGGATGCGCTGCGGCCTTACAGTCGAGGTTTTGTGCGCGTGGCGCCAGAGGTTCGCGGCTTGCGCGTCCAGGGCGTGTTTCCGCTCGACGACCCCGACCGGGCCTTGCGTGCTTTAACGGAAACCCTGCCGATACGCGTGGATCGCTACAGCCCCTGGCTGACGCTGATTGGCTCGAAGTGATCGACCAGAAAAATGCGGCGAACGTTATTTTCTGAAAATCGATCTTGTTTGTGTCTGGTTTTCATTTCTCATCCCACCTATCTCCTGACACTTCCATACAAACAGGAGAAATTTTGTGTTCAACACCTGGCCCCAAGCCCTTTCCGTCGCCGTTGCCCTGGCAACTCTGGCGAGCCCTGCCCTGGCGCAAAACCTGACCTTCAATCTGCCAGCCGGCCCGCTCGCCAGTACGCTCAATGCGATTGCCGGCCAGAGTGGGCACATCATTTCGCTGAAACCTTCGCTGGTGCAGGGTAAACAAGCGCCAGCGGTGATCGGCCAGATGCCGGCCGAGCAAGCGATGATCAGGGCGCTGTCGGGCAGCGGCTTGCAGTTACGGGTGACGGACCAAGGCAATTTCAGTGTCGAGCCAGTCGCCGACAGCAACGCGCTGCAACTGGATGCCACCAACATTGTCGAGCGCAGCACCGACGCCACCACCGAAGGCTCCGGCTCCTATGCCGCGCGGGCAGTGACCATCGGCAAAGGCACGCACACACTCAAGGAAATCCCGCAGTCGATCACCGTGATGACTCGCAAGCAAATGGATGACCAGGATCTCACCGACCTCAAGGATGCCGCCAACAAGACCACCGGACTGGTTGGCGTTCAAGGTGTGGGCAAGGGCATGATCCTCACCTCGCGGGGTTTTCAGATCGATGACTGGCAGTACGACGGCGTGCCGATCCCGCGCAACACCTATGCCCTGGGCAATTGGGCCACCCAGGACCTGATTTTCTTTGATCGCATGGAAGTGCTGCGGGGCGCGTCCGGCCTGCTTCAGGGCACCGGCAGCCCCGGCGGCGCGATCAATCTGGTGCGCAAGCGCGGCCAGAACGCGCCAACCGTGACCATGACCGGCAAGGCCGGTTCCTGGGATCACTACGGGCTGCAACTGGATGCCGGTGGGCCTTTGAACCAGACCGGCACCGTGCGTGGCCGTTTCGTCGCCGACGAAGATCAGAGCAATTCATTCATCGACTACGAGTGGAGCAAGACTCACTCGCTCTATGGCGCGCTGGATTTTGATCTGCGCGAAGACACGACCCTGGGCCTGGCGGTGAGCCGCTCCGATAGCGAATCACGACCGATGATCCGTGGCCTGCCGCGCTACGCCGACGGTAAACCTGTCGATCTGTCGCGTTCGACCTACAGCGGCGCTCGCTGGAATCATTCCGAGATTGATGTCACCACTGTGTATGCGGATCTGGAGCACCGTTTCAATGACGACTGGGCCTTCAAGATCGGCGCCGTACGCATGACGGAAGACAACAAGGCGAAAAACCAGCGGTTGCAAACCAGCGGCTCTGGACTCGCAGCGGACGGCAGCGGCGTGCAATACGCTGACTTCGTGACGGATTTCGACGCCACCAAAATCGGTCTGGACATGAACCTCGTCGGACGCTTCGAAGCACTGTCCATGCAGCAGGAAGTCATGCTGGGCGGCAACTACGCCAAATTGAAATCAGACGACCGCTTCGCCCGAACCTTCAATAACAGCAGCGACACGATCTTCGGCATTGATCACAACCGCCCGGACATCAGCTACGACGGTTTGCTCAATACACCTGGAGGTCGTGCGACACCGAGCAAATACGACGTCCGGCAGAAAGGCCTGTACGGAAGCTGGCGGATCAAGCCAATCGAGTCGTTGACGCTGGTGCTCGGCTCCCGGGTCAGCTGGTACGACTACAGCTACACGTCATCGACCCAGGACGCATTCAGCAACGTGGCCATCCCGCAAGCGGACAGCACTACCAATGAAACCGGGGAAGTCACGCCCTATGCCGGCATCGTCTATGACCTGAGCCGCGAATGGGCGGTTTATGCCAGCTACACAGACGTATTCGAACCACAAACCGCCCGTGACGCGGCCGGTTCGATGCTCAAACCGGTGATCGGCAGCAACTACGAAATCGGCCTCAAGGGCGAGCTGCTGGATGGCCGGATCAATACGTCCCTGGCGATGTTCCGTTATGACCAGGAAAACCGCCCCGTCAACGACCTGGCTTCGGGTTTTGCCTGCGACGGTTGGTACTGCTCAACGCCTTCAGGGAAGGTTCGCAGCCAGGGGGTCGAAGCAGAAATCAGCGGCGAAGTGCTCACCGGTCTGCAACTGTTTGCCGGTTACACCTACAACACCACTAAATACCTGGAAGACCCGGACAACGAAGGCAAGGTCTTCAGCAACTGGACGCCTAAACACATGCTGCGCGTCTGGGGTAATTACCAGTTCAGCGGCGACTGGAACCGTGTCAGCACTGGCTTGGGCTTCACGACGCAAAGCCACACCTTGGGCTACGAACACACCTTCGACGTACCGGGTTATACCGTGTGGCATGCCCGTATCGGTTACCAGCTGACGAAGGAAATCGGCGTGGCGCTGAACGCCAACAACCTGTTCGACAAGCATTACTACACAGCGGGCTATGACCAGCTCAATGGCAACAACAACTTCGGCGATCCGCGCAACGTGATGTTCAGCGTGAAATACACGCCGACGTTCTGACAGCACCGCAGTGACTCTGTGCCGACCGCAAGGCGTTTCCAGACACGCCAGGCTGGGTAGAAACCCAGCCTGGACCCATCACGATGCGATGGTGCTTTCCTCCGGGCCCGGCCACTCTTCGTACGGCACATCCGAGAGGTCACCGTTCTCGACGCCATCGATTTCGTACTGGGTCAGGTAGTCGCTGAGGTGGTCGGAGAAGCGGGCGACCCGGGTTTCCTGCTTGCCTTCCTCGATCAAGCCAGGAATCAGCAGGGCCAAGGCGCCAATACCGGCCGCCGCAATGCCCAGGCTCCCGGCAATCAGGGGCAAGGCGCGGACGACGCTACCGGCCAGCTGGAATACCCCGGCCGCACCTTCAGCCGCTGAAGCCAGGCCAGCCATCGCACCCAATGAACCTGCAGTGATGTTCATGCCTCCGGCGACCAGCTCGCCTTTGCGAATCGACTGCACGCCGTCGAAAATGCCGTAAGCGCCCGCTGCTACGCCAGCCAGACCGCCGAGGCCCTTGGCGCCGTTTTCCAGTTTCGACAGATTGGTCGTAATGTCTTTGTAGACGTCCGGATCGATTACGTCTTCGGCACCCTTGAAGTTGTTGGCGAAATTCTTGATCCCGCCTTCGACCAGCAGCGTCGCGCTTTGCACCGAGCCGGTACTGATGTCGACGATCTGCCGGTCGGTCAGCGCGCCGGAGCCATTTGCGCCCTTGGCGATGGTAATACCGGCCATGAACAGGCCGCTGACGCCATGCAGGACACCGGCATTGGAAGCGCCTTTGATCGAGGAGTTCGAGCTGAACAGGCCCAGTTCGGAAATGGACTTGGTGCCTTGACGCAGGACGTCCCAATTGCCTCTGAACACAGCCAGGATCTGGTCAGAAGTGGCGACCTTGCCATCGGCATTGGTCAATAACTCAGGGTTACTCTTGCCGATCTCGTCAATCAGTGCCTTGACCTTATCCTCATCCAGATCCTTGCCGCCATTCTTGCCAAAGGCCTTTTCCAGGTCTTCGAATGTGGCGTCCTTGAAGACATTCTCCTGAGCGATGGCCGTGTAGTTTTCGGTCAGCTTGTCGTCGAACTTGCCGGTGAATTCCGGGTTCAGCGCGGCGTTGTACATCGCCACTTCCATGCTGAACTGGCTGGCCGCCTTTTCGAACCCTTCAGTCTTGAGCAACTCCTTGAGGCGATCACCGGTCACCAGGGAATTTTCGTAGAACGACTCGAAGTCCTTGTTGTGTTCGGACTTCTGCACAGCCTGCTGGATTTCGCCGGGGTTGCTGATGCCCAGAGCCTCCTGCGCGCTCTGCGCCGAGCTGTAGAACTGGGCGAGCGCGGTCTGCTGATCTGTTTTGCCGTCCTTGGTATTGGCTTTCCAGAATTTATCCAGCGCATCGCCGGTCTTGAAGCTGTTGTCGTAGCTGCTCTGCAACGCTTCCTTGAGCCCGTCGCTACCCTCCAGCACCCTGGCCAGTTCACTGGTCGCATTCTCGTTGTAGAACTTGACCACTTCGGGGTCTTTCTCAAGGGCCGAGACGTGCTTGTTGACGTCATCGAGCAGCTTTTGCGGGTCGGGATGACTGCGCACATTGTTGGCGATCGCGACTTTCGATTTGTCGTCTTTCCACATGCCGGCGCCGCTGCCCTGGACGATCAATTGTTGCGCGGCCTTGAGTTCCTGAAGCACCGCAGCCTTCTGTTCTGCCGTGTAGTTTTCCGGGTGTTCGAAAACGTCCTTGTTGAGTGGGTCGGTGTTGACCTTATTGAGCAGGTTGCCTTCAGCGACGGCCTCCAGCAGCGTGCCCACTGCGCCAACATCTTTCGGGGCCGTATTCTTCAGAAAGGCTTGCACGTCGCCACGGCTGGCCTTGCCGTCAACGCCCTGCTCCAGCGGGCTCTTGGCGTTATCGAGCAGCGTAAAGGCACCGGATTGCGACCAGAAGTCCAGGGCTTCTTTAACCTCGTCACCCAGCTGGGGATTCTTGTTCTTGTAGTCGGATAGCGCCTCGGCGGTCATGTCGGCCGAGCCGGTCTTGCCTTTGATTGCTTCGTAGTTTTCGTCAAGGATCGCCGTGTATCTGGCGATTTTTTTCGAGGCGTCGTCGGCGTCGGGATTGGCCTTGAGGTAGTCCTTGTAGCTACTGATTTCCTCGGTCTTCTTCAGCTCCGGCAGCGCGTCAAAGCCCAGTTTTCCGAAGTCTTGCAGTCGGCCGGCTTCAGTGCCGTGTTTTGCCTCACCGCTTTTGGTGAAGCCATCGACGCTGCTGTTGAAAACGTGACCGCCGGACTGCGCGTTACCCTTTTCGTCGTACATCGTCACCCGGTCGAGCACCTGAGCAGCGCGGAAGGCAGCGTTCGCGTCCTTCTCGTAATCGCCGACCTGCTCCTTGAGCATGTCCTTGACGCCGCTCTGGTTACCCAGGTTCTTGAGCAGCGGATTGTCGTCAATGATGTCCTGAGCCGAGCGTTTGTCATCCTTGGGTAGCGCCCACATGATGCCGAGTTTCTCAGCCTGCTCGCGGGCTTCTTTGTTGTCGCCAGCGGCCGACACATTGGTCATCTGGCCCTTGAGGCTGGCGAAACCGTCCTTGCCGAAATCCTGCAGGCGGCCCGCTTCGGTGCCGTTCTTCGCCTCGCCGCTTTTGGTGAAACCGTCGACACTGCCGTTGGCCACGTCGTTACCGACGATGCGCGTGCCGTTGCCGTCAAACTGCTCGATGTGGGCCAGCACCTGAGTGGCACGGAACGCGGCATCAGGATCGGTTTCGAAATCGCCGACCTGCTCCTTGAGCATGTCCTTGACGTCACTTTGATTGCCCAGGTTCTTGAGCAACGAGTCGCCTTCGATGATGTCCTTGGCCGAGCGATCATCACCTTCCGGGCGTTGCCATTGAATGCCCAGCTTTTCGGCCTGCTCTTTGGTGGCAGGATCATCAACGGCGGATCGAACCTCGTGCAGCTCGCCCTTGAGGTTGGAGAATCCGGATTTGCCGAAATCCTTCAGGCGCCCGGCCTCGCTACCATGCCTGGCGTCGCTGCTGCTGGTATAGCCGTCGATGCGCTCGTTGCCGATGTCGTTACTGGCCAGGCGATCACCGTTGGCGTCAAAGGTCTCAATGTGTTCGAGGACCTGGACGGCACGGAATGCAGCGTCCGGGTCCTTGGTGTAATCACCGACCTGCGCGATTAGATTGTCCCTGGCTTCGCCCCTGTCACCCCGCCCGCCCACGCTCTTGAGCAACGGGTTATCGTCGATAATTTCCTGCGCGGTGCGCTTGTCGTCCGCAGGCCGCTCCCATTGGATGCCGGCCTCCTTCGATTGCTGGACCGCCTGCTCCCAGGCTTTGATGTCCACCGGATCTTGAGGTTTCTCGGTAGTGATCTTGCTGACAGAGCTCATCGACTGTTCCTTCCATTGGTCACCAGAAAAATTTCAGCGACAACCGGGGCTCGCGCAGTTCAAGGCAAGCTCCGCTACTGGTCAGACTGGTGCAAACCGGGCCGTAACGGCAGAAGCGCGAGGGCTGGACTTGACGCCTGGCTCCCGCGATTGAGTTCGATTAGAACGGCTTAGTGTTAAGAAGGGATGACATCCACGGGCTGACGTTCGTTGAAGCACAGAACCTGATTCTCGAATCAGCACACCGTTTGACGGGCACCTGGCTTGCTGTCATGGCGGCGCAATACGAAGACTAATACCAGGCTCAACACCCCCATCAGCGCGGCGGCGGAAAGTAGAACCATGCTGTGCGACGTACTGAAAGCCGCTTGCCCAGCCGCGATCAATTGCTGGCCCCGATCCCCGCCAAGAGCGCTGGCCGCAATCATGGTTTCGCCGATTGATCGGGTTGCCGCTTCGGCCATCGCGGCAGGAATATCGCCGGGCAGCTGGATTGAGCGTTCGTAAGTGGAGGCCAAAAGGATGCCGAACGCGGTGATGCCCAGCCCTGAACCCAGGTCGTAGCTGGTCGCCTCAAGCGCTCCGGCAGCACCCGCCTTTTCCACGGGCGTGCTGCTCATGATTGCGACTGAGGAGGCAGTCAAGCCAACACTCAGTGAGAGTCCCAACGTGGCCAGCATTAAAACAACACTGACGCCGGCGTTATCCAGACCCGTGAGCGCCAGGCCGACAAGACTGGAGGCAGACAGCATCAGAGAACCACACGCCACCCATCTCAAGCCAACGGCACCCAGAATCATGCCTGAGAGCGGCCCACCGATTGCGGACGCAACCATTAACGGCAGCATGAATATTCCCGCCTCAAGCGGCGTGCGGCCCAGGACAAACTGCAGTTCCTGAGCCAGCATCAATTCCACGCCGGCCAGCGCCCCCATCACCACGATAGCCATGGTCACTCCCGCACTGATTGCCGGTATCGCAAACAGGCTGAGATCAAGCATGGGATCAGGCGCACGAATTTGTTTTCGAACGAACCAGAACAGCATCAAAAGCCCGACTGAAAAGCAGGCAACGGTTACAACAAAAGAACCGCCGGTTTTAAAGGCTGATTTGAGGCCATACACACTCGCCATGATGCCGAGGATCAGCATCAGCGCTTGCCCTATCGTCCAATTCCCGCCTTCGACGGCAGGTCGGCGCGGGATGTAGGCGACGACCAATGGAATGACCGCAAGCATGACCGGCACGTTGACCAGGAACACCGAACCCCACCAGAAATGCTCAAGCAGCGCCCCGCCCGCCAGTGGGCCTATGGCAGCACCCGCAGAGGCGACCGCGCCCCAGATACCGAGCGCTATCGCCCGCTCGCCCTCGTCGGCGAATGTCTGACGAACGATGGCCAGGGTGCACGGCATGACCATCGCAGCGCCGACCGCCATGAACGCACGCGCGCCAATCAGCGCCACAGCACTCGGCGCAAATGCCGCCAGAATCGATCCGGTGCAGAAGATGGCCAGGCCGATCAGCAGCATGCAGCGGTGGCCAACCCGATCAGCGAGTGTACCCATGGGAATCAGCAAACTGGCCATCAACAGCGGATAGATATCGATGATCCACAGCACTTCAGTGCCAGTCGCTTGCAACGCCAGGGTCAGCGAAGGAACCGCAACATGAAGAATGGTGACATCCAGGACAATCGGCAGAAAAGCCATCATGACCGACATCAGAACCAGCCAACGATTTGGAGCACTGCGAGACAGGATCGGCAAGGACAACTTACTCATGAACCGGTCCCTTCTCAGCCTGAGCTTTGGACGTTTTACCCGGCCTCAGCCTTTCCACGCCCCCCATGACCATTACGAAGAATACCGGCACAAAAACCACCGCCAGCGTTGCCGTCAGCATGCCGCCGATCACACCGGTACCGATGGCCTGCTGGCTGGCCGAACTGGCACCCGAGGCGAAAACCAGCGGCACCACGCCGAGAATGAATGCCAGCGACGTCATGATGATCGGGCGCAAGCGCAAACGTGCAGCCTGAATACTGGCCTCGACACGGCCCATGCCTTGATCGTGCAGACTCTTGGCAAATTCGATGATCAGGATCGCATTCTTGGCCGACAGACCAATGATGGTGATCAGCCCGACTTTGAAGAACACATCGTTGGGCATGCCGCGTAGCGTCACCGCCAGCACCGCACCGATAACTCCCAACGGCACGACCAACAACACTGCCGCTGGAATAGCCCAGCTTTCATACAAGGCCGCGAGGCATAAAAACACCACCAGCATCGACAAGCCGAACAGCAACGGGGCCTGGCCACCCGAAATGCTTTCCTGCAATGACAGCCCCGTCCATTGCAGAGCGAAACCGGCTGGCAGGCCGGACGCCAGACGTTGCATCTCATCCATCGCTTCACCGGTGCTGTGCCCCGGGGAAGGTTCGCCAGACAGGCTCACCGAGGGATAACCGTTGTAACGATTGAGCTGCGCCGGCCCTCTCTCCCATTTGACTTTGGAGAACGCTGAAACCGGCACCATGCGTCCCTGGTTGTTTTTGACTTCCAGCTTCATGATGTCATCGACCTGCTGGCGACGATCACCCTCGCTCTGCACGATCACTTGTTGCATGCGGCCCAGATTCGGGAAGTCATTGACGTAGGCCGAGCCCAATGAAGTGGACAGCACGTTGGCAATCGCGGCGAACGAAACACCCATGGCGTTTGCTTGCTGACGATCCACCTCGATGTTGACTTGAGGTGTTTCAGCCAGGGCGGCTTCGCGCACGTTTTGCAGGAGCGGGCTTGCGCTGACTTTACTCAGCAGCTCGTCACGGGCCTGGCGCAATGCTTCATAACCTTGCGCACTGCGATCCTGCAAGCGCACCTCAAAACCACCCGAGGTGCCCAGACCTTCTACCGGAGGCGGCAGCAGACTGAACACCATGGCGTCCTTGAAGGCGGAAAATACAGCGCTGGCACGATCCGCAATGGATTGCGCAGAGTCTTCTGCGCCTCGGTCCGCCCAGTCCGTCAAGGTGGTGAACGCCAGTGCAGCGTTTTGCCCGCTCCCGGAAAAACTGAAGCCCAGAATCATCACGGTATTGGCAATACCGGGTTCCTGGGCGTTGTGCGCCTCGATCTGTCTGGCGATTTCGATGGTGCGGTTCTGACTGGCACCCGGCGGCAGCTGTATATCCGTGATGGTGTAACCCTGATCCTCCACCGGCAGGAACGAAGACGGTAGACGGCTGAACAACAGCGCCATGATGCCCACCAATACCAGAAACACCAGCATATAGCGGCCCAGTTGGCGCACCGCTTTACTCACCCAGCCTTCATAGCGGTCGCTCATTTGCTCGAATCGACGGTTGAACCAGCCAAAAAAGCCTTTTTTCTCGTGATGCGAATTCGCCGGGATCGGCTTGAGCAAGGTTGCGCACAGGGCCGGTGTCAGGCTCAGGGCCAGGAACGCCGAGAACACGATGGAAACCGCCATGGAAATCGAAAACTGCTTGTAGATCACACCGACCGAGCCGGACATGAACGCCATCGGGATAAACACTGCGGTCAGCACCAGCGTGATGCCGATGATCGCACTGCTGATTTCGGTCATGGCCTTGCGCGTGGCATCTTTGGGCGAGAGACCTTCCTTGACCATCAGCCGCTCGACGTTTTCCACCACCACAATGGCGTCATCCACCAGAATACCGATGGCCAATACCATGCCAAACAGCGTCAGCACGTTGATGGAGAATCCCAGTACATACATGACTGCAAACGTACCCATCAATGCAACGGGTACCACAAGGGCCGGGATCAAGGTGTACCGAACGTTCTGCAGGAACACGAACATGACGATGAACACCAGCACCATTGCTTCAAGCAATGTGTGAATGACCTTGGTGATCGAGACTTTCACGAACGGCGACGTATCGTACGGGATGTCGTATTTGACTCCTGCCGGAAAATATTTCGATAACTCGTCGAGCTTTTCCCGCACGTGTGTGGCAGTGCTCATCGCGTTACCCGCCGGTGCCAGCTGGACGCCCAACGCGACCGATTGCTTACCGTTCAGGCGAGTCGCGAAGTTGTAGCTCTGGCCGCCGACTTCAACCCTGGCCACGTCGCCGACAGTCACGTTGGACCCATTCTGATTGGCCTTGAGGACGATGGCGGCGAACTCTTCAGGGCTGCTCAGTTGGCCTTTGACCATGACCGTTGCGGTCAGCTCCTGATCCGTTGAAGAGGGCAAGTCACCGATACTGCCGGCAGAGACCTGAACGTTCTGCTCGGCAATAGCCTGGCTGACATCGGCAGGTGTCAGATTGAAAGCCACCAGCTTTTGCGGATCGATCCAGACACGCATGGCGCGCTCGGAACCAAACAACTGCGCCTTACCTACACCATCAAGCCGCTTCAGTTCGTTGACCACGTTGCGGGTCAGGTAATCACTCAGGGCAATTTCATCCAGACGCCCATCAGTTGAAGTCAGCGTCGCAATCATCAGGAAGCCGGCAGAGGTTTCTTCGATCTGCAAACCCTGCTGGCTGACCGCACGCGGCAAGCGGGGTTCGACAACTTTCAACCGGTTCTGCACGTCGACCTTGGCCAGCTCGGGATCAGTGCCCGGCTGAAAGGTAACGGTCATGGTGGCCTGGCCCTGGCTGCTGCTGGAGCTGAAGTACAGCAGATGGTTGACGCCATTGAGCTCCTGTTCGATCAGGCTCACCACGCTTTCGTCGATGGTCTGGGCGGACGCGCCGGGATAGGTGGCGGTCAACTCGATTTGTGGCGGCGCGACGCTGGGATACTGAGCAACAGGCAGGTTGGGTATCGCCAATAAGCCCGCCAGAACAATAAACAACGCGATGACCCAGGCGAATATCGGCCGATCAATAAAGAATTGCGGCATTACTTCTGCTCCTGAGCAGCCGATTGCATGCCCTCTTCTTCGGCGGTTACTGCGCTACCCGGCTGCACATGCTGCAGGCCCGACACCACCACACGATCACCGGCATCAAGCCCGGCTTTCACAATCCAGCGATTGTTCTGCACGGCGCCCAGCTCGACAGCGCGCTCTCGGGTTTTCCCCTCTGCGTCCACAATCATGACCAGAGGCTTGCCGCCGGCATCGCGTTGCACCGCGCGCTGGGCAATGGTGATGCCCTCTGCCGAACGAGCCTGATCCAGTTGCACGCGAATGAAGCTACCGGGCAGCAACTCGTTTTGCGGATTGGGGAACTCGCTGCGCAGCACGATCTGGCCGGTGCTCTGATCGACCGTCAGGTCGGAAAACAGCAACTGGCCTTTCAGTGGATAAGGGCTGCCATCTTCCTGAATCAGCGTCGCGGTGATCTGTCCGCGCTCAAGCTGCTGCAACCGGCCTTGGCGTAACGCGCTACGCAGTTCGCTGATTTGCCGGGTCGATTGATTGATGTCGGCGTAAATCGGCTGTAATTGCTGGATGGTCGCCAGGGCCGTGGCATCGCCCTGCCCGACCAGCGCGCCTTCGGTGACCATGGCTCTACTGATTCGCCCGGAAATCGGCGCGGTTACGGTTGCGTAGCCAAGGTTCAGCCGCGAGCGTTTCAGGGCAGCCTTGGTCGATGCCACATCCGCCTGGGCTTGCAAAAAACCGGCTTGGGCGTTCTCGGATTCTTGCCGGCTCACGGCGTTTATCGTCACCAGCTCGGCATAGCGCTCTGCCTGCAATCGGGTTTGATACTGGTTGGCCTGGGCCTTGCGCAGAGCCGCTTCGGCGCTCTCGACATCGGCCTGAAATGGCGCGGGATCGATGCGAAACAGAACATCACCTTGCTTGACGTCAGTGCCTTCGCGATAGACCCGTTGCAACACGATACCGGCCACTCGTGCGCGAACCTCAGCGGTACGCGGAGACACCAGACGGCCATTGAGTTCAGTGGTAATCGTCAGGGGCTGGGCCGTTACCGTTTCCACACTGACCTGAGGCGGCGGCATTTGCTGTGGTGCGGGCGGCTTACCGCAGGCGCTCAGCCCGGCAAAACCAACACACAACAGCAAACGGTATGGATCGAGACGAAAAAAAGACAGCATGATGGCGTTCCCCCAAAGATCACGCCATGCTAGAGACACTCTCTAAAGTGCATGTAAACAAGTGTTGGGAAGATGTGAAGAAGTGTTAAGGCTTCGCACCAACAGGGTGTGCCTTGGTTATGCTGCCCACTTTTGAAATGGCCTGAACAATGACCAGGATTATGCTTGTCGAGGATGACGCGGCTCTCTCTGAGCTGATTGCCAGCTACCTGCAGCGCTTTGAATACGATGTCGCGGTGATCAACCGTGGCGACCGGGCGCTTGAAGGACTGCATCATCTGCGGCCTGATCTGGTCATTCTCGATCTGATGCTGCCTGGGCTGGATGGCTTGCATGTCTGTCGGCAATTGCGGGACGAACAACCCGGCCTGCCAATCATCATGCTCACTGCCCGTGACCAGAGCGACGACCAGATACTCGGCCTGGAAACCGGCGCTGATGATTACGTGGCCAAACCCTGCGAGCCTCGAGTACTGCTGGCACGGATTCGCACGCTATTGCGACGCAGCACACCCGCCGCCACCCAGCGCAGCGATCCTCGGCAAATCGTGCTGGGCCAGCTGGTCATCGACTTGACCGAGCGCCAGGTGCGATGGCGAAAGCAGGATGTGGACCTGTCGTCCGGTGAATACAACCTGCTCCTGGTGCTTGCGGCTCACGTGGGCGAAGTCCTGAGTCGCGACCAGTTGATCCAGCAGCTGCGCGGCATTGAATTCAACGGAATTGACCGCTCGGTGGATGTTGCCATCTCCAAGCTGCGCCGCAAATTCGAAGACGACCCCGGCGAACCGCGCAAGATCAAAACCGTGTGGGGCAAGGGTTACCTGTTAAGCCGCTCCGAGTGGGATGAATAGCTCGCTCTCCTGCACGTTACGCTCCCCTTCCGACTCCACTGGTTGATCAATCCCCATGTTCAAAATGCTCGCTCGGCTGTACCTGATCATGCTGGTGACCTACGGCGTTGCGCTCTACACCGTTCCGGGGCTGGTATTGAGCCTGTTCGACGAGCGCACTGTCACTTACAACCAACAGCAGGCCAAGGGCACCTTGCGGCTGATCCAGGTACGCTTCAGTCAGACGCCGCAAGACGCCTGGCCGGCGCTGGAACGTGAGCTGCAAGCAGACTTCGCACCGCTGCAGCTGCGGGTCATCTCGCTGGCGGACCCCAGCTTGACCGACAGCGAACGCCAGGCGCTCAAACAGGGCAAGAATGCTGTGCGCAGCGGCTACTTCGGCGAATTGGGAACCGCCCTGACGCGACTTCCCGATGATCATGTGATCGAACTGGTGGCACCGGATCCGCCGATCGACATCAATATCATCTACTGGCTGATGAACATTCTGGTTGGCGCAGCGCTACTCGCTTGCCTGCTGATCTGGGTATGGCCGCACTGGCGTGATCTGCAACGGCTCAAGCGCACCGCGATGATGTTGGGCAACGGCAATCTGACAGAGCGCACCCGGATTTCACCACGCTCGAACATTGGCGAGCTGGCCCAGGTGTTCGACAAAATGGCACAGGACATTGAAGGACTGCTCAATCAGCAACAAGAGCTGCTCAATGCGGTGTCACATGAACTGCGCACGCCTCTATCGAGGCTGGAATTCGGTATGGCGCTGGTCATGGCCGACCCGCTGGAGGCGCCAACCCGGCTGCGACTCGAACAGATGCTCGGACATGTTCGGGAGCTGGATGCCTTGATTGACGAGTTGCTCTCTTACACTCGCCTGCAATCCCCGTATCAGCTCCCCGAGTTACAGGAAGTGCCGATGCAGGCTTACCTCGACAGCGTGCTGGGCGGATTTATCGACGAACAGGACAGCCGACAATTCACCTTGATCCTGCAGTTTGACGAGACGCCCGAGCGTTTCGTGCTTGACCCGCGCCTGACCGCGCGCGCAATCCAGAACCTGATCAACAACGCGATTCGGTATTGTGAGCGCCAGGTCCGGGTCATCGCACAAAAGCACGCCGACAAGGGCCTGATGTTGAGTATTGAGGACGACGGCATCGGGATACCTGTCGATGAGCGCGAGCGTGTATTCGAACCGTTTTATCGCATGGACAGAAGCCGGGATCGCGACACCGGAGGCTTCGGCCTGGGTCTGGCGATTAGCCGGCGCGCGATAGAATGCCAGGGCGGCCGAATCATCCTCGGCTCATCGCCACTCGGCGGCGCCAGATTCGAACTATTTTTGCCGCTAGCCAGCACGCCACGCCGCTAAACCTGCACCACTTCTCCATTGCTGATTATCCAGCGGATCATGCTGGTCAACGGGATGCGATGGTGGCGGACCGAGCACCAGGCAGCGCACTCGTCGCTGTACAGTTCGACGTAGCGGCTAAGCATCACGTGGCGGCCGTCGTCGGCGAGGCGCAGTTCGATTTCCCGGCAGTGCACTGAAACCTGATTGGGCGCTCGCGTTCTGCGATGCAGTACCAAGGCGTCGTTTCTATTCATCATCGGACTCAACGCCGGGGCAGCTCACGAGGGGCTGGACGACGCTGCCTTTCTTGCCTTCCACCACAAAGTTGGCGCGCTTCTGGGCCACGGTGTCACGCAATGCCAGGTAATAATCCGGCTGTTTGCGCAGTGCGTCAGTGACGGGCAACAGTCCGGCGCGGCCATCGACAATGCCGCCAACGGTATTGATGGTACCCAACGTATTGACGGTGTCGCTGTTGCTGCCCAGAGGATCGACCGCGAAGCTCAACACTTTGCCGGTCGCATCCCTGAGGTTGCTGGTGCCGAACAACGGCAGCTCGACAATAGGCCCACTGGCGATGTTCCACACGCCGAAGGTCTGGCCGAAGTCGGCCTTGTGGCGCTCGATGCCCATCTTGCCGGAGACGTCGATCAAACCGACCAGGCCTGCGGTGGTGTTGATCACGAACCGGCCGAAGGTAGCCACCGAACGTTCGCCATTGCCTTGCAGCAAGTCGTTGATAAAGACCTTGGGCTCGCCAAAGTTGGCGACGAAGTTGTGAACGCCCGTCTGGAAGAAGTCCGGCAAGTGCAGATAACCACGGGCAACCGGCGCCAGCGCGTAGTCGTCGACAGTGCGGTTAAAGGCGAAGATGCCACGATTGACCGGCTCTGCCGGGTCATGCAGGGTGTAGCTCACATCGTCGCAGGGGCCAGCCGGTGCAGAGGGCGCACTTGCGCAACCAGCGGCGAGCACTGCAACAAAACCGGCAAGCGTGGAGCGAACAACAGGTGAAGCGTATTTGATAATTGGCATGCAAGGCATCTCGGCAAGGACTGCTGGCGATCCTGCCTGCGCTTATTTGCCTGAAGATGTCTGCTTTATGCCGCGCCTGTAGTTTTGTTACCGCGTTGAAATCTATCTGAGCCCGCCCTCACGCTTTAATGTCGGCCTCTAGCGCAGCTGTTGCTCGACAGGCACGCTTCTCGGGCTGATTTCAGCCCCGGTATGCAGGGTGGTGACCGTCTCAATCAGCACAATACCGCATTCATCCGTCGCCACCGGATTGTGCCGGACGCCTCGGGGGATGACGCAGAACTCACCGGGCTGGAGGACGATGTCCCGATCTTCCAGCTGAATCTTGAGGGTTCCATAGACCACCATGAACATCTCGTCTTCATCCGCATGGGCATGCCACATCAGTTCGCCTTTGAGTTTGGCAACCTTGATGTACTGGTCGTTGACCTGACCGATGACCTGTGGCGACCAGTATTGGCTGATCCTGGCCAAGGCCGATTCGATGTTTGTGGTATGGCCGCTGAGCATCATGAGCAAAACTCCGTGAAAGGGATCACCAATTTACGTGGCAGGAATGACGGGCAGTATCGAATGTTTATAATGCGGCCATTAGCAACTGTAATGGCCCACACAATGTCCAGATCACGCACCATCGATCTTGCTCTGATCCGCACCTTCGTCGTGGTTGCGCAGACCGGCAGCATCAGCGCTGCCGCACGTCAGCTGCACCTCACCCAGGGCGGTATCAGCCAACAGGTCAAGCGGCTGGAGACGTTTTTCGACTGTCTGTTGCTGGAACGCGATCCTCAGGGCACGCAGTTGACTGATCGAGGGGCGGACTTTCTGCCCAAAGCCCGCCGTCTCCTCGAACTCAACGACCGTGTGTGCGAGGAAATGACCGGGCCGCACAGCGGAGAAACAGTGCGGGTCGGCGTACCCTACGACATGGCCGGAGCGCATTTCGCCCCCATTCTGAAAGCCTATGCCCATCGCCATCCAAACGTAAAGGTCACGATTGTGACCGGCTCCTCGGTTGACCTGATGCAGGATTTTTCCCGAGGTCTGGTTGATCTGACCATTAGCCAATGCCCTGAGAGCGAGGCCGTTGGCGAACGCCTGAGCCTGGAGCCGTTGGTGTGGATCGGCACTGCGGACGAACTGTTTCGCCAAAGGCCATTGCCGCTGTGTTTCGTGACGCCAACCTGCACCTTTCGCCGCACGGTTTTTGCCATGCTCGGCCAGGCGCACATCAGTTGGCGTGTGGTATTCGAAAATGCCTCGGTCGATGCCACGCTCTCCACTGTCCGCAGCGGCCTGGCGCTGACGCCGTGGCTGCGCTCGCTGGTGCCCGAAGATTTCCGGGAGCTGGGAGCGGATTGCGGGCTGCCGTTATTGCCGGATTTCGCCATCGAGCTGCACGTCTCGCAACACGCAGGCACCGGAGCACTGGAAATGGCAGAGGTTATTCGCCAGCACTATCGCCAGTCGGCAATGCCGCCCACCTTAATAAGGCGTGCCGCTCGCTCGCTGACGCCTTAGCGCCTGCGCATACCATTCAAACTCATCCAGAAAACCATTCATCTGCCTGGTGGTGCGCTCCTCTTTGGCTTGCCCATCGTCACTCAGGGCGTCACCAATCCGGGGAATGGCAAACAGGCTGGGAATGCTCGGCATGCCCAATTCCCCCAGGATCATCCGCAACTGCATTGCCGCCCGCACGCCCCCGTATCCGCCGGCGGAGTAACAGGTAATTGCCGAAGGCCGCCAAAAATACTCTTCCAGAAAATGATCCAGCAGGTTTTTTAACGCTGGCGGTACACCGTGATTGTATTCAGCGCTGACCAACAGAAAACCATCGGCTCGACGGTACAGCGTCGCCAGCTGCTCCAGTTCGGCCGGTGCCGAGCCTTTCGGGTATTCCTTGTACATGCGGTCCAGCAACGGCAAGCGAGTCACCATCGGGTCGACCAGCACCGCCTCATGCCCGCGCTGTTCAAGCGCCGCCAGAAGCAGGCGCGCGGCTTTTATCCCTTGCCGATCGGAGCGTACCGAGCCAAGCAATACGGCGATGGTCAGTGGTTCGGAGTGGGTCATGATCAGGGCTCCTGGATAGTCGGGTCTATCGAGAATAGCCGCCGATTGTACGAACGCAGAACAAACGGGGCGCTATCAGTGCTGCCCCGCTACGTTACATCACCGACATAGGACGAGCATCCCGGTCTATGCTTGTCTTGCCTGTTCGTTCCGTCCTGGAACACCGAACAGCCCATCAGGCAGAAAACGTGAAACATTGGACACTCGCCGCAGCATCGTTGTGGGTATTGCTCGGCACTTGTGTCAGGGCCGAACCCTATCAGGTCGTTACCGAAGAATGGGCACCGTACAACTACGAAGAGAACAATCAGCTAACCGGCATGACCACCGAAATCGTCCGGGCCATCATGGCGCTGACCGGGGATAACTTTGAAGTGGTGCTGCTGCCCAGCATGCGAGCTACCCGTGTCTTACAAAACCGGCCCCGGACGATCATGTATTCCATGTTCCGCACGGCCGAGCGCGAGCCGTTATATAAGTGGGTTGGACCAATCGTCGAGGAATCCATCCACGCCTATCAGTTGGCCAAGGCGCCGCCGGTAAATTCCCTGGAGCAACTGCTGCACGCGCCGCGAATCACTACCCGGCATGCCGGCCTGGTGCCCGATATGCTGCAGTCTCTGGGTTTCAACAACCTCGACAGAAGTGCTACGGAAAACCTGCAGCTCTACCGCATGCTTCTCGCCGGACGCACCAGCATCATCATCGGCGATACCGATGCCGGGGTGGTTTTTTACAGCCGTCAGTTGAACATCGCGCCCGGTACGTTACGGCAGATTCCCATCGAGCTCTATCGCTCATCGTTGTACATCGCCTTCAGCCGCGACTGTGAAGACGAACGGGTCGCTGCCTGGGCAAACGCTTTGGCGCAACTGCGTCACTCGGGCGAACTGGAGCGTATCCAGCGTCAGTATCAGCAGCCGGTCGGGCAATGATATGTCGATGATCCAGGCTTCAGGTATTCATCAACCTCTGTGGTCAACCATTCGGAAAAATCACGTTGCCGCGATTTCGCACGTTCCTGATTGGGCACGACGAGCCCATAAGGATAAGGGTAAGGTGTTGTAAATACTTGGTCATACGAGACGGAGAGTAACAAATGAAGCTTTGGGGCATGCTGGATTCACCCTATGTTCGCCGAGTCGCCATTTCCCTGGACGTGTTCGGGATCGAATTTGAACATGAGCCATTGTCCGTGTTCAGCACGTTCGAGGCGTTTGCCCAAATCAATCCGGTGGTCAAAGCGCCGACACTGTCCCTCGACGACGGTACGGTACTGATGGATTCGACGCTGATCATTGACTACTTCGAAGCGACCAGTGCCCCGGCCACCAAGCTGTTGCCGCAGCAACCACAGGCTCTAGGCACAGCCCTGCGTACCGTGGGGCTGGCATTGGCGGCCTGAGGACTTCCCCACGATCCGCGCATTGGCCGAGAGTCTGGAACAGACTGAACTGTTCCGACGCTATCCCATCGTTTGAACACTGGCAGCGCCCCGGCTCAATCCGAGTCAGATAGGGCTGGGAATCAAGGTCGGTTCCAATTACTCGTTACTTCGCCCCGGCTCACGCCAACAGCTCGGTGATCCACCGGACATGCCGGGCGACCTCCAGTGCTTTCTCCTCGGGCACGGCCTGCTGCGCCCGGGCGAATTGGGTCAGGGTTCGCTGTTTCAAGCGCAGCATGCGCTGCCACTTGAACAGGAACGCCGGGCTGCGTGCCTGCATCTGCAACGGGCCGAAGTACAGTTCTTCGGCGGTGTATGCCACCGGCCCAGTGCGGCCGGCGACGATGATTTCGTAGTCGAAGCGATTCTCCCGCAGCACTTCTTCGCAAAGGATGCGGTAGCCGTTTTCCATCAGCCAGTGACGCAGTGGCTGCTCGCCGCCGTTGGGCTGCAGGATCAGGCGTTCCTGGCCGTTCAGATGCGCCTTGCCGCTGTCGAGTATGTCGCGGATCGTCTCGCCACCCATGCCACACAGGCTGATCGCGGTGATTGCATCGTCCGGTTCGATTGCCGCCAGGCCATCGGCCAGGCGCACGGCGATCCGCTGACCCAGGCCGCTCTCGTGCACGGTGCGTAGCGCCGCGTGGAATGGCGTCAACGCCACCTCACCGGCCACCGCTGTCACGATCGCGCCTCGATGCATCAACGCCACCGGCAGATAACCATGATCGGAGCCGATATCGGCCAGGCGCGCACCGGCCGGCACATGCGCCGCCACGCGTTCCAGGCGCCTGGACAATGTCTGTTGGTTCACCTGCAGCCCTTTTCACTAACGTCCGGCAAGTTCGACCGGATCGGGGGGCGATTCTGTCGAGCAACGCCGCGTATTTCAAGCCTGACGCATTCCTCCCGGCGTATTGAAAAGCAATACCTACGCCACGAGCCGAAACATGCTAGCTACTGTGTTGTGTCATGAAAAGCGTGCTTTCAGAAAGTGGAATAGGCAGGTTGATCGAGATCCACGGTTCAACCCGCCATCGTCAGGGCATCAGCTCAGCCGGACGGAAAGCTCGACGTCCTCACCGACCGGCACGGACAGGTAACCGTTTTTCGGCGAGCGAACGTAGGCCAGGTAATCCGGGCAGTAATCGGTGTTGTCGGCCACCACCACAGCTCCTGGCTTGAGTCGGCTTTCGACCAGGCTCAGCACATCGCGATAAAGAGCCTTCGCGCCGTCAAGCAGCAACAGGTCGACGACATCAGGCAGATCAGTGGCCAGAGTGACAAGCGCATCACCCTCGCGAATGTCCACCAGGTCGCTCACCCCGCCTTCAATCAAGTGCTCGCGGGCCAGGGCGATTTTCGACGCTTCGAACTCACTGGTGATCAACACACCGCCGCCGTTGTCCCGCAGGGCGGCGGCCAGGTGCAAGGTCGAGAGCCCGAACGAGGTGCCGAACTCGACGATGGAACGCGCTTTTGCGCTGCGCGCCAGCATGTACAACAGCTTGCCGGTATCTCGCGAGATCGGTAGCCAGAGGTCTTTCAACAGTCCGTAGAGTTCTCGATAGTCCGCCTTGCTGCGCATGAGGCGTTCGCGTTCATCAGCGGCCATCGTGCTGAATACGTCACTGGTGGTGGCGTTGGCGCGGGCGTACGGACGTTCAATCAACAGCGCCATTGGCGCTGCGGTAAGGGTGTTCATGGTCGCTTCCCGTTTCAAGGTTGAGCGCCTCAAGGCGCCGGGCTAATATGCGACTAATTCGTCGCATTAAAATTATGCGAGCAATTCGTCACATTCGCTATTCGCATTAGCCCAGGCAGGAACGCCCTATGACCAGTCGCCAGACCTCGCAGATTTCCTCACGCAAACAGCCCAAACAGGCGCGATCGACCGAGCTGGTGGCGACCATCCTCGAAGCGGCTATTCAGGTTTTGGGCAAAGAAGGTGCGGCACGTTTCACCACGGCCCGCGTCGCGGAAAAGGCCGGCGTCAGTATCGGCTCGGTGTATCAATACTTCCCCAACAAGGCGGCCATTCTGTTTCGGCTCCAGAGCGATGAATGGCAGCAAACCACGCAAATGCTTTGCGCGATCCTCAGTGACAGGGATAAGCCGCCCCTTGAGCGGCTGCAGACGCTGGTGCATACCTTTATTCATTCGGAGTGCGAAGAAGCGCAGATGCGGGTTGCACTCAACGACGCCGCGCCGCTCTACCGGGACGCGCCCGAAGCGCATGAGGTTCGGGCGACGGGGGAGCAGATCTTTCAGACCTTCATGCTTGAATTGCTCCCTCAAGCCCCTGAAGCAACCCGCGCCCTGGCCTGCGACTTGATTGCCACGACCTTCAGTACAGTGGGCAAGCACTTCTCGGAAAGCCCTCGTACTGCTGCAGAAATCACTGCCTACGCTGATGCCATGGCCGATATGTTCAGCGCCTATGTGACAGTGCTCAACCAGCGCTGAGCATGCCAAAGCCCGTCACATGGTCAGTCGTGCCGTTCAGCGTATTGCCCGTTCAGGGCTGCAATGTCCTCGACCAGGCTATCGAGTGTCGGACGCATGAATAACGGAGCAGGCGCCCCTGCCGGAGCGTCAAGTCCTATCCGGTTATGCCAGAGGGTCGGCAAGCCGACTTTCTGTGTGCCAAACAGATCGTAGGCTGAACCGGCGACGAATACAGCGCGAGCCGGCTCGACACCCGCAAGTTGCAGCGCGAGCCGGTAAGGTTCTGGATCAGGCTTGTAGAAACCAGCCTGTTCAGAAGTGACAATCACATCGAACGGCACGCCCAGAAGATCCGCCGCAATGCGTCCCAACTTCTCCGAACAGTTAGTGACGACCCCCAGTTTGTAGTGCGGGGCCAATTCGCTCAGCACACGCCTGGCCTCAGGCCACGGCTGCAACTCTGTCCAGCGCGCCTCCAGCTGTGCGGCGGCATCTTTTCCCAGCCCTACACTGATGGCGGCCTCCTCGACCAGCGTTTCATAGGGCCGATAGGTGCCACAGCCGTAAGTAGCTTTCAAATAAGCCATACGCCAGGTGCGCCCCATTTCCTCGGAGCCGGCGACGGAGTTCCACAGCGTCCACGAATCCAGCAACGCGGTGAGCAAGTCGAACAGGACGAGCTCGACAGGAGCTTGCCGGATAGTGCTTTCAGTTGAGTTCATAACGACTGCCCTTCTTCAAAGTTATTCAATTTCCGCCACCGCTGAAACTTCCACCAAGGCTCCATGATGGAGGGGTCCACAGGGGATGATCGCCCGTGCAGGTCGATGGGCGCCCATAAGCGCCGAATAAGTCGAATTGACGATAGGCCAGTCATCCACATCAACGATGTAAATCTGCACATTGACCAGGTGATGCAAAGCAGCTCCCGCCGCCTGGAGCACCGCCTCAACATTGGCCATCGCTTGTATGATCTGGGCTTGTATGCCGTCGGGGAATCCCTGCGCGCCTGGCAGAAACGGCAACTGGCCGGAAATGAATAGAAGCTTTCCTGCCTGTACCCCGTGTGAGTAATGCCCACCTGGCGCAGGCAGTGTTTCTGCTGTAATCAACTTCATGTGCCCTCCTATAGCGATGCAAGTGCTGAACTCAAACGCAAGAAATCACCAACCCGAAATGCGCGGCCAGAAACCCAGGGGGTTTCCTTCGCTCAGCACGTGGTATCCGGCATGCTGCGCCGAGGTCGCGCAAGCATGGTTCGGCAGGATTCGCAGCAGCGTGCCCAAAGGCGGGAAACTTGCGGGATCGAGCGTGCCGGATCGCGATGAAATGATTCCGTGTTCCTGGTTGGTTGCGCTGACGATCCAGTCGCCCATCGGCTGGCCGGCGACGTCGCACACAATGCCGTAGCCTTGATCAACCGCCTGTTTGGCGGTGCCCCGATCACGCGAAAGTGCCATCCACCCCGCATCGGTGATGATCCAGCCTTTTTCAGCTTGATAACCGATGACGGACGTCAGGACCGAGACGGCAATATCCTGCACCTGACACACACCCAGCCCCGCCATGACCAGATCGAAGAACGCGAACACCCCCGCGCGAACTTCGGTTACGTCTGATAAATCCTGAGTAAACAGCGCCGTGGGCGTTGAACCGATACTGATGATCGTCAGGTCGAAACCTGCATGGGCCAGCATCTGGCGGCTCTGGACAATTGCCGCGCGCTCCTGTCGGGCGCAGGCCTCGATTTGCGCGATTGACTGGCTGTCGTAGGACTTGCCGGCGTGCGTCATCAAGCCGCTGACCTGGATGCCACTGGCGCTCAACAACTGCGCGATTTCAACCAGCAAGGGTGCTTGCGGGCCCAGGCCGGAACGATGACCGTCGCAGTCGATTTCCAGCAGGACATCAAAGACATGCCCCGTGGTTTTGGCGAATTCGGCCAGTTGCCTGGCGGTCTGCAGATTGTCGAGCACCAGCTTGAGCGCCGCACCTTTGTCGATCAACGCGGCAGCGTGTGCAAATTTGTTGGGCGCAATGCCAACCCCATACAGGATGTCGCTAAACCCCGCGTCAAAGAAGAAGTCCGCCTCGCGCAGGGTAGAAACGGTAATCGGCCCCCGCCCACCGGCAAACAGGCGCTCGGTGACCTCCAACGACTTGTTGGTCTTCACGTGGGGACGCAATACCACATTGAACGGCGCCAGTTTATTGCGCATCCGTTGAATGTTGGCGTCCAGACGTTCGCGGTCCAGCAACAAGGCCGGCGTTTCGAGGGTTTCGAGAAGAGAGTTGAGTGCTGACATGAGTGGGCTCCTGGAATGGCGCTATTGTAAGCCGCCAAATTCGGAATAGAATTTAGCTTTGCTAACTCTTATATTCAGTGAAACTTAATGAATGAAACGCTCGACATCCGTTTTCTGCTGGTCATCCGGGAAAGTGACAGTTTGCTGGCCGCCTCGCGCAAGCTGGGATTGACACCCTCGGCAGTCACCCAGCGGCTGCAGCAAATGGAAATGAAACTGTCCATCCGCTTGCTGGATCGGTCGGCCCGGCAACTGCGCTTTACCGATGAAGGCGAGCTTTTGTGCCTGCGGGGCGCAGAGCTGGTCGAGCAATTCGATAACCTGCTGGCGGATTTGCATGAGCGGCGCAGTGGCTTTGTTGGCAAACTGAAAATCAACGCGCCTTTCGGCTTCGGACGCCAGTATGTGGCGCCGGCGGTGGCAGCGTTTCAACGCCTGCACCCGGAAGTCGAGATAGCCTTGAGTTTGTCTGAACGGCCAATGGTCGAAGTGGCCGATCGGTTTGATGTCGTCATCCATATTGGTGAACTGCACGCGTCCAACCTGGTGTGCCATTCCATTGCGCCGAACCGCCGCTACGTATGCGCGTCACCCGCCTTCATTGAGCAACACGATCTGCCTGAACATCCCGAGCAGTTGGCAAGCCTGCCGTGCATTGCACTGCGCGAAAACAACGAAGACGTGACGCTCTGGCATTTCACACGCTCGCGTAAAACTATCAGCGTACGCGTCCGCCCTGCCTTGAGCTGCAATGAAGGCAGTGTCATTCGCCAGTGGGCGTGCGAAGGTCACGGCATCATCATGCGCTCTGAATGGGACGTTGCCGGTGCGCTGGCGGACGGGACATTGGTAAGACTGCTGCCCGGCTGGAAGCTGCCGGATGCCAACGTCGTGGCGCTGACCCATCAACGCGAGGGGTTGCCCGCGCGAGCCCGCAACTTCTTGCGTTTCCTCCAGGATCAGTTCATCCCACAGCCGCCTTGGCGGCAATGAGCAGCAGCCCTCGCAGCGCTCAATCTCTTGAGCGCTGCGAAATGCACACCGTCATCAGGTAGACACACTAATCTTCTGTTCCTGCTGACACTTAATGCGGAGATGACCGTGGACAGGTTCCAGGAAATGAAAGTACTGCTGGCCGTTACCGAAGCGAAGAGTTTCGGTGGGGGCGGCAAGGTATTGGGTATGTCGCCGTCCAGTGTGACGCGCGCCATCGCCGCGTTGGAGAGCCGCCTCGGCACGCTGCTGCTCGCACGCAATTCGCGCACCCTTCGGCTAACCGAAGCCGGCCAGCGTTACGTCGAGGACTGCAAGCGCATTTTGCTGGAGCTCGAAGAGGCCGAAGAGCTGGCAGCCGGCAGCAGCCTGCGCGCCCGGGGCAGTTTGACAGTGACCGCGCCGGTGATGTTCGGCGAACTGTTCCTGATCCCGCTGATTGCGCAATACCTGACGGCGCACACCGAAGTGGCTGTCAATGCGCTGCTGGTGGACCGGCTGGTGAACATGGCCGACGAAGGCGTTGATGTCGCCATACGCATCGGACAGCTCCCCGAAGGGAGTTTCCATGCGCTGAAGGTGGGGGAAATCCGCTCGGTGATCTGTGCCGCACCCGCGTTTCTTGATCGCGTCGGCCGCCCTGCTCACCCTCAGGATATTCAGGGCGCGCAGATTGTCATGTCCTCGGCCAGCAGTTTGCTGACCCACTGGCAATTCGGCGGCCCGGATGAGGCCATCGTGTTCACTCCGCACCCTCGTCTGGTGGTCAGCTCCAATCAGGCGGCCATCAACGCCGCCCGCATGGGATGGGGCTTTACCCGTGTGCTTTCCTATCAGGTAGCGCAAGCCGTGGCCAAGGGTGAGCTGGAGATTGTGCTTGCAGACTTTGGCACCCCGCCGCTGCCGGTGCATATCCTTTACCAGAGCGGCAGGCAGGTTTCCGCCAGGGTGCGGACCTTTGTCGACCATTGTTACAGCAGACTGCTGGACGATTCGGCACTGCAGCAACCGGGAACGCCTTGACTGATGGCCCGCTACCGCCAGATGGAAGTCTTTGCCGCCGTGGTCCAGGCGGGCAGCCTGGCATCGGCGGCGCGTGCCCTCGCGCTGTCACCGGCCACTGTCATGCGCACCGTGACTGCACTGGAGACACGCCTGGGAACCGTACTGCTATTGCGCGGACCCCGAGGGATAAGCCTGAGCCGTGCGGGTGAACAGTTCGCTGCCAGTTGCCGACTCATCCTGGAGGAAACCGCCGAGGCTGAGCGCTCGGCCGCCGGCCTGCATAGCCAGCCCAACGGCCAATTGACGGTCGCCTTGCCCTTGTTGATGGCCAACCAGGTATTCACTGCATTGGCCGTGCAATACCTGGACACCTTCCCCGACGTGCAACTGCTGACCCTCGCACGGGAAAGCATGCCCAAGCTTCTGGAAGAAGCCATTGATGTCGCGCTGGTGGTCGGTCACCTTCCCGACTCATCCAATTTTGCCGTATCGATCGGCACCGTCAGGCCGATCATCTGCGCCTCCCCCGCCTACCTTGCTCAATGGGGACGACCCGAAACGGCCGACGATCTGCGCGCGCATCGGACCCTCCTTGCGACATCCACAGGTCACGGGCCCGACTGGCGCTTGCACGGCGACACCGCCATGCACACGGTCAGGACCACGCAAGTCCTGACCTGCACGACTCAGCAAGGTGCGATCCACGCCGCAGCCTGCGGGCTGGGGCTGATTCGCTGCATGAGCTACGAGGTCCATCAGGAGCTGCAATCCGGCAAGCTTGAACCCCTGTTTCAAGACTTCAAGGCGCCGGATCTGCCAGCGCACATGATTTATCGTGAAGGACGTAAAGCCAGCGCACGGGTGCGCACCTTTATCGACTTTGCAGTGCCGCGCCTACGCCTTCATCCGGCTTTGCAGGCCTGACTATCGCCAGAGGCCCGAGCGCCTTTGTTGCGGAAACTGAAATCATGGATTGCCCGTCATGGCGATTCTGCTCTGCCGCATCCGGGCGCAGCATGCCGTATCACCACCGACCGGCTTGCTGCGTCAAGCCTCACTCACTGGATACGGAGTTTCCGACATGCCTCAACACGCGATCAAACTGTATCGCCACCCGCTTTCCGGCCACGCCCATCGTGTGGAACTGCTGCTCTCGCTGCTTGAGCTGCCGACCGAACTGGTGTTCGTCGACCTCGCCACAGGCGCCCACAAGCAAGTCGAGTTTCTCAAACTGAACCCCTTCGGCCAGGTGCCGGTGATCGATGACGACGGCACCGTGCTCAGCGACTCCAACGCGATTCTGGTCTATCTGGCGAAAACCTACGGCGACGGTCGCTGGCTGCCGGAAGATCCGGTCGCGGCGGCGCGCGTGCAGCGCTGGCTATCGGTGGCTGCGGGCCAGGTGGCATTCGGTCCCGCTGCCGCGCGGCTGATCACTGTGTTTGGTGCGTCGCTCAACGCCGATGACGTCATTAACCGCGCCCACTCGTTATTCAAGATGATGGAAACGGAGCTGGGCACCACAAAGTTCCTCACCGGCGACGCACCCACCATCGCCGATGTCGCCAACTACGCCTACATCGCCCATGCGCCAGAAGGCAATGTGTCGCTGCAGGACTACCCGAACCTGCGCGCCTGGCTGGCGAGGATCGAAGCGCTTCCTGGATTCGTACCCATGCAGTCCACCGCCGCCGGCCTGCTGGCGGGCTGAATCCGGACCAAGGCTGCCGGCATGCTCCGGCAGCCACAAGGAGTACCCGCTCATGGAAACCCTCCCGAAACACCGCCGTTCGCCCTGGCATGCCGGTGAGCGCGCGCTGCAACAAAAAATCGGCGCATCGGAACGCATGGAGGCCGCTGGCCAGAAGTTCATCCGCGACTACCTCCCCGATCAGCACCGGGATTTCTATCACCAACTGCCGTTCATGATCGTGGGCGCGGTGGACGCCGAGAATCGTCCCTGGGCAACGCTGCTTGAGGGCCCGGAAGGCTTTGTCTCCTCTCCCGACCCGAAGCACCTGACGCTCGATATTGCGCCAGACTCGCAAGACCCGGCCGCGCCCGGGCTGCGAGCCGGCGATGCCATCGGCATGCTCGGCATCGAGCTGCACACGCGGCGCAGAAACCGTATCAACGGGATAATCACCCAGGCCTCAGAGCGACAGCTGGAAATCGCCGTCGAACATGCATTCGGCAACTGCCCGCAGTACATCCAGCGTCGTACCTATGCGCGAGTTTCAAGTGAGATGGCGGCCAAGCCGCGACGCCAGGACCTGACTTTGCTGGACCCGCACGCTGTCGCGATGATCGACAACGCCGACACCTTCTTCGTCGCCAGCTACGTGGTGCACGACGACCAGCAGCGCTCGGTCGACGTTTCACATCGCGGCGGCAGGCCCGGATTCATCAAGGTGCAAGGCAATCGTCTGATCATTCCCGACTACGCCGGCAACCTGCACTTCAATACCTTGGGCAATCTGCAGCTCAACCCCCAAGCAGGTTTGCTGTTCGTCGACTTCAGCAACGGCGACGTGCTGCAGCTCAGCGGACGGACCGAGTTGATCCTGGAGAGTCCAATGATCAACGCGTTCGAGGGCGCCGAGCGCCTGTGGACCTTTAATGTCGAGCAGGTCGTGCATCGCCCGCAGGCGGTGTCGCTGCGCTGGCAGTTTGAGGAATTTTCACCCACCAGCCTGATGACCGGGACCTGGGCCGACGCCGACCAGCGCCTGCGGGACATCGAGCGACGTCGGCAATGGCATCAATGGCGCGTGGTGCGCGTTGAACAGGAAGCCATGGACATCCGTTCGCTGTATATCGAGCCACTGGATGGCGCGGCGGTGGCCTTTCTGCCTGGGCAACACATACCGGTTCGCCTGCAGCCAAATGGCAGTGACGTACTGATCAGGACCTACAGTGTGTCCAGCGCTCCTTCCGATAACTATCTGCGTATCAGCGTCAAGGCTCAGGGCCCAGCTTCGCGCTATTTGCATGAGCAGCTGCACGTCGGCGACGTTCTGGACATTCGCCATCCACTGGGCAGTTTTACCCTGAAGACTGACAGCGAACGGCCCGCCGTGCTGATTGGCGCGGGCGTAGGCATTACCCCGCTGTTATCCATGGCACGGGAGTTGGTGGCGCAGATCGACAAACAGCAACGGAGTCAGCCCGTCTACCTGTTTCAAGGTGGCAAAACCCTGCACGACCTGCCTTTTCAGAGCGAGCTCCAGCAACTCAAGCAGCGGGCCTCGGGCCTGCTGCACCTGTGGCGCGCGCTGAGCAGCGCAGGCGAGAATACACAGCCGGGCGTGGATTTCGAGATACCGGGACGCCTGACCCTCAAGCACATCAAGGCCAACCTGCCGCTCGACGATTACGACTTCTACCTGTGCGGCCCGGCAAGTTTCACTCAAGACATGTACGACGGCTTGCGCAGCCTGAAGATCCCGGACCTGCGCATCCATGCCGAAGCTTTTGGACCCTCGACACTACAGCGCCACGGCGATACACAGCGTCCAGCGCTGATTCAGCCGCCACCCGCCAGCTCGCCGGTGCCGGTTTACTTCGCGACTTCCGCCAAGGAAGCGCGCTGGACCCCGCAAGACGGCAGTTTGCTGGAACTGGCGGAAAGCCGTGGCCTGAACCCTGATTTCAGCTGTCGCGGCGGGTCGTGCGGCACCTGCAGAACGCGGCGGATCAGCGGTCAGGTCCACTATCCCAACCCACCGGCAGAAATGCCCGAAGACGACATGGTGCTGATCTGCTGCGCAGTGCCTGCCGAAAGCGAAAGCGGCATCCAGCCTTTGGTCCTGGATCTCTAGGGAGGAAATAACGCTTTGACTTGCCGCTGACGAAGTCCGCGCTGACGATTAATCAGACTCCAGGGCAAATTTTCCGACTCCTGCGCGGAACTCCGTCAGCCAAGGCAAGGCATTGTTCGGTCCCATTGTTCACACTCGGCTCTAAAGCAATCGCACGTTCAACGACTGCGATGCATAAAAACAAGAGCCCGAAACATGAACAGTCATTTGCCTGATACCCACGCCAACACCGGCCATATCGGTGCGCGGCAAGCACGTGTCGAAGACGCCGCCCTGCTGCGCGGTTTGGGTCGATTCGCCGATGATGCGGCTATCCCGCCCGGCACCTTGCATGCGGCAATCGTGCGTTCGCCCCATGCCCATGCGCGTATCACCGCCATCGATTTCGCCAAAGCCCTGACCATGCAAGGTGTGCACGGCGTATTGGTCGGCGCCGACGTCAAACGTTGGGCGCTGCCGTTTCCGGTGGGCGTGCGCCAACCCATGGAGCATTGGTGCATTGCGGTCGACAAGGTGCGCTACGTCGGCGAGCCGGTTGCGGTGGTGATTGCCGAAAATCGTTATCTGGCCGAAGACGCTATCGAAGCGGTACGCGTTGACTATGAGCCGCTGCCGCCGATCATCGATCCGGAGGCAGCGACCCGTGAACAGGCGCCGTTGCTCCACGAAGCGGTCGGCAGCAACGTTGTCAATGAACGGCATTTTCGCTACGGCGAGCCCGAGCAGGCTTTCGAGTCCGCAACCCATCGGATCGCGCTGAAGGTTCAGTACCCGCGCAGTTCCTGCACGCCCATCGAATGTTATGTGGTCCTCGCGCAATTTGAGCGGACCACAGGCGTGTACGACGTGATGGCCAATTTCCAGGGGCCGTACGCGCTGCATACGGTCATGGCGCGGGCGTTGAACGTGCCCGGCAATCGCCTGCGCCTGCGCACCCCCAAGGACTCCGGCGGCAGCTTTGGCATCAAGCAAGGCGTGTTTCCCTATGTGGTGATGATGGGCCTGGCGGCACGCAAGGTCGGCGCGCCGGTGAAATGGGTCGAAGATCGCCTGGAACACTTGCAGGGCGCGTCATCGGCCACCAACCGCGTCACTGAAATCGAAGCAGCGGTGGACGCCGATGGCCGGGTGATGGCGTTGCGCTATGACCAGATTGACGACTGCGGAGCCTACCTGCGCGCCCCGGAGCCGGCCACGTTCTATCGCATGCACGGCAATCTCACCGGGGCCTACGCCATACGCAATCTGCTGGTGCGCAACCGGGTGGTACTGACCAACAAGACGCCCACCGGCTTGAACCGTGGTTTCGGTGGGCCGCAAGTGTATTTCGCCCTGGAGCGGCTGATGCAGCACATCGCCGTGCAGCTCAAGCTCGATCCTCTGGAAGTCATTCGCCGCAATCTGGTGCCTGCCGACGCCTTCCCCTACCGGGCCGCCGCCGGCGCTTTACTGGATTCCGGTGATTACCAGGCGGGCATCGCCCTGGCGGTCAACGATGGCGGGCTGGGCGAACTGATCCAGCGCCGCGACAAGGCGCGCGCCGAAGGCCGGATCTACGGCATTGGTTATGCCGCTGTGGTCGAACCGTCGATTTCCAACATGGGCTATATCACCACCGCCATGACCGTCGAAGAGCGCGGCAAAGCCGGTCCGAAAAACGGCGCGGTGAGCACCGCCACCATCACGGTCGGGCCGCTGGGCGACGTGACGGTGCATGTGTCTTCCACGCCTCAAGGCCAGGGTCATCAGACCGCCGTCGCGCAAGTGGTGGCTGAAGTGCTGGGCGTGACCCTGGAATCGATCATCGTCAACGTCGAGCTTGATACCCAGAAAGACGCCTGGTCGATTGCCTCGGGTAACTATTCCAGTCGCTTTGCCGGGGCCGTTGCCGGCGTGGTGTATCAGGCGGCGATCAAGATTCGTGATCGTCTGGCCAGGCTCGCCGCAGTGCAGCTCAAGGTTGACGCCGGGGACGTGCGCTTTGCCGGTGGCAAAATCTTCGTGGCGGACGGTCCATCCGCGCCCTTTCACCGGATTGCCGGTGCGGCGCACTGGGCGCCAGGCTTGCTGCCCGAGGGCGAGTCCGGCGGCATGCGTGAAACAGCCTTCTGGTCGCCGCCGCAGCTGACCGCGCCAGATGATGCGGACCTGGTCAACAGCTCGCTGTGCTACGGCTTTGTCTTCGATATCTGCGCCCTGGAAATCGATCCGGTCACCGGCGCCATTCATATTGATCGCTACGTCACCAGTCACGACGCCGGACGCATGCTCAACCCGGATTTGGTGGACGGCCAGATTCGTGGCGGATTTACCCAAGGCCTGGGCGCTGCGTTGATGGAAGAGTTCGCCTATGGCGCCGATGGCAGCTTCCTGTCCGGCACCTTCGCCGACTATCTGGTGCCCACCGCCCCGGAAGTCATCGAGCCGCTGATCCTGCACATGGAAACGCCCTCTCCTTTCACCCCGTTGGGGGCCAAGGGGGTTGGCGAAGGCAACAACATGAGCACGCCGGTGTGCATCGCCAATGCCGTCGCCGATGCGTTGAGTCGTGACGACATCCGTTTGCCGCTGACGCCGTCACGGGTTCGCACCCTCATCGGCATCGATGAGCCGCCACGGCCCGCCGGCATGCAACAGGACGACAGTTTCCCGGCCGAACCTGCCGGTGGCTCAGCCCTGCGCGCCAGCGATTCAGTGGTGATTCCAGCCACGCCGCAGCAGGTGTTCGACACCCTGCTGGATCCGCAAACCCTCAAAGCGATCATCCCCGGTTGCCATGCACTGGAACTGGAAGGCGAAAACCGCTACAGCGCCGATGTCACAGTCGGGGTGGGCATGATCCGCGCCCGTTTCGAAGCCAAGGTCGCCCTCAGTGATCTGGACCCGCCGCACGCCCTGCGTCTGTCCGGCTCGGGCAACAGTTCGATGGGCTCGGCCATCGGCCACGCCAAAGTGCGTTTCGTCGAACTGGAAAATGGTCATACACGCCTGGAATACCATTATCAGGTATCGGTCAGCGGCAAAGTCGCAGCGGTAGGCGGACGCATGCTGCAAGGTGCTTCGAAAGTCATCATCGGGCAGATATTCACCCGCCTGTCCCAGCGGGTTACTGGCCAGGCAATCAGCGACAATTGGTGGACACGCCTGAAAGCCACCGTCGCCGCGCTGCTGGGCAAGGGAGGTGCGCAATGAAACCGGCCTCGTTCGATTACGTACGCGCCAGCAGCCGTCGCGAGGTGCTCGACCTGCTCGCCGAATATGGCCAGGAGGCCCGGATCATTGCTGGCGGCCAGTCATTGATGGCGGTGCTGAACATGCGCCTGGCCCAGCCAAAGCTGCTGATCGACATCAACCATGTGCCCGACCTGAATTTCATCGAGCGGCGCCAGGATTGCCTGGCAGTCGGCGCGGCGATACGCCAGGCGCAATTGCTGGAGCGCCCGTCATTGAACGATGAAGTGCCGCTGCTGGCCCTGGCCATGCCGTGGATCGGGCATTTCCAGACCCGCAATCGCGGCACGGTGTGCGGCTCCGTCGCCCACGCCGACCCCAGCGCCGAATTGCCGCTGTGCCTGGTCACCCTGGGCGGGGAAATCGTTCTGCAATCGAAAAAAGGCCAGCGCAGCGTCAAAGCCGGGGATTTCTTCCAGGGCATCCTGACCACCGACAAGCGTGCGGACGAGCTGGTAGTCGAGGTGCGCTTCCCCCTCAAGCGTGAAGGCATTACCTACCGCTTCCAGGAAATCGCCATGCGTCACGGCGACTTCGCCATGGTCGCCCTGGCGGCAGCCATTGGGGAAGAACAGGTGGAGTTCGGCATCGGGGGCGTCAGTGACCGCCCGCAGCATCGACGTCTCGCCCGTGACGCCACGCTCAAGGATGCGTTGAACGAAGTGGCCTGGTCGCTGGACGCCCAGGACGATGTACACGCCAGCGCCGCCTATCGCCGCCAGCTGGTTCGCGAACTGGGGCAGCGCCTCATTGAAGGAGTCTGATCATGCGCGTCAATGCCGACCAAGCTTTTCTCGTCAACCTGAAACTCAATGGTCGCGACCGCCAGGCAAGCACCGAACCGCGTACCCAGCTGTGTGATTTCCTGCGCCACGATCTGGGCGCCACCGGCGTGCATGTCGGCTGCGAACATGGCGTCTGCGGCGCCTGCACGGTGCTGGTGGACGGCGTGGCCATGCGTTCGTGCCTGATGCTGGCGGTGCAGAGCCATGAGCGACGCATCGACACCGTGGAATCACTGGCCGAGGACGATGTGCTCAGTGATCTGCAGCAGGCATTCCGTCGTCATCACGCCCTGCAATGCGGCTTTTGCACGGCGGGCATTCTCATGTCCTGCGTGGACTTCCTGGAACGGGTACCCGCCCCGGACGAAACCCAGGTGCGCGACATGCTCTCCGGGCATCTGTGCCGTTGCACCGGTTATACCGGCATGGTCCGGGCTGTCCTTGAAGTGGCATCACAACGTCAAACGAACCAGGAGGTAAAACAATAATGTTCGATCTCGGACGCAGCTTCCTCGCTGCCGTCGAACGCCGTCCCGATGCGGTGGCGGTCAGCGATGCAGCCCTGAAAAAAACTTACCAGCAGTGGTTCAACGACATTCAACGCGCCGCCCACGGCCTGGAACGCCTGGGCCTGAAACGTGGCGACCGGATGCTGGTGGCGATGCAAAACCGCTGGCAGATGGCAACCTTGCACTGGGCTTGCCAATTCGCCGGGATCGTCGTGACCCCGCTGAACTGGCGCTCCACCGGCGAGGAACTGGCCCATTGCATCGCCGATGCGCAAGTCAAGGCTATCGCCTATGACGACGCCACCGCTGCGGCATTGGCGGCCTGCCCCAGCGCCAACGGGCTACCCCGTATCGCCAGTGGCGAGCGTGTGGCAGCGGATGACCTGAGCTTTGAGGAGCTGTGCGCCGAAGCCCCGGCGTCTACCATCCTGCGCGCAACGGCCGAGGATTTTTCCCTGCTGCTGTATACCTCCGGGACCACCAGCAAACCCAAGGGCGTGCCCCGCCGCCACCGTGCCGAGCGCGCGGCCGCCGTAGCCCATGTCGCGCAGAATCTGTACCGGCATGACGAATGCACGCTGGGCGTAATGCCCCTGTATCACACCATGGGCGTGCGCTCGCTGCTGTCCATGGCGTTGATCGACGGACATTTCGTCTGTGTGCCGCGCTTCGATGTGGAGGCGACCCTGCAAGCCATCGAGCAGCAGCAGGTCAGCAACCTGTACCTGGTGCCGACCCTGTATCACATGCTCATCGAGCATCCTGGCTTTCGCAAGGAGCGAGTCGCCAGCGTGAAAAAAATCGGTTTTGCCGGTGCGCCCATGAGTGACGGGTTGATGAAACGTGTCGAGCAAGCGTTCGAGCCGGAGTTGTTCGTCAATCATTACGGCTGTTCGGAAATCTACACCTTCACCATCGACCAGCACGCCCATCACAAACCGGGTTCATCAGGCCGGGGCGCGCTCAATCAGCGCATCCGCATCGTGCCGATGGATAGCACTGACCCAAGCATTGCGACCCGCCAGGGCGAAGAAGGCCAGATCATTGCCGACCTGGCCAGCGACGAGGCGTTCGAGGGCTACCTCAATCGCCCGGAGGCCACGGCCAAGGCGCTGCACGATGGCTGGTACTTCACCGGTGATATTGGCTACTTCGATGCAGACGGCGACCTGTTCGTCACCGGCCGGGTCGACGACCTGATCATCACCGGCGGCGAAAATGTCAGCCCGGTGGAAATCGAAAGCCTGCTGTCGCTGCACCCCGCCGTTGAAGAGGTGGTGGTGGTCGGCCTGCCGGACGAGCAGTGGGGCAAGATCATCGCCGCCTTTATCAAACTGCGCAGCGATGTCAGTCATGCCGAACTCGATGCTCATTGCATCGCCTCGGGCCTGGCCAAATTCAAGCGTCCGCGTCATTACCAGTTCATCGATCAAATCCCGAAATCGCCAGTCGGCAAGGTGTTGCGTCGCGTGCTGCTCGAAGAGCATCAGGCAAAAACCTTGAAGACCGCGTGCTAATCCCCAGGAGGACATTCACATGCAACTGCAATCGATCCAGCAATTTCTCGACACCGAATTCGACGGCTTCCAGGTTGTGGTCGACACCGCCCGGCAGCGCGCCGACATCATTCTCAACCGCCCACCGCTGAACGTGATCGCCATGCCACAGCGCGATGCGCTGCGCCAGGTATTCGAGGCCCTCGACGAACATCCGCAAGTCCGGGTGATCGTCCTGCGCGCCGAGGGCGAGCACTTCTCCAGCGGCGGTGACATCAAGGGTTTCCTGGAGGCCTCGCCGGAGCATGTCTCCAAGCTGGCCTGGAACGTTGCAGCACCTGCCCGCTGTGAGAAACCGGTGATTGTCGCCAATCGCGGCTACACCTTTGGCGTGGGTTTCGAGCTGTCCCTGGCCTGTGATTTCCGCGTCGCCTCGGAGACCACCCGCTATGCACTGCCGGAACAGAACCTGGGGCAGATTCCCGGTTCGGGCGGCTCTGCCCGCCTGCAGAAAATGATCGGTATCACCCGCACCAAACACATGGTCATGCGTGCCAAGCGCATCAGCGGGCAACAGGCCTACAACTGGGGTATCGCCACTGAATGCGTCCCGGATAACGAGCTGGAAAACACGGTGGACGCCCTGGTGGAGGAACTGTGTCGCTTCTCGCCCCTGGCCCAGCGCACCGCCAAGCGCCTGATCAACGACAACGAAAACTCGCCGCTGACCGTGGCCATCGAGATGGAAGGCCATTGCTACAGCCGCCTGCGCAGCTCCCTGGATTTCAAGGAAGGCGTCGAGGCGTTTCACGCTAAGCGAGCAGCCGTGTTCAAGGGCGAATGACCGATCCGGCGCAGGCGATACTGGTGCAGCAGCGAGGCTCCTGCACCACCGTCGTTTGTCAGTGCATGTTTGAGTATGTTTCTCCCTGATAACTATAAAAATCGGAGTCACTGTCATGGCAACAATCGATACCAGCCCTCCTACACACTCAAGCGCCTCACCGCAGGATGCGCCCGCCGCGGGTTATCTGCCCGCACGCAAGGCGTTGCTGGCCGGCTTCGCTTCCACCTTCGGCTGGGCGCTGGACCTGTTTGACCTGTTTATCCTGCTGTACGTGGCACCCATCATTGGCCGACTGTTTTTCCCATCGGACACGCCAACCCTTTCTCTGGCCGCCGTCTATGCCTCCTTTGCCGTGGCGCTGCTGGTGCGACCGCTGGGTTCGGCGATTTTTGGTGCCTATGCGGACAAGCACGGGCGCAAGCGCGCGCTGATGGTGTCGATGGTGGGCGTCGGTATTTCCACAGCGCTGTTCGGCGTGCTGCCAACCCTGGCTCAAGTGGGCGTTATAGCGCCGGTGCTGTTTCTGATCCTGCGCATCGTCCAGGGCATTTTCGTCGGTGGCATCGTGGCCTCGACTCATACCATTGGCACCGAATCCATCTCGCCGCGTTACCGGGGTCTGATGTCCGGCCTGATCGGCGGGGCCGGTGCAGGCATGGGTTCATTGCTGGCGTCGTTCGCGTACCTGGTGCTTTCCGAAGTCTTTCCGGGTGCCGAGTTCGACGTATGGGGCTGGCGCTGCATGTTTTTCTGCGGGTTGATCAGCACCGTCTTCGGCCTGCTGATGTTTCGCTATCTGGAAGAAACGCCGGTATGGCGCCAATTGCAGGAAACGCGTAAGAACGCCCCGGCGAAACCGACACAGTCGCCGCTCAAACGCCTGTTCGGCCTGGAATACCGCAAGGTCATGCTCATCAACCTGTTGATCACGTTTGGTGGCGGCGCCACTTATTACCTGGCCTGCGGTTACTTGCCGACGCTGCTCAACGTAGTCGCCAAAGTGCCCCACACGGAAACCTCGCAACTGTTGATGTACGGCTCCCTGAGCACCATCGTCGGCTCACTCGTGTTCGGCTATGTCAGCGACTTGATAGGTCGCAAAAAGACCTTCATTGTCCTGGGCGTGCTCAATCTGGTCTGCCTGCCGCTGATGTTTCTGCACGTCGCCGAACCCGGCTCGCTGCTGCGAACCGGGCTGTATTGCGCAGGGATCGCCTTCATGGGCGGGGCGATCATTGCGCCGATCCTGATCTTCCTCAACGAACGCTTCGCAACCGAGCTGCGCGCCAGCGGCACCGGGCTGTCGTGGAATATCGGCTTCGCCCTGGGCGGGACTATGCCGACCTTCGTTTCTCTGGCCAGCAGCAGCCCGGCGCAGATTCCTCAGGTACTGGCGATTTTCGCTGTGGTGCTATCGCTGATCTATCTGGTCGGCAGCCTCGTGGTGCCGGAAACCAAGGGCAACTTCAATTGAGGGCTGGCCAATCCGGCAAGGCCAGAACGAAGTCGCTGATCAGCTGCAAGGTCTGTTCAGTGGCTTCGCGCTGGGGAAAGTGCTGGCAATCGTCCAACAGCACGCAACAACCCGCTGCGCCCACGTGACGTTCGATGATCGCCAATTGCTCGGCCGTGGCGTATTGATCGTCACGGCCCTGGATGACCAGCAAGGGCCGGGCAATCTCCTTGAGCCGTGCCACCAGCGGTTCAAGAGTGAAATCCGGGTGCAGCCAGTTGTCGCTCCAGCCATGGAATGCAGCCGTTGCGTTGTCACCATGGTGACGCGTCAGTGGCTCGCGCAACGAGCCCGCCTGCCACAGCGCCGTGGTCTGGCGCACGCCCGCGAGGGTCTGCGCTTCGACCAGCACGTGGGGCGCCAGCGCGATGCTGCCCCGCACGCGGGGATCATTGAGCGCGGCGTAAAACAACACAATGGACGCTCCATCGCTGTGGCCCAGCAACACCACATCGTGCAGCGCCAGCGCATCCAGCAGACAGGCCAGTTCCGCCGGACCGTCATGACTCAGATAGTCAAGGCCGCGAGGCCGCGTCACCGGACTGGATCGGCCATAGCCCTGGCGACTGTAAACCAGCACGCCGCAACCGGTGGCGCTGCGCAAACGCTCGGGAAAATCGCGCCACTGAGCGGCGCAACCCAAGCCTTCGTGCAGCAGCACCAGGGTGGGTCGTCCGCCAGGGATTCCCGGCAAGTGCCGGTATTCAAGGTTGATGTCGCCAAGTGCGAGGCGGCCGATGCAGGTAATGGATTCACAAGACATGAGAGGACTGACACTGAAAACGAGAGATGAAGATTACCGCAGTCGCTTTGGGTCAGGTGAACCGGCATGCAACTTCAGGATGTGCAGGCCATTGAGCAGAAGATCGTCCTGCCAACCAAATCGATCTGGACGTCGGCCTTGGTCTACGGGATATTGAACCCCTGGCCGCGCTGTCGATCTGCACTAATAGAGCTGCACAAGACAACGCCATACCAAACAGCACAACGACTGCCCTACTCCTGCGGTGCAGTCGCAAAATAACAGCCGCTGCAAGCGAGCGAGGGAGTTACCCAATGTCGATTGCCCAACGAGTGTTTCACGGCAAGTTTGGCCGTGTTGCGTTGCTCAACATGGATCGGGCCTTGGTGACTCACACCCATTCCGAATGCCACGTGTTGGTCAAGGTTTCCGGGGAAGACACCTTTTTCAACGTCAATGGACGCCGAGTCCCGTTGGCCGACCGCACCGCAGTGCTGGTCAATGCCTGGGAGCCGCACTTCTATGACCCGCAACCCGGGGCCGGCAATACCCTGATTCTGGCGCTGTACATCGAACCGGCATGGCTGGCCACCGCCCAGCAATCCCTGGCGCTGAGTGCACGCCCGGACTTCTTCCCGCAGCCATGCATTGACCTGTCACTGCAGATCCGCACCCTGGCCGACATCCTGATTGCCGAGATGCACGGCTACGGGTTGGTGCCCAAGGAGCGCATCGAGTTCCTGCTGTTCGATTTCCTGATCCAGCTGATCGAAGACTTTTCCCAGTGGCGGCAACTATGGCGCCAGGGTGCGCCGAGCCATGGCGAATTTCGCGATGCACGCATTCGCCGTGGCACGGCTTACTTGCTCGAACATCTTGAAGAACCCGACCTGATCGACAACGCGGCGCGTGCCAGTGGCTTGTCCAGAGCGCACTTCTTCGCGCTGTTCAAGAAAGACACCGGCATGACCCCGACGCTGATGGTCAACGACGCCCGCATGCGCCGCGCGTTCACCTGGCTGGAGCGCGAGCGCAGCGGCACCCTCGGGCTGCTGTCGGACAGTCTCGGGTTCTCTGAGCAAGGCCATTTCACGCGCTTCTTTCGCCAGCACATCGGCGCCTCACCAAGCCAGTACCAGCGCGTGGTGGACAGCTACGCCAAAAGTTGATCGGCCTTCGCCCGTTACCCTGCAAGATTGGGCATTCACCACTGCTGGTAGAGAGACTCAGTAACCGGTGACTATTTATCCATGCCGGGTGGGCAATCATCATCGCTGCTCCTTACCAACAACGGAGCAATGACATGCACATCGGAATTATTGGAGCAGGCTTCATCGGGCGGGCAGTGGCGCAATTGGTTATCGCCGCCGGGCACGAGGCGATGCTCAGCAATTCACGTGGGCCACAGACGCTGAGCAGCGTGGTCAGTGACCTTCCTGGCAGTCAGGCTGGCACTATCGAGGACGCAGCAAACTTTGGCGAAGTTGTACTTCTGGCCATTCCCTTTGAGCAGTACAAAAGCATTCCCGCCGACTGGCTAAACGGCAAAATCGTGCTGGACGCCAACAACTACTACCCCGACCGCGACGGGCATATCGCCGCTCTCGACCGATTCGAAAGCACCACCAGCCGCCTGCTCGCCGAGCACCTGCCCCACTCCCGGGTGGTCAAGGTGTTCAATGCGATCCTCGCCGATGACCTGCTGCAGCACTCGCGCCCGACAGCGGCGCCCGATCGACGCGCACTGCCGGTGGCCGCGGATGATCCGGCGGCGAAGGCGCTGGTGATCAAGTTGCTGGACGACATTGGCTTCGACTCAGTCGACGCGGGTAGTCTGGATGAAAGCTGGCGATTCGAACGCGCTAAACCCGCCTACTGCATCCCGCTGGATAAGGAGGGCCTGAAGGTCGCGCTGGCTGCAGCCCAGCGGCAGGTCGAATTGCCCCACGGATCATGGCGCCACTGAAGAGCGGACAATAATCTTTCAGGAGCAAAGTCCCGGCGAAACCACGCAGCAGGTAGATGGGTGTAATAACGCTCAACGCCGGACCCGAAGCTTTTATTACGCCCCGTAAGCAGTATCAACCATCAACTGATTGCGACCGGCGGCCTTGGCTCTATACAGGGCCTGGTCTGCTGCTTCGATCAATTCAAGTTGTCGACCCGGAAGCTGCGCCCCCGGCATCGACGCCACACCAATACTGGCCGTAACTCTTGCGAACTGACTTTCAGCATGCGGGATATTTAGCCCCGTTAGCGTCTGCAAAATATGCTCTGCAACAGTAACAGCGCCTGAAGCATCCGTATTGGGCAGGATGACCGCCAGTTCTTCGCCGCCATAACGTGCGACGAAATCCGAAGTGCGCTTCAGGCAACCCCTGATTGCCTCGCTTACTGCCTTGATGCACTCATCACCGGCGACATGCCCGTAAGTATCATTAAAGCGTTTGAAATAATCGATATCAATCATCAACAACGCAAGCATGCTGCCTTCACGGTGAGCACGATGGGATTCGGAGGCCAAGGTTTCGTCAAAGGTTCTGCGGTTGGCGATGCCTGTCAGTTGGTCCTTGGAGGCAAGTACTTTAAGTTGTTTGTTGGTTTCAAGAAGCGCCTCACGGGCATCCACCAGATCAGCTTCAGCCTCGATCCTGCGTTTAATATCTTTAATCAAAAGCCAACCGATGCCGCTTACCGCAAACAACAAGACCAAAACCACTCCCGCTGAAAGCAGAGACTCGCTCCGCCATGCAGTCAGTGCCTCGTTCTTTCCAATTGCCACAGTCGTCACCAGCGGCAGACTTTCATTTCGACGGAATGCATAGAGCCGCGCTACACCATCGAGACTGGAAACATAAGATGCAGTTCCGACCGAGCGATCAACCAGGTACTGCGTATATAACGGCGAGGTGGAGAAGTTGCGCTCCATGTCCTGCTCTCTAAATGGATAACGCACCAGCATCTGGCCATCCGTATAAGTCAGCCCGATGGCACCGTCTTGCCCTACGTCGATTTTTCCGAACAAATCCAGGAAGTTTCTGATCCCCAGAGTAACTGCCACTACGCCTGCGAACTGGCCTTGTCGATTGTCAATGCGCCTGCTGACAGTAATTACCCAGTTATGCGTAGAGCGGCTGCGAATGGGCGGACCGATAAAAGCCTCCCTTGAAGGGTCGTTTTGATGATGGATGAAAAACGCCCGATCACCGCTATTGGCAAACGCGCCCTTTTCTTCGCCGCTGGATGCCATGAGCCATTCGCCGCTCCGGCCGTAAATAGTAATGCCATTAATCTGGGCCAGCAGATATTGTTGTTCGCTCACCAACTTGCGAATGCGTTCGATTTGCGCCACATCAACTTCTTCGTTCTCCAAGCGCTCTACCAGGCCCAGCAATAGCATCGAACTCTGTTTGATGACACTCTCGGAATAGGTATCCAAAGCCTGGGTCAGGTTAAGGCTATTGACTTTTACCTCATTCAGCACGCGCGCTCTGGACGTCCATACCGTCCACGCCGTCAGTAACGCCAGGGAGAAACAAACGACAGAAACGAGAGTGACAGCAAGACGGATACCATTTTTCAAGTGCGCACCTGACGGAAAGTTCTACATCCAAGTTGAACCGAGCCTGTTACCCGGCCGCAGCCAGGTGAGAGCGCGAGCATATTACGTTACCTGTAGCGGTCCGTTGCTGAAAATTATTAAAACTACTGTCGCCCATTAATTGAAAAGACATGCGATGCGCGAGATGCAGAGCAGGAGCCCATCACGAAGCGCTAATCACCGCCCTGATTCTGGAGCGGGGCTTGCCCCCGAAGAATGACTACTCGTACACCCTGTGGGAGAGGACTTGTCCTCGATAGCGGTGTTTGTAGCAACGCAGTGGGATCAGGCAGTTCGCGGTCGTTGGCTACCTCTCGAGGACAAGTCCTCTCCCATCAAACAGAATATAACCCTCTGTTTTTGCTTTAAAATTTATCTAAAGCCCAGGCAGTCCTTACTTCGGACACGCACTATTTCAAGGCAGGCCCTGAGGGTCTTCCAGTCTGGGATTGC